>Ga0208495_1000005_pt1 | contig 203592 bp, 202 predicted proteins | sample CryBogmetaGMA14M_FD_184551 | JGI IMG/M metagenome (GOLD analysis project Ga0208495, IMG submission 184551) | Freshwater microbial communities from Crystal Bog, Wisconsin, USA - MA14M (SPAdes) | ecosystem: Environmental > Aquatic > Freshwater > Lake | place: Crystal Bog, Wisconsin, USA...
GCATCGATAAGCTCCATACCATCATCGTCGCTGAACTGACCGCCGAAACGTCCCGCCTGATCGGGTACCTCAACGACAACATCGGAATCATTTATGGATGTCCGGCAGGTTGGAACAAAGCCCTGATAGATTTCCGTCTGAGTCAGAACACCGAGGCTTTCGCAGTCGACACGGCCGGAGACGATGCGCACGGCGCAATTGCCGCAGGTACCCTTGCCGCCGCAGGGGGCATCGATTTCCACACCGGCACTCCGCGCCGCGTCGAGCAGCGTTGTATTCGCTCGTACATCGAGTGTGATCCCGGCTGGTTGAAAAGTTATCCTGGACATATGTTCAAGTCTCCCTCTTGTTCCTTGCCTTTTGCATTTTGATAAAGCTTTCTATATCCGCTGCATCCTGGGGGCCGACGAGCACCTTCCAGCCTGGCAGGTTTTCTTCCAGTTCACCGCTTATCTGGGCAACGTAGCCGGGAATGACGATCTCGCGCGTGGATACCTGGTTTTCCAAACCCACCTCCTTCACGAATTTCGCGATGGAAGCGCCGGAAAACTTTCCCGCTGCCCAGGCCGTAAGCACGCTCATTCCCTCGCAGTCCGGGACGACCAACCAGCCGCTGGTACCGCTGTTCTCGATTTCACCTGAGACGGTGAAATAAGTGAGGGAGAAATTCGTTGTCACGAAAACCGGAGAGTCGGGACGTGGTTCCCCGATGGGATAAACCCTGGGCTCCACCTGGATGGGCTTCTGGGGATCGGTGTAGATATTGAGGCGGAGCGTCATCAGTGTGGACATGAGAGCGGGATCGAAAACGGGCAGAACGCAGATGCCGGCGTATTTGTCGATCTCGGTGATTGCTCCGGCGGCGATTTCCAACAGATCGTCGGTGTGCTGAAGGAAGCGCAAGAAGGGATAACCGAGGGGCTTGACAGCGTCCCTCAGCGCGGCACGGCGGATAACAGAGTTTATCTGGAACTGTTCAGCCAGAGATGAAGCCGGAAACTGGAGCAGTATATCCTGGAAGCCAGTCTCCCGGAGCTTCGCGGCACACCGATAGAGGCTATCCAGGTCGGGGGCCGTCACAGCGAGGACGTGGTCATTCTTCCTCGCGATATTATGCAGCTCATCCAATGTTTCCGGTGTGGCGGCGGCCAGCACGCTGCGTGATCCTTTCACGGCAATTGCGGCAGCCTTCAATGCCGCGGGGCTCTCGCTCCGGAGCACCACGGGCCGGCCGGTTGTTTCCCAGGCTTTTACGGCAAGCGCCGCAAAACCGTTCACGTCCGCGCCTCTCTGGGTCACTGCCGCCATGTCGATTCCGAATATCTCCCCAACCCGCTCCAGCCGGTAATCGCGGACAGCCGTGAGCGTTTCTTCAATCATGCCGGAGGAATCGGTATCGTTGATATTGACGGCAATGGCAGTCTGGTGGAAGAAGGTCTTTTCGTGACGGTAAAGGACGGTTTCCTCGCCCAGCTTCAGCATCCGGTCGGGCCCCAGGGCAATTCCGCGCACCGGAGGCTCGCTGGCCGCGCCGAGTACCTGGATGGCCTCTTCGGAGGCGTAAGGGCATTCGGCGATCTCAGCCTTCTTTGCCGCAAGCTTCATGGCAAAGGCCATGCACGTATTGGACCCGCATTCTTTGCAATTGGTCTTGGGAAGCAGTTTCTGAATCTGCAAACCAGTCAGAGCCATAAGAACCTCAGGATAGTGAAAAAATCAAAAGTAAAAAGTCAAAAGTTAAAATGCAAAAGTCAAAACTAAAAAAACAAATTGCAAAATAATTCTTATTATGTCCTTTTGCATTTTTCATTTTACCTTTTGCATTAATGCCAGGATCGTCCTTTTCAGAGCCATCGCTGCTTCGGGATGATACATGATGAGAAGATCGGCGCCGGCGTAGAGAAGGCTCACGGCCGTGGAGAGCTCCCAGATGGCCGCGCGTTTCTCCAGATTTCCCCATGCCGGGAAATCGGCCCCTTGAGCCCGGTACTCCTTGAGCCTGGCGCACTCCTGTCCGGGTGATACGATCATTGGCGCCGCCAGCATCCCGTCTCCGCTCAGTCCGGTCAGGCGAATCCGCTCCATTACTGAATACGTATATTCGATTCCATAACCGGTTGCACCCGTCATGGGGTCCATGACGATCCGCTCCTGATTGACGTCCATGTTGGTTAAGAGGATGTTCAACTGCTTGCCGATGTTTACATCGATAGGACTCTGGGCGACAACGCAGTGGCCGTAAGCTATGGCCGCCCCGGCGATGGTGCGGTAGTTGTCCTGCTCCACCCAGTTGAGGAGCAAGTTCTCCCCGGCGCAGGCCTGGGCTACGGATTTCAAGACTTCGTTGTTCTTTTCATAATGGCTGTGGCCGGTGACGATAAGGGGCACATCCACAGCGGCCAGGACCGATTTGATAAGGTTGACGGCTTCCTCGGGAGTATGGTTTCCCTTTTCGGGATGTGTTCCGTCGAGACGCACGCTGATGAGATCGGCGCCGTATTTTTCCACACAGACACGGGCCATTTCCGCAGGCCGGTTTAAGAGATCGCCATAGATGTTTCTCAAGACGGCGGGATACTTCTCCGAGATCACGTCAAAGACTTCCATAGCCACGAGGGGACGGTTCGGCATTGCACCCTCCCAGAGGTGGAAGGGCATGCAGTTAGCGCCGCCTACTTTCAGCGTATGGCCGCGGGTGCCGCCCGTTTTCTTCGTAGCGCCCAGTGTGACCTGCCAGATTGGGACATCGCAGGTTTCCCGGCAGATGGGAAATGCGGTGACGGCGTTCAGAAGGTCGGCGGTGAGGGGTTTTAAGGTCGTTTCCTCGCCGGGCGCAAGCTTGTCTTCCTTTGTCTCCACGGTCAATGGCGGCTTTTCCGGTACCTCAATGGGTTGTATACCGGATGCCGGCTGCTCTTTCGGTGTCGATGTTGGGGTCGGCAGTGCATAAATTGCCATATCGTCCATTGACAGTGCGGGATGGTGGACGTTTTCCATAAATTTCCGGATCGCGTGCGCATCCACACCCACTTTCTCATCGGCTATCCTGTCTAAGAGATCCGGCGCCCCCTGTTCGGCGAAACGTTTCTTCAGATCGGGAGCGAGGAGTTCCTTAAGCGCCTTTGGCATCCAGACGACGCGTTTAAAGCCGCCTTCTGCCGCAAGGAATTTCTTCGAGGTCAGGAAGACCTTGCCCACGCCCATGAAGCCGGGCGTCTGCTGTCCGCCGCCCACCGAGCCTGCCAGGCTGGAGAAGGTCATTCCCACAGGCGTTTCGCCCTGATATTCCCGGTTGACAACCATGACGCCGTTGCATTCGGGAAGGTAGGCCAGGATCGCTTCAAAACAGCCGCAGCTCGTCATGGGCCTGTCCATGAGGGAATAGCAGCAGAACTCCGGCACGGTCTTGTGGCTGCTTATATAGACGTATTCGTTGATGCCCCGAAAGATGCCTTTGAGGGGATCGATGGCTTCGCCTTTCTTGACGGGCTGGTTCGGCCCAGTCTCATTGATCTCGTAAGCCGCCTTGCCGTCCAGCCAATTGTAGGCCCCGCAAAGCCCGAGCCGCTCCGGTGTAATGATGCAGACATGATTGGGTGCGAAGGACTGGCAGAGGAGACACGAGTAAAAGGTATCCACGGCTTCATCCGTCATGGCCTCCATGCGGCGGTTTCGCTCGTCATAGATCCGTCGGGCGACGGCGAGACGCCGCTCCACCTCTGCCGCATCCGTAATAATTGTGACTTTCACCTTGTCCACGATGGCCGGGTAGTCGGAGATGAACTTTGCATGGATGATCTCGCCGTAGTGGCGAAGCCTCAGTCCGCGTGCAAAGCCGCTCTTCGAGATGCGTGTCCAGACAATATCCCGCTGTCCCATATGCCAGATACCTTCGGCGCCGTTGACAAGGTGGTGGATCTGCCTTTCGAGGATAGGCTCAAAATCGGTCTGCATCTTCCTGCCCGCAACCTCCACCCAGATGGCAAGTGGCAGAGTGCCTCCGGGCTTGACCTGGTCTATATCGGGCCCGATGATTTCGATCTCGCCGTCGTTGATCTGATCCATATCCACGCTGGTTACAAATTCAAAGGCGGTGGTTAAATTTCCGCCGAACTCCACGTGGGCATCGGCCCTGCGGATCAGTTCCCCTTCGAAGGCCGGCCCGTAGGGCACGGGTATGGGAACTTTGGTGACCTTGATTTTGCAGCCCCGCACCTCCAGGGCCTTCTCCACCATTGTTTCGTAGGGCACGGAGGAGACGACGTGCTCGTAGGTGCAGACGCCTGTCGGCAGAATCTGGGGGATGTCAGTATCGGCGATGACGGGGAAGCCGTAGTTTATCGCCCCGGCGGCGACTGCGTACTTGTCGGGAGTGACCTCGCCCATGGCAAGCACAAAGGCAAAGATACGGTTCTTATTGTACCGGAGGTTCCGTTCGTAATCGCCGGGCTGCACGCCGCCGAAGGAGAGGGCCACGCGGTTGGCGAATCCCAATGCATAGATAAGGGCGGAGACATCCGGACCAAACGGAATCAGGCGCGTCGGCCATCCCAACTGCACGCCTTCTTCAGCCAACTGTTCGGCAAACTGCCTGCCGTCTGTGCCGCCCGCCATAAAGACGTAGAGGTTCTTCTCCTGAAGCTGCCGCGCAATTGCCACCGCGATTTCATTGGTCGGCGCCGCACCGGTGATGGCGGCAAAGCCGGGGGCCGTGCCGTCAACGAACTCGATGCCCCTCTCACGCAGGATGACGTCATTGGCAGCACCCAGCCATATTCCATCCACGGGATCGGGTCCGACAGCGTACTTGCACGCCTCGATGATCTCACAGGCGAAGAGGGACGCCACACCTGCATCCAGGGCGCTCCCCAGGTAGGGAAGCCAGACCTCGTCGGCGGGGCGAAGGGGCAGCAGTTCTTTTGCCTGGCGGAGGATCGGACGGAGGTCTCCGAGTGTCCGAACAGACTCACCGGTGAAGGAATAGATGACAGGGAGGAAATAGGCAGTACCAGGAAAGGCGGCAGGCCACGTCTCGCCCCTTTTGTTGATGGCATGATTCAGGCGGTCTTCCGCCTTGGCAATCCAGTCCGTGGCCCCGTCGATGGCGCTCGCGCAGATGATCTTAGACATCGAGCTTCCTCCGGTCCTCCATGTCGTAGAGCTTCCGCTCGGCTTTCCGGTTGATCCCGAGGCGCTCGCGTTTCTTATCGAGCAGATCGATCACCATGTCCACCGCCCGGAGGGGGTCTTCGCAGACGTGGAAGGAAGCGTTGAAAAGTTCTCGAGTCTCCTCATTGAGGAAACGCGTCACATTAGCGGAACCGCCGATATGGAAGGGATGTCCCAGCAACACGTCAATTCCTGAGGCCACGAAATAGCAGGCGATGGCCACGGCCTTTTCACTCATCCATTCCGGGGCCACGCCTACGGCGGGGATTTGAGAGAGGTCGTCGCCCAGGCCGCCCTCCAGAACCACTTCCGTGCCCGCCTCCAGAATACGGGAGTTGTCCACGCAGCTTCCCATGTGGAGTACCGGCGGCATCCCGATTGCCTCGCAGACCTCGCGGAGTCCCGCGCCCGCCGCCTCCAGCGCCGCTTCCGGGCGGAGCATACCTTCTTTCGCCGAAGCGATGGCTGCGCAGCCCGTCTTGAGGACGAGCACGTTTTGCCCGATCAAGGCGCGTGTCAGGGTGTTGATATAGGCGTCCACGCGTGTCCGGGGATTGTTGCAGCCCACGATGCCCACGATGCCCCTGATACGACCCTGGATGACAGCGTCGTTGAGGGGACGGAAGGAGGCGCGGAAACGGCCGCCAAGCATGTACTTGATGGCGTCCACGCTGAAGCCAGCCACCAGCGGCGTCTTGATGTCCGGGATGGAAACTTTCTCGGGATCGCGGTTTTTGAAATTGTCGATGGCCCGGCGAATCAGGACCTTTGCCGTGGCGAGCGGATTCTCGCGGTTGAGCGTGATATGGGTCGTCCCGACGGTCTTGGCAATATCCGCCGTGGATACGATTTCCGTATGATAACTCCGGGCCACGTCGGGGAGGCTCGGCATGCAGCATTGCACATCGACAAGCATCATCTCTACCGCGCCTGTCACGAGGGCGAGTTCCTGCTGGAGGAAGCTTCCCGCCACGGGAATGCCGTGCCGCATGAGTATCTCGTTCGCCGTACAGCAGATGCCGGCGAGCGTAATTCCGGTGGCGCCGGCATCTTTCGCGTAAGCTTTTATGGCGGGATCGCGCGAGGCGATGGCGAGCATCTCCGGCAGTTCCGGCTCATGGCCATGGACGACGATATTAACCGTATCTTTTCTGAGCACGCCGAGGTTGGCGTCGCTCCGCACCGGCGAGGGTGTTCCGAAGAGGATATCCGAAACCTGTGTGGCGATGCGCGACCCCCCCCAGCCATCGGCAAGGGACGTGCGGAACGCCTGCAGAAGGATGTTCCGGTAATCATGATCCACGCCCATATGCGTGCGGTGGAGCGATTCGACAACCATCCTGTCGATACCGAGAGGCGCTACGGACTGGCCCTGCCAGATGGCCTGCTGCCTGACCGGTGAGAGACGAAGCGTCGAAAGAGTATCTTCCTGAAGCATGAACTCTTTCAGGAGCAGGTCGGCGAGTTCCAGGGCAACTGCTTCTTTCGTCTGTCCCTTTTCCTCTATGCCATAGCTTTTCGCTATGCGACGGAGGGCTATTTCGTCCCGGATCACGTAATCAGCGATGCGGCCTTCCGCCGCCTGTTTCAAAAGGAGGACGAGATGACGGCCGTGATCGGAGTGAGCAGCCGTTCCCCCGGCGACCTCGCGGAGAAAATTGCGGGCCACAATCGTATCCGCATCGGCCCCGCAGACGCCGCGGGGAGCCTTATTCGTAATCCGGCATGGCCCCATGTAACAGATCCGGCAGCAGAGGCCTTCGGTTCCGAAGCGGCAGGGACTCTGCTGGGCATCCAGACGGGTGAAGCAGGTATCGACGCAATCCCGCTCCGCCTTGATCAATGTTTCCAGCGACGCCTGGTCCCATACACGGTCTTCGGGTTTCTTAACTTTTTTGGTCATTGAGCCTCTATCTTATTTGTCATTCCCGTGAAACATGTCCCCGCAGGCTTTAAGCGGGAAACGGGAATCCAATGCACTGTGTCATTCCCGTGAAAACGGGAATCCATTGTTTTAATTTTATTAGACAGTCCATGGATTCCCACCGGAGCCTGCCCTCGAATGTCCTTATCGGGGGCGGGAATGACCGGCTCTTTATAGCTTCGTCAAGATGTATTTTGAAACTTTCATTTTGCAATTTCTATTATCCTATCCAGTCCCGTGAAGACCGGATTGTCCGGTGAAAGATGTCTCAGATTTCCGTCTGTCTCAGATATTGTGAAGATATTTTCATCTTCCGGGATGCCCACGATGATATGAGCCCCAGTGGCTATTCTGAGCTCTTCCGCGCCTGCGGGCAACTCTTGACGCCGGAGGCGGTTGACGACAATGGCGAGGCGGTCATAAGTGATTTCCATCTCGCCGGATAGTTTATGGAGCCTTCTTACCGTCTCGAAGCCGCGGCCCGTCGGATCGGTAACCATGACGAGGAGGCCTACCTTATTGACAATGCGTCTTGAAAGGTTTTCGAGGCCCGCTTCGTTATCGAGTACCACATAGGGATACCTGCTTACCATCGCTTTCAGAACAGCCTTCAGGACGTTATTGGCATAGCAGTAACAGCCCGGCCCCTCGGAGCGCCCCATGGCAATGAGATCGAAATCATCACTCTCCACCAGACTCTCGGTGATACGGAGTTCCAGAAAACGCTTTTTATCCATGCCCCGGACCGTCCGCTCCTGGGCGAATTTCCGGGCGTCCTCGCGGACACCGCCCACGGTTTTCACCACATTAACCCCCAGGGCTGCGTCGAGGCAGGTGTTGGGATCGGCATCTACGGCCAGCACCGGACGGCATCCCCGCTGAAGCAGGCGCATTACGAGGAGCGCCGCCACGGTAGTCTTCCCTACACCGCCTTTACCTGCAACCGCAATCAGCTTGCTCATAACGGGGCCTCAAGGTTCTTCAGGATATCCTCGAAACAACGAAGCAAGTCGTCTGGAAGACCGTCCAGCACGGAGCGGCCCTCCCGGTCGGCACGGCGGAATTCCTCCCGGTAGGGAATAACGCCGATGAATTTGTTTTCCGGAAAAGCATCCCGAAGAAATCGCTCATCCTCGTACCCTGTTACTTTATTCCCCACAAGCCTGATATCCATGAGGCCGATATCATGAGCCAGGCGGAGAATGCGCCGCGTGCTGTCTACAGCACGCTGTCCCGGTTCGATGACGATTATCATCCTGTCCACACCGCTCGCCGTGGCCCGTCCCAGATGCTCCACACCGGCCTCCATGTCCATGACCAGGGCATCATCCTTGTACAAGACGAGATCCGTAACCAGGGCGCGCATCAATACGTTTTCCGGACAGGCGCAGCCGCTTCCTCCCCGGTCAACGGCCCCGAGGACGAGGAGCGCCACACCCTGATAATGGTAAGCAAAATTGTCGGCTATGTCGGAGACCTCCGGGTTGAGTTTAAATATCTGTCCATACTGCCGGACTTCTGCTCCCGTCCGCTCCTCGATCAGAGCAGCCTGACGGGATATGGGGACAATCATTTCCTGTTCAGAGGCCGGGATTCCCAGGGCAGCCGCGAGATTGGCGTCCGGGTCGGCGTCCACCGCCAGGACCTTCCGGCCACGGTGGGCCATAAGAAGTACTAGAGCGGCAGCCAGCGTAGATTTACCGGCGCCTCCTTTTCCGGAGATAGCAAGCTTCATAGGTCAGGTCAAAAGGCAAAAGTCAAATTTTAAAGTTATTCATGCTGTTCAATTTTGCATTTTAACTTTTGCACTTTGCATTATTTATACTTCTCTTTCATCCTGGCGGAGAGGGCTGCCAGCCTGTAATATACCAAAGCCGCTTCCTTAGGCGTCAGAGAACCGGTGCCGCAGGAAGGCGTTAAGAGGGACTGCTCGGCAATGAGCTTCTTTTCGATGCCCTTTGAAGCTAAGTGCTCCATCATGCCTTCGAGGCGAAGAGCAAGGGACTCCACAGTCTGTTCCCGGATGAGTGTTGAGGTAGGCACGATTCCCCAGGCAAGGGCGCCGCCTCTCGCGAGATAAGCTTTGACAGCCTCGGCATACATGGCGATTGTTTCTCCATACTGAAAGGCGTCGAAGCTGATGATATCCACGCCGGCGTCGATAGGGATACTCCACTCCGTATTGCCGCAGCAGTGCATGCCTGCGATGCCCCCGTCTACATGCACTGCATCGACCATGTCTTTCAGCAGATGAATCACATCTTCGCGGCGGACGGACACATAAGTGGAACTTCCAAAGGCAGAGAGGATAGGCTCATCAATAAAGCATATCACCTGCTCTGCAAATGGCTTGAACATCCGGACCTGCCAGCGGCAGATCATCGCCAGCGTCTTGGCGATCATATCCCGGAATTCTTCATTATAATATATCGCACGCTTCTTCTCGTCGACGACGGTGAGGGCGAAGCTGCACGGGCCTGTCACCTGACACTTTACAAAAGGCAGCTTTGTGCCCCGGTTTCGTAGTTTCTCTTCCAGCGCGTAAATCCCCCGGGAAAAGGCCGGGCTGACGGCTACCGCCGCGCAGTCACCGCTTCCCTCTTCGGAGTCCATTGCCAGGAGGTAGGTCTCGTAGAATTGGGCGAAGGCTTCAGAATAATCACCGGATGTATCGAAATAGAGGCGGTTCTTTTCCCGGTCGATAACGGCGCAAGGCATGTGTTCGGAAAACTGGATCTCCATCTGTTCATTCAACCCCAGCCTCGGCAATTGCGGCCAGTGGGGAGCGCCCGGCAATTTGGATAGGATCAGATCGACAGCGCGCACCGGATCATCAAAAGGCATGCTGCCGATGGCAGTCGCCAGAAACTTCGGTCTAACGAGCATTGTAAGCTAACTCCTCTATCATTTTGCATTTTACACTTTGCATTTCCGTGTAGTATAGGAAAACCGGTAATGTCTGTCAAAACAATCTTGATACGTGATGGAGCGGGAAGGACGGGCATTTTCATTGGCGCAGCGAGGCATATTTTCGGATCTTCGGCATCCATCGCATCTGATCAGATCGGGACGTCAGGCATCTCCAGGTACGGCAATGCCCGTGATATTTCCGTCGTCGTCGATATCGATGTGATAAGCCGCCGGTGTTTTAGACAGACCTGGCATGCGCAGAATATCGCCGGTGATGGGGATAAGGAAGCCGGCGCCTGATGCGATCTTGATTTCCCGAACGGTGACAATGAAGTCGCTGGGCAGTCCCAAGAGGCTGGGATTGTCCGAGAGTGACTGCTGCGTCTTGGCAATGCATATCGGGAGCTTGTCGAAGCCGAATTTCTTGATGAGGTCGAGATTCCGCTTCGCAAGCGGTTGGTAGTCGATGGAAACAGCGCCGTAGATCTTGCTGGCAACGGTGAATATCTTGTCTTCCACCGGCTGATCCCATCTATAGAGGGACCGGAAAGTGCCGGTGGCCGTCGCGATAATATTTGCCACTTTTTCCGCGAGTTCCAGGCCTCCCTCGCCGCCCTGCCGGAAAATGTCGACAGGCGCGATATTCATCCCTTCATCTTCCGCCGCCCTGACGACGGCTTGTATCTCCGCGTCCGTATCGGAAGGGAAACGGTTTAGCGCTATGATGCAGGGGACGTTGAACTTATCGATGTTTTCATAGTGTTTCCTCAGATTGGCCATTCCAATGACCGCCACACGGGGGTTGGGCTCATTGAGAGCATCGGCGGGCACGCCGGCGTGATATTTCAGGGCGCGAATCGTTGCCACCAGGACAACGATGCGGGGATTAAAATTCCCGTACGGCGCCACAATGTCGAAATACTTTTCCGCGCCAAGATCAAAACCGAACCCCGCCTCAGTAACCACATAATCGGCTAAACGGAGCGCAAGGTCTGTCCCTATAATGCTGTTTGTTCCCTGGGCGATGTTGGCAAATGGGCCGCCGTGAACGATGGCCGGCACGCCCTCTGTAGTCTGCACCAAATTGGGAAGAAGGGCATGCTTCAAGAGGGATGTGACAGCCCCCTCGATTTTAAGATCTCTCGTGATGACCGGCTTATCGTCGTAGGTAAAGCCCACGAGAATCTTTCGTATCTTCTCCTTCAATTCCGCATAAGATTGCGAGAGGCACAGAATCGCCATGATTTCGCTGGAAGGAACGATGTCGAAGCCGCTCTCGCGGGGCACACCGTTTGTGGAACCGCCCAGGCCGATGACGATATCACGGAGGGAGCGATCGTTCATGTCCATCACGCGACGCCAGGTGATCTTGCGCGGATCTATGTTCAGTGGGTTGCCGTGGAATACCGAATTGTCAACGAGGGCAGACAGGAGATTGTGGGCGCTCTCCACCGCCGGAAAGTCATTCGTAAAATGAAGATTAATGTCATCCGCTGGAAGCACGCATGAAAGGCCTCCGCCCGTAGCGCCGCCTTTGATGCCGAAGACAGGTCCCAGGGACGGCTCGCGGAGGGTGACAATCGTTTGCTTTCCCAGCTTGGCTAAGGCCTGCGAAAGCCCGATGGATACTGTGGTCTTTCCTTCACCGGCGGGGGTAGGGGTCATTGCGGAGACGAGGATCAGGGAGGCATTTGCCCGGCGTTCGAAGCGCTTAATCGCCTCGATCCTTACCTTGGCCTTGTAGCGCCCGTAACATTCCAGATCGTCTTCCGCCAGGCCGATAGATGCAGCGATTTCGTAGATCGGCCTCATGCAGTTCCCGGCACGTTGTTTTTTCACTTTTCCATACCTACTTGTTGATCATCGCGTCGAACCGTATATCGATGTTGTACTCGTCACTGATACGGGTGATGGCGTTCTTGAGGTCGATAATCTTGACGGCAGGCGGCAGGGAAAAATTGCAGAACATTTGAAAGACATTGGCGCCCGTCGCGAGATCATGGTCAACATTTGTTGATATGTCTTCGATATTGATCCCCCGCTCATGAAGCACCTTACAGATTTGATGGATGATTCCCGGGCGGTCGATGGATATGGCGATGAGCTTGTACGCGATCGACGGGAGGACCTCCCTGTGGAGAGGCGCCTTCGTTTTCCGGATGTAAATGTCCAGCCCGGTATTCTGACGGAGACTGTCCAGGTCTTTGATCAGCCCTTCAATGTTTTCGTTGTTGCCCGACGTGAGAATAACCATGCCGAATTCATTTCCCAGCACGCAGCCACGCGAGCGTTCGATATTGATGCCACGCGCCGAAAAAAATTCCGCGATTTCTCTCACCAGACCGGGACGGTCCGGCCCCATGAATGAAAAGACGACGTATGATCTCATAAGTCAACTCCGTAATTTTTTTCGTTCAGTTACGATATATCTTAAACATGCCGCAAATTGCCTTCAGAAAGATCCTCACGTGCCATCGGAAAAGAGCTTGATAATACCATGTGCGACCGGCACAGGAAGCCCTATGAAGGCGACTTGACAGTCATATAGCCGTAACACGACAAAGTGTCAAGGAAAAGAGGAGGGTGCATTTGTTGCCGGAAATTGAGATAATAGCAGATGCTCTTCAAAATATGCACGTGCAGATATGGCAGGCAGCGAAAATTCACGACCAATTTAACTTCCTCGTCAGTAAAACGTCAATCTTTCATGTTTAAGTCGAAGTTCTATGGTTGAGTAGTCCGCAATGCTGATGGATATTGAGGAAGAAGTAATTGAAATCTCAATTCCTGATTATCATTGCTCCAGCACAACGATCAAGAACCCAATAAGCATCAGAGCAGTGCCTACCAGTCTTTCTCTGAAACCGGTTTCCTTAAAGAGAAAATGACCGTAGATCACACCAACCAGGAGACTTAACCGACAGACAGCAACCGTGTAGGCCACATTTGCCAGACTCATGGCAATGGTATAGAAGATCACAGTTATGGCTGCGAAGAATCCGGGAAGAACAGAGATTTTCAAGGACTCCTTGCAGATGCGACCCTGTGAATAGATTTTTCCGACCTTGAAAATGACCGGACTTAACACAATGAAAAATGCCAAATTGTATGTAACACCGAAAAAAAGTGCAGATGAATGGTTAAGGGCATGTTTACCAAAAGTGTTGGTTAATCCATAAAGGATGGCGACGATAATCATAAAGACAGAGCCTGTTTCTTTACCAATAGCCTTAATCGGTTCCAGAAATCCTTTGCTCATTTCTTTCAGATTCAGAGTATAGCTTCCGAGAGCAATCATCAGTATGCCGATGCCACCCCAGAAAGATACCAATTCTCCCAACATGATGTAAGGTATAATGATCAGACAGACAGGTGTTAAAGACAGAAACGGCACCGTAAGGCTGAGGGGAGATATCTTAATTGCCTTCATGTAAAAGATATATGCAACTACTTCAAAAGGTAATGCGGAGATGAACGCTTTATAAAAATCTCCATCCAGTGCCGGGATTGGAATAAAGAAGAGACATGGCGATAGAAACAGGACAACAACTAATTGGCGTAACCATGCGATTGTGTATTCATCATGAAGCTGTAAAGCCTTTTTTGTAAGGGCATCACATGTTCCACCCGTGAGGGCGGCAATCAACGCCAGAAGTGTCCATATATTTTCCATGTTGAAGCATTTATCTGAATTAAGTCTAATATTCAACTTCTTCCTTGTCATGCAAGCGTCCGGCTATTATCGCAGACATACACCCTTTCGTATTCGGTAATAAAAAATCTGTGAAAAATATCTTGACTTTCTCTGATTCTTTGATAGTTTACATTCAACAGCGGTGAGTTACCTAGGTTACTTGCTCCGCTTAATAAATGTGCTAAAGGCCGGTATGATGTTGAAAATGAGCCCGTTGCCTTTTGGCACGGGCTTTTTAGTTTTTGGGCACTTTACCAACAAAAAATGAATTTTAAAAAGGAGACTGTTTTCATGCAGATTTCATCGGAAAGTATCAAAGTAGGGCATCCGGATATCGTTGCAGATGTAATTGCGGCCAATGTGATTGCGGAAATCCTGGATGAAGAGAAGAAGCTCGGACTTGATCTGGGAAACATGCCGCATTGCGGCCTCGAGGTCTTCCTGGGCAAAGGGATATGTCTTGTCGGCGGAGAAGTGAGGACAAGGGCATACGTCGATATTGACAGAATTGCTCGTGAATCGGTTTTATCTATCGGTTACAACCACGCAGCCGTGGGGTTGAACGGGCATCTGATGGGTGTTCTCAATGCTATCATTCCTCAGTCGGATAATATCAACCAGGGTACAAGCTGCAAACTGAACAAGAAACATGAGGTCGGCGCTGGTGACCAGGGCATTATGTATGGATTTGCCTGTGATGAGACGCCTGAGCTTCTGCCACTTCCCTACGTGCTCGTCAACAGTATGATGCGGGAATTTGAAAACTGTGGCGACCCTATCTTTGCCCCTGATGGCAAGGGACAGGTTTCGGTGGATTATGACATTAAGACGGGTAAACCGATCCGTCTTGCCAAGGTCCTAATGTCCAATGCTATCGACTACCGTTTTGTGAAGGGCAACAGGAACAAAGTCAAAGAAAAGGCTAAAAAGATTGCATTCAATTGTCTCGCCAACTATGTTGACAAGAAAACGGAATTTCTTTTCAATCCAACAGGGGAATGGGAAGCCATCAACTCATGCAGCGCTGCCGACTCAGGTGTGACGGGCCGCAAGCTGGTTGTGCAGTTTTACGGGGGCTATCCCGGCGCTCAGCTTGGAGGTGGCGCTGTTGTAAATAAGACCCCTGAAAAAGTGGATTGTTCTGCTGCCTTTGGCACCCGCTATGTTGCCAAGAACATCGTAGCCGCAGGTCTCGCCTCCAAATGTGCTATCCAGTTGGCCTACGCCATCGGTATCGCAAAACCTTTCTCCATTTATGTCAATACCTTTGGTACAGGGAACATCTCTGACGAGAAGCTGATAAAAATCATTGAGGAATTGTTTGATCTCACACCAGCAGGGATGATTGAACGCTTTGACCTTCTGAACAGTGATGTTTATAGAAAAATTCCCCGGACCTTCTTTATGGATAACTATCGCTGGGAAAAAACGGATATGGTCAAAAAACTGCAGAAAGCGGCAACCAGGGCGTAAGCCTTCCCGGTATGAATCCTGCGGCCAGACAGGAAGAGAACAAGATTACTTGCTGGCAAGAGGTGGGTAATCTGATCGTCTGCTGCGGTGCCTGCCATAGAAGACGGGATATAGTGCGTGCGAAAGTGCGTTTACTTATCAATAACTGAAAGCAGAGTCTAAAACGGCTCTGCTTTTTTTCGCACTTTTCAACATAGAGTCAGGAAACCTGAGGATTGATTAATCTTTACGCTTTGCAGGTATACAACATCTCGTCTATATGAATATTTGATCAATATCATTCTTGCTGATAACAAATACAAGTATTGAGGAGGAAGAATCATGGATGCGAAGCAGGTTGTGACAAATTATCATAATGCCTGGACTGGCGGTGATATGAAAGCAGCACGTGTTTGCCTGGCAGATGATTTAGATTTTCAAGGAAGCATCGATACTTTCCGCCGGGCTGATGACTTTATCGTTGCGCTCACTATGTTTCAAAAGATGCTTCGGGGAATCAACTTGATTCAAAGCTTCTTTTCTGAAAATGGAGCTGCTTTGCTATATGATTGCGACACGATGAGTCCTGCAGGTGTGATTAGAACATCTGAGTTCTTTACGGTTACAGATGGCAAGATTAAATCTATTCGGCTGGTTTTTGATGCTACTGAACTTCGAAAACTTATGGGCTGAATGAACTATTGATGGTTTTACCATATGGGAACATTCCAATAAAAGGGTAACGTATCAAAGCCTGACAAATCAATCCAGCGGACTGCTTTTAGTTGCTGCTTTTTTTGTCGTCCTTGGGCTTAACAAGGAAAAATCATACAGGGATGGGGACCCGGATCTGAGAAGCAAATTGAACAAAAGATTTCACAATACAAAAAAGCAAGACGGTGAGCGCCAATCTATTTCTTTTGTACTCAGTAATTCTTCACCCATGATAAAGATGTTGGATTTCAAACGGCAATAATTGAGGGGCATCTTCGTCATAATTGTGATATGTAATTAGTGGTAAGCGATAAGTTCGTTATCAATGGCGACATCTCCAACAGATATTGAGGATGAATAGTGTAGCGCAGACGGGAAACCAGGTGGCAAACGGAGAAAACAAACCTCAATCTGGAGTATAGGGAGAAACTGGTCTACTCAACTCACACAAAAAGAGCAGGTGCTTGTTCGAGGTTAACAATTCACTATCTTGAAAGGAGGAGTTGCAGGATGAAAGGAAGAAAAAAACATCTCTGGCTTATCATAATCGTGGTTTTTTCACTCTTTGCGATTTCCGCGTATACATTTGGCTCAATGACGGTATTCCTTAAGGATGGTCGTGTCGTCACCGTTCCGGTGAACAAAGATGACATTGTTGGAATTTCGTTTGAAGAAAGTCCGTTTGCAACAGGTGGCAAAATCGCGGCGGCTGCAGTACCCGTAACTATATATTGGCATATGGCGGACGACGCCGATGTCTACCTCAACGGGGTCCCGCTTCGGCGCTATGAGCCCTCATTCAAGACTCGCGGCGACGAGGCTCCGCAGCCCGCTTTCTCGACATCAGCCGTACTCAAGAACGGGGACGTATTCACGGTAGGGGGCCGTAGAGGAGGAAGCTACGGTTTCATGCTCATTGCAGTCGACTCGTCCGGCCGAGTTGTTTTCAAGACCGATCAGCAAGCCTGGAGGGTGTATATGCCCGGCGGGAGGAGTGACTGGTATCAGCCACGTATAGCCAGTTCTTCGCCGAAGGCTCCGGTAACGGTCCAGCCCGACCCCTGGTACCCGCAGAAGGAACTGAACAAGAAGTTCGGCGACATTGCTTTATCGATCTGGGGAGTGCCGTCGGAGACCTTCTCCTACCTGACGGCAACCGTCTCCTTAGAGTAAAAGAAGCAGAGTTAAATAGCGATAGATAGCATTTATTTCACCTCAAAAAACGCTCGCTGTCCATGGTTATTGGAAGGCGCCAAGATGAAGCCTTTGAGGTATATTTATATCCCTTTGGAGGCTTTCGGGCAGAGGTCCGATCCCGCTATGGGTAAAGCGGATTTCGCGAAGGACCGTATAAAGATATTACAGCAGACTGCGAGGACGCTGCGAGAGCTTGCGGCCCAGCCTCTTCCTGCACAGCTTTCCGATAAAGAAAAGCGGGAAGCCGAGCGGTACACAAAGTGGCTGAAAGACAGCAGTCAAAAACTCGATGAATTGGCGAGCCGTTGGCATTCCAGCCTCACCGAAATGGAGAAAAATCAAGGCCCGACGTCCAAACAAAAACAGCTGATGGAAATGAGTCAGTCTTTCAACTTGCAGTACCTTGGGTTACAACAGGCTATGCAGGATGAAAATCGGCGATTTACCTTAGTTTCAAACATTATGAAAAACAAGCACGATACGGCCAAGAACGCCATAAACAATATACGGTAATTAAGGCGGGGGCAGAGCAATAGCCCTACCTTTTTATTGCATATTTCAAGTCATAATCTCCAGCCCCGGAAATGGTATCACCCTCACTCTTTGTACGTGGAGACAGCATTTGCTTGACCTTGAAAGCGGTAATTGACGGATTTTGAAAAGTATGCAAGATTACAATTAATAATGATGGGACTACTGTGGTTGCAACGGAAACCACGCTGCGAGAAGATGTCTTGAATAACAGGAAAAGGAGAGACGTAATGGGAGACAAGGGTGGCAAGAAAGATAAGGAAAAGGGTCAGAAACGGAACGCCGAAAAACAGAAACAAAAGTCAAAAAACAAGCTTGATAAGCAGCCGAAAAGAAAGCCTTGATAGAAATCACGGTGCGGAGCTCTGCGCAACAGCTGTGCCCGTTTGAAGTGCAAGGACGACGGTAACGAGCATCAAAATGAAAGTATCATATAAAGCCGCACTTCTATCCACATTCGTCTTTCCTGGCGTTGGCCAGCTCCATTTAAAAAAGTATTGTAGGGGTCTGGTTATCATGTTTTTTGTCTTTGCCGGATTAGGCTACATGATCTGGTCGGCCACGGTATCTGCACTCAATCGCCTTGACGACGCTATGGTTAAGGTACAAGGTGGTACCACGAACCTGCAAGAGCTTTCAGACATTGTCGGATCAAAAATGTTAACCACAGATCCCTATCATGACGCTGTTTTCTACGTTATTGTTTGCTTTTGGATATTTGCTATCATAGATGCCTATAGAATCGGAAAGCAGAGAGAATTTCAGGACGAAGAGACTCCCCAATTGTAATTCCTTTCCCATCCAGTTGAATGATAATGGAGTTAAAATTTATTCGTCTGACTCCCTTTTTAGTTGTAGATTTCTTGTAGTAGGTGTATTGGTACAGAAGGTTGCTGCTTCAGGCAGATCATAATTAATATCAAAAAGGAGGAGAAGGAATGAACAAAGTGGATATCATCAATGAAGTTGCAAAAGCTACCTGTAGCAAGGCGGAGGCTGGAAAGGCAGTAAAGGCCTTCCTTGAAACGATCAAGAAAGCGCTTAAAAAGGGGGACAAGGTTACTCTCATCGGTTTTGGAACTTTCTCTGTTGTGAAAAGATCTGCCAGAACGGGAAGAAATCCACAGACCGGCAAACCAATCAATATTAAGGCCAAAAAGGTCCCTAAATTTAAAGCTGGTAAGGCATTAAAAGCTTCCGTGAAGTAATTATAGTAATGAGTTGCAAATAAACAAGAGAGGGTGGGAACAATTCACCATCCTTTCTTGTTTTGGAGAGTAGATGAATTTTATTAACATCTTCCTTGTTATGTTGATTTTCTATTTCAAACCATCTACTGAAGCTCTCCGCAGCAAGCTACGGAGAAGCTTTGATTCTTAAGGAACAGTAGTTCGTCATTCGCTCGCTACCGAATTCAACATTCCAGCCCGCAATTCTTAAGCGATACCAAAATAAAAAAGGCAGAGCCATTTCTGGAACTGCCTTGTTTTTCCATCTTGCCTATTCCATACAACATTATTGGAGCTCTTGAATATTTATGGCTGTCTAATATTCACGATGCTTATCAGGTATAACACAAGACTCATCAGTGTCCGGTCTTCTCTGTCCTGCCAGAGACCAGGATAATGTTAACCCTACTTAGTATCTGCGACCCCCTCCGCTGTTTCCGCCTCTAAATCCTCCGCTTCGACCGGAATCTCGTCTCGGGCCTCCCTGCTCTCTTTTGGGTTTGGCCTCGTTGACGACAATTGTATTGCCGTCAAGCTTTCCACCGTTGAACATTTCGATGGCTTGACGCGCACCTTCCTCAGTTTCCATTTCCACGAATCCAAATCCCTTGGAGTGTTTTGTATAATTATCTTTGATAATTGTCACTGTAGCTACTTTCCCCGCGTTAGCAAAATTGTCCTTTATGACATCTTCGGTAACATTTACCGTGAGATTGCCTACATATAAATTTTTATTCATTTATTTTCCTCATTCTTAAAAGGTTAGTGGATCTTATGAACCCCACGTTAACTATCACGGGTACGCAGGATTATTGGTAAAAACAAAAAGGCACTCCCACTATTTTATGTCTGAGTGCCTCTTGCTTACTTCTTGTGAACTTATAATGGCTTCACATTTTCTGCTGCCGGGCCCTTCGGGCCCTGCGTAACATCAAAGCTGACACGCTGGCCTTCACTTAATGTCTTGAAGCCGCTGGTTTGTATGGCACTGTGATGAACAAACACATCGCCACCGTCATCTTTTTCGATGAAACCAAAGCCTTTGCTCTCGTTAAACCACTTTACTTTACCTTCTGACATCGCTTTAATCCTCCTTTCCAAAAAATTCTCTTAAGTCGGATTTTCACTATGACAGAAAGAAAAAAGCCACCGATACTCTAAAAAGTATGGTGGCCATCCTTTGCAATTCAAAATGTCTTAATCCAAACTTACTTAGTGGATATCTTATATGAAGTCTTTTATCAGAAGTCAAGGACAATTCTATTTGTTGACAACAGGACAAATCTATGTGGTCAAGATTTCCTTGACGCACAAAACCGTTCTTGTTACAAATCTAATGCACAGACGAAATAGCTTATCAAATTTTTTTATGATTGAAAATGGTTATGGAGGATTAAGCCCCTTGAAAAAAACAGGAGGTAAGAAAAGATGAAGAAGGTATTGGCGGTTGTAGTTGCTGGTCTGTTTGTTTTCGGTTTCACCGGGTTTGCGATGGCCAAAGGTGGTAAGGCGCCTAAGGGGGAGATCGTCAAAGAGTGCAAGAAGGACGGGACAAAATGCACCGCTGACGAGTTGAAAGACAAAAAACTCAAGAAAGAGTGTAAACATCCTTGCCCATCACAGACCAAAGAATCGGAGCCACCTCCCGCTCCCCCCGCTGGGGACCCGGCAGCACCCCCAGCCGGACAGTAGTTGAGGGGAAATAGGGTGCGATTCTATTTGTTCATTATGTTTTCATAGAAATCTGTCCACCATCTTGTGCCGCCGTGTGTAAGGATTTTATTTGTATTGCAAGAAGAAAAAAGGGGCTATCATGAGTTGACAGCCCCTTAAGTTTATCTGGCGTCCCCACCGGGATTCGAACCCGAGTTACCGGCGTGAAAGGCCAAAAAAGAGCGTATTCCACCTGATTTTACATGCTTTTAAGGCACTTTAAAGCCGTCTTTGGGAACCAAAAGCCGTCTAAAAAGCCGTCTGTAATAATAAAGACACATACCAGCAACGATTCCAAGAAACATCGTCTCAGTGATCTACTTTAGTCTTTCATTTCCCCCTACCAGAGATTCCCCAATTCCTCACTGATTTAGACAACCTCTCATCCTCTGCAATTCTTTTTCATATTCCCTGACAATATCGTTGTTCAACCTTCGCTGAAGAATTTTCAATATCTCTTCATAGAACCAGATTTTTCTGTCAGCAGGAGCATTGAACTTATCCCATATTGAATCACCCTGTTTTTTATGGGACTCAATCATGGCCTGAAGGTTATGTATTTTATCTGCCGCACAGACCATCAATGCCTTCTCGCTGTGACGTTCTACGCCCTCCAGATATTTTTCTTTCCTATGCACCCATGTCGCCGCGTCATCGTTTACTACATTGGGATCTTTGTCTTCGCTCAACTCTCTGACAATATCCGCCACCTCTGTTCCAAAGTCTCTTTGAAGGTCACTGTAATAATAACCTGGAACATCTTCCAGAATGTCATGAAGTAATCCCGCTATAATAGTGTTTTCATCATCAGTATAAGAACTCAGAATCCATGCTACTGAAAAAGGATGACTTATGTAGGGCAGACCTTCATCGGCTTTTCTGACCTGATTCAGATGAAGTCGAGAGGCTATATTAATGGCTTCCCCGAGTCTCTGTGTAAGCGGTAGGCGGTTGTACATAGAACTATTCTTCACAGCGATCTTGTGTTTCAGATAATTCTACTCATAAATTTAAATGAAGTCTTATAGTGTATGGATCAGGTCCAGTTTCGCTTTCACGTGTTTTATTACAGAAGGGTTCTTCTTTAATACAATTGTTCTTTCTTCCTCATCATAAATGGCATCATAACACTCCTGCTCAGGGGCGGAAAGGTTCTCCGGACAAGCAAGCCAGAGCCGAGGTACTCTGCTATACCACAGATATTTTGCCTTTCGAATTTGATCAGCGTTGGGAACTTTGCGATCTGGCGTATTTATTAGGGGGGCATTGTGACTGTTAAGATATTCTTTGAGATCTTCAATCTCCTTCATTCGTTTTTTTACTTCAACATAAAGTAACATTTCGTTCTGGAGACCAAAAACAACAATATCCATCAGAAATGAGTACCCCTTTTCGTCGTAAGGTTGATTCAAGTCATAATCGTTTCTATCTTGAGGTTCGCACTTATAATTGTACTCAAATTTCATTGAATCTGCGGGATAATTCTCCTCATAATACAACTTGGCTAATGCTGCCACGTGTACCATCCATTCACGTGCAAGATTTGTTTCTGTCTTACTTTTTGACAGCTCAAAGAAGTGATATGGACCTTTGCCCATTCGTCCTTGGATCAAAAAGGAATCCTTGCGATGAGGTTCTACTCCAACTTTTACAATAGGATCTGCCTTATCTGTCCCATTGATTGCCATAAGGACTAAACGCTTTTCATCTTGATGCAGCGAAGGGTTTATTTTGTCGTACCTGAAATCACGTCCATGAGGTTTCATACTCATTAATAATTGGTCAAATTTGGATGAACTTTTCACCGAATGTTCCTCATGCTTGTACCAGTTTTCCATGTGCCATGCCGGGATTAAAATATCCTTTCAACTGTTTCAATGCTCTCTTTCGAGCAAGGACAGCGAGACGAAACGACTCTTCTTCACCATATTTCTTCACCGAAAACTTTTTATGTTTTGTTTTTCTCGGTTCAGGCGACCAACTGGCTATCCAATAACACTGTGGTTCACCCTTTTTGTTGTCATTTTTGTTGCTTACATACCGGCATACTCCTGAAATTCCAGAACGGTTATTGCGTTTGAGTATGGAACAGAATTCTCTCATGGTCATAGGGGGACATTGGGCGAGAATTGCGTCACGGTAGCATCTTGCAGCAGCGAGCGCCTTGTTCTTGCCACGGTATGTTATATCGCTGAACGATCCGAAATATGTTTTGCGTTTACGTGATATGACCACTACCCATGAATGAGTATGACTTCTGTCATTATCAATTCGTGTAATGCCGTACATGTGCAGTCCGTCAAGAATTATTATAGGAAGTTGTCAATGGGTCACAAAGTCATAAGGCACTATGGTTCGCAGCGATTACAACAACAATGCCCATGAATGTGAAAGCCATCAGAGCCACAAAACCAATCAGGCCATTACCATAAAAGTCGTTAAGACAAATTAAGCTACTTAACAAGACGGCTCCGAGAACTATGTTCATTAAGAATTTCATTTATCAACTTTCACCACGGTGGCATGAACCCGTTTTATTTCCTCAAGAAGTTCTTCTTTGCTGATGATACTTTTCCTATCAAGGAGGTTGATAAGAGCCTCTGATTGAATTACTTCGGACATAAGGAGTTCCTTCAGTTCAACGATCTGTTTTTTGTCGAGTTCCTTGGCCACTGAGTTCTACCTCGTGAACTATTATTTGAGTTTTTCAATTTTTGGTCTTAGATAATTGTAAAATATTGCCATCTTCTCGACAGCAAATTGTTTTACATCATCTGTCAGGTCGCATTCATTTATTTGAACAAAGATTCGTGACCAGTTCTTGCTCCAGTCTTCCATAACTTCTACGGGCTGACCGACTAAAGTTTCCAACTCGGGAATATATTTCTTCAGTGGCTTTAAGTATCTGAGGTTTGCTTCCTTCGAGCCTTTCTCAAAATGCAGCTCTACTCCAAGACGACGCAGTTTACTTTGAAACCACCATTCAAAGTGAATGCTGCCCAGACCTGAAGGAATTTGGTAAACGACTTTTGGCTGTGGGTCTGGCAAGCTTACGTCAACTTTTTGTTCAAACTCATCTTTGACTTTCTTCCAAAAATTCAAACATGCTTTTTGATTTACAGTTAGAGTTTTCTCTCCACTATCTTTCTTCTCCACCTGCACTATATATTCTTCCGCATCCGGTAATGGTATAATCTTTTGAGTATAGACTCCCAACTCATCATCACTAATAGTGTACGGTGTTATCTTAACGCAAGATATGTCGAGTTGAAAATTCCTTAACCACAATACGGATGCTGTCACTTCGGATCTAAATTCTCTGGCAACCAAGATAATACGTGGCTTGTCGTCGATTTCTTTAAAATCAGGATTTTCGATAAAATCCAGAATCTCTTTTTCTGCTTGTTCAAGGGAAATAGCTTTACCTTTTTTCCCGAGATATTTCTTTCTCATTTCTTTAATATCTTCGAGTGTTAAAGTTGAGCAATAGGCCGCGTATTTTATTGCTTGTAATTCCACATTCTTTCCACTGTCATCTCGCTTCAATTCAATTATGACAATTTTCCCCTCCTTATCTAAAGCCAATATATCCAATCGTTCTTTTGTTTTGTCGAATCTGTCATATTCGGTCGATATTGTTAACAGGTCTTCACCGACAACATCCGGATTTTCCTCAATCCATTTTTCAATATCCTGGCGCTCAAAAATCTTCAAAGAAGCAAAGGTAACTTCGTTCAGAGGTTTAAATTTCTTACCCTTTGTACTATATTTAAACAACATATCCCGCCACATCCTTTCTCGTCATTTTAATGTGCGTATCAGGATTACATTTTCACCTGACGTACTTCTCAGAATGTTCTTTATGCTTCTCCCAATTTTCCAGATAGATCTTCGCCAGATCCTTATTCTTCAGAATCAACAAATTCTCCGCATTCTTTTCCTCCGCAGCCTTGGTGAAGTTAAAGCTCCCGGTAATGACAATCTCCCGGTCAATAATCATGATCTTGTTATGAGCTATGGCATGTTTATCATCTATATAGGTAGGAATGCCGGCATTAGATATGAAAGTGGCTGATGTATATTTTTCTCTCCGCTGGCTCTTATCAAGTATTGCCTCTACTTTGACACCTCGTTTATGAGCATCTAGCAAAGATTTTGCAATTGGAGCTGAGGTGAATGAATACGCTTGGACCAGGATTTCTGATTTGGCAGCATTGATTTCTTTGACTATAGACTCTGTGCACCCGCCATCGGGGGAGAAGCAGACCTTTGAAATGTCAGCCTGGAAAGCGAATGCTGTGAAGGAAATGAAACTAAAAATCAGGAACGACAAAACTGTGGTGGTGCTTTTTTTCATGGATTTCTCCCTTAATATAAGGAAAGTATGATTTGTGATGATGGCAACTAGAGCGGATACTTGATATCGGTCAGCATTCCCTTTCCCCGAAAACTTGTCCAGTTCTTAAATTAGAATTGCGGCATAATTTTGGATCATATTTAAGGAAGTATTTCACATTTATATCCTCAACATAATCATATCGTCGGCATCCAGATGTACTGACCAGCCTTGTCAATGTATCCCCACTTTCCTTCAATCTTCACAGGGGCAATGCCTTTTTTGAAAGCTCCGATATCATCGTACTTAGGTTCGACGACAATCTTGCCTGTCTGGTCTATAAGCCCCCACTTACCGCCGAGTTTCATGCCGGCAAGGCCTTCTTTGAAACCCCAGATACCATCGTACTTTATTTCAACTACCGCCTTCCCAGTCTTGTCAATAAATCCATACTTGCCATCAAACTTTGCTCTAGAAAGACCTTCTTTGAAATACGAGATACCTTCATACTTCGGTTCAGTGACAACATTTCCACATTTGTCAATAATGCCCCATTTGCCACTTAGATCGACTAGGGCAAAGCCTCCTCTGTAGCTCCGAATTTCATCGTACTTGGGTACAACAATGACCTTACCTGTTCTATCAATGAATCCCCACTTGCCGCCAAGCTTCACACCGGCAAGATCTTCTCTGAAGCTCCAAACGTCATCGTACTTGGGTACAACAATGACCTTACCTGTTCTATCAATGAATCCCCACTTGCCGCCAAGCTTCACACCGGCAGGGCCTTTTCTGACAATCCAGGCACTATCGTATTTGGGTTTAACGACCTCCTCTCCAGAATTGTCAATAAATCCCCACTTATCTCCGATTGCCACTTTTGAAAGGCCTTCATTAAAAAAACCAATATAATCATACTTCGGTTCAATGATAACCTCGCCAGTCTTGTCAACGAGTCCCCATTTGCCGCTAAGCTTCACACTGGCAAGGCATTCTCTAAAACTCCACACATCATCATACTTCGGTGCTACGACGACTTTACCAGTTCTATCAATAAATCCCCACCTGCCACTAAACATCGCACCTGCAAAGCCTTCTCTAAAAGACATTATGTCATCGTACTTCGGCTCCACAATGACCTTACCAGTCCTGTCAATGATCCCCCATTTTCCACCAATTCTGACAAGAGCAAGGCCATCTCTGAAATTGCCAACAATTTCATATTTCGGTTCGATCACAATCTTTCCTGTCTGGTTAATGAACCCCCACTTGTCAAGAATCTTTACACACGCGAGGCCTTCTTTAAAACCCAAGGCATAATCATAAATAGGCTCAATGATCACTTTACCGGTCTCATCGATAAAACCGAATTTGTCCTTCACAAGAATAATAGCCAGACCATCGTTTAAGCCCACTTGTGTACTATAGAATTCTGCAGGTGAACTGTAAAATGTTCTATCTGACTTCTTAACATGAAAATAGTTATAGCCTGCCACCAAGCCAGCACATATAGCAACAAAAACAACCCACAGTATCTTCTTCTTCATATTGATATTGCCCTATTTCACGCCTATTATCCCTCTTAAACAATGGTTAAAAAGGGGGTAATGTTGCTCCTGAGTAGCCACCGAATTGCCTCATTTTCTGTCTTAGGCCGTCTGCGCCTTGACACCATCTATTACTTCTTTGCATTTCATTTTAAACAATCTATTTTCTATATCTTTATAAGCAACAGACAAATAGTGAATGGCATTCCATCTTTCTCCCTGAGCTAAATATATATCTCCTAAGTGTCCGGCTATCTCATGTCTTGTTTGAAGTCTTGATAAATTAAACGCTCTACCTAGAATATCTTTGGCTTCTTCAACCTTATTCTGCTTATATAGAGATATGCCTAACCGACAAAGGTTCTGATCATCTTTTTCAATTTCCTTTATAATCACTTTATATTGCTCTTCGCAATTTTGATAGTCTTCCATATTAAAATAATTGTCAGCTATAAGTTTTCTGAAACCAATGTGTTCTGGGTTTTTAGATAAAGAATCTTTGCAAATTTCCGCGGACTTCTCATATGAACCTAGACTATTCAGCTGTTGTGCTATTTTATACTGCTCCTCTATATATTCTTTCCCCTCATCCATAGAATGTGGCTTGAAATGATCCATTACGCGATCAAGCAGATTTTGTTTTTTAACTAATTGTCCAGCAATTAGTTTTTGAATATTCTGAAAGTCCTTATTTCCAATTTCATCTTTTATTTCATCAATGATTAGACAAAAAAGAGACTTAAATTTACTATCTGCTGGAATACCATCCTGCTCTAAAATCATTACACCATCGGTCACTCTACTAGTTTTAAGCAGTGCTAATGCCTTATATTGTCTGGCAAACACATTAGTATCATCAAGTCGTATGCTGGTTTCAAAATATTCAAGCGCCTTATTGGCATCGCCGGATTCTAAAGATAATATTCCACCAAAAAGATGATAAACGGGGTTCCCAGAATTGAAACTAATCTCCTTATCGACTGCCAATTTCGCACTTTTATAATCACCCAGTCTAGAAAAAGCGATTGCCTGATGCAGATAGACGCCGCTATGGTTTTGTCTTATGCTAAGAGCCTTCTTATAGGCATCTATAGCAAGTTTGGGATCGTCCATGTTAAAATATTTTTGTCCTTTAGAAAACCACCGTTCTGCTAAGAAATACTTAAAAATATTCATTTCTGCTCCCCCATTACTACAGTATTCAGACGAGGCCAATGAATGTCGGTATCAATTCCAATCACAAATAACCATTGATCACCCTTTCTCCTGGTTATATTCAAACATTACCAAACAAAACTTGAATCGTGCTGAACAATCAGTCTACCTGCTGATTATGTGTGACACTTGATAGAAAATGTTAGATTACGAATTGAAGCAGTGTATAACAATTCTGCTGCACTAAGACTATTCTCCAACTTTGTGAACAGGAGCCACACCTTCAGGAAGATGAGAGGCACGTAGACTATGTCCATAAATGGTGCGAGTTATAATGTTAGTCACATATGCTCCGTTCAGTTTTGTTATGTGCCACAGCCATCTACCAACCGATCGTGTTTAATATCTTATCACCATACAATATTGCTATTAATGTACCGAAAGAAAAAAACATATCAGCGGGTATAGAAGATGGTACTTTCTTAAGTTTCAGCGCGACCAATATTGGTAATATAATGGTCAGCCCTATAAATCCTAAAATTATAGCAACCAAAATATATTTATATCCTAACCACAATCCCAATACTGCGACATACTTAATTAAGCCACCACCTAACCCCTCTCTCTTTGTAATTACTTCATATACAAATGCAATGATGAAAAGACCGCCACCACCAATAAGGAAGCCACCTATCATTGATAATATACTTATATTTCCCGTGATCAAATTCATAATGATACCAACAATACCAAATAATAGATTAAGCTTGTCAGGAATAATGTCATCGTAATAATTAATTGTAGCAATGACGTTCATAAATACTATCAGAATGATTGCTCTTATTAATTCTTTAAATGGACCAATAACTATGAAAGACCATATAATAAATATGGCACTTATCAATAATACCGGTTTAAGATTTTTAGTAGCTTGTTCCTGGAGTAAAATATTATCATTCATTTACACACTCTGATCAATTGAACACTTAAAATGTGTATTTCCTATTCTTATGATATCTTCGTTTTTGATTCCAACTGATGATTGAATTAACTGATCATTAACATAAGTGCCATTAGTACTCTTCAAGTCAATTAAATATAAATTATTACCATCTTTATATATTGTGCAATGTGCTCTTGAAATATATTTATCGTATCGTATCTGTAAATTACTGCTGGATAGTCTCCCTATACTAATTGGAAATGAATCGACTATGAAAGTTTTTCCAGATAGTCGCCCATTGAGAATTTCAATAATTAACTTCATTATAGTCGTTCAGACTTACTAAATTTTTCGTATTCTTTTATTGCCGCTATTGAAACTGATGGACTGATCGAATTGATCGTCTCCATAAGTATATTGTGTGTTATATCACTTCTCAATTTCAGAGCATTACGAGCGGCTTGATTAACAATAGCCTCAATGTCACTTGACACGTAATTCTCAGTGGCATTAGCAAGGAGAGCGGTCTTTACGTCTAGCGATACTGGGCGTCCTGTTAAGAACAAATCAAATAATGCAACTCGTGCTTCATAATCAGGAGGTGGAACATAAATCAATTTGTCAAAGCGGCCTGTACGTAAGGCAGCTGGATCAATATGATCTATTCGATTCGTCGTACCTACGACAACGACATTGTCTTTTCCGCATTCGCCTATCTGGCTTAGAAACTCGTTAACCTCTGATGAATAATGATGACCTGTCTTTTCACTGCGTTTAGGAATTGTTGCATCAATTTCATCTATAAATATTATCGATGGTGCTTGCTCCCTAGCCTTGTGAAAAAGATTTCCGATCTTTTCTTGTGAGCCATGAACATAAATACTGGCTAAATCAGAAGGTTTAACTTCAATGAAATGATAGTCCATCTCTTCAGACAATTTTCTTGATATGAAAGTTTTTCCACACCCGGGCGGTCCGTATAAAAGTATTCCGTTAGGTAGGGAGATTTTGTACTTATCAAATAGATCTTTTTGTTGAAGTGGCATTATTATCTCATTATATAGAAGCTCTTTGAGTTGAGTCATGCCAGCTACACCGGAAAATCCCTTACGATTTTTGGTTTTCTTATCTTGTCGTGTAAGTGCTCTATCATCAGTTCCCAATGCCTTAGATTTTTTGTCCCTGTTTTCATAATCAATTAAGGCATTCAAAAACTCAATAGCATCTCTGAATCGGAGCGACTGATCCTCTGATATTGCTTTGAGTACTATTTCATCTAGCAACTTATCACACTGACTATTGATTGAAGATGGTTTTTGAGGTTTATGTTTTCTCGCTTTTAAAACTGTAGTCTCAAGTAGACTAATATCATCACCAACATCTTTTAAATTAATTGTCCAAGGGGAAATACCTGTAATCATTTGATAGAAGACTATACCCGCTGAAAAAACGTCACTCGCGGGTGTATGGTATCCCCAAAAACCTTCGGGAGGAAGATACGTTATGGTACCAGCTGAATCTGTCATACGAGTTATAGGATTTACTGCTTTGGCAACACCGAAATCAGAAACCTTCCCAATTGGTGTTGATGTATCGTAAGAAAGAAGAATATTTTGTGGCTTTATGTCTCGATGAATTACAGGAGGATTCTGTCGATGGGCTATTGAAAGCCCAGCACACATGTCCCTCTGAATTGAAATTGCTAGAGGCAAGGATATTCTGATCTTCCTTCTAAGTAGTTGGAACAAAGTTTCCCCAGAAACATACTCCATTGCTATAAAAAACAATTCGAGATCTGCTTTTTTGAAGGAGTTTGCTTCAAAAACCCTTACGACGTTGGGATGTGTTATATTGGACAATATAGTGGCTTCTGATATGAAAGCAGACTGTTCATTTTCATTAATTTTATCGGGTCTTAATATTTTTATAGCCTGCAACCCTAAGAATTTGTGTCTCACTCTGTACACTTCAGCAAATGCACCAGCACCAATAAAGCGATCAACCGTATAGGTATCTTTAACTATATCTCCAGGTGAAAGCAGTGTGTCTTTAGAAATTTTTTCGCGCATAGTTAATAATGTACAATATCCGTTCTCGGTGATTTTACTTTTTCTTGATCAGCTGTAGGCATAAGGTCCCATAACTCCAATACTATACGTTTTATGTCGTCAGAATATTGACCAGACGCAAGTATCTCGCCACCCCTGTTAACTAGACTTCTCGCCTTTGACCGATCAGTCCACTTTATTTCATCAAAAGATTCGTTTATGTTATTTAGTACGGAAACCCAGTATCCTGGTTGTCTGAAAAGAATGGCAAATTTTAACTGACGTAATTTATCGGTGACATCTTCTATTCTTTTAGCATTCTGTGAATTTATGGACCTTTCAACCTCCGGCTTCAGTTGTTCTAATATTTTCTCTTCTTTTTCATTTCCATAGCTGCCTACTATATTCTCTAGTCTTGTCAATTGTTCTGTTAGTTCACTCACGAGCTTCGGTATTTTGATCTTTTTTTCGAACTCATCAATTTTAGCTGCTACTTCATTTAATCTTTTCTGTACCTCGCGTTTCCTGTCACGATCACCACGTCCCTTTTTATTTAGATCATCTAGCTCATTTAAATCCTTGTTCGCGGGCTCAAAAACATCATCTTGGTCCGTATCCATTTTTGCCATTTTATTTTGTAATTCACATAGTCTTTCCATTTCTTCTTTTATTTGGGCAGTAAGCTCATTTTCGTTGATTTCCGAAAGCGTATAGTCTGAATCCATAATTTTTTCTATAGTTTCATCAATGTATGGAATATATGCACTTACTTTAGTTCTCCGAGATTCATCTATCCGCATTGTTATCTCTATCTTACTACCCTCTGGCAGTAAGGTCGATAACATATCACCGGAAATGCATATCTCACCCATATGGACATTCCTAATAGGTTTAGTACCTCCTTTACCTTCCCATACAATTATTTTTAGAACATCAGAATTATTACCGGGCCGCAAATTTCTAGGGGCGACAAAAGACTTTTCCCCCATTGCAGGGAGTGAAGTGCCTTTAGTTAAGATTGGAACCATTTCTTCTTCATTATAAGAACCTCTTACAACAGCCGAAATACCTATATCATGAGGGAGAGGAGGTTGTGCTATTTTAATTCCCTGCATGATAGAAATAGATTTTGGTTCACCTTGAAAAGCATTTCCCATTTCATTGTAAAGTTGAACTGAGAAAACATTTACAGAATTATTTATTAAATGAAGTTTTACCGTACCCACACCTTCTTTTAACTCAAATCTTCCCGTTGCCCATGCCAAATCGTTACGCGTAATTTCAACCCAGAGGCGAGATGGTATATTGTCGTTTGTTAATTTTTTTTCTATCTTAATGCCAAGCAGTATTTCAGATTCTGCCGTCGTCGTAGGATATGCCAAAGTCAGTTGTATTTTAGAAAAATCTCTCCTTTGTTGCGTTAACGGCATTGCTTTTGTCGAAGCGAATAATGCGGCACCTTGGGCAACGGCAATCATTGGATCAATTGAAACATTAATATTTTTACTTATCTCTTCCTTTACCTTCTTTCTCAATGATGGCATATATGTAGGACCACCAATCATTAGGACCGTTTTCAAATCCGAGCCCCTTATCCCTGCTCTTTGTAAAGAATCCTTTGCTATATTTACAGCTCTGTCAATTAATGGAGTTATTAGTCTTTCAAATTCTGAGCGATCAATTCTAATAGCCATATCGATTTTATTACCTGAATCATCTCTCCAGGTCGGTTCATCAAATTCGATCATATCGGAGTTTTGATCAGATAGATTAATTTTAGCCAGTTCTGCTAAAGGCTTTAATGCGCATCGAAACTCTTTAAGTCGATGTTCATCATTCAAAATATTCTCAATAGAAAATTTCTCTTTCAATTGTGGCAAAATTATTTCATCAACTATTAACCAATCAATATTTTTGCCACCTAGATGGTTGTCTCCTGCATGATCAACCACTTCCATAATTCCGTCGTCCATTTTTACTATCGCGGAATCAAAAGTGCCTCCTCCAAAATCAAAAACTAGCCAGGTCCCATCTATGTTTTTTCGATCATTTAAAAACGCCAAAGAAGCTGCAATCGGTTCCTGTAAAAGTTCACAATAATCAAAACCAGCCAATTTTGCCGCTCTTTTAGTAGCTTCTATTTGAACCTGATCAAAATCTGCCGGTACGGTAATTACGATAGAGGCGAAGTCTTCATCTTTTACTGCAAGTTTGAGTTGTTTTAGCACCTCTGCAGATAATTCTTCAGAAGAGTATGACCTTTGATGATTTTCACGTTCACATCTATAGATACAATCCTCACCCATGGTTCTTTTAAATTCGGCAAAGGTATTGCATCTGTCGTCGTCGGATTTAAAGAGATTGTCATATGCTCTATCTCCAACAAACATTTGTCCTCTCTTCGTGATATGTACACAAGAGGGCATTATTGTTTTTCCATGTGGAGCATGCCTAAAAATTGTTATTTCCCCATCATCAACACGGGCAATTGATGAATTCGTAGTTCCCAAATCAATCCCGTAATCAATATTTTGCCTAGGCATAGTTTGTCTCCTAATTAAATTATCCTAAATTTTTAGACGGTACTGCAAGTTCCGCCTCACCATGACTCACTGTCACACCCCTATAGAAAATTTGCGGTTCGATCATTCTTGAAATAATTTTTGAGTCACGATCAAGATCACTACGTTCAATAGTATTAATTATTCTTACCGTAAGCTCATCAATATACGTATTACCGGACAGGTCATTAATTGTATAACCTTGCTGATTTAACTCGTCTTCCAAACGTTTTAATGCGTTCATTAGAGCGTGTATCCCTTTTGTGGATTCGTCCATATTTTCAATTCTCTTCCTCATTCTGAAGATCTCATTACCCACTTTAATAGGAAATGAATGATCAACATTTTCATTCAATCTTTCTTTATCAACATTTTTGCTCCCCATAAGAATCAATTGATTTTTCATTATCTCACTTAATTTGGTCTCATAATCTACATTTTTTTCAATCAATCCAATTTTATTGATCTTTCTCTGGAACACTAAGACCGAAATAAGTATCATTATGAACATTAAAATTGCTGCAGAGCCGATTAAAATATTCCCTATGAGCGTTTTTTTATTGAGATCTGCAAATTCCTTAAATGTATTGCTCTTGAGTATATCAATATTAGCAGACAAAGCATTCTGATCTTTTTTTATGGATTGAATCTCAGAAGATAAATTCTTTTGATATGCTGGAACCATTTTTTTCAGTTTGTCTTGAGAAGTTGACAGTTTTTTCAGTTGTTCTTTGAGCATGTTATATTCTGACGTGTCATCACTATTAACAGCCTTCTGGCTCCTATCAATAACTCCTCCAGAACTATTTTTTGTATCTGCTTCATTAAAACTCAATAAAAGAGGCATCCCATTATTAAACGCATTAATAATTATGATCTTATTCTTTGCATTCTGAATTGTATTTATTGCTTTATTACGTTCATATATAAATTGATCTCCAGTCTGACCAATCTTAGGTGCGACAATTACCAAGAAAATGGGTATAAAAAATTTGAGTATTTTTGTCATGTTGTCTCCTTAATAAGACTTCTCAATACAATGTGTTCTTATTTTATCAACGCGTTGTATTCATGTACATCTCGATTAGTGGCATCCAAAAGATCCTTATATTCTCGATATTTGTCTTTATATGCAGCGAAAGTAGCATTGTAATCATTAACCATATTATTATAACGTCTTCTTTTAGCATCGTAAGCTAATTCATCAACAAAGAGCCCTATCTGAGCGTTTCTTTGATCTTGTTCAAGTTGCATCTTAAGACTTGATAATTGACTTTTCATGCTATCAAGGGAGTCTTCCGTCGTTCGAAATTCATCTTCCATTGATTTTAATTCCTGCTTCGCTGTGGCTATTCGCTGCTTCATTTCTGCAGCACGTGGTTGGGCTGGAGCGGGAGGTTGGGTGTATGAGGAAGGTGGGTTGTATGAGGAAGGAGCAGTGTGTTTTTTTTCGCTCATTATATTAGACAGAAAAATAAGGGAAGCTAATATTGCTATAGCTAGATGCCATTTATCAAAGGTTCTAAATGGAACTTTCCCGATAAATCTATATACATTATTGCTCTGATCTATTACTCGATACCTATCTACAGGAAAAATTGGGATATATAACATGACAAAATATCTCGTGGTTTCATATGATCCTGATTCCTCATCATAATTTGAACGCCCGTATAATTTTAAACCAAAACCGTTAAAAGTCCCGAGACCGGGCGCTTTACTAATAGGTTTAAGATTGCCCCACGTTTTCTCACCCGCAACATTTTTTGAAATGATTTTTATGTTTGATTCAAATCTCTCTCTTAACAATGTACCGATGATATATGAATTTGCGATCATGCAAAGTTCTTTGCTTTTCTCCCACTGGTCCGTTTTATTGCCGTAGTCGATTGAATTATTCAGAATTATATTACCAATTTTATCGCCGTAATGTTCTATAACGAAATCATCTTCAGACGACTTAATCTGTGCATAATAAGGTTCTATGTTTTCATTGAATTTTATAGTATCTCTATATAACTTTTCATAATCGTCACTTCCCCCTAAATCCGAAAATCCATCGCAAAGCTTATCAATTTTTGTTGATAGTGGTTCTAAATAGCCTTCCTTAATACTAGCAACGATCTTCGGTGGCAAACCGCTTCGGTTTAATGAAAAAAAGAACTTCTTAATTTTTAATAAGTCATTTTCGTTTCTCCATTTTTCGAGAAATGGTCTTGTTAAGCGATTGAAATAATCAACCAATATATCAATCAATTCAGCGCCGGCGTATTTCTTTGTTATTTCTTGATCAAAACTGGAAATTAATACAGCGACATCAACAGACGAAATAAACTCTGCCCAGTACCTTATACTGGAATTTAAATAGATATAATCATTGGAAGGATTAAGAAGTGCCAAAATAGTCTCAAGTACAGCTAAATTTTTCTTATGATGACCGTTTTGCTTCTGCGACCAAATGTTGGCTGCTGAATCTATATTTTTATTTTTAAGTTGTTCAATTGCTAAATTATCAAATTTGTCTAAGACCCAAAACCAGGAAAGAATATGTAGAAGTTTCGTTTTGGGATTCTCTAACGCTTGTAAGGCATTCTCTATAGTTTCTTTATTTCGGTAAAGTTCACCAATGAAAACGAGATCTGTCTTGAACTCGGGCGTCTGTCCAATTGCGACAAATGTCTCTATCTCTTCGACCCTTTTTAAAATTTCTCTTTTTGAGGCTGTTATAGATATGCCTAGCATACGAAAGGCGTTACTTGTTAAAAGATCATACCGAGCATGAATATTTGAGCTGCGGGAACCTTCTTGAGCCTTTTTCATTTGAGATGAATTATTATCAGATTGTACAATCATTTCCTGCTTCGTTTATTAATCAGCTGACGGCGGTTTGCAAACCTTGCAAGGAACATATCCGGCTTGGCGTGCTTCTTTGGCTGAGTTAAAAGTGACCCTGTTTTCAGGCTTAATTTTTTTGGCCCACTTGCAATTTGGGTAGTGATATTTTTTAGCCTTGTTAGAGCCCACATACTGATGTGCAGTGTCGGTTGATGGTGCGACTTTATTCTTCGAACTTCTTTTCAATCGAGCTACAGGAGGAGCCTTCTTCTTTTGTGAACTCTGATCTTCAGTAAGTGCCGGGTTGCTTGCGGAAGGTTTTTCCTCTCTTGTGAGAGTCTCTATGGATTTATTGTATTTCTCCTGTGCCTTTATATCATTCTTGAGAAGTGTCATCTCACTTCTCAGCTTGTCTATCTCCTTCAGTGCTTCATCATGCTTCTTTACCCTTTCCTCTAAATCCTCTGATTTCTTTTGATCCTTCCTGAGATTATCAATGGACTTTGCCACATTATCAGGATCTGCCTTGACCTCAGCCTTTAACCAGTAAGATTTACCGTCCCACTTCTCATCAAGAACTTGAGTTTGAACAACACCAGCGGTCAGAGCAGTGATCTTATCTTTTGTCAGTTCAAAATTTTTAACTTCTGTATTGTTTTCCAGATAGGTGCCGAGTTCTTCGAGAAGCAGTCTCTTCACTTGCTCAAGGGCAATAGTGCGACATGATGCTTTGCTGTCAAATTCGCTTGCCTGGTAGGTGTATTCCTTGATGAATGTCTTGGTTTCGGCGAGGGCGGAGACGCTAATCATTAGGGATGTAAGGATGGCGGTAACTAATGCGATCCCTTTCATAACAATTCACCCATTAAAATTCTTTCTTATGTATTTAGGCGGGTTGATGAAAACATCAGTAACTGCACCATCCCTTATATAGTACTTCCCCCATCGTCTCCGGGATCACGACCTTCCATTCACTCGCCGTATCATAACTGCCGAATGGATTTCTTTTGTCATCGTAAGAGATATTGGACAGTGTTCGAATCTTCTTTGACGAACAATCGAGAGACATACTCTGGATGCTGTGTGACACTTCTTGCGGCTTAGTCTTAGTGTATTCATGTTTGATCCAGAATTTGTAGATATTGCCACTCTGCTTCTCTACGGTCCTTATATCGAGGTAGCATTTACTATATGCCGTTTCAGTGATGTATTTCCATCTTTCAATCGGATAATCTGGATATATACGTATCGCTCTATTGTAGTCTTCTGTTGCTTTTCCGAAGTAACCAAACTTAAGGTACGTATCACCACGATTGTCGTACAGCTCAAATGCGGAAGTACTTGCCCACGTTTTTTCTTTTTCTGACATTGATTTTGCAAAACCGTTTGGTTCTATATTTGGGAAGAACTTGTTATGTAGCTTTGTTATCAAGGCATCGTCATCCAGATAGTCATATTCTGGGTAGATGGATCTGAATTGGGATAGGTTCATAAGAATTACCAATTCTCCTATATGGAGTTCTATAGCTTTTGTATAATCATCGATCGCCTGATTAAACCTATCAGTTTTAGCGTATGCATTTGCTCGGTTCCAATAACCATAATATTTGGATGTAATTTTTTTCTTTGCGTCTATTGCGTTGGTGAAATCGTCCACCGCCTTCCAGTATTCCCCAATCTTCATGTGTGCCAGCCCGCGGTCATGATAAGCACCTCCATAATCGGGGTCTAGTTTGATAACCTTGTCATAGTCTTTAATCGCTAGGGAATAGTTCTGTGTATTTAGATATAACGTTGCACGCGATAAATATGCTTCCTTCATCTGCGGGTTTGTTTTGATTGCATTAGTTAAGGCATTAGCAATTTTTTTGCACTCTTCCGGATAAACCATCCAGGTCGATTGTCCCTTCATATGTGCCATTGCCTCTTTCTGATATTTCTCTTTGCTTTTCTTACCGAATATCAGTTGTTGGTCCATGATCCCAGCCAAGAGATAATATGCCTTTGAACATTTTGGGTTCAAGCTTAATGCCTTCTTAAAATCGGCAATAGCAAAGGCATAGTCTCGCGGCTTGAGCAGGATGCCGAAATTATAATAATACACTGCCCTGAACAGGTATCCACGATAATCCTTAGGGTAATTCCTTATGATTTCATCGAAATCCTTTTTTCCCCACTGTCCGCCCTCAGTCTTATCGTTAGGACTGGTCCCGGAGTGGTCTATTGCATTACGGTGATTTATATTAACCGCGGTTTCTAGGTCCTCTATCGCCTTCTCAAGATTTCCAGTATCCTTGTATACCTTTGCTCTCGAACCATACATTGCGGCAGTGTCTTCATAAGTACTTTTTGGGGTTGACGTTGGGTGAAATTTAATGGAGTTGTTGATATCCTCGAGGATTGTTGTGTATTGCTTATTTCCAGGCATCGTGTAGAGGAACATCGCTCGTAAGAGATATGAGTCTGAATATGACGGATGCTCGCTGATAAATTTATCGAATTTCTCGAGCCCTTGCTTCGACTTTTCCTGGTCTTTCGGGTCATTCATGAGTTCCATGATGCCCAATAAATCTTTATACATGGCTTTTTCCGCTTCGGTAGCTATGGCTGCTATAATATCGGCATCAGGTCCACTGGCAAGGCTTAGAGGATCACTATCGGATGCGAGTGCCTGGCTAAAGCAAGGAACTAAGAAGACCCAAAAGAGGATAATCGCTACTTTGTATGAAATACATTGGAAAAGACGCATATGTACCCCCTCATGTAGATTATCAAAACACAAAACCCCGCAATCTCTTGAGATACGGGGTCTCGGTAATCACTCCATACTACCCTCATCTATTGTTGAAGGGTTTATGAATCTCAATCTCTGATTTTATATATTTATTTCGATTATCACGATTCTCATTTGAAATCTACAATGAAAATCAAAGATAGCAGCTTGTGGAGTTCAGGAAGATGTGTATAAAGTTGCGCAGCTGAAAACGAAATGGATAGTAGTCGTATGTTTCAATGCATTATCAATAAACTGATCCGGTAATCAGAACCGATGACTTGTATTTGAAACGGCAGAAATGCCCAGCCGCTTCGCAGCATCAGCAATGGTATAATGTATTTTCCCCCTTACTATAATCATATGCACGCCTCTTGGATGCAATTCACATCAATTTGCCGTCCACCCTGTTCTTCAACTCCTTCCCCACTTTAAAAAACGGCAGATTCTTCGGTTTCACTGCAACGTTAGTGCTGTTTTTGGGATTCCTGCCGATATAAGCCTTATATTTCCTGACCGAAAAGCTGCCGAATCCCCTGACTTCGACCTTACCACCATTTTTGAGCGCCTCAGTAAAACCATCGAAAATCGAGTTAACAATTTCAGTCGCGTCTTTTTCAGTCAGGTTTTCTCTCATAGATAAAGCATTAATAAGTTCCGATTTGGTCATAATATTCCCTCACTAAAGAGTATTTGGAGAATCCCTATATGATCTTAATAATATTTACCATAATTTTGTATTACGATCTATTATTTGCGTTCATCTGCAGCGTGGGCAGGATGCACCGCAGAAGGTACAAAATAGATAATACGATACAGAGGGAAATTCTCTTGAGATTCACAGCGCGCCTTTTATCGCTCTATGATGAAGTATCGTCGGGGGGATAAAAACATTTCAGGGTAATGGTCTGCCCATGTTTGCCTTTGTATTCAACAATAACCCGCAGGATTGCCGGGTCATCTAAATCCGTGGGAGCAACGATTTTAACAGATACGATATGATCATTTTCCTTCAAGTGTGGTTTAATCAGGTCTCTTACAGTTTCCATTTGTCCTTCGTCACCTCTTCAGCGGTTACAGTAGTCCAAAACATAAATAATAATGAATAAGGATTGGTCTGGATAGGAAAGGGTGGGAAGAATACGCCCACCCTTTGTTGACAGATAAAATAACGATAATTTACTTCACGGCATCCTTTAATGCCTTCCCTGCTTTAAACTTAGGGACCTTCTTCGCCGCAATCTTGAGCGGTGCACCGGTCTGGGGATTTCTTCCCTTTCTGGCGGCTCTTTTAGCGACAGAAAATGTCCCGAACCCGATCAAAGATACCGTGTCTCCCTTTTTAAGGGCCTTTTTAACCGCCCCAAGAAAGGCGTCTATAGCCTTCCCTGCCTCTGCCTTACTGCAGGTAGCTTTTGCAACCTCATTGATAAGCTCTACTTTATTCATAGAATATCCTCCTCTATAATTATTTTGTACCTGTATAGATACTTAGCAAGTAAAAATCAATCAAAATACGGCTACCCAACTCTTTTGTCTTTGAACGTTCTCGCGCCTCTGGGGGACCGGGCATTCCCGGTGTCTTTTAAAAATCTTTATCGACAATAAAAATATCTTTGAGACCTTACCTCTATGTACCATCTCCTCTCCTGCCAAAGGGTGCGTATATGCCTGCCGCTACCCCTATAAGTATATGAAATGATTTATTCATAAAATATTTTAAAAAATTTATCGTTTCCCCCTCAAATTGTCATGTCCGGAAGTAATATATAGGTAACTATATTATTGAACTCGCGACCTATTATTGAACTATCCCCGGCACGGTGGAACTACATCTTCGTTCTGCTTCGTTTTTTGGAATAAACCAGATCGATAACATCGATGCCCACTCGTTACGGCTCGGAATTAATTCTGGGTCATTTAAAGAAGGCAGCAGCGGGTATTCTTCATATCTTTTTTATGATTTGAACAATGCCAGCGTGATTACTTTGATTGAAGAAGTGTCTTTGTGTTGCCTGTGGTCGTTAATCAAAAGTTTAAATCATTTCATTTCAGGATAAGGTTGTCTTTTGAAAACTTGTCCTGGCACTCGTTGCGGTATTATTGCGTATTCCATTTCCACACAATGAGATACTGCGAGGTTACCGACAAAATGTAACCGGGGTAAAACGGTTTGCTGTTTAAGCTGCTTTTCCTCTTCGGTTACGCAGACAATCATCTAAATCGTTAAGGGGCAACACCGGGAATATATCCCATGGTTGCCATAACTCAAACCCGTCGGGGGAAGAGCACGCGTTTTTCTCCTGCAACGGGATAAATGCGTTCTTTCGCCTGACATAGAGAAAAGAAAGGAAAGAGACTATGGGCGGAAGAATAGAGACAAGAAAAGGGTATCGTTATTTCTTGAAAGACGCAATCGTGAAGGGATGTTTTTTCAAAGAATTTTTGTTCATCGAAAACATTGATATCCCTTTCATGATCGGCAAACAGAAAATTCCAGAGACGGGATCAAGGATATCTTTTGATTTCGTCATCAGGGGAAAGCAGGCCGTAATAACAAGTCTTAGGGCATTCGCGGCCGCTTAGCAAACAAGGCTAAAAAAAGAAAAACCCATCTCAACAAACCCGTCAGGGGAAAGAATTTATGTTCCCCGATGGGGCACAATAGTCTTTCTCCCGGCCGGTTAAACAAACTTAAAAAGGAGAGAGACGAACATGAAGAGATTTGCCTATCTGTTCTTTCTGGGGTTCTGGGGAACGTTCTTCCTGACCCTGGTAGTTACGATGCGATAACCAGAGGTAAAACCATGATAGAAGTTTGGGGAATTGCATCTGGACGCGGCAGTACAAAGGACGCGGCACGAGGGGCATTTACATGGCGACGTTACAATACAAAAAATTTCCCTCGTCAAGATTGGTTAATAATTCTGACTGTAAAGAATCTTTAACATTTCATTTTCGAGTGCCTTGTTATGCGCCCGGGGAAAAACAAAAAAAATAAGCGATGACCGAAAGAGAGAGAAAAGTCTACGAGAGCCAGGAATCCCTGAGGCAGATCGTCAAAAGCCTCAAGGGAAGGAAATTCCGGCTCGATTGCGGACACCATGTAACCTTTGGATACTTTCTCGGAAATTCAATCACAATTTACAACGGCAAGCACCCCGAAATCATATGTTCTCAGTGCAGCCATTAACGTCAATTTACATCATTTAACATCAAATAACATCGGAAGGAGAAAAGCACATGACGATAGAGCTCAATAAAAAAGGCAATCCGATAGGAACCGAACGAGGCTTGAAAGTGACGGCAGTAATTACTTCCCGAAAAGGAAAGGCTGTCAAGTTCGAAGGGCTCAAAGGACTCTTCACTCTTTCAGGCGCCCTCAGACTGTTAAAAACGGAATGCATTGAAAAATGCATTGTGACCCTCGACCTGGCGCGTATGAAAGTTGTTGGTGTACGCCTCTAAATCAGGACCTGATAGCTATCCCCGCCACACAAATACTCAACAAATACTCCGAGACCATCCTGGAGTAAAATTCACGCTACATAACTGAATAAAGAAAAAACAGGAGGATTTTATGAACGAGGGCATTTTATGCTTACACAAAGGGGCAAAGGCATGTACCAGAGACGAATTGGACCTCATTCCCGTCCCCCCGGAAACAGAAACTTATCAGCCCGTAAGCCATTATGGGTTGACATCCAAGCTATTGACTATCGCCCGGGACATTCTGACAGGATTTACCCTGTCAAAAGAATCCTATGGGCTTGCCAGGGAGGGACACCAGCTTTTCGGAGTCCTTCAGTTTAAAAACACCTTTGAGGATATCGGCCTTGCCATCGGCTTTCGCAATTCATACGACAAGTCGATGAGTGTCGGCCTTGCGTGTGGCGCGAGTGTGTTCGTGTGTGACAACCTGGCCCTTTCCGGTTCGATTACCATCATGAGGAAACATACCAAAATGGTATGGGTGGAGTTGGAGGAAAAGGCTATAACCACATGCTACAGAGCACAGCTCAACTATGCGCAGATCCTCGATGATGTGGATAAGTTCAAGGCCTTCCCTTTTAACGACAACGATGCGGGATTTTCCCACATGGGAGTGCTTTACGGAAAAGACATCATCAGTCCCAGGCAAATGGCGGTTGCCAAGACCCAATGGCTCAGACCGCAATACCCGGAATTCAAACCCCGGAATGCCTGGAGCCTTTACAACTGCATTACGGAATCACTCAAAACAAGCCCACCCCAGGAAATCATGGAAAAGCATATCGAGCTCCATGATTACTTTAAGAACTGTGTGGGAAGCTCCTAGAGAAATGGCTGCGCCACGTACAAAAACGCGAGTAAAAGAGAGCGCCGACAGTGTTCCGGCAGTGCAAAACGTCCATCAGGTCATAGATGTCCTGGATAAAGAGACAGAAAGACTTGAGGCCAGATTCAACAAACACTTTGGCGACCATGCAATCGGCGACATTCGGTTTAGATATCTCTCCATCCTGGCAATATGCCGGGCAGGACTGTTATGCAGGTCAATCAAAGCGATTTCGGATGAAAAAAAGATCGGTGAAATGACACATGAGTTCTGTAACATCAGGGACGTCCTCGACAGGTTCTTTGATTTCAGAGAATCACAAAAAGGGAATAAAGGAGACAAACGCCATGGCAACACCAAAGACAGACAGAGTCTTGCTGCCGGAAGATAACCTCATAGAGGATGCGCCGGCAAAAGACGATGAGGAGATCTGCGAGAACTGCGGCAATGTCTTCAGGATCGAGTTGTTGAAAATCGGAGACGACTACAACGATTTCGGCCACAGATATTGTCCTTACTGCGGTCTTCTGACCAATGAATGTTAATCATCAAAAGAAAGGTGATCGTATGCATAACATAGCCGATCGACCAGCCGTGCCCTGTTTCAAATATCAGGACGTAGCAATAGGCCTGGGACACGGACGCGGCAGAAGGATAACCGAACACAATGTAAAGTATGTCGAAAGCCGCGAAGACCAACCTCCTGCAGGATACCCTTTTGTATACAGCCTCAGGGGATCCGATTATGATTTCGGGAAACCGGTCACCGTTGAGAGGAGGGTTGTCGTCAACTTCTGCGGACGGATTTTTTCAAAAGAGGAAATCTTGAAGCCTGAGGAAGACTTCTTACCCATAAAGTACTTGTGTTACGAGTAAGAGATACATCTTAATGTTAGCCAACGTTCTACACGCCATAAACGGCGTTGACCCGCAGGAAATTCCCTATAAGCCGCACCCGTCGTTCGTCGGTGCTAAAAACAGATGCCTGCGAGCGACTGTATACTGGCGTATGGGAATCCCGCGAACGCTCGCCGATCGGGCACAAAGTCTTTCATGCGAGCACAAAGCGCTGAGAGAGCTCACCCTGCGGACGATACGCGAGAAATCAGCTTATCGTCTATCGTGTGAGAATACGCGGGTACTCTGCGGCCTCGTCGAATTTATGGGCAATAAGGAATATTCGCTGGAAGCCGATATCGATGGCGTCCTGACGGATATGATGAACAGACGCTACCTGCTGCAGATTGAGCCGGTTGTACAGAAAGCCTTTGAAGAACTATTGGAAGGCGAAACGTACCTCGAAGAATTGATAAAGTGCTGTTTCCTGATGAAAGGGGCCGGATTGACGCAATGTGTTCTTCTCTTCAAGAACAAGAACACGTCCGCGTACCTGGATTTCCTTCTTGGCTACGACTGCAAGGCGGATTTCCTGGAAATTCTGTCAGTTTCATCTTCACAGGGAGACCTGATTACACCTCTTCAAAACCGGTTCACCGGCTTATACAGAGCCGGCATTGAATGGTTTGAAAAAGTGGAGGAATTCGCAAATTCTTCCATACTGCCGCCGCGCTCATTCTCTCATACTTCCTGGCAGTGCTCCTACTGTTCCTATGGCAACTTATGCCGGCAGGATGATGATAAATCCACAAACCCGCTGCCCATGCCATGGTCTTCTCTGATCCGGCGGGTATCAAACGGGATGTCAACATGTATCAGGCAAGAATAAAGGAAGAATTGTGGAGACGCGGTCATGGAGATATCGATCCCCGGCATATCGAAGCATACATGAGACTTGAATATGGCACGTTGGATCATCTGACCGCTGAAAAATTTCGCTACGAAATCGGCGTCTGCATTGCATGTGTATTGCAGGATGGTGTTATCAATGCCGAAAGCCTGGCCAGATCTTTTGGCTTAAACCCAAAACAACGAGGTCTATGAATACTGTTGATAATGCAATTGCCGAGGTAATTGAACTCGACGAACAGGACAAGTTTATCCAAGACAACATTGGAAAAGACGGATTGCTGATGGGTAAAGACGGCATAGAGGTTGTGACGATGCATTTTGATTACCCAGAGGTAAAGGGAACTGTTGCTTTGCGAAGATCAGGATCCGGTGCCGAAATATGGGTAAACGGAAAGTGCATCGGGCTTCTCGATCTTTTTCATCTTTCCGACGTATCCGAGGAAACAGGGGAAAACCCCTATTTCCAAATTGCGGTGGACGATCCCTTTGGCATCGGCGAAAACGTTGCGTTCTTAAAATTTAAGGAAGCAAAGATTGAATTTTTGTCAGAGTGGCCCTTTGCATCGGAAAAACCGCTTTGGGTCTGTAAAGATGAGTAACTATGCTGAATTTCAACAGCGAAAACCACCTCTATACGTGGAACGGTTCACCGGTCCCGTCCGTGACGCAAGTCATCGGCACGTGGACGAAGATCACCATTGGCAGGAGAGAGTATTATTATTCTCCTTATACCGGCGACATCGTTGAACCGGAGATAATGGAAAAAGCGTCCGACTGGGGTATAGCCGTTCATCAGGTTGTCGCGATTGTTTTGAGCGGCGACGACATTGACGAAACCGAAGCGCCCCCGGAGCTCGTGGAAGTAAGGAACGAAGTCAGGAAGTGGCAGGATATATATAAGCCGGAAATAGTCTCTGTAGAACAACCTTGCTACTCCGCCAGGTACCGTTATGCCGGAACTCCCGACATCGTTTGTCGGATAGGCGTTTCCGAAGGCATAGTCGATATCAAAACCGGCGGGAGCGAGACCGTTGGAATACAGACTGCGGCGTACTGTCAGATGGTGTACGGCAGATATGTCAGGAGATGGCTTATGAAGATATCCAAGCCGCGAGACCCGATAAAATTGGAATTCACGGAGATCAAGTCTCATTTCGTGTCAGACTGGTCCGTGTTTCTATCCCTGTTAAACGTCTACAACTACAGGCTCGCCCCAGCAGCGTAATAAAAATTAATCAAATTCAGAGGCCCCTATTTCCATGCCGGATGATCTTCATCTGCATGGAACGGTATGCCCGAACAAATGAAAGGTGGAATCATGTGCAAAGCAATAAAAGAAGAGGGTTTATGGGAAGGTGCGGAGATTATTTTCTCTTACACGAGGGCCCAGGCAATAGAAGACGGAGTCCTTGTCGACCTGTCAGGGCCGTTTTCAATCGACACCCGAGTTTTCAAGTATCCGGTAGCCTGTACCTCCGCGGTATGGCAGCTCATCGAGGATGCCCATGAAAAATCGGGACAGGAATACGGGGCAACCGTATGGGATATCTGCTTCATGGCCGTCAACTGCCAAATAAAGCGGATAGACCCTTCAACAGTATTGTTCAGAGTCGGTATCCCTCTAGGCGGGAAGGAGCATACATTGAAGATCGTATGCGGCCCCGGAGATGACGGAAAACCCGTAATGACGGTAATGCTGCCTTACGAAGACTGAGCGGTTCGGGATGGAAAACAGAATAATCGTTGTTGTCCGCGGCGGTCTTGTCCAAGCCATATACACGAGTAATCCGCATGACGTTAACATTGACGTCCTGGATTACGACAATATGCAAGTGGAAGACGACCCGGACGAAATTCAACGCATGAAGAGCCTGGAAATAGAAACCGAAAGCCTGACTGCAATCTATTAACGATTTTACGTCCGGCTGGACTGTGTTTCTGTCTATTTAAAAAAACATCAAATACATCTAAAGGCGGCTATTTCAATTATGGGGAGTTTCCCTGCCTGAAATAGCACGCCTGAAAGGAGAACATCATGAAAGCGTGGATAGGCTATCGCAAAAATGGCCCCCAAGAGGGATCGCTGTGCATATACGCGGAGACGCGCGGGAAAGCAAGAGCCATTGCTGCATCTATGATGTCGATTAGTTTCATCGATGCATTGGTTTCAAGATTTTCCAGCTGCGACCGCTATTACGAAAACTGAGACAGTAAGGTGAATGTATGCAAAGCGCTTCAAATCAATCAACTCTGCCAACCCTGAATGAGCGTCTGGAAGAAAAGCCTGTCGGCAGATTGCCGGTTGTGAAAAGCTTCCGGAAAGTAATCGAGTCCCGCAACATGGAAGAAATGACCAAAGAGCTTTACGATTTCCTGAACCTCTACTGCGGTTTTATCGCCCATTACAATATCCATGGGTTTCGCCAGGCATATGCGGCTCCGAGGGATTTCACCGATGTGTTCATAAGGCATTTTGACAGGGAGCATCGGTATTTTAACGCTGCTTATCGCTGTCATGAAGAGCCTTATCGCGACACGGCGTTTACCAAGGCGGAGATTAAACAGGAGTTCTCCCGCATCGTGGATATGCATAAGGAAGCGATATCAAGGTGGGCCGACGGAGTGGAAAAGGACCGCCGTTATGCCGCATTCCTTGTGCTGAAAAACGAATTCGAGGGAAATGAAAGAAATGTCCGCATGGAATGCGAACTGTGCGGGGAAAACATCGACGTTTTGATCAAACAAAACAGCCAGGACAATCGCGCCCTGAAAAACCTGTGTTGCATATTCTGCGGGCAGCCCGTTCACATAAAGGGAGAAGTCAATGGATAATTCACAACAGGAGCTGCTCGGTGCGGCAGGCCAGGGAAAGAATGATCTGCAGCAACAACTCGTACCCGTAATAACGCGAGCAAAGACAATAATAGTCAGTTCTGACGCAGAGCTTGTTATTGCGAAAGAAGTTGTGCAGACAATCAAGACTTTCCAGAAAGAAGTCGACTCGACGTTCGATCCGATCATCGAAAGGGCTCATGTTACTCACAAAGAGGCCCTGGCGCAGAAAAAGAAACACATGGATCCGCTGGCGGAGGCGGAAAAACGCATCAAGCAGCTTATCGGCGATTATCTCACTTTCGTTGAAAACGAAAGGAAGAAGGAAGCCGAGAGGCTGGCCGGGATTACCCGGAAAGAGCGAGAGATCGAACTCCAGAGGATCCAGTCGGAGATTGATGAAAAACTTACTCAATATACCGGGATAGAGGAAAAGATCGGAGCGCTCCAAGAGGCTTTAGCCGATGCCGATCATGACAGGTTCACGCTGGTCAATGCAAAACTTGCAGCCCTCTATGCAGAGCAGGAAAAGCTCACAAGCGAGGCTGCGGAGAAGCAGGAATCGGTAAACGTCCTTAATCTCATTCCCTCTCCGGTCATAAATGTACAGGCGCCGAAGGTCAAGGGCCTCAGTTCCAAAGTGAATCTGATTCCGCAGGTAGTCAATGCGATGGCGCTGATAAAAGCGGTAGCAGAAGGGAATGTACCTCCATCTGTTATAGACTTCAACATGTCTAACATAAAGAAACTGGTCAACGCAGGCATGAAGCTGCCCGGTGTAACGGTTACCGAACAGCGGAATGTATCGGTACGCAGCGCGGGCTAAATAAAGTTGGAGTAGCTTGCATGGCAAGGCTGCATCACATGGAATTGGAAGAACGGAGATAGCCTATGTTTGGAAATAGGGGGCTTACGTCTATCCTATCGGGAAAATGTAACGGCAGGAGTATCCATGATCATCTGATGAATGGCAGAATCACCATAAGGGGTACTGATGAAAATAACGAACCATTCCAGAGAATTGTAATGATCAAAAACGGAGAGGTCTGGGACAATAAATTGCAACATGACGGTAAAAGTGTTCATCATATCGTTTATGGTGCATTTGAGTCTAAGCGAGGGGAAAAGGGGCGAGAAATTGTCCATTTTAAAAAAGGCAGTGGAACCGGCAGACACGGAAAAGCCCGAAGGCATGAGAAAATATTCGGGATGAAGGGAGTATGCCATAGCTGGTATAAAAACGGACGCTTAGTACGACAGAAATTCATTTACGACAACAAAAAGACTGCCTATGATTACAACGCCTTTCGTAAAACCTGCACAATAAGGGACAATGCCGGCAAAATCCTCTATGAAATAACAGGCGTTCTCAATGGAAGAATGAACGCTTATTTCGGTGGTCATTCAGTATTCCATAAGAGTATGACCGATTGGTTTTGTGACGCTCATCCCTTTGTGGTCAAGAAAAACGGAGTCATCATTTATGCAGGGCAGATTAAAAATCAGCAGCGAGTCGGCAAGTGGGTCGAAAATGGGAAAATCTTTTTCTATGAACGCGGCGTAGCCATACCTAAGAAATTGTATGAAACGCCCCCTGATAAGCTCGATCCCCTCAAAATCCTGCCACTCTCCAATGCTCAACTCCGTATGGCCCTTATGGCGAAAATTACTCCGGAGAGAATTGCTGAAATAGGAACAGTAATACACAAAAATCGGGAAATGTGCCTTTATGACATACCGAAATATGAGGTGCGTATCCTGCGGGTGCAATGCCCGACAACAAAAAGCTACTATTTTCTAAAAGTGCCAAAGGATTCCCAAAAGTGTGAACAAGCCCGACAATGGACATTCCATGTCGGCGTAGATTTTGAGAAACCGATCAAGTTCGCGGTAGAAACATAGGGGGATATAAAATGATTATATACGAAAAGGCATATCGGCAGGGGGAAATCCTGATTTTCAAGGTTAAGAAACTTCCTGCGAGTTACGCCTATAACGCCAGGCCAATCCCAAATGGGGTGATCCGCGAAGGTGAAAAGGAAGGACATGAACATAAGGTTGAGGGTGGAAGCGCTCAACTTTCCCTGTTTGGTGATGGTGAAACAGGAACGCTAAAGGTGGATAAAGCTACGACCATCACGCATCCGGAACACAATAGCATCAATCTTCCAAAGGGTGAATATGTCGTAAAAGTTCAGAAAGAAGCAACAGGAAAACACTCCCATTCTTCTGTGAAGGATTAAAAAAGGGGTGAAGAAAAAGGACAGTAGCATGCTGTATCACATGGAGTTGGAAGAGCGGAACGGCGAGCAGGAATATTCCTACGACTTTCTGATCTACGCAAAAGACGAGGAAGAAGCCTGGGAGATTGCGAGAAATTATGCGCGCACGTTTTACGGCGAAGATGATTATGCCGGCAACGAAACGGAAAATAACGTGTTTGAATTCATGTGCGGCTGCATAATCGTTGAGATCAAAGGTCTCTATGAAACGACGAAAGACATGTTCATTGAACATATGCTCTCTCGTTACACTTTAAACCCCAACTAAAGAAAGAAAGGAGGATCTACATGGTAAACCAGATAATTTTAATTGGCAGGCTCGGCGGCGATCCGGAACTTAAGTATCTGCCGTCAGGGACATCCGTAACCAACTTTTCACTCGCCACGTCTGAGAAGTACAAGAAGAATGGCGAGATGCAAGAGGTAACGACATGGCATCGCGCGGCGGCTTACGGCCGTCTTGCGGAAGTATGCTCAAAGTATTTGAGAAAAGGGTCGCTGACTTTCATACAGGGAAAGCTCCGCAACAACACGTGGGAAGATAATGAAGGCAAAAAACATTCGGACTTGCGTGTCATCATTGAAAAAATAGCTTTCCTGGATCCCAAAAAGGTCCATGAACGCAGCCCCGACGACAGTATACCGGATGATGAAGTGCCCTTCTGAGGCATCACAGCATAAACATCCACGTCTCATCTCCTGAAAGAACCCGCAAATTCCTCCAGACAACACTTCATTCCTAGAGCGGTAACACGACCGCAAGGGAAGGCTTTGTCTGGAGGAAAGGAAGGATCAAAATGCATTACAGAAAAGAGAAGACGGTATACAAAGGAGAAAGTAATGATTAAAGGAATATCGGAGATCCGGAGGCTTCCCCGCCTGGGGAAAATCCGGCTGGGCGAAAAGAAAACGGCGGAATCAGGCAAGGAGTACCCTGTAGAGACGAGTCACTTCGTCGTTCCCGGCGAAGTGGCCAGAATTTACGGAGACAAACCCAATTCACTGGATATACTTCTCCCGGTGGAAAACCTGGGAGTCGTCTTTCCGCAGGCCATGAAGCTATACAGCACAAGAGGTTTAATCTGTGCCGGCAATGGAGAAACAGCCACGTTCTACAACCCTGCCAGCCGTAACATGGAAGCAAAGACCTGTCCCTGCGATAAGGCCGATGAAGATTGTAAACGTCTCGGCAGCCTGATGGTGATTCTGCCCAGGGTATGTCTGGGCGGGATTTATCAGATTGATACGAGCAGCTTCAATTCCATCGTTAATATTAACAGCAATCTTGCTGACGATGGCTACATCAAAGCACTCTGCGGACGGATATCTTTTATCCCGTTGACACTCAAACGTGTCGCTCAAGAGATGCAGTACGAGGATAAGAAAGGTGAACTGAAGAAGTCCACGCATTATCCAATGACGATCACGTTTGAAGGGACCTTGGCTGACGTGACGCAATACCGGCAGGATTTCGAGGTCCCCTTTAAAAGATTGTATGGGGATGAGTATATGCTTGAGGCACCAGCCGCCCTGTCAAGAAAGGTATTGCCCGAAAATGTAAAGGATCATGAGGAAGAACTCGCAAACAGGACTACGGACCTGGCTCCGACTACAAGGTCTTACACATTGCAATCTGACAAAGGTTCGGAAGATACTGCTGACGCGTCTGCAAATCAAAAAAAGGATCCGGAACCTCGGAAGAAACCAGCCACACCCAGTCAGCTGGCGGCTATCGGCAACATGGCCAAGAAGCTGGGCGTGGAAACCCTTCAGGCAATAAGGACCTATGCCGACATCGTTGTAAACACTGTTGAGAGTCTGACATTTGTTCAGGCGGAGTCCGTAATCAGGGCCTTCAACGGCAAGGTGGCGGAAAAAAATAAGCCGAACCAGCCGTTGCAAAACGGCAAATTGTTCAAGCCTCCAAAGGCTTGCACGGAAGACCCCCTTAACTGCCCAAAAGTGTTTTACACCGGGTCAGGCAAGGACGCAAAGTACCACTGCGGCGACATAGTTGGACCGGAGTGCCCGTATGGGAGTCAGAAGCACAAGGCGGCATAAAATGGAATTATTCAACTTCATGTCGGATATGACCAAAGCACAGCGGGACGTCATTGTCCTGGAAGCTCAATGCAGTTTGGAGTCTGGAGACTGTGCCTGCCGCGAGGATAACGCTTATCTGTGCAACAGGGATTATCTGCGATGTCCGCTTTTGCAGGATTCGGTAAGAACGCGATAAGGATATATCAATGCCAGGATCAAAAATCACGGCGAGGGGACGAAACGGTTATTTCCGCGTCTCCGAAATCGATGCGATTGTCTGTATGGATGAATCCGCGCAAATCTCCGTGTATTCATCCCGGCATGGGAAAACACCGCCTGTCGTTATCACAGGCCCCCTGGAACATATGCTCAGTATGCTTGATAAAACCAGAGATGCGCTTTCTTCCACGAAGCAGGGCAACTCCAAGACAATCAAGCTGTCGAGCGAATGCGGGCCTGGGGGAGAATGATCAATGGTTCAACTTTCTCCGGACGACTGGATCGAGATCTACTATGCTTTACAAACGAAGCTGAATGCCATTGAATCAGGCAACTACGGCGAGGGTGACGTGGATTGTGATATCGAAAAATGGAAGTCACATCTCAGCTCCGTCATCAAAGAAATCGGTGACGACGCTGAACACGCCATCAGGCTCGGTATCGCACCGGTAGAAAATACCATAAGATCGAACGCGCGGGAAGACTGTTGCCCTGAGTGCGGGAGCGACGATATCACCGGCTCGGGAAGTACGGAAACTGACGGCCATTATTACTGGACTGATCCATCCTGCAACAAATGCGGATCGGTCTGGCGGCAGACTTATGTCCTTTCCTTCGAAGGAAGTGAAATTATGGAAAGGAGAAAAACACTAAAATGATGTCACAAACAGAAATAATCGAACAGTTGAAAAAACTGGACGGCAAAAAAAGCAATGAACGGCAGAGAATCCTCACACGTATAAACGCGTGGAAGGGCGTTCATGAAGAAGTACAAATTAACTCTGACATGTTTAATGAAATCAATGGAAGAGGAGGTAAATGAAAGCAAGGGTACATGTAGATGCCGTTCGCAGAGACGGCAAAGCGGTCAAGCTTTTCAGCAGAGAGATCAATCCCGAAGGCCTTTGGTACAATATTAATGTGAATACAAAAGGAGTTGATCTACTGGAAGAAGGTGCGCAAGTCTTTGCGTACCTGAAACCGCCAGTTCAAAGCAGTAAAAATGGCCACCTCATTGCCGCGTATCCCGTCAGAAACCCGTCTAATTAAAAAATCCGGAGCGTTCTTAAGAGGAAATAGTATGGGAGAATTTCTCGTTATTTGGGAAATAGATATATCTGCCGATACATCGGCAGAAGCCGCAGCGGAAGCTCTCCGTATACAACGAGACCCATTTTCAGAGGCTACGTTCTTTGCCGTCGTCGATAAAAAGACCGGAGAAAAAAGAACTGTGGATTTGGAATATCTCGATGAAAGCCAGGTTAGTGATCATGGCGAAAACCACCAGGAAATATAATCCGACCGGGGAAGAGCTTAAGACCGTCCGCGATCTTTACGACGGCACTACCGTGAAGATCAATGTCATCATGATGCGCCTCAAGCGGAAATATCCCCGCTGGTATATACGGAGGCTCGCACAGAAAATGGGGCTTGCAAGGACCAAAGAACCTGACTGGAGCAGGCAGGAGATCATGTATCTTCTCGATCATTACCACATCTGCGGCTATGCGGCCCTGCGGAGCGCCCTAAAGAGAATCAACGGCGGTTTCGCCAGGTCTACAACCGCGATCTATCTGAAGGCCAAGCGTCTCATGATCTGTAAATCCGATCAGGGTTATACGATGCTCGGTGTCTGCGCTCTTCTTGGCGTCGATCACCACAAAGTCAGGAAGTGGGTTTCCAAAGGTTATCTAAAAGGCAAACCCAGGGGGACAAAGCGTAAGAAGTGCCAAGGCGGCGATATATGGTTCTTCGATTCCGCCTGGTTAAGGTCGTTCATCATCAGGCATCCGGAAGAGATTGACCTGAGAAGGGTCGATAAAGAAGCCTTCATCGGGATCCTCGCATGCAATATCGAGGATCTCATGACTATCTGCCGTTGCCCGAACTGCGGTGATGAATACCAGAGAATGATGAACTGGACTGGTAAAGGCACTCCGCGGATCAGGTGCGACAGCTGCCGGGAGCTCGAAAACATCCATATTCTGGACTATGAACTCGGTAGAATGGAGGTAACAAATGCGAGTTTCTAAACTGGGAGACCTCATGCTCGATGTCGGGATTGCTGTGAGGGTTCTTAACCGGTGGTCTTTGACCGAGGTGGAGCCTGACCTTTCTCTAAGACAGGCAGAGGAAATAAGGGCAATGAAGGTAGAACTGTATCGCAATACGGTGAGCGAAATTGCCGACTTTCTTAAAGACGAAGGATATATAGTCTTTCCGGGCGAACTGTCCCTCCCCTGTGAACGGAGCGTTCCGGCCCCGGTAAATGGATAACACAAAAAAGATCAGCGTCAACGAGCTTTTGAACCAGGTCATTGACGCGTTCAAGGAGCCGGGGAAGCTGGCTGTAACGATGGCGGAAACCCAGAAATGGGTCACGCCGTCATCGAAATGGTCCATATCCAACCAGATGCTGCTGGCGCTTGCGAACACAAGGGATGCCCGCGGTATCCAGCAATGGAATGAAGCCGAACGGAGAGTTAAAAAGGGAACTAAGGCCGTTTATATCCTTGCTCCCATCACCGTCAAAAAGGAAGTGCAAGAAGTTATCGACAATCCTGACGGCACAAAGGATACAAGAATTTCCGAAGTTCCTGTAGCCACCGCGTTTCGTCCGGTCCCTGTGTTCAGGGTTGAGGACACGTTGGGGTGGAACTCGGGAAAACAATGCTGGGAGGAGATGCCGCTTTCGTATAGACCCAGAACGCTGCCTTCTCTTATGGGCAAGGCCGAGGAATGGGGTCTCCAGGTACATTACACGGCCATGGAGAACGGGCTATTAGGCGCGTACTCGCCAAACAACCAGAAAATACGGCTGTCGAGCGAGGAGCCAACGGTATTCTACCATGAGCTTTCTCACGCCGCGCACCACAGGCTGACAGGAGACGAGTTCAAGGGCATTCCAAAATGGAAACAGGAGGCGGTAGCCGAATTGGCGGCGACCGTGCTCACGATCCTTTATGAAAAGGATTATCCTACGCCTTCCAAGGCGTCTTACAACTACATCAGCGGATACGCCGAGGACTGCACCAACATCCCTAAGCTCTGCATGAGTATTCTCAAAGACACCGAAAAAGTTCTCCGCGAGATACTCGATCTGCCAAGGGCTTCACAGGAACTTACATCCGTATCAGGATAAAGGAGATGCAATGGGAATGATTGATTTTTTCAAGGGACAGGTGCGCGAAATGGGATTGGCAAAGGTGGCGCTGCTGATGTTGCGCGATCTTACAGTATTGTTTCTCATTATAGCGGTCGCCTGGATCGCCTTAACGGGAGCTTTGTTGAAATAGAATCAAAGAGCGGGCTCACGGCTAAGATATATATCAGGAGGGTAGGCTCAACTACCCTCCTGCCCGCAAGAAAGGAGAAATTTAAAATTGAGGTTTGCTGGCCAAGCTAAGATGGGATACTACCCGACACCCGGGCAGGTCATCCCTTTAATAGCAAGCTACTTGAAACGAGAGTGTGAAGGTTTGATCAGGGTACTTGATCCTTGCGCCGGTACTGGTGTCGCTGTGAAAAAAATCGGAGACGCCCTGCAGGCGGAAACCTGCGGTATAGAAATCGACCAGGAACGCGGCGACTTTGCAAAAGGCGTCCTGGATCGTTGTCTTGTCACCGATTACCAGAACACCAGGATCAGTCACGGGTCATTCAGCCTGCTTTGGCTCAATCCGCCTTATGACTGGGCAGCCCGTGACAATGACATCGAGAAGTCTGAACGGTATGAGAGGACATTTCTGCGCGACTGCGTTCCATATCTCTGTTCCAGGGGGATCCTGGTTTACCTGATCCCTCAGGGACGGCTGGACGGCCGTATTGCCGGCATGCTCTCTTACCGTTTCGAGCAGATCGGCGTGTATCGCTTTCCTGAAGATGCTTACAAAGCCTACCGTCAACTTGTCATCATGGGCGTATTGAAGAATATGCCTGATAAGGACGATGCCATGGCGGAGTACCTGAAAAGCTGCGGAAGCTTCAAAGTAACTGTTCCTTACCTTCCGGAAAATCCACCTCATGTTTACGAGATCCCCCTGACACCCTCGAGAACTGATTTTGTGTTCCGTGCCAGAGACATCGATCCACAGGAACTGGGGGAAGAAATCCAGCGCTATGGTTTGTTTGATCACATCCGGGACATAACAACACCTTTGAGAATGACCGAGAAGATCAGACCGATCATGCCCCTGCGTCATGGGCATCTTGCCCAGATCCTGGCATGCGGCTTGATGAACGGCATTGTCTGGGACAGGAAAAAGAAGAAGCCTCTTCTGATCAAAGGAATCACCAAAAAAGAGGTGGAGCACACCTTCGAAAGTGCGGGCAATTACGAAAAGCATATCGAAACGGACAGGATCAAGATCACCATCAATGCCTTCAACAGGCGAGGTGATATGTTTACCATCCAGTAACAAACACCATTATAAAACAGAAAGAATAGAATAGAAAAAACAGAAAGGAGGCATCGGATACGCTCTATTGTATACGTGCCACAGGCATCAAAGCATATTGTTCGGACCTAATCGTCGACCATGACATGGAAACAGTCTGTTTCATGTCTGTATGCGGTTACCAGGTTGCGGTAAAAGGGATTATCGCCAATTTTTTGGGGAATAAAGGCATTGCCCTGGATGTTGATGGCGTTGCTCATTACCTCAAGTGTTCACATACGAGCTACAAGGTCCAGATGAAGAAACTTCCATCCGGCCTGGTTCATGCCGTGCTAATCCTTAAACTCGCTCTTCCTTCAAACACAAACAACGGCGGAAAGCAGAACCGCTTTCTTGTCATCACAAAAGACGATCGGGATATCCGTCCCCTCTTCTTCCGGCACCTCGATGAGATAACAGAAATCCCCCTGCATCCTTCATGGACAGGCTGGCTCTGGAATGCATTCAAAGAGCAGGAAGATTGGTTAACAGAACAGCAGACCCTGGCGGGCGACTTCAAAGGTTACCTATTTGATTTTCATCCGACAAATCTTCAGGACCTCATATCAGGGGCCATCAGGAGAAAAGTGCCGGAGATCGTGAAGTGCATGAAATATAACGGAGGAAACGGCGATGGAACAATCGATCGCGCTTAGGGACTTCTTGAACGAGTACGGGGAAAGCATGGCCGAAAAAGTGACAAAGGAATTGACGGTCATTCATGACCCGGCAGTAGATAAGGAAGAGGCTATAGCAGAGCTTCTTGATGACATGACAAAAAAGCCTTTCCCTTCCCAGGCGGAGATAATCAAGGCTTGCTACAAATCCTTGATATCAGGGAATAAGGCTAATTACGTTGTCTGTGAAATGGGTACGGGCAAGACCCTGCAATCCATCGCTGTTGCTCATATTCTCCATAAGATGAAAGGTAGTCGCAGGGTGTTGGTTATCTGCCCGCCCCACCTGGTGCTAAAGTGGATCGATGAAATCAAAAGCAGCCTCCCTGATGCGAAGGCTTATAACTTCAATGGCAGGGATGTCATCACGCGGCTTAAGAATCTGAGAAGACAGCCCCGGCCTGCACGGCTGGAGTTCTACGTCATGGGACGTGAACGGGCCAAAACCGGCTTTCTCTGGAGGCCTGCGGTAGTGACAAGGCGGGGTAAGTACTTCTGCCCAAAATGCGGCCAGGAATTGCTCGATAAAGACGGGTATCCGGTACCGATCTTTGAAAAGAACACTCAAGGACGATACAAGAAACGCTATGCCTGTGAAAACAGGATATCGAAATGGCGTTATGACCCGGACACCCAGCGGCATTACGAGCGTCCTGACGTCTGCAACGAGCAGCTCTGGCAGCCGGATATCAAACAGAAACAGTACCGCAAGGCGATACCGGCCAAATTCATCAAAACCAAGATGAAGGGGTTTTTTGATCTCCTTGTCACCGATGAGATCCATCAGTTTAAAAACGAATCCGGCCAGGGATATGCCTTCGGCGCTCTGGCATGCGCCTGCCGATACGTCCTCTGTCTGACCGGCACCCTTGCCGGCGGTTATGCCTCGGATGTGTACTATCTGCTTTTCCGTACCCACCCGCAGCTCATGATCGAGGATAAACATACATGGGGCAATCCCAAGGCGTTCATCGAACGCTACGGTGTTTTGGAAAAGATCACCACGGTGAAAGAAGAGGATGGCTTGACTACGATGGCGAAGCGACGTACTTCCATCAGAGAAAAACCGGGGATCAGCCCTTTGTTGCTGGGCAGAATGCTTCTGTCCAACGCGGTATTCATGAGGTTGTCGGACTGCATCGAGTATCTGCAGCCCTATGAAGAAGACGTGATCGAGCTCGCCATGCATCCCCGGATGGCTGAGTATTACAGGGATTTCGAGCATACCCTGAAAGACGCTCTGAGAGAAGCCCTGAACAAGGGAGACAATTCCCTGCTGGGTGCTTATCTCCATGCCCTTCTTTCCTATCCGGAAAGGATTTATCAGGGTCTGGAGGTCGTTCATCCCCATACAAAGGAACTGGTGGCCTACGGCCCTCCCCTGGAAGGTGAGATGCCCAAGGAGCAGGAATTGATTTCGATCATCAAACGGGAACTGGCAGAGGGAAGGAAGGTGCTTGTATATATCCAGAACTCTGATACCACGGATATCAGCCCGAGACTGGTCCCCATGATGGAAAAGGAACTGATCAAGGTTAAAGTGCTCCGTTCCGGCGATACGGAAGGCAGGGCAAGGATAATCGACAACTGGGTGAAAAACGGCATGGACGTTCTCATCACGAACCCTAAAAAAGTTGAGGTGGGGATGGACCTGATAGATTTTCCGACCATCATTTTTTATCAACTGCCTTTCAGCACCTATACTCTCAGACAGGCATCCCGGAGGTCCTGGCGGATTACCCAGGAAAGGCCGGTGAAGGTGTATTTTCTGGCCTATGCGGAGACCATGCAGACCCGACTTATGCAGCTCATGGCGGATAAGCTGACGACCAGCCTCGCAATCGAAGGTGAACTCAGCGACAAGGGCCTCGCGGCATTATCGGAAACTTCGGACAGCATGGCTAAGGAATTAGCTAAGTGCCTTGTTGAAAACTCCGGAGATAATAGAAGCCTGAAGGACATCTGGGCGGATTACCGTAAGAAAGAAGTCTACTCGGAATTAAAGATTGCGACGCTCGTGAAGGACCCGTTGCCCAAACAAAAGCCCCTATCCCGAGAAGAGAGGCAAAATCCAACGCCTGAAATCGGTAAGGCCAGCTGCGAAATCGAGCAGATCGGCGATACCGTTATAAAGGTTGAATTTGTTGAATACATCGGGAGAAGGAAAAAGAAGGTGACGCATATAGAAGTCAAGCATTCTGAGATCGATCAGGCCATTGAACAGTCGGGTCATCGTGGCATGGTTCAATTCACAATGTTCTGAAATAAAGGACAGGCAAAAAACAACATCGAGGGTGTAAAGCCATCCTCAAAGCGCGTCGGGGTCGTGTGGGCCCATCGCGCACTATATCATTTAACTTGAATATCATTTAACTTCTTAGGAGGGGAGCGAAAGCTGCCCTCCTTTTTTTATTTTCGTAGTAATACCATTTTATATAGCTTTTCCTGAAGAAATCAGCAGCCCCATATCGTCTCAAAATATACTCAATATTACAATCGATAGCATATGCGCTATTGTTCATTTTTTGCATTGACACATAATGCGCTTCTTTTTATACTTCGTTTGCCGAGGTGAGCCCTTATAAAACGATATTGAAGGACTGAGAGGCAACATGGCGAATGAGGGGACATTCCCGCAAGATATTCATGATGCGCTCGACGAGTTTAACAAGGAATCCGACCGCATCAATGATGCTATTGGAAAGAAGTTGGCATCGAATGGGGAGTTGCCGCCACTCATTTATCACTACACCAACGACCTCGGACTCAGAGGAATACTAGAAACGGGGGTATTCTGGCTAACCGATATTTTCCATCTCACTGTCCCTCCGGCATCATATCGACTACTGGTATTATTACGCTGGCGATGGTACGGGTAACCGGCACGCCTTTCTTAATTCTTTGTTGCACCCTTTGCCCTTTGTTATCTGCTATTGTAACGTAGATGTTATTGAAGGCCGTCCAATAGCAAACGAAGTGCTGAAACGGCTGGAGTTGTTCAAGTATGATCCCTTTCGTTGAGGCAATTATAGAATATGCAACGGGTAACTGGTATTTATAAAATTTCATTCACAGTCTCGATTAACAGACGGTCTAACACTCCGCGTCAGGCGCGCGGACAAGGACTAAACGAAAATGCCACCACATGTCCCCGCATGTCTGGTTAATTCCATGGTTAGACGCCGTGCATGCTACGATTCCTAGACTGACTTCTCGCCTTTAGGTGGAACCTTGAACGGTGAGATAGCAGGATCAGGGCCTTTCAATTCAAAGGTAATCCAATCGTCGTCCTCAGATTCTGACCTCTCTATCGAAATCCCATGGATCAACTGGCCTCTCTGCAGGGCAACGCTAAAGGGATTTGCTGCATGTGTTGTGCAAAGCTCGGAGGGACTAAACCTGTGAGCTTCAAAGAACTCCCGCTGATCCACTTTCCCTGCAAGTAACTCCGCCAAGTTTCTAGCGGAGATCCTCACTTCTGTAGTCTTTTGCCCCAAATTCAATTCCATGCCTCCCCAGTTTGACCTACCTACATCTGGATTCCTACCCTTTAACCAATACAGAGCATTACGTGGTTCGCTTTCTGGAACAGGAAGTTGCTCTTCCATTCTTTTCAAAGTTCCCTTAAGATCGAAGGCGACCTGATTAAATCTTGGGCCATCATAAAATCGGATATGGGTTATAAAGGGATTGTGTCCATGTGAAAAGGTAGCATACGGATTTTTGCGCCCTGTTGTATATGTCACAACAAATTGGATCTCCTCATGATTGGCTAGAAAACATCGAATAACATCATCTATGGAATAGGATAGCCCTGCCGTTGATCTCCTACTGAAAATACTAGACCCACCGTCACAGAGGAATATTCCAAGAGGCCCCCTAAAATCAGTTCCCAACAGTTGAGATGCCTTGTTCTCAAGAGCTTGGTAGACAGGATTATCGGTCATGGAGTACAGCTGTGTGTAGCTAGAGTACCCTCCTGAGGCATATCTTTGATTTGGGATGTACGAGATCTCAACGTCAGCGTCAACTGTTTTTACTTCATGCCGATCAGTTACGAGAGGGTTCTCAAGAATCCGGTGGATAAACATCTCAAAGTCTTTACCAAAAATCGTCTGTGAGAATCTGGCACGCCCAGGAAGTTTGAGCCTCACCTTGGGACCTCCCTTGAAGGCAAGACCAGGATGCCTACCAACTCTAAGATTGAAGGAATTTGCCCTAAGGCCAGATTCCTTCACCAATTTCTGTAGCATATTCGAGAGAGCCTCGTATGGGTTGTTCTCGTCCACTCCCTTATCAGAGATAGCAGTGATGTCTGCCACAAAATTTGCCTTGGGGTTATTGAACGCTTCAAAGTAAATGTCAGCGGTCCTCCTACCGCCAAAATTCCTCTCATGTAGAACCTTTCCAACTTTGCTCAGAGCGTTAAGGAGGACTACCTCCCATTCATAAGCAAGTGTTAGGTCTTTGGACATTCGGTTCAACAGTTGGACGTGCTTCTTGGTTTGCCTTTCAAGCAGAAATTGGGCATTCTCGTTTATCAGGCGTTGCAGAATTCTGCGTGAATAGATTGCCATTTGAAGTGATCCACCATCTGATAGATATAGTACAATTAAGCAAACACGCTAATGCAGCGCGTCACCCGCTGCCGGGCCAGAAAAATACCCTACATTATACAATACTTTCCCTGGCAAAGTATGGTTGAAAAACTGGGCGGCAGGCAATCTTATACATGCGCTTGGTATATGCGTTTTTGCCTTACCAATTTCCTCAATAGATACGAAATATTTCAACTCGTGTAATCTGGGATAACGAAAGTGCCCTTATGACCTGCCCCCAGAAGATGTACCACATTTTAAGTACTGCCATTTACAGTATGAATTCAAAAATAAAATGATCACTGCATATTGTTTGTAATAGTGAATCTGCCCTTGCCTTGTTTTTTATCCGTCTATGCGAAGGAAGACCGATTCATTCCATAACGCAGTTTCATACCCGTGTCTTGCGAGAAGGTCAAAATCACTTTCTCTCATACGAGTAAGCGTCGTTTTATAGGCGACTGCTATCGATATTCCCTTAGCAGACAGCCAATGATACTCATTTGTAAGTTTTTGGATATCACAGGTCTTCGCATATCGGTTGATACATGAAACAGGATTTGAACCTATCTGCAAATACATGCCTGACTTAGAGTTCTTCTGTAAAAAATTGACGAAGGATCTTACTCGTAGGGATCGTGCTTGATCAAACGCGATATCTACAACCCGCTTAAGCCTGCCGGGATTAAATGGACCAGGAATAATACCGCGTGAGAATGGTGCACCCGCATCCGATACGATAAGGAAGTCAACAGATTCATCTGTATTATTTTTAGGAATCTGTTGGCCGATATCGAAAAGAGGCTCTAACCCGAGATTGTCATATACACCACCATCATAGAGATGAAGGGTTTCATATTTGGGGTTTATGACCTCTAAAGGTTTTGTCACGTTCCACTGTTCACGTTTTCGCCACTGATAACGTGCTGCATTGATCATAAGCGGCCCGATTCCTCCGGGGAATGCGGCCGAAACAGCCATAGCAGCAGCAAGTTTGAAATTCCCTGCGTCTGCATAACCGATCTCATAGTCGCCAATTTCGGCACCTTTGAAGCGAAACCGGCGTCCGCTTTCTGCAGTTGTTCCGTTGATAGACCAGATAGGGTAATGAGGTAATTGATCAAGTGTTACTGAAATACCCCAGGAACACTCGATACTCTTTGCCAAAACATTCGCACGGGAAGAAATAAAGCGCCAATTGACTGGGTTTAAAAGAAGCCGACAGAGAGCATTCGATTGGAGTGAGTGGCTAGTCAGCAATTTCCGTATATATGGCAGTGTATGATCTATGTATTGGTCTGATGTCGGCCATTGATTTGCAGACCCTTGGAACATTAATCCAGTAAAAAGACTCCCGCCTGACACGGAAGAAACGTGTCCAATTTTATCGAGCAATTTGTTTTCCGCAAGCCATCTAAGTACGCCCGCGTGGAAGGCAATTGCGCGGACACCTCCTCCCGACAAGGCAAGGCCAATTTGATTTTGGGATATTTTAGTGGGTATCATTAGAACAGGCCTCTTTGACCGATACAGAAACTTCGCCGGTCGAACCTACGATGATCATCAAGGCGGGTTGACCATCAAGCTCCAGCGCGTCCGCAAGCTGTTTTATAAGGGCACGGTCAGCGCCACTTGGATAGGCTGAAGTAAATGCTGGGTGTGAGTGCCATTCACCTAAATAGTGCACAATATTGTTTGTCCTTCGCGCAACCTCATCCAGAGTAATCTTCAAGCCCTCGACACCTCTCGTAAAGCCAGTTCGATCCGCTTCACTATCAGGAGGAGCATTTAAAACGTCCACAACGTAAATATGTCTCAGTTTCTGATCTATATACCCTAGGATGACACCGCCAGTCTCGTTTGGAAGATGAGACATTCTTGTTCTAGACAGGCTCTCCTGGAGACCAGTATCCATTATTACTTGCCAATCTCCACATTTGAAACGCAAACAATCATAAACAGAGACCTCATGGGCCGCCAATGCGCCTGTTTCAAAATTGGCCGACCAAACCCGGATATAAGACTCAGGCTTATCTCGCAACAACCTGACCTGCCGTGCCAACATAGCGGCATGAAACTGGATGGTTTCATATGAAATAATGGCAGAAACGTCTCTGCATCCAGTGCCGACTCTCACGTTACCTTTGTGACCTTCCAAATGATCTTTGCCCCAATCTGCGTTGATAATAGATCGGTAATACTGCGCCTCCAATACATCCAGTCTCAGCGAACGATCTGATGATTCCATGAGGAGGATAGACGCTTTTCCGGAGGGCGTTAAAAAAACAGTCGCCGATCGAGGAACGTCATCCCGCTGAGATATATCTCGTGGAACTTCAATAGTTGTTGTTGCATCAACGAGAAAATCAGATTTTGAAATGGCATCTTTTACATCTTCAGCATCAAAGTCATTCGCGCTTTTGGAAATTGAGTCGGCATGATAGTAATTGCCTTGGTAATTTATTTCCACCATGTGTTTGACAACATCAACTTTGAATGATCCTATGTGAACATCTTTGGCAATGTGACGTATGATGTTGTGAGGTTTCACAAAGTCGGGATCAATAAAGCTCCAAGCACCCCAATGTTCTTTTGCCCACAACTCAGCCATGGCACTGCCAAGGGCGCCGACACCTGCAAGGACTCCCCTGAAATCTGCTGTCTGCATATCAACATCTGATGTTATGCGTGCTAAATTTCCTGTGACTGCAGTCTTTACAGTAATAGGACATATTGAAATCTCGCGCCATTCTTCACGATCATCTTTTTTATCTTCACCTAATAACGATAGCGAATAAAACCCCCCATCAGGTCCCTCCGTTAAGGCTCCTGTCTTTTCACCGAGTCCTGTAAGATCTATGTTTACATCGAACGCTTGTATACTTTTCTTCTCAGGAGGAGTATTAATTGATCGCTTCAATTGAATTGAAAGGACGAGCAAACATCTGTTTGAGGCATCTTGTAACAATCCATTATTCCCCCTTTTCTTTATTTCAGTCCTGAGATTATCCAGGAATGTGCCCCCACGGTTTGCAATTTGGTCATGAAGCTCACCAAGTGTTTGTGGATATTTTTCAATGATGCCATGAACAATAGGAGGCACCTTGATAGGTAAGAGTGTGTAGTACAGCAATTCATAATTATGAGCACTTTTTTGGGGTATCCAAAGTGAACCTCTGGCCTCATATCTACCAGATGAAGGTGCAACAATTGGCACTCTTGAAATCTTGTTGTTTGGTGTTTTCGCAGCTTTACTCGTCTCCCTGTCATGAAAAAATCCTCGAATTACTCTGAAATTATGCGTCTGCTGTTCAGTATGTATGGGTATGGGCATGGGCAGCAAGACGAGATCGGGATTATCCAGCTTTTCTTCAAAGTCAGGAGGAAGAACGATTTCGAAAGGGCTCTCGAAGTAAAGGGGCTCTAAGGTTTGGTCTTCTCGGTGGAGAGTTCCTCTGGCCGCTTCTGTTAGCCACCATAGGATTTGCTGAAGGTGCTTCTGAGGTGTCCAAGTTCTTTGCAACGAATGCCATGACTCAGAATAGAGGCACAGAGAAACTGGTTCGCCCGGTAGAACGTGATTCATATGCGGCAGATTCGGAAAGTCACTCCTGAGTGCCCTTACTTCGGGAAGTTTATCCGGTGCAAAGACTAGCGCAAGCCGTTCCCGCACTTTTATGCCAAACCGGTTGTGCGTCGGCACTTGGTCGTTTACACAGTCAACGACAATGATATCGGAAATTGTTCCGCCTTGGCTCAAGCGCCGCAGTTCATTAATTTCAAAATCTTTGCTTACGAAGCATGCATTTATCGATTCTCGCGCAATTGTATGCACGAGTACATCATTAGGGCCATGATAAGACTCTCCAAAAGGAATGAACTCGACGGTCACTTAACCAGCCCTCCGCGCAGGTGATGAGATTATCGGCGGGATGGCCGAGAAAAATAACTTACCACCTCTGCTGATACCACTGTCGTCGATTTCAAATATAATAGGTTCCGGCTTATTCGTGTTTGGCTCCTCCATAGTAACCAGAACTTTTGCACCATAAACCTCCCTTAGATAACGCTCATAGCATTTTTTAGCCTGGATATGGGGAGGAAGCTTTTGCTCACGCCCTTCCTTCGTGTCTTCAATGGGATTACTGGAGCTGACAACGTAAGCGTTCTCTTTTCCCAACAACAGCAACTCTTTTATTAAAGGCGTTGGTCGAGTTTCAGTGTCGCCTTTATCGTCACTAAGCGTCAAATAGCTGCAGTGGTGTGGTAGACTATAGATGTCCCATGCCAGACGGTCAATATTTCCATGATATTTTGTCGCCTCAATAATTTCTTCTAATACTTCCCATTTGGAGTCACCACTCGCTAAATAGTCAAAGGTATTGTTTCCCGCCTTGAACCTAACATTAAACACAAGAGCAGCTTCGTTGCGCAGGTCATCGCTATCATCAACATGTTTGATAAAAGGAGAGTGGCAGAAAAATTCAACGCCGTCTTTATCAAGCGTGAAACCTGGAACAACCTTACCTGCATCCGTAATCATATTGCGGCGTGAATCAAGAGTCAGACCATTTTCCTTCAACCAATCTTTAAGCTTTTCAGGCTTTGAGAATACCCGGATACCCTTCCCCTCTGTAAGACGGTATCTTGCCTCCTGCCGCCAAATGACAAACTCACTGCTCTGTTCATCACTCGAAGCCGTTTCCAGAATCATTGCAGCTGGCACCCAAAGTTCATCGATTATGATGCGGCCCTCACCTTGATATTTATCTGCATGCAATAATTCAAAGAATTCCGTACTATTCTCCATGTGATCTTTGTCGCCGTGAGTGAATGCAACCACGTCAAAGGATTTCTTCTTCGCTTTCTTCAGTTCGTCCTTCAGCCGATCTTTCAGGTTGATTTCTGGTTCCTCACCTGTCTCTGTTCTTTTAAGATGCCTGAAGTCAAATAGGATGCGTTTGCCGTTTTCCAAGATAATCTGGCTTGTATCGCCGTTACCTACTGGGTAGAAAATAATCTGGTGCATATCAGTACCTCGCTAAAATTATTCTTACAAGAACCTGCTTTCTAAATTCACATATCGCCGTCTGAGAAAATATGTTGCTTCTGATTCTCGAATATGTTATCAAGATAGCGAAGGTGAATTTTAAAGCATGTTCGCTATGTAATATACTATTCGCTATAGTAAGTGTCAAGTACAAAATATGAATTTTCTGTTTTATGGTAAAAATTAACATGTTATCTTACTAAAGAGGTGTATAAAATGACCTTAGGGGAAAGAATTAGAACTATAAGGCAATCGCTAAAATGGACACAGGATGAATTGGCACAGGAGGCCAAAATAAGCAAAAGCTTTCTGAGTGAGATTGAAAATGATAAAGCAAACGCTAGTGGTGAGAATCTTCTTAAGATTTCAAATGCAATGAACGTCTCGATGGACTATCTAATGAAGGGCGAATCTGCACCATACGATAAAATGCCCCAAAAAGTGGAAATACCGTTTACTCTGTCCGCTTTGGCGGAGGAAAAGGGGCTATCTTACAAGGCAACTTTAATGCTGCTATCTACACATCAATCTCTAATTGCTAAAAGGAGCAGCGTAGAAAAATCTGAAATGACAAAAGAAGATTGGTGGAATTTATATAAAAATCTGAAGGGTTACCTAGAATAAATGAAGTTAAGAGATGAGCCAGAAGTTAAAACAATAGCAAAAGAGCTCGGGCTCGCTAGGTTTCGAGATGCCGAGAAAGCAATAAGGGAATTTTGCGTCCAAAGGATTGAGGAAATTATAAAATCTTTTAGCAAGATAAATGACCTCGATCAATTTCTCGATGTAATAAGTTCCAATCTGGGTATAAAATTTGAAGAAATCAATGACACATATGATTTCGAAAAAATATCAGCAACGTATGTAGATGAAGGAGAATTAATATTCGCTGACCTTCGTCACCACTTTGATGCAAATACCGATGCAATCCTGATTAGCCTAAGACGATTGAAGGGTTGGAAGTATGTAGCCGTTATTGATTGCAGAGAACAAAAAAAATGGCGGGCATATTTTTCGAAATGGCATGAAATCGCCCATGTCTTAATCGACTCTCCTCAATTATCTTTTTCGTTTCGAAAGACTCCTATTGATAAAAAGAAACCCAAAGAGCAAATGGCGGATAGGGTGGCAGGAGACCTTGCATTCTATGCACCCCTCTTCTTGCCTGAATTGCTGGCCCGGATAAAAAAGGAAAAAAGAGTCACATTTGAAATAATTGAAGATTTGCGGCAGACCGTGTGCAAATCTGCCAGTAGAGAAGCAACTATTCGTGCCGCTGTATTGCGGTCACCTTATCCACAGTTGATGGTTATCGCCGATTACGATCTTAAGGCGCATGAAAAAAGGATTGTAGCTTCATTACAGGGTGATCTTTTCCCTGAAGAGGAACTTCCGTTTAAACCTAAATTGAGAGCAGTGGCGGTAACGGGCAACGTTGCCGCGTCAGATTCCGGATTATGGATATATCGCAATATGGAAGTCCCGCGAATATCAATTATCTTTGAAACTTATGTTGATATGATTTTACCTTCTCAGGTGTATTCTAATATAGAGAACCTTAATTGGTGGAAACACTCTGGTGGACAGTTAGAGGACATAAGTATTTACGTCGAGGCAAAAAAAATCGGTCATCGGGTATTTGGGTTGATAAGCTGCATTGATAAGGAACATTGATAAGAAATAACACGGGTAGTCAATATAATGGACAAATTGACGGGCGTGCATGAAACAATTCTCCATGCATTTGAAAAACTGGTATTGCCAATAACGACTTTAAGTTCCCGTAAAAAGCAAAAGATTAAATTGCTCGGTACGTCAAGTCTTATACAGCATAGAGCTGTCAATTATATACTGACCGCGGCGCATGTTTTCATGTCGTTGCCTGAAATGAGTATTTGTGAAACCTTCCCAATCAGGAAGGCGCTTATTGCGAAAGACGCAACGGCTAGCGTGTAGATTACATTCTGGATCCTGTTGCGGTAAATCCTGTTTTCTGTTCTGTCTTCTTGTATGAGCGTCTTTAACACATCAACTGCGTAACAAGCATTTAGTTTCATGAATTTCTCCCTAACGAGTCTGTAGAAAAAGTCTCTTTGATGATTATGGCGGTATTTTCAGCGGTTATTTGACCCCTCCCTATCAGGAGATCGTCAATTGTGGAGCCATTTACGAGGTCACTTTTTTGTGCTTCTTCCACAAAAACTGGTCGGGGACTTTTCCTACAGCCTCAACGTTAAAGTGCGCCGGTCGGTGTGACGTGAAGCGCAGTAGCCGTCCAACAGAACGTGTTAGGCAGCTTAATTTGAATCAAGATGTCTCCAGAGATACCACGACGCAACAGAACAATAAGGCTTCCATGCTTGCCCAATACTTTCGAGCGTAACTGCTTCGCCGTAGAGCATTCGGGCGGCACGTTGTAGGCCGGCATCCCCTACTGCCAACACGTTCGGACGTTTCAGACCGAAAATCAGGAACATTTCAGACGTCCAACGACCGATACCAGGCAACTCAGTTAAAGCGGCGATAACGTCATCGTCAGACTGGCGGCACAATTCGCCGAAGTTCAACCGCCCATCACCTATCCGCATTGCCAGTTCGACGATGCATTTTGCCTTGGCTGTCGATAGTCCGGTATTGCGTAGCTCCTCAAAAGGAACGGCAAGAAACCCCGACGGGCAGAAAGACGGTACCACTTCGAGAACACGGCATTTTATCGTTTCCGCAGCCTTCGCGGACAGCTGCTGACTGATAATCGAGGTCGTTAGTGTTTGAAAAGGGCGAAATTCACGGTACGCAAGCTGGCAGGTCCCATGCGCGGCTACCAGTCGTGCCATGACTTCGCAAGAATGGGTTAAATGCCTTACGGCTTCGCGCACGACCTTAGGCGAGAGGGTGTGATGCTTGCGCGTTAATGTTAATATAGTGCTCACGTCGTTAATCGCCGCTTTCCGCGGCTTGACGCAACGCAAGGAAGGCCTCCTTGAGGGCCTGGCTTACTGCTGAATCCGGTTCGTTCAGGACCAAGGTTTGATATGCATTGAGGTAATCGACTCGCACCCGGTGAAACAGGTGCAGGAAATGGCGCAGAAACCCGATGCAATGGAGAATCGCAATCTCGGTGCCCCCGGTTTCTTCGTAGAGCGTGGCCGCATATTCGGCCACATCCGGGTCTATCTTGTCTGTGGTAACAAAAAGGTAATTGTTGATCCGCTTTGACGCCTTCGCTATCTTTGTCACAGCGGCATCGATGTCGTCTTTCGTTACCCGCTTCATCTTCATTTCGTAGGCGGTCACGACAGAATCATCCCCTACAAGACAGATTTCCACATCGCCTATTGAGCCGGTTTGCAGGTCTGCCGCATTGTGCGAATGAAGGGGTAGCATTCTCTCAGCCAAACGTTCTCCCGCTGCTTGGTAGGCTGCGGCCACAATCAAGACCGGCAAGCGGCTGGCGTTCTTGCAGGCAAGGTGCTGGCCGATGAGTGTAACAGTTGCTTCCGATGACAGGGGCAATGCCCCTTCGCTACGCTCCAACGCAGAAAGAAGGGAAGCCATGCGCGACAGCTTTTCATCACGCAGTTTCAGTAACACGCGAATCGTTTCAACGAAAAGAACATCGGCGGCAATCCGGTTTTCTGCGACGTCCTCCAAAAGTTGCAGGGTCTTTTTGTATAGGGCGCGTGGTCTGCCGACAAGCTCCCGGTCGGTGGTTAGTGCATGGTCGATGTTCCGAAGCGTCGGCGTCAAAAATGCCGTTGTCGGATTGACTGGCAGGCGTTGTTTGTTTATGAATTGCGTAAGGTATCGCTCATCGTAGGTGCGCCCTGAAAAGCTATCATTCCCACCGATTTCGGTATAGGGCTTGCGTGGGTCAACATTTGGATCACACAATTTTCCAAGAAGGCACGACATGAGCAAGCGTACCCCGGCGCGATTACTCATACAGAGGCAAACATAGTTGACTCGCTCCAGAATCGCGGCATCAGTGATGACGGTATTATTAGCGGTAGCGGATGCACGATCATAAATGTCCTGCAATATTTGCTCGGGTGTTTGTTGTCGTGGCGTCATTCAAAAAGGCTCTCTTGAATTTTCGGGTTGAAGTTCGTCCAAAGTACCTCTTGCCGCGTGCCTTTGGTGGAATGAATGGTCTTGTTTGGGCCAAATGTCTTGAACCATCGCCCCGGCTGGAAAAATTTGTCCATTACAGGATGGTCGTAGCCTGAAACGGCAACCTTGCCCTTGCATTCGTTCACTGTGTTTGCAAACTCACGATGCTGGCTCTCGCCCATTTCAAAGCCGTATGCCTTGGTATCACCGCGCGTGGCATGCAGATAAGGCGGGTCGCAATAAAACAGCGTGTTAAAACTGTCATAAAGCCGGATCACATCAACGGCTGGTCGGTTCTCAATCTGGACACGAATGAGGCGCTGAGCAATGTCGTCGAGGGCATCTATACCCCCAAGCCACCTTGATACAACGCCCGACATCCCTGCGCGGCTGGTATCCTTGCAGTTCGCCCAACGACCAAGCGATGCGGTTTGTGCAAGGCCGGTGCGCGTCTGGCGAGCCTTGATGTAAAAGCGCCTTGCGCGTTCGATGTCGCTGATGCTATGCGTTGATCCATAGATGGCTAGGTAATATTCCTCGCGTGAGAACGGCGTCAGCGCAATGGCCCGGATCAATTCTTCATGCCGAGCACGCAGCATACGAAAGAAATTCACTACATCGCCGTCAATGTCGTTGTATGTCTCGACTGGGGACGATTCCCGATTGAGCAGCACAGCACCTGAACCTGCGAAAGGTTCGCAATAGTGATGACATGAAGGTAAAAGCGGCAATAGCCAGTCAAGATGACTGAACTTACCGCCGTACCATCCGAATACAATGCGGCGCTTGCGTCGCGGTCGGAGATAAATAACATTAGAATCTTCCCTGACGTCATCTTCATCTAAATAAATGGGAGACAATCTTTTTTTGTTGCATGATGTTTTTGGTTTGACCGATATTCCGCTGAGTGATTTTTGTTCCATAAGTATGTTTCTTTCAAGATATCATGTTGTGATGCAGCGTAAGCAGTTTAAATGGATGACACACTGTGAACTTTTAAACGAATGGAAGGAGAAAAATTACGATATATTGTGTTGCTGCCAATTTAAACATCAATATATTGTGTTTGTCAAGAAAAAAGAAGAAAAAGAAGAAAATCAGTTGATGAGTCAGTTTTCCCCTTGGGGAAGGAAATAATATTTATCCTTCCCATCAAAGAAATCTCGGTTTTATAGTAAATGCCTTTCTTTATTATTCTAAAATTTTCTGACTTCCTTCTATATTTTTCTGAGATCTGAGAAGCTTTGCCCAATAATTTCAATTAGACATTCAAGATACTACGTCTTGTCTCCAAAAGTTCCAGTTCGGCCCTGCTAAACCCGCATTCAATGATCAAATCTACCATTCGGAACTGGCGACTTAAGGGTGAATCTTACTCTGTATGCAGCTCCTATTGATAGCAGGAGGAAGTCTGACTTAATCATCTGTCACGAATTCATCCATAATGTGCAAGTAAGATAAACACCTCCTATAAGAAACATTCTATATAAATATCTTACCTTTAGGTGTCTGTATTCGACCTTCTAAATGAAGTATAAAATCATCGGAGGCCGGAAATGGATATCGAAGGAATCAAATTGCAACTTGGATTGCGGTTGAAACAACTGAGACTGGCAAGGGGATTAAAACAAGAAGACCTAGAAAGATGGGACTTTTCGTACCGTTATTACGGAAAGTTGGAAAGAGGTCTTGTAAATCCGACCGTAGAAACCCTTGCCAAATTGTGTAAAATATTTAACGTCACATTATCCGACTTGTTCCTCTTTATGGAAGGAGACAAGAACACCTCGGACGAGAGGGAGCAGGTTGCCATTAAATTAGCAGAGGTTTTAAAGGACAATCGCAAAACGAAGATCAATAAATTAAGGGTCTTCTTAGATGAGATTTTGTGACAATGACAATGTGACACTGATTGTCTGAATGATATGTACCTGAAATTGGCCATTGCATTTATTACTAATGGCTCATTTGGAGGAGAATCCGCACATATAGGGCTGAGAAAGGTAATATATATTTTACTGTAATTATTCGGTTATTTAGATTTTGTAAGCACGTCATTGGAGAGCATATTGTCGGTTAACAACAAGAGCCTTGCAGCATTCGAAATAAATACGGGAATGACAAAGGAAATCATTCATCCGTATACCGGCCATGATACCGCCATAGACCACGAACATCTGATACGATACTCACGGCCAGAGTCTCGTAAAGCTTTCCTTAACGACAAAACGAAATTCACGTTTGATGTAAAATTCCCGACAGTCCTTCACGACTACATCCCGCATCAATTATCCAATCTGTTCGGAATCACCTATTTTTAACAATATCACAACTGGAGAGATCTGCATGGTGAAGCCACTATGAAAGAAATTCACAGCCTGCTCAAACGTCAGATAAAAAAGCATTTGAAAAGCATTGATACTGGCAGCATACCCGAGGCATGGGAGAGATTCATTAGCTCAATCAATGAGTCTTATTGGCAAATGGATGAGGATCGTAAGATGCCGGAGAGGTCGCTCGATATCAGCTCACAAGAATTACTTGAGGCGAATTCTGAAATGAGGGCACTCATTCAAACATTTCCAGACCTGTTGTTCCGGACAGACTTCGGGGGCACTATCCTGGACTATTCGGCGTCCAGTGCAACGGACTTGCCCTTCTTCCGGGAAGGAGTGATTGGAAAGCATATCCACGACATCTTCCCGGCGAATGTCGGGAAGAAGCTTAGCGATGCAATTGATACTTTTCATAAGAAGAGATCACTCATGAGCACAGAATTTTCAATTGCGGGGCATGATAGCGAACACGCTTATGAGGCAAGATTGTTGCCGCTCCTTGAAAGCCAGGTCGCAATCATAATCCGTGACATCACCGACCGCAAGCTGGTGGAGGAGGCGCTGCGGGAGAGCGCGGAGAAGTATCGTCAGCTTGCTGAAACGTCACATGATATTATTCTCACCGTGGATCTTAATTTCAAGATTACGTATGTGAATAGAGCACTTCTCGATTTTAGCGGGGGCGTGAATCCTGTCGGGATGAGCGTCATAGATTTTACACCTCCACATTTGCGCCAGCATCAACCAACAATGATGCAGAAGAGGCGGAAAGGTGTTAGCGACGTGTGGTCTTTTGAATGGGAAGTAATTCATCCTACTGGTAAGAGCGTAACATTTGATGCCAGATCGACTTTACTTACAGCGGATGGAAAACCCTCGGGGGTAATGTTCGTCTTGAGGGACGTCACCGGACGCAGGCTGGCGGAGGAGGCGCTGCGGGAGAGCGAGGCAAAGTATCGTCAGTTTGCTGAAAAGGCACATGATATTATTGTGACCGTGGATCTTAATTTCAAGATTACGTATGCGAATAAAGCAACTCTTGATTTTCTTGGGGGCATTGATTCCGTTGGGATGAGCCTCTTAGATTTTATACCTCCACATTGGCACCAGCTTCAATTAGAAATGATGAATAAAAGGCGTGAAGGCTTCAGCGACGTGGTGATTTATGAATGGGAAGCAGTTCGTCCCACCGGTAAAATCGCAACATTTGATGCCCAAGCGACATTACTTACGCAGGATGGAAAGCCTTCGGGGGTAATATTCGTTGCAAGGGACATCACCGGGCGCAAGCGGGCGGAGGATGAGCTGCGCGATTCGGAGGAGAAATATCGGTCTCTGGCCTCTAACGCAGATTTGATGTTTCTCGTGGACAGGGATTGCAGATACCTGTTCATGAACGGGGTGTACGCAGAGCGGTTTGATCATCCAATAGAGAAATTCATCGGCAGACCTTATGGTGATTTCCATTCAGAGGAACACACAAGAGCGTTTTCTCAGATTGTAGGGACAGTTATAAGCACCGGAGAATCATCACAGCATGACTATAAGAGTGAAATAGACGGAAGGGTTTTTCTCCAGACATTCAGTCCTGTTAAAGATCGAGAAGGAAAAGCAATAATAGCCGTGACAGTATTGTCTAAAGACATCACCGAGCGCAAGCAGGCGGAGGAGGCGTTGGAAAAAAGAGAAAAAGAGTTGGTTAAAAAAGCCGGTGAGCTTGAGGATGTCAATGCTGCCTTGAGAGTCCTGCTGGAACGCCGGCAACAGGATAAATATGAACTTGAAGAAATGGTGTTACAAAACGTTAAAATAAACGTGTTGCCTTATGTGGAAACATTAAAAAAGAATCTTTCAGCTTCAAAAGAGATCACATATGTCGGTATTATAGAATCAAATATTGAAAACATTATATCGCCTTTTTCGCAAAGACTATCCTCGAAATATCAAGATCTAACTCCCAAAGAAATTCAGGTTGCCAATCTTATTCGAGAGGGCAAGAGCACCAAGGATATAGCTGAAATCTTGAATTTGTCATACAAGGCAATTGATACCCGCAGGCATAATATCAGAAGCAAGCTCGGATTGAAAAACAAGAAAACGAATCTGCATGCATACCTGTCAACGCTTTCCTGATGCCGGGTTCCGCTCAGACTACTAATCGCGCATTCTATATATACCGAAGGAACGCCGTTATTTCGGTGAGCCGGAATCTCGTAGGGGAAGCGAGAAACCTTCACAAATAATGTTATACGAAAATTTCCCTAGGGATCAAAAGGTAGCCCCTATCATATTGAAATAATCAATTCACAACATACTGATTTCACAACACAATAAAGCATAATACTGTTTTTGCCCGGTATTTTCGGTGTGTTTTTTCAGTATGGCATTCTTCACATCATATCTTTATACCATTCCACAGATTAATCTACTTTGCAGGATGGTGATCTGGATTTCATGTTCAGATGACGGAAAGAGGAAGTAATATATAAACAGAATATCCGCGAGGAGCTTAGTCACTTGAGAAGGTAACACATCACCCTTTGCCATCGGAGGGCATTCATGGCAAACAATGATAATAAAAGTCTTCTAAAACATATAAGGATAAACATACAACGGTATATCCACCTCGACCTTGCCGCAGCGACTGCGTTTTACAAATCATCTTACAATCCAATAACAGAAGCAATCACTAACCATCCCCTCGTCCGAAAAATAACTATTATCGACGTATACAGTCGCGCGGAGCTTCTTAAAAAACTCGACGTTGCAGACGTTCTCAAACGAATCATCAAAAATATGGGTATCCATGGGATCGCGAACATTGAGGGCGGCTGATTGAGAATAATCGTAGAAGAATTGTAAAACATAGCATCCGCGGAAGTAATATATATCCAAAGTAGGATTTCACTTCAAATAAATGAGTTAGATGATGGGGGTGAAATGGCAAAAAGTAAAAGCATAGCCCTATCAACGTATTTCAAAAGCAGAAGATTGATAATAGATGAAATTCTGCGACTCGTACCTTTCATCTTCAAACCTGTCGTTACCAAATCGTGGGAAATCCCAGGCCAACCAAACGAGGATTCAGTACAACCCTTAAAATTTCTTTTTAAAAATAGATGTAAGCGGCCATTAGTTCTAGATCCATTTTGCTGTTCTGAAACAATAAAGGTGAATTTTTAATCAATAAATATCCGAGGGAATACAATCATGGAGAAAGACAAAAAAAACGGGAATAACGGCAATGGGGCATTCACAGTATTCGCAACATCAAACAGGGGCATGATACAACACATAATCGAAGAATTTTACCGACGGAATCGCAACATGGACAAAGAAGATATAACACAAGAGACAAACCTTGCAATTCTGGAGGCGCTTTGCAAAAAAAAGATTGCTCACCATGGGTTAATAGGAACAAAGGATACAACATTTATTTTCAACCACATCAAGTGGAGATTGGCAAAACTGTATGAAAATGATCACGATATAATAATAAAGTTTCCCGATGACTCATCGCCATCAAAAGTAGTGACGTTAACAGAATTCATGAAAATGAAAAATACCTTACCAACTGGCACCGAGTATGAAACTCGCAGCAGATTTGTTTCATATACCGAAGAAAACAAAAGCAACGATAGACGTGCAGAATAGGGTTATTTGAATCCGAGATCGGAGGATAAATGAACTGCGAAACGACGGAAGAGGTCTTACTGACACCACCCGTGTCGACAGAACAACTCCCAGCGGGAGTACCCGTGTGTACAGAACAACTCCCAGTGGGAGTACCCGTGTGTACAGAACAACTCCCAGCGGGAGTGCCCGTGTGTACAGAACAACTCCCAGTGGGAGTACCCGTGTGTACAGAACAACTCCCAGTGGGAGTACCCGTGTATACAGAAGAACTGCCACTGACATATTGCAAAATTTCTGAATTTCTCCGCCTATGCCCGATATTTTCTAGTACTACTTTATTTCGGCAAGTAGAAGAAGGGAAAATAAATGTTCGGCGAGATATTCAATCCGGTCTACCGGTACGTCCATATGAGCTCGCAATTTACAGCATGGAGATGTGGGAAAGGCTTATAGAATTAAGAAAGTCCAAACATAAAATAAATAAAACATCCACAAAGACAATAACGGTTCGTATTTCAGGTGAGACATTAAAGTTGGTTGCCAAGTATGCAGCCAAAAATGGCATCAAGATAAGTCAAATATTTTCTAAGACAGATATCACAATAAGAGGAGAAGAGTTATGTATTTCAAGGAAATCCCGATAGAACAAATTGAGGAACCGTTGCTTCTTTCTAATTCCCAGGAATTGCCGCCCCTATCATCGGGCGAACTGGATGAATTAAGGGATAGTGTCAGAGAATTTGGAATCATCCAGCCACTCATAGTTACCGTAAATGACAATGGTGGTTATCTTAGAAGAGCAGGCAAGAATAGATATCGCATCGCACGAGAATTAGGCATGAAACTCGTTCCGTGCTATGTTGCGGGTAATAACGATGAAGTCACTGAAATAAGAATGGGACTGCACACGGACGTGTATAGAAGGCACTTGACGCCCGAGAAAAAGAACGAAATAGTGAAATGGCTGAAAGGTATTCAAGGTAAAAACATTAAACCGCCTGTATCACCGCCAAGATCCCCTGGCAAGCATTCAAAAAAAAGAAGCGCCAAAGCTTCACCGAAAAGTGAGGAAATGTCAAAACTGGAAAATAAACTCCAAAAGAAACAGGAACGGATCGAAAGCTTGGAAATAGAATTGAAGGAAACGGAAGATTTACATATCATAAGAACTGAAAACCTTGAAAAGGAAATAAAAAGCAAAAAAGACGATATTAAAGGGTTGCGCGACGAACTCCAAAGAGCAAGAGACGACGCAGAGGAGGCAAGGTTCCAGAAGACACAGGAAAACGGTCCCACAAAAGATGAGATTGTAAAAAAATTGCAAAATGACGTTGAAGATGCCAATAATCGCGCCAACAGGATATCAGATGAATTGGAAAAAAAGAGGAAACAGATGGAAGACCTTGACGCCGAATTAAAAAAGGCGCAAAGCGAATCCGCCCACATAGTAAGAGAACATGTTGCGATCCTATATAAGGAGAAGCAGATTCATGTAATTGGGTATGAATCTTATCACATCCGGAGATCTTTGGCAGAGATCCAGAATCAAATTGAAGAAGAAATTCAAACACGGATGAAAAAGATAGACGACCTTGTAAAGAATATTAAAATACATTTCGACAGGAAGGATCTCCTGAATGCGTTGGGAGCAACGAAGAATTCGTTGGATATGGCGATTAAATCGTTGGCAGAAATACCAGAGTATCAGGAAGAAGAAGGAGAAGAAAAAAAGAGGCATTAATATAGCCCTATAAGAAGTAATATATAATCAAGGACAGGGGATTTGCTTTTGCCGGCAACCCTTCCCGTTTCGGGGGAGACTGTTATAAACATGTCTCCCCTTCTAATTTGTAAATGAGGTTTCGACGGCAATCAGTGAAATCAAGATGAGGGGGCATACCATGTACCTTAGTCGCATAATGGAGAATAACGAATTCAATGGAATCCGGGGATTACTCGATGCGTACAGGGGCACACTGAATCATGGCGACTATTTCTTCCCTGGAAAGCGGGATGGCGATAAACTGGTCGGCATCGAGGGAAGCGTAGAGTCTTATACAAGTGAAGAATTAAAGGAACAAAATGGCGTCACGTTCGGATACTGGCTAAAAGGGACAGGTAATGATGAATTTATGAAAATGAGATTACCAGAAGCCGTAACGGTACCTGCAGTATCGGTGATATAAAATGAAGTGCACACTAAAAAGAACAATTGCGATAGCAGCTATACTTGCCATATTGCCCTGTTACGTCAATGCAGGAGAGTTCTGTTTTGAAGAAGCTGGCCGGCTTTACAACATTTCGCCATTTCTTCTATGGTCAATTACGAAGGTAGAATCTAATTTTCAGACCAATGCCATTAACTGGAACAGGAACGGAACGTACGACTATGGAGCGATGCAGATAAACTCATCCTGGTATGCGACGTTAGGGCATGAAAGATGGAATATGCTGGGAGACCCATGCATGAACGTAAAAGTCGGAGCATGGATACTGGCGCAATGCATTGCCAGGCATGGCTATAACTGGCAGGCAGTGGGATGTTACAACTCGGCAAAGAAGGAAAATAGAGACAGGTATGCGCGTAAGGTGCATGCAGTAATTACTCGTTATGGGAAAACCGCCAAGGATCCTAAGAAGAAAAGCGAAATCATTGCGAGAGAGTCAGCAATCCCCACAGATGAACCAGGAAGCCTGTGAGGGAACGCGGACCAGTTGATTTGAGCGTTTTTAGCAGATTATCACACCTCTCCTTATTCAAAGCCGGAGAATTATGAGAAGGAAAAATTAAAACAATCCGGGCAAATCATATCGAAAGCCCAACCCGATGAATACAAGGGCAAGGTGTTCGGCTTCTTGTATCCCTGCCATTACAAAAATCCGCGAACCGCAAAACTTATCATCATTGAGAAGTAATATACACAGAGAGCAGTGTTATTTCCGCGTCTAATAGAAAACGGCTTTTATGTGAAAACAAAGGAAAGGGAATCAGTTTATGGATAAGGATAAGATTGAGATATTTCGCACACGCATAAAAGCCCGAATAAACGAGTTGAAGGCAAAACGCCCCACTCATGTGATGAACGCATCGGACATACCGCTCGATGACGCAGAGCATGCATCACGCGAAAGTGAAAGGTACGTTACTATAACTTTATCAGAGAAAAAAAGAAAGGAACTGTCTGCGCTCGAGGTGGTTCTGAAACGGATTGAAGAGGAGACCTTCGGTATCTGTGATAGGTGCGGGGATGACATCTCTGAGGCGAGGCTTGAGGTAAACCCCCATTCGGTGCTTTGTATGCCCTGTCAAAGGATAGAAGAGACGAGAGAAGGTCTCCGGAAAAGAAAACGGCAAGATGCCTCGTTCTATCCGCAACGTGACACACAACTATGATCAGGTAGATAGTTAAAGGACGTTCGGGGAATGTATCTGGTGAAGACGTCAGAGAAAAAAGTTCTTGTGAATCTCATGCGCAAACTATGTCTCGAAGTATACACTACGAGATTTTCGGACCTTATCGTTTGCCCTCAGGAACCGCCCCAGTCGTTTATGAACAATGGGTACATCAAGGATATCCAGCCAATCTCGGAAGAGATGGCGAAAATGTTTATAGAAACAATGCCTGAGGCGCGCTTCATGATCGGGGAGGCGGTAAATATCAAAAAAAGTATCGGAACGATACATGAGATAAACGAAAATGAAAATGAGGCAGTGGTAATGGTCCAATTATTCAAACAAACGCGCCTGATTACGGTGGGGTTGGATGAAATAACAAAGTATGAAGTCGAAACTATGTGATCCGGCCGGATAGTCAATAATGCAAATCCGAAAAGGAATGAAGGTGACATATCTTACCCATGGTCTGTGGGGCACGGTCGTCGGGCTGGATCCATCGTCAGGCCTTATTGATGTATATTTTGGGAACAGCGCAAGAGTATCCAATGCTACCGTTAGCTGTAAAATTAACGAGTTGAAAGCATGCCACGGCTTCGGTGAATTGACCTGGGGACCCGGTAAAGTCCCATGGTGCTTGCCTAACATTATAGCCGTGACAATCATGGCCTTCTTCCTTTTAAGAGTAGTAGTACCTTATTTGCTTGAACATCCAGCAGATCGATTACGCCCCTTTTTGATCTTATGGCTTAAAACGAAACTGGCTCTGCTGGAGATGCCAGTCATAGGGCTGTTTTCGTTGGATACGTGGATACTGCTTGTCTTATGCAGCATAGCGGCGGTGATTTGTATCCGACATAAAAAGCTCAGGCAAGAATGGGTTAAAAACCAGGGATCAACGCCTGAAAAAAAAGAAAACACAGAGGGATCATCAAATACCATTGAGCGTTGCGATGAAACGATTGCCGACAATATGAAGGGTATGCCTGCTGGGAGTCTTTGGGAAGCAGTGACAGGCATAATCAAGAAAATAAGAAGTCGTATTGTCGTCATGGCGCCGCCGAGCGAGGTCATAATTTCTCTGGAGGAATTATCTCAAATATGGTTGCCGCGCGGCAGGCAGTCAATGGAAAACAAGGCTCCAGTCACACTGCCAGCAGGGCAGATCGTCAAGTCCTCTGCCGAATCCAGCGTGCCTGGGGTTCAGCCTGAGGCAAAGACGGCGGAATCTAAAGCAGCAGACGCGTATTCTGCGGAAAGAGACATAGTTCAGTACCAGCCCTTTGAAAAATTCTGGAATGAATATATCGAACCAAACATCGTCTCCTTTCAAAAGGACGGTTCCTTACCGGTAATAAGTGAACTGATCGAAATCCTGACAAATGAGGGCAATTGCCCGTCAGTAGTTGTCAGCGAAAAGATATTTAATAAAAAATCGGCGCTTGATTTGTGCAAAATAACCCTGCAGCAACACTCTCTGCGCGTAGCGGTAAATATGCTTGAAGCAATACGTGTTGCCCTGTACGAAAACGAGTACAGGCTTGCCATTCCACCCGCGATTACCGCTGCATTAGGGCATGATATAGGCAAGCTGCCGAAATACAGCAGCGACCCGAACTATTCAAAACATGACCATCCCGTGACCAGCGCCAATTTAATTAAGGAATTATTCCAGAAATATAACGCGGATCCTCCATGGCTGGATAATGTCAGAGGAGCGATTCTCACACAAAATACCGGCATAACTTCGGATGACAACGATATCGCAGCTCACCTGCTGCACGCCGATTTCAAGGCAAGGGAACAGGAACTGGCCAAGGTCAGGAAGATGCCTGTAAAGGATTGTGCAGAATGGCTTAATGTTGATGAGTTGCTAAAAAGGATTGAGCAGAAGATCAATGTACTGGAATCAACCGGCAAGCATACCGAGTTTCATTCATTTACGCACAAAGGCACCGTGTACGTGCGAAGCGAAGCACTCTACGATGCTGCGAGGTCTATGTATCCGGGGGCCAATGCGATAGATTTTACATTCGAATATCTTACTGACGCAGTTATCACTATGGCGAAAAAGAATATTATAAAAAAGCTGGGTGACAGTAAAAAACTACAGCGAGGGTACGATGCGAACGTATCTCCGACGGGCAAGTTGTACGTTGTTACTATAGTTGAAAAAGAAACCAAGCAGCCCAGGTATTATCTTGTTCCTCTGCCGGTGGAACAATTCGGGATTACGTCAGGAGAACTTGAGAAACGTAAGAGCACAGATGGGGGCTGGCTGTTCAATATAAAGGACGTCTCCGAGCATAAAATGCAGAAAAAAAACAAGTAGATTAAGAAAGGGCGGTTTTATGAAGTGGAGAAATCATATGATAACCGGTTACGCACTTGCCTATGCGTTAACGGGGAATTATGCAATATCGTTAATAAGCCTGCCTATGTCGATCATGCCTGACATTATAGAACACATCCCCAAAGTTAAATACCTGCAACAACAATTCCTGTCTCACAGCATAATCGTATGGGGCACCTTATCCCTTATCGCATACATCATTTCCCCGGTCGGAGGTCTGCCGGCAGTGACTGCCGCATCTACGGGCGCCATATCACATCTCCTTTGCGACAAGTTCTTATGGAGGCTGAATCAATTGCCGGCGTTAAGGTATTTAAAGGTCAGATCTGCCATCGAATGCATTATTGCGCTTGCGGCGGCCATCCTTACCTTATGGTACAGACCCGTGGAGATACCATCGGCGGAGGATGTGTTGAGGTACGCACAAGGAATAATTTATCACTTTACGGATCTGCGATTTGCGGACCGGGTTATCAGCATCCTGCCGTATAACGTAATGGCGATTGTTTCCCTGGGAGTGGCCGTGTGGATGATTATATTCCGGGATCTGGTAACCTACGGCATGGGCGTCATAGTTTTGGCGGTAGTCTTATTTTTCATAGGACAGGCATTGGCGCTCCCGATCCCATGAGCCCGGGATCCCTCAGCGGGTTAAGTCATCGTAGAAGTACATATTATGTAAGGGAGGTATCTTATTATGGCCGCAGGACAAGGACCAGACTCAGTACTTTTTGGATTTTCGGGGACTCCGGTAAGATCCAAGACGTTACTTGATGCCTTATCTGAAATACAGCAGTACGCTGCCGCGGAAGCCAAAGGAGTAATGCCCAGAGAGTATTTGACCGCCAAGGGGGAGGCGAGGCTTTTCGGCATCGGTTTCGTTGCAAGTTTGAGTAGTGTGATCACTACCTTTTTTCTTGTCCCGCTGGGTATGTACGTTTTGCTGTCACCCGGCGATAAGGCGACAGCGGTAATACTGTTTGCCTGGGCCTTGATGGTTTTTATGCCGTTGTGTATGGCGGGGTTGTTATCGACCTTGGCAAAATATCACAACAAAGGCCTCGCCGGATTCGCGACCAACTGGCTGTTATGCGGGGTATCAGTTGGAGGGGTTATCAGTTCGATGGTCGCTTTCGCCGGATTATACCTTATTCTTAAAAAAGTACTTCTTGGCAGTTATATATTGCTGAATGCAACGTATCCGAAACTGCCGGTAGTGCCCCAATACATATTAGCCATACCTCTGCCCTCCGCATGGTTAATCCTCGGACTGCATGTCTTCTGCCCGTTGATCCCATGTCTATGTATTCTGTATTTCAGGTCAAAGAACCGTGAGCGACAACTGCAGACCGGAAGCGAATCGGTCAATCAGCAGGCAAGCCAATCAACCGCCATATTACAATGAAAGTATATATGCCGTGAGTATGCCGAAATGATTGACCCCCGGTTACCAGGTACAATGGTGATTGCATATATTCAAAAACTGGACCCCTTCTTGCCGGGGTTCAGGGCATATTTGCCGGAAATATGCCGACGCGCCATACTGCCTAACCGGAATGTTTCACGGAGAAATCGGGTTGGAGAGTTTACGTGGGCAGTCATTATGTCCGAAATGGACGATGGGAACGTATTAATATCGCAAAATGCGGCGCAATACTTCCGTGGCTTGATTGAATGTTTCCTCTGTGTGGATGATTCTGAATACGTCGAGGTAAAGCGGATAGCGCACGTAGCCGGAAGTAAGTTTGTCAAAGTTGCCGTTACTTCAAGCAGCGGATTTGACCCGGTAAAGTTTTGTCGTGAGAAGATAGAAGGACAGATTAAAAGATACACGGATTTGAAGATGATATTCGTGCAGCACGAAAGCGATATCATCCAGTATATAAAAAATTCTTTGTACCCGTGCCCCAAAAACTCAATTCGAGAAGTAATATATAGACAGCGTGACCGAAAAGCGACGGTGTTTGTCGAAGAGAACAATTTCCCTCTTTGCATAGGGAAGGGCGGAGTTAACGTAGTCTCCGCAGTAAAATTGCTGGATATTGCATTAGTTGTTGAACCAATTGTGACTGAGAAAAAATAAAGAAAGGGGGTCGATCTGTTTGAGTGCACTGTGGTACCGGGAGCCCCCCGGGGAATTGATACGCCTGTAAAAGCCAGACACGCGGGGAAAAAGAAGGCGGCGCGGTCTGCTGATAAGATCAAAATAACACGTGAGGAAGGAATATTATGATCGAAGAATCCGAAAACATCTTAAGACTAAAAAAAGAACTATTAAAGGATCCGAACCACATCCTGTTTGTGACCAGGTCAATAGAGGGGTTTGCACTCGGAAAGGTGGCCCTGCAGACAGACAAATTGATTAACAGATTAAGGTTCCGGGCAAGACCGGCAAATAAAGAACAGTGGGCAAAGACGGCTGGCGTAATGGACCAGATAAGCGAGATGGTGGAGAAATTCAAAGGCGCAGTTGCTGAAATGACGGAGTACAGGGATACCGTCCGTATCCAAAATAATGTCATAGAGAACGAGGAGGAGGCAATAAAATCAAGATATTCTTTCGTCACTGTTCCGCGTACCACGGCAGGGAAATCGCTATTCCCCCTGATATGCAGAATTGACGACATAATATTCTCATACCGTAGCAAACACGAAGTATGGGAATCGGTCGCCAAGGCTACAGACATAGCAAATGATGCGTTGCGGAAACTGAACGACTACACGGCAGAAATAGCTGGAATATGCAACGTGGACTATAAACCTGCCCATGTCGTTCGTAAGCTGCTGGAACTGGAAGATGGGAATGGTACCCGCGCCGACAAAGAAATAACGCAAGAAGCGAAACTGGATGAAGGCGTACATGTGGATGAAAAACCAGAAACATCTAAAAAGGGCGGTAGAAAGAAAGTCCAGGTGACAGAGGATACCGGGATGTCGCAGCAGGAGGATGCGACACTTTAATCACCGCCAAGAATGTGTAAGGCTCCGGCAGAAGCGGATGTGTGATGAAATATATGACGGAGAGAGAAGGTGTGTCAGGTATGAGATGCATGATGTTAATTATAGCAGCAGTAGTTGTTGTAACAGCTATATACAAATACGATTATAACTCAATTGCTGAAACTGCCTCCATGCCGATGTTTATCATCTCATCTGCTGACAATAACCAATCACATGCGGTCTCGAGATATAAGCAGTCTGAAGCTCCCGTAAAGCTCAAGTCATATACCCCAAATCAGAATATTAATAAGGACCATGAGAAAAAGCTCAGTGGTCAAACCCATTAACCAAAGGAGAAAAGATATGAAGGTAAAGTTGCATAAAACCATTATAGCAATCGGCTTGTCAGTGTTTCCAAGCATGCGAGTTTATTTGCGACGGCTACTGCCGGGTATCGTCCCAATTTGCGTGCTTGCAATAATTACGCTGTTAGTTGACGCAACCGCAGCTCACGCTTTTATCGCACCGGCCGCAGGAGATCCGTTTTATCCGGCGTATAACTTTATGAAAAACACAGTCATCGGTGGGGCGCTAGGCACCACGATAGCCATAGGCGGCGTGGGCTATGGGGTATACCAGTTCGTGAAGCACCCGGAACTGGGACTCTTGGGTACCCTCGGCGCAGGTGGCGCAGTTGCTTGTCTTGCACAGCTCCCGAACATCGTAGTAGGCCTGGGGATGATCATCTAACCAAACCAATCTGAACACAAAAAGGACATTTTTATGATCAACAACCGTTTCCCCCGATACCTGCACTTGCCGGTAAAGGTCGCCAACAAGGTGGAAATCGAAGACATAGCAATTGGCGTCTCCATATATGCGGTAGGCTACATGACCTCATGGGTGGTGTGGGTTTTGGGGCTATTCGTGATCATTAAATACATGAAAGCTAAAAAAAATAATCCCCGAGGATTCTTGCATCACTGGATGATGAAAATCGGGATTAAAAAAGTGCCGGGTTATCCGCCTCTTATTGAAAGCAGATTTATAGAGTGAACAACCCGAACACCTGCATTGAGAGAGGTGGCCGAACCCCTCAGCGAACAAGGAAGTTTCGTCTGGAAGGACGGAGTAGTTGAAGAAATTCTTGAATAGAAGGAGGACGGTGCTTTTTTTGATGAGAAACAAAATATGCGCCGCGCATTATAGATGAACTATAAAAAATATCTATCTAAATTCGACAAGATTCAGGCGTCCAATAAAGTATTGACGCTCTTTGTGTTCATAATAGGGGGTCTTGTCGTAATAAACATATTCGTGACAATCTCGATTGCCACAAATGAAAAGACTGTCCTGGTACCTATGGGTCTCAATGCAAAGGCGGAAATATCCGAAAACAAGGCAGACCTACAATATTTAAGGCAATCTGCGAGGTACGTATTAGGACTGCTCCTCAATTACTCGCCAGCCACTGTGAAATCTCAATACGAAGAACTTCTTTTGGTGTACGATTCGGAGTCTTATCCCGCTGCCCGGACACGTCTTTTTAATTTAGCCGATGCGGTAAAAACCTCACAAATCTCCAGTATATTTATGCCGCAAACTTTTTCTGTCGATCAGTCAAAATCTTGGCTCAAAGTTCAGGGAGCGAGGAAGATTTACAAGGATGACCGAACGAGCACCAATACGATGGAAACATACCAGATATTTTACAAGATAAAGGGAAGTACGTTCTATGTTTCCGACGTGAAAGAGGTAGAAAGAATATGAAAATAACAACAATCACCTTATTAATAGCGATGTTGCTGATTGCGTCCGGGACGGGTATCCGGGCACAAAATGCAGCGCCGCCAGCAATGCAACCGGGTGCTCTGATAACGCAGCAACAGCCCGGCACGAACACACAAGTAATGACAAAAAAGCCTCCTGTTACGTCTGAAAAGCCTGCAAGAAAGGGCGGCTCTCCTACGGCAGGCGATTATACTGATTCGGCTTCGAATGTCAGCGCGGAAGAATTGCAGCGCGCACTGGGAAATAACAGTTACAACGGTGTTCTACCAGATGCGCCCACCGCCGTGCAGGTGTCGGCGTCCGACGTGAACCGCGTAACGTGCTCGAACGGAATGATCTCGGACGTCATTTACTCACAGGAAAAAGGTGTAACAGTTAAATACAGCGGTAAGGACGCATTTATTAAGTTCCAGGTAGTAAAAGAAGGGGGCAAAGGCAGTCTTCTGTATTCAAATACACCTACGGAGATATATTTTGTCTGTGGAGACCAGGTATATACGATTATAGCCCTTCCAAAGCGTATGCCTGCGCAACAGATCAGACTGGCGAATACAGTCATCGACAGAATCAAGCAAAACAAAGAATATTTCGCGGATATGCCTTATGAGCAGAGGATTGCCACGATTATACAGCGTGCCTATAAAGACGAATTTGAAGATTCGTGGACCATTCAGGGTATTAATCGAAATATTGATGATTTCAGTAATTATCAGATAACGCATTTCCGTAATGTGGTGATTGATGGCGAAGGAATCATCCTGAAGGAATACCACGTCAGATTTACGGATGCTGTGAAATACCCCGATGGGGGCAGGATCGATGAAAAAATGTTCCTTGTGAATGACCTGACCAGTAATACCGTTGCGATAGCGCTGGACAAGACGATTATTAAGCCTAACGATCTTGCCCGGGTGTTTATCATCGAAGCGAAAAAAGAGTCACGTGGGGTACGTCAATGAAAAAGAAAATCGTCGATTGGTTTAATGGCCTGCCACTGCAGCAGAAAAACAAGGTCATTAGATACGGCATTATAGGCGTCGTAGCGCTTTTGATCGCGGTAATATTTTTTTCCTCAATGACGAAAAAAGCGGAACAGAAGCAGCAGCAAAAGAAAGAAACTGGCCAGAAAGAAATACAGATAGACCAAAACCTCCTTGATAAGGCTGCATATCTGGAAACCAACAAAGAAATGCAGGATCTCAAGGATAGGTTAACTAAAATAGAAAAAGGGGGCGGATCACCTAATGGTGGACAAAATCAGATAACGCCTCCGGGTACTCAGGCACAAACGCCGCCTGTAATGAATGAGATGAAGGCTGCACCTGCTGCATCAAATACAAACGCCGTAAACCAAAAGGTCAATAAACAAGGCCAAGCACAAGTGATGCCGCCTCCACCACCTCCGCCACGGCAAATGCCGCCACAGGCTTCTGTCAGCATACGGCCGCCTCCGGTTCCCGGGGAGCAGACCAGAGAGACCATCGGCGGAATAGAAACCGTTAAAAACACGGAAGCAAAGCTGACAACTGAAGAAGCCAAAGACGTAAAAAAAAAGAACCGAACGATATACATTCCTGCGGGGACGATTATACCTGTGACTTTGTTATCGGGCGTTGACGCTACCTGCATGGAAGATGCAAAACGCCCGAACGTTCCTGTTTTGTTGAGAGTCGACAACCTGGCGTTTTTGCCGAACGAATTCAAGGCCAACCTGAAGGGCTGCCGGATACTGGCGCAAGGAATCGGATCGCTCGCTGATGAAAGGGTTCACCTTCGGGGCATGTCCATGACATGTATCTCCAAGACAGGGAAAGCCCTCGTCGATAGCGAAATACAGGGATACCTTGCGGATACCGATGGGAAGGGCGGCGTCCGCGGGACCGTAGTGAGCAAAATGGATTCTGCACTGTGGCGGGCCTTTTTAGCTGGGCTTTTCGGTGGAGCAGGTGACGCCATAAGGTCAACGTCACAGCCTCTAACCACGGTAAGCGTCGGTGGGACAACAGGTATGCAAACCCTGAATCCGTCACAGATTGGACAAGCAGGGGTAGGCGGAGGATTGTCTACCGCGTCTGCAGAGTTGCAGAAATTCTACATGGATCTCGCGCGTCAACTCAGCCCGACGATAGAAATCGGCGCCCTGGTAAAACTCGCGTTTATCACAACGAAGGGCGCGGAACTTGAGATAAAGACTATGAACCTTGTCAGATGAGAGGCACTCGTGACGGCAAATACACGGAAAGGAACAGAAAAGTAATGAATATAAAAACTACTGTCATAGCAGCGATATTCCTGCTGTTTGCAGGATGCGGAATATTCAACCCGTACAAAAGCGACTTTCAGTGTCCGGGCGGTGTTAAGGGCAAATGCGTTAGTGTCACCGACGCAATGGAAGAATCGAAGAACGGTGCGCCCCAGGGCATTAATGGCAATAACGGGAATGACAAACCTTCAAAATACACCGGCAAGAATGACAAGGCGGCCAATCTGACGAATAGCGACCCACGCGATATATATCAGCAGGAAATGGCAAAAAAGCTGACAAAGTATATCAGACAGCCCGATACGCCGTTCCTTGCCCCTCCGACGGTGATGAGGGTTTTAATCCTGCCTTATAAAGCGTCTCCGAAAGACCTGTATTCGGAACGATACGTATATTTTATCGTCGACGAACCGCAATGGGTCGTAGGCGCGTCCAAGTATGGTGAGGAATCAAACGATATGATTTTAGAAAAACCAGGCGTCCCAACAAAACAAAAATAAAAAAATGAACCACGGGCACCGGAAAAGGAGCAACATTCACTATTAAAGGGAGACTTTTAGCAAAATGAAATCAGCGGATATCATGAATTTGGTGACGCGCGAATCATACTCAAAATATTTGCCTTGGCGTTCATACGACCCTGAAACGAAGATTTACAGGAACAAGGATGACAGTGCTGGGTATGCGTGGGAGTGCACGCCACAGGTATTTGCCGGGGAGAAAAGCGCACAGGCGCTGGAAGGACTGTTCCGGTTGGAACTGCCAGACGATACGGTCATACAGTTTATGCTGTTCGCCGACGACTATATTGAACCGATACTCGACAGATACCGTCGTAAAAAAACCCGTAAGCTTGACATCATCAACAAGATGGTCGAACACACATGCGAATTCCTGGAAAAGAACAAGCAGGGCATGTCTTGCATGCAGGGTATACCGTTGCGCGACTTTCGCATGCTGGTAACGGTAAACATACCGAACAAAAAAGTGCAACCGAAACTGGTGGCGAGCATTTACACACAGTTCAAGGAAAAGCTGACTGGTGCATTATTGTTCCCAAGGGATTTTATGCCGGAAGACCTCATTGACTGGATGCGCAGGTTTTTCAACGACGAGCCCTCTCTCTATAACAGAACATATAACGACGATGTACCTATAAATAAACAGGTTATTTTTTCCGATACGATAATAGAAAACCACGTTGATTACATGAAGACAGGATCCAAACATTTACGGTGCTTAACAGTGAAATCTTATCCTGAAGAAGTGCACCTGTTGCAGACCAACGAGCTTTTTGGGGGTATATGGGGTGGCATATCAGACACCAGCCAGATTACATCTCCCTTCCTTTTTACCCTGACCATACTTGTTCAACACAACCTGAAAGAAAAATTAGAAAGAAAGGCGGAATTTTACCAGAAACAGCCGGCATTCGGCAGTTGGGCAAAGACCATCGCCACAATAAAGACCGAGTACCGAGAAGCAATACATGACATCGGAAATGGCATACCATATGTCCGCATCACGCCAGCGCTCTGGGTGTGGGGATCAGAGGAACAGTCTGTAGCGGCTCTTGCACGAGTCAAACGCATGTGGGAAGAAAAAGGCTACGTCCCGCAGGCTGATAAGATAATATTGCCAGCCCTACTGATTGTATGCCTCCCGTTCGGGACATATACAGAAACAGGCATACAAGATGCCCTTGAGCGCGACTACACTGTCTCCTCGGAAACGGTTGTTAATATTCTGCCGACACAAAGTGACTTTTCAGGCGCGGAACCATCCATCGTATTTGTCAGCCGGAAGGGCCAAATATGCGGGATAGACCTGTTTTCCTCGAGAGCGAATAATTCCAACGCTTTTATTACGGCGGGATCCGGAGCAGGGAAATCATTTTTGGTGAACTATCTGACCTCAAATTATTATGGTGAAGATGCCCTGATACGCATAATAGATATCGGACGATCATATAAGAAGATGACGCATTTGTTTGGCGCAAGGTTCCTTGACTTCGATGAGAAATCCAATGTCTGCCTTAACCCATTCACTCATATTCCTGTAGATAATAGGGATCAGGCGGAGTCCGAGTGGGAGTCAAAAGAACAAATACCGACGATCGGCAGCATGATAGCAAGTATGTGTTATGCCAAGACCGGTATAGTGCCGGCAGCCATAGCGGAAACGGCAGGCACGCTGACACAGAGGGCGGCGGAATGGGCATGGAAGGAATATGGGCCAGACGCCGATATCGCAGCGGTACACCGCTACCTGAACGACTTTCCCGAATTATGTGACAAATCCATAAAGGATCAACGTTTCCCCACAAATATGCAGGATATTGCGCGCACGCTTGCGTATAACCTGACCGATTTCACGCCTTGGGGTCCTTACGGGAAGTGGTTCAATGGTAAAGCGACATTCGACATCTCAAGCGATGAATTCGTGGTGCTAGAACTGGAGAATCTAAAAGCGCATAAAGCCTTGTGGAATATCATAACGATGCAGGTAATCAACGCTGTTACGCAAGACCTGTATTTGTCTGACCGTTCCCGGCGTCGCCTGATCGTATTCGACGAAGCGTACCAATTCGTAAAGGATGAGAATTCTTTACAGGACGTTTTAAACGAAGGTTACCGCCGATGCAGGAAATATGGGGGTTCATTCTCAATTTGCACGCAATCAGTGCTGGACTTAAAGCTGTTTGGCAAAGTCGGAGGGGTTATTATGGCAAACAGCGCGTTTCGGTTTTTCCTCGAGTCAAACGACTTTGATACAGCCGCATCTGAAAAACTTATTACATATCCAGATTTTGTAATGAAGCTTCTCAAAACGATCAAGTCAAACCGCCCCAAATACTCGGAGATATTTATTGATTCGCCGATCGGTATAGGGCCGGCAAGACTGGCTGTTGACCCTTTTTCTTATTATCTGTTTACATCCGATGCCAGGGAAATAGCCGAAATAGAACAAATGGTCATTGACGAACGCATGACATACGAAAAATCCATCATCAAGATGGTAGAACTACACCGTCCTAATGAAATGCCTGTTCCTATGGTTGCCGCTGCATAACATATGAATAGGTCCTGCATGTCTTGTGTTTCCATAAAAAAAATATTAATCGCCATCGCGGTCATCATTATACTCAATGCGCCCTTATGTGTGGCGCAGGACGCCAATGACGCCGCAAATTCATCTGCACGGCAGGCAATTGGCGCCTTTGGATCTCAGGACGCTTTACGGCAAAATGCCGTAGCACCACTTACAAGTGATAAGAAATTATATACGATCGACGGCACAAATTCGGGAATGGTCCGGCTCTCCTGCCCTTCATCGAACAAGTTTTTGGCGGTCGTGATACAGCCTGCCGCTACGAACGACCTTGGCATGGTGAACATAGCCCAGGACACGGATCTCGACGGCACCGTGGAATACTCCTATACGCTGCCCTTCCCAGTTTCAGGAATATGCGCCAACGGAGTGATATCATGCACTCCCGGCACATGGTTGGGCTGCAACTATTATATATGGGTAGCGGACGCGAACGCACATGCAAGTGTAAATCAAACCCAGGTTGAAGCTTTGGGCGGCTGTTACTGCATTAACAATTCATGCGGAAGCAATCTCACATGGTCGAACATGGCCAACATACTGAAGGACCTCGGTGGAGGCGTAGTGGGCGCGGTACAAGCAAAGAAACCGCAATTCATGATCTCCAGTGTGAGTATAGACACCGCAACAATCTCCTATTCCGGACAGGACGTAAAAAATTGTAAAGGCGGCAGCCAGGCGTCTGGAAGCGCCATACAACAAGGACCGCAGGCGAAGACTACGCAGGCGCAGCAATACACTAACTATGCCGCGAACATGGAAAACGCCACGTCCCAGGAAGTCACCAGCGAACAATCCGACCCGAAAAGCTATTACAATTTGCTTACGCAATCGGCAGCCGCCCAGCAGATGCAGGTGGATATAAAGGACTGTACTATAAAGAGAGACATAACAGTGCAGAGAGTCACCAACTGTCTTAACGGCGGCGTGTACTCGGGTTCGACGGATAACTGTGTTATCAACGCGAACGACAACACGCCCCAAATTATTCCCACAGGCGGCTGTAACAGGGGATGTTATTTTAACGTAAGCTTGCCCGGTGGAGGAGGATCGTCACTTAGCATGGGATACGGTTCTAATTACCTCTGCGGCGATCCATGTGTCGGAACCGTTAAAAATGGGAGGATAATTTACACATGCGGGGGTGTGCAACATATAATCTACACATCTGAATACCAAACAGTGACTTTTCCTTCCTGCCCGACGAACGATATGACTTTCGTCCAGGGCTACTATTACACGGCATCGTCGTGCTCGATCGATTGCAGCCATTATCCCAACTCAACTCCGTCAAACTGTAGTGTGTGTGCTTATAGTGCGGACAAACAAGATGTGCTGAATGAGTCAGTCAATGATCAATGCAGGGCAATCGATAGCGATCTGAACTGCCAGCTGGACAACGAAACGGTCGATAGCGTGTCCACTTATCAAAACTTTCAGCCATCGGGACTCATGCCCCTTCCGACATGTAAGATTCTTACGGGCGGCTTTTCTCCTGAGAATGTCTGTAGAGACTGGTGGGTAAAAGACAGAATCTATCAGTGCAAAGAGACGAACGGTTATGACTTTAGCGATCTGAAGAGAAGAACGGGTGTTATCGCCAACTCCTCGACCGGAGACCCGAACAGCGGAATGACTTACGGTGACGCACCGCGGGACGCAAACGGCAATATTATAAATACGTCAGGCTCCGCGAATCTCTCCCAGTTTAATATGAGCGGCAATACCTGCGAACAGGCATGCAAAACGAAAATAGCCGTTGCCAAGACCGACGCGGGAGCATCGGGCAATGATTCGCAATATCAGAATAGCGCCACGACTTATAAATTCAGCTATTACAAGTGCAAAAACAACGCATGCCCTGCAGGGACGGGCGAACAAATCATCGTGAACTGCCAATGCATAAACGATTTTGCGGAAGCGGTGAGCATTCTTGCCGGGCTGAATGCCGCAAGCCATGACTTAATATGTTCTTCGGGAGCCAAACAATAGAGTTGCATATTCTGAAAATATGACAAAGTACGCCTTAAAATATTTCATAACATTATTGTTCACGGCAGCAATATCGATATCTCCCGCTAATGCAATGATATGCGCGAACGGCGGGCAGCAGTATACATGCGCAGGCACACCTCCCATCTGCCCCCATAGCCAGTCAGCGTGTACTTCCACTCCATACTCCATATCTGGATCGGCTTCTGTATCACCCACCCCTGTAAGCAACCAGAACGGGTTCGACCGCATCACAGTCAACTCTGGCGGCATATACTTCTATGGATGGTCCTGCACCGGTTCAAGCTGTTCAGAAATATCCGCCTCGGGCAACCTGGCTGTTGCCGGAGATAGCGTGTCCGGTTCAGTATCCGCCGGCATGATCACGTCTGTCACTGGTAACGGTGGAAAACTGGATTTTTACAATGGCAGTACCCTCGCCGGTTCGATCACCGTGTCCGGGAGCACTTTTACGGGAAGCGCAAGCGCTTCAAACGGGCTGCTTTCCGTATATGCTTCAGGAAGGATATTGACGTTCACCGGCATGAACTGCAGCGGTAACAATTGCTCTGTTTCTTCAGCCGGCACAATCAATATAGCCGGCATGTCCTACTCATGCCCTCTGGGCTCGCAGTACCCTTGCGGCAACACTGGCAGCGGATACTTCTGTTCGAATATTTCCTGCATCGATGACACGGTAGGCGGACAGTTTCCATCCGGCGCTCAGGTATGCGCTAAAGACCTGAATGGAGATGGAACCCTAGAACAAAACGAGATTCAGCAATGCACCCTGGTTAACGGCGGTATGTTTTGTCCAATCGACGCTGTGGACTGCAGCAAGACATATCAGTGTTCTTCGGGAACATATAATCCATCAACTAAAAGGTGCGAGTCTCCCGCATCGGGGTATAGCTGCCCTACGGGCTATACTTTGAGTGGAAGTGTCTGCCGGGCGGCTCCGCAGTGTCCAAACGGAGGCGCATTTAATACTGTAACAAAGAGGTGCGAGCAATCTGCGACGGTTACTTACATATGCTCATTGGGGGGACAGTACAGCCCTGCACAGGATATATGCATTGGCCCGCCCGTCTCAGTCAGCCCGTCTCAGTCAGCCTCGTATTGGTTTTATAATGGTGCCTACAGGCTGTACTGCAGCGGGTCCGGCATGTACCTGATGGCTAATTCCGGGGGTTACAACCGAAGCTGGACAATAACTGGCGCAACCTGTTCGGGCGATGCAAATGGCGGAGCGGAGTCGGCATGCATCACTTATCTTGTGGGAAGCGGCAACCAGCTCCTTGTTTATGCAGTCCCCAAGACCCCCTGGAGCTGTGATGAATTTGGCTGTACCGGTGGTTGTGGAGGTACGCCAATGTACCTCGGGGCCCTGACTTTTTCGCCTGCCGTAGTAAGCGGATCCACACGTTCGCTTGGTTGCCCCCTGGACGACGCCTCTGGTCTTAGCTTTCACGATCAGTGTGTCTGGTCGACATGGACGAGTATCAGTATATCGGCGGCAACTTATCCTCCAAGCAAGCAGGCATATTCATGTCCTGCGAACTGGTCACTTTCCGGATCGATCTGTTACCAGCCAGCGACCTGCCCGGTCGGCGGATCACTGAACACCACTGACAACATGTGCCAAATTGCAGGAACGGCGCAATGCTCAAACGGGCAGACTTACGACAGCGCCAACAATGTCTGTTACACTTCAGCTACCGGCATTTATGCTTGTCCTTATGGTTCGCAGTATACTTGTCTTCCTAATCCGTCGACCGGTAATCTGCAATGTTCAGACCTCTCCTGCTTTACCATAGCGTCCCAGCAAACGCAGCAAAATAACGCGAATACAACCTCATATCAGAATGACGGGAAGGTTGATCCGTCTACGGGAAAATGCCTGGGCCAGATTTATATTTTTAATGGCAAACCAAGCCAATGCCGGCCTCCGGGAATAAGCACCCTTTATTTCAACTGCTGCGATACGAATCCGGGGAGCCTCTGGTTTATCCAGAGCCGATGCGGAACTCAGGAAGCAATGACAGTGCAGCAAATAGCTAAAAAGCAATGCCATTACATAGGCGATTACTGTCAGGAGGACTGGTGGCTCGTCGGATGCGTCCAGAGCGCAAGCGTGTATTGCTGCTTCAATTCGCAGTTGGGAAGGATTATCCAGGAACAGGGGAGGCCTCAGCTTCAAACGTTTCAACGCGGATTTGGCAGCGCGGAAAATCCGGATTGCCGGGGTTTTACACCGGAAGAGTTTCAACATCTGGATTTCTCTAAAATTGATTTAAGCGAATACGTGAACGGCATTGTGACCACATCTCAACAGTCGGTAGCGAACACGATGAAAAAAGGCATTACGAACTACTACAACAACGTGCATATCAATAAGTAATGAAAGCGTTATTAAGATCAATCATCATAATTTTATTTTTGGCAGCCGGGCATCCGGTGAAAGCTGAAGTAGTGGGAACATACGGAGCGACATACGGCATCGCCGAAAAAGACGCCCTTGTTGAAATAGAGGAACAGGCAAAAAAGATCAACTGGGATGACAAAATAAATAAAAAGGCGACGGAACAGAGAATTAAGGGATACAGGCCAGGAGGGTTGCCTGATATCCCGGTCACAACGGAAAACCGTTCATTCCTGCGAGACATGACCTATACCACCGAGATAGACGTGCCCGACGGCAGGGGCGGCATCCTCTACCCAAAGGGGTACACGTTTAATCCATTGGAGTATGTAACGATGCCGTATGTCCTGGTATTTATAAACGGCTCCGACAGGAAGCAGGTGGAATGGTTCGACAATTCACCGTACATAAAAGATATGAAAACCACGTTGGTACTGACTGGCGGATCTTACTACGAACTAAGCAAGCATTTCAAAAGGCCGGCGTATTACGCGGTAAGAAACATTGCGGAACGACTTGGCATCGAACACGTTCCTTCCGTAGCTGTACAAAAAGGGAAATACATGGAGATATCCGAATATGTTCCCATCATAGAGGAGAAGGCGCGAATAACAAAGGCAAAGAAAAGGGAGAAAAGGTGAAAAAGGCATTTATTGCATTAGTATTATTAATGACAATTCTTACAAATGCGCCGTCGATTGCACATGCGGTATGCCAATCAGGGCTGCCACTAAACCCAATAACAGATGTATGCTGGGAATGCGTATTCCCAATCGAGTTTGCAGGGATTACGCTTATTGAAGGCCCCTTTGTTAACAACCTGCCGTCAGCGGCTGATGTGCCCATTTGCGAATGTCCCTTTCCACCCCCTATATTTGTTAGAATAGGACTCCCGCTATCAATGTGGGAGCCTGCAAGGTTTGCCGAAACGGTACGAGACCCGTTTTGTTTCCCTTCTCTGGGTATCGGGTTGGAATCGCCTACGATATTCGGTGCGGGCTCTACAGACCAGTCTTACGAAGCGACGAAAACATACCTTACATTTGTACAAGCGCACTGGTTCATATTCCCGGTATGGACCATGCTGGAGCTGTTAAGCGACTTCGCATGTATAGAAACATCCGGTTTCGACATAGCGTTTCTGTCGGAGGTCGATCCTTTATGGAATAACGATCTGCTTAGCTTTATCGTATCGCCGGAAAGCCTCTTGTTCGCTAACCAGGTAGCGCAAGAGGCCTGCATGGTTGACTCGGCGAGCACGATAGGAGGCTATTCATCAGACCCCATGTTCTGGTGCAACGCATCGGGCAACTCTATATACCCAATAACCGGGAATGTTGTGGAAAGCGATGCCCTGCAAGCAAGCAATACGGCAGCGGCAAGAATGCAGTTCTGGATGCTGCGCAACATCTCTGAATGCGATACAGGCATAAGTTTATGCTTATGTGTCCCTACTCCAATATGGGTAAAGCATAACTACAGGGTGCAATTAGCAAAGCCCATACGAGATTTTACGTGCTATCCATTTGGGCAGACAACCCTACTGTGGGGTGAGGCGATGAACCCGCCTTTTGTCAGCCAGGAGAATTTCGTATGGATGGTCTTCCGAAGGAGGACCTGCTGTGTATTCTAAACTATATATCGCATTGCCTTTAATATTTTTGCTCGTGTGCGTATCCGCCTGTTTTGCCGATACGCCTATCCAGGAGCAGGCCATGGAAATCGTCGATCAAGCGAAGAATACGAAAATCGAGATGAATATCGATGACATCAGTAACGTGATGACCCGGGCGAAAGATTATCAGGGCAAAACGACTATTCCGGACAATCTGAACAAGAAACAAGGCGAAGAAAAGGCGAAGGAAACCTTTAAGAAGTATAAGTCGGAAGAGTTTCAGAGCAAACTGAAAGCGGAAATGGAGCGAATACAGAAGGCACTGACAGGCGAAACAGGGAAGCAGTATTACAGGGATGCGATGAAAACAGATACACACGGCATGTTATCAAATGAACAGATATACATTTTTATATCATCCTCGATGCCGGTAAAGACAATAAGAAATTATGTCCAGGACGTCGCCTTTCTGGATGACCCGAATATAAAATTTGTATTGCGGGGCTTTGTCGGCGGCATGAAAAAAATTCAACCCACGACGGAGTTTATAAGTAATATTATAAAAAGAGACCCTGCCTGCACGGGGAAGTGTGAGAGCTATAAAGTTGCGGTGCAGATAAATCCCATGCTGTATCGTCGTTACAATATCGACCGTACTCCCGCTATCCTGTATGTGCAAGGCGTTTTATCAAAGGAAAAGGCCTTATCAAAAAAGGATGTTTCAAAAGACGAGGAGTATCCTTTCTGGTTGATTTATGGGGATGCGTCATTGGAAACCGCAACAGAACTTTTTGCGGATAAAACAAAACGAGAATCACTGAAAGCGTTTAACAGGAAATTAAGAGGAATAGATTGATGGATAGCAATGGCAACATTGAGGAAGATATTCAGGAATCCACAGGGGAAAAAGATGCAACGCAAACGGAGAACATAGTCAAGGCGGAAAAGAGTGCCGGTAAAATAGGGCTCATGAGTTGGGTAATGATCGCATTACTGATGTTTATGTCTTCGACGGCATCAATAATGGTTTATGACAGATATTATGCGCAGAAACTCGTGGCTTTCGACCTTCAAGAATATCTGACGAAACAGAGAATGGCATTGCAGAATAATCAGATAACTGAAAAGCAAATCGGGGAAAATCTGGATGTATTAAAGGCAAAACTGGACACCATGCCTAAAAATCAAGCCGTGATCACCGCGGATGTCGTTCTACGAAATATCCAGCTTTTAAATTTGGAAAAGTAGAAATGAAGCCAGGTGAGATAAAACGTGCAATGGTCGCCCTATCCGTCCTGGTCACTATAACTCTTCCGTCCCATTGGGCAGCAGGTAGAATATTCTATGCTGTGTCTCCTTCCCTGAACCACAGGCTGTTTTGGCTTACCCCGGTCAAAACGGGTCAAATAATAGAAGTAGAAACATACGTAGTATTCCCCACCCCCAAAAAGTATAGCCAAATGGCAGGCGTACATTTTGCCGCATCGACCAAAGCAATGAAGCAGGTTAAATGCAAAGGGGGTCAAATGTTGACAGTCCAAGGCGGAAAATTCTTTTGCGATAGCATTTTCATCGGAGAGGCGAAAGAAAGGTCGCTGTCGGGAAAACCATTGCGCCTGTTTCTGTTCAATGGGGTAGTTCCCGGTGACAAACTGTTCGTCATGGGAGCACACAAAGACAGCTATGATTCACGCTATATGGGCTTCATAGACAGAAGCACGGTGGAGACAACGGGAACGCCGTTGATGTAGTGATAGGAAGGAAAGATTATGGATCACGTAACAATAGAAATAGCATTTTGGGATGATCCGGTATTTTTAAGTCTTAAGGACAAGAGAAGGGTCGCATATATATTTCTGAGAGCAAACCGAGTGATTAAGAAGAGCATGTCGGGAATATATCAAATGTCATTATCGGAGTTAGAATCAAAATTAAATACACGTAGGATTGACGCGCTGGAAATAATGAACCTGCTGCCGGGGATCGAATACGATCAGGAACGCAGCATTGTTTTTGTTCGGGAACGGTTTCGCACGATGAAGGAAATAGTAAGGGGGATTCAACAAGAAATCGAAGCAGAAAACGCACAGATTGCAACATATCTCTGGAGATCCTTCGTAAACGAATACCCCGAAACCGCCACGCATCTCAATCTATATTACAACATCCCAATGCCTGTCTGTCAACGGACATGGCCACGGACATGGCCAACGTTGTCCGGTCAAGTAGGGCATAAGATGGCCTATGCAAGCAATGTTTATGTGTCGCAGGAGCAGTATGACGGACTCGTTCGTAGTCACGGTCAAGACAAAGCGGCGAGAATCATACAGAGGCTTAATGCTTTTAAGGTTGGTCAAGGGAAAGAGTATGAAGATGATATGCAGGCGATTAAGAACTGGGTTATTAAAGCGGTTGAAGACGACATAGTAAAAGATGAATTATCCGGAGGCGTTAAAGAGCGGTGTGGTCATTATGTATGGCTGAGGAAAAGTGAGTATGAATATCTAGTAAGGGAATACGGAGAGGATCAGACGAAACGACTGGTTGAAGAACTTGACAGGAACAAAGTCCAAAAATCCTGGGGTGTCGGTAACGACTACAAGGCAATCCAGAACTGGGTAAATAAGAAGAAAGACCGTGAATCATCGGCCGGCGCAGGCAGTCAATCGACCGCCCATGAACGCGAAGTGGCAAGTACATAACGGGTAAACGATGATCAGAAAGATATTATCATTAATTATATTGATATCTATGATTATTAGTATGTCGTCACATACGGTTGCTCAAGATAAAGCAGGCGGGTACACAGACAGCCGTAGGGACTGGTATTTTTATAAGAAGGAGAAAATTAAACCGGAAACCGAAGAGAAAAAGGCAGAGTCAAAAAATGAACCGTCAGACTCCAGTATGTCGCAGGAAGAACTGTGGAATATGCATCCCGACAAATTTAGGGAAGTGATCGAAGCGGCGCATAAACGCATGGTCCAGTACCCGGGTGACGATAAGATCATGGGTGAATGGGTATACCTCAAAGATATTGCAAGAAGAAAGTCTTTGGCTGTTACCAGCGCGGAGATGGCATACCTGCAAATGCACCCGGAATATAACATGAATAAGGATGCCCCTAAAATAAACAAAGGCAAGGCTGCGCTATATAGGGAGGAACATGAAACGATCTCGACACGCCTGAAACAGGAAAAGGGGAATTTCGGGCTGCTATATTTCAATGCGCCGAACTGCGGCTATTGCGTCGAGCAATCAAGCATACTGAAATTTTTCATAAACAAATACCAATGGGATGTCAAGGGAGTGGACGTAACGCGGGATCCTGACGCAAAAGCGTTATGGAATGTTTCTACTACACCTACTCTTCTTCTGGTTCAGCGGTCGTCAGGCGAATCAATCACCATATCGGTAGGAGTCGTGAGCCTGGATGAAATAGAGGCTACGATTTATAAGGCTATCAGGTATCTTAAAAAGGAAATTACGCCGGAGCAATGGAACGTCTACGAATTCCAGAAGGACGGACTAATGGATCCTCTTGCAAATATGAATACAGGAAAAGGAAACAACCAAAAATATTAAGCTCAAAAGAAGGGAGATATATTTTATGACTCAAACGAATCATCTAAGCACTATTCCAATATCCAGGCCTACAGCATTAAGGGAAAACTACATAGAGGCTGTTGCAGAGGCTCTTGTCCCTGATGTGATAAATTGGCTTGGAAGCAGAAACGGATGCGAAGATACGGTGAAAGAATGCCTGATAGAGGCAATGAAACGGTGTGGCAGTTGGGGCGGATTTGAAATTGCGAGGGAAATGGAGAAAATTGGCGGCTATGATCCTGATATATACCTCGCTGAAATCCTTCATTATGCAGAAGCCCATTTTATCTCAGCATATGATGCGGATTTAGAAAGGTGGATTATAAGAGAAAACATTCAGCCAGCGTATTGTGTTGGAGATGAAGTTTGGGTCTACCATTTGAAAAATCAGTACGAAGGAAAAATAATAAAAATCTTTCCGAAACGCGGACGTTATTGTGTGAATATACCAGAATTGGGTCATGTAATGCCGCCGATGTCAGGCATCAATGGGATTATTGTTGACTATGAGCAGGTATTTGACGGGTTCGTATATGGGAACCTCACGGTCTCTGACAGCGTCAAGTTGGTGAACCACGAAAATATAAAAATTATGACGCAATTGTCTGAAACGGGATAAAAAATAAGTAATATATAAAAGGGGCGGCGTACTCCTGCCATAATGGCGATACTAACGCGCGGAAGGTGAGGCTGCAAAAGATGAGAAGAGAAACACTTAGGCTTTTATTAATAACTTACATGGTGTTGGCCATTGCACTAACACCCGTGTTGAGTTCAGCAAGCTGGCTGGATAATTGGTACGCGCAAAAAACGTCATCCGGACCGTCGTATTATAGTGGCCAGGAGCGCGGCTATTGGACGGCAGGAAGTTTTTCCGCACGCACACAGACGAGCATGATCTATCCTGTCAGCGTAGCATCTCCCTCCCTAAGTATGGGATGCGGAGGTATAGACTTTTTCGGCGGCGGAGTCGCCCTTCAGAATTTTCAGTATTTAGTCAAGAAGCTGCAGGGTATTCTTTCCAGTTCCGCCGCGGTTGCTTTTGATATGGCATTAGATACATTATGTCCAGAGTGTTCAAAAGCGATGAAGTCCATAGAGTCTATCGCGAATCAATTGAATAGCGCGGGTCTGGATAGCTGCAAGGCGGGAAAGGCCATAGTATCATTCGCAGCTGACAAAATTGATGATGCCTTCGTGACCGATCAAGCGACAAGTGATCGCATGACAGATTACCAAAACAATCACGGCCTATACGATTCGTATCATGGTTGGGCTGAGTCCTTCACGGCTGCGGGGGGAGGTATGAATAATTTGCTTAGTAATTTAGGCGCTTCTCCGGCAATAGATGCAGCTAACACGAGCACCGGCAAAGCAGGCGGCGCAAACGTGATGACGCAAGGATGCCCACAGGATTTTCAAGATATATTCACCAATAAAGGCTCTCTATTGAATAACCTTGCCATGAAACTAGTAATACCTACAAACATAACAGACGCAGTGCGGGGCGCTATCGGGGATTATTACTTGGTTTCTGACCAGGCAAAGGTGGTAAAAATACCGATATGCTCCAATCCGGAGAGTTCGCTGGAGGATGTCATAGATGGAAAAGCGCAGGTGAGGGGACCGGGTCTAAATGATTCATGTGTGCCTGTAGCGACCGGTTCAAGCACATTCAGGCAGGTGGTTACAAATGATATACAAGACATCGCAAATACTCTGCAATCCAAAGGTTCAATAAATAATCCGGTCCAAATGGCCTTTATTAATAATAACCCGATGCCGGTTCTTCTTGTTCTTAAAGCATCCATTGGAACACAAACTCAAGACCTTATGATCGATACCCTTGCGGATGTAACTGCCAAGGCCATGGCGTACAGGGCTATCAGAGACATTCAGGGTACCCTTTATGCGATGCTCCAATACGCTCACACCGTGCAGGGCCAAACCAGTAACGATCCAAACGGTTGCAGTATGCCTGCAAATGTAACTGCAGCCGCTACACAATTACAGAATGACTTAATGACATGGCAGCAAAGTTTAAGAGGGCAGCTACAATCAGTTTATGCAGAATTATTGACGATACAAAACGTAGTGGCAAACTGGGAAAAGATGCAAAATACCTTAAATCGACAGGTTGCAAACAGGTTTGGCGCATCAGTGGCAAGACGCGCAATGCAGAGGTAAAAATCAGGTTTCACCACAGTGGTAATTATGAAATGGTTTGAAGAATTGATTATTAAGAGTTCGAGGGAAAAGTATTCAGATATTCATATCACCGGCAGACAGCCGCGGGTCTCTCGCAAAAACGGGAAGCTACATATAGACCGGACATGTAGATGCAACGGCAAAAAGATTGATGCAATAGTGATGAACTTGTCGAATCCACTGCATCTGGAGATGCTCAAAAAAAGACAATATGTTGATGTCACCACGGAAGCAAAGCATATCAGGATCAACATACATATCACGTCAGAAGGATTAAGCCTTAGCATTTATTTTACCCCCAATGCGGGAACCATTTCTCGCAAATTGGAAATTGAAGAAAAACCTCCGTCTTCTGTTCCCAATGTCTTTATATTGAATGCTTTAAGGGAATTTCGCCCATGGTTTGCGAAAGCAGCGATCGTAGTGATGTTATTCGTATGTTTGGGATCGTGCTCTTTATGGGATAAATACGTAATGAGAAAACAGCCCGAGAAGTCGGGCGCCGGGATTTCGCCTACCGAACGTTACAGTAAAGACGTAACACCGGGTAAGGCCATAAGGTCTCAAGAGATGGTGGTACCGAGTATTTATGGTTATGAATACGGCGGGACATTTAAAGTGACCAGTAAAGGACAAATGTTCGTGATGAACGAAAAAGAAGGGGTAGATGTGTTGCCGCTCCTTCCAGGATTGGCGAAAAGATTTACGGTAGCATTGGCCGCAAGAACAACGGAAGGAACTACGGAGAAGACCCGTTCCATCCAAGAGCCCGAACACTCAGCATCTGAAAAGGTGAGTGGTGTTGTCGAGGAAGAGGCAAGGAACATAAAACAATGTAATGAGATATCCGAGCCACAAAAAGAAAAGGGCTGCGAAGCGAAAAGAGTGGCAAAACCGCCGGTACAAACCGACGCGGCACGAAGTGTAATGGTACCAGTGTTCGGAAAGGCGGTTATATATTTTCATGCAAACCAATATCGTTTGACAAAAAATGAAAAGGAACAGATCAACCAGTTCATAGTGCCTTACATGAAGAAGAATTCTGGCGACAGCCTAAAGGTGGCGGTGCGGGGATTCATCCACAGTAACGGGACGAAAAATAAAAACGATGACAGGGCAATGGCGAGAGCTAAAGCGGTTGCAGAGTACCTTGAGCAAAATGGCATTAAAGTATGGGCGGTAAAAGGAGAAGGCGAGAACGGCTACATCTCAAAATTCAGCAATATTAACCGGCGAGTCGAAATCGAGGCTTTCGAAACAAAATTTAAAGGTGAAGGAGATAAATAATGAGCAAAAGGACTTTAGGCATTTTATTGGCAATTGTCATGGCTATGCTTCTCGCGTACTCAGGGGTAGACGCTGCGGCCAAGAAATCTTCGAAAGACAAAAATGAAGTTGCACAGAAGGAAATGTCTGATGCCGAAGTAATGGATATGTTCAAAAAGCTCTTCCCGAACTTCAGTGGAACCGATATCAGGAAGGCTCCCATTACAGGTCTTTACGAAATTGAAGGGGGCGGAAATATAATTTACTTCGATCCAACGGCGACTCTGATAATCTTCGGGGAAGTCCTGGATAAAAACGGGAAGAACATGACTGCGGAAAGAAGAAATGAAATATCTGCGAAAATGCTTGCGCAGATCCCTATTGATAAAGGCATAAAAATAGGAAATGGTCCCAAAACGGTGGTCCTCTTCACCGACCCGGATTGTCCCTACTGCAGGAAAGTGTCGGATTTTTTCAAGACAAAAGCGGCTGATATTACTCAATACATCTTCTTTTTCCCATTGGTACAAATCCATCCCAATTCTGAGGCAAAGGCCAAGTATGTATTGAGCCAAAATGATCCTGGAAAAGCCTACTATGAGGTAATGGCAGGTGAGTTTGATAAAGCCGATGTAAAGACGATTAAATTTAACGATACTTCCGCGGCAAAGCTGGCCGAGCACATGACATATGCTAATAGAGTAGGCGTCAGAGGAACGCCGGTAATGTGGGTCAATGGAAGGTATGTACCCGGAGCAAACATGCCTTTGATTGAAAGCCTGCTGAAATAACTTTGAAGCGTGAGATTGTAGCTTTATCTGTAAGAAAGTTTCTTCCCCGGTAACAAAAGATATAAATAATGGTGCATTATTTAAGAAGAATTTGGGACGAAAAACTGAAAGCCCACGGCAAGAAGAATCTTTTCTGTCTAGCTTTATATGCGTTGATCGGAATCCCCTTGATGCTTTACAGCATTAAGTGTGGAATACTTCTGGAGGCGAGATATTTGTTTATATGGCTGATAGCGATTGTCGCATTATGTTTTGTGATGAACGCTACAGATATCTACGATAAGTTGAGACATCCAGGCTTCCATATCAAACAACCCATCCATAACGGGAAAACAGCCAGAGAATTTAAAATCCTTGATAAAGCGGCTTCGCCAAGATGGTGGTATCAAACAGGCCTTTATCTGGGAGCGGGTTTCTGCTGCCTGCTCGTAACTATGAACGTCAGATGGATAGTCGAAGTATTGGGCTGGAATCCCAAGTCATCAAGTTTAATTTGTTTGATGTCGTTGGGCCTAGGATGGATACTGCTTTATGAAGCATGTACGCGCCGTTGGAGCGCGACCATAGACTGCTTGAAAAAGATAGAATCACCAGAAGAAAATGAAAGCAGCACATCAAGAAAATTGAAAGCCCTCCTGAGCCGGAGGATAAGCGAAGGTAAAAAGTGGAAAACATTCAAATGGTGGTTTAAGACGATTTATTTAGTCGTGGCGGGAATGGTCGCCGTTTTTATAGGTGTGAGGATTATAATTTTCGCATTTCCACATCCCTTGAAAAATAGGGAGGATTATATCGTTTTCTGGATAGCTGTTTTCTTGATTGGAGGCGGAGTTATCTATCTTTATGATGCCCTTATCAGTCGAGGGAAAACGATATTAAAAAGATGGAGGGCGATGCAAAATCTACGTGATAGAGGATAACCGGATGCGAAAATTCACGTTATTATTAACAGTCAAAATTGCATCCTTTATAACCGTCCTTCTTTTTCTGTTTGATTCTGCTGTATTCGGATATGATGGCGATTACTATACATATGGCACGATCAATATCGTCGCACCCGCATGGCAAATGATGTCGCTGGTATTCAGCGATACCAGTTACGGCAGTTTAATAACAGCCGCAGTTTTGGTCTCAGGGTTTATAGTTATAGGAGGAGCCTTCGTCAGCTGGTACAAGACCGGCAAGGCCTCATTCTTCGCATGGCTGCCACAGATACTTATCGGAGTCTTTCTATGGCTGATCGTATTTAACGGTTATGGAAATCTAACTATATATGATCAAACGTTGAACACTTTTAAGCAGGTACCCGGCGTGCCAAATGGCCTTATTTTTGTTGCAAACATAATGTCCACTATAGAAAAGAACGTAGTTGACATAGTGACGACAGCAGGATCACCGCTGATACCATATGCCGACGGAGGCAAGGGGTTGGGCTTCAACCTTTTTCAAGCTGCGTACGATCTGGAAGTGCAGGGAGTCCCGATGCAGGAGAACTTAGATAAGAGCCTGAATCAATATAACAAGGACTGCCTTATGTTCGAACTTTCGCAGCCGAATCCAAGCATCACCCCGGACGCCATTATGAATTCAAGTGACCTATTCACTACTATATGGGCGCTGGCGGGAAATCCAGCTGTACCAACGCTATATTATAACGACGCCAATCCCAATGGTACTCCAACAACTTGCGACCAGGCATGGGCAAATATTTCGAGTGACTTACAAAACTCAGTAACATCGAACACCCTCATGCAGTCCATTTGCCAGTCACAGGGATTTAATAAATCTGATCCGAATCAAATAGCACGCTGTCAGACAATCACGAATGAATATATAACGGCGCTGATGAATAATGCCAATATCACCACTGTCCAGAATTTTATGATACAGAACAAAATCGCGCAAAAGCTCGACAGCACTATAAGAGATATCGATCCGATTGCTGCATCATCGACGATGGCGACCTACAACGCGATGCAAAGCATGTTAGGGGCCGGGCAGACAATCCCGCAATGGATGCCCGTGGCAAGGGGCGTATTCACGGCAATAGCTGTCAGCTTGATGCCTTTCCTGTGCCTGGTTATCCCGACCGCGTTGAGCGTCAGGGGTTTGAAGATGATCATCGGGTTTTTTGTTTTCCTTTGCTGCTGGGGAATTTGTGACGCTATTCTGCATACATTACTGTTAACTTTATCATTAAACGAATATGCATTTGTACAATCACACAACATCGGGTTTACCGCTTTAATGACAATGCCGGAAGCAACAACTCGTGCTGTTGCTGTGTATGGGTACATACTATCAGCCAGTATCCTGTTAGCGCTATTTGTCACCACTATATTTGTCGAGTTCGGCGGTTACGCCTTAACGTCTATGGCTTCGAACATCACCGGGACAATAGAAGGCGCTGGAGCGAGGGGCGCAGAGACAAGTATGGATCCGGGAAAATCAGGCCAGTATCGCGATAGTTTGAGGGAAGGCATCGCCAATACAGGGAAAGCAGACATGACCAACTTGCACGAAGACGTGATGCAGAGAACAGCAAGGGGGGTAGGTGATACACGGGCAAATATCAGCACGCTTGAAGATAAAGGCTTCGGCGGCATGGTCGACGGTGAATTTGGAAAGACAGTTTATAATACTCGCAAAGGCTTTGGCGAGGGAACTGCGGCTATTGAGGCAGGAGGTGGCAAAGTAGAAGATAAGTCTTATCAGGACACGGCAGCTGGCCTGTACCAACATAAAGAAGTACTATCAGGTGCTACAGGTGGAGTTTTCATGTCAGAAAATTTAGAAAAGGATGACCAGCAATATGCAACTTTAGATACCCCTTACGCTAAGGGGATAACAATGGAAAATGGCAAGGTCACGAATGTAGATAAGGCTACAATGTCAGCAGGGTTTGCTCAGGACGCAAAAGAAACTGCAACTAAGAGCGTTGGAAAAACAATTGCATCATCAGTAGACACGAGCACAATGTGGGGCAAGACTGAAGATCTGGCAAAAACGATCGGCGTTTCTGAAAGCGATGCGCACAAATTACAGCAAAGTGCTGGTCATGAATTTGCTAAAAACTATGCGAACAACCGGGCCCTGCAGGAAGCAAAGGATGCTTCTACGGGACAGTCTATGGCAGGGTGGGCTCAAGGTACCTTGGGGAATGACGGCCTCATGGGTGCTATTGCAGGAGGTGCCTTGGGATGGAAAGTCCAGGCTGGAGGAAAGGTTCAGATCGAGGGCAAACAGACCAACGGAAAAACCTCTACGTTTACCTTAGAAGCAAGAGATGCCGAAGCATTCAAAAATGCGATTAGTGAATCACAAGAGAAGGCTTTCGTAAGTACATTTAATTCATCTGATGGACTTAAACTGGCTAAGAATATTTCGCATAAGCTTGGACTTACCGAGACAGAAAATATGGCTACACAATTTCAGAGTGCAGATACCGCGTCTGCGACCATTCAGCAAAACATACTGCCACGAATGATAAATGAGGCTATGTATCTCGACCACGATAGGTTTGCAGGAATATCTGATCCCCGTGTAAGAGCGTACGAGGCTGTTAAATGGTTGAGCAGCGACGATTTAGAAGCTAAGAAATTCCGAGAGGACTTCATGAATAGAACTTTGCATGAAAACGCCACGAGCCAAAAAGTGCAAGACGAGGTGTCACAGACAGAACATAATTTGAAAGAAAAGAAAGAACGAGCAGATGTGACCGGCGAGCAAACTGTTGGGCAAGTTGATAGCTCTATACGTGAGGCAAATAGTCTTGAAAATACGGGTAAACCAAAAGATAGTATTCCCAACGCGGACTGGAATAATATCCAGCAACAGGTTCAAGACAAACAAGATTATACGGTCGAGAAACAAAAAGAATTTGAGCACGGTAGACCTGTGGATGCAACGATAGATTATGTAAAAAATATACCAGGTTATGCTAAACAAGGCATTTATGGTTTGAACGATCCATCGAATCAACCGGGAAAAGAGGCGGCCAAAGATGATAAAAAGGGTAAACAAAAAGATGGTATTACCGAGCCGGGCGACTGGCCTGGTCGATGAAATAAAATAAAAGCCCCACTCTCTCGTGAGTAACGGGGTTTTTATTATCAGATAATTTCACCCTTAGCGAATAAAGGGGTCATTTTTCAAACATGCTCGGATGGTTGTAAATATTACCTTCACAACTGATATATCCAGGATCATTTACCATATCTCCACCTGTTCGCTGCTTTGCACTTTGACTCGTCCGGCGACCACATAAAATACTGACGAAAATCATACCTATGAAGGTGATGCCAAATAAAACAAAACTTCCAGTAGTAATTGCGATTACGATAAGAACAAAAAAAATCACTACCATTGTTGTTTCATGCTGTTTCTTTCGTCTGTCACTTTGTCCCTCTACGCCTATCCCCATACTCTCCGCTGCAGTCGTCATATTCACATCGGTAGTCATCAGGATCGCTTCCGTGTAGGTTTCTTTAAGCTTTGCTGCCGTTCCCAGGATCACGTTGTCTGCATTGTTGTCTAGCATATCTACCTTGTTGTAATCGACGCTGATCGTCAGTCTGCCGCTTCTCTGCGCCTCGATGATAGCGTTAGAAGCTGCCCTGGCCTTGTGAGCAACGCCTTTCTTCTTGCTGTTCTTCAAGCCGTCAAGCTGTTTCAGGACAATGGCAGGGACCACCAGGTTGCCCGTAAGTCTGTTTATGGCATCGGGATGCTCTATGAGATAGCTGGTGTCGAAAATCATAATTTCCATATCTTTCCCCTCCGCTGGTTTCGTTTTTCAACCCCTTATTGTTTGCGATAATTATACAATGAAGTGGCATATTTCGCAATGAATGGTCACTTGATCTCCACTATCCGAGGGTATTTGATTAATATACGCGAAAAGAAAAAATTCATGTCTATATTAAGGCGAACATAAATGTATTTCCCGGAAGAAACGCTTAAGGAATTAAGGGGAATCGCCAAATACTGGCGAGAAGATCCCTTATGGAAAATGAATGGAGCCGGGGCGTCAAAGTGAGGAGACATTTCTGTCCACCACAATAAATACCTACATGGGGATAATGGGAAATATCATGAAGACCTTTGTCAATTTGTGAATTATTTAAGCGGGTTCAGTCAAGGTGGGTTTGTGTTTTTTTATCATAGAGGTCCAGAACCGCAAAAAAGGTCCAGAACCATAAAAAAGATAGAACCATTGATCTAAATAAGGTTCATCCGGTTGATGCGTGCTTCCTCCTACCATCCGACATTGACAAAGACGCTAAACTTCAATTTGTAATAATTGGTGTTCTTTTCGAAAATGTGAGATAATTATTTCCGAAGTTTGTCGATACTTCTACATATATGGAGGAAATTAGACATGACGCCGTTCCAGAGAAAAGTTTTAATTTTCTTCTTAATCATTCCGCTAATCCTTATTATTCATAATCTTTCTTTTGCTCAATTAAGCACATTCAAAGGCATCAAATTAAATGATGGAACAGTCATTTACGGAAAACTTCTAAGTGTGAATGTTTACATCGTCAAGATGGAAACAACAGACGGCAAAATAATATCTATTAAATTCGATGATGTCCAAACATTCATCGACAAGGCAGAAGAAGAAACTAAACGGCAATCCCCGACGCCCCTAGTGCATCACGATTTTAGCAAAGAAAAGACTTCCAGTATTGTGCCGAGTTCAACACCTTCCGATGCTCAATTAAGCACAATCAAAGGCATCAAATTAAATGATGGAACAGTCATTTACGGAAAAATTCTAGATATGAAGATGCAAACAACAGATGGCAAAACAGTATCTATTAAATTCGATGATGTCAAAACATTCATCGACAAGGCAGAGGAAGAAACTAAACGGCAACCCCCGACGCCGCTGGCGCATCAAGGTTTTAGTAAAGAAAAGACTTCCAGTATCGTGCCGAGTTCAACACCTTCCGATAAGATTATCGAGATTATTGGACAACCATATCCAATCGGGATGAAAGGCCTGCTTTCAAATTTTAAAAGTTGTAATTACACTGCAGCACTTCAGTCCGCCGATTCTTTTGTGAAATTAACCCTTGATTCTGATAAATCTAAACAGAACAAACATCTCGCATTATTGGAACGCGGCAAGGTAGCACTCGCAGCCGGTAATCATGAACAATGTATCGCTGATCTTCAGGAAGCTGAAAGAAGATTTCTTACAATAGAAGGAACAATATCATTAACAGAGGGGTTCGGTTCTATTCTGACTGATGATACTTCGAAGGAATATGAAGCTGAAACGCATGAAAAATTGATGATCAGTCCATATCTAGTGCTTGCTTATCTCAGTAAGGGTGATTTTAATGGGGCAATCGTCGAGCGAAATCGGACCATCGCTAAAATTAATCAATACATAGAAGAGAAACCAGATGAAAGGGCATATCTTGAAAATCCACTCGCAAGATACTTAACAGCTATCATGTATGAGATGGAAGACAAAAATGACGATGCAAAAATCGAGTATAAGAAAATGAAATTGGATCAGGAGATTGCAAGGCTAGACAGTAAAAAAAATAAAACAACCGATCTCGTAGTCTTAGTGGATGTTGGATTAGCTCCTCAGAAATCACAAATAAAGTGGGGGCCCCAGCAAATTCCGGTAGCTGGGCAAACGGTTTCACTAGGGTTTGCGTATGCCACATATGCACCGACACCGACCCAAACCAAAAAGTGTGACATTTATCTTAATGAGAAAATGATCGGGAATGCAAATCTTCTTTATGATTTGGAGAAGACTGTCCTTACACAATATGACAAGGATAAGTCCGCAATGATGGTAAAAATCATTGCTAGAATGACTGCAAAGGCTGCGGTACAATTTGCAGCGCAAAAAGGGGTAGACAAGTTGGCCGGGAAGATGCCTTGGGGAGGAGGATTAGTCAAAACATCTGTGAAAGCAGCAAGTGCGACATGGCTGGCTGTCGAGCAGGCAGATCTTCGTGGATGGTTGACTCTACCGAAACAGATTAAGTACAGTAGAGTGGATGGCCTTGAACCTGGTGAATACGCCGTTAAGATAGATTATGGGAGTGGTGTTGAGACAAAGAAAATTAAGTTGGAAAAGGACAAAGTAAATGTTGTCTATTTTGTATACGCAAAATAAAGAATCGATCCACATTATTTACCGACTAATTACTCGAAAGCAAAATATGAAAATAAAGACCATTGATATTCTGCTGCTCGTTATTATTAGCTGCCTGATTTTTGGTTGCGGAACGACTATACAGCAAGGTATTGCTGACAATGAAACGGTTACTGGGTCAGATTGGTCTGCAAAGGATTTAAAAGAGGTTGCTGACCACATGGCCAATTCAATCGCAAAATCCACAAATTCGTCGGGATCCGAATTAAGCCAGGGAAAACCACGATGGATACTTGCCAAGAATTTACGAAACGAAACGGATGAGCATGTAAATACCAGAACCATCATGGAAAAGATCAGGACAAGATTAATTAATGATGGCATTGCACGATTTGTAGATGATCAAGCATTAAACGACATCTTGAATCAGTTTAAATTTCAACAATCTGGTCTATTTGACAATAGCACTGTTGCTCAAATAGGAAAACTGGTTGGTGCCAAGTATATTCTGAGAGGCACAATTTCCAGCATACGAAAAAGAAGTGATCGGAAAGACGTCATTTATTACAATATTACCTTACAGGTTGTCAGTATCGAAACGGGAGAAATAATATGGACCGATGAAAAAGAAGTCCAAAGATTAACGAGTAAAGGATTGTTCCGATACTAGCTAACCTATTTTCACGTGCGAGAACGGCAAGAATTATCCGATAACCACTCATTATAGAAATGAGGGTGTGCAGTTATACTACTTCAGTATTTCTATCCGTTATTCGTAATCGTCATTTTATAACCCGTGTGTAGACTCGTGACAAAATCGCTTCACTCCTTCCTGCTATGCTCAGGTTCCTTTTTTGCCTATTCAAAGTAGATTTCATTTGTAAATCATGTTAATTTTAAAAAACAAGTTCAACGATATTTATGTTATTTGATTTACCATGGGAGTGGTGACCTTATGCCTAAGGAGCATTTATGGATATTTGGCAAATAGATAAGTTGTTGCTCTTCATTGCATTCGTTATTCCTGGATTCATATCTTTAAAAGTATACGAGCTATTGTATCCAGGAGTGTCGAAAGACTCTGACAAACAGCTAATCGATGCGGTCGCATACAGCTGTGTTAACTATGCATTATTGCTTTGGCCAATTCATTGGGTTGAATCAAGTGGCCTTGTGCAGACACATCCAAATATCTATGCGGCGTTTTATGAGTTCGTGCTACTGTTTGCACCTATTATTTGGGTCGTGTTGTGGATACGTATTAGAACAATGAAAATATTTCAAAAAGTCTCTCCGCACCCTACTCAAAAACCTTGGGATTATGTCTTTTCGAAACGAGAGTCATATTGGGTAAAAGTATTTTTAAAGGATGGAACAAAAATAGGAGGTAAATACGCAGAGAGGTCATTTACATCTAGCGCACCAGCAGAAGAGCAGATATATTTGGAGGAGACATGGATATTGAATGACAAAGGAGGTTTTGAAAGACCAAAGAAACGTACTGCGGGAGTGATAATTACGTCAAATGCGATCTCTCACATAGAGTTTATCAAATATAGGGAGGAAACTAAGAATGACTGAAGTAAAGAAAGGAAGAGCACTTGGCGGGTATGAACCTCTGAAAAGGGGTTACCAGCCAGAAGCAACGCCTGCGACTCCATCTGAACCTATTCCGGAAGGTTATCAACCAGAAGCAAATGGCGGCAACCAAGACAATCAACCCGCCCCACCAAGAGAGGAATAAATGCGTACCCATCAGCTACAGTCATACTGCCAAGGCCGCGTGCTTTAGTAAATTAGGCGCTTTCCTGGGCCCTGGTAGCTTGCAAGCGGTGTCGTTACTTTCTTTCGATCCGCAGTCTTTAGCTGTGTGGAATACAAACGGCTGAGTAGTTGTAGGTGTTGTCAGTAGAGGATCACTTCAACAGATTATCAAATCAAAAGTACGCATGAACCCTAAATAAAAACCGGAGCAAACGATCTTGCAGGTCAACTCCGGTTCATGTGAAATGCAACGCTTTAAAATCGCCAGAGATACGAGTTTTCCCCGGGAATAAATTTACCCTGCTACAGAACTCCTTCCTCAGATACGGCCCGAAATTTAAAGAAGTAAGACCAAATTTACCTTGCTCGTAGCCCGCCGTTTTAGTCAGCTTAGATACCCGTCGTTGTATCAACAGCCAGGGCGGTTTCGCTATTACCCAAAAAATGTGTCTCTGTCGTCGCCATTGTCCGTGGGTGCTGCTGTCTGTATTGGCGCTGATTTATCTATGCCTATGCCTGTTGGATCATTACCGGCATCACGTGCCGCATGCCCGTTGCCTTTCTTATCATATGATTCTATTGCGGCAGCAACATAGTTGCTCCGCCAATGCCTCGGCAGAGAATGTAATATTTCTATTGCCTTTCGGTGTTTTTCTGTATGTAAGGAGATCCATATACGCTTGTATATCGGCGTTGGTTCATCTATGCCTGTTGGACCATTACCGGCATCACGTGCCGCATGCCCGTTGTCTTTCTGATCATACGATTCTATTGAGGCAGCAACATAGTTGCTCCGCCAATGCCCCGAAAGAGGTTTTAATCTTTCTATGGCTTTACGGTGTTTTTCTGTATGAAAGGATATCCTTATATGCTTGTACATTGATAGTAAGTCCTATTATTTGTATTGGGTTCCGTAGATCCAATAACCAATCGCATTTGCATTCTCGGGGCTGGCTACCGTATACAATTTCTTTTTCAGCTTCATCACCTTGCGGAGAACGTGGACACCTCCGCCTCCAGCTATGCCAAGATCCATTACTTGTCCTTCCATGTAATTGTTGATGAGAGCAGCAACCCTGGAAGAATAATTTTTTGTGATCTCATCAATATCAAGCTCAAAAACCTCACCTGACCACTGAACTTCGCGGTTACCAAGAAACGACATGGCGCGGTCACGGCCTATGGGGCGTAGGTATTTGCGGTTAAATTCGTTGTCGATATCGTCCAGCAAGACAGATATCCCCAATGGGTAAGTCTTTACGTGTGTATTTACAAACTTTCCATTATTCATGGTGATCAGGTCGAGCGTATGAAAACCTATGTCTACAACTGCAACCCTCAATGATTTAAAATTAGTGCTATTGTCAGAAACATATTTCAGATATATGCCAAATCCCTGTGGCACGAAATATATATCAGTACTGTCCAAATCAAACCTGGTGCCATTAATGGTTATGCATTTCTGTTTTAACGCATGTATCAGTTCGGCAGACTTTTTTTTGCTGAATTGAGCAGCAGGTATGCCTAACACGATGGTGCTGTCATACGTGTTAAAATTGCAAGCCCTTATCACTGCTACCAGTAATGCAGTCCAGTGTGCAGATCCCAGAAATTCCGAATTGCGGGGATCGTAATACGGATCTTCGCCGCTTACATCAGGGCCAGCATAAAATTTGTTGCCGTCGACTTCAATACAACTGTGAGGACTAAATCCACCGGCCTCAATAGCGTTTGTAACGACTGTCCGAAAAGATACGACGGAATCGTTGCCATCTGCATCCTGAATCCCAAAGTGCGCTTTTGTGTAACCAAAACCGATATCAATCCCTAAGAATCTTGTCATAAATACCTCCTGAAAATTCTTTATAATGAAATATTACTTCCGACTGAGGTGAGATCTGAGAAAAAGACAAGGTTGGGAAAAGGACGACGCGAGGACGAGAGGATGAGGCAAGGCCGAGAAAAGGATGAGAAGAGTGCGCGATAGGGACGGAGAAAGGACAGGAAAAGAACTCTGAAAAAGGAAGGTCAATGTAGTACGGCGTAGCCAATACGCTATAATATTAATGTAAATATATTATGGTTGATGCTGTTTTTTAAAGGTACCGCAGGAATTTCAGGATTAAGACGGGAAAAGCCAGTAGACGTGCGGCTTACATATTGATGACGCTGTGATTTACTGATACTCGGTTGTAGGGCATGTCTGAAAGGCATTTCCACTGGGGGGAAAATCTTAAATCTACGTAAAAATAATATCGCTGGTAAAATAAATTTCTGGGAACCGCATTTTGGGAAGTAATATATAGTTAACGACATTGTTTTTCCGATTACTGCGTCAGCGCCTACGGAAAGTCTGAGAGGAAGTCGAACTAATTGAATCATATTAATCCCCCGAGATTATGGAAAGCCGATGACAAGTGTTGACACAGAAAATTTTTTTTCTGAGGGGTGCTGTGAACAAAGGGTGAAGCGCTAAAAGACATATTAATGTTTTCAGCATAAAAAATATCTTTACCTCATGTCATTATAGACCCGGTTCAATAAGGGGAAATACTAAAACAAGCGGGAAGTAATACGGGTTGTAAAATTGTTAAGTGCGGTAAGTATTGTTCTCTGAGCTATATCACCATTTGCGGATGAACTTAAAATAAGGCGGTTATGGAATCTTCGGAAGTGGATGGAAAAGTTAAGGTTAGAAGAATTCAATCAGGTGATCTCGAATCTGTGTATTCGATAAATAAAGAATGCTTTTTAGTAGATTCAAGTTCGCATTATTCTCGGTTTTTTATATCGCAGGCGTATGAGATATTTACGGATACATTCTTAGTGGCTGAAAAGGAGAAGAAATATTTCAGTGAAATAGAGATCATGCCTAATGTATTTAGAAAACGCTTTGCAGGTATAGAGAAACAAATAGTCGGTTATATTTTGAGCGTCCCCGATGCGCAGACTAAAAAAGCTGCCCGAATACTATCGATGGCAGTAATTACGACAAAGAGACGGAGGAGAATAGGTTTAAAATTATTGTCCGCCTTAGAGCGACGATTTAACCGGAAAGGCATTAGCCCTGTATATCTCTCCGTGACAGAGGACAATACAGATGCCATAGCATTTTTCAAGAAAAATAAATTCGGCGAGGCGTTTTACGCAAATGAAAAAAAAGAATTTATAACAGTGCGCGTTGAGGATAAATTTGATGGCAAGGATATGTCGCGCATTGTCATGATAAAACACTATAAATATAGCGATGAGTCCAAGAAGGCCGTTAGACTCAATAAGCTGATAGATCATATTAAAACGCTCTACCTGGAAGATCATATGAAAATACTCAAATCGATAATTGAGCTTAGCGGAGATAACAAAAAATTCCTACAAAGGTCACATGAGTATTTTGGAGAAGCGTATTACAGGCAAATGGGAGGAAAGAAAGCGGACTACGTAAGACACATCGAAAACTGGATGGAAAAGTATCTTTTGAATTCAGGCCATCCCGAGAAATTGACTCCAAGTCGTCTTGCATACGAATATCGGATACGGTTTCACTGGAAACCAGGCATGAGACCATTTTTGATGAAGGTGGCAAGACGGGTCAAACAAAGGTTGTGCATGCGCAAAATTAGAGATGCCCAAGCGCGCAATGAAAATAGAACGGATGAAATAGATCATATGAATATAGAACCGTGTACATCGTCAGAGGGGAATCAGGATGAATTGTCTGAAACGGCAGTATGCCCGTAGAAGGCCAGAAGATCTGAGAAACAATGTGAAACATGCCATATGAGATCATTGTTATCGTTGCAAATCCCGTGTTTGTTGTCACCATGGAAAAAAAACAACGTCTTCCGGATACAATGAGGCATACCCTTCGTTGAACATCTAATCAGTTTCTTCGAAAAAATCAAAATCAGTCAAGCAATAAAAGTAATATATCTATTAGAAAAGTCCATCTGTCTTAATTTGAGAAACGATAGGAGCATAGTGGTTTGAATATTGAAAGCCAATTATCCTTACTACGGGGAATAAATAAGGGAAACATAAATCAACGCTCATGCAGCAGAGAAACGGTCGTTGGTATCGGTAGTGAGTTAAGACAGGACAGAGCATTTTGCCCGGACGCGAATCTACGATCTGAAAAGATATGCATACCAGACGACATGAGGACCGGCCACGTGGGCGTATTTGGCACTACTCGTACAGGGAAGACAAAGTTAATAGAAAACCTCATAGTACAAGATATCGCAAAGGGCTATAACGTCGTCGTAATAGACCCGAAGGGCGATAATGAGCTTTATTGCCGTATTGTTCAGGCCTGTGTTGAGTATGGCCGTCTTGATGATCTGATGATGCTCACCCCGATATTTCCCCACTGTTCGATGCGTCTGAATCCATTGAGTCATTATTACATGCAGGATGAACTTGTCGATCACGTCGTATCCGGCATTAAGACCAAGGAAGACTATTACATCGGTATCGCAACTTCGGTTTCCCAGGCGATAATTCAAGGTCTGGTGGAACAGGCTAAATATCATGAAACAGAGCCCAAGATTAACTTCAATGAAATCAGGAGACGTGCTGACCAGGGCAGTTTGAAAGAATTCAAGGACTCGATTGTTAGTATGGCTACGGCCCTGGAATTGACACAGGAGCTAAACCAGATACTTGCCGCACCTTCTGACTTTTTTGCAAAAGTAAGCTCGTCGTTATTGACCACATTGAGGGCGCTAACAACTGGCAATATTGGCATGATAATCGGGAAAACTTTCGAAAACAGATTTCTTTCAAGGATCGAGAATGGCCAGGGCGTCGTATTGTTTTGCAATACCGGCAGCCTACTGGCTCGCCGTTCCGCCCACATTGTTGGCAAGGTTATCGTGAGCAGTATTCAGGGCCTGGTAGGCCGATGGCTGTCCAGCGGAAAAAAGCTAAATCCTCCGTTGTGCTTGCACATCGATGAGGCGCATAACGTAATGTATAAAGGCATCCAGGAAATGTTCAATAAGATGGGTGGTGGCAACGTATGGGTGCACATATACACGCAGAGTATAGCCCAGATAGTTGATGAAATAGGGCAGGACACGACAATAAGTATTTTAGACAATATAAATACGTGGATATACATGCTTGTAAATCATCCGGACACGGCGAAGTCCATTGAAAAGGTCACGCCGCAAGTCAGGCAGTTTGAGCCGACGTTTCGGTTTGACGGCGGCGTGATGATGCGAAGCGAACCTGTCCCGATGATAACATCCCAGCAGTTGTTGAGCTTGCAGCGGCGTCAGTTTTTCATGCGACATTTTGGGAAGTTTTATTATGGACGGACCGCGGACGTGGGCCGTAAATGGCTTGACGTCAAGTTTCCTGAGATCAACCAGGACACCATACGAGATCTACCCAAGATATTGGATCCCGACACAGGCCGCGAGGAGGACATGGAGGCTATGGTGATGGAAAGTTTGAAGTCGGTAGGAGCTGCGACTGTATATGCGAGTTAATTTCCTTAACAGAAGCATTCAGCGTTGGGGCTTGAGGGCATATTGAAATCACAAATTCTCGTATGTTTGATGGAAGCGCATACACTACATTAGAGTTGAACGGAAATGAACGTCATAAATCTGAAGATTTACACTTGTTATAGAAATATATTTATCTATGTCCATGGAGGTAAGTGAAAATAGATTATGGTAGCTGTTTTAAGCGGAAAAGATACTGCGGAACAAAATATCCTCATGAAAATACTGGCCTTAAGAAACGTGCCAGAAATAACAGACATGCGTGATTTTGAAAGGTACGAATTGGAGCTGACTGCGACAATCGAATACCAGCTACCAGAACAAAAAAGAGAGAGATTAATTCTTCAGACGACCAACATATCAGCCAAAGACGTTTTCTTTCATACAATGGCAACTCTGCCTGAGGGCTTGCAAGTCAACGTCAGTATCTATTTGCTAGTTGATAATGAACTGGTCGTTGTGAGTGTATCCGGTTGCGTACTGAGACCCAAGGAAATCGGAATAGCCATCAGTTTTGAAAGTAATTACAAAGTGGAGATTATTTCGAAAACAGCCGACGAGGAAAGTATCCAATGAGTCCTGTGCTGATTCTCCCGGATTATAAATTAACAGACCCGTTAATTCGTCATCTCTGGGTAACCGTTACCGGAATGACGTTTGAAACTAAAATTGTGGTTTATATCGGGGTCTTGAGGGGAGTGTGGTTTATGCTGGAGACCTTTATTTTGAAAATTCGTGAAGTATCATCAAGATATGTCAAGGAAAATGACAATCTCAAGCCAGCTGACATGGATCAGTACCCACTTGCCGTAGGCTGTGGGGTTTTACCCCCGGCAGGGTATCAACAAGTCACTGAGGTAGAAGGATTAAGCGATAATTAATGAATGGAGCAGATTCCAGATGAGCAATGTAGTAAACCTTAAAATTCCGGGCGCTGAAGGCGCTCCGGGCGGCAGCAGCGATGGTAAAAAAACCGAATCGGTCGAGAACTACGAGAAACCCCTTCAGCAGTTGATGAATATTATCGAGCACGTCTTAGTATGGCGTGACCCTTATACAGCATCGCACCAGAGAAGAACCACGAACCTCGCCTATGCGATAGCCATGCAAATGAACATAGATTCTAACGTCGCGGCAGGCATCCGCGCCGCATGCTCCGTGCACGATATAGGAAAGATTAGAGTGCCGTCGGAAATTTTAGCCAGGCCGGGCAATCTCTCGAGGAGCGAGCAGCTCCTCATCATGGAACACCCCGTGAAGGGGTACGAAATACTGCAAACCATCGAGTTTCCTTGGCCGGTCGCTGCAATTGTGCTTCAACACCATGAGCGAATCGACGGAACGGGGTATCCATACAGATTGAAGGGACCCGATATCTGTTTTGAGGCGAAGGTGATCGCCGTGGCGGACATTGTCGAAGCAATGGCGTCGCACAGACCATACAGGCCCGCCCTCGGTTTCAGTGCTGCGTGTCAGCAAATCATCAGGAACAAGGGTGTACTCTATGACCAACAGGTGGTGGACGCATGTATCAATCTCTTCGCAAAGAGGGAGGTAGAAGATGTTCTTGGCGGTATTTCATAGTTTCAGGTTTTTTTGCGCGGGCCAGGAAGGTAACTGGGAGTGCTGGTCGATGAGGTGATGCAGCTTATATACCTCGCAAAAAGAGATCCTTTCTTCATCGCGTCAATACCACAAACATAAAGTAAGGACTTTTTAATGAAAAGCATTGAACAGGCCGTTGAAACGCTTAAGCGAAATTTTGATAAGGCACAAAAGTTTTATGAGATTGAGAAAGCGATCCTTTCAATTTTGAATTTCCAAGATTTTCTGGAGAAGTTGGTCGCAGAAATAAAGGAAAAGCGCAAAGTCCACTATGTCTGGATATCTATAATCGATAATAGTGCGGTTGCCGGCATGATCCAACAATCGGTCACAGCGGAAGTTCTTGCCAAAACACAAACAAATCTCATTGACAGGGATACATTCTGCAATCTAATCAAAAATGAACCGGATCCCATTCTGGTCAGTGATAATTTAAAGCTCTTCCACTCTTTGCTCCCTGAGAAGTATAGGCATGCCCGTTCCCTTGCCGTCGTTCCTCTGACTCTTGACGGCGAAATAGTAGGGTCGATTAATCATGCGGATGAATCGAAGACCCGGTACCTTCCAGGCATGGATACAACCTTGCTTAAAAGGCTTTCAACCATCGTATCTATTTGCCTTTCCAATGTGACGGCGCACGAAAAGCTCAATGCGCTAGCATCAAGAGATCCGCTGACAGGACTTTTAAACCGCCGTGTACTGGAACAAACGCTTAATTACGAATTTGACAGATCGAAGAGATATGGGGACCCGTTATCTATCGCGTTCATCGACGTAGACGACTTCAAGGGAGTCAATGATACTTTAGGCCATAAAACCGGTGACGAGCTGTTGCGGTACATAGCCGGTAATATGTTAAACCTGACACGCGGAAGCGATGTTGTTGCCAGATTTGCCGGTGATGAGTTTGTAATCATACTTACCAATACGCCAGCCGTTAATGCTATAGAATTTAAAACCCGTTTGCAGTCATTTTTCGCCGATAACCCCATGCAGCATGGAGACATAACTATACCGGTATCGGTGAGTTGCGGGTTGGCATATATGGATAATGGTGATAGTAGCGCGTATGCCGACGCTAAATCTTTCCTGCAAAAAGCAGATACGATGCTTTACGAAGACAAGAAAGGGAAGGGTACCAGGTGTGCTGGATGAAAAGCAGTTGTGCCAGCGATTAAGTGTGATAGTTTACTGCGAATATTGCACACAGATTATGGACTATGGAAGTCGAGATTCACGCTCAATTAGTCTATGTAGTACCTTTCATCCTGAAATGGACAATCCCGATCATATCAAATCCACATTATGCTGCTAACGGAGAACACCTACAAGTCTTTAGTCTGAGATAACTCTGAGGATAGACGATTACGGGTAGAAATGTGCATGATCAGATGAAGGAGGACTTTTTGTATGTCACCCACACTCACTTCAGGCCAGCCTTGCGCAAAGCGTTAATGTTGGCATCTATTACCGATTGATCCTTGAACGGAGATATCTTTGCCCAGTAATCCACTGAGAACTTCGGATTTATTCTGAGGACTTCAGCGGCTTCAGCGTGAGCCTCCTCATCTCGACCCATCAGACTGTAAGTAACGGCCAGACCAATATGCGCAAATAAGTTGTCAGGCGACCGCTGGAGTGCCTTTTTGAACTCTGCAACCGCTTCCTTAAACCGCCCCGTCACCCGGTAGGCGTGGCCGAGGTGTAAGAAGTTACCGGTCTCACCTAAAGGGTCAAGTCGGATTACTTTTAAGAAAATTGGAATGGCTTCTTCCGACCGGCCTGCATAGTTTAGACTCATGGCATACACCAAATTGACGAGCGCTCCTCCGGGATCCAGTGCCACAGACCGTTCCCCTTCAGCAATTGCCTTGTCATACTCCCTTTTCAGGACATAGAAATGACCCAATAAGCCGTGCGCAAAAGGCATGGAATTGTCCATAGCAAGGGCTTTTTGTGCCAACTCTATACCTTTCTCAATAGATTCCTGAGGGGACTTTCCAAGGCCTAGCCAAAACTCCATCTGGTTAACCATACCCATGAGGACATAATTCATTGGAACATTCGGACACATCGCAATCGCCTCCTCTGCGATCCGACGAGCCTCCCTGGTGTCCCCGACATTGTGACCCCAATAGTAATGCCACCCTTCCATTGTCTTTAAATAGCAATCGAGACCTTGCTTCCCTTTGTAATATTTATCGTAGGTTGAAGCTTGCTCCCCTTCCGTCAACTTCACTCGGATGGCCGTCAACGTCTTTATGGTGATCTCATCCTGCAGAGCAAATATGTCTGTTAGATCACGATCGTACCGTTCCGCCCAGATGTGTCGTCCTGTAAGGGCATCGATCAACTGGGCATTAATCCGGATTCGGTCAGCCGACCTTTGAACACTTCCCTCCAGAACATACCGAACTCCAAGCTCCTCGCTCACTTGTTTAACCTTCACAGGCTTGCCCTTATAGGAAAAGGTTGACTGTCTGGATATCACAAATAAGTGGGGAACTTTGGACAGAGCGGTGATGATTTCCTCGGTGATCCCGTCACTCAAGAACTCCTGCTTGGGGTCCTCGCTCATATTTACAAAGGGCAGTACGGCAATAGAAGGGTCGTCAGGCAAGGGGAATGTCATCTTTTTCTTGGATGCAACCTCCACAGATGGATTAATAAAATGCGGATATAACTGCCAGACGCCATTGGCTAAAGCAATCAGAACTATAATGATTTTAATGGCAGGGTTGATCCGATTCCAATAATTTAACCCAATCCTTTTCCAACTGCGTAACAATGATGCAGTCTCCCCCTCCGGTAAAACTCGGTACACCCGCACGGGTTCCGCGATATTTTTTACAGTCTGCTTTCCAATATATTCATATCTTAATTCTAACTTGTCTTTAATCTGTTCGTAAACAATCCCAGACAAGCAAATGCCCCCTGCATCAGCAAGGATCTGGATCCGCACTGCAACGTTGAGCCCATCCCCGAAAATGTTTTCTTCTTTCTCCGATACCTCGCCAAGATTGATCCCGAAACGAAATTCCATTCTTCGAGGTTCAGGCAATTCATCATTTCGATTTTTGAGTTCCTTCTGAATCTCAACAGCGCACTTTACGGCATCTACTACATTGGGAAACTCGGCGAGAACATGATCTCCTGGAGCATCGATGACTCTGCCTCCATGCTGTTGAATAAGGCTTGTCATCACTTCCTTATAGGCATTAAGTGTACGGATTGTTCCTGCTTCATCCTTGGCAAGGAGGCGACTGTAACCTTTTACATCTCCGCTGAGAATGGCGGCCTGTTTGCGTTTAACTTCTGGTGTGCTCATGGAATCCCCAAAAGGTCAGTTGGGTTGGTTGGGAAGTTAGATTAGACCCTGTAGTTATGTGAGAGTCTACTAATATTGAATGGAGATATCAAGAAGGATTATCAATTACCATTTGAAAGAGTGTATAGAAGGGCAAAACTCAAAAATCACTCTTTCAGGAAGTTACAAACACCCTCTGTCATCCGAAAAACAGCCTTCCATAAATTGCAGGTTTCAACCTGACATCGATGCCGATTATTTTGTGATAGCCGTCAAAAAAAGTAAAAAAGCATTCGAGGAGGTAATATATCTAAAATTTTTAAGAATCCCGCCGTTTGAGAAGTAATATATATTCAAGGAAGGGCAAATATTATCCGCAAATAATACCCTCCCAGTCCGAGAAAGTTCCGTTCCCGTTGACCGGCTTGAATTTAAAACCATTTTCGAATTCACACAGAAGTAGGAATGTTAATATGCAAGCTTAACTGGCGCAATACAATATATTAAGCGCAATCATATTAATTTTTGCGCTGATTTATCTACCCGCCATAGTTCATAATGTTTCTAAGGTTGTATCATCATTTGCTGGTGCATTTGGCGGCGTCTTTAGCAGATGCCATAGCGGGAACCATAATTCTCAGACCTATGATCTCGCCAGGCTCTGTGTTTTAAGACTTATAATGAGATGGAGACGTTAATAAATCGTCACGGAATGGGCTTGTAATTGTATGACCAATAAAAACCGAATAGATAAAGAAATGCAGAAGATGCAAGGGCTTCACAATCCCATGATGGAGGATCAGCTTGGCCGGGTACTACGTCCAGAAGATATGGCTCGTTATATTGGACTTGACGTAAAAACGGTCAGAGCGTATTATGCATCCTTAGGTGGAGTACGCTTGGGACGCTGTATATTGTTCTTTGAAAAGGAGGTTATCAATGCCATACAAAAAAGGTCAAAAATGGGTGGCCCAAGTGAGAATCAACGAGAAGCGGAAGGAGAAAATCTTTCCGAGCAAGAAGGAAGCCATAGCATGGGAAAGCAAGGCCCGATCAAATCCAGAAGAGATATGGCCAGAGAAGATAAGCACGGTATCCTTGTTTGACTGGTCTCAGGCTTATCTGAACTATGCCAATGCTCAGTTTGCTTATGTAACCTACGCTGAGAAGAGGACCATGTTCAAAAGGCTCCTCAAAGAAATAGACCCGGCTCTTCCAGTTTCTGAACTGACACCTGGTTATATTCAGGCCTATATAACAAAGCAGAAGATTGAGCGGTCAGGTTATGCAGCAAACAAGGATAGGAAGAATTTGGTCGCTGCGTGGAACTGGGGCATGGAATACATGAACCCTAAACTACCCGGACCCAATAACCCTTGCCAAGTTAAAAAAATGCCTGAGGTCAGAAGCCCCCGGTATATGCCCCCGGAAGAAGATTTTTGGAAGGTATATAAGTTGGCAAGCGGTCAGGATAGAGTCATGCTTCTAGCTTTTCTTCATCTGGCAGCAAGAAGAGGTGAGATTTTCAGACTGACATGGGAAGATGTCGACTTCAATGCCGACCAAGTGCGGTTATGGACACGGAAACGGCATGGCGGTGACCTCGAATTTGATTGGTTGCCAATGACAAAAATGTTAAAAAAAGCGCTTCTGTGGTGGCAAAAAACCAGACCGATTAAAGATGCTGAACACGTTTTTCTATGCCTTGAAAAGAAAAACTTCTGCATGGAAAGCTATGGCAAGCCTTTTAAGTACAGGCAACATTTTATGGTCAATTTATGTGAACGGGCTAAAGTAAAGCCTTTTGGCTTTCACTCAATCCGTCACCTGACTGCATCAACCCTGTACAAACTGGGTTATATGGTTGCAGCTATTCAGTCTGTCTTGAGACACGAGAGTGCAACTACCACGGCAAAATACATCAAGTCATTGGGACTTGAAGGCGCACGTTCAGCATTGGAAGCTTTATCGCAACAAAAAGGTAGGGTTTTGATTTTCAAACCACGGGAGAAAAATGAGGGAGAAAATCTTTCACAAAAAGAAAAAGCCGTCTCAGGAGCCGTCAACTCCTGAAGGGGCAAATCAAAAATGATTCGGTAATTTGTAACTAATTAAAATGACATAATATTTCTTGGCGTCCCCACCGGGATTCGAACCCGAGTTACCGGCGTGAAAGGCCGGTGTCCTAGGCCTCTAGACGATGGGGACGTGTGATGCAGAAGAAATTGCTTAAGAGTCGTGCCTTTTATCCTATTGTTGACGAAAAAGTCAAGCAACAAATAAGGGATAAAAAAATAAGATTGCCGCGTCACTGCCCCTTCGTATTTCTCAGGGCTATGGCCCACCCCCGCAATGACAGACAATGAGAAAGCAGACCTGGAGGGGCTGCACTACATTTGTTCATATATCGTCTCTTAATGGAGTCTTACTCAAAAATAACCGGTTCCTTGAGAATTGATTCTCTCGCCTTGGCTGCAAGCGCCGCCACCTGGGGATGCGTCTCTTTCAGATTCCTGAGCTGCCATAAGTTGTCCGCTGTACGGAGGACAAGCATTGCCATGTCCCCATCAGAAATCCCGGCAGTTTCGATAATTTCGTCCCAGTCAACTCCTCTTGCCCAATCGTAAATAACTGAAGATGTCCATAGATAGAGCGGAGATACACGAAACCCCGCGGCTTTCATGCGTTCCGCAAGCGGCTGCAAAGTATTAACTATCCGGCTGTAGCACCGCGTCAGTTTACGTGACATTGTCTTGCTCGTCATTCTTATATTATCGTCACCGTCATAAACAAAAGGGGCGAGCGCCGCCGCGAGGAGATTTTCATCATCCGTCGGAAATACATTCCGCTTCAGAGATTCGGCGATGAGAATGGGCTGGTCCAGCCTTAACTTGGATGCCCATAAGCCGTTTTCCGTGAGCCTGTCATTCTCATCTACGAAGCTTTCCGCCTTGAGAAAGATGAGATGCCGCTGGAAGTCTTCCCACAGGCCTAAGCCATGGTCCGGCGCTCCCCCTCCTTTCATCATGCGCGTATGCTGATACATGGCAAAAGAGTTTTCAAAGATGCTCTTTATATCCTCCGGTGTTTGGGAGAGAAGGAGATTCAAGACCATGGAAAAATCATTCTTTATCTGGCTCAAAATATCTTCCGGTCTCTTGAAGAGAAGGCGCCGGATATGCTCTAAATCCATGAATCTTCCGGGAACGACGAGCAGAAAGCCGATCTTGTCCTGCCCCCGTCTTCCGGCCCTTCCCGTCATCTGGTGGAATTCGGTGCCCTTCAAAGGGTTGAATTCGCGGCCGTTGAAGAGATCTGAATTAAAAAGCACGATTGTTCTTGCGGGGAAATTAACACCGGCCGCTACAGTGGAGGTGGCGAAGATGGCCTGGAGATTACCACTTTTCATCATCGTCTCCACAAGGAATTTCCAGGAGGGGAGTTGTCCCGCATGATGGGAAGCGACCCTTGACGCCATAAGATAGTGGAGCTGCTTATGCATTTTCAGATAGGGGAAACGGGAGATAGTCTCTTCCATGGTATAATGGAAGGAATCATCCTTGTCATCGTCCGGGAGCCTTCCGCAGGACTTCAAGGCCGCATCGCACTCCGATCTGGACTTAAGAAAAAAGATGGCCGGCAGGAGCTGGTATTTTCCCAGGACCCTGATGATTTCACCGAATGGGGGAGATTGCCCCCGATGCGGCATTCTCTTTTGCTTATCTTTGAAAAATTCGTTGACCTTGCCGTAAAGTCTTTTCTTTTCCAGGTAGGGCATGACTCGCCCGGAGGGGTGGAAAAAAAGTGGATAGAGAGGAACCGGTCTTTTTTCTTCTCTCACAACGACGCATTCCTTTCCCCTTATCGTGGAGAGCCATTGGGCGATCTCATCGCCGTTGCCTATGGTAGCGGAGAGGAGGAGGAGGTTTATTCTGGCAGGGAGGTAAATCATAACCTCCTCCCAAACAACGCCCCGGTCTTCATCTCCGAGAAAATGGGCCTCGTCCAGAATGACGAGATCACAGTTTAAGTCTTCCCCGCTGTGCATTACATCATAGAGCTGGTTTCTTAAGATTTCCGTAGTCCCTACAATTATCGGGGCGGCAGTATTTTCTTTGGTGTCACCCGTCAGGATGCCGACGTTTTGGCTCTCGAACTGAAGTCCGAATTCCACCCATTTGGCATTGGTCAGCGCCTTCAGGGGAGAAGCGTACCAGCATCTTCCTCCTCCGCTGAAGACAGACAGAATCGCCTGTTCTGCGACCCAGGTCTTCCCCGAACCGGTCGGCGCAATTACAAGACAGTCGGTCCTTCTGACTGCTTCCAGTGCGCGGAGCTGAAAGATATCCGGGGCAAACGGAGTGGAGACGGGTCTTCCTATTTTTGCAAATATGCCTTTCAGCACCGGCTCGGCATCGGCCTGCAATCTTGCATATTCACGTGGTTTAGGCTTTCTGCGATACTTATCTTTTTTGTCAAACCGTTTCGGGTGACGATGCAGCATAGAGATCAGTCACTTTCTCCATTTAGGACTCTGCTTTTTTTGTATCATGAATAGTGCTTGCGGTAAAGGATTGCTTGATTTACCGGGAGGATGCTCTGCAAGTCCCCCGCCTTGCAGGCGCTTAGCTTCTAATTCGAAAGTGATTGTTCGATACAGGAATTCATGGTAGCTTTAAAGCGTTGTGAAGAATAACGGGTTTTGCGACCCATTTGGGGATGTCCGAAACATGGCAGGACGTGCATTTGACGGAAAAGACATATCCATCATCGAAGATGTAGGCAGGATCATCAGCGGTTCGAGCAGCCCGGCGGATACACTTCGCGAAATTGTCAGACTTATTGCCGATAAATTCGGTGTCGATGTATGTTCCATCTATATATTTGACGTGGCTAAGAATCGCCTGTCTTTGGCGGCAACTGTCGGTTTGAGCGAGGACATGGTTGGTAAGATATATATGAGCCTCGATGAGGGCCTGACGGGCCTTGTCCTCGAGGAAATGAGACCTCTTTTTGTGAAAAATCCTGCGCGCCATCCCAGATACAAGTATTTCGAGGGGAGCGGCGAAGAAAAGTATCATAGTTTTTTGGGTCTTCCGCTCGTTTACCGCGGCGAGGCACTGGGAGTCCTGGTTATTCAAACTGTGGATGAATCAGCCATAGACGAATCCGACATCGCCATATTTTCCATGGTTGCGTCTCAGATAGCAGGGGTGGCGGCTTATGCCAATCTCTTAAGAGATATGAAAGAAAAGGCCGGGCATGCGGATGAGACGGCGGCTGTGGTTTCAGGCACGGAGCAGGGAAAGATAAACCGCATTGTGAAAAAGGATTTATTAAGAGGTGTGCCTGTATCCGCCGGATTCGGAGAAGGACATGCCCACTACCTCCGGGAGTCAATCGGATTTTCCGATGTATATTTTCATGAAGCCGATGATGTGGATCATGAAATCAGCAGGCTCGAAAATGCCCTCAAACGCTCCGAGGCCCAGGTCGAGCGCTTATGCACTGATGTAAGATCTGAAGTTTCCCCGGGGGATGAAGACATTTTGCGCACATATCTCAAGTATCTTCATGACCGCGGCCTGAAAAACAAAATCATTGCCCATATCAGGCAGAAGTACACAGCCGAGTATGCACTGAAGGAAGTAATCCTGGACTACGTGAGGCTGTTTTCCAAGATGGATGACCCCTACCTTCGGGAAAGAGGGTTTGATATTGAAAACGTGGGGAAAAGGATATTAAAAAATCTTCTTGGCTTTGAAGATGAGGACCCCAAGAGATTTGCGGGAAAGACAATCGTCATTGCAGCCAGCATATCTCCTGGTGACTTGATCCATCTCAGGCATGAGAACCTGAAAGGCATCATCGTGTCTAAAGGCGGTGAGGCATCCCACGTGTCAATTCTTGCAAGGTCATTCGAGATACCCATGGTCATTGTTTCCAGGGCGCTCCTCAGGGAAATACAGGAGAATGACTTGTTGATTATGGACGGCAGGTCAGGCGTCATCTATCACAAACCGTCGGAACTTATCGTACGGGAATATCAGCGGCTCGAAGATGAAAAGGCAAGGCAGTATGGAAGGCTTGAAGCCATAAGGTCCTTAAAAGCTCAAACACCGGATGGTTTTGAAGTCAGGCTCGGCGCTAACATCAGTCTTCTTTCCGACTTTGAACTTGTGGAAAAATACGGCGCCGACCATATCGGTCTTTATAGAACTGAATTTCCCTTTCTTGTGAGGGAACGCTTTCCCTCGGAAGATGAACAGGTGAACCTTTACCGGCGCGTGCTTGCGGCAGCCAAGGGGAAAGAGGTTACCATGCGCACCCTCGATGTGGGAGGAGATAAATTCCTATCCTATCTGGACTATCCCAAGGAGGATAACCCCTATTTAGGCTGGAGGTCCATCCGGGTGTCCCTTGAGCTCAGGGATGTTTTCAGGGAACAGATACGCGCTATCTTGCGGGCATCAGCATTTGGTCATTTAAAAATCCTGTTTCCCATGATTTCTTCAGTGAGAGAAATAAAAGATACTTTATCAATTTTAAACGAGGAAAAGTCAGGCTTGCGGGGGAAAGGTATCCCCTTTGATGACAGGATCAAAGTGGGTCTCCTCCTTGAAGTGCCGGCAGCGGTCGTTATCCTGGAAAAGCTGCTGCGTTATGTGGATTTCGTCAGCGTCGGGACCAATGATCTCGTCCAGTTTCTTCTTGCCGTGGACAGAAATAATCAAAAAGTTGCGCCCATATATAACCCTCTCCATCCCGCCGTGATTTCCACCATCCTGGACATTACTTCAGTCTGCAGGAAAAATGATAAGCCTATGGTCATTTGCGGTGAAGCGGCAGCAAATCCTAAATGCGCTTACCTTTATCTGGCGATGGGTATCGATCAGCTAAGTATGAATTCACCCTCAGTGCCGATTATCAAGCATCTCATCAGACATGTGAAATTTGCGGATGCGAAAGAGGTCTTGGCGGCCGCATTGTCGATGGAGGACACTGATGAGATAGAGGAGCTGGTGGATGAGCGCGTTTCTCTGGTATTAAATGACTTGAATGCAGATGCTCCCGCAAGAAGCCGCAACACAGCTTGAGAATGTAGGTATTGATAAAATTATATTGGTCCAGACTTCCGCCTTGAACAGGCATGGCGTCCCGCTATCCTTCTACTGCTTTGAAGCTTCCTTTTCGCAGGTTATGAAGTTTGATAGGCAAGCAGATACATCGGAGACCAGTTTTTCAAGCAGTCCCGTGTCCATACCCGGCTGGTAGCGCAGATTGGAATGGTCTCCGAGATTTATGCTGCCCATAATCTCGCTGTTGACGATTATGGGGGCAATGGCGAGAGACTTGATAAAGAATTTCTTCTTGCGCGGGAGAAGTTTATAAAAGGGCTTCAGATCATTGTTGACGAGTACAGGCTTTGTGCTGTCTGCGATGATACTTAAGAATGTGACACGGTCTATTATGTTTAGGCGTTCCTTGATGATGTGCGATGCTCTCAGCACCTGAATCAAGCCTGCAAAATCGGTTTCAATGGCGACCGAGATCCACACGAAAGGAATGTCGAATTCTTCTTCAATCTGTACGAGAAGTTTTTCAAAGAGGTCTTTGGCATTGAGGAAGGAAGGGAGATTTTTCTCGATCTCGCTTATTTTTTTGGCGATTTCCTCGTTTTTCTTCAAGATGTCAACATGTTCATCCATGCATCTTTTCTCCTTCGTCACAGCTTGAATTCGGCGACGACAACTGTATGATCCGATGGTTTTTCCGCAAGCCTCGTATCCATGTCAATTCTGCAGCCAGTTGATTTTCCAGCCAGGGGCGGAGTTGCTAAGATGTGGTCTACCCGCCAGCCCAGGCCCCGCTCGACGGATTTAGGCACCCGGTAGTCAAAGAAAGTATAATGACTCCCTTCACCGGGGTGGAATTTTCTGAAAAGATCGAGAAATCCCCATGACTTCACAAGATCAAAAGCCTCCCGCACCTCCGGTGTGAAACAGACATGGCCCATGAGCCTCTTGGGATCATGCACGTCTATGGCTTCCGGCGCTACGTTGAGGTCTCCACACCAGATCAAGGGCTGATCGGATGAATACGATTTTTTGAGAAACGCCCTGAGCCGCTTGAACCACTTGAGTTTGTATGCGAAGTGTTCACTTTCCCGCTCGCGCCCCTGGGGGACATACGTGTTTAACACGGATATGCCGGAAAACACGCCCCTGATCAGGCGGTCGTAATCGGGCGGGTCGCCGTCATCAAGACCGAAATGGACGCCCTCCGGTTTTACCAGGGATGCCACGGCCACGCCGTTATAGCGTTTATCTCCTCTAAAGATTACATGGTAGCCGGAGTCTTCAAAATCGTGGGCGGGAAAATTCTTGTCTTCAACCTTGGTTTCCTGCATGCAAAAGACATCCGGGCGATTTGCTTTAAGCCACGGTATAACAATGTGGAGGCGGGATCGGACGGAATTCACGTTGTAGGTCGCTATTCTGAAGATTCTCATGGCATCTATAAAGACAAGTTACTGCTCAAACAACTATAAGAAAAACGGTTCTGACTGTCAATATGAAACGGACCGGCCGCGTCTGTCTTGCCGCGGCCCTTTACTTGCTGGCCTTGTGATAACCGGCCTTGATGGCTTCATCTTCTGAGTCAAATGTGACGCGGCGATACTCCAGAACTTTGTCATAGTATTTCATTCCCGGAAGATGATAGCGCTTGCTGTCCCGATTCCCTATTACCTTGACCTTATTTTCATCTGTAGTATGTGCGGCTGCTTCGGAGGTTACGACTTCCACCTTGCTCCATGTCTTTCTTGGATTCAGCGCATAGGCTTTGCTCTTATCTTTTATGGCTTGTTTGCGGTTTCCCATTTTATGATAGGCAATTCCGCGATGGTAATAAGCAACGGCCAACTTGGGGTTCAGTTCAATGGCCTTGGTGCAGTCTTCAATTTCCTGCTCATGGTTGCCCAACTCCCCGTAGGCAACGCCACGATTATTGAAGGCCACAGCGTCTTTAGGATTTAGCTGCAGGGCCTTGCTGCTGTCCTCAATCTGCTGTTTGTAGTTTCCTGTCTGGCCATAGGCAGCGCCTCTGTTATTGTATGCGACTGCATCCTTGGGATTCAGCTCTATCGCCTTATTGAAGGCTTCTATCGCTTCGTTATACTTTCCCTCCATGACGAGTGCCACACCCTTTTCTACCCAGCTTGAAGTCTTAACGTCTGCGACCGAGGACGTCGCGTAAATAAGACAGACACTGCAAATGATGTATAAAGCCTTCCTCTTCATGGAATCCCTCCCCAAGCTCAGTTGCTTTCTGCAAATATGCAGCACAGCCTATTTTATTGCTGCTCGCACATTCGAACTCTTAATTCCATAAGAATATGACGCGGATGATGCAGCGCATGTCACGCATGGTCAATGTCACGCCATTGCTTTCCTGTATTCGTCGATGAGGTACTGTTTGTCGATTCCGTGGTCAATAAAGTCCCACGGTAAAATTTCATCTATGTCTTTACGGCGATACACGTAGAAATCCGCATTAACATTGACTTCCTTGAAAGCCTTTGGCCAGTTGCCTTTGTTTGTATGAGCTGAAAGAAGGATGCCGCTGACTCTTCTGTCTCCAAGGGAGAGCAGAGCCTGTATGTAGTTCCATTTCGGGAGATCGTGGATGACCTTTACAGACGGCTCCTTGCGCAAGGCGTTCTCAATCCTCCTCATTCTTTTTCTTACGGCATTGATATCTTCGAGGGGCAGCCACTGAAAGGGCGTAGCGGGCTTCGGGATGAACTGATTGATGCTGAGGGTAATGCGTTTGAACCTTTTTCGTCCTGCCGAAATTTTCATGACGCGATGCGTTATCTTCTTGATCATATCGATGATGGCATCGATGTCTGCCTCTGTCTCCGTTGGCAGGCCTACCATGAAATAAAGCCTCACATTGGCGATACCATGCTCGATGAGCAATTCGACCGCCTGGAAAATATCTTCTTCCGTTATGCCTTTGCGGATCACGTCTCTCAAACGTTGGCTGCCTGCTTCCGGCGCCAGGGAAACTGTTTCGACACGCGATTTCTGGAGCAGGGAGACCAATTCGGTGTCAAGACGATCCAGCCTGAAAGAGCCGAGAGCGACTTCTCCGTTATTGTCCATGATGTATCGACACAGCGATGGCAGGTCAGGATGATCGGAAACCGCCGTGCCGAGGAGACCGATCTTTTTTCCCCCCTCCATTCCGCGGATGAACGACGGTTCAAGCGTCTCCAGGCTCCTGAATCTCGCGGGCCTGTATAAGAATCCTGCCGCGCAGAAGCGACATCCGCGCCGGCAGCCGCGGCTTACTTCAGTTAAAAATAGTTCCTTGAATTCGTGAGAGGGGGTGCTTATGCATTGTTCGGTCGTGAAAGTGTTTATGTCTGAAATATGTCTTGTCTTTATCTTTGCAGGCAGTGAGGCATCTACAGGCCGGATATCTTCTATGAGATGGTCTGCGTTGTAATATACGCTGTAATATTTTGGAACATAGGCCCCCGTGACTTCTCTCTGTACGCGAAAGAGGAGATCGTTCCGGTTGAGACCGAGGCGGCAGGAACTTTCAATGACATGGAGAAACTCGGGCAGCAGCTCTTCCGCCTCTCCCAAGAGAAATAGGTCGAAAAAATCCGCCAGCGGTTCCGGATTCAGGGTTACCGAGACGCCGCCGCCAATAATTAAAGGCTCCGTTTCTCTTCTTTCTCCGGCGGAGAGAGTAATTCCTCCCATGCTCAGCATTTTCAGAATACCGGGGTAATCATTTTCAAAGGGGATCGAGAAGGCGATGATGTCGAATTCAGTGAGGGGCTTCTGCGACTCCAGGCTGAAGAGGGGGATTGATGAAGAAACGAACGCTGTTTCATCCTCAGGGTCAGGAAGAAAGGCTCTTTCGCAGAGAAATGATGTTTGACTATTTATTAACGAATAGACGGTTTGGAATCCAAGGTTGAGCATTCCCGTCCTATAGTAATTCGGGTAGGCAAGGCAAACTTTGAGGAGTTCTCCCCAGATTTTCTTCTGATATCCCTTTTCATCGGCTAAGACATCATTATATTTTTTTTTGAGTTTCCAGGACATGAAATCCAAAATCCTAATTTCTAAATCCTAAACAAATTCGAATATCGAAATTCTAAACGGTTTGGTCATTCGGATTTTGACATTGTTTAGATTTTCGGATTTAGAATTTCGTATTTGCTCTTCACCTGGTGGCAGAGCGAACTAAATTCTTTAGGATTTTGCATTTACAGCTTTAATTTGTCTCCTCTAATCTGCCTGTCTTCTCAGAAATGTAGGTATCTCAAGGTCGAGATGGTCTACATCATCTACCATTCCCATCTTGACTACATTGACATTATCAATGGGCTTTTCATGCCTTAGATAGGCGGGCATAGAGAGGTCCTCTCTCTTGTGGGAGCCCATACGTGAAACATTTTTTATGACTTGATTGTGTTTTTGCGGCTCGTTAAAACCGGTCGCTATGACGGTGATGCGTATTTCATCTCCCATGTTTTCATCTACGACAGTTCCGAAGATGATATGCGCATCCTCATGGGCTTCCGACTGGATCAGAGAGGATGCCTCATTGATTTCAAAAAGGGTCATATCAGGGCCGCCCGTGATATTCAGAAGGATACCATGTGCACCCTGGATGGTATTGTCTTCGAGCAGCGGAGAGGAGATTGCCTTCTGTGCAGCTTCCACGGCTCTGCAATCACCTCTTGCGATTCCGGTTCCCATCAGCGCCATCCCCATCTCAGACATTATACTTCTGACGTCGGCGAAGTCGAGGTTGATGAGACCAGGCACCATTATCAAATCGGAAATTCCCTTTACGGCATGATAAAGGATGTCGTCTGCCTTCTTGAACGCCTCCAGAAGTGAAAGGGTTTTCCCTCCCAGACTGAGGAGCCTCTGATTGGGCACGACTATGAGGGTGTCCACGATCTTTCTCAGCTCTTCTATGCCTTCTTCTGCCTGCTGATTCCTTTTCTTTCCTTCGAAGAGGAATGGTTTTGTAACGACGGCAACGGTCAGAATCTGCATTTCTTTGGAAATCTCCGCAACTATTGGTGCGCCACCGGTGCCCGTACCGCCACCGAGGCCGGCGGTGATGAAGACCATGTCTGCCCCTTCGACGGAGTTCCTCAGTAGATCTTTTGTTTCAATGGCTGATCTTCTTCCCACGTCAGGATTTGAACCAGCTCCGAGTCCCTTAGTTACCTCAGCGCCGATCTGAATCTTGATGGGGGAACTGGATGCTCCCAGGGCCTGGGCATCTGTGTTTGCCGCGATGAAATCGACGCCTTTTAAGTTGTACGAAATCATCGTATTGACGGCATTGCCTCCTGCTCCACCTATGCCGATTACCTTGATCTTCGCTGAGCTGATGTTATTTGGCTCCATCAATTGAAACATAATCCTCCCTCCCCTCTAAAAAAATTCTAGAAACCATTTCTTCATATTACTCATTGTTTTGCTGAATATGTTTTTTTCAAACCTTCTCAGGGCATCTTTCGATAAGGTTTTACTTCCATAAATAACGAGTCCCACGCCTGTTGCATACATGGGGGAGTTTACCACATCTATCAGCCCTCCCACGCCAATCGGACAGCCGCGTCTGACGGGCATATTAAAGACCTGCTCGGCCAACTGCGTGATGCCTTCCATGATGGCCGTGCCCCCCGTTAAAACAACGCCGGCGGCAAGTATGTCTTCATACCCTGATTTGATAATTTCCTTGTAAGCGAGATTCAGGATTTCCTCTGTTCTCGGTTCGATGATCCTGCCGAGAATCTGACGGGTAACTTCTCTTGGCTCCCGGCCACCCACACTGGGAACCTCTATGACTTCATCCTTTGGGATGATGGGTGTGAAGGAACACCCGTACTTCAGTTTGATTTTTTCCGCTTCCGTGAGGGGCGTTCTCAAGCCGGTTGCTATATCACTGGTAATGTAATTGCCGCCAACTGGCAATACAGCCGTATGTTTTATACTGCCCTCAGAAAAAACGGCGATATCCGTAGTGCCTCCACCGATATCTAAGAGGACCACCCCTAAGTCCTTTTCATCAGGACTGAGAACCGCTTCACTTGACGCCAGCTGTTCGAGGACAATGTCGTCTATCTCCAATCCCACGCGGTTAACCGATTTAACTATGTTCTGCACGGATGTAACGGAACCTGTCACGATGTGAACCTTCGCCTCGAGGCGGACGCCGGACATGCCGATGGGGTCCCTGATGCCGTTCTGGTCGTCAACTACAAAGTTTTGGGGCAGGGTGTGCAAAATCTCTCTGTCTAACGGAATGGCAATGGCTTTTGATGCCTCAATTGCCCTCTGTACGTCGTCCTCGTCAACCTCGCGGCCTTTAACGGCCACAATGCCGATACTGTTCTGTCCTTTTATGTGTCCGCCGGCAATGCCCACATGTACAGAGCTTATTTCGCAGCCGGACATGTGCTCAGCCTCTTCAACGGCCTTTCTGATGGCATCCACGGTACTCTCAATATTAACGACTACGCCTTTCCTCATACCCTCTGAGGGATGAGAGCCTATGCCTATGATGTCGATACCGGTATCGGTGATTTCAGCCACTATGGCGCAGGTCTTAGTGGTGCCCAAATCCAGGCCAACAATTACATGTCCCTTCTTGACCATGCTTGATCTGCCTTTCCTCATCTTTACTGGACCCTAACTGCTAATAAGTTAATTATAAATTCCTCCTGTTGCCGGCGGCCGGCAACTGCTGTCTCTCACGTCCTCAATCCCTTCTTTGACCCTATCGGGATTGCGGGGCTTAATACATTTTTTTTCTGAACGGCGATTTTAGCCGGATCGTTGAGATCGATGAGCAGAAATCCTAATTTCATGTTTCTCCTTTCCAGGTCAGCCATAACGGCGTTCAGTCGCTTTAATTTATTTTCATAACTGTCAAAACCAAGCCTGATACATAAACCGCTGTCAGTGAAAAGAGAGAGTCCGAACACTTCGTGACTATGAATTTCCGCAATGTTCCTTATTGTGGGGAACTCTTTCGATGCCGACAGGTATCTCAAGAGTTCGAGGGATTTTGTGAAAAGCGCAGAATCGCTATTATCAGGATAGCATCCGTTAAGCACCGGAATATCGACCTCGTCGTTTTTTTCAAGCTTCTTAAAAGCCACGCCATCAAGATCCAATAGGTTAAAACCGTTATCGCGTTTGACCAATGCGACTGCAGTTCTTTCCTGGAGATCAATAATCAAACGGTTGGGAAATTCTCTGCCCATGGACACTTCCTTGACCCATGGGTTTGATTCAATCCTGCGGGCGATTGTGCCAAGATTAATCGCCAGGAGATTCTGAGACGGCTTGATGGCGGCATATGACAGAATTTCTTTTTCCGTGAGTTCCTTGCAGCCGCGAACAATAACCTCTTTGATCTGAAAGTAGGGAGAGCTGACGGTAAAGTTATACCCGAAGATCATGATGGCGCCGACTATCGAAATGACGCCCAACAACAAGGCCGTCCTGAGCAATTCGTGCAAGATATGTTTTGAACGTCTTTGCAGTCTGTATGTTTTAGCTTCCAGCCTTGATTTAAATACGGGATTTTTCATCAATCTTCCCCGACGATCATGACCTCTGTCTGTAACATGATGCCGCGCTCTTTGTTGACCTTCGTCTTGATCATGTCAATCAGAGCAATGATGTCGCTTGCTTTTGCGTTTCCTAAATTGACAATGAAGTTACCATGTTTTTCTGAGATTTTTGCACTTCCTATCTGAATGCCCTTAAGGCCCAATTCATCAATGATCCGGCCTGCAGGAATACCTCTATTCGGGTTTTTGAAAATGGAGCCCGCGTTGCGATATTCAAGAGGGTGCTTATTCTTTCGTTTCCCGAGAATCTCATTAATCCGCGCATGGATTTGTTCCTCAACTCCCCTTGCCAGGAGAAATGACGCGTCAACAATTATCGTGCCCTCCGAAATATCGAGATTCCTGTATACAAATTTGAGGTCATCCTTTTTGGAATCCAGTATCTCGCCGCTGATAATCATCAATCCAACCGTTTCAACGACATCCTTGATCTCGTTGCCCCAGGCGCCGGCATTCATCTTGACCGCCCCTCCGACACTGCCGGGAATACCGGCACAGAATTCCATGCCTGAAAGAGATCTCTTTTCAGACAGCAGAACTATTTCGGAGAGGGTGGCCCCTGCGCCCGCATGGAGCAGTACCTGCTCGGGGCCTCTCTCTACTAAGCTGATACTGTTCAGCCCTTGCATGGAGATTACAGTACCTTTATAACCGCCGTCCTTCACGATCAAATTCGTTCCGTTGCCGATAGGAATAAACGGTATTTGGAACTGCCACAAAAAATGGATAATCCGGCTTAGCTCTTCACTTCGTTCCGGCCAAACTACCGCATCGGCAATCCCGCCGACACCGATCGACGTATGGCGGGACATGGGCTCATCGAACAGGACTTTGCCGGAAACCATGTTCCTTAGCTTTTCCCGGAGCGTCGTGTCCATGAGCATTGGGTCCTTTCCGGATACATCATTTCTGCGAAGCCTTTTTCAAGAATTCCTCGCCGATCTTCCAAACATTGCCGGCTCCCTGCGTGATTATGACGTCTGAGGGTTCTGCAATAGAAATAAGATGATCCGCGATGTCGTCAAAGTCGCGCATATAGACCACGTCGGGGTGGCCCTGGCTGCGGAGGCCTTCACAGAGAGTCGCCGCATTCACGCCATCTATGGGGATCTCGCTTGCCGCATAGATATCTGTCACAATAAGGGTATCTGCGTCCGGGAAGGCTGCCAGAAATTCATTGAAAAGGGCTTTTGTCCTCGTATAGCGATGGGGCTGGAATACTACGATGATTTTCTTTTTCCATACCTGCTTCGCCGCCCTCAAAGTCTCCCTGATTTCCGTCGGGTGATGACCATAATCATCTACGACAGTGATCCCGTTCACCCTTCCCTTAACCTCGAGCCGGCGCTGGACGCCCGCAAAACCCGCCAGTCCTTCCTTGATGGCTCCATATTCCATATCCAGCTCCCGGGCGACGGCAATCGCAGCCAGGGAATTGTAAATATTGAAAAGGCCGGGAACGTTCAGCGTCACTGTTCCGCAGGCGCTCTCTTTGTAATGGAGTGCGTAACTGGAAGAAGATCCGGAGAATGATATTGCGCATGCCCTGTAGTCGGCAGGCGGTGCAAGCCCGTACGTCACGGTCTTTCTCTTTATTTTGGGCAGGATGTCTTTTACATTATCATCGTCGAGGCAGAGGATCGTGGAGCCATAGAAGGGGACGATGTTGGCGAACAGCAAGAAAGCATCCTTGATGTCTTCAATATCCCTGTAGTGATCAAGGTGTTCGAGGTCGATGTTTGTTATCACAGCCAAGGATGGGGCAAGTTTCAGGAAAGAACCGTCACTTTCATCGGCCTCAGCGACAATAACCTCTCCATCCCCCAGCTTCGCATTGCTGCCGATGCTGGCCAGTTTGCCCCCGATCACCATAGTCGGATCAAGTCCCCCGGATGCGAGAACTGTTGCCACCATTGAGGTGGTTGTTGTTTTTCCGTGACTCCCCGATACGGCGATGGAAAACTTCATTTTAAGCAGTTCTGCCAGCATTTCAGCCCGGGGTATGACAGGGATGTTTTTCCTGTGCGCCTCCATGACCTCCGGGTTATCGGGCTTAACTGCCGTTGAGGTAACTACCACGTCCGTATCACCAAGCTGTGAGGCATTATGGCCTGCATAAATTTTGGCGCCCAGCGATGCCAGTTTGTGCGTCAGATCGGACTGACTGAGGTCCGATCCGCTGACCGTGTAACCCAGGTTGAGGAGTACCTCTGCTATGCCACTCATGCCGATGCCACCTATGCCAACAAAGTGGATGCGTTTTACTTTTCTACGCATGGTGTCTCTTCTGTTGCCGTTATTCATTACTCGCCCCGCTCAGCCTGCAATACCTCTTGTCAAAATATATGTCCTTTTACTGTATATTGTATATCTTCTGCCTCTATATACTATATCTTGTGCTAAATCTACAAAAATTTACAAATTCCTTAAAGTTACCAGCTCTATGCAAGTATCTACGATATCGGCTGCCGCCCTGACGTTACCGAGGCTCGCTGATCTGGCTTCCATCTCTCTTATCAATTCCGGATGGTGATAAAATTTTTCGATGGTCTCAGCCAGTGTTTTGCCGCTGATGTCCTTTTCGCGTATCGTCACGGCTGCCCCCGCCTTGATCAGCGCCTCAGCGTTCTTCGTCTGGTGATCATTTACGGCATGGGGAAAAGGTATCAATATGGCCGCTTTGCCGCTGGCCGTGATTTCGGCGATGGATGTGGCGCCGGCCCTGCAGATAATCAGATCCGCAGATCTGAACGCACTTGCCATGTCCATGATGAAAGGCAGGACGTCTGCATCCATCCCGCGTGACCGGTAATGCGCCGAGAGAGAATCAATATCCGTACTACCTATCTGGTGGATAATCTTCAACTTATCCTTGATCTTCTCCAAATAGGGGAGAGAATCGAGGACTGCCATATTTATGCTGCGGGCGCCCTGGCTTCCGCCAAAAATAAGAAGTGTAAACTTGCCCGCTCTTTTTTCTGCTTCCCGTATTCCTGTAAGAAAGGCCGCCCTGACAGGGTTTCCGGAAGCCATGATCTTTTTTTCAGGGAACCATTTTTTTGTTTCAGGGAAGGTCAGGAATATCCTGTCAACGAATCTTCCGAGGATCCTGTTGGTGATGCCGGGCAGGGCGTTCTGCTCTGCAATGGCTGTCTTGATGCCCATGAGGTGGGCCGTAATCACGGCCGGACCAGAGGCATAGCCTCCCACTCCGATGACGATGTCCGGGCAAAATGCGCGGATCAGCCTGTAAGACTCGACTAAACTTCGGGGAATCTTCAGGAGAGCGCCGAGAGCCTTTGCGAGTCCCCTTCCTTTAATCCCTTCCACATCAAGGGTGTGCAGATTAAATCCCATATTGCCGAGCACTCTCTGTTCCAATCCCCTCTTCGTTCCTATAAAAAGGATACTGCTCGTCTGATCCCTTCTTAAAAATTCCTCTGCTATGGCAATTCCCGGGAAAAGGTGTCCTCCCGTTCCGCCGCCAGCTATGATAACTTTCATATCCCGTCCCTGTATCTGTTCATTTTTGATAGCAGGAGATATTCAGCAGTATACCGACCGTTGTCAGGGACATGATCAATGATGTGCCGCCATAACTCACGAGTGGAAGCGCCAGTCCCTTGAGAGGGATCAATCCCATGACGCCGGCGATATTGATAAATGCTTCGAGGGCAATAACCATGGTCAAGCCTGCGGCAAGAAGGGTGCTGAAAAGGTCCGGCGCCCTGAAGGATATCAGGAGCCCCCTGACAATAAGAATAGCGAATAGGAAAATGACGATGAGGACGCCGACAAAACCGCTTTCTTCGGCAATGATGGACAGGATAAAGTCCGTGTGCGGTTCGGGAAGATAAAAAAGTTTCTGCATCCCGTCTCCTATTCCTACGCCGAAAGTGCCTCCAGAGCCGAAGGAAAGAAGAGATTGAATGATTTGAAATCCTGAACGCTGAGGATCTTTCCAGGGATCAAGGAAACTCATCAACCTTGCCAGCCGGTAGCTCTTGTGAAGGAGGAGCCAGATAGCGGCAGGCGCAAAAAGCGCCACTATGCCTGTAAGATGAAGGATCCTGCATCCCGCAAGATAAAGCATCAACATCATTATCAGGGTTATGATGACTGCCGTACCGAAGTCCGGTTCCAGAAGAATCAGTCCCACCATGAACAGTATGACGAGCAGGGGCAGCAGGACTGCGCGTTTAAAATCGGTTATCTGGCTGTATTTTTTCGTCAGGAAATGAGCGAGAAAAAGCACCATGGACACCTTGACCATTTCCGTTACCTGGAACGAAAAAAAGCCCACCTTAAGCCACCTGGTGGCGCCCCCGGCACGGATTCCCATATGGGGTATAAGGAGGAGGGACAGGAGAACTGCGGATAGAAGGACGCCAGGATAGGCGAATTTTTTCAGTCGGTCGTAAGGAATCTTTGTCATCAGCACCATGATGCCTAAGCCGAGGAGCACAAAGAATATCTGTTTCTTGAGAAAGTACTGCCCGTCGTTAAACTTCTTCATGGCAAGTATGGAGCTTGAGCTGTAGATCATTACGGTTCCTATGGTGACCAGGATCAGCGTGACCAGCAGGAGGATAATGTCCAAGGCCTTTTCTTGCGGAGGCATCTTGAATGATTTAGAGACCCTTGACCACATCTTTAAAAAACATTCCCCGTTCTTTATAATTGGAAAACTCATCAAAGCTTGCGCAACCGGGAGAAAGCAAGACGATATCCCCCGGTCGTGAATGCCGATAGGCCAGCTCAATCGCCTCTTTGAGTGTTGTCGTTTTTGATGTTTTGACCGCGCCGCCGATCAGGTCGTCTATCTTGTTTCTCGCCTCGCCGAAAAGAACCAGCTCTTTGACCTTCGACTTAACCAGGGGAGACAGGGTTCCGAAATCGCCTTCTTTGTCCCTTCCTCCCATAAGGAGGATGATGGGCCGGGAAAATGTTTCCAGTGCACGTGCCACGGCTCCCACGTTGGTCCCTTTCGAATCGTCATAAAATGCCACACCATTTTTTTCTTCCGTGAATTCTATCCTGTGCGGTATCCCTTTGAAATCCCCAACGGCGCTGATAATATTCCCGGGCGAGCATCCGCAGTACCTGGCGGCCATTATGGCGGCCATGACGTTTTCTATATTGTGAAGGCCCGGTATCTTTATCATGTCGAGAGGGTACTCTTCGCAATCACCATTGACAGTATAATGAACAAGCGTTCTGTCTTTAAGGAAGATGCCCTTTTTCACCTCGGTCTTGGTGCTGAAAAACTGGACTTTCGCGACCATGTTTTTTTCGAGAAGAAAGGATCTCGGTTCATCGGCGTTCAGAATGGCGAGATCAGAGTCTTTCTGATTCCCAAATATCCTTTCTTTGGTTTCCCGGTATGCCTCAAAGGAGCCGTGATAATCGACGTGGTCGCAGGTCGTATTCAGAAATACAGATATAAAGGGGTGGAAAGAGTGAGTCCACTGCAACTGGAAACTGCTCACCTCGACAACCGCATAATCATCGTCCTGCTTTCCTTCCAGGTAGCCGATCAGGGGATTTCCGATGTTTCCTCCCACAAAGATCCTTTTCCCCTCTCTTGCCAGGATATGTCCTATCAGTGTGGTTGTGGTTGTCTTCCCGTTCGTGCCGGTAATTGCGATGAGCGGGGGCTTTAGGAATCTATAGGCGAGTTCGATCTCACTTAGGATCGGTATTTTTCTGCTCTGTGCTTCGGCGAGGATAATATTGGAAGGGGGTACACCGGGGGAGGGCACAATCATATCCACTCGAGACAAGACGTCTGTGTTATACCCGCAGAATTCCAGATTCGCAGACAAGCTGCCAAGCTCATGAACAGCATCCTTCAACTCCGATTGAGGCTTCTCATCGGTCGCTGTGACCTTGGCGCCTTGTCCCATAAGGAACCGGACTGAAGCGATTCCTGTCTTTCCCAGTCCTATTACTAATATCCTTTGCCCTTTAAGATTCATAAGAGTTGTCTCATCTCAATTTCAGGGTACTGATTGCCACGAGGGCCAGAAGAATGGAAATTATCCAGAAGCGGACAATGACTTTCGGTTCAGCCCAGCCCTTGAGCTCAAAATGATGGTGAAGCGGCGCCATTCTGAAGATGCGCTTGCCGTTGGACACCTTGAACCAGCCAACCTGAAAGATAACGGAAAAGGTCTCCAGGACAAATATTCCGCCCACTATGGCAAGAAGAATTTCCTGTTTTGTGAGTATTGCGAGTGTGCCGAGGGTGCCGCCCAAGGCTAACGAGCCCACGTCTCCCATGAATACCTGGGCGGGATAGGCGTTGTACCAGAGAAAGCCAAGGCCGGCCCCCACTGTGGCGCCGCATATTATGGCAAGTTCCCCCGTTCCCGCGACATAGGGGATTTGCAGGTAGCCTGCAATTTTTACGTTGCCCGCAAAGTAGGCAAAGAGAAGATACGTCATAAAACATGTGATTGCAGGACCAATGGCAAGGCCGTCGAGGCCGTCTGTCAGGTTTACGGCGTTGGCGGCGCCGACGATGATGAATGTTGAGAGTACTACATACCCCCATCCAAGATCGGGGAGAGCTGTCTTGAAAAAGGGAATCGTCACATTGGAAGTAAAGCCCGGTTTGATATAGAGAATAATGCTGACAAACAGCGCTATGGCGATTTCTCCTAAGAGTCTCACCTTTCCCGAGATTCCCCGGCTGTCCTGGCGTGCGAGTTTTCTATAGTCATCCATGAACCCTATGAGTCCATAGCCGACGATGACCATGATAACAAGCCAGACGTAATCGACTGTCAGGTTGGCCCAGAGGAGGGTGGAAATGACGATAGAGAAAATGATAAGGATGCCTCCCATGGTGGGAGTTCCCTTTTTGGAAAGATGTGTGTCCGGGCCGTCGTTCCTTATGGGCTGGCCGATTTGCAGGGACTGGAGTTTCCTGATCAGCCAGGGGCCGATGACAAAGCAGATCAGCAAGGCCGTAACCGTGGCATAAATCGTTCTGAATGTGATGTACCGAAAGACATTGAAATAGGAGAATTTATCGTGAAGGGGATATAAGAGATGATAGATCATTCTACAGCTCCTCTCATTTCTTTCCTCCGCTTTTTTCAATGCCGAAGGCTTCAATAATCTTCTCTACAGCCTGTTCCATTCTTGTCTGCCTCGATCCTTTAACGAGAATCCAGTCGCCTTTCTTTACATGAGAGGCCAGATGAGCTATGATTTCATCGGGGGTTTCAAAAAAAACTATCTGGTCCTTAGACATCTTTTTCTTAAATGCCCCTGCCGCCGTCGCCGGGGAGAGCCTTCCTCTGAGGTAAATAGTGTCCACCCCAGTGTCTGCCATAAGACTCCCGATACCTTCATGCATTACTTCCGCCTGGTCTCCAAGCTCAAGCATGTCACCCATGATTACTGTGCTCTTCTGATTTCCCTTCAAGTCTCTTAGAGTCTTGAGGGCTTCCCCGAAAGATGCAGGGTTGGCATTGTATGTATCATTGATAATAAATGCTCCATTTTTCAACCGATGTATCTCCATGCGCCCGGAGATAGGTTGGAATGCCGTTAATCCCTGACAGATCGTAGGGAAGTCAATACCCAGAGCCCGGGAAGATGCAGCGGCAGCAAGGGCATTATAGACATTGTGATTTCCTGCAGTTGACAGGGTTATTCCCTGCCTGAAACTACCCATTCTAATGGTAAAGCCTACCCCCTTTAATCCCTTCGTCTCGATGCCTTCTGCCGAGACGTCGGCATCTTTTCTTAAGCCGAATGTTACCCTTTTCCCGCGCCAGTCTTTGTCAGTTACGAGGAGTCTCTCATCGTCGAGATTTATTATGGCAACTCCGGCTTCCGGCATGTTCCGAAAGAGATCCAGTTTCTCTTCCCGCACCGTCTCAACGGATTTGAAGCCTTCGAGATGTGCCGGGCCTATATTGGTGATCAGCCCGATGTCAGGTTCTGCGATGTCAGTCAGCCTGCCGATTTCTCCCCTTGTGTTTGTGCCCATCTCCAGGATGGCCAGTTCATGTTGGGCGTTGATCTGGAGAACGGTCAGGGGAAGACCGATAAGGTTATTGTAATTCCCCCGTGCCTTGATCACTTTCTTCGTGAGTCCGGCAATACCTGCCAGCATTTCCTTCGTCGTTGTCTTTCCGGAACTGCCTGTGATGGCAGCTACGGTGGCTTTAAATTTCTTTCGCCAGAAATGGGCTATATCCCCGAGGGCCTTCAGGGTATCGTCAACCCGGATGATGGTTGTATCTGAAAACTCCTCTCTTATTTTATTTTCGGATCCCTTCCCTACCAGGAAGCCGGAAGCCCCATCTCTTACGGCAGCGGCAATGAAATCATGACCGTCGAATTTTTCTCCTATGAGGGGGATAAACAAACTTCCCCGCAATATCTGCCTTGAATCAGTAGATACTCCCTTGAATAGCGTATCTGTGCTGCTGCCTGCCAAAGTTCCCCCTGTGGCACTTAAAACATCATTGCCGTCCAGTTCGGCAATTGATAGCTCCGCTTTCAATGTTCTGCCTCATGCTGTTTATTCATTAAGGCTTCCCTGGCAACATTCCTGTCGTCAAAAGGGATCCTCTTTTCTCCGATGATCTGATAATTCTCATGTCCCTTACCGGCGATGAGGATGATGTCTGATATGTCGGCAAGGGTGACTGCCGTTTCGATCGCCTCTCTGCGATCGGGAATCACTACATAACCTTTTTCATTTGCATTTTTTTTGAGCTCTCCCGGAAGAAGCTTCCTGGTGGAGTTTCCGCCCATCCCCTTTTCTATTTCCCCGATAATGGAGAGCGGGTCTTCCGTTCTTGGATTGTCCGAAGTCAGAATGGCCAGGTCGCTCCAAGCCGTCACGGCCTTTCCCATTAGAGGTCTCTTCCCGCGATCCCTGTCGCCTCCGCAGCCGAATACGGTTATGATGCGCCCCTTTTTGAACGGAGATAGATTCTGTAACACCCGCTGCATAGCATCTTCAGTGTGCGCATAATCGACGAAGACCACCGGTTCGCCGGGAGCACTTACCTTTTCAAGCCGTCCGGGCACATTTTTCAAATTTTCTACACCCGCAAAAATGGATCTTTCAGGTATGGCCAGCGCGGAGGCTGCTGTTACGGAAGCCAGTATATTGTACAGGTTGAATTTTCCGATGAGCGGAGAAAATATGGCAAAGCGGTTGCCGCCGGCATTTATCTCTGCCCTTGTCCCTTCCAGAGAAAATGTGTACCCATCGGCAGTCATATCGCATTTATTTTCAATGCCGAATGTCCGGTAAGGGAGCTTTGAACCTACCTCACCAACGATTCTCTGCCCCCAAAGGTCATCTCCGTTAATGATCATCCTGTATGCATATTTTTTTTTGCCCGCCGGGATAATCTCTGCAAAGAAGCGCTTTTTCGCCTGGAAATAATTCTCCAAAGTCTGATGATAATCCAGATGATCTTGCGAGAGGTTTGTGAAGATGCCCATGTCGAAAGAGCATTCATCGACCCTTCTTAGATCGACTGCGTGGGAAGAAACCTCCATAACAACGTGGGTGACGCCTTTATCGACCATAATTCTCAATATACTATGCAGCTCATATGACTCCGGTGTTGTATGCGGGGCAGGCATCACTTTATCGTTAAACCGGTAGTTGACCGTTCCCAATACCCCGACGGAGAATCCTGCGGCTTTAAGAATTGCTTCCAGTAAGTAGGTCACCGTTGTTTTTCCGTTTGTCCCCGTGACGCCTATGAGACAAAGGCGGGAAGAAGGGTCGCTGTAAAAATTCTTTCCGAGGACGCCAAGGATTGCGCGGCTATTGGGGACCCTGATGGACGTTACTCCGGGCGTCGGGGCATAATCTTTTTCGTGAACGATGAATTTCGCGCCCCGGTCAACTGCTTCTTCTATATATGCATGACCGTCGAGCTTCAGACCGCTTACAGCCACAAAGAGGCTGTCTCTTTCGCAGTTTCTTGAATCATAGCAAATGGCTGAGACTTCTCCTGAAAGGATTCCAGAAACATGGATAATGTCGATATCCTTTATCACAGCCTGTATTTGCACATTGGTTCCTCAATAGCCTGTGCTGAAAAAAACAGCACAGGACCGATGATTGCGGATAGGAATGCCGGGCTTGGGCTCCTGACTCACTGCCCAGCCGGTCCCTGCCACTCTTATGTCAAGCCCTTTTTCCCTTGCCTTTTTCAGTACTTCTCTCATGGTCATTCCGGTAAAATCCGGCATGAACGGTTCATCCATGCCATTTTCCATATCGTTGTGTCTGCTTATTATTTGAGGTGCAGACACGAGTTTTAATTTAATACCATTCGTTTTCTCCTCTTCAAGAACGGGAAAAGGAGCTTCTTTAATATCTGTTTTGAAACATGTCAATATCTGTTCAGCAATATTTTTGAAAACGGGCGCTGCGGCCAATCCGCCCCACTTGTCCCTCTGCGGCTCGTCGAGTGTCACCAGAATGGCAACCTGCGGATCTTCGGCGGGGAAGAATCCCATAAAGGAGGTGCGAACCCTTTCAGAAGAATAGACACGTCGGGAAAAATCAAACTTTTGGGAAGTTCCCGTTTTGCCTGCCACGGCAACGTTCGAAATCTGAGCCTTCTTGCCGGTTCCATCGTCATCCCCGACTACGTCCTTCAGAATGGCCGTAAGTCTTTTCGCCGTGGTCGGCGATATGACCTGTCTCACAGGAGTGGGTGCGACTTTCTTAATAATCTGTCCCTGCTTGTTGACAACTGCACGTACGATATGAGGTTTCATCAGCATGCCTTCATTTGCTATGGCAGAAAGGGCCGTGATAAGCTGAATGGCTGTGACAGAAATACCCTGTCCGAAGGCAATGGTTGACGTATCAACCCTTGTCCAGTTTTGCTGCGGCCTCAAGAGTCCGCTGACCTCGCCGGGAAGATCGATTCCCGTCTTTGAGCCGAAGCCAAATTGTTTAATATAGTGGTAGAATTTTTCTTTCTTCAGCTTTTCGGAGATCTTCACGCATCCGATATTGCTAGAATACTTCAGCACATCGTGAAATGTGAGAGATCCGTACTTCTTTTTGTTTGCCTCATGGAAGGTCCTGTCTGATACCACATATGATCCATTTTCACAGTTAAACCTGTCCGTTTCCTTGACTATACCTTCTTCAAGGGCTCCCGCCGCGAGAAAAGGCTTGAATGTTGAGCCCGGATCAAAAGAATCAGTGATAACCTTGTTTTTCCCCTTGCCGAGGTTGTAGCTGGAAAATTTGTTTGGATCGAAGCCCGGTTGATCGGCAAGGGCGAGTATTTCGCCGGTCTTGGGGTCCATGACGACGACAAAGCCGCCTTTTGCGCCTTTCGCCGTAATTGCTTCCTGCAGATTCGATTCAACGATATGCTGGATGCGGCTGTCGATCGTCAAAATGAGATTATATCCCTCTTCCTGTTGTACGACAGGTTTTTCAATCCGTGGAAATAATCGGTTTCCCCTGGCATCCCGCGCCCAGATTAGCTTTTCCGGGGTTGCCTTTAAATAATTATCATATTTGAGCTCCAGTCCCTCGAGGCCTGTGTAATCCAATCCTACGAAGCCGATAAGGCGGCCGGCCAGTTCCCCGTTTGGATAAAAGCGTTTCGGTTCCTTAATCAAGAAGACGTTATCGATATTCAGGGCCTCTATTCTGCTCGCCTGATCGGGGGGGATTTTTCTCGCTAACCAGCAGAAATTTTTTGAGCCTGAAATCTTTTTTGTAATAGTTTCCTTATCTATATTGAGAATCGGGGCTAATACTCCGGCGACTTCAGAGGAATTGCTTATCTTCGATGGGTCAGCAAAGACGGAACTCACCATAGTACTTGCGGCGAGTTTCTCGCCGTTGCGATCGAAGATAATGCCCCTCTCCGGTTCAATCTGCAGCGTCTTTATGTGTTGCCGCTCGGCAAGGGTTTTCAGGAGTTTTCCGGAAAGTACCTGAATCTGGAACGCCCTCGATATGAGGGCAATAAAAAGCACCAAGAAAAATACCAGTACCGTAACAATCCTGAATCTCAGCCATTTTTTTGATTCACCCGCCATTGCTGCACTCCCCGATTATTAGGAACCCGTTTTATTAGCGCTTGCCGTATCATCGTTATTGAGGATTATGACCTGATCCCTTGTAGGATACGTCATCTGTAATTGTTCTTTTGCTATTGCCTCAAGTCGCTGCGGTGATTTCAAGGTTGCGATCTCAACCTTCAACTTCGTCTGCTCCTCGACAAGTTTTTCCTTTATGCTCATTTCAGTTGCAACCATGTACTCCAGCTCTGTCATACGGATATGTGACCACACATAGATAAGGGCGACTGCCATGAGCACTAAAGTGACAAAGATAAAATTCGAATATTTTATCTGAGTGGAAACCTTCTCTACATCGCAGACATTTCCATGAATGACTTCTTCCGACTGCATTTCTTAAATCCTCTCGGCCGTTCTTAGCTTGGCGCTTCTTGCCTGCGGATTAGATTCAATTTCAGAAGCCGCGGGTGTTATCGGTTTTCTGGTCAATATCTTCAACTTGGCTTTTCTATGACAGGCGCACACGGGTAAGGACGGGGGGCAGATACATCCCTTCTCCCATGAGCGGAAGCCGTCTTTAACGATCCTGTCTTCCAGGGAGTGAAACGATATGATAGAAAAGCGCCCCGACTTCCTGAGTACATCCACTCCGCGATTTACGGCATTATGAAGATTTAGAAGCTCGTTATTGACGTATATCCTGATTGCCTGGAAAGCTCGGGTTGCGGGATGAATTCTCTTTGTCTTGAATGGGGAGGGTAAGGCCTTTACAATAACGTCGGCGAGTTCTGCCGTTGTTTCGATGGGGGATGTCTTTCTTCGCATGGAGATCATCTTTACAATCCTTTTCGCCATCATCTCCTCGCCACAGTCCTTAATGATCCTCTCCAACTCTTTTTCCGGGAATGTGTTGATAATATCATAAGCGCAGAGCCCTCGGCTCTGATCCATTCGCATATCGAGGGCAGCATTCAAGGAAAAGCTGAAACCCCTGTGCGCTGTTTTCAGCTGATGAGCAGAAACCCCCAAGTCGAGCAGGATGCCATCAACTTCCCTGATGTTCAAAGAGGCCAAGATTGTATCTATATCTGCGAAATTGCCCTTTACGAGGATCTTCCTGCTGCCAAATGGCCGTAATCGTTCTCCCGATTCCCGCAAGGCATCATCATCGACGTCCAGGCCTATCAATAAGCCGTCTGGTGCGCTATGACGAAGAATCTCGCCGGCATGTCCTCCTCCCCCTACGGTCCCGTCAACATAGATTCCCCCGGGACGGCAACGAAGGGACTCAACAACCTCACTCTCCATGACTGGTATATGAAAGGAGCACATTCCATGGGCCTTTTTCTATATTCCCAGATCCGCCATATATTTACTGAAGCTGTCGATGTCGATTGCGCTTCTCTTCATCTCTTCATCGAAGCGTTCTTTACCCCATATCTCTATGACCTTAATCATACCTGCCAGGACTATGTCTTTATCAAGACCCGCATATTCTCGAAGGTTGGGAGGAATGAGGACCCGGCCCTGGCTGTCAAAGGAGCAATCAACAGCGCCGGACATGAAAAAACGCTGAAAGGCCCGGACTTCTTTTCTGAACAGAGACTGATGGCTGACCTTCTCCTCGAGGATCCGCCATTCGTCATAGGGAAAGACCATCAGGTAGGTGTCCCAGTTTGTAATAACCAGCCTGTTGTCATATTTCTCGGCGAAAACTTCCCGCAGTCTTGCAGGAAAGATGATCCGGCCCTTGGCATCTATGGAATGATTATACTGACCCCTGAAGACAGACACGGTAGATTTCCTCCACAATAAGCCACTTTACTCCACTTGGCCTAACTATAAGGAGGGAAAATCTGTTTGTCAAGAAAAAAATTACTCTTTTTTTCTATTAATTTGATATTTTAAGACCGCTTTATTATGCGCGGAAAGGCTGGATGAGAATTTGTGGGAGCCATCGTTATTGGAAACGAAGTAAAGGTAATTGCCAGGGGCAGGGTAGAGGGCTGCCTGCAATGAATCAATGGCCGGATTTGCGATGGGACTAGGGGGCAGTCCATCGATTATGTACGTATTGTAGGGCGACTTTCTCAGAAGGTGCTTTTTCTTTACAGCCCCGGCAAAAGATTCGAGATCATAGACGCTGGTCGGATCGCTTTGCAATTTCATCTTTTTTCTCAGTCGATTGTGAAAGACGGCTGAGACCTGGGGCTTTTCTTTTTCATACCCCGTTTCTTTTCCGATCAGGGAGGCGAGTGTTACGACCTCATGTAGCGTCATGCCGAGTTCTTTCGCCCTCTTCTCCATTGCCGGGGTAAATCTTTTCCGGAATTGTGTAACCATCTCCTCGATAATAGCCCTTGGACCCATCGATTTGTCAAAGTTGTATGTTTCGGGATATAGATATCCCTCGACACTTCTGCCTTCTATGTCCAACTCTGCAAGGAGCTTTGTGTCTCTTGAAAGGGACAGAAACTGCTTCTCATCGACTAGTCTGTAGGAGACCAGACGGGCGGCAATCTCACGCAGCGTGAAATCTTCGGGAATGGTAACTGGATAAACTTTAATATCTCCCTTGACCAGCTTATTGATGATATCCAGCGGTGACATGGATCCTGACATCTCATATTCACCTGCCTTGATCTGCCGGTGCGCGTCTCTTGCAATCACCAATGCATAAAATAAATATTTGTGCTTTACGAGCCCGGCCTCTTCCAGCAGGTCAACCGATTGTAGAAAACTCGTGCCTCTCGGAATATCAACTATAACGGTCTCTTTCCGACTGTCCGTGGGGCTGAGGGCATAGTAGAGACCCGCAAACAGAACAAAAAAGATTATGACCATTGAAATGATGGCCCGGCTTTTTCTGCGTTTACGAGTTGTATTTCGGATTCTCATACAATTAGTCTGCCTGATAACTACTCAGATTTCTTATGGCTTTCCTGGTAGTCCAGATATCCCTGGAGAATCAAACTGGCGGCGACCCTATCCACTATATTCTTTCTCTTGTCTCTTCGCATGTTAGCCCGAATGAGGATTTCTTCTGCCTCCTTCGTTGAAAGTGTTTCATCCCATCTGATGACAGGCAGAGAGAATGTGGATTCCAAGAGAGAAGCAAATTTGGTGGTTTTTTCGCACTGAATGCCCTCGGTGCCATCAAGTCTTAAGGGATAGCCGATCACAATTTTCTCCACATTATATGTCCTGATGAATCTGGCGATCTCTTCCAGATCCTGCTGGCGATTTTTCCGGGCAATGGTGGCGAGACCCTGGGCCGTCATGCCAAGCTCATCACAAACGGCGACGCCTATTCTTTTACTGCCGTAATCGAGACCAAGTATCCTCATAGAACTCGTGATCCTTTTAAGAAAAGTGATGCTAACAAATTTAATCTGATCATTTCAAGTGGAGAATTATCGTCTCGCCTTGAGTGAAAAGCCAAGGCATTGAAATATCAAAGATGAGCGGTCACTGGAAAAGCTTGTTTTCTTTATGGATAAGATTAGATTGCAGGCAATATAGATTGAGTGATGATACGGGACTTTATGAGAGTGCCAAGACTTATTTTCAGGATGACTGTACGGTGACGGATATAGTAAGGGTTGCCTGCTTGGCGGTGCATAATGTAAATCTTTGTTATTGTTAAACGCCAGGTAGTTTGTTATTTAAGTCCCATGAAGCATTTCATCATAGGCACGGCCGGTCATGTCGATCACGGCAAGACAGCCCTTATCAAGGCCCTCACCGGTATCGATACGGACAGGCTGAAAGAAGAAAAGGAGCGGGGGATCAGCATTGAACTTGGCTTTGCCTCTCTGACTCTTCCAAACGGTCGAACATTCGGTATTGTGGACGTTCCCGGCCATGAAAGATTCATAAGAAATATGGTGTCCGGCGCCTCCGGCATCGATATGGTGATTATGGTAATCGCGGCAGACGAGGGTGTAATGCCCCAGACGAGGGAACACCTTCATATCTGCTCGCTCCTCGGCATTAAAAAAGGTCTTGTTGCCCTTACCAAGGTCGATATGGTAACAGAGGAATGGCGCGATCTTGTAAAAGACGATGTCCATGAATTCTTGAAAGGGACTTTTCTGGAGGCATCTCCTGTTATACCTGTCTCTTCAATCACAGCTGCGGGGCTCGAGGAATTGCTGGATGCGTTTGGCAGAGTGGCATCGGAGATAGAGGGAGAATCTGATGCGGGTATTTTCCGGTTGCCTGTCGATAGAGCATTTACCATGAAGGGATTCGGGACAGTTGTCACAGGAACTCTGATTTCCGGAGACATAAAGTTGGGCGAAGAGGTGGAAATACTGCCGACGGGAGTCACTGCCAAGGTGCGAGGCATACAGATCCATAACCAGAGCGCAACCATTGCTGAGGCAGGCCAGCGGACGGCCATAAATCTGCAGGGTGTTGAAAAGGATACAATCGTCAGAGGAGATGTACTCGCCAGGCCTCGGACTCTCAAGCCTTCTATCCGCCTGGACGTGTGCGTGGAGTATTTGTCAAATAACAATAGGAGACTGAAAAACAGGAACCTGGTGCGGTTTCACGTGGGAACGAATGAAGCAATCGGCAGGATAATACTCCTGGACCGTGAAGATGTGGAACCTGGAGCTAAGGCTTCTGCACAAGTAGTCCTTGAGTCTCCCATTGTTGCAATGGCAAGAGACCGGTTTGTCATCAGGAGCTACTCGCCTGTAACGACAATCGGTGGCGGGATGATAGTTGACCCTTTGCCTAAAAAGCATAAGAGAAATTCTGAAAAGGTAAATCATGAAATTGATCTCCTGCATGATGGTACTGATACAGAGAGGGCGGCGATTATTATTGAGCGGTCAGGAATTGAGGGCATTGGTATATCTGAGCTTGAAATGAGAACTGGAGTTTATCAGAATATCCTTAAGGACATTCTCGGAACTCTGTCTTCAAAAAAGCAGGTCGTCGTTCTGGATGTTGATGAATCCAGGATCATATCTTTCTCCATTTATCAGAACCTCCAGGGTAGGATTCTCCTGGAAATGCGGGCGTATCATGAGAGATATCCCCTGAAGGAAGGCGTTTCGAAAGAAGAGTTGAGGAGTACAGCAGGACAGTTCGCCAGACCAAGGCTCTTTAATATGGCTGTCAGAGAGCTTGAAAAGAGAGGGGAAATAGTCGTCGAGAGGGAGAACATTCGCCTGTCCGGGCACCGTGTGAATCTGAAAGGAGAGCTGGAGGATATACGAAGCAAAATTGCAGAGATCTATATGGATGCAGGGCTTACCCCTCCTTCAATCAAGGAGCTTATGGAAAAATTTGCGGGCCAAAGAAGCTTGGCAGAAAGTGTCATCAATGTGATGCTCAAAGAAGGTTCTCTGATAAAGATAAATGAAGATCTCTACTTTCATAAAGAAGTTTTAACGAGGCTGCGGGAAGATTATAAGAGCCTTCTTGTGAGGGATGGAAAGGCTACACCGGCAAGTATGAAAGAGTTGACAAGTCTTTCAAGAAAATTCATCATACCGTTGATGGAGTACTTTGACATAACAAAGCTGACTATCAGGGCGGGTGATCATCGCATCTTGAGAGAGAAGTGAGTAAATGGCGATAAGTAACGGCAGGTGTGAATATGAAGAATAAGAGTGTTTATATCAAGGATATAAAGCCGGGTGAAAAAGTAAACGAGTCATTTCTTGTGACCGAAAAGAATCTTGCTTTCTCTCAGACGGGAAAGCCTTATCTGAACGTTCGTCTTAAGGATAAGACAGGGGAGATTGACGGAAAGATCTGGGAGAATGCAATCGAGTGGGACAAAGCCTTCACTAAGGGGGATGTGATTAAGGCACAGGGAGGGGCAGTCAGCTTCAGAAGCACCGTTCAACTTTCCATAACGGGTGTCAGGAAGGTTGATGACTCTGCCGTCGACCTGGCCGAATATCTGCCTGCTGCAAAAGGAGACATCGATGTGATGTTCGCCGATCTAATGGCCTTTGTCGAGCAAATCGAAACACCCTTCTTGAGGCAGCTGTTACACTTATTTTTCCATGACGGGGAGGTGGCGAAATTGTTCAAGAAGGCCCCCGCTGCTAAAAGTTTTCATCATGTTTATATCGGAGGTCTCCTTGAACACACGCTCTCAGTCATACGCCTGCTCGATCAGGTAACAAAGCATTACCAGGGTATCAACAGGGACCTTGTCATATCCGGGGGGATCCTTCATGATATAGGCAAGATTTATGAATATACCTACGACAGGATGTTTGACTACAGCGATGAGGGCAGACTGATTGGGCATATCGTGATTGGTCTGGAGATGCTCGATGCCAGGATTGCCGCCGTAGAAGGTTTTCCGGAGCAACTCGCCATGGAGCTCCGCCATCTGATATTGAGCCATCACGGTACTCAGGAATTCGGTTCGCCAAAGCGTCCGAAGACGCCGGAGGCATTAATCGTGCATTTTATAGACGATCTTGATGCCAAGGTTAATGCCTTCCAGGAATTCATCCAGGAATCCGATGACGCTTCGCACTGGACCCCCTTCCACAAGTTGCTTGAAAGGTTCATCTATAAGGGCTGACGACATCTCTGATAGAGTGTTCCTTGTTTTTTTAGACTCGCCGGTTTTTTTGCATCACTGCCTTCTGCTCGCTTTCAGGCAGCAGGCATCCAGATAGACAATCGCCACTGCATGTGCCGTCGCAGGGTTCGATGTGAACTGTGACATTGGTATTGGGGAAGCGACTTTCTATGCTTCCGGATAACTCATCGGTGATCTTGTGAGAGTCCTCGACAGACATGGAACGATCAACTTTAATATGGAAGTCAACGAAGCGAAAATTTCCCGCCTTGCGTGTGCGCAATTGATGAAAGCCATGTATAACAGGCTTATATGTCATTATCAGCTGGCGGATCCATGTCTCCTCGTCTGTGGGAAGTTTTACATCCATCAGATCCTGCGCCGATTGGAGAGTCAGCCTGTAGGCAGCGCCCATAATAAACAAGGCGACGGCGATCGCAGCGACAGGGTCCAGCCAGTAAAGATTGGTGCCAGGCGAAATACGGTGACCCATCCAGATCAGGGCAAGGCTTGTCATTACGCCGGCGGAGGTATATACGTCAGTGCGCAAATGCCAGGCATCGGCCTCAAGAGCGATGGAATCGGTTTCTTTTGCCACTTTGAAAAGCATTTTCGATACGACTATATTAACCAGAGCTGAAATTAACATTACCCCCACACCCCAACCGACATATGTAATAGGCTCCGGATTCAGGAGTTTCCCGATGGCTTCGTAGATGATCCAGACGGCCGCCAGAAAGATGAGCAGCGCCTCGATAGTGCCGGAAATGTTTTCAACTTTTCCATGGCCAAAGGGATGCTTGACATCGGCAGGCATGCTGGATTTGCTGACGGAGAATACAGTGATAAGGGAAGCCAGAAGGTCTACTCCGGAATGGATCGCTTCAGACATGATAGACACCGATCCAATCATGAGCCCGACGGCGATCTTCATGACAACAAGAGCGGTATTTGACAGCACGGAAAGCCGTGCAACATTTACTTTGCGATACTGCAAGTCCATATGAGAAATATGTTTAAGATGAGTGGAAACGTTATGCTTTTCGTTTCAATAACGAAATACAGTCGCGATTGGTTTATCATCAGGCATTTTTTCCTGAGGAAGCGAAAAAACAGTGCCGCCATTCAACAAAGTCCGGATTGCGGAAGAATCTAAAAGATCCTCACTGCCATGCTCCATCTTTTGGTGTAATTGCACATCCTTCGATTCCGGGTCAAAAATACCCCATTGCTTATGACCTGTGGCGATAAAGAGCAAACCAACCCGCCCATCACACGCGGCACGGATAATTTCTTTAATGTCACTGGAAGTTAATCCCGTGCCGGAAGATTGCCGGTATTGGGCGATTGCATCATTTTCAGCCTTTTGGAAATAAGGTCTGACAATCTCAAGTGCCAGTTTATGCAACTGTTCTGTACTTATTCCTTTGGGATTTCCAGGAATCCCTTCTTCCATGAGATAAGGGTACGTGTTTACCTCTCTATAGATCGGAAATAGATAATCGACGCCGGCAAGCACCAGAGGTACCCGTTCGTCTCTCAGGAGGTCATGTAATCCCCTGTCGATCTGGCGGAAATATTTCGAAATGTTTTCTTTCGCATCGTCCAGTTCAGCACCACCCCCTGACATCATAGATCCGCGTTCCCCTCCCCGTGGCGTCCCTCTATGGAAGCGGATTTGCTTTTCCAGCTCATCGTACTGGAGTGCCTCGGCAAGATTTTTGGGTATCGTTTCAATTTGGATTTCTCTGATGTTCTGTTTTGTTCCCTCAAAAATTCGGCTCCCTTTTTGACTCAACGTCAAAATGTAGTAATGTCCGTCGCCACTCAGGGCCGGCAGAAGAGGTTTGACGTGAAAACGGTCAGCTACAACTATTAATTCCTCAAAATTTATGGGCAGGCCGTAGTGACGGAATACATCTGAAGATATGAATATGGCGAGACCTCCGCTCTGTTGTCGCCAGAAAGGTATATTGCCTGAAAGTCCCTGCGCAGGTTCGAGCAATGCCTTCGCCTCTGGGGCGCGGTGGCCATTGGCAATCAATTTTTCTTCGGCTTCACGAAGCAGATTTCTGAATCTGATTTGATTTTGCTGGATTTCAGCACCAGCACGATAGGCGGGCATAAATAGTGAAATGCAAGGACCTTTCTGTTTGCTCATCAAAGTTTTCAGTTCATCCTTCGATAATGATTTCATAGATTGATCTCCTTTAATAAGAAACTATTTCTTGTCATGACGGATTAAAAGATAGAGCACGTGAATTTTTCCGTTGACCGTACCGCGCCTTTGCACCGGAGAGGTAATTTCTGATCCCGAACAAAAAAAATTCATACAATGGCCAGTACCCGGGGCTCAAAAAATGTCTCGGACTGGCAAAAGGGCATTTCTTGACTATTTTCTTTTGATTCTTTCTTGCTCATAGAAAGGGCATCACTGGCCGATTTAATGAATTCTTCCGCGACTCCGCAATTAATATGCTTTAATTGTTACCTATTTCTGACTAATATGCAATGTCTAATAAATCGTTTGGACAAGTCATTTCCTAACGTAGCAGCTCAATGTATAATATTGAGAATGGCAAGATTCTATGCCGGGTACTGATTCTCAAACCCTTATCTCTTAATGACAACTTTCTGGATTCTAATTTGTAATAATCAATATTTGATGCTATAAAATTGAATAATGGAAGGCAACTTTTCAATAAACTCTATTTGAAGCACTGTAAACCATGGAATCGAGAAACCATACCATCTCCATAAGCCCGTGGCGAGGAGTCTCGTCGAAGGAGTGGCATGACTGGGAGTGGCAATACAGAAATCGGATACGCACAATTCCTCAATTGGCCGGAGTCCTCAAGAAGGCGCCTGCGGCCCTCAAGAAATATCAAACCGTGGCAAGGTCTTATCCCTTTAGCGTCACTCCGTATTATTTTTCTCTAATGAATGCAGCGGATGATAACGACCCCCTTCGTCGTCAGTGTTTTCCTGATGAAAGGGAGATAAGTTTTTCGCTCGGGGGTGTGGCCGACCCTTTAGAAGAAGAACGGGACATGCCTGTTTCAGGGCTCGTGCATCGTTATCGTGATCGCTGCGTCGCAATTGTCACACATATGTGTGCAACATATTGCCGGCACTGCAATCGCAAGCGAATATGGAGGAAAGGCGGCATCGAAGAAACCAGAGGGTACATGGAACGCATGGTTGATTATGTGTCCAAGACGAAGCATATTCGAGAAGTCATCGTTTCGGGAGGTGATCCACTCACCATAAAAGACGGTATCCTTGATTGGTTTCTCGGATCATTACGTTCTATTCCCCATGTGGAGGTGCTGCGTATAGGAAGCCGTGTTCCCGTAGTCATGCCCATGAGGATTACTCGTAAACTGTGTGACACGTTGCGCAAGCATCGTCCTCTTTGGTTCAATACGCAATTCAATCATCCGAATGAAATTACACCGGAAGCGGCTCATGCCTGTGAAATGATACTTGAGGCGGGAATCCCCGTATCAAATCAATCCGTCCTGCTTAGGGGTATCAACGATAACTACGAAACCCTGCGGGACCTTTTCTATGGCCTTCAACGGATATCTGTCAGGCCTTATTATTTGTTTCAATGTGATCCGGTAAAAGGTACAGATCATTTTCGCACCGAAGTACGGTCAGGAATAAAAATCATGGAGAAAATATGGGGAAATATATCAGGGCTTTGTGTGCCGCAATATGTCTCTGATATCCCGGGGGGCAAGGGAAAATGTCCTCTTTATCCCGGGTCTCCTTTTCGCACAATGGCTCGTGAGACAGGCGAATATATTTTTGACAGGACAGGAGAAGTAAATTAGTAAGTCCATGAGTTAGACTGAAAGGAGAGAAGATGTTACATGTATAGTGCAAGTGATTTGAAAAAAGGTTTGCGGATCAAGATGGACAATGAGCCTTATATCGTTACCGAGTTCAACTTTGTCAAACCCGGAAAGGGCCAGGCTCTATACAGGTCTAAATTACGCAATATGATTACGGGAGCACAGTTTGAACGGACATTCCGTTCCGCGGATACTTTCGAACCGGCAGATCTCCAACAGAAAAAAATGCAGTATCTGTATCGGGAACAGGGGAAGTACTGCTTCATGGATAGCGAAAGTTATGAACAGGTCTTTCTCACTGAAGATCAAGTCGGGGAGGCGAAAAATTTCCTTATTGATAACCTGGAGGCAGAAATCCTCTTTTTCGAGGATAGACCTCTTGAAGTGAGCCTGCCGAATTTTGTTGATCTTGTCGTCATACGAGCTGACCCATGGGCCAAGGGTGATTCGGTATCAGGCAAGACTAAGCCAGTAACCCTGCAAACAGGTTATCAGATTCATGTTCCTCCTTTTGTTGAAGAAGGTGAGAAGATCAGAGTCGATACACGAAGCGGCGAATATCTTACAAGGGTCAAGGATTGAAACTCCTATGGAAGACGACGGGAGACTGGCAAAGAAGCGGGAAACTCTATGGAAACGTGCCAGGATGATCCGTGCGATCCGAGATTTTTTCACGAGCAGGGATTATTTGGAGGTGGAGACTCCCTATCTGATTCCGGCACTGATTCCAGAAACCTATATTGATGCCATCTCGTGTGGCGATTGGTTTTTGCACACATCTCCCGAGCTTCATATGAAGCGACTTCTTGCGGCGGGTTATCCAAGGATATTTCAAATCTGCAAGTGTTTCCGTGACGGCGAACGAGGTTCATGCCATCTTCCTGAGTTTACCATGCTGGAATGGTATTGCCGGGGCATGGACTATCGCAAGCTCATGAAAGAATGTGAGGAACTGATTGTCGCTGTGGCCGGTGAACTCGGTTGCGGGAATGTAATTAACTACCAGGGCAGGGCAATAGGGTTGCAAAGACCGTGGGAGAGTATATCTGTAAGAGAGGCTTTTGCCTGCTATGCACCGATGTCAATGGATAAAGCTGTAACGGAAAATTGCTTCGATGAGATCATGGTCTCCTCTATCGAACCTCGCTTGGGGCTCACACAGCCCACCTTCATCTATGATTATCCGGTTTCTGGGTCAGCTCTGGCAAAGGAAAGGAAAGATGATTTCGCATTAGCCGAACGCTTTGAGTTGTACATGGGAGGGAAAGAGATAGCCAACGCATGTTCTGAGCTTACAGATCCGAAAGAACATCATAGACGATTTCTGAATGTGAACAAATATCGTCACTCTATAGGTAAATCGATTTACCCTATATCGGAGCGTTTTCTGCAGGATATTGCTGCCATGCCGGAGGCGGCCGGTATTGCCCTCGGTGTAGATAGATTGGCCATGATTTTTTGTGATTCATCTGCCATCGATTGCGTTGTAGCCTTTGCACCGGAATTTTTGTAATGATTCTTGCCAGTCAGCTTTTTTGGTTTGGCGATTTTCAGAAAGCTATTCTGCTCTTGAATGCTCGTTATCCTAAATGTATTGACAAGGCCATTTTTTTCCATTACACGTAATGACCCGTAGAAAGTCGCAGACTCAGGTAATATAGCAAATAAGTGATTCAGGAGTGAAAAAGTGAAAGAGATTTCTTCTGTTGCCGCTGTTGGTCTTGGAGGACATTTTCATGGCAGTATTCTCAAGATGATTCTTGATGCAGGACTGATGGTTCAGCTTGTCCTGCTGTTGCTCCTTGTCTTTTCTGTTGTGTCGTGGGCTATTATTTTGATGAAATACAGGAGCATCAAAAAAGTAAAAAGGGAAAATAATATGTTTTTGGATGCCTATATGAACAGCAATAAGCTCTCCGATATTTTCCCCGAAGCGAAAAAATACAAACTTTCAACCATGGCTGAGGTATTTCAGGCCGGCTATACGGAACTGGTGAAGATAACCAAGGTCATAAGGGGGTCGTCATCTCCCAAGGAATCCGATGAATCGACTCCGCTTCAACTGGAGATGAAGGGTATCGATAATGTTGAAAGGGCCCTGAACAGAGCATGCAGCTCTGAAGCAACAAGACTTGAAAGTACACTCAGTTTCCTCGCTACAACAGGGAGTGCATCGCCGTTTATTGGACTATTCGGAACAGTCTGGGGTATTATGGATACATTCAGGGGCATAGGCACAAGAGGCTCGGCAACCCTTGCTGTTGTGGCGCCGGGCATTTCAGAGGCACTCATTGCCACTGCCGCCGGTCTTGCTGCTGCCATACCTGCTGTCATTTTCTACAACTATTATCTCAATGTTGTAAAGAACATGGCCATGGAAATGGATAACTTCGCTTCTGAAATACTAAATATCATTGAAAGAAATTATGTGAGAAAATAGAATTTCTTATGAGGCCCGGAAGAAAAAGAAATAGCGGCAGCAAGCTGTTGGCCGAAATCAACGTCACGCCTCTGGTTGACGTAGTTCTGGTCTTGCTGATAATTTTCATGGTGACAGCTCCCATGCTTCAGATGGGCATCGACGTCAACCTTCCGCGGGTTAAATCGAAGAGTATCGATGTGACGGAGGAAAAACTTGTGCTGACGATTAACAGTGCAAAAGAGATATTTATAAACAAGAATAAGGTCCCTGTTACTGGTCTCAGTGTAAAGCTGGAAAACATCTTTGCCAACAGGATCGATAGAGAAGTTTTTATGCGGGCTGACAAGAATGTTCCCTATGGGTTTGTCGTGGAAGTGATGTCCGAGGTCAGAAAAGCCGGTGTCGACAGGCTAGGGATGATCACGGAGGCGCCCGAGGAATCAAGGTGACATTCAGCAGGATGATACAGGATGCAAAAGGAGCAAGATGACAATGATATCAGCTTGAACAGTATGATACTTGTATCTCTGTTAATCCATACTGTATTGCTGTCTATCATTTTCTTTGCGCCATCTCTCCCCTCTCCAAGATGGACCTTCGGTCCCGTCTATTCCGTTAATCTCGTAAGTCTGTCTGAAGTTTTCCAGGAAAGGAAAGCGCAATCGGCAATTTCGAGAGAAATCAATCAAACGATTTCCGGTGAGCATCCGTCCATCTTGAAAAAGCGCCTTGATACCGTCCCTGCTGTCCCCATCAAGAGGCTGGATTCTCAAAGAAAGCAGACTAGCAGTGTTGATAGAGCAATCGAGGATATCAGGAGGAAGGTGAATACGGGAGTGAGCCCGCCCGGCTCTTTGAGCCAGATGGATAATGCTGAATCCAACGCAAGGATGAACGTCTATTACAACCTAATCTGGTCCAGGATCAAGGGAAAATGGACGCTGCCTCAGGTAATATTACCAAGGGAGAATATTGAGGCTATTGTCCAGGCGAAGATACTGAAGAACGGTACAGTTATAGATTTGAGTTTTGAGAAACGCTCAGGCAATCGATATTTCGATGAGTCCGCCATGAAGGCCATGAAGAAGGCAAGCCCTCTTCCTCCTCTGCCAGACTCGGTGAGAGAGAACAGCATCGATGTGGGCATCAGGTTCCATTCACTGGAATTCAGATAGAAGGGGAACATCATTTAGTGAAAGGTCTATGATGTCAGTCATGAATAACTGCAAGACGAGATGCAGACGTTTTCTAAAATTAGTTGTGTTCATGGCAGTCACGCTATCCGCTTTATGCCCGCCTCATAGCGCCTTGGGTAAGGTCTACATTGACATCGATTCTCCCGCCTTCCAAAAATTTCCCATCGCCATTGTCGATTTCAAGAATATAAGCCAACAGGGCTATCAGGGAGAGCTGTCAAGCTGGTTTTCAGATACCCTGGCGAAGTATTTGGAGATGACGGGATTCTTTAACATCATCAGCAAGAAGGCCTTTCTTGAAGATCAAAAACAGGCGGGCTTAGCCGTGGAAAGTATCAGGTTTGCCGACTGGGCTGTCATTGGTGCTGAATACCTGGTGAAGGGGGCTTTCCAGCCCAATGGCAGGGATCTCACTTCCGAATTCCATCTTTTCGATGTAATAAAGGGAGAGGTCATTACCGCAAAACAGTACACCGGAAAAATAGAAGACAAGAACGAGATGGTGCGCAAATTTGCAGGCGAGATTCTTTCTGCCCTGACAGGGGATGAAGGCGTATTTGGCACTAAGATCGCTTTTGTACTAAAGAAGGGACAAAATTCAGATATCTACACGATTAATTTCGATGGGACTGATTTTTCCCGAGTTACGAACTTCCAGTCATTAACTCTATCGCCACGCTGGTCTCCCGACGGAAAATATATTTCCTTTACATCCTATAGGAATGGGAATCCTGATCTCTACGTGAAGGCATTAAACGGCACAAAGGTTGAGAAGATTGCAAATTTTGATGGCATTAATCTGGCTGGCTCCTGGTCCAGGGATGGAAGGAAGCTCTTGCTGACCCTGAGCAAGGATGGCAACGAAGAGATATATGCGATGGATCTCAGCAGCAGAAATCTTGAACGTCTCACCCATAATTTTGCCATTGATGTTTCGCCCGCCTGGTCGCCCGATAATAAAAAAATTGCTTTTGTTTCAAACCGTTCCGGTTCACCGCAAATATTTACGATGGATGCAGATGGAGGCGACGTGAAAAGACTTACCTATGACGGAAGTTATAATACAACTCCCTCATGGTCACCGAAGGGCAACAGAATAGCATATGAAGGCCTGGCGAATGGGCGTTTCCAGATATTTTCTGCAAATGAGGATGGCAGCAGCCCTTTGCAGCTCACCTTTGACAACGTTGACCATGAATCCCCCTCCTGGTCCCCAGATGGCAGGTACCTGGTCTTCAGTACGAGGGGCAACGGCAAACACAGAATTTGCGTGATGAATGCTAATGGGTTAAACGTGAGAATATTGTACGAGAATGTGGGCGGCTGCATGAGCCCATCCTGGTCGCAAAAATAAAATGATCTTCCGAAAATAAGTTTATCAGAGAATATGTCGAGAAAACGCCGGCCGCCGTTGACCCCCTTTATGACCTATTACCATGTGCATTGGATTGCCATATCCCACAATCCGCCGTAATGATATGAAAAAGCTTCTGAAGTGACAGGCGGGATAGATACTAAACAAATTGTACAGGGTGCAGAAAGCAGAAATTGAAATATTTGTGGTTGACCTTTAGGATGGATTGTGGTTTAGAAGACTTCAAATCGGCAAGTAACCAATTTTTTTAAACCAACCAAGAGAGGAGAGAACACAATGAAAAGGAGCCTTGCAATACTAGGGATTATCGGGTTGATAGTGTGCCTTTCATTTATGGTTATGACAGGATGCGCAAAAAAATCAGCAGTAAAAGATCAGGCAGTTTCAGCTGAAGAAAAGGCTGCTGCGGATAGGGCGGCGGAGCAGGCGAAGGCCAAGGCGGAAGCGGATGCAAAGGCACGGGCTGCTGAACAGAGGGCGAAAGAAGAGGCGGAAGCGAAGGTAGCCCCGCAGGCAGAGGCTGCTGCGGTAAAAGAAGAAATGACATTTAAGGATGTACTTTTTGAATACGATAAATTCAGTCTCAAACCCGAAAGTAGGGACATTCTCAAACAGCTTGCAGAATGGCTGACCAATAATAGAAATAACATTGTTCTCATTGAGGGTAACTGTGATGAAAGGGGAACGACGGAATATAACCTTGCCCTTGGAGAAAGACGTGCCAAGGAGGCCATGAAATACCTCGTTGAACTTGGGGTTGATGGCAAGAGAATAAAAACGATCAGTTATGGCAAAGAAAGACCCTTGGATCCCGGGAATACTGAAGAAGCTTGGGCAAAAAACAGAAGAGATCACTTTGTCGTCACATCCAAGTAGTAGGGTTATGCTGGGGAGGTGTAACGCTTGAACAGAATCATATCCTTGTTTATACTCGCATCTCTAATCTGCACCGCAGGTTGTGCAACGACCAAAGATCTGCAGCGTGTTCATGGGGATTTTGATAGGCAAATCTCTGCTTTAAAAGAGGAAAATGCAGGTATCCGAAAAGATATTGCGAAGATTAAAGAGACGCAAGCGTCTTTACAAAAAAGCCAGGCAGAAATGCGTGCAGACATCACTGAACTGAGAGATGGTATCCAAAGTTTGAAAGGTATAACTGAAGGATTAAAAAAAGATATAGCGGCATTAAGGGAAAAACTTGATAATGTATCTTTAAAAATAAATTTTATAGAAAACTTTCTTGAAATTGGAAAGAGAGAAAACCATTCAGAGAGTGATAAAGCGGGAAAGATCGCTGCGAAAAATGCCATGAAAGGGAAAACGGAAAAGGAATCGGCATACGCATTAGCCTACGAAACTTTTAAGGAAGGAAAGTATGAAAAAGCCAGGGGGGAGTTTCAGAATTTTCTGAAGCAATACCCTGACTCGGAATATTCTGATAATGCCCAATTCTGGATAGGGGAAAGTTTTTATTTTGAGAATAAATATGAAAAGGCCATACTCGAATATGAGAAAGTGGTGAAAAACTATCCCAAGGGCAGTAAGGTTCCATACGCCCTGTTGAAACAGGGGCTTTCTTTCTTGAATCTCGGCGACAAATCGAGTGCGAGACTGATTCTGCAGCAGATAATAAAAGAATATCCCAACACCAACCAGGCAAGAATAGCTAGGGCAAAACTGGTAGAAATTAAGTAAAGGAACAGTAAAGGATTAACCCCTTCTTGTCATATCTATTTCATCGATCCATGGAAATAGGTATGACTCCGGGAGGGGGTTTGAGATCAAAGATCGTCGCATCAATTCCCTTCGCCGGCCCGATATCAACATAACGGATGATGATATCGGGCTTATCATTATCTCCATATGCAATCGTAACGTTCTGTGGCAGGGTCATATTTTCTATGCGCTCCCGCCCCATGAATCGGGCGCTGAACAATCGGGAGTTGTTGCCTGCAAATAAATCGACCCTGACGAGGTGATCCTCCTCCGGATCTACCCAGAGAGATTGAATTTTTTTGTTTTCAGAAAGGATATCAACTCTGTAGAGGCTCCCATCGGAAGAACCGTCTAAGGTAATGGTTTTTCCTCTTATTTCAGGATGCATGCCCAGCAGGATAGACGTCATGTCTTCTATCCGAAGCACTGTCGCAGCAACAGGAATAAAATGCGCCAGATTTCTTGTCGTTGCCTTCCCTATATAGAATTTTTCATTCTGTGGCACAAAAACTTTCAGGACATTCTCGTGGACGGTCAAGAAGAGATCTGCTGGACCTATGACAGGTATTGATTCTAATCTCAATGAGGACGGCTTCTTCAGCACTAAAGCCGCCTTAAGGGGATACCGGCCCTCAGGAGTATTAACTTCGATACGCGCAATGGCTTTAACACCATCTTTGAATTGATTGTCTGAGTCAATCTTTTCCAGAACAACGAGGGGAGAGGAGAATCTCTGTTTCGAGCCGCCGCCGATTTTCTGTGTTTTGGTGATGGCACATGCGGAAAAAATGAGGAAGAATGACATGATGAAAAAAAACGACGGCAATCTTTTCCGCATCAGGGCTTTTTCCCTTTGATGAGTTCATTGAGTTTTTTTTGCAGATCGCCATTGGCAGGGTTTAATTTCAATGCCTGTCTATATATTTCAACGGCCTCACTTACCCTGCCTGCCTTTGTATAGGCGTCTCCCAAGTGTTCAGCGATAGTTGCATCAGTAGGCAGGATATCCGATGCTTCTTTCAGGCATTTTATGGCCAGATCCATTCTGTTTTGTCTGAAATATACCCAACCGAGGCTGTCAATCATGTAGACATTCCCGGGCTTCAACGTGAGGGCCTTTTTGATCATCTTCTCAGCTTCATCAAGACGGATGCCCCTGTCCGCAAACGTATAACCGATGAAGTTGAGCGCGTCTGCATTCTCCGGGTCGATTTTCAGAACTGACTCCATTTCATTTATACTCTCGTAAAAGCGGTTTGTCTTTTCATAGAGGACGCCGAGACTATAATGAAGCTCGATGCTCTGCGGCAATGCAGAAAGGCCTTCCTTTAATATTCCCTCGGCAGATGATAATTTCTTGTCCTCCTCATATAGGGAGGAGAGATAAACATAGAGCCCCGGCATATCTCTATTATTACGAATGGCCCTTTTCATTGATTCTATGGCCTCAGCAATCTTACCCTCCCTTTTCAGGATGATTCCCATATTAATCTGCGCGTTTCCGTAAAGTTCTGAATCCAGGGGGATCATTTTAAATCCTTCAATCGCCTTGCCGTGCATCTTCTTCTCTTCATACGTTGAGGCGAGCAAATATCTGGCCCTGTGGTCATTCGGATTTCCATCCAGTAAAATGGCAAACTCGCCAATAGCATCATCAAGCCTGCCATTTTCGAGGTAAAGGAGGCCGATATCCAGTCGCGCTTCCCTATTGCCATTATCGAAATCCAGAATTCGCTTGAATTCCCTCTCTGCATCGTTTAATTTGTGCTCCCTGAGAAAAATTTCGCCCAGCTTTATTCTTACGTTTGTGCCTGGCGGATAGAGATCAACAAAACTTCTATACAATTTTACCGCCTGATCGGCCTTCTTTTCCTTTTCGTAGAGGAGTCCTAAATCGATCAACGCCGGTTCAAAAGTGGGTTTTATGGCCAGAGCCTTCTTGAAGCTTTTTTCAGCTTCCTCATAACGTTTCATATCCGTTAATATCTTTGCCAGATAGTAGTTACCGGTGAGATGGTCCGGACTGGTTTTGATCAGATCTTGGAAAGTTTTCAAGGCTTTCTTGTAGTTCTTAGTTTCCGCATAGATGGTGCCGAGGTATATGCGGGAAAATGTATTCGTCGGATCCAGTTCAATTACCTTTTCATATTCTCCTACAGCGTCCTTATAATCCTTCCTGTTCAGGTACAGTCCGCCCAAGAGAAGATGGGCGTTTACATTATTCGGATGTTCTGTGAGATATTTCTTGCTGAGAGTGATGGCCTCTTGTATCTTGCCTCGTTCAATATATAGGGATATAAGTTCTGTCTTGAGGTAGGAGGATTGATGGTCGAAGCTCAGGGCCTTTTCATATTCCTTTATGGCCCTGTCAAGGTTGTCATCAATGATATGCAACACGCCGAGGGAATAATGATACGTCGAATCGAATGACGGTCGCTCCGTTCCCCCCGAGATGTCCGAAATCCTGCCGTTCACAGGCGAAGATGCACACCCGGCAAGGCAGCATAAGATCAGGATCAGAAGATATCTATTGTACAAATAATCTCGCATATTAATAAATTCATATCATCTTAATTGTCTCTAAAAAACCCCCACATCTGTAAAGAAACAGCTGCCGGTCGTTTTTGGAGATCATTGAACGAGTGCGGATACAGGAACGATATCGATGCCGCGAGCTTTTAAAACTGGTATTGCCTCCATGAGAGCCTGAATAGTTTTCAGGTGGGGATGTCCTATCATTACCACCGCTTCTGATTTATGGTCAAATTCCCTGTCGATCCGGGTTGTCAAGTTTCGAAAAATCGTCATGTAGTCATGGTCATTATCAATAAATATTTTTCTTGAGACAAATCTAAGTCCTAACTTTCTCGCAATTTCCGGACCCTTGGACAGCGGGGTCGTCCGGCTGTCGACAAAAAAAAGATTCCTTTTCTTAAGTTGAGTAAATACAATACTGAGCTTTGCTTCATCCTCCATGAACTTCGATCCCATATGATTGTTTACGCCTGATAGATGGGGAATTGCATCGAGATCTTTGTCAACCTCCTCCTTGATTTGCCGATCACTCATGCTCATAAGAAGGGCTCCCATCCCCGGGTTTTCATCCGGGAAGGTATGAGGTTCCATCGGGAGGTGGAGAAGGATTTCTCTTTTCGCCCTGTGCAAAATATTTGCGGCATCGACTGAATGTGCATAGTGAGGAAGAATGGCAAAGGTTAGGGAGGCATCAATCTTAAGAAGTTCATAGAGCGGTGAAAGATCATAACCAATGTCATCTATGAGAATGGCGACCCTTTTTCTCGCCCGGCTAATTTTATCTTTAGGGACGGTGCTATCTGTCCCGTATTTCTCCTGTAAGTCTCGTATAGGCGTTTCCGTGAGAGCATTCCTTTGCTCACTTCTTGGGGTATGTTTTGGTTCTTTCACCTCCTGGTTCCCGGCACGGTACATGTATATCGCCATGACAGAAATGATTACTGCTGAGATTATGACAGATACCGTCCAGCCCCTTTTTCGCCTCATGATCATTATAAACTTCCGCCGGGTCACACTCTAAGTCAGCTCTTCAGATTCTTTTTCATTATATCCCAGCTTTTTATGATGTCCAAGGCGCTCTTTAGCTGATTATCCTGCATTAAATTGTCTTGCTCTTTCTTTGCACCTTCATCTTTGTTTGTATCATTTTCTTTTTTCGGTTTTATGTGACCCTTGAGGTCTCGTTCCCTGATGAAATCATCCGTCATCTCTTTATCCTCAGAAGGTCTGATATATTTTACAATGATATCCGGTTTTATTCCCTCGGCCTGGATCGATCGCCCACTCGGCGTATAGTATTTCGCCGTGGTCAGTTTCAGGGCAGACCCATCTTCAAGCGGGATAACAGTCTGTACCGATCCTTTCCCAAAGGTCTGGGTGCCCAGTACTAATGCCCTCCCGTTGTCTTGCAGTGCTCCTGACACAATCTCAGCAGCGCTGGCCGTGCCCTCATTAACCATGGCAATGATAGGACACATCGGCTCATCACCGTCGTCTTTCGCGACCGATTTCGTTTCCATGTTTCTTGTTCTTCCCTTAGTTGTGACGATGACTCCCGATTTCAGGAAAACATCGGCGACTGCCACCGCCTGATTTAGTAAGCCGCCGGGGTTATTCCTGAAGTCCAAGATAATACCTTCAAGAACACCATTTTTCGCTTTAATATCCCCTAGTACTTTCTTCAAATCATCCGCTGTTCTTTCCTGGAATGAAGACACCCGGATATAAGCGATGTGATCATCGTAGATCTTTGATTTGACGCTTCTTATCTTGATGATGCTGCGGGTTATCACAAAATCCTTTGGCTTGGTCATATCCTCCCGCATAATGGTAACAGTAACCTTGGAGTCTTTCGGCCCCCGCAGTTTCTTGACTGCCTCCATTATAGTAATGTCCTTCGTTGATTTCCCGTCAATCTGTATAATATGGTCGCCCGCTTTAATGCCTGCATTGTAGGCCGGAGTGTCCTCAACAGGCGAAACAACCGTCAGGACATCTTTCTTTATAGTGATTTCAATACCGATGCCGCCAAAACTTCCGCGTGTTTCCACCTCCAGATCTTTGTACATTTCGGCGGTCATATAGGTACTGTGGGGATCCAGGGACTTCATCATTCCATTGATGGCCCCCTCTAAGAGTTTTTTTGAATCCACATCCTCGACGTAGTTCTTCTGCACCATGTCGAGCACTTCATTGAAAGTCTTGAGATTCTTGTATATACTCCTTTCCAGTGCAGCTGATACTTGAGAATCTCCCTGAAGACCAAGCAGGAGAAAACAGGCAAGCAGGCACAGAGACAAAAGCACTTTCTTGGGCAAAAAGTTTTTCATTCAATCCTCCACTGCTGACATTGATTCAGTCCGCATCAGATAATTATTAAAGTCACGATAACACTATTCTTATTCATTTTTCCATAACTTTTTAATACCCCGCAAAAGCGGATGCATGATGAGCCTTTCAAGATGACGGGTCTCATAGCGGAGGCTTCTTACGAAAAGCAAGAGATATGGGTGCCCGGAACACTGAACCGCGCCGCCTTTGCAAAAAAAAAGAACGATTGAGTCGCCCGGCATCATCTATGGAAAGAGATCGTGTCCACGCACAATTCGTTCTCAAGAACCTGTGCACCCCTCTCCGGTGCTCTTATGAAACTGTCATTTATTTTATCCGGGTCACTGCTTGTGCTTAGGTTATCGAGGCTGCGGCTTTCAGAATATCGTGGTTCAATCAAGTGGGGCTGCTCTGGGGAATTTCCGCTGATATGAATTTGACGCTGCCATTTATGATTCCGCCTTCATCAATAACTAAGTTGCGGCATCTGATATTACCTCTTACATCCGCCGATTTCAAAAGTGTAAGAGTGCCTGTGACTTCAATGTCCCCTTCGAAATATCCCGCTACGGTCAGGGAAGTTGCGCTTATCTTCGCTGTTACATTGCTATCTTTTTCCGTGAAAACAGTTTCAGCAAGGAGCGTCCCTTCTATGATTCCTTCGACAATCAGGTGCCCTCTGAAATGCAGAATACCTTCAATTTTGCAATCCCTGTTTACTATAGAAATATTATTGTTTCTTGCGTTCACCTTCAGGTGTTCCCCTCATTTTTCTCTCGTCAGGTTTTCAAATTGAAAATCTCTCTTAATACAAGTTTGCCGTCGTCTGAAAAGACAAATATTGAGGCGGAATCATAAACATGTTGTATGGAGATGTCCTTCGCTATAACTTTATGTCTAGTGATGGAAAAGGGATCGCCATCCCTGAAATTCTGCGGGACTCCATTGGACAGATTAGTTTGGGGATCAGCGAGCCAACGTTCTGCCCCCGAACCATCTGATTTCAGAATGAGGAAGATATACCCCGACGCCGGGGCATTTTTCGAGGTCTTGTTTTTCAGGAGAAACGAATAGCGGAATAATTTTCTTGAAAGGTCGAAGTTTTCTTCGAAGTTTTCTATAGACAAGTTGTAAGATTGTGTAACGGCGATTACCGTTGCCGCATCGGCTGGCACCGCGTTCTTTCCTGTATCGAGGGGTTTAGTGTGAGCTCCAATATTAGCTGTGAGCTCTTCTTTAAAACCCCCCATCCGGTTGTGGAGGAGAACTGCGGCGAAGGAGATAATACACAGGCCAATGACTGTCACTAGGCAGACTGTTAAGAAGTTCATCGGAAGCTTAAAGGAACACAGTCGCCTCTCGTCTTGGATTATAATGATGGTAAACTTCTTTTGTCTCTTGTCTATGTGCATTTAAGAGAGGTTTCACGAAGAAATTCTTCTAAGTCCGCCTGCTGGGAATCAACCTTCTTTTTTACAGTATCCTGTTCCCTCTTCTTACGGAAAAATTGAACCATCTTGGTCGCCAAAAACGAGATTTTAAGGCATCAGTCAATTATCTGATATATTTATTAAAGTATACTTATAATGACTTACATAAAAGTTGTCAAGGCAAAATACGATGAGGATCATTTGTCACCGAAATCTTTTCGTCATCCGGCAGTACTCTATAAGACAACCTCATCAGTCGGTCGCGGCAAAGACGCAAGAAAAATCATTGATTACGCCGGTGAAATCCTGTATGAGCAAACAAACGGAAATCTCTCCTGGAGGCAATAAGGAAAAAGGAACAAGGATGAGAAGATTAGTCAATTTCTGTGGCAGAATATTCTCTATGTCTGTTGACAGACGAGCTACACAAGCTGCCCGGTATCAGGTAGAATCCCACGGGGTGCAATGGTTGGCCCCCGATGAAGAGTGCTTATAAAGTAGTCCACGATTTCTTCGTCAAATTGACGATTAACATTTCTTTTCAACTCGGCAACAGCTGCATCTATCTCCATTGCCTTTCGGTATGGTCGGTTGTTAGTCATGGCATCAAAAGCATCCGCAACTGCCAGCATCCTGGAAAAAAAGGGAATATTGGAACCCTGGAGGCCATCGGGATAACCATTGCCATCCCACCGTTCGTGGTGATGGCGGATTATTAATCTTTCCGTATCCAAGATGGGAAGGGGCTTTAAGATATTTTCTCCAATCACTGAGTGTTTCTTTATAACATCGAATTCGTAAGTAGTGAGTCGACCTGGTTTCAGCAGGATATCATCAGGTATGGAGATTTTTCCTATGTCATGCAGAGTTGCCGCTATCTTTAGCGATTCTATTTCACTGGGGGAACAACTCATGACTCCTGCAGTTCTAATTACAATATCCGTCACCCTCATGGAGTGCTCTTCTGTGTAGTAATCACGGGCCTGAATGGAAGCAACGAGAGATTGAAAGGTACTCAAGAGATTCGTATAAAGACTTTCATACAGAAGTCTATTCTCAATATTGAGAGAGGCCCTGTTGGCAATACTCTGGATATAGTAAAGATCTCTTTCCGTATAGACATGCTCGTTGCTTTTTCCTGAAAGAGCTATGATGCCAAAGACTTGGTCTCTCATTTTCAAAGGCGAACAGATAACAGATGAATATGCCGTATTTTTGATAATGTTGCGCAGCAAAGGCTCTTTCCTGCGGACGGTATCTTTGAGTATGGAATAGAGTGATGGTAAAATAACGCTTTTGAAAAAAGTCTGTGACACTCCTTTGACGACAACAGCATCAAAATCCTGATAATCTTTATCGTACAAAAGTATAGAACAGGCCTCACCGCCGACGACCTTCAGGGCGAGATCAACCATTTCCTGAAAGATTTCGTCGTTGTTTTTTGTGAGTTCAATCTTGTCATATATGTAGCTGCGTGTAGACAGGTCACTTATCTTGGTAGTCAAAGAAGGGGACGTTGTTTGTTTTTCGTATTCAGATAAAATGGTTTTTGCCCTTAAATAGACATCAACCTTATAGAGCAGGTCATCAATATTGAACGGCTTTGCCAGAAAATCTACTGCGCCAGTCTTCATTGCGGAGACTGTCAGTCCGATAGTGGGGTAGGCTGTAATAATAATCACGCGTGTTGTCGGCTTGATTTCTCTAATCTTGTCTAAGAGCTCCATGCCGTTCATGCCGGGCATCATGACATCGCATATGACCATATCAAAATGGTTTTGCGTCAGCTTTTCGAGGCCTTCAATACCGTCGGACGCCTCTATCACTGTGTAATTACCGGCCTGACATATGGCGTCAACAACGAGTGATCTGGTGCCGATGTCGTCATCGACGACCAGTATAGATTTTTTTTCTGGAATTACATCATTCATACTTAAAAGGCATGATCGATCTTGTGTATTTTCTGTGGATAAGGGCACAGGATCTAGCTCAGTCATGATTTTTCTTGGATTTCAGAAGAACATCCATCAGGCTATATGAAATCTTATCGTAAACGGCTGTTTTGTCGGCGGAGTCCAGGGTAACTATGTCGGGATACTTTGCACCCTCTGTCGCATCGGGTTGCTGCGATGTTCCGACCTTGGCCTTGTTCTGTTTACGATATGCCTTCAGAATGTTATCAATCCGATAAGACGAAATCGTCATCGCTCAACTCCTCTCCATGTATTCCTATCCCTACTTAAAGTATACGATGATTTTCATTAAGTTTCTAACATATGAAGATCTCCATTGCAATAGAAAAAGAGGATCTATATTTAGGGATGGATTTAAGGAATAGAGGGGGCTATGGGAGCCGGATGCAGCCATATACTCATTATTAGCGGATTGTCAAAGCTTGAGACCCTTATATGATACAATTAACAGATGTTTGAATTGAAAAGAAACGGTCTTAATAGTCGCGAACATTGCTGTCATCGACATAAATTAGCTTCTCCTGTTATCTCAATTATAAATGGCTATCATGTTAATATTCTATTTGACTATTGGCCAATTTTTGTTAACATTGAGCCTCTTCAAACTTAGCTAATTTTTCTATCGACATAACCGAAGTTCTCCTTTAAGAAAGTTTTATGAAAAATGCAAAGATATTAATTGCTGCGGACAATGAACTGAGCAGGGATAATCTGTCAGAACTGCTGAAAAAGTCAAGGCTATGCGGTTATGGCTGTCGAAGATGGCAGGTAAGGGATGCGGAGGAGGAGAACCCGTCTGACCTGATTGGGGTGAGAGAAGTCAGGGACAGGGAAGGCAATATTGTTACGATTTACTCTACTGGCCGCCCGATGAAAGAAGGCTACGATGATTCTGAAGAGGCGAAGGTGGAGGAGGCATGAAAGATGTTGCAGAACATGATCATCGATAATAGGAAGTGAGATGGAGATGAGCGAAGACGGTAAAGATCGGGGAACAAGAAAAACGAAGCTTGCTGATCAGGAAAATAATAAAAATATGTATCGCCAAGAAATTCAAAGCATTCTGGAGAAAGAATTTCAGGGCACATTTATTGAAGAACTTGTGCCCGGCATCGTTCACAATTTTGCTAATCCTTTAAATGGCATCATGGGGCGCTCCAGGTTGCTGCAGAGAAAATTAATGGATATCATGAAGAGAGCAGATGTAGAAAAGGATACATCTTATCAGGAGGATAATAAAAAACTGATCCGTGACGTTGACTCCATAGCGCGTGAGGCTGACAGACTCTCTGGCATTCTTCAGACCGTGATGGGAAAATTTTGTGCGATCGGTGATCGGACTGCGCAGAAAGTGAATCTATCCGAGCTTATCGAACTGGAGATGAGATTTTTCGATTTTTATCTGGATTTCAGGCATAGCGTCAAAAAAACTTTGCAACTCGATAGAGACCTACCGGGGGTCAGAGGAGCCCCAGCTGACTATTCCCTGGCCTTTTCTACAATGATCAGATATGCAGCGGTCGCCATGAAGGACAGTGCCCCAAAGGAACTATATATTTCAACACAACTTGAAAATGGACAGATATGCGTGAAGATCCAGAATCGAGGGGTTCCCATTTCCGACGATCTGAAAAGACTATTGCTTGATGAAGTGCAGGGGTATGCTTCTTCTCTGGGAGGAACCGGAGAAGGGGCACTGCTATGCGCCTTCTCGCTGTTAAGGAAATGGGGCGCCGGCGTTGACATAAGGAGTGAGAATGGTTTGAATACTATTATCGTATTGATGCCTTTTTACCAGGCAAAACATCAATTCGGCGATTAAAGTTAAAGGGCTGTTATGACGGTTAATGATTTACGTATCTTTATGTTGTGTTGCCGCGGTGAGCCCATGGCAGTTACACGGAGTAAGATTGGCAGAGGGCAATTCTGACAAAGGAGATACGCCGACTTCGTAGAGATTGAGGAGGCTGTCAGACAGGTTAGGAAATAATGGCTGAAAGATTAAGGCCCATCATTGTAGTTAAGAAAACAAAGAAACATGCGGGGCATCACGGAGGGCAGTGGAAGGTTGCCTATGCGGACTTCATTACGGCCTTGATGGCTTTTTTACTGCTGCTATGCCTGCTGGCCATGGTTTCTCCTGACCGAACAATTTAAGATCAAGAAATATGACCTCGATGTCTTCTTCTTTCAAAATCTCAAAAGCCGTCTCGGCTCCTTCTGCGAGTCGCACATCATAGCCCTCGATAACAAAAGTATCTTTGAGCAGATCGCGAACTGTCACTTCATCATCAACAACCAAAATTGTTTTCGCCATGAAAGCACTCCCCAATCCTTAATGCGCAGAGCTTACTATAAGTCTATCTCCATATCATCGGCTGTCATAAAGGTATTCTTGAATATTTCTTGGGCTACCGCTTCTGATTCTTTCCTTTCTCCTAATGTCTTATATATTTCTGCGTCGAAATGAATAAGAGCCAGGCTTCTTGCGCCTGCATCCCTGGCAATCGTTGCAGCAGTCTCCGGGTTCAGATGCGGCCAGCTTTCGGAGGACTGGCCGCTTTTGTACGCACATTCAGCTATCAGGAGATCTGCTGATCTGGCCAGGTGGATGGCATTCTCACAGAAACCGGTATCCGGGCAGTAGCTGATGACCTTTCCTTCTATTTCAAATCTGTATCCTAAAGTCAGTGACTGGTGATTGAGCTCTTCGGCTTCAACTGTGAATGGGAGGTTGTTGCTCTCTTTCGGCAATTCATAAGTATTGACTGAAAATGGGAGTTGCGAGACGGACGCCGTGAAGGGGTCATTGATAAATATTTGCAGAGTATCTCTTGTGCCGGTGGGGCCGCAGATATTAAGACCCTGTCGGAAGTTGAATTTATTCAGTGTATGCAAGCCTATGATGTGATCAAGATGAAAATGGCTGAGGAAAAGGTAGGCGGGCTTGCCATTCCCTTCATGTATATACCGGTCCAGTTTGTAAAGGCCGTTACCGGCATCGAGAATAATCTCATAATCTGTTGTCCTTATAAGAACACAGATTGTATTTCCCGTTTGCGTATCGTACCACCCATTTGTTCCTAAGAAAACCACTTTCAAATTTGACTTCCCCTTATTATTTTAATTGTGGCTTAAAAAAATACCCCAGAGTCCGCTGATTTCCGGGGTATTGAAGATACCTAATGTTTAAATCGCTTTATCTCTTTTCACCGTCACCTTCAGGACGTTCTGTATCGATAAAGATTCCCTCCGTACCGGCAGGTGATACATCAACCCTTTCATCGCGTGCCTCGGGGTCATCGGAGTCATATCCGTGCCGGTCAATCCTGAAATTTCCGTCTCCATGAATTTTCTGGCATTCCATACATGCATAACTCCGCTAAGTCAGGATTCATCGATAGGGAGAAGTATAAAAGAGAGGCAGAGTATTGTCAATGATAAACGGATCTGATCTCGACAGATACATTGTCTTCATTTCGGATTTGTGGTATAAAGACAAACTTCAGAATTCGCCCCATTGGCTGAAGGAGCTACAAAATAAATATCTTCCTCATCGGCGAGTTCCAATATCCGAGAATGGAGAATTGTAGATGTCCAAGAAATTAACCAATGAGAGTCCAAATCAGAAGACATCATTGGCGGACAGAAGATCTTCAGGGCGCCAGAAAGCGGATGAAAAGCTGCTCGAGAGTGAGCAGCTTTTCAGAAGCCTGACGGAGAAATCCTTTGCTGCCGCCTTCATTGTGCAGGATGGAAAATTTCGCTATATTAATACAAGTGCAATTGCTTATGCCGATTATACAGCAGAAGAGCTCGTAGGTAAGGATTCCGGTATTATAGTTCATCCCGACGATAAGGAAATGGTAAAGAAGAAAGCCCGCGAGATGCTCCAGGGCATAGACTATGCGCCATATGAATTCAGAATGGTAACCAAACAGGGCGCAATCAGGTATGTGATTCAGATAGTCTCCCCCATCCAATACAATGGCAAGCCGGCAATCCTGGGCAATGCCATAGATGTCACCGAGCGCAAGCGGGTAGAGGAGGCTTTGAGAGAATCGGAGAGACGGTTAGCGGATATTATTGATTTTCTGCCGGATGCTACACTGGCAATTGACTTAAAAGGGAAGGTCATTGCGTGGAATCATGCCATAGAGGAAATGACGGGTGTCAAAGCCGCCGACATATTAGGGAAAGGTGACTACGAATATGCGTTGCCCTTTTACGGCATACGAAGGCCCATCTTGGCTGATCTGGTACTGAAGCCGGATAAGAAAATTGAACGGAGTTATTATTCTATTCTCGAAAAGAATAAAGATCTCCTTATTATAGAGACATGGGTGCCATTTTTGAAGTGGAAAAAGGCCTTCCTCTGGGCAAAGGCCAGTCCCCTTTATGATAGCAAAGGCGATATCGTGGGCGCCATTGAGTCGATCAGGGACATTACGGAGCGCAAAGAGGCGGAAAGAATGCTTCAGGAATCAGAGGAAAAATACCGATCCCTCGCATCCAGTACTGACGTGATGTATCTCGTTGACAAGGATTGCAGGTATCTGTTCATGAACGAAGGATTCCTGTCGCGGCTTGGCATTTCATTAGGGGATGTGGAAGGAAAATCATATGATGAATTCCATTCTGAAGAGGATGCCAGAGAATTCATGGAAATCATCAGCCGTATTTTTAAAATTGGCCAGGCAATCCAGCATGAACACAAGAGTGAAAGAGATGATAAATACTTTCTCAGGTCATTGAGTCCCGTTAAGGACCCTGAGGGGAGGACAATAGCCGTAACAGTGGTTTCGAAAGACATTACCAAGCGCAAGCAGGCGGAAGAGGCGCTCCGGGAATCAGAGAGGAGGTTATCGGATATTATTGATTTCTTGCCGGACGCGACACTTGCGATTAACCGGAAGGGGAACGTGATTGCATGGAATCGCGCCATAGAGGAAATGACGGGAGTTAAAGCTGACGACATGGTGGGAAAAGGTGACTTTGAGTATGCCTTGCCATTTTATGGTGTACGAAGGCCTATCTTGATTGATCTTGTCTTGAAACCGGACAAGAAAACTGCGCGGAGTTATTATTCTGTTTTTAAAAAGGAGGAGGACCAGTTGATCGTGGAGACATGGGTTCCTACTTTGAAGGATAAGAGAGCCTTCCTCTGGGCAAAGGCAAGTCCCCTTTACGATAGCAAAGGGCGCATAGTGGGCGCCATCGAATCGATCCGGGATATTACGGAGCGCAAGCAGGCAGAGGAAATGCTGGAGAAAAGAGAGGTTGAGCTTGAGGCAAAGACAAGTGAACTTGAAGACCTCAATGCGGCCTTAAGGGTCCTGCTCAAGCAGAGAGAAGAGGATAAAAATGAGCTCGAACAAAAGGTGCTGTCAAACGTGAAGCTGCTCATACTGCCATATATTGATAAATTGAAAAGCCGCGTAGATCTGAAGGGCTCATCCTATGTCAACGTCCTCGAATCAAATCTAAAAGAAATCGTATCACCCTTTGCGCAAAAATTGTCAGTCAAGTACTTGAATCTTACCAACAGGGAGGTGCAGATCGCCAATCTTATAAAGGAGGAAAAAACAACTAAAGAAATAGCGGCACTTCTTAACGTCTCTGAAAGTGCAGTCAATGTATACCGTTATCACATCCGGCGCAAACTCAATTTAACCAAAAAGCATAATCTTCGTTCCTATCTATCTTCATAATTTCCGAAAAGTTAAATATTTTTTAATATTAGTTATAAATCTTTTAATATTGTCTTTTCATATTTATACCTATATAAGGTGTTAGATTTGATCGTGGCATAGAGCTCCCAAATTAACCCTTTTCAGTTTTAGAGACTTATATCCTTAACAGATACCAATAGTTAGTACAGTATACCCCATGACCTGCATTAAAAGGCACCATAGAATGAAAGTGGCGGACCAATGGCGAGGTGGTCCATTCTTCAATTTATAGTAGCATATTTTATATAATGCGAGGATTTAGGCAGTCGTCACGGGGAAATTATAAACGTGTTATTGAATATTAAGGGAGGAGGTGATCATCAAGTTAGATTAGAGTTATGATTCGGTAAACGAATTCTGGAAGATTTTAACAACTTTAATTGGAATCAAAAAAGGAGGATGACATTATGGCAGGAGAATTACGGCCTCGTTGGGGTCAACCCATGACAGGCATCGTTACTACCATAGTTTTTTTCTTGATCGCTTGGGTTACCTGGTATATTTTGAGCGATCCTCGTGGGCCCGTAGGTTGGTTTCCTTACCCGATGGTTATGATACTCGCAGTGATGATTTTGGTCGGGTTATGGCAGCACATGTTTTTGGGTGACTGGCCCTTTCAGAAAATGTCGCCAGCCGCCAGAGGCGTTACGATGACAATCGTGAACGCAGCCCTCACATGGTTCGTTATTGAAGTCATTTTTTATCGGGTTTTTGGCATGGGGTTCAATTTCTTGAGCCAATCCAATATTAATGCACTGGCAGCCGCAGGGGCGATAGTGTTGCCCGACGGGAAAATAATTACCTTGGAGGTAATGCAAAAAGCGCACCTCGCGCAGAGTGCAATCGTGGGATTTGTTCTGATCGGGTTCTTCTCGTATCCGTTTGTGACGATCTACTTTGGTAAATGGCCCATCCGTCCCAGCAACCTGGAGCAGCCCGCAGCGGGTCTTGCCGAGATTGGCTGGTGCAGTCTGCTCACCCTGTTCTTCTACGTCGTTCTTATCGTTCCTTTCTTTGGTTTGGTCTGGGGCAAGATGTTCGGTAATTCTATTGGATTCAACACTCCCTGGTGGGTTGGTTTCTCTGGTGGAACTCCCCATGTGTATTGGGTCTTTGGCTGGTGGGAGTGGATGATCATCGTCCTCTTCATGACGCCTAACGTATGGCGCATGAAACCCTGGACGCTCATTAAGCTGCCTCAGCCCGCGAAAGGTCTGGTTTCGTTTTGTATAACCGTTGTCCTTGGATATCTCATAGCCCTGATTTGTCTGCAAATCATTCCGCTATGGGCGGACATGGAGGATGTTATTAAACATCTGCCTGCAGGGGACAAGGGAAACCCGGCGCGCTTCCTGTGGATACATTCAGCGGAGATTGCCGGTATGACCCTGATTCCCTTCCTCCAGTGGCACCACTACTTTGACGATATGTCTCCGGCGAAGAATGTAGATTCCTGGGGAGGCTTCTGGTTCAGGACAGTAGGTGTGCTTATTTTAACAGCGGTTCTGTACGTGTGCTTCTACCACCTCAACTTCGGTCACTGGGGACTGGGCAATCATCACATGGAGCATGGTTTAGCCGAAAGGTTTATCAATGGCGAATCCCTTATATGGAACTTCTGGTGGATCATTCCGCTTCTCTGGAACGAGTGGTTCTTCCACAAGTGGCCTTTCTACGTTCATGATGCGCATCATTAATTAATTCGAGTCGAGGTAAAGGGGCTGACCAGCCCCTTTACCTCGCATTTAAGCATATGCTGCCCATGCACACGGATTTTATTTCCGTGAACGAGGAAGGGTATGCGAATTGGTAATCTTATTTTGAAAGGAGAAAGTTATGGCGAGAATTCGCGGAAAAGCTAAAAAAGCTGAAATTATGACGCTTGAAGAAGCGGTCAAGAAATACATGCATAACGGGATCCAGATTGCCTTCAGCGGGTTTACGGGATTCAACAGAAACCCGATGGCCTTTGCCTGGGAAGTGGTAAGACAAAAATACAAGGACCTGCATGTTATCGACAGGCATGGCAGTTGCTGCACCTGGCTCCTCAATACCGTCGGTGCTATTAAGATCTATGAAACCGACTGGATGGGCTGGGGGGAGATGGCGGGAAAACTCGACATCAACATGGAAAGGATTTACAAGGCAGGAAAGATAATTCTTGAGGACTATTCTCACGGTGCCATGGCCATGAGATTCCTTGCCGGGGCAATTGGGGCGCCGTTCATTCCCTATTATGCGCCGCTGGGATCAGACCTCTATAATCCGGACTATGATGCACTGGGAAAAGCGGGTCTGAGGAATGGTAAAAATCCGAGAATTGCAAAGAAAAAGTTTATCCAGATTGAGGAACCCTTCTATGGTGATGGAGAGGTCGTCCTTCTTCCCGCAGCGAGGCCGGAGCTGGCAGTCATTCACGTATCTAAGGTAGGCGACAAGGGGACGGCGAGGTGGCGAGGTATCGGGACGATCGATAAAGAAATGGCCTTTGCATGCGACAAGGTCGTAATCACGGCCGAAGAGGTAGTTCCCGAAGGAGAGATGAGGAAGGATCCGGAAGCCAACCAGATTCCCTTCTTTACTGTTGACGCCATTGTGGAAGTGCCCTGGGGAGCCTTCCCGAGCGGTGTCCCTTTCTATTATGACTATGACGTGCCCTTTATGAGGGAGATGGATAAAGCATCAAGAAACGTGGAGGATTTGAAAAAATGGATCGATGAATGGGTTTTTGGCCCGAAGAGCTGGGAAGAATTTATTGTTAAGCTTGGTGCAAAGAAATTGTTGTCTCTCAGAGCGGACAGCACCACCGGATACAGCACCAAGATGATGAGAGGAAAGAACCCGGCACCCAGGATGAAGATGCCTTTATCCGTAGCTCGAAGTGGTTATTAAAGGAAAGGGGGAAATGAAAATGGCTAAATCAATGGAAGAATTGATGGAATTGATAGATAAGATGCCCGATGAGAAGGCGAAGGCAGGTGAATTTATCCTGCCGGAATTGATGGCTATCGCTATTGCTCACGAGGTCCTGAACGATGATGTCGTCTTTGCCGGTACAGGGCTTCCCATGGTGGGGATTATGGCTGCCAACATGCTGAATGCACCGAATGCGGTGTTAATATACGAATCGGGGATATGCGACGGAAAGACCATGCATGTGCCCATGTCTGTGAGCGACCAGAGGGCGGCCAATTTGTGTTCCACCCTGGGTGGATTGGTGGATACCTTTGGTTATTATTTGCAGCAGGGTTTTGTGACCTTGGGGTTTCTGGGAGGCGCCGCTATCGATAAATACGGCGGCGTAAATGTTACATCCATCGGTGATTACTATGCCCCAGTGCACCGCTTCACAGGTTCCGGGGGGAATTCCGACATAGGAACCATGTCGAAAAGAGTTGCTTACATCATCCTTCAGGAAAAGAGGAGATTCCTGGAGAGAAATGATTATACCACAACGCCCGGCTGGTGGTGCTGGGATTTCAAGAAACGGGAGTGGAAACCGAAGAAGGAGGTCTGGAAAGGGACGCCCTATGCGGATTGCGGCCCCTGTGGTGTGGTAACGAATATGGGCGTATACCGGTTTGATGACAAGGGAATCATCTACCTGGAAACCTGCCACCCCGGTATCACCGTGGAGAAGATCAAAGAGAATTGCGGATTTGACCTGAATGTTTCAAAAGTTAAAGGTGAAACTCCAATCCCGACTTACAAGGAGCTCTTTGTCCTCAGGGAGTTCGTTGATCCGGAATTGATCTTCCTGCCGGCGAAAACGGAATATCCCGCCGCGATCAAGTCAATTATTGGTTAGAAAGTAACTCTAATATGGATCCTGTCAACCTGCCGTTCAGGCAGGCTGACAGGATAATTAGAAAGGAGGAAGGGATCTGAATTTAGATCTGACAGAAGAACAAACAATCATTCAGGACACAGCCCGGCGCTTCGCGAGGACAGAACTGGAACCGGTAGCGGCGCGGCTCGACCAGGTAGGCGATCGTGACACCTTCTTAAAGAATTTGAAGAAACTCGCCAGCCTTGGCTTGATGGGCATCAATGTGAAGAGTCAATATGGAGGCTCTGAAGCAGGTGTCGTGTCTTTCAGTCTGGCGGTTACGGAAATTGCCAGGGCCTGCGCCTCGACGGCAGTAACCATGTCCGTCAACAATCTGGTCTGTGAGGTGATTCAGGCAATCGGCTCGGAGGAACAGAAAATGGCTTACATACCGAAGATCTGTTCCGGTGAATACCCTGCCGGCGGGTTTGGTTTGACTGAAACCGTGGCGGGTTCCGATGCCGCGGCGCTCCAGGCCTCTGCTGTTCTGGACGGCGATCAATGGGTTCTCAATGGATCAAAGATGTTCATTACCAGCGCTGAATACGCGGGCGTGTTTGTCGTTTGGGCAGTGACCGATAAGAAGGCGAAGAAAGGCAGCGGCATCAGCACATTCCTCGTTGAAAACGGCGTCCCCGGTCTTAAGATTGGACGGGAAGAGCACAAAATGGGACAGCACGCTTCTTCAACGAATGAACTGATCTTTGAAGACTGCCGGATACCAAAATCAGCCCTTATGGGGAAACTGAATGGCGGCTTCAAGACAGCTACGGGAGAGCTCGCAGGTGGACGCATAGGCATTGGATCTCTCGCTTTAGGTGTCGGACTTGCTGCCATGGATTATGCCACACGATATGCAATGGAGAGAAAGCAGTTCGATCAGTCCATAACAAATTTCCAGGCTATCCAGTGGATGGTTGCAGAATCCTATACGGAGCTGGAGGCAGCGAGGCTCCTCCTTATGAACGCCGCGTTTAAAAAAGAGATGGGCAAGCCCTTTGCAAGAGCAGCATCTATGGCGAAGTATTTTGCGACCGAAGCCGCTGACAGGGCCTGCTTCAATGCCGTGCAGATGCTCGGTGGATACGGATATACCAATGAATTCCCAGTCGAACGCTATGCGAGAGACGTCCGGATTACGTTGATCTATGAAGGGACCAACCAGATCCAGCGGATGATAATTGCCAGAGACATTCTTAACAGCCTCAAAGAATCGACATAGACGGATCTGGGGGTGTCTGACGCTCAAGGGTTTTTGTATACGGGCAGTTGAGGCCTTTTTGAGTCGTCAAAGTAGCCGCAATCTTCAGCTTGCATAGCCGGGCGGAAGGTTTCGCTATTTATGGACTGCGTCTGCTGAAGCTATATTGCTCGTAAAATAGCAACGGAAGAGAACTTTCGACCGTTCAGTTTCAACAGTTGATTTGAAAATTGTCTTCGAAAGCAGTCATTGCATATTCTCGCTTTCTCCGAAGACAAAATTCTATTTTGCAAAGCTCTACAAAATGGGGGTAGTAATGGAAAAAGTGCCGCAGAAGCTGGAAAAGACCAGGGCGGAGATGTATGCTCATGCGCCAATCTCAAAGTTCGGTGAGAGAAAGCCAGATTTCTCAACCATGGGACGGAAAATAAAAAGTCAATTCAAGAGCGTCAGAGAAGTTGTCGTTGTTGAAGCATGCCGGACGCCGTATGGCAGATTCGGGGGAGCGCTGAAAGACTTCACTGCCCCCGAACTTGGAGCCTTGGCGATAAAAGAAGTAATCAGGCGAACGAATGGAAAGGTCAAACCATCCGATGTGGATTACGTTTTCATGGGGCAGGTAGTTCCTGCGGGGTGTGGACAAATCCCCAGCAGGCAGGCAACTATCCTGGCCGGTCTCCCAGAATCCATTCCCTCCATTACGATCAATAAGGTATGTTCTTCAGGTATTAAGCCGATCGACCTTGCAGTCCAGATGATTCAACTGGGAAGGGCCGAGATTTGCGTAGCGGGCGGCCAGGAAAGCATGAGCAATGGCCCGTATGCTCTGCCTGAGATGAGGTGGGGGGCAAGGATGGGACTCCCGAACCGGCCAGTCCTTGATTTAGTTGTTTACGATGGGCTCTGGGACGCATTTTATAACCGGCACATGGCCGTTCACGGTTCTGAGGTTGGCGATGAATTCGGAGTTACACGGCAGGATCAGGATGAATGGGCTCTTCGCTCCCAGCTGGCAGCAGTTGAGGCAATGAAGACGGGAAAACTGGACGACGAGATATTTCCCGTCGAGGTGAAGCAGGGGAAAAAGGTCGTCATCTTCGACAAAGACGAAGGACCAAGGCCGGAGACGACTATAGACGGGTTAGCCAAATTGCCGCCGGTCTTCAATCATAAAAGCCCGGTTACCGGAGGTCCCGGAAGTGTTACGGCCGGTAATGCACCGGGTGTCAATGACGGCGGAGATGTCTGTCTGGTAATGAGCAGGGAAATGGCCGACAAACTGGGCATAAAACCCCTGTTTACCATACTCGATTACGCCGAGGTTTCCCAGCCACCGAAGGATATTGCGACGGTGCCGGGACTCGCAATCAAGAAACTTCTCGAGCAGAATAACATGACTCTCGATAAAATAGATCTACTGGAAATCAATGAAGCCTTTGCTGCCGTTGTCTTGGTTAGCGCCCGCAATATCTTAGGCATGAGCAAGGAAGATATGTATAAGAGGGTCAATGTGAATGGAAGCGCCATCGCATATGGTCACCCTATAGGTGCGACGGGCGCGAGGATTGTCATGACTCTTGCCTATGAACTGCGGCGAAGAGGCGGCGGGATCGGGATATGCGGAATCTGCTCGGGCCATGCTCAGGGTGACGCGATGCTGATCAAAGTGTAAACGATTGACTTTCCCTGGGGCTCAAGTTCTTTTTTCCGACTATATAGTTTCGCTTATCTCCGATGAAATGGTACGGGAAAAGACCTTTCACTTGCCTTAATGGGAAGCGGATGTTCTGAGAATAAAAAATGACGGGAGGAAGGTAGTGATGGCAGTTAAGACATTCGGTGTTATCGGAGCCGGCCAGATGGGCAACGGCATAGCTCAGGTTGCTGCAAGCACAGGGGGACTGAATGTAATCATGAATGACATTGCAGACCAGTTTGTCGACAAGGGGTACGATACGATTTCAAAAAACCTGGACCGCCTTGTTGCCAAGGAAAAGCTGACGGCTGACCAGAAAAAAGAGATCATGGGCCGCATCAAGAAGAGCACGAAGCTGGAAGACATGAAGGATGCCGATTTTGTTGTGGAGGCAGCGATAGAACGAGAAGATCTCAAACTTGGGATATTCAGAAAACTTGATGAAGTCTGCAAGCCCGGGGTAATCCTTGCCACGAATACTTCCTCTATTCCCATTACGAGGATAGCCGGTGCAACAAAGAGGCCTGCCTTAGTCATCGGGATGCATTTTATGAACCCCGTTCCCGTGATGAGACTCGTGGAAATCATCAGGGGTTTGGCTACCTCTCAGGAGACGTACAACACGACGGAAGCGCTGTCCAAGCAGTTTGGGAAGGTTCCCGTGGAATGCAATGACTTTCCGGGATTTATAGCGAACAGGATCCTTATGCCCATGATCAATGAGGCCGTTTATACCCTGATGGAAGGAGTGGGCACGCCAAAGGCCATTGATGACATTATGGTATTGGGCATGAATCACCCCATGGGTCCTCTGGCGTTGGCTGACCTGATTGGTCTCGATACATGCTGGGCTATAATGGACGTTCTTTACAAGGGATTTGGCGATTCCAAGTACCGTCCCTGTCCGCTCCTTAAGAAATACGTGGATGCGGGTTACATGGGGAGAAAGACGGGAAAAGGATTCTACGATTACAGCAAGTAATGATTGCATTCGAAAAATGTTCTTCCGTGGCGAGAATATTTTTTCGACAATTGTAAAGCTCGCTTCGGCAGGGAGCGCAGCCCGAGATCATGGCTTCAAGCCTTGTGATAAGATGTCCAAAGGTTGACGAAAAAAATAATATGCACTCGGAAAGCTTTTCCGAACCATTAAAAGAAAGTGAAAAGGGGGTACATCGGATGGAATTCAAGAACCTCTTGTTTGCAGTTGAGGATGGTGTCGCTACAATAACGTTTAACAGGCCCAAGGCCTTAAATGCGATGAATACGGAAACGATGAAGGAGCTTATGGATGCGGCTACCCTCTGTAGGAATGATGACGCCATAAAGGTTCTCATCCTTACCGGGTCAGGAGAAAAGGCCTTTGTAGCAGGCGCTGACATATCAGAGATGCAGAACCTGCGGCCTAAAGAGGCCCTTGCCTTTATGGAGCTGGGTAATGAGACGCTGCGATTGATTGAAACGCTGCCCAAGCCCTCCATCGCTGCCGTGAACGGTTTCGCTTTGGGCGGCGGCACGGAAATTTCCATGGCCTGTGATATGAGATTTGCATCGGAAACAGCCCGTTTCGGCCAGCCGGAAATACTGATCGGATTGATACCGGGATGGGGAGGAACTCAGAGGCTTTCGCGTTTAATAGGAATGGGGAGGGCCAAGGAGCTTATCATGGGTGGCGAGCAGGTCGATGCGAAAAGGGCTTTCGATATTGGTCTCGTAAACAGGGTATTTCCCCTCGATCAGCTTCTCCCGGAAACGAAAAAATTCGCGCGGAAACTTGTCGGTATGCCTGGGTTCGCGCTAAAAATGGCCAAGCATTCGATCAATTATGGTTATGATCTTGCGCTTGATAACGGGATCAGGCTGGAAATGGAATGTTGCGCCCAGTGCTTCAGCACGGATGATCAGAAAGAAGGAATGAAGGCCTTCATCGAAAAGAGAAAACCTGTTTACACTGGAAGTTGATTCGCCGTTTTATACTGCTTTAATAAAACATTATTGTAAGGGGGTTATGAGCCATGAATTTCGGTTTAACAGATGATCAGCGGGACGTGAGAGATATGGTGAAGAAGTTTGCAGAGCAGGAGATTAAACCCATAGCAGCAGAGCTGGACAAGACCCACAGGCATCCGGAAGAGATCTGCCGCAAACTGGGCGAGATGGGAATCATGGGGGTTGCCGTGCCTCAGGAATACGGCGGGGCCGGCATGGATGTAGTAACATATGTTCTCTGCATGATTGAAATTTCCAAGGCATGTGCAAGCTGCGGTGTCATTGTATCGGTCAACAATTCCCTTTACGGGTACCCGATATTAGCCTTCGGGACGGAAGAGCAGAAGAAAAAGTATCTACCGCCTGTAGCGAGCGGGCAGGTTGAGGGGTGCTATGGATTGACAGAGCCAAGCGCCGGTTCGGATGCTGCCGCATTGAAGTGTCGCGCCGTATTGAAAGGTGACAAATATATCGTTAACGGGACCAAAATATTCATAACGAACGGTAATGTGGCGCATTACTGCGTTTTAGCTGTCACGACCGATCCCGCGTTAGGATACAAAGGGGTCATCAATCTCATCGTGGATATGAAGAACACCCCGGGTTTCAAAGTAGGAAAGATCGAGGAGAAAATGGGAATTCTTGCTTCGGGAACGGCTGAGCTCGTCTTCGAGGATGCTGAGATACCGGCGGCAAACCTCCTGGGTAAGCCGGGACAGGGTTTTAAGCAGATGATGATGGGGCTTGACGCGGGGAGAATCGGTATCGGTTCCCAGGCTTGCGGTATCGGCCGGGCGGCCATGGAAGACGCCCTCGCTTATGCAAAAGAGAGAGTGCAGTTCGGCAAACCGATATCAACATTCCAGGCGATCCAGTTCAAGCTCGCCGACATGGCAATGGAGCTCGATGCAGCGGAATTACTGCTCCTTCGTGCCGCCTGGATGGAAGACAATCATCTCGAATTTGAGAAAGAATCGGCCATGGCAAAGTGTTATGCGTCCGATGTGGCAATGAGGGCTGCCGTTGAAGGCGTGCAGATATTCGGCGGTTACGGCTACACAAAAGAGTATCCGGCCGAAAGACACATGCGGGATGCGAAGATCTGCCAGATCTATGAAGGGACGAACGAGATTCAGAGGGTGGTTATCTCAAGAAAACTTTTGAGTATGAGATAAAGCTGTCAATACGACACGGTTCGTCTCATAGAAGCAGAAAAATAGAGATGTCTGAAGAGGCTTTCGTCTTTCAGTATATCCTTTGATGAAAGTTATTTTTCGATTTTGAAGGGTGAGAACTCATACTCTTTTTCTTCAACTGCGAAAGCTACCCTGTCTTCTTCGTTTACTGTGAGTTTACCCTCTATAATGCGGCGGCAACCAAAATCGAAAAAGTTTACTTGGTGCGTAGGCACATCCTTTTCATCCATTTGTTTGTAGTATTGCTCTTTTTCAGCTGGTGTTATTTCCCTGATTACGAGTTTTTGGCATCGTTCGCGGGCCTCCCATGTACCCTGGCGTATGGTGACCCGGTAATTGCCGTGAAACTTTATGGGCATTTTGATTTTCATCTAGTACCTCCGGATTTTGTGCTATGTTCTATCGGAAGATCGCATAGCATAACTTTGGATAGTTGTCCATTTATTGAATGTAGAGGGGGCGGGTAGTCTTTTTTCTATTTGACAAACCCGCATGGTGGAGAGAAAATCCGCGGATTCGATAGTCAAGTACTGATTGATAATAGCAGTTATATCAGATTTATTGGAAGGAGGCGGTAATATGTATTTTGCAAAAGAGGTGCTGAGTCAATCCAGCGAGCTCAAGAAAAAATGGGAGGATGAGGTCCGGAGGGTGGTCAGTAAAGTTCCTGACCAGAGGGAACGATGGTCTACCGTTTCAGATCTCGAAATCAAGAGGCTCTATGGTCCTGATGACATAAAGGATATGGACTTTACCCGTGATATTGGATACCCCGGCCAGTTTCCATTTTTACGGGGTAATCAGGCGACGGGTTATCGCGGACGATACTGGACGTTCAGGATGTTTTCTGGCATGGGAAGCGCTGCAGACACCAACAAACGGTGGCACATGCTTCTCAAAGAGGGACAGACCGGCCTCAGTACAGCCTTTGATTTTCCAACTCTTATGGGCTACGATTCGGACTCGCCCAAGGCCCGTGGTGAGTGTGGGAAGTGCGGGGTCGCCATAGATACCCTCGAGGATTTGCTGCAATTAGTGGACGGTATTCCCATGGATGAGGTTACCACGTCCATGACAATCAATCCGCCGGCTACTGTGCTCTGGGCGATGTACTGTGCAGCGGCACAGATCAAGGGTATACCGCTTACCAAGATAGGCGGCACGATCCAGAATGACATGCTGAAAGAATTCATCGCACAGAAGACGTTCATGTGTCCGCCGGAGCCGTCAGTCAGACTCATAAGTGACACCGTTGAATTCGGGACGAAGTATGTTCCCAGATGGAACACCATCAGCATCAGCGGGTACCATATCAGGGAAGCCGGTTCCACAGCAGTTCAAGAGCTTGCCTTTACCCTTCGTGATGGCATGGAGTATGTGGAGGACGTCGTCAACCGGAAAGGATTACATGTCGATGAATTTGCTCCGCGGTTTTCTTTTTTCTTTAATTCCCATGTGGATTTCTTCGAGGAGATCTGTAAGATGCGTGCTGCCCGGAGGATCTGGGCAAAAGTAATGCGGGACCGCTATAAGGCCAAGGACCCGAGATCGTGGTGGATGCGCTTCCATACACAAACCGCCGGGTGTTCACTGACGGCTCAGCAGCCGTACAACAACGTCGTGCGGACGGCCACGCAAGCGCTCGCCGCTGTCCTTGGCGGCACTCAATCCTTGCACACCAATTCCCTTGACGAGGTGATGTGCCTGCCGTCGGATTCCGCCGTGCAGATTGCGCTTCGAACCCAGCAGATCATCGCGGAAGAGACCGGCGCTGCCAACACGGTTGATCCGTTGGCAGGTTCGTACTTCGTCGAAGCTTTAACCAACGAAATGGAAGAGCAGACGTGGGACTACATCAATAAGATTGACGAGATGGGCGGTATGGTTGCCGCAATAGATAAAGGGTTCCCGCAGTTGGAGATAGCTGATGCGGCCTACAAGTTCCAGAGGCAGATAGACTCCTGTGAAAAGATTATGGTCGGCGTCAACAAATATGTTACCGATGAACAGATACCCATCCCTCTTTTAGAGATTGATGATAAAGTTGAAGAGGATCAGATCGCGCGGTTGAATGCAGTCCGCAGAAAGCGGGACAATAAGGCAGTGAAGAAGAGTCTCGAAGACATTAAGAATGCGTGCAAGAAGGGCGAAAATGTCATGCCCCACTGTATTGAGGCCGTTAAGAATCTGGCCAGTATCCAGGAGGTGTGCGACGTCTATCGTGAGCTCTATGGCGAGTACCGTGATCCGGGACTCTATTAGGACTGATTGAAGGAGGAGATGGTAATGGCTAAGAGAAAGATTCGTGTTATGGTAGCAAAACCAGGTCTTGACGGTCATGACCGGGGCGCCAGGATTTTAGCCAGGTGTTTCCGGGACGCTGGTTTTGAAGTAATATATACGGGGTGTCATCAGACACCGGCGATGATTGCAGCGTCGGCGATTCAGGAAGATGTGGATGTCGTAGGCCTAAGCTGTCTATCGGGAGCGCACAGGTATTTATTTCCCCAGGTAGTTAATCTATTGAGGGAAAAAGGTGCAGGTGATATCTCCGTGATCGGCGGGGGAATCATCCCCGAACAGGATTTTCAGAAACTCTATGACGCAGGCATCAAGGCGATTTTCGTGCCGGGTACTACCCTGGATACGATCGTGGCGTGGGTTAACAAAAATATAAAACCTGTGGAAAGAACGTAATGGAGAGAGGAAAGAGGATTAAGGCGGGTGACGTTCGGACTGCCTCCCGCCTTATAAGAGACATAGAAGATAGTATCCCCGAAGCAAAACTGACTATAAAACATATTTTCCCATATACGGGCAAGGCCCAGGTCGTTGGGATTACCGGGTCTCCTGGAGCAGGGAAGAGCACTATTGTTGACGGTCTCATTGAGACAAGCCGTAAGAAGGAAAGAACGGTAGGGGTTCTCGCCGTTGATCCGACAAGTCCCTTTACGGGAGGAGCAACGCTCGGTGATAGGATCCGTATGCAGCGCCATTCCGAGGATATAGGCGTCTTCATACGGAGCCTCGCCACGCGCGGTTCCTTGGGCGGGCTCTCAAAGGCAGTTGGCGATGCCATCCATGTTATGGATGCAATGGGGAAAGATGTGATATTTGTAGAAACCGTAGGTACGGGTCAACAGGAGGTGGAGATTATCCACTATGCCCATACGGTAGTCGTTGTCCTTGTGCCTGGTATGGGAGATGAAATCCAGGCAATCAAGGCAGGAATCATGGAGATTGCAGACGTATTCGTCGTCAACAAGGCGGATCGTGACGGAGCAGCGAAACTCCAGCGGGAATTGATGACCATGATCGAAATGTCACCGATTCCTCCCGGGGGTTGGCGGCCGCCTGTCGTTACAATCAGAAATTCCTTTAAGCCGGAAGAGTTTGACCAGGACATTCAAACATTATCTTCCAAGGTTCACGAACACTATGAATATCTAATAAGCAGTGATCTTATCGGTGACAGGCAGCGGCGCAAGAGGCTGCATGAGCTGAATGAGGCCCTGCGATCCAGTATCCTCGAACCTGTGTTAGGGATGCTCGTCAAGACGGGTGAACTCGACCGTATGGTCGAAAAAATACTGAAAAAGGAATCGGATCCTTCTACTCTGGCCGAAGAAATAGCCAGGAAGTATTTACAGGGGTGTTTTTAAGGACCCTATTTTTTTGTTTCATTTTTCAAGTCATGGTCGGCTTTCGAGGTCGTCAAGTTTTTTCTTCTTTTCGTCTATGAGTTTTAGCTGTTCATCTAACAGTTTGCGCCAGTGGCTTCTCTGCGCGAAACCGGAAGCCTGGTTCATATTCACCCTGTAGTTGTCTTCGTCTCTCTTTGCCTTCTCCAATTCTTCTCTGATGGCTTTGATGTTTTCTTCCCTTTCTTTCCTCTTCGCATCGGCCTCACGATATCTCTGCAATTTTTCATTGCCTTCTTTTTCCGATGCTTTTTTTTGTTCTTCTGTAATTGCAGGTAGCGATTCCAACGGCTTAACATTGACTCCGGGTGGCGGGCTATCAGTAATGACCACCGTGCCGTCTTTGTCGACATATTCGTACAGTGTTCCTCCCTGTGCTTCGCCGGCAGCAGCAATCCATACAAAGACGAGCAGCAGTAGGGACACCCTTGGCAATAATCTGCGCAATTTGTAAGAAGCCATGCCTTGAGCCCTCCCAACTTCGATTATTTTTGCATTAAAAAATATTCTAAATTATCGATGATGTCAATTGTATTCGCAGATTTGCAATGCCCTTATACTGACGACAGATTGAGCCGTATTTCATCCATGTGTTTCCTTAAGAAATTACTTAGACATCCTCCCCCGTGATGAAGTTATGTGGAGGAGAAAATCAATGATGCGTAATTTACGGCGCTCTCTGTCTCGCGTTCGTGGTACGTATCAAAGTGAAGGATGTCCGCGCGGTTTTCTGCAAGCAGGCTGGCGAAAAGCAGGATAGCAGGGAGACCGCAAACATGGTACCTGTCCAAAGTTTCGACTGCCGTGAGGAAGATGTTCTCCGGTTCTCCACGACTAAGGAAAGAAAGCATCATTTTGTCGTGAGCTGTCGCCTGGGGAAGAAGAACATCCGCGGGCGCTTGATCGCCGAATTTTCGTCCCACGTGGGAAAGGTCGACTCCTGCTACAAGTAGTATGCGCCCCTTTCTTTCTTCCAGCAACTGCTTCATCAGGGACACCATCCCTCGGAACCTCTCATCAGTCAGGATATTTCTTCCTTGGTGGATGAACTCGTGGACGCCCCCACACAAAATAGGCACTATGGCAAATGGACCCGTGAGGTAGTGGTGCAGGAAAATGGTTTGAAACTCGATGGAATGTTCCGTCATGTGGCCGAAATCATCTGCTGCGAATGTTCCTCCAGGCACCCTCTTCTTTAATTCTCTGATAAAATTCTTATCAGTCTTGATCTCTCCGAAAGGAGTTGCGTAATTTTTCTCCGAGATACAATAGAGCCCTTCCTGTACGTGATGATTGATCCCTAAAATTACAACGGTATCATAGCATTTGCCCTGCAAATAACGGTAAGTATTTACATAGATATCTTTGGCTATATTGATATCAATATGGGGGGCGAGGATACCTGTAATGTTATCCTGGATATCTCGCAAATTTTCCTGACTGAGATTGTTTTCTGTATTCTGTATGAACTGCGAGAGCTCTACCGGTTCTGATATATAGGACTTTCCCGCGTGGACGGGGAGCCTTATGGGCTGGCTGCTGAACTCGCTGCGGAGTCCGCACATCTTCTGGTTGAAAAATGGACTTTCCAAAAGACATGCCCTGTCGAGAGACTCAATAAACGATTCAATCTCCGAGACATAAACTATGCGACCGCCCTGCTGTTTCATCAGCATGGCCTGAATGTCCGTGAGATCATGTTCTCCATCTAAGAGCTGCAGGATGGGGAGCGTGTTGAAAGCAAGAGCGACGCTGTGGTCGGCCAAACGGTAGGGATCATGAAATGCTATCATCCGCCGGCCTTTAATGGTTGTGGCGACGGGTTGAATGTCCCTTCTCAAAACAGGTTTATCCATATGCTCTCCGCTTAGTAATCCGCTTATATTAGTATTTATTTGAAAATGCAACGTCAACATCTAAAGAGGGAAAAAATTGCATGCTTCTTGGTAATATAACAACCCCGGATATGCTCATAGCTGGCCTATTTATGCGTAATTATAAAGTATAGATGATGGTACAGTTAGATAGTGACAAGATCAGCACGGCCCGGGAAATCGGAATCTGCCTCGGTGATTGATAAGCTATACAAATTGACCAAAATATAAAATCATCGTATCAGCCGATATATTTATCTTGCACAATCTCCCTCATATAAAATATAAATCTTGATTGTCGCATTAGAATTCTTTTTGATCGAATGGACTCTTTAATGGCCCGGCAGTCGAAAAAATTCAAAACCAAGATGGCTCTTATCATCATCGTTCCCGTGATTATGGCATCGATGGGCTTTACTGTCCCCTGCTACTGTATGGACGAGAAACCATTTGCGCCCTGGGACTATAAGGATTCAATGTCGGCTGGAGAAGATAAACTGGAGCAGGAAAAAGACACTTCATCTTGCGGATATATTTTAATACAGGCGATCAGGTTTTACCAACAGTATGTATCTCCCGTGATTGGAGATCGTTGCCAGATGTACCCATCGTGTTCGTCATATGCAGTTGAGGCGATCAAAAAGCATGGATGTCTCATCGGGTCTGTCATGACTTCGGACAGGTTGATTCATGAAGCAAATGAAACGGATCATGCCCCTGTCATTGAAAAAGAGGGGGATTATAGATATTACGATCCTGTCGGCGGCAACGATTTCTGGTGGTGTAAAGGTTCGGATACGAATATTGCACTGCCAGGGAGCAAATAGGTAGCGCATCTTATCTGCTTCTTATAGACACACTATGGCGCGTCAGGATCTCGACTCTTTCCACTTCCTTGAGAATTGACGTTTCTTTCATTATCCTATCGCAGCCTTGTCTTCATTCAGTCTTCCATCTAACCTTTCAGGATGCGCGCTCCTATTCTCATCTTGTCAAAGCAGTATGTCTCAAGTCCGGGAACGATCATACGGACAGTAGGAACTCCTGTATCTGTCCTTGTAAGATCCACTGCGATTACCCGCTCCAAACCCCTTGCCTGCAGCTTCCCGATTATGGTCCTGACATCCAGGAGGATGTCATTACCGTAACTCACTTCAATCTCGCGAAGGCCCTTCTGGTTATATGCATAAAACCGTGGATCATCGGTTCTCTCCTGCTCACCAAGATAGGCCGTCACGGGTTCGCACATTCCTTCGATCCCAAACTTCTGAATGAACAAAGCTCTGGTGGTCACGATCTCGAGAAGGGATCGAATCATGGCGACACGGGGATCAAGATGGGCGCCGAAACCGTCTACGGGTTTCATGGCGGGATAAACCAGATCACGGGAGAAGGCGGCAATCACCGGAACTCCGATATCTGAAGTGATGTCTTTGGCGACGATCTCTATCTCGGCATCTGCGAATTTATCAAAAATGTTGATAATGAACTGGTTGGCAGGTTCATCCTCGATAAAAAGGGCGTCGCTGTAATTACCTTCGTACCTTGCGATGCTCCATGAGTCACGCTCGATGACCTCAGCAAGACCGTGCACAACGGCTTCTTCTATAGTATTGCCCGCCGCAATGCCGTTCGTATGAGTGTCCATAAGAAAGGCATTGTCCAGATGGTAGGGATGGTAGACCGCGCAGGCAGGGACCAGGATATCCTCATCCCGCGCCAGATCACATCCCCATACCCAGTTAATATCCCGATCATGATCGTAATCGCTGATCTTCGAAAGAATCATCTCGTGAGGATCAAGAATGTTGAACTTCCGTTTCAACTGGTTATAGCTGCCACTGACCAGTTTACTTTTGTACTCGTCCTTGAATTCTGACGAATAGCGTTCGATCGACTCCATGGTCAGTGAAACCTGGGCCTGAATCTGGGACACTCCCTTACCCGTGTGGCTCGTTCTTGAACTGTCCGGCCTTATACGATGGCAGATAAAAACCGGAATCCCGATCCTGTCGAGATCCGATGCTTCGCGAAAGTCAATCATGCTGACCAGTTCTTTGATGCTTTGGATAAATTGAAGTGTGGAGTCCGGTGTCTTGGAACGGTGCGTCTCCAGGATGTAAACCTTGGGACACTCTTTTAGAATTATGCTTGGCATTTTCATACTGCATCCTCCGAATCAATCTTTCCTCAGGAAAAACAACCAAGGGCCGCAATGCCCCATGCGGGAGCGTATACATATCAACACGCGTCCTCTTTTTCAATACGAGTTTTTTAAAAGCAAGTCTTAGGGCGGGGAAGGATAATTATATTGTTCTTTGAAAACTTAATGACTGTGTCATGTCGATTGCATCGACGATTAGTTCCTTTGGTAATGAGTGCGCGAGTAAGAATGCGCCTTTAATTGGATCGTCACAACTCTCTGGCCAGCGTCTACGAATCAGCAATTGCAAGAGAGGTTGCTTAGCATAAAAGGCTGCTGTCGTAGAGCCAGCAAATTCATCTAACCATGATACAGGGATAGCACATCGAAAGAGCGTTGGTACTCCGTGCTCAGAAAGTTTCTGCCGAGCCCATTCTCCGAGCCTATTTGCAATTGCTTGAAACAGTTCAGAACCGTATTCTAAATAATGGCTATAAAGTGTGTCTATAGATCCTGTTCTTGATATTGAAAAACCTATCTTCCCGCGTCCATGGTCGAGGTACGACATCGGTATATCTTTCATGACTCTAGTTACCGCATCCGCGTCACCAAAAAACATTTTTGCTCTTTCAATATCTTTTTCCGGATTAGCAGGGAGAATTCCTTTCAACAGGTAGGACTCTATATTTGCGGGGCGGCAACCGTGGTAAGCACCAACGTGGGTGTACGTCTTCTTAAAATGCTCTGTACATCGTTCTCGTAATGACAATAGTTCTGACGATTCGACGCATTCAATCCTGTATTCCAGTCCTGTTATAATTTCTATAAATTGATCATCCGATTCTTGCGAAAGAGCATTTTGAATTGCATTCCAGTGGGGATCGTTTCTAATAAATCCATTATACGTTTCCTCCCAGCTGGAAATATCGTCAATATCGAGGATCTTCATGCTTCTTCAATGAGCCACCTTGCTGAGCTGATACAGCATCTTCCAATCATCATTGAGTCTTATTTTCTAGGTTTCTTCTCTTTCTTATCATATTTATACAGCGCCTCTATTGCATAGTCTCATGTGTTGGCGCTTCTTCCAACTCAGGCAACCAAAATTTAAACACTGGCTCAAGATGTTCATTCATAAGTTAAACTGTCTTAGGACAATGCTGAATCTTCATTGCATAAGCCGTAAGAACAGGGGGTCAGGAAACTGACCCTAGGATAGTATTTGTTACACCTACAAAGCAATAATGCTGGTGAGTGAAATATTATGAAGATTTACGATTGAAATGATTAACGCTCCGCATAACCGTCTGGTAAAGGACTGCAGCAGATTGACTAGGTCGAGTTGATGCAGTTATTAATGGGCGTCCTTCTATACCGTCCATCTTCGAAACGCACGACGATTAAGAGATGGATAGGCAATGTATATCTCCTTGAAGAAGCCATTGTCTGGCCACGGACGACCATGTGACCAGAAGTTTTTCATTTGCCGAACGGTATGACCATCAAACCAGCGATGCTGAATTGAAACAACAAGATACCCCGCTTATTTACAAACAATACTTTTCAGTTTATTCCAATGTGTCTCGGGAACGATATGTTCTACCCACGGGAGCGGTTCAAGAACTGTCCATGAATGTAAATCTTGTTCCCATAAACCATAACTTAGATTCATAAGGGTGCGAAAAGTGTTGAGCTCACAATCTATTTCGTATAATATTTTTGAGTATAAAGGAGTCTCACATCCATAATTAGATTCTCTACATTTGCGAATCATTTCTTTTTTCTTATCATCACTACTAACAAAATATATTTTCACCCACACATTTACTCGATTTATTGATGTTCTCTTCACATCATCTTTGTAATAAAAGTATGTAGGCTGATCTTTCCCCGATTTAGTGGACACACCGAAAAGTTAGAGGTATAAATCTAAGACTTGGAGGTGATCCATGAATACGGTTAGCAGTCGCAGAAAGTACGACCGGGGATTTAAGCTTGAGGCTGTGC
>Ga0208495_1000006_pt1 | contig 201037 bp, 175 predicted proteins | sample CryBogmetaGMA14M_FD_184551 | JGI IMG/M metagenome (GOLD analysis project Ga0208495, IMG submission 184551) | Freshwater microbial communities from Crystal Bog, Wisconsin, USA - MA14M (SPAdes) | ecosystem: Environmental > Aquatic > Freshwater > Lake | place: Crystal Bog, Wisconsin, USA...
TCCCGCAATCTGTATCCCTTACTCGCGGCAGCTGCAATGATACTGCTGCTTCTTGTAACCTGGTTCTCTTATTCGCATAAGCACAATATTCATGGTCATGCCTATGCCGGGGAGGCCCGGTTATGCATGGGTACTGCCTATCTTTTTAAAGTTTATGATAAAGTAAAGCCTTACGACACGGTAATGCTGATCCAATCCGCTCCTGTTGATAATAATGGCTATTACCAGTTTGTTGGTGTAGATCAGGGTAATTTCTTGATCCGCATCAATCCTTTGCCCGGCTCAGATATAACAAGGAATTTCATCCCTTCATTTTACGATCAGGGTTCCTCCTCAGCCGAAGCAAATGTTATCAAAATTGACCAAGAGGATCCATCTGTGGATATCCATCTGATCCCGAGATAATAAAAACTTCGTCTTTCCTGAGAGCATGCCTGAATTTGGTTTATTCTTCCTGGTCTGAGAGATACCATTCGGCATAGGAGGTAGAAGTCTCACGCAGCATAAGGTGGTGAAGAGTAATACCCTCAGGCAGGAGCCGGGAAATGCGGCCTGCAAAATCAAGCAGGATATTTTCACTGGTTGGCTGATAATCAACATAGACCACATTGGCAAATGGTTCTCCTTCCGGGATGAGGCCCTGGTCTTTAAACGATTCAGGCAAAATGAGTGCATGGTCGAACAGGTCGGTAATACCTGATTTTATCAGGCATTTGAGATCCCCGAAATCCATGATCATTCCGCATTTGGGAGAAGCTGCATCAGTTATGGGAACAGCTGTGACGGTTACCGCAAGTTCATATGAATGTCCGTGAATATTCCTGCATGGGCCATCATAACCCTTCAGGGCGTGAGCAGCTTCAAAGCGAAATTCTTTCGTGATCCTGATTTTTGACATGTCAGTTCAAAATTAAATCTTTCATCAGATAATAGCCAGATGTTCCAGAACGATTTTCGTTCCTATACCAATCAGCACAAGTCCCCCGATAATCTCTGCCCATCGCGGAGAAATATGAATCGACCGCTCTCCGACAAATGCCCCAAACAGGGAATTCAGAAAAGTAACCAGGCCGATGGTTATTGCCGCAAGCAATATGTTCACTTTAATAAACCCGAAGCTTACCCCGGTCATCAGGGCATCTATGCTTGTTGCAAGCGAAAGGGTTATCAGTATTTTCCATTTCCTGATATCGACTGCCTTTTTTTCATCTTCTCCTTTAAACGATTCATATATCATTCTTAAACCGATAAGAGTAAGTATTCCGAAAGCGATCCAGTGATCGGTTTCGGCAAGATAAACCTTCACCGAATTTCCTGCCAGCCAGCCGATAAGGGGCATAACAGCCTGGAATAAAGCAAAGAAGAAAGAGAATTTAAGGATATCCTTTTTATCCAGCTTTTTCTGTGCACCAAAACTCAGGGAAACCGCAAAGCAATCCATTGAAAGGCCGATTGCAATAAATAAGAGTTCAAAGAAATTCATCAGGACGGCTTGCTGGATGTGCGATGTATGATTTACGATTTACGATTTAGGATGTGCAAATTTTCATTTACCTTCAATAAATCAGTGTGACGATTTTTTCAAGCCAATGCGCATCAACAGCGTCAAATGAGTCCAGGGACCTGCTGTCTGCATCCAGCACTCCCATAATCCTGCCTGTTTTGTTTTTCAGAGGGATGACTATTTCAGATTTTGAAGCTGAGTCGCAAGCGATATGGCCCGGGAATTTATGTACATCAGGAACAACGATGGTTTCTTTACGGTCTATCGCAGCCCAGCAGACACCGGTATGGGTTTTCAGTACCTGGCAGGCAAGTGGTCCCTGATAGGTTCTTACTATAAGTTCGCCGCCGGCCAGCATATAGAATCCCGTCCAGTAAAAATATTCCATTTTATTATGGAGGACTGCTACAACCGTTGCCATGCGGGCATCCGGGTTGGCAGTTTTATTCATCAATCCCTGAAGCTGGGCGAATAGCCGGCTATATCTTGCTTTCTTCCTGGCCGGTTCCATATTCTCAGATCTTTTCAAACTCAGCTGTAAAATGCCGCATGATCGGTGCTTCACGAACTATCCTGAACCCGTGTTTGATCGTGCTTCTCCTGTCCCAGATATTTTTCAGGGCAACAGCAACAAGGTCCATATGGTTATTGGTATATACCCTTCGGGGGATGGCAAGTCGCATCAGTTCCAGCTCAGGATAACGGTTCTCGCGGGTCACCGGGTCCCGGTCGGCCATCAGTGCGCCTATCTCTACACCTCTTACGCCGGCTTCAATGTATAGATTTACGGCCAGGGTCTGGGCAATATATTCTTCCTTTCTCACATGAGGAAGGAAGCGTTTCGCATCTACGAAAATAGCGTGTCCTCCTATGGGTTGCTGAATGGGAACCCCATATTCAAGTAGTTTGTTTCCAAGATATTCCACCTGCCTTACCCTGGTTTCGAGGTAATCAAACTCGGTTCCTTCATAAAGCCCCTGAGCGATTGCGTTCAGGTCACGGCCGGCCAGCCCTCCATATGTCAGGAAACCTTCATACATGATCTCGAACACACTCGATTTGGAGTACAACTCCTTTTCCCTCATCGCTATAAAACCACCGATATTTACGATGGCATCCTTCTTCGCGCTCATCGTAATGGCATCGGCATATGAAAACATTTCCCTGACGATCTCACGTATTGTTTTATCCTTGTACCCTTCTTCCCTGACCTTGATGAAATAGGCGTTTTCGGCGAAACGGGCTGAATCCATTATGATCTTCTTGCCGTATTGATCAGCAAGAAGCTTTACGGCCTTAATATTTTCTATCGAAACAGGCTGCCCGCCAGATGAATTGCAGGTAATTGTAATTATAATGAAGGGTATTTTATCCTTGTTCCCGGCAAGCACTTTTTCGAGCTTGCTGAGATCTATATTTCCCTTGAACGGATGAATACATGTGGTATCAAAGGCTTCATCAATAGTGCAATCGACGGCCCTGGCCTTACGGAATTCAATATGGCCCTTCGTCGTATCGAAATGGGAATTGCCCGGGATCAGGTCCCCTTCTTTTACCAAAACAGAGAACAGTACATTTTCCGCAGCCCTGCCCTGGTGTGTCGGGATCACATATTCAAACCCGGTGATTTCCCGGACCGACTGTTTGAATTTATAAAAGGAAGAGGCCCCGGCATAACTCTCATCGCCCAGCATCATACTGCTCCATTGGCGGTCGCTCATAGCCCCGGTTCCCGAATCCGTGAGCAGGTCAACAAACACATATTCACTTTTCAGGTTGAACAGGTTGTAACTGGCTTCCTTGATCCATTGTTCACGTTCAGCCCTGGTGCTGCGACGAACAGGCTCAACCATCTTGATCCGGTATGATTCTGCAAAGGGTAGTTCCATAAGAGTAATGCTATTTCAGATAAGCAAAGGTAGAGATTTTTTTGAAACGATTTTTTTCGTAAAGTTTGTCCAAATGGCAAAAATGCCGTAGGTTTGCTATATGGGAAAACCCTGAAAAAACATAACATTATAACATAAAATTTAGGAGGAAATTAAGATGACTACCCCGACTGGAGCCGCGACCGGCGTACTCAGAAAACTATCTGATCTTCAGATTCTTGCAAAAAATTCAGGAAAAAAACGCCTGGCCGTTGCCGTTGCACAGGACGAACACTGTCTCGAAGCTATTTGTGCCGTTGACAGGATGGGCCTCGTTGAGGCTACTCTCATCGGTAATGAAAAGAAAATAAAGGAGATTGCCGCAAAATTCAATCTTGATGTCAGCAGGATGAAGATCATCAACGAAGAAGTTGATGCTCTTGCCGTCAGGAAAGCAGTAAGCATGGTCAGGGAGAAGCAAGCCGACATCCTGATGAAAGGGAATGTGCCTACAGCTGTTTTTCTGAGAGGTGTTCTGGACAAAGAAGTTGGATTGCGCAAGGGAGATGTACTTTCACATTTCGCCCTTTTCGAAGTCCCTACTTATCCTAAACTATTGGGGCTGAGTGATGCCGCGATGATCCCCGCACCAGATTTCAAAACGAAGATCGCCCTCATAAACAATGCCGTTGAGTTCATGAACAAACTTGGCTACATCAAACCGAAAGTTGCAGTTCTGGCTGCTGTCGAGATGGTGAATGAAGCCATGCCTGCCACGATGGAAGCAGCGCTCCTTTCGAAAATGAACCAGAGGGGGCAGATCAGGAATTGTATTCTTGACGGCCCGCTCGCGTATGACAACGCGGTTAGCCTTGAAAGTGCAAAACATAAGGGAATCGTCAGCGATGTAGCCGGAGATGCCGACCTGTTGATCGTTCCCGATATCGAAGCCGGGAACATACTTTATAAAGCATTCGGTTTTTCGGCCAATGCAAAGCTTGCCGCCGTTGTTCTTGGTGCAGCTGCGCCTATTGTTCTTACATCCCGTTCCGATACTGAAGAATCCAAACAGGCTTCCATAATCATGGCAGCAGCAATCTGATTACAACAAGGCAAATTAAAGAATGAGCCAGGCTATGCCATTCCATAATCCTTAACACGAAGTCTATGGGCAGTAAACTGTTCAATATTAAACCGATACAGGAACTTCTGGATGAAGCTGCCGACAATAAGCAGGGTTTTAAGAAAGCGCTTACCGCTACAAATCTTACGACTCTTGGCATCGGGGGCATCATCGGAGCCGGTATTTTTGTTCTGACCGGCCAGGCGGCAGCCCAATACGCGGGCCCTGCCATTGTGATCTCGTTCATTATCTCAGGCATTGCCTGTGCTTTTGCCGGCCTCTGCTATGCAGAGTTTGCTTCGATGATCCCAATATCGGGCAGTGCATATACTTATGCCTATACAACCCTCGGGGAGTTCCTTGCATGGATTATCGGCTGGGACCTGATCCTTGAATATCTTTTCGCTGCCTCGACAGTTTCAGTGGGTTGGTCGGGGTACATGGTAAGCTTCCTCAAGGATTTGGGAGTAACCCTTCCGGTACAGTTCACCGCCGCTTCCGGGACGACTCTGATCGATCCCCCCGGGCCAATCAGCTGGATTCCAAAAACAGCCGACATTATTGAACACCTGACCAAACAGGGAGTTGATGTGGCCTCTCTTCCCACAACCCATGCCATCATGAATGTCCCTGCCATGTTCATCATTGGCATCCTTACCCTGCTTCTCATTATCGGGATCAAGGAATCGGCCAGTTTTAACAACGTGATGGTCATCACGAAAGTCGGTGTGATCATACTGTTTGTCGTCATTGGTTTTTTCTTCGTGAAAACAGTGAACTGGAAACCTTTCATTCCTCCAAATACAGGTGAGTGGGGGCACTTCGGCTGGTCGGGAATATTCCGGGCGGCGGGTGTGATCTTCTTTGCCTATATAGGGTTCGACGCGGTCTCCACGGCAGCCCAGGAGGCGAAAAATCCGCAGAAACACATGCCTATTGGGATCCTTGGATCCCTCGGAATATCGACTATCCTGTATATTCTAGTTGCTATTGTCCTCACCGGTATAGTCGCTTATCCCCGGCTTCTGGTTCCTGATCCTGTTGCAGTCGGAGTTGATTCGATGGGAGATAAGATGTTCTGGCTAAGGCCTATCATTAAGATTGCCGCACTTGCCGGGCTTAGCTCTGTTATCCTCGTGATGCTTCTTGGCCAGCCTAGAATTTTTTATACGATGGCGAAGGACGGACTGCTTCCCCCGGTTTTCTCGAGAGTGCATAAAAAATTCAAAACCCCGTATATCAGCTCATTAATGACCGGTTTTGTAGCTATTGTCCTGGCAGGCATCTTGCCTATCGGCATATTGGGTGAACTGGTATCCATCGGCACACTTCTTGCCTTCACCATTGTTTGTATAAGTATTATCTTCCTCAGAAAAACACGCCCCGACATCCCAAGGCCTTTCCGTACGCCTTTTGTGCCCTATATTCCCATACTTGGCGCTTTATTTTGTATCGGGCAGATGGCAGCTCTCCCGGTCGATACCTGGTTGAGGCTTATCATCTGGATGTATATCGGATTCCTTATCTATTTCATTTACAGCATCAGGAAGAGCGTAATCGGCCTCCGCACCGGGAGGGATCTTTACCGAACTAAAAACGGTGCATTATTGGCAGGTGTGTATGCCGGTTACGCCAGGCTGTTTACTGTAAACCCTATGCTGGTAAGATTCTTCGCCCTGCTGTTCCTGCTGATCCTGCCTTATACCCTGCTATGGGTTTTATATCCTCAAATGATAATCCTCAGGATTTCTGTAGCTGCCTCATTAACTGTCATCCCATATCTGATGGCCTGGTCGGTTTTAAAAACAAAAAATGCCTGAACCTGAAATTAAAAAGTAAGTATCATGGAAATGGATAATGTCAGGGTAATTGCTATCAACCCTGGATCGACATCGACTAAAATCGCGGTTTTCCAGAACGATAAAGCAGTCTTTCTGAAAACCATAAAACATACCTCTGAGGAACTTGCCCCTTTCCAGAAGATCACCGACCAGTTCCAGTTCCGCAAGAACATAATTCTTCAGCAGCTTTCCGAAGCCGGCATAAACCTTGAACAGGTCAGGGTGGTGGTTGGAAGGGGAGGTGTTCTGAAACCTATACCTTCGGGCGTTTTCGAAGTCAATGAAGCGCTGATCCATGACCTGATCTATTCTGAGACTGAGCATGCAAGCAATCTTGGCGGCCTCATCGCGAATGATCTTATAAAAAATATTCCCGGAGCAAAGGCATATATCGCCGACCCGGTCGTGGTTGACGAACTTGAACCCCTGGCAAGAATTGCCGGCCATCCGCTGTTTAGCAGAATATCTATATTTCATGCCCTGAACCAGAAAGCTATTGCAAGGGAATATGCAAGAACCGTACAGAAGCGTTACGAAGACATGAATCTTATCGTGGCCCATCTTGGCGGAGGCGCCACCGTGGGAGCTCATAAAAAAGGGAAGGTCATTGATGTGAACCAGGGTGTTGACGGCGAAGGCCCTTTCAGTCCTGAACGCAGCGGCACACTTCCTGTGAACCAGCTGATAAAAATATGTTTTAGCGGGAAATACGACATCAGGCAGATCAAGAAAATGGTGACGGGCGAAGGCGGGCTTGTTGCCTACCTGGGAACCAATAATGCCGCCGAAGTTGAAGAACGCGTAAAAGCAGGAGATGAATACGCAAAACTGATTTACCAGGCCATGGCTTATCAGGTTGCAAAAATGATAGGCGAAATGTATACCGTGCTGAAATGCGAATGCGATGCCATCCTGATCACCGGGGGCGTAGCTTATGATAAAATGTTCGTGAGCTGGATACAGGAAAGGGTATATAAACTGGCTCCGGTACAGATTTATCCGGGCGAGGATGAGATGAGAGCCCTTGCCCAGAATGGCATCATGGTCCTTAAAGGCGATATCAAACCAACAGTTTACATCTGATAACAACAGTATGAAGCGCTTATTTTTTATAGTTGCAAGCCTGGTCTTACCGGGCTTTCTTCTTGCCCAGTCGAAACTTATGAGCATTGACGAAGCAACTACCGGCACGGGGCTTACAGCAAAAAACCTTTCGCAATTGCAGTGGAACGGGGATGACCAAACATGGCTATTCGTTGCCAAAAACTGTCTTGTGAAGGGATATACAGGGAATACCCGGAGGGATACTCTGCTTAAGCTTGCAGTATTGAACACCCGGCTTAAGGAAATGAAGGAAGATACCCTGTTAAACTTTCCGTCTGTCACAGCATATAAGACAAATAATTTCAGTTTCATTTCGAAGAACAGGATCTTTAGTTTCAGCCTGGCGGACGGCATTCTGCAAAAACTCAATTCCTGGCCCGCAAATGCAGAGAATGCCGACATGGCCAATCCCCTGTTCAATACTACATATACTGTGAAGAACGACCTGTTTGTGAGTACAGCCGGGAAAGAGGTCAAAGTGGAAACCTCCACTGATCCCGATATTTCTTACGGATCGAACAGGGTTCACAGGAATGAATTCGGGATCAGCAAGGGAACATTCTGGTCTCCCTCAGGCGACAAGCTTGCTTACTATTATATGAACGAAAAAGGAGTGGCCTCATATCCTATTGTTGATATTATTGATCCGATTGCCGTTCTTGACGGCACAAAGTATCCTATGGCAGGGCAAAAAAGCCATAGTGTGAATGTTCATGTATACTCTGTGGCTACTGGTACCCATATCGAGCTGCAAACAGGAGCCGATACTTCAAAATACCTGACCAATGTAAGCTGGAGCCCCGACGGTAAACTAATCTATATTGCCGTGCTGAACCGGGAGCAGGACAGTATGTGGATGAAAACCTTTGATTCCGGTACCGGGAAATTTGTAAAAACCCTTTTTATTGAAACCGATCCTAAATACGTGGAACCTCTGCACGGCCCCGAATTTATTAACAACGATTGTGCCCGTTTTTTATGGCTGAGCCGCCGCGACGGGTATAGTCATTTCTACCTGTATGAAGCTTCAGGGAAACTCCTGAAACAGATTACCAGCGGCCCATGGGAGGTTAGCTCATTCAAAGGCGCAGATGCAAAAGGAGAAAAACTGTTCTTTATGTGCAATAAAGGGAATCCGATTGGGACTTTCCTTTACTCCCTGGACCTTAAATCATTTATAATCAAGGGTATCACCTCATCCACAGGAAGTCATAATGTAAAAATAAGTAAGGACGGGCTTTTCATCCTTGATACATATTCCAATCCGTCTTTAGCCAGGAAAACAGAACTGCTGGATGCAAACGGGACCGTGAAACAGGAATTGCTTTCCGATACCAATCCCCTTATAAGCTACAGGATAGGAAAGGTGTCGGTCTTTACTATTAAAAACAAAGAGAATACCGAATTGTACTGCAGGCTCATCAGGCCTGTTGATTTTGACTCGACAAAGCGTTACCCTGTGATTATTTATGTTTACGGAGGACCTCATTCACAATTGATTACCGACAGCTGGCTGGGAGGGGCGGGCTTATTCCTGAACTACCTTGCGGAACAAGGATACGTGGTATTCACCCTTGATAACAGGGGAACTTCCGAACGTGGAAAAGATTTTGAACAGGCTATTTTTCGTCATGTAGGAGATCTTGAGCTTGAAGACCAGATGTGCGGTGTAAAATACCTGAAGTCCCTGCCCTGGGTCGATAGTACCAGACTGGGTATCAACGGATGGTCCTATGGGGGATTCATGACCATCTCGATGATGCTGAGGAACCCCGGGATGTTTAAGGTGGCCGTATGCGGAGGACCGGTAATCGACTGGAAGTATTATGAAGTGATGTACGGAGAAAGGTATATGGATACTCCCCAGTCAAACCCCGGGGGATATAAAAATGCCTCACTTCTTAATTACGTCAGGAACCTGAGCGGCAAATTGCTGATAATCCAGGGCTATCAGGACGGGACTGTCGTACCCCAGAACGGACTGTCATTTATTAAAAAGTGCATTGATGAAGGCAAGCAGGTCGATTATTTTATTTACCCGGGCCATGAGCATAATGTAAGAGGCAAGGACAGGATTCACCTGAATACTAAGATATACCAGTATTTTAAAGACTACTTGTAGTGAGCAGTGATCTTCAGTTATCCTGAAATCGGGCTTCCATCGTAAGTCACTCTATCTCTGCATCTTACGATTTCGTCGGTTTTTTCACCCCTTTCATCGGAATTTTACGGAGATTCGTCGATTTTTTGTTTTATCGAGTCTAAATAAATTATATTTTTGCATTTTAAATAATTAATCTTCAATCACTTGTTAATGTTTTGTTAATATAAGCACCCGACCTGATAAGAATGTAACATTGATTCAAACACATCGTCTTATGTTCGAATTAAGTTCAAGAGCAAAACAAAACAGTAAAAAAACAGAAACCGATGAAAACAACATTTTATATTATCCTGGCCTTTTTCGGATTACAGTCAAATCTTCTTTTTGCAAATTCCACTTCCGCTCAGACAATATATTCAGAACCGATGGAAGCTGCTTTCAGCGACAATGACCTTGTTCCTTCAAGCTCTCCGGCTTTATATTCTCTTGCACCTGTCACTCCCAGGGAGGCAGACTTTAGTGATTCAGACTCAGACGATCTGAATTCCCTGATGATGGATCTTGCACCAAAGACTCCCGATGAAGCTGATTTCCTGGATTCAAACACGCCTACGGGAATGGGAGACATGAACCTGGCTCCGGTTTTACCGTCAGAAGCAACGTTCGAAGATATTGTTTAGCTCATCATATCTATCCCCAGGAACCGCAGAGGCTGTCTCAAAAGTACGAGACGGCCTTTTTTGTTTTTTGAGTCGTTGAATCTAACTTTGTTTATTCATTCTCCTTGTTGACAAAAATCGGATGAATTCGAAATAACATTAACTTTGCCTGCAAATACATTATTTCGAACCCTTTAAATCATTCATAATATTTAATTTTAACAACAATCCACATGAACACCTTTCATCAGATTTCAGGAACGCTCCGGTATGCAATGATCTCCATTGTCATGCTGTTGTTTTGCAATGCACTTTTTGCACAGGAAAAAGGAACTATTACAGATTCCCGTGACGGTCGTATTTATCAATGGGTAAAAATCGGGAAAAAGTCATGGCTGGCCGAAAATCTTAAATATAATGCAAAACCTGGCAGTTGGGTTTACAATAAAGACACCACAAATATTTCACTTTATGGCAGGTTATACACATGGAACGCTGCGATGACTGCTTGTCCGAAAGGCTGGGCAGTACCCACTGATGACGATTGGGCACGCCTGATTGAAAAGCTTGGAGGCTTTGATGCTGCCGGTGGAAAGCTGGAGGACATGGATACACTCTATTGGAAAGCGAATAAAAATATTCCTCAATCAGCCAGGACGATTTCCACCTTACTGGGAGGGGTCAGGCATAGCGACAGCACATACACAGCCATTGCATTATGGGGTGGACTTTGGTCGGCAACCGTTGTCAACGACATGGCAAGCAATTACCTTTTTGTCCATGGCAGTAAAACAATCGGAAAAAGTTCCAATGTTAAAGGCTCTGCCTTCGGAGTTAGATGCGTGAAGAAATAAACACATTGTACCGGACAGAAATCCGAAAGACGAATCACTTCAACATCAATTAATTCACCTGGAGACCATCGAATGAGATGAAGGAAGAAACAGATGAAATAAGTAAATTCTTATTGACCTCTGATAGTTATTCTACTCAAGCAGATACCCGCCGAAGTCTGACTGACCGGCTTGCTTTGAATACCCGGTTCTATTTCATGAGCCGTTTCGTCACTCTTTGTTTATTGACCCGCAGGGCAGCCATACAGGGTCTTTATGACACTGCCTATTGGGTGTCTTCCTCACATGATGTTTTCAGGCTTATCGAAAGTTGCGGAGGGCGGTTTCAGATCAGCGGATTGGAAAATATCCGCAGCAGCAAGGGTCCGGTGGTGTTCATCAGCAACCATATGAGTACCCTGGAACCCATGATTTTTCCCGGGATCATACAGCCGTTAAAAGATGTCACCTTTATTGTTAAAGATGCCTTGATCAACCATTGGATTTTCGGTGCAGTGATGCGTTCACGTAATCCTATTGTTTTAAGCCGTAGCAATCCCAGGGAGGATTTCAGGATAGTGATGGAACAGGGATTAGAGAGAATATCAAGGGGGATCTCAGTAATTATTTTCCCCCAGCATACCCGCAGAACGGAATTCATTCCTGAAGAGTTCAATTCACTTGGTATAAAACTTGCAGCCCGGGCCGGTATTCCGGTGATTCCCGTAGCAATTAAAACCGATTTCTGGGGCAACGGCAGATACACTGGATATCTTGGTCCGATCCAGCGTCAAAAACCTATTTATATTGCCTTTGGTGAGCCATTCCAGGTTTCCGATCCGGGAAAAGAAGAACATCAGAAAGTGATTCATTATATACAGTCGCACCTGGAACAATGGAAGGATAACAAACTCCCCTTATAGGATGCCAAATAAGAATATGTTCAGGATACCCTCAGTTTTTTATCACGGTAAGTCTTATAACCTCGTCACTTTTGGAGTTTTCGCAGCCCTGGCTTCGATGGCAGGATATTATATTGCTTTTTTCTATCTTTATTGCAATGGTGTACAGATCGGGAATTATGCATGGATCATAATTCTTTTTTTTGTTTTGCCCAATCTTATTTTCGCCAAAATATTTTCAATTTTTTCAATGGGCCTGAAGAAGTTCTATAAGAATTTACGCCATCACTTAAACGAAACTTCTTTTTATCATCAGGGCGGAGTTTTTGGTTTTATTCTTAGCACGGTGTGCCTGTTTTACATTCTGAGAATACCTTTTTTCCTGCTTAGTGATGCTATTTGTTTTGGTGGATTGGCGACTATGTTCATCGGCCGTTTGGGGTGTTACAATTATGGCTGTTGTGTAGGCAAGCCAACACAACAAAAATATGGTACTGTATATTCGGATCCGGAAGCCAAAATTTGCAGGGAAGTTCCGGAGTTCTATGGAATCCCATTGATCCCCGTGCAACTTATCGCTTCAGGAATTGATTTGTTGTTGTTTTGTTTGTGTTTCATTGTAATCTTTAATTATCCTTACTCAGGTATCATTACGATCATATTTATTGTAGGTTTGAACCTGAAAAGAATCATTATTCAGCCTTGGAGATGGAAAGATCCCTCGAATAAAATTTCTTACCAATGGGCAGCTGTTACACTGATCCTGACATTCGTTTTCATAGTCTTTTTTTTATACATTTCAGGTGAAATGCTCTTTGTGAAAGAAAAATTAAAGATCTCTCAGAACTCTGTAAATAATCTGACATATATCCTCACTGATCCTAAGCTCATCCTGCCCATATTAACAGGTGGAATTATCAACTTCATCGCATATGGGATCCATGGAAGAAAACTTGGAACCTATTTCAATATCGACCCATGATCAGGCTCTCAGCTGAAAAATTATCTTTTCATTTCATCTGGATTTTCGGATTGCTTGAGATGATAACGGTTCCGATTGTAGCCTGGCTCCCCGGAATAACTTTCCTCAGGGTGAAATCTCCGCTTGAAGGCGCTGTCGTGGGGTTTTTGGGGATTGTATTATTATTCCTGATCCTGAACCGTTTCCTTCACGTTTTACATTTGAAACTGGAAGAACAACCTGTTTCAGGAATATCTGTACTCACTTCAGCCTTGTGGAATGCCCTACTGCTCGCTTTACTTTTCGGAATTCAGCATATAATAAGTTTCATCAACGTCGGGCCAGTGGTTGTCCACCAAGCAATGAGCGGATTTTTCTCAACCTTTGGAGCAGTTCTTCTCACTATCTCTATTTATGAAGCCGTTGATAAAATGTTCCCGTTTTTTCGCATCACATTAACGACCGCTAAATCCGTCTATGCGGTCAGGCATTTTTCATTAATGCCACTGGCTGTAATGGCGGGCATTTATGAAGCCATCGCACTTCCTGTCATCCTGCTGTGGCAAAGCGCAGATTCATTCCCTGTCCTGGTCGCCGCAATTACCGGATTCACCGGTGGAGTTCTGGGAAGCAGTATCGTGTTGTTTTGTTACAACAGATTCAGAATTCCAAGATTTGTTTTTCTTCTGGAAAAGGTTGCCGGAACTGGTTAATCCGGAAGCAAATTAATTTTTCCGTTCGGGTGGTCACTTTTGTTGCAAACAGCTGTCACCCCGCCCCATCCCGTTAATCCTTCACGCAGCGAATGGCAAACCCGGCATCTTTAAACCATCTCCACGGGGAAATACTGTCAGGCATTATAGTCAATGAGCGGTACCATGCCGTATCCATGTCCAAGAATTCGGTTGAACTCCACCAGTAGCCTAAATCACCCAGACCCATGTAATAGCAATACCCCATGCGGCAACCACCCGGGAGTGCAGTAAAACCACTGCTGTTATCGGATGTATTGCTGTTTCCCCAATGGTTTTTCCCTTGTTCTTTCAACTTAGCGACGGACAAATTCACACCTCCCAGGTAAGTGACCAACGTGTCCCATTCACTGCTCGCCGGCACATGCCAGCCCTGAGGGGCCAGGATGTTGCTGTCAGAAACGGCGTACCAGTTGTACAAGCGGCCATACGTTGCAATGTGGACGGAATTTTGCGTGTTGTAATAGTTACAGTAAGCTCCTGTCTTAAGCGAGCACCATTCAAGACTGTCCGTGACGACGGGGATTGTTTTTCCATTACGGTAAATGCTCGTGCGCAGGTTCTCCGCCATCCAGGTCTGGCTGCCGATCCTTATGGTCTTATAGATATTGCCTTCCTGGTCGGTCATCGTACCGTATGTTAACTGGGAATTAAAGATTGCGGTAGTATTGCCGTTGTAAGGGTTTCCGTTGACCTCGGTAGCTTCTTTTTTTTTACAGCTGTCCGAGAAAAACATCACCAATCCGATCAGCAATAGAGTGGAAAATCCAGGTTTCTTTTTCATAATTCTCAGTGAATATGTCATGATGCTTTCTAAAAGTTACGCTGTTGCCCTGTAAGCTCCCCTATTTTTCGGGTCATTCAAAATTAGAGTTTTATTTTCACTTAAGTAGTGCATAAAACCGTACAAACATTAAAAATAATTATTGAGGGAGTTTTAAGGCAGGTATTTGTTCCTTTTATTGTACCTAATAAAAAAACCACTCACGTTTTTAACGTAAATGGTTGATTTTGTGGAGCCTCTCAGGGGACTTGAACCCCCGACCTGCTAATTACGAATCAGCTGCTCTACCAACTGAGCTAAAGAGGCATTGGCAAAGGGCGATCCAATGAACCGCCCTTTTTATGGTCGGGATGAGAAGACTCGAACTTCCGACCCCCACGTCCCGAACGTGGTGCGCTAGCCAACTGCGCTACATCCCGAAATGAATTTTAGGGCTGCAAAGTTAGCAAAATGTTTTAAACCCGTGAAGCGAAACGATTATATTGAATTTTCTGTCCCGTATCAGATCATCTCCCTGGTTTCCATCATCCCCAGTACACCCTGAACGATCTGCTGTTTTGATAAGGTGGAACAATTGAATACAACATCGAAAATATAGGCGTCAGGTTTTTTGCCGAGAATAAGTTCAAATAAAGCGCTGCGTTTCTTATCTGTTGCGTCTATCATACGCTTCGCCTCTTCGGCATTCACATTCCTTGAACCGGATACGAAACCGACCCGCCAGTCGACAGGCGCCTGTAACCTCACATGCAGGGAACCGGGTTTGCCCTGCAGTATTGCCGCACTGCCCCTCCCCACCAGCACAACATGACCAGCCTGGGCAATGGTATTCACAACCTTAATCAGTGTATGCTTGACCTTGAGGTTGCTTACGTAACTTGGTGAAAAAGACACAACAAAATCCTCAAGCAGTCCTTTCTCACCAGCGTTAAACAGGTATTTTACATCGGCCGGGTTAAGCTGCAGTTCTTTTGCTGCTGATTCAAGGACCTCCTTATTGATAAACTTCCACTTGATCCGGGAATTCTCCCCTTGTCTTTTATTGAGGGCATCGGTCAGCATCTGAGCGATAAGTTTTGAAGGACAGCCGAATTCCCTGCTGATGGTAACAATGGGCTTTGACAGGGAAACCATTGGTGATTCCTCAGTAAGTCCCTTACCCATATATTTAAGTAACAGATTTTCCATAGCCCGGTGATTTGAAGCTAAGTTACGAAATTTCGCTGCAAAAAGCAAATGCAGAACCCGGAACACGGCAGCAGTCCTCGAAGCATCGAACTGCTGCGGGTTAATGCCATTTAAAGATCTTCAGTCCGGCAGTAAAGAATATAACGCCAATCGTCAGCATGATGACGGAAGGCACGATTATTTCAGCAAATCCGGCGCCTTCTATAAAGATGCTGCGGACCCCATCCGCCATCATCGTAAGTGGAAATTTCTGAATTGCCGGGATGCTCCAGGCCGGGAAATTATGGTACGAAAAGAAAATGCCTGAAAGCACCATCATCGGCATACTTACGAGGTTGATCAGGCCGTTACCGATTTCTGTTTTCGAAGTATTGCACGAAAGGAACACCGCGATACCGGCAAATGCTGCATTCCCCGAAATGAAAAACAAAAGCAGGGCAGGAATACTACCCTGGATCGTGATATGGAAAACAAGCCAGGCAAAAAGGACCAGCAGTCCTGACTCAACGAAATTCATACTTATCCTCACCGTGATCAGGGCGACAAGAAAATTCGAACGTTTCATCGGGGTCGCGACCATCCTGCGAAGCAATTTTTTCGAACGTTTTTCAATAATATCGTAGCTGACTCCCCACATGCACGACATCATAACCCCCATACAAACCAAGCCGGGAATCAGGAAATCGATATACCTCGTACCTGTGACCGTAAGCGGTTGTATCTCAGTCTCAGACGGCCTGATGATCAGGTCCGGATCATTCATCAGTTTTGAAAATTTGAGATAGATAAGCTGGGCATCGGGATTCATGGGGTCAAAATTGTACCGGAGATGTCCCTGGTTTTCATCTATCACCAGGTTCAGGTTACCGCGTTTCAGCATCGTCATAGCCGTGTTCCAGTTCAGTTCCCTGAAAATATAGGTTGTACCTCCGAGTTTTTCGTCAGGGACATTCAGCTCACGAGAAATGGTTCCGTCTTTCCCGATAATGAGTACAGCCTTGTTCTTAAGCAGGAAAGTCCGTATCACCGAAACACTGTCTTGCTGTGAGTGCAGCAAGTGGTTATGCCCGATCACGGCAATAGTCACCGTGACATCCTTTTTCTTTGTAAAAGCCGCGCCCAACCCAATAGACATCAGTATCGGGAAGCCTATTCCCCAGAAAAGCACGGCCGGCTCGCGAAGTAGTTCACGGGCATTCGCGAGAATAAGCTGCCACAGCTGGCTGTTTCTTAATTTATTCATTTAAATGCCTCCCCGTCAGTTCTATGAACAATTCATCGAGGTTCCTCGGCGGTCCATGGTATTCCTGTTTCTTTTCAATATCGGCGGATGACTTTCCGAGAAGGTCTTTAAGGGTACCTTCTTTAAGAATTTTTCCATGGTCGATGATCACGATATAATCGCAAAGTTGTTCCGCTTCTTCCATGTAGTGTGTTGTCAGGATCAGCGAGGTTGAAGATGCCTCTTTCAGCTTGTTCAGTATCATCCACACTTCCCTCCTGGCCTGGGGATCAAGCCCGGTGGTCGGCTCATCGAGCAGCAGTATCTTCGGCTCGTTCAGGAGAGCCACACCCAGGGCCAGTTTCTGACGTTGTCCCCCGGAAAGATTAACCACATAAGATTGTCTTTTTTCTTCGAGCCCAACCAGGTTCATTACCTCCTCGCAACGCTGCGGCCCCAGCGAGAAAAAACTCGCAAACAATCGCAAGGTCTCAAAGACACTGAGTTTGTCGATGAACCGCGTTTCCTGGAGCGAAAGCCCGATGATCCTACGGAACTCCTTTTCGTGTCCTTTCCATTGTTTGCCCGTGATAAGGATCTCCCCGCTATCGGGTTTCTGTATCCCTTCTATCATTTCAACCATCGTGGTTTTTCCCGCACCGTTCGGTCCAAGTAAAGCAACAAACTGTCCTGAAAGAATTTCCAGGTTGATCCCCCTCACGGCATGAACCGTTTTAAAGGATTTATGGACGTTTCTGACCTGTATGACCGCTTCCTGCATCATTTCCTGTTTTTCTGCCTGCCCTTTGGCCTGCCGGCCTCTTTTGCCGGCAAGGGTTCTTCTTTCGTAAGCCCGGATTTCCACTTTGCCTCGAGGATCCTGTATGGATACCTCATGATAAGTTGTCGCGAATTCGGGCAGTCGGTGCGATGGATCTTAACCCCCTGGTAAACGCTGACAAATGCAAATATCTTGTTTCCCTGAACGGGATTGCAGCATTGCGCAAACTGGTAGTGAAAAGATTCATGCCGGTTGTCGATGATAAGATATTCCTTGCTGCCCGACGTCAGCTTTGACATCGTTTCGGGGAACTGCTCTTCTTCGACGGCAGCTTGCACCGGGGTAGCCGGTTTGGCCTCTGTCAGCGCTTTCTTGATCTTCAGGGGATCGAGTTTCCCTTCCCCGAATTTCTGGTAGAGGTCCAGGTAATTTTCGCATTCAAACGCATCGACCAGCCTCTGGATCACAATGTCGGTGAATTCCAACTCCAGCTGCAGGACTTTATTCTTTATGATCTCCTTGCCCAGATCCGCATCTTTGTACTGCTCCATTTTCAGGGCATGTTTGACACGGGCAATGTTACGCGGACTGCGTACGAACTCGAGCCAGCCTGAATTTGGTTTCTGGTTTTTAGAATTAAGGATCTTAACCGTGTCGCCGTTCCTGAGCATATGCTTCAGCTGAACGATCTTCCCGTTCACTATGGCCCCTGTACAGGTATGCCCTATCGTGGTATGGATCTCAAACGCAAAATCAAGGACAGTATAGCCGTTCTTCAGTCTTTTTAAATCGCCTTTCGGAGTAAAAACAAATATCTCGTCGGAATACAGCGCTCTTTTCTCTTTGTTTGTTGTGATCCCCTGGTTATTGACAGGAGTTTCCAGCATTTCCCTGATCGCGGTATACAGGTCGGTTCCCTCTTCAGTCCTTGTTCCCGACTTATATTTCCAGTGAGCAGCAAGGCCTTTTTCGGCAATCTCATCCATGCGCCTGGTGCGGATCTGCACCTCCACCCAGCGACCATCAGGTCCTATGACGGTTGAATGAAGCGACTCATATCCCGTGGATTTGGGAAATGAAATCCAGTCCCGAAGACGGCGGGGATTCGGAGTGTAGATATCAGTAACCAGCGAATAGATCTTCCAGCAGTCCGCCTTTTCGCTTTCAACCACCTCGTTCAGGATGATGCGAATGGCGAAGAGATCATAAATTTTTTCGAATTCCACTTTCTGGGCCTGCATCTTGCGGTTAATCGAAGGGATCGATTTAATGCGGCTCCTGATCTCGACCTTAAAGCCGTTTTCCTGTAATACTTCTTCTATAGGGCGGATGAAATCGCGGGTAAACCTGTCACGGTCATCTCGTGTTTCGGCCAGCTTCTGCTCAATATGCTGGTAAATATCCGGTTTTGTATACCGCATGACACGGTCCTCAAATTCAGTTTTTAACCTGTAAAGTCCTATACGATGCGTGATCGGCAAATACAACATCGATGCCTCCTTGAAAATTTCGGCCTGCTGTTCTTCAGGGGCTTCGCTGATGTGTCGCAACTGGTATAGTTTCCTAGCAGTGCGGATGAGAATCACCCTGATATCGTCGGAACTCGTAAGCAGCAGCTTTATGAAATTTTCAACATTGGAATGGGCTTTGCGGGTATCAAAAAGATCAATTTTCCGCAGGGCGGAAAGAAGCATGGCAATACCTGATGTATATTCCCTCCCAACCTGCTCAGGGTCAAGCTTTCCTTTGTCTATCAATGGCCAAAGCATGACAGTGACCATGGTCTCTGCATCCTGGTTCATTTCGCAAAGCAGAATATAGGAGATCTCGAAAGAAGCGCTTAAAAGTTCCGGGAATTCCGCTTTGACATGTTCCTGCCGGATATATGACAAGGCCTTCTCCAGGAGGGGTTTCCCCCCGGCAAGGCGTGGGTCGTTCAGAAGACTTTCCCAAAATACCCCGTTGGCCATAATTATATCCTGTTCACTCATCCAGGGTCCAAAATTAGATGATTTTGATGCATGATAATTTCATTTTATTAAAATTGTTTCTAAATTAGTTGCCTGATAATCCCTTTTTATGTTTCGAATTGAAAGCAAGATAGATACATCTTCCTCTGATTTTATACGAAATAAGGAAGAATACCTGAATGTCCTTAAGACTTATAAACTGGTCCTTGCGAAAGTGAAGGCAGGCGGTCCTGAAGCGGCAGTCAAAAGGCATAAGGAGAGAGGGAAACTGCTTGCAAGGGAGAGGATAGACCTTCTTGTCGACAGGGACACTCCTTTTCTTGAATTATCTGCTCTGGCAGCTTACGATATGTATAACAACGAATTTCCTTCGGCCGGCCTGGTCACGGGAATAGGTGTGATACACGGGAAGGAAACGATGATAGTGGCAAACGATGCCACCGTTAAGGGTGGCACATACATGAAAGAAGGTATCAAAAAACACGTCCGCGCTCAGGAGATCGCGATGGAGAACAGGCTGCCCTGTGTTTACCTGGTTGACTCGGGAGGTGTGTTTCTTCACGAGCAGGCTTCAGTGTTTCCCGACAAATATGACTTCGGAAGGTTTTTTTTCAACCAGGCCAGGCTTTCCGCTAAAGGCATTCCGCAGATTGCAGTGGTCATGGGATCATGTACGGCAGGAGGAGCTTATGTACCGGCAATGAGTGATGAAACCATCATTGTAAGAAAACAGGGAACAATTTTTATCGGGGGCCCCCCTCTGGTAAAGGCAGCTACCGGGGAGGAGGTGAGCGCCGAGGAACTGGGAGGAGCCGAGGTACATACCAGCATTTCGGGCGTGGCCGACCATCTGGCAATGAACGATGTTCATGCCTTACAGATCTGCAGAAACATTTTTGAATCAATCGGCAGGAAGGAATACCAGGAGCTGCAGATGCAGGAAGTTCAGGAACCTTTGTATCCTGCGGATGAGCTTTACGGTATTTTGCCGCTCGACCTGAAAAAGCCTGTGGATTCACGGGAAATCATTGCAAGGATAGTCGACGGCAGCCTGTTCCACGAATTCAAGGAAAGATACGCCCCCACGATAGTCACTGGTTTCGCACATATTATGGGGTATCCTGTCGGGATACTTGCCAACAACGGGGTGCTTTTCGGTGAAACTGCTTTAAAAGGCGCCCATTTTGTGGAGCTCTGCACCTCAAGAAATATCCCGCTTTTGTTCATGCAGAACATCACCGGCTTCATTGTTGGAAAACAGTATGAGCGGGCAGGTATCGCGCGTGACGGTGCTAAATTCGTCCATGCTGTTGCCAATGCCAGCGTACCCAAGTTCACGGTGATTTTCGGCGGATCCTTCGGCGCAGGCAATTATGCTATGGCAGGCAGGGCTTATGAACCCAGGTTTCTTTGGATGTATCCCAACTCGAAGATTTCGGTCATGGGAGGCGAACAGGCAGCCAGCGTGCTGATCACAGTTAAGGAAGACCAGCTCAGGGCACAGGGAACAACCTTGTCAGCGGAAGAAAGGAAGAAGATGCTTGAGACCATTCTTGAAAAATATGAGAATGAAGGCTCGGCCTACTACAGTACAGCAAGGTTGTGGGACGATGGCATCATTGACCCGGCAGATACCCGCAAAATACTGGCAATGGCCATTGCCATCAGCCAAAACAGGAATTATGAAAAAACCGAATATGGTGTATTCAGAATGTAATCCAATGTATGAACACATACCAGACTATTGAAACCAGCAAAGACGAAAGGGTTCTGACAATACGCCTGAACCGTCCCGATAAGCATAATGCTTTCAACGAGCTTATGCTGCAGGAGCTTACCGATATTTTCGGAAAAGTGCAGCAATTCGATGATGTAATCTGTGTTTTGCTGCGGGGCAATGGCAGGAGTTTCTGCGCCGGGGTTGACCTGAACTGGATGAAGGACGTGGCTGCGAACACCTATGAAAAGAACTACCGGGAAAGTCTTTACCTGGCAGAATGTTTTTACACAATTTATTCGTGCACAAAACCCACTGTTGCCGTCGTACACGGTTCGGTTCTCGGCGGGGCTAACGGCCTGGTGGCATCATGCGATATGGCATATTGTACCGATGATGCCGTGTTTTCGCTTTCAGAAGTGAAGATAGGCATTGTGCCTGCCTGCATTTCACCCTATGTGATCAAGAGGATAGGTGAATACGGGGCAAAGGAGCTGATGCTTACAGGGCGACGGATTTCGGGAAAGGAAGCCGAGGCTTACCGGCTCGTAAACCGTTCATTTCCTTCAAACGAACTCGATGCAGCCGTCGAAGCTGTCATAAGCCAGCTGAGAAGCAGCGGGCCCGCAGCAATGAGCCATTGTAAAACGCTTATCGATAATGTTTCCAATAACCTCAGCATGAAAGAAGCCATTGAATTCACGGCAAGGATGATAGCTGAGATCAGGGCCTCGGAAGAGGGACAGGAGGGGATGGCTGCCTTCCTCGAAAAACGCAAACCGAAGTGGGTAAATAAAGCAGCGAGATAGCGAAATAGCGAAATTTCGCTTTTCACCTTTCGCCTTTTGCTTTTAATTTTTAATTGATGAAACAAATCAAAAAGATACTGATAGCGAACCGTGGCGAGATCGCTTTACGGATCATGCGCACAGCCAAAAAGATGGGAATAAAGACTGTTGCCGTGTATTCGGAGATCGATCATGATTCCCCGCATGTGGACCATGCCGATGAAGCTTTCTGCATAGGCTGTTCGGAACTCAGCGAGACCTATCTCAATATTTCTAAAATCGTTGAAACAGCCCTCAGGGCAAAAGCTGACGCCATACACCCCGGGTATGGTTTTCTGGCCGAGAACCCTTTGTTTGTTCAGGCCTGCGATGATGCAGGCATCATTTTCATAGGTCCTGATGCAAGGGCCATGAAGCTCATGGGAAATAAAATCGAAGCCAGAAATTTCGCCAAAAAGATCAATATCCCAATCACCGAAGGGGTTACAGGCTCTGCTAAAGAGCTGGTTAAAGCCGCGCCAAAAATAGGGTTCCCTGTACTTCTGAAAGCAGCAGCCGGAGGCGGCGGAAAAGGAATGAGAATTGTCGATGATCCTTCAGAACTTGAGGAAGCTATTGAAAGCACTGCAAGGGAAGCCAAGGCCTATTTCGGGGATGAAACGGTTTATATCGAAAAATTCATTGAAGATCCCAGGCATATCGAGGTTCAGATACTGGGGGATGAGCATGATAATGTGATCCATCTTTTCGAAAGGGAATGCTCCATTCAGAGACGTTACCAGAAAATTATCGAAGAATCCCCCTCCCCCACCCTGAGCCCTGAGGTCAGGATGAAAATGGGCGAAGCAGCAGTGAGGATAGGAAAGGAGGCGGGTTACAACAGCGCCGGGACTATCGAATTCCTGGTTGACAAAGACCTGAATTTCTATTTCCTTGAGATGAACACCCGGATACAGGTCGAACATGCTGTGACCGAAATGGTGACCGGCATCGACATTGTGGAAGAGCAGATCGTTATTGCTTCAGGGCATCCTCTCAGGATCAGGCAGGAAGATGTGAGGCAGAAAGGTCATGCGATCGAATGCAGGATATATGCGGAGGATCCTTTGAATAACTTCCAGCCGTCGCCGGGGATAATGAGCTTGTATAAAGAGCCCGCGATCCCGGGAATAAGGCTTGATACAGGAGTAATCGGGGGTACGGAGATCAAGAGTTCTTTTGACCCGATGATTGGCAAGCTGGTGGTTTGGGGAGACGACAGGGAAGAAGCTACCAGGATCATGGTCAGCGCATTGCAGGATTACATAATACACGGCATAAAAACGAATATTTCTTTTGTTACGAGCCTGCTTCAAAGCAAGGCTTTTGTTTCGAATTCCATTTCGACCAGGTTCTGCGATGAGCATTTGCAGGGGCTGATCACTGTGATGGAAAAAGAAAAGCAGGCGTTCCCGCTGTACGTCCCCATTGCCGGGTACCTGCTGTCAAGCCTAACCAATTCACTTGCAAATTCAGGTGAAAAACAAAGTATATGGCAACGGATCGGATACTGGCGCGACCTGATGAAGATCAGGCTGATAGCAGGCAGTGAGATCACTGTAAGGGTAAACCGCAAAGGGAAAGATTTGTTTGACCTTATATTCCCCGACGGTTCCTACAGCTGCAGGATAGAAAGCTGGAAAAATAACCGACTTGCATTTACTTTCAACGGGCATGATTATGTTGTTTATGTTTCGGAGGACACAAACAATCATGGTTTTGTAAGTGCAGGAGGATTCCTGTATTTGATCGAAAGAGCCGATCTGCTCACCGAAACCGTTTCAGCGGCTTCGCTGGATTCATCAGGCGAAGGGGGCGGCCATATCACTTCTCCTATGCCCGGCAAGGTAACCAGGATCAATGTTCAGGAGGGGGAAGAAGTAAAAAAAGGCAAGGTCCTGCTGATCATTGAAGCGATGAAAATGGAAAATATGATCGCAGCCCCTGTCGATGGAACTGTAAATAAACTCAACGTAAAACTGAACCAGATGGTAGAAACCAGTACAGCCCTGGTGGACCTGGAGAAGAGAGACTGAGAAATGTACGCTGAACGAATTTTAACGATGAATGCAATAACGCAACAACGCAACAACGCAATAACGAACAAATGAATTATCCGAAAAAAGTAACCATAGGAGATATAACAGTAAGGGACGGTTTTCAGCATGAAGAAACCTTTATTCCCACCGAGGCGAAGCTATGGGTTGCGGAGCAGCTGATACTTGCCGGCTTCAGGCATATTGAATTAACCAACCTTGGGAACCCTCAGGGAATGCCGCAGTTCAGGGATGCCGAATTATTGCTTAAAGGCATCCGGAACAGTAAAAAAGTTGCACACCTGCTCGATAAGGTATCGGTGACTGCTATTACCATACGTGAGAAAGCCATTGAGAGGGCCATACAGGCCAGGGAAGAAGGATGGGGGCCGAACCGCATTTTGCTGATGGTGTCGACGAGCGAATCACATCACAAAAAGAATTCCGGCTTATCATTGGCCGAGTACTGGGCTATGGCCGAAAAGTGGATCCCGCTTGCGAAGGAAGCGGGCCTGAAGGTGAACGGGACCGTAAGCACAATCTGGGGTTGCCCGATTGAAGGGCCAACGGAGATGAGCAAAGCAATAGAATTTGCCAGGCGCTGGTTCGAGATAGGCGCAAACGATGTGGAGCATGCCGATCACGACGGCAGCGCTTCTCCCGACAGGGTATACAAATATTATTCAATGCTGCTGGATGCCATACCCCGGCCCGAAAAGCAGATCGCTCATTTTCATACTACCAGGGGCTGGGGGCTGGCTAATGTACTTGCGGCACTCCAGGCCGGCATGGTCAACTTTGAATCCACGATGGGAGGCATAGGCGGGCAACCTGCAAATTTCGTCAGCGGGGTGCCGGTAAGCGGCACAGGAAGCTATTATTATAAAGATCCGAACATTACCGGGCTTGTCCCGACCGAGGATATGGTTGTGATGATGGATGAGATGGGGATCGATACAGGGCTTGATGTGGACAAGGTTCTTGAGATCGGCTGCATGGTCGAAAGGATAGCAGGCCGCCGCCTGCGTTCCGAGGCCATCAGGAATGGCAGGATACCTAAGTCAATGACCGGAAAATGAAGATCATTGAATCACCGAGGGAAGGGATGCAGGGGCTCAAACGGTTTATTCCCACAAGGCATAAGGCGGAGTATATCAATGCCTTGCTGCAAGCCGGATTCGATACCGTCGAGGTGGGAAGCAGCGTTTCGGCAAAAGCAATCCCCCAGATGAGGGATAGTATCGAGGTTTTGAAAATGCTTGATCTGACTTCAAACAAATCAAAGTTGATGATGCTGGTGGTGAATAAAAAAGGTGCTGAGCTCGTTTCCGAAAGGGATGAGGTAAACTGCCTCTCCTATCCTTTCTCTTTCTCCCCTGAATTCCTGAAGCGCAATCTTAATACAACCTGTGATGAAGCCATTTTAATGGCGGATTACCTGCTGAATCTTTGCACCCGCCGGAAGAAAACCCTTGTCATGTATATATCGATGGCTTTTGGCAGTCCATATGATGAGGATTGGTCTTATGAACATCTGCTTCGAGCCGTTGACAAATTGCAAAAAATGGGTGTAAGAATAATGTCTTTATCAAATGTTTCCGTACCTTTATCCAAAGAGACGATCAACGAAGTATTTTCGATGCTTCCTGATGATTTTCCTTGTGTTGAATTCGGCTTGCATCTCCACACATCAGGCGAGGGTTGGTTTGATAAGGTCGATGCTGCATACCAGCAAGGCTGCAGGAGGTTCGACGGTGTGATAGGAGGTCTTGGCGGATGCCCAATGGCAGATAAAAATCTGCTTCAAAATCTGAAGACTGAGAATCTTCTTGAATTTACACGGAATCGCAATCTGCAAACAAGCATTGACCCATCCGCGGTGGACTATGCATCAGCACTGTCGAAAAAGTATTTATTTTAACATCATAAGTATTAACAACCGATAAAATCATAATTATGCTGTTGACCGAAGAACATCATAACATCCGCAAAACTGTGAGGGATTTTGCAGAACGGGAGATCAAACCCCTGGCCCGTGAACTGGATGAGAAAGCCGAATTTTCAATCTCTTTGACGAAGCGGATGGGCGAACTGGGATTTTTCGGTATACGTACATCCCATGAATACGGCGGGCTGGATATGGATACTCTTTCATACGTCATTGCAGTTGAAGAACTTGCCAGGGTTGACGGATCCCAGGCAGCCACTCTTGCAGCCCATATTTCGCTGGGTATCGGCCCCATTATGAATTATGGTACGGAAGAGCAAAAGAAGAAGTACCTGCCTATGCTTTCGGCAGGTGAAGGATTATGGGCATTCGGTCTTACCGAGCCTGACGCGGGCAGTGATTCAAGGGCAACGAAGACCACCGCGAGGCTGGAAGGCGATCAATGGGTTATTGCGGGTTCGAAGATCTTCATCACCAATGGGGCATCAGCTATGAACAAGGGAGCAACTGTTCAGGTGGTCAGCGGGGATCAGGACGGCCAGAAAGAATTTTCGACTATTTTGGTGGATGCCGACACACCTGGTTTCAGGCGGGTTTCTATGCAAGGGAAGATGATGTGGAGGGCTTCTGATACAGCCCAGTTGTTTTTTGACAACTGCAGGGTTCCTGCTTCCAATCTCCTGGGCAAGAGAGGGGAAGGCTCTAAGATCATGCTGAACACCCTCGACAGCGGCCGCCTGGCTATTGCAGCTATGGGTCTTGGCTGCGCCCAGGGAGCTTTCGAAATGGCACTGAAATATGCCAAACAACGCAAACAATTCGGGAAGCCTATTGGCCATTTTCAGGTGATCGCATTCAAGCTGGCTGATATGGCAACCAAGATAGAACTGGCACGTAATTTGCTATATAAAGGTGCATGGCTTAAGTCGAACAGCCAGCCTTTCGCAAAAGAAGCTGCCATGGCAAAATTGTATTGTTCGGAAATTGCAAAGGAAGTAGCTGACGAAGCGGTTCAGATCTTCGGAGGATACGGACTGATGAAAGACTACGACATTGAAAGGTTTTACCGTGATCAGAGGCTCCTTCAGATAGGCGAAGGGACATCAGAGATCCAAAGACTTGTAATATCAAGGTATATAGGAGTATACGACTAAAAATAAAGAATTATGAAACGAATCAGCATTTTCATCATGAGCCTGTGCTTAAGTCTTATGGTGATGGCCCAGGCTAAGCAGGATACCCCATCAAACTGGCCTAAACAGATCAATACAACAAACGGGAAGATCCTGGTGTACCAGCCTCAGCCCGATTCTCTCATCGGGATCAAGCTATATGGAAGAGCTGCGGTTTCCTACACAAAGAACGGGCAGCAACCGATTTTCGGCGCCGTCTGGTTTATGACCACGATAGCGGTGGATCGCACGAGCAGGGAAGTCAGCATGAGCAGTGCAAAAATACTGCATGCCCGTTTCCCAAACCAGGATTCGTCGAAGGATGATAAGATCCAGAAATTCAAAAATACCCTGGAGACTGAGATCCCGAAGTGGAACCTTGATATGACCATGGACGAGCTGAATACCAGCCTTACGGATGCGAAGGCTGTTATGAAACAGGAAGCCGGCCTGAACAATGCCCCTCCCGAGATTATTTTCGTGAAGACCCCTTCCGTACTCGTGCTGTTTGACGGAGAACCTAAGTTCAAACCTGTTCCGGATTCAAAGATAGAGCAGGCGATCAATACCCCCTACTTTGTGGTACTTGAAACATCAAAAAAAGAATATTATCTCTATGGAAGCACATGGTGGTATAAAACAAACGATGTGGTGAAAGGCCAATGGGTCAGCATAAAGGAACCTCCGAAGGATATCAAAAAACTCCAGGCTGATCTGGAGGCCAAAGCAAATGCAACTAAGGATAACAGCCAGCAGGCTGCATCAACCGACAATAAATCGAAAAGCAAAACACCGCCCCCCTCACCCCCGCAGATCATAGTGAGAACAGCGCCTGCAGAGCTCGTACAGAGCAGCGGCGAACCTGATTTTGCACCCATACAGGGCACACAACTGTTGTATATGACCAACAGCGAGAACAATATTTTCATGTATATCGACAAGCAGATGTATTATTTACTGATCTCAGGCCGGTGGTATACTTCATCAGCAATGGCCGGGCCCTGGGCTTTCATTGCTTCTGACAAGCTTCCTGCAGATTTTGCCAGTATTCCGGAAGGTTCCGAGAAGGACCAGGTACTGGCTTCCGTAGCCGGGACAGAGGCTTCGAAGGAAGCCGTGCTGGACGCCCAGATACCGCAAACAGCTGCAGTCGACCGCAAGACAGCCACCTGTCAGGTAACCTACGACGGAGACCCTAAATTTGTGCAGATCAAGGGGACCCTTTTATACAGGGCATCAAACACCAGCAGTACCGTGATCATGGCCGACAAGAGTTATTATGTATGCGATAATGCGGTTTGGTTTGTCGGCAATTCCCCTGTGGGCCCATGGGCTGTTGCCACGGAGATACCTGCAGATATCCAGAATATTCCTCCGGAAGATCCCGTTTATAATGTTAAATACGTTTACATCTATGAGTCTACACCGGATGTGGTGTACGTGGGTTACCTGCCGGGCTATACAGGATGCTATGTTTACGGGCCCACGGTGGTTTACGGTACGGGGTTTTATTATAACCCCTGGTATGGTCCGTACTATTATCCGAGGCCTGTTACTTATGGGTTCGCAATGAGTTACAATCCCTGGACCGGATGGAGTTTCGGCTGGGGAATGTCGGTAGGCTTCATGAGTGTTGGCTTTTACGGACCGCATCCGGGTGGATGGTGGGGCCCCCCAATGTTCCATCCCCCGTTCTGCCCTCCCTACAACCATTTTTATGGACCGCGCCCGCCCGTATACAGGAATACTACTGTCAATGTAAATGTGAATAACAATTATTACAACAGGAATAATGTCTATAACAATCATCAAAACGGAGTAAGGCCTGCCCCCTCGACAAATCAGAGACCCGGGACCACTACCGGCAGCAGGGGGAATCCATCAACCCAGCCGGGGACCAGGCCGGGACAGGGTGGTCAGCCTGCTGACAGGGGCAAACCATCCACAATGCCCGGGGGCCAGGGTACAGGGGTGAACCGTGCCGGCACTGCTCCCAATACAAAAAACAACGTATACACCGATAAGAACGGGGATGTGTACAGGAAGGACCAGAACAACAACTGGCAAAAGAACGACGGGAAGAACTGGAATAATGTAGACCAGGGTTCAGGCAGGACAGGCGGTCAACCATCGACCCAGCCGGGAAGGCAGGATCCTTCAGCAAAACCTGCAGGACAGCCATCGACCCAGCCTGGAAGGCAGGATCCCTCTGCAAGACCAGGGGGCCAGCCAGGCACTCAGCCTTCGGCAAGGCCTGCACCAAGCCAGCAACCTGCGGCAAGGCCTGCACCAAGCCAGCAGCCTGCAGCCCGTCCGGGCGGCGGCAACAGCGGTGGAAATTCCGGGTTTGACCGGTCCTCAATGGACAGGCAGAGCCAGAGCCGAGACCGCGGCCAGCAACTGAACCAGAATGCCGGAAGTTTCCAGCGCAATTCAGGAGGTGGTGGAGGCGGCCGTCCTGCCGGAGGCGGTGGCAGAAGGTAAATGTGGAAAAAACGAGGCCCGGGCGTTAACCCGGGCCTCGTTTTTTTCCATTCACCAGGAACCCGGCCTAAGGTTTCAGCTCATCCAGAACAGGATGATCCAAAAACTGTATAACCTCCTGCTCCGGCTTCAACTCTTCTATAATAATAATATCATTGACCCCCTTCTTCAGCCACTGGGCCGGGACATATAAAGTTTGCTGAGGCCCTATATTCCAATACTTTCCAATACTGCGGCCATTGATCCAAACATGCCCCTTTCCCCACTTACTCAGGTCCACATAAGTGTCGCCCAGTTCATTTACAGTGAATACCCCCCTTCGATAAACCGGTCCGCCCTTAGCTGTGGTAGCGGAAAACTTCACCCCATCAACATTCTTCATCGGGAAACCGTACATCTTCCATCCCCTGATATCCTTACCGTTAAGGGTCACCTTTTCGGTGATCCCCTGCTTATTGTCATTCAGGTAATAGCCATAATTGATCCTGCCGTTATTTTCCACAAGAATATCAAGCAGCGCCCCTCCCTCAGGAATACTCACTTCAAGCGAATCCTGGTCAAGGCGCCGGTCCAGAACAGCGATCTGCCTGCCATCAATATAAACCAGGGCATAATCACGTAAGCGGGAAATCTTCAGAAGTCCCTTGACGGGACCCTTTATACTGGTACGATAAAGCATATAACCATAACCCTGTCCGAAATCCTCAAAGCTTAATGGTGCTGAAACAGCAATGGGTGAAGTGAGGTTGTCAAACAAAGGAGATGATTGTGAAAGCCTGATCTCCGGGATGGCTATGGCTTTTTTCTTACCTGGAACGTCAGGCAGGATCACATCCTTAGGAAGATGCTTCATGATGACATCCCTCATGGCATAGAATTTCGGAGTTGCATTGCCCGCCTCATCGATGGGCGCATCATAATCGTAGCTTGAAGTCTGGGGAGAGTATGGATCCCTTCGTCCCATATTGGCCCCGTTCCAGAACCAGCGCGTTGTCCCTCCGTGGGCCATATAGATGTTGATCGAAAGCCCGGCTGCCAGCACCGAATCATAGGTCTGTATGAATTCCTGGTAAGGCACGACATGATGCTTCAAACCCCATGAATCAAACCAGGCAGGGTACCATTCGGCAATAAAATAAGGGCCGTGGTTATCATTGTATTTATTGATCAGTTCCTTTACTTCCTTCACATTATCAAGCCCGTTCACTGCAGGCAATATCCCGGGCAGATACCCCGCAGGCATCTGGGAAGGCCCGTCGCAGGTATAGAGATCCACATCAAAGCCAGCCTCCCTGTATATGTCTCGGTATTTGGAAAGGTATACCTTGTCTTTATCATATGAACCATATTCATTTTCTATCTGCACCATGATGACCGGCCCTCCATGTGTGACCTGCAAGGGAACCAGCTGTTTGCCCAGGGCCGCAAAATATTTTGTGCTCATATCCATAAAGCGGGGATCCTGGCTGCGGACTTTCAGTCCCTTTTCCCGGAGCAGCCACCAGGGATAGCCCCCGAACTCCCATTCTGCGCAGGCATACGGACTGGGCCTGATGATCACCCAAATGCCTTCCTGCTGTGCCAGCCTGCAGAATTCGGCCACATCGGCATTGTCCTTAAAATTGTATTTTCCCTTTTCAGTTTCATGGTAATTCCAGAAAATATATGTCGCAACAGTGTTCAGCCCCATGGCTTTGGCCATATGCAAGCGGTCCCGCCAACACTCCCGCGGGATACGTGCAAAATGCATTTCCCCGCTGATGATCTGGAAAGGTTTTCCGTCGAGAAGGAATTCATCATGCCCGATTTTGAAAATATGGGATTGAGCATTCAGGCCGAATGTCAGCAAGGAAAAACAGGCTGCCAGGTAAAAGATTTGTGTCTTCATATTTATTCTTATAATTCTCATGATTTCGTTATTCAATATTCGACATTCGGCTTGTTCCTTCCAACCAGCACCAAAACCCTCCTTTTCAGGTAGTATTTAAGAGTGAACAACCTGAAAAGTATGAGCCCTGCAGCGCAATATGCGGAACAGCAGAGAAAGGCCGTTGAGATACTGTATGTCTGGGAAATCATCCCTGCGGATATCATTCCCAGGCCCATTCCGAGATCCATCGCTATAAATAAAGTCGAATTTGCAGCGCCGCGGCGGTTTGAGGGAACTATATTATTGACCATGGCCTGGAAAGTCGGCCACACCACCCCATTCCCGAAACCAAGTATCAGTGCAGCCGAATAGAAACCCCAGGCGTTCCGTAGCAAAGCAAGTAATGGATAACCGACGATCAGCAGTGAAAGGCATATCAGGATTACAAGGCGGGGACCATTCCGGTCGACCGCTTTTCCCGCCGAAAACCTGGAGGTGATAATCCCCAGGGCGAAGACGAGGAAAAATCCGGAGGGATTCTGAACCCCGATCTCCTTGCCAAAGAGTGCTATAAAGGAGATCAGTCCCCCGTAAGAAAGCCCTATGATCAGCAAATTAACCGATGGAATTACAGTTGAAACTTCGAAGAGGTTCTTCCATTTGAACTGGCGGTTCCGGGGAAGTGGCTGATAGACCGGGTACTTAATCAGCCCGGCCATAATCATACTGATAATACTGAAGACAAATCCTGTAATGAACATGGCGTTATAGCCTGAATGCTGGAGGATAAAAATCCCGATAGGAGGACCCAGCGCCATACCGACAGTGGTGGAGACCCCGAAAAGTCCAAAGCCCTCACCCCTTTTTTCAGCAGGTATGATATCCCCGGCAAGCGTTGTATTTGAAGTTGTCGTAAGCCCCCAGGTCAGTCCGTGCGCAAACCTTAAAATTAACATGATCGTCACGGTGGTAGCTAATATATAAGCATTAAAGATGAGTCCGTAAACAAGCAATGAGGCAATAAAGATGGTCTTACGGCCAAAGTAATCAAGTCCGAATCCGGTAAACGGCCTTATCAGTATGGCTGCAACCGCATAGGCTGACAGCACCAGACCGACGATGCTGTGCGGGGCATGCAGCACTGTTGAGACATAGACAGGAAGGGTGGAGATGAGCGAATAATAGGCAGAACACATTAAAAAGTTGGAAATGGTCAGCAGTGTAAAGTTTGTGTTCCAGAGTTTGCTTTTCATTACAGGGGGTTAAATGGCAATCGGCCGGGCGGAACCGGAACCAACCCGGCATCTATGCAAAAATAATAAAAGGATGAGACAATGTTCAATGTACAATGTACAATGTACAAATGAGAATTATTCAGGCCTGATCTGATTTCGTCAGCACATAATTCCTTATTTTTGATTGTTCAATTTAGCCCCCCGAAATCATGAAAAAATCGTTGCTTTTCCTCAGTCTTTTTGTTTGTTTCACAGCATTCGCCACACATAGCGGGAGTTCCCGTGAACAATTACTTATGGACCGCGGGTGGAAATTTCATCTTGGCAGCTCCTCGTCCGCAGAAAAAGATTTTGGTTACGGGGCTTCTGCCCTATTTGCGAAGGCCGGTGAAGCCTATGGACCTGTTGCTCCCGGGTTCAACGATTCAACATGGCGCTCGCTGGACCTCCCCCACGACTGGATGGTGGAGCAGGAATTTGTGAAAAGCGATAACGAAAATGTACTGAGCCATGGTTTCAAGCCGGCAGGCCGTATCTATCCCGAAACCACGATAGGATGGTACCGCAGGGCTTTCACTCTCCCCGAAGCAGACAGGGGCAAGAGGATACGTCTCCGTTTCGACGGGGTGTTCCGCGATTGCAAAATATGGCTCAACGGCCATTATATGGGATGCAATATGAGCGGGTATTCAGAATTTGGTTTCGATGTGACCGATTACATCTGGTTCGGGAAGAAGAACGTGCTTGTGGTCAGGGCTGATGCCTCTCAGTATGAAGGCTGGTTCTATGAAGGCGCAGGTATATACAGGCATGTATGGATGGAGAAATACGCCCCCCTGCATATCACCGAATACGGGGTGTTTGCCCAGGCCGTGGTCCGCGACGGTAAGGCATTCATTGAAGCCCGGACCGAAGTAATTAACGAAGGAGATAAGAATTCAGAATTCGTGCTGGAATCAACAATACTTGACCCCGATGGGAAACAGCAAGCCTTCGCAACATCCGGAGGGCTGTCGGCCAACACGCTTCAGACGGTTGTTTCGTCTTCAGGGCTGACTGTGATCAACCCGAAGCTATGGTCCCTCGAAACGCCGAACCTCTATACCCTGGTTTCTCTGGTCAGGGCAGGGGGCAGGATAGTCGACAGTGTAAGTACCACCTTCGGTATACGTACTCTTTTATACGATAAGAACAAAGGCTTTTTTCTTAACGGGAAGAGGGTTGAGATCATGGGTGTATGCTGTCATCAGGACCATGCCGGTGTTGGTTCCGCATTACCCGACCGCCTGCAGTATTACCGCATCGAAAAGCTGAAAGAAATGGGCTGCAACGCATATCGCACCAGCCACAACCCGCCCACACGCGAACTGCTCGACGCCTGCGACAGGCTTGGGATGCTGGTATTTGACGAAACCAGGTTAATGGGCAGTTCGCCGGAATATATGGGACAATTTGAAAAACTTATTTTAAGGGACCGCAATCATCCATGCGTTTTCATCTGGTCGATAGGCAACGAAGAATGGGTGGTCCAGGGGAATGAAACGGGCCATAATATCGCGAAATCTCTTATCGCAAGGCTGAAACAACTGGATACAAGCAGGTTGTTTTCCTATGCAGGAAATAACGGGAACGAATACAAGGGGGTGAATGAACTTGTGCCAATACGCGGATTCAATTATATGAACAACAATGCGGATATCGACAAATATCATAAGGAACACCCTGACCAGATCCTGATGGGCAGCGAGGAAGCAAGCACTTTATGCACCAGGGGTATCTATAAAAAAGACAGTGTGAAGGGTTACGTTCCCGATTACGATGTGACTCATCCCTATTGGGGGGCCCTCGCTGAAACATGGTGGAAATATTACTCTGCAAGAGAGTTCCTGCTCGGAGCTTTCGTATGGACAGGCTTCGATTATCGCGGTGAACCAACTCCATACGGATGGCCCTGTATTAATTCCCATTTCGGTATCATGGATGTATGCGGGTTTCCGAAGAACAATTATTATTATTACCAGAGCTGGTGGACTGCGAAGGACGTACTTCACATATACCCCCACTGGAACTGGAAAGGCAGGGAAGGTGACACCATCAGCGTTTGGTGCAACTCAAATTGTGAAAGCGTGGAACTTTTCCTGAACGGGAAAAGCCTGGGCTTGAAAAAAATGCCGCTTAACTCACATCTTGAATGGAAAGTGATATACAAGCCGGGAACGCTCGAAGCACGAGGTGTTAAAAACGGGAAACAACTTATTTCAAAAATCGAAACGACAGGCCAGCCTGCAACCATAATTCTGAGCCCTGACCGCAGTACCATCAAAGCCGACGGTGAAGATGTAAGTGTGGTCAATGTGAGTGTACTTGATGAAAAAGGCCGTGAAGTTGCAGATGCAGGGAATCTCATCAAATTTGAACTGACAGGCAGCGGCAGGATAATTGGTGTTGGCAATGGCGACCCGAGCTCTCATGAAGCCGACAAATGCAGCCCGGGCAATTACCAAAGGCGGTTGTTCAACGGAAAATGCCAGGTGATTGTGCAGGGGGGCAGAAATGCCGGGAGCCTTCAGCTGAATGCAACATCTGAGAATCTGAAGGCGGCATCTTCTGTGATACAGCTTGAGCAATGCAAACTAAGGGATGAATTGTAGGTTAGAAATTGCGAACGTAAAAAATCATTAACCAAAAACCCATTCATATGAGCAGGCTCAATGAATTCAGAGAATTTGCGATGAAGGGCAATGTAATCAGAATTTCCCCAGCCTGAAACTCAGTTTTGCATTGAACTGGTTCAGTTCGTATTGGGATACCCCCTGGATGCTGAAGTTGGGGCTGTAACGGTAGCTAATGGTTATTCCCATCCTGAACATCCTCACCAGGTTGAATTCGGCCCTGATCCCCGGCTCTATGATAAAGCAGTAAGTATCGGCTATCGTATGATTATTACGGTCTCCCTCCCAGTTTGAGTTGCTTGAGTGGTTGTATTTCCCGGGATTTCTGAAGAAGAAATACCCCATATCGATCATCAGGGGGAAAGAAACGTGAACCACTGAATTCGGCAGGAGCGTATATTCAAGCAGCAGTCCGCCGTAGATACCATTAAGACAAGCCCCTTTCTTCGGCTGTCCTACAGTATCAGTATAGATACTGTCGTAACGAAGGCCATTGGGATTACCCAGTACGCTGCCGCTTAGACCAATGGTCCAATGGTGATTGAGGATCACCCCGACGCTGATACCCGGCAGGAATACGCTGTTTGATCCGAGCATGGTATACGCGGCATTGATTTCGAAAAAATATCCCAGGGGTACTTTTGTTTTATTTTTACCCGGTCCGAAAACTGTTTTGAATTCTGTTTGATCACTTTTGCTTTTAGGCTGTGACTGATCAGACTGTGCATAAGCCGAAACAAGAAGGCTCAGGCAAAAAATGAAAATGAATATCTTTTTCATGGGAGGGTGTTTAAAAACCAGTGACTTCCAATTAAGCACACAATATACGAAATATTTCCGAAGCAACCCTGGCAGAAAAATCATATCTATATAATCAGACAACAATGCTAACATGACAAAAAATTTACTCTGCATTTCAATCACCATCGCATTCCAGATGAGCAGCATTGCACAGGTACCCGTTGCATGGTATAGCAGGGGGATAGGCGGGGGAGGTGCATTATTTTCGCCCTCAATCAACCCTTTGAACCATAACGAGATTTATATGGGCTGCGATATGAGCGGGCTCTATCATTCCACCGACCTGGGATACAGCTGGAAAGAGGTTAATTTCCTGCAGATCCAGGGAGGGCATGATGCCTGCGTACAGTTCACAAACAATCCCCAGATATTATACTGTGTTGATTATACTTCCATCCAGGGTTCCGATTATATAAGGCCCATGAAAAGCACCGACGGGGGCAATACATGGAGCGTGATCAGCGGGAATCCTTATCCTTTGGCGCCCAACGGGAGTATCTTAAGGCTGCTGGCCGATTATAATGATCCCAGGCTCGTGATGATAGCCGATTACGGAACTATTTATTTCTCTGCGGATGGCGGAGCTTCGTTTCACCAGGTTCATACCTGCCTTGACAACGGTTCGGGGAACCATATTGCAGGTATTTTCTTCGACAGCCCGAACATTTATATAGGCACCAACGACGGCTTGCTGGTATCTACGAATAACGGAGTAAGCTTCAGCACCCTGAGCATTATCGGCATTCCCTCCACTGAATATATGCTATCCTTTGCAGGCGCCAAACGAGGTGGGACGCTTCGGTTCCTTTGTCTAACCGCGGCCAATGTCTGGGCAGGGTACCAGTACGGAAGTAATTACTGGAATGCCATGAAAGGGGTTTACGAGATGGTCAATGCAAACGGCAGCTGGGCTTTAACACTCAATGGTATTACACCTGGAAGTGATTTCCCTGTTTTTGTAGGGATGTCGGCTGATGACATTTTCACGGCTTACCTGAGCGGGGGAAGTTCTGCCGGAGTACCCATAGTGATGAAATCAGGGATGGGCGGTTACTGGACGCATACGTTCCTTACAACCAACAACCAGGATATTTATACCGGCTGGGCAGGATATGGAGGAGACCACGGATGGAGTTTCCCGGAAGCCCCCTTCGGGTTCACTGTTGCGCTGAACGACGCGAATACCGTGATGCTCAGCGATTATTCCTGCGCCCATATCACGACCGATGGAGGGGCATCCTGGCACCAGCAATACCTCAGCCATGAGGATGAAAACCCCATGAACAACCCTACTCCGACCGGGAAAAGCTATCACGGTATTGGGCTGGAGAACACCTCCTGCTGGCAGCTCCTTTGGACCGACAGCCTGCACCTTTTGGCGGGATATTCAGATATCAATGGCATAATGAGCGATGATAAGGGAGAAAGCTGGAAATTTATCCCAAATCTCACGCAGAATACTGTTTACAGGATAGTAAAGCACCCCAACGGGAATATCTATGCCTGCACATCGAATATACATGATATGTTCCAGAGCACAAGGATATATGATGCACAGATCGACGCCGGAACCGGCGCGGTGTATGTTTCTACAGATAACGGGAACAGCTTTACGCTGCTTCACAATTTCGGGCATCCCGTGGTATGGATAGCCCTTGACCCTTCGGATCCCGGGAAGATGTATGCCAGCGTACTTCATCACAACAGCCAGGCTACCGGCGGGATATGGATGACTACGAACCTGGGCTCGGGAGCCGCTTCAGCCTGGAGCAAGATGCCTGCTCCTCCTAGGAGCAACGGCCACCCCTTTGCAATCAATGTACTGAGCAACGGGGACCTCGTTTGCAGTTTTTCGGCCAGGAAGCCCAGCGGCAGCAAACCGTTCACCGACAGTTCAGGAGTGTATTATTATAACAAGGCTGCTTCGGCCTGGTACGACCGTTCGGATGCCAATATGCGCTTCTGGACACAGGATGTTGTGGTCGATCCGAACGATACAGGCGGGAATATATGGTATGCCTGTGTTTTCGAGGGATGGGGAACGTCGGGGATACAAGGCACGGGAGGTTTGTTCAGGACCACGAACCAGGGCCAGAGCTGGACCAGGATCAACGATAATTTCAGGGTCAATTCCTGTACCCTGAAACCCGGGAGCCCCAACGAAATGTATTTCACAACCGAGACCGACGGCTTATGGCACAGCAGCGATGCTTCAGCAATCAGTCCGCAGTTTACCCAGGTAAGCAATTATCCATTCAGGCACCCGATGCGGGTATTCTTCAATCCGTTTAAGCTGCAGGAAACATGGGTAACTTCTTTCGGGAGCGGCATCATGCTCGGAGGAGATTCTTCAGCTGGCAATGAAACCCTGCAAGCTACAGATGCCGGGATCTGTCTTTATCCGAATCCATGCAGCGAATCGGTAAATCTTAAGATCACAAACACTCCGCCATCCGCAGTTATTAAATACAAAATAAGTGATATTACAGGAAGGCTTATTCTGAGCGGCGAGCTTGCAGGTTGCAAGGAAATCACTGTCAGCACTGTCTCTCTTTCGAAGGGTATTTACATCATGAGTGTTTTCTGCAATGGCAGTAAGCTAAGAAATTCGAAGCTTTTGAAGCTCTGATCATTCTTCATTTTTAGTTAACTTCGCCGCCGCAATAAATATGTTTCCCGGGCGTTTTTCAAAGACATTCTGAGGAATTTTCCCGGACTCAGCTGAAGATGCCGAAGCTATACCCTGCTTTAACGAAAATATTTTTAGGAATAAATTCCAGTAAAGAGAATTGGGCCATTAGTCATTGGAGAAAAACCGTCAACCATGCAGGGTTTTTCCTGATTTTTGCGGCCTTTTCCCTTTTTTGCCCGCCTGCTTACCCCCAGGCTGTTAGTAATTATGTAAGGGATGCCCAGACCAACATCCATAACGGGCAATTTGTTGAAGCCCTGAAGAATCTTAACCTGGCCATCGAGACCGATCCATCTGTTCCGGAGCTTTATTATATGCGCGGATATACAAAGTTCAGCCTTGACGATTATATAGGGGCAGAAATGGATTTCACGAAATCGATCGCTTTGTTTCCTTACCTGCCCGATGTTTATGTAAACCGCGCCCAGGTCAGGAGCCAGCTGCAGAATTACAACGGTGCACTTGAAGATCTTTCAGCCGCTTCGAAAATTGACAGCACCAATGCCGAAATTTTTTTCACCCTTGCGAGGATCAAGCTTTATCTTAAAAAATATTATGCCTGCCTGAGCGACTGCAACCGCGCCATCAAGTTGAAATATGAAAGCGAAACTGTATATATCATCAGAGGTGCAGCCGAACTGGGGATCGACCGTTTTGATGCAGCCGTAAGCGACCTGAAAAAGGCGATTGAAATAAACCCGGCAAATATATACGCGTACATTCAGCTTGGGACGGCCTGGAGCGATAAATTAAAATTCGATTCAGCCCTGGTTTATTTCGACAAAGCTGTCAGCCTTGACAGCAATAACATTTTTGCACTGTTTGACCGTTCCATCACCCTGATCAAAAAAAAGGATAACACGGCAGGGCTCGCCGACCTGGGCAAGATCATCCGCCTTTCCCCATATAACTCATATGCATACTTTAACAGGGCAATATTGTACAATGACATGGGCGACAGGAAATCGGCCATAGGAGATTTCGACAAAGTGATCAAGCTCAATCCGAAGAACATTGTAAGTTATTATTACCGGGGGCTGATGAAGATGCAGGAAAATGATCCGAAGGGAGCCCTTGAGGATATGGACAAGACCGTGGAGTTGTTGCCCGATTATGCTGATGCCTGGTATGCAAGGTACGAGATCAAGCTGAAGCTGAAAGATTTAGCAGGTGCACAGAAAGATTACAAGATGGCAATGGATATAGCTAAAAAAAATAATCTTTCAACCGACAGCCTTACCACGAAAAAGAAAGACTTTTTACAAAGCCTGGTCAAGCTTAGCGGGGATTTCGAGGAGATGAACACCAGCAACAGCAAATTCCAGAATCAGGCCGTGGAGATCCAACTGATGCCAATGTTTAAACTTTTCCAGGGTAAGGCAGGGTATGATGTGATTGAGCTTTATGACACTTATCACAAGGATCATTATTTCACAGGCATACTCTCGCTTACCTATCGTCCTTACCTGATCAGTGATTCCCTTTGCAATAAACAACTGGAGTTTCAAACCCGGAGAATCAGCACCGGCGCTGAGCTTTCCGATGCTTATTTGCAGAGGGCTGTAGCGTATTCGGGGCTCAGAAGATATAATGATGCTTTCTCCGATTATTCAGCAGCTGAAGAACTTGATACCCTTTATGCCCTCCCCTATTTCTGCAGGGCAATAACCAGGTATGACCTGATACAACTGATCAACACTCTTGATAATTATGACCAGCAGATCACTATTGGGAAATCCAATGCAAAAACAAGGGAACAGTATACCACAACAGAGCTTGAGCACACATACGATGCTGTTGTCTGCGATTTTGAATCGGCCATCAAAATCGATCCCGGTTTTTTCTTCGCCTATTACAACCGTGGTATTGTTTACTGCAAGATGGGCAATTACCACCGTGCACTCGAAGATTTCAGCAAAGCCATCAGCCTCCGTAAGAACTTTGCAGAAGCATTGTTTAACCGGGGCCTGGTACAGATAATGCTTGAAGATTCCCAGGCCGGTTGCGAGGACCTCAGCCGGGCCGGCGAGCTCGGTATTTCTGAAGCCTATAAGGTGATGAAGAGATACTGTTACAAATGATCCTCTGATCAAAACACTTTTTTATTATATTTGACTTTTTACAGCTGATTTTTATGAAGAATAAAGGCTTAAAATATCATCATCTTGGTGTGCCGTCTACTGAACCCATTGAAGGGGAAGAGTATTTAAAGGATTACAAGGTTTATCATTTCGGATATGGAGGGAATCCTTATGGGATTGAATGGATGAGGTATGAACCTGGCTGCAGTCTGCCGGAGATTGTAAAAACTATGCCTCATATAGCTTTTGAGGTGGAAGACGTTTATGAAGCTATCAGGGGAAAGAAAGTTATTATAGAACCCAACAGTCCGTCAGAGGGTTGCCTTGTTGCATTTATTGAAGAATGCGGAATGCCGATAGAGTTCATTCAGATAGAGAATGAGTAGCACGCCGTATGCTGCAATAAAACTAAGGCATTGCTTCTGATAAATTTGCTTTATTGAAGTAAAATACTCTCTGGATATCCCTTCTAAAAGTACGATTTCAAAACTGAATTTGAATAAGTAAACTTTACTTATAAAATTTATGGAGCAGAAAGATTATTTAATGAGGGAAATCGAGAAAATCGGATTGCTGCTGCGGGCTATCATAGGTAGTCTTATCAATAAAAAAGAAGACTTTTCAATAACTGCAGAAAACCATTTCGAAAAGGCGAAGGAAATGCTGTTGAATGAAACCGGTTTTGATTTAAATAAGTTTTTAACACTTAATGAAGCTGCTTCCAATATATACCTGCTTCAATTTAAGGGCATTAATCCTGCAAACATTGAGTTACTGGCTGAAGCAATGACTCAATTTGGGCTTAATAAGCAATCAGGCAATAAAAGAATGTTTTTTGAAAAAGCATTACAGCTTTATGAATTATGCGAAAGGACTGACAGGACTTTTTCTTTCGATCGGGAAAGGAAAATAAGTGAAATAAAAAACGCCCTTTAACATGCTGTAAAATTTGCTTTTAAAAGTTGATCGTTTATACATTTGCAAGCCTGGCATTATGCCTGTTAAAAGCTTTAACGATGAACACCATTATAAATACTTTCATTGGTTTATGGATTCGAAAATGCTTTTAATTTAATATCCGGTAAATATGAAAAACGCAAAGAATGAATTATCCCAGACTGAAATGGATTTAAAAAAGAAAAATCAAACTAAGCTGAGAAATGTTTTATATCCATTAATGATTATTTTTGGTGCCCTCGCTGGATTTACTTCTGGTCACTTACACACTGTTTATGGAATACTGCTCTTTTCAATTTCACTTATTGCAATCGGGATTATCCTCTATTTTTATTATTTTAAAAAATAAATCCATTATTAACTTGATGGTTTATGGCCTTTGTAATGATGTGGCTGGTTATCGGCAATTTAAGTGTATTGCCTTACGGTCTTTTAGTGTATGCAATTCCTCTAAGTATTCTTGAATCATTTATTGCAACATTGATTATAAATACTTTCAAAATAAAAGAGATAACGAAAGCAAACTAAATAACTAAAATATGAGAGCACAACTTATTGTTTTACTGACCCTCGGCGGACTGCTTTTTGCCTCATGTAAACGGGAAATAAAAGTGGCTTGCGTGGGAGACAGTATTACCGAAGGAGCAGGACTGAATGATCAAAGCAGGGCTGCTTATCCCGTAATCCTGAATACTATGTTAGGGCATGACTACCTGGTGTTTAATTGCGGACGAAGCGGGGCCACGATGCAAAAAAACGGAGATCTCCCTTATTGGAAATGCAAGGAATTTTATAATGTCTTTGCTTTTCGTCCAGATATTATAATCATCACTTTAGGGACAAATGATTCGAAAAATTATAACTGGAAAGCAATGGTTTTCGAAAAGGATTTCCAGGCCATGATCGATACCTTCAATACCATCAGGCCAAAACCGAGAATTTATATTTGTTTACCTCCTCCGGTATTTAAAATGGCATGGAGCATTGACGATTCGACTGTTGTAAATGGAATAATTCCTCTGATTGTCAGATTAGGAAAAATCAATGATCTTCCGTTAATTGATTTGAATCATAAAATGAGAGGGCAGCCGGCGATGTTCCCCGACGGGGTTCACCCTGATGAGAACGGGGCAAAGGTTATTGCCGGTATTATTGCCGGTGAATTGAAAAAGTAGACCATCTGCAATTTGAAAAAAGTGCTTCTTCCTTGTTGTCTCTTGCTTGCCGCTTTTTTAACCAATGCCCAGATCTGGGCCCAGGTTATTGAGCCTGAGAAAAATAATATTAAAGATCCCAGGCCTGTAAGGATAGGGATTTTTACCGACTGCCAGTATTGTAATTGTCAGCCGGACGGGAAACGGCAGTATAAACTTTCCCTGGCGAAACTTGACAGCTGCATCGAAATGTTCAACTCACTGCCGCTTGATGAAGTGTTTGATCTTGGCGATATGATTGATCATGATAACGGAAGTTATGACAGTATACTCCCACGTTTGAAAAGGTTTGTGGCTCCGCTGAACCTCGTACTCGGGAATCATGATTACATGATTAAAAAGAAATACAAAGAAGGTTTGATTTCTCATTTAGGGATGATTGACGGCTATTACACCGTACATAAGGGATCATGGAGTTTTATCATCCTGAATGGTGATGATATGAGTTTTTTTGCACCTCAGAGCAATGAACAGAAAGCTGAAAGGAATGATGAGATCGGTGATTTATATATGAATCTTCGTTTTAATGGAATGCCCTGGAACGGAGGAATTGGGAAAAAGCAGATGAAATGGCTCGAAGAACAGCTGGAGACAGCCAGGCAGGAAGGTCAAAAGGTGATCATATTATGTCATTTCCCTCTGTTTGGAAAAGAAGATCATCTGCTGTTCAACGGGCGGGAGGTTTTTACATTAATTTCGGGATATTTATGTGTCAAGGCTTATTTCAACGGGCATTATCATGCCGGGGGATATGAAGAGCGGGAAGGCGTTCATCTCGTGAATTTCAAGGGCATGGTTGATACGGAAAGGAATACCTTTGCTGCAGTAACACTGACATCCGACAGCATTATCATTAAAGGCTATGGCCGTGAGACAGACAGAAAATTAAAAATCAGGTAGCTCATGATCGATGAACATATAAATAATCCAAAAAGCCAGAAATACTATGTCAGGCGTTACTTTGACATGATCAGGAATGAACTGAAAGGCAAAAAGGTAATTGATATTCCCGCGGGCAACGGAGTCACCACCGAAATATTAATGGAGGCCGGAGCCGATGTTGAGCCTTTTGACCTTTTCCCGGAATATTTCCTGCTGAAAAATGTTGTGTGTAAACGAGCCGATATTACGGAACGGATTCCGGTGCCTGATGAGTATGCCGATTGGGTCACCTGCCAGGAAGGGATTGAACATTTCAGTGATCAGCTGCGAGCCTTAAAGGAGATCAACAGGGTGCTGAAAAAAAATGGAAGATTGCTGCTTACAACACCAAGTTATTCCAATCTCTCAGCTAAAATCAGTTACCTTCTTTTTGAGAGTGAAACCCATAAACAAATGCCTCCCAATGAACTTGATGATATCTGGATGGCAGATAACAGTGTCACCCGTGAAATGTACCACGGGCATATCTTCATGATCGGGTTGCAGAAGCTCAGGATACTGGCAGTACTCAGCGGTTTCAGGATTGCTGAAGTAAGATATATGAGGCTAAGCAAGGGGTCTCTGCTTTTATTTCCTTTCTTTTATCCACTGATCTGGGTTAGTTCGTGGCTGAGGTATTACAGGAATCTGAAGAAGCATCCGGAGATTCAGAAGCAGTCGAAAAAAAAAGTTTACCGTGAGCAGCTCAGGCTCAACCTGAACCCAAAGAACCTTCTGAATAAGCACACTTTCATAATCTTCGAAAAAGAAAACAATTGGAAGGACGTGTTTTTCCGGATCGAAAGCATCGTAAAACCTTTCGGTCAGATTATGTGACCACCTCTTAATCCTCCTTATTTAATACCTTTGCAGTCCTTTATAATCGTGCATGAAAAGGGTAATACAGAACATTCTGATCGTTTCGGTTTTCTTCTTTGGCTTTTGCCCGGCCGTAAAAAGCCAGGGCGGATTTCAACGCTGGCTTCAGGAAAAACCGAAAGGATTATACAACAACACCAGTTTTGCGATTGTAAGTGAAAGAGGTAATTTATTCAGCGGTATGCAGACTTCATTCGGGTATAAATTCAATCCTCACCTGGGCCTTGGAGGAGGGATCGGTATCGAGCGGTTTTCGAATCTTCCGACTTACAGCTATTATGAAGCCAATTTCACCTTGTTGCCGGTGTTTGCTGAGCTGAGGTATACTGTGCTGAAAACCAGGTTTTCACCGGTGATCGCTGTTCAGGGTGGATACAAGATACTTGTTAATACTCCTTCTTCGCAAATGGATGAATGGATGACCTGGATTTACCCACCCTATGCCTGGAATTATTATTACAATTACGACATTTATCACAGGGGCGGCCCTTTCGTGACTATTGAAATCGGGGTGAATGCGAAGGTTTACAAGAGATTCGGAATATATGCTTCAGTTGATTACTCCCTATGGTCAGTCTCGGGCGACAATCATTATTGGGTTTACCAGGCTACATCGTTCGACCCGGGTCAGACGACAGCAATCGTAAATGAATATATAACAAACGTTTTTGCTTACCAGCATATCTTCCTGTTCAGGCTCGGGTTCACCTTTTAAAACCCATCCGCCTGGGGTCAGATTAAGGATAGTTTCAGAAAACGCTTCTTGCAAAATTTCGTAAGGCTTTCAGCGTAATCTCCGGAGCTTCTATATAACCCATATGCCCGCAGTCGCGAAGAATAAGGCTTTCACTTATGGCAGGCAGAGAGATCATATCCCAGAGTTTCGCTACAGGTGCCTTCGCGTCTTTCAACCCAAGTATAAACAAAACAGGGAGCTTTGTGGTCTTCAGCAGCTCGGTCTGATCTTTACGAACGAGCATTCCCTTCTGAGCTGCGATAATGCCTTCGCGCGGAATTTCCCGGGCGCACCATTTCAGGAATTCTATTTCCTTCGAGAACTTTTTTTGCACATCTTCAGGAAAAAGTCCCGGGATGAACAGGGAAACAAATCCGAAGTGATCTTTTTTCACCACTTCGATCGTTCGTCTGCGGTTCTTTTTATCTTCCGGGGTATCGGCGAAGCAGTGAGAATGAAAAAGTCCGAAGCCTTTCAGCATCCGCGGATACTTTGAAGCAAAGGCAAGGCTTACATATCCTCCCATCGAATGACCTATCATCAGGCATGTCTTCACCTGATTATGTTTCAGGACTGCGGATACCGATTCTGCGAGAAGTTCCATGGTATGGGTTTCTGCCAGGCAGTCGCTTCTTCCATGGCCCGGAAGGTCAATACAGATCACCCTGTAATTCTTTGAAAGCCGCGCAGAGAATTGCTTCCATATCCTAAGGTCTTCAGTGAATCCATGCAGAAGAACGATAGTGTCGCCCTTACCCTTTTCAGTATAATGGATTTCTTTTCTTTTAAATGTTATAAATGCCATCGCGTGATGTTTAATTTATGATATCCGATGTGGATATTTTGGTTATGATTGCAGAGGAGCATTGCCATCCGCAGACATAAAGGTAATGCTTTTTTGGAAGGAAGAGTTGTTAGCGTTATTAAAACTGACAAGGGGTTGTTCACAAAAAAATTGTTCGTGGAATAAGGTCATGCAGTTTTGATCCTATTTTTACAGGCTTGCTAATCAGTTGTCATGAAATTTAAGCAGGGGATAGCCTGGGTCATCTTTTTCTTCATTTTCAGTGTGGCTGGATTTCCCCAGTATAAACCCGTAATTTCGAATTACCATTCTGAAGTTGCAAATACAGGGCAGTTTGGGTTTACCTTCGGCCCTGCCATTTACCACGGGGACCTGAACGTTGGGAACTTTAACCTGAAACGCTCAACCGGTCTTGCAGCCAGCTTGTTCGGGCAATATTATTTTTCGGAAGCCTTTGGTTTCAGGATCTCGCTGTTCAGCGGGATATTGAATGGGGGGATTAAGACCTACGTGAAAAGCGGGAAAGAGGTGGAGGATTCCTTCACAGGGATCATACTCGAGGGGGATCTCCACATGATCATCAATTTCTCCAACCTGTTTTTCAGGCATAGTCCAAAGCGGAGATTCTTCGTATATGGGACTGTAGGGCTGGGATATGCAGGATGGTACTCCAAACTCACGAATATGGTTTACAATTATGATTCCCTGCCATATGTCAATCCCCTGTCCAATTTCAACGCGTCTTTGGTGATTCCGGCCGGACTGGGAGTTTACTACAGGATTGGGAACAGGTTGAATGCAGGGCTGGAATATACTTACAAAACATATCTGTCTGATAAGCTTGACAACGAGGTGCCGGCCGGCTATCCTTACGATGTGGTTCATTACATTGCATTGAACATTTCAGTCAACCTCGGGACAGGGCAGGCGAAACAAAAACCCCGCGTCAGCAATGAGCTGCAGCCTATGGAGTATTCTGTATCATACCCGGTAAGTCCCAGGGTCTATTCACCTCCTCCTCCTGAAGTTAAACCTGTGCAAGAAGATATTCCCAGGATAGAGTATTATGAAGAAAAACCAATCCCGAAGATCATCCCGAAGGCAAGGGGAAGGTTCTGCTATTCAGTGCAGATCTGTGCCTTTGACCAGCACAGATATTCGACCGGATGGATTAGAAAACATTATCATATTTCCGAAGAGGTCAGGCTGGAAAAGGAGGGCAAAATGGAAAGGTTTATGGTTGGCCGGTGTAACAATGAGGAATGTGCAAGAGCGTTATTAGAGAAAATGAAAACGCATGGGATACCCGATGCTTTTATTGTAACCTATCAGAGTGGCAGGCGGTATAATTTTTTTAAATAATTTGCTTTTTCGATAAGGGTTACCTATATTTGACCCAACATAGTTAAACTGTATAAATCTAAAAAAATAATCATATGAAAACACGCCCGTATTTTTTACTTTTTCTTTTATTTGTTGCTCCACTGACTTTTCTGTCTTCCTGCAATAAAATAAAGGAACTTACTGCTGTACCTGTAACGATGAACCTGCCACGGCAGCATTTCACATATTCCCCGACCCTGTTAAAATCGAATGAGGTTATCCTGTATGCTGCGAAGATTACCATAAACCTCGACAGTTTGCTGAGTGCCAACGGCTTATCATCATCAACAATCCCCACCGCCACTTTTACCAATATTGCCGTAACGATGGAAAGACCGGCTGATTCAACTTTCCATTGGCTTTCATCAATGCGGGCCACGGTTGCCGACAACCAGGCCTTTAATCCGGAGTACACGGTTGGAAGTGTGATCAACACGAATCCGCTTGCAAAGACTGTTATTGTCACTTTGAACGATGTGAATATCCGGCCTTACCTTTCACAGACAGGCTTTTATTTAAGGATTTACGCTGTGTTGAACGGACCGCTGCCTGCCTTAACGGTTGGCATGTTCCTCGACGGAACCATATTATTAACCATTCAACCTGTATAGGGAATCCCCGGATTTATAAAAAGGCTGCAGGGTTTTTCCCTGCAGCCTTTTTGCTTTGTTGATTTTGGGTTTCCATTTTGTATCTTTGTTTACTAATTTACGACAGAATGACTTCACTGGAAAGGGTCCTGAAAACTATGAGTCACCAGGAGCCGGACCGTGTTCCCCTGTTTCTCCTGCATACCATGCATGGTGCAAAAGAGCTTGGGCTCAGCATCGAGGAATATTTCTCAAAATCCCAATATGTAATTGAAGGCCAGCTCAGGCTGGGCCAGAAGTACCAGAACGACTGCATTTATACGTTCTTCTATGGGGCGATAGAGTCCGAGGCTTTCGGGGGTGAGGTTGTTTGGGCAGAGGATGGTCCGCCCGTTTCGGGTGAGCCCTTTATACGCAATTTTGAACAGATAAATCAGCTCAACGTTCCGGATATAACATCAAGCAAAGCGCTCAGGAAGGTATTCCAGGCAACAGAAGTGTTAGGCAAGGAAGTTGGGCATCATATCCCGATCATCGGTGCGGTGATGTCGCCTTTCTCATTACCGGTAATGCAGTTGGGTCATGATAAATACCTCGAATTAATTCAATCGAGGCCTGATCTTTTTAATCGCCTGATCAAAGTGAACCAGGAATTCTGTGTGAATTATGCGAATAAACAACTGGAAGCCGGAGCCACTGCAATCAGCTTTTTCGATCCCTTATCTTCGTCGGGTATGGTTCCTCCGGAAACATACTTTAAAACCGGGTTCCAGGTCGCGAAGCAAACTATTTCGATGATCAAAGGGCCTGTTATCACCCGTTTTGCTACCGGGCAGATACTGGACTTTATCAATGATATTGCAGAAACAGGTACCATAATTGCAGGGGCCGGGGCCCTGGAAGATATTGGTATTATCAAATCTGAATGCAAAGGTAAATTCACGCTGTTGGGTAATATGAACGGAAACGAAATGCCGGGCTGGGACCATAAAAAAACATTACAAACCGTTAAAGAAATTATTAGGAAAGCTGCTCCGGGCGGAGGTTTTATATTATCAGACGATCATGGAGAGATCCCTTTCCATGTAAGTGATGAAACTCTGATGACCATCTCTGAGGCCGTTCAAACTTACGGGTATTACCCGATAACGTTATCAGAAAGCTAAATCCCTTTGTATTGAAATGCCGGATTCCCGGGAAATTCCGATCTTTGGCAAACTCAAACCTTATTCTATGAAAAAGATTTTCTTCCTGATGGCTTTTCCGGCCATGCTGTCAATTGTCATTTCATGCAAATCAGGTAAAACCAAAGACCAGGGGGTTGACCCTTTGGTATCCCATATTGATTCGACCGTGAAAGCAGGCGATGATTTTTTCCTGTTTGCGAACGGCAAATGGTTTAAGGCAAACCCGATCCCTAGAAGTGAGCAGGCCAACGGCCTCTGGCAGCTTATTCAGGATACAATCAATGCACAGGTACGGAACATATGTGAATCCTCGGCGGCAATAAAAGATCCTTCAAAAGGAAGCAACAAGCAGAAGATTGGCGACTTCTTCTATACCGGAATGGACAGTGTGAAACTGAACAGCAGGGGTCTTTCCGACCTGAAAGAAGATCTTGCCCGAATTGATGCGATCAGGGATGTGAAAGGAATTGTAAAAGAGGCAGTGTATATTCATTCTGTTGCCGGCTCTCCGCTTTTCCGTTTTTATGTTGTGCAGGACGACAGGATCAGCAGCAAGTACGCGATCTTTATCGGACAGGGTGGATTAAGCCTGCCCGATCGCAGCTTCTATTTTGACAAAGATCCCAGGGCTGTGATGATACGCGGGAAATTCACAGAACATCTCACTAACATGTATAGGGTCATGGGATACTCTGAAGCCGGCGCCAAACTTGCAGGAGAACATACGATGAAGCTGGAAACCGCCCTGGCCAAGGCATCCCGTAAGCGCGAAGACACTCGTGACCCCCTGAAGAATTACAACAAAATCACCCTGCCAAAATTGAAAGCCACTATGCCGAATTTTGACTGGGACTTGTTTACTCAAAGTGCGGGTCTGAAAAATGTAGATACTGTTATTGTAGGCCAGCCAGAATTCCTGGCTGCTGAAAACGGATACCTGAAATCCATTCCATTGGATGACTGGAAAAACTATCTTAAATTTCAACTTATCCGCAGCCTTTCACGTTACCTGGATGACAGGACCTTCCTCGAATCGTTCAGCTTTTATTCGACGGTACTGCGGGGCGTGAAAGAACCAAAACCCAGGTGGAAAAGGGTTGTTGAGCAAACCGATCAATCTCTCGGAGAACTCATCGGACAGGTCTATGTGAATGAATATCTGCCGAAAGGCACAAAAGAAAAACTCCAGGAGATAGGTAAAGCTATCATCACCGTTTATGCAGAAAGAATAAAGAACCTTGACTGGATGAGTCCTGTAACGAAAGAAAAAGCACTCAAAAAACTCGGAACGGTTATCATCAAGGTCGGGTACCCCGACAAATGGAAGGATATGAGTTCCCTGCAGGTTGACCGCAGCTCCTATGTAAAGAACGCTATGAATGCCAACAAATGGGAGTTTGCCTACAATATCTCGAAATTCGGAAAGCCGGTTGACCGCACTGAGTGGGGTATGGAACCCCAAACCTACAATGCATATTACAATCCTTCGAACAACGAGATCGTGATCCCCGGCTGCAATATCATCGTTCCCGGTTATGAACGGATTCTGGCAGATGATGCCCTGCTTTATTCAATCATCGGGGGCTCAACATTCGGCCATGAGATAACGCATGGTTTTGATGACCAGGGTTGCAAGTATAATGAATTTGGGAACCTGCATAACTGGTGGACAAAGGATGACAGCGCCAAATTCTTTACAAGGACCAAACTGATCGTAAAGCAGTTCAACCAGTATATTGCTGTTGACAGCCTGCACATCAACGGCGAGCTGACCCAGGGCGAGAACATTGCCGACCTGGCGGGTGTGATCATGGGTTATGAAGCTTTTAAAAAGACTGCCCAGTTTAAAAACAATGAATTGATTGCCGGCCTGAGCCCCGACCAGAGGTATTTCCTGGGATATGGCCTGGCCTGGATGATCAATACCCGGCCGGAGGCTATTGCAAACCAGGTGAGAAGTGATGAACATTCACCGGCTAAATTCAGGGTTATCGGCCCGCTTTCGGATATTCCCGAGTTTTACTCAACATTCAATGTAAAACAGGGTGATGCCATGTGGAGGCCCGACAGCCTGAGGGTGAAAATCTGGTAAGGCAGACATCCTGTACATAATTTAGATTTATTTCGTTATTTTTGGCGCGGGTAAATTTTATCCATTCAGCCGGATCATAAATTAATTCTTACTCGATGCCAGCATCAGGAACACAGAGAGGAGGATCATCCGCAAAACTTACTTCTTATTTTTTTGACCTGCTTAATCCCGCCAGGATTTTTCGTGCAGTGCAATTCCACCGTAAACAGAAAAAATATTGTAAAGTCAGTCATGACCAGGAATTAAGGCTTTATTCCGAGATGCTTTCAAATGACATGCTCCATTATGGCTATTTCGCGAATGCCGGTATTGAGCCGGAGAACTTGTCTTTTCATGACATGGAAACTGCACAACTTGACTATGCCGAAAAACTCATTTCTCATTTACAGGATAAAACGCTGGCAGTTCTGGATATTGGATGCGGGATTGGTGGTATTGCCAATCTGATCTGTCAGAAAGGATTTACTGTGGATGTTCTCTCTCCGAATGTCAATCAGATAACGTATATAAAAAACAAGTATCCGGGTTTAACCGCTTACAATGTCAGGTTTGAAGCTTTTCATTCCGACAAAAAATACGGGAGCCTGCTGAATGCCGAATCATTTCAATACATCGATATGAAAAAGGCGTTCGAGAAGGCCGGCGAGATCATTACTCCTGAAGGCAGGTGGATCATAGCAGATTATTTCCCGATAAAAGACAGTGGTGATAAAAAGCCTCAGAAAAAGTTTGAGGATTTAGAGAAGCTGGCAGCCGGGTATGGCTGGAAGATCATTTACCAGGAGGATATTACATACCATGTCCTGCCAACTCTGAAATTTGTAAATATGTATGTCACACGCATCGTAAACCCACTTATATCCTATCTGGAGAACAAACTTTTAATTAAACTTGCCTGGCTGCATCATCTTACTCACGAAATCAGGGAAAAACTTTCATTAAAGCTGAATAAAGAATTTTCAAAACTTGACGTTGAGGCGTTTGTTGCTGAGAAAAAGTACATGATTGTTGTTCTTGAGAAACAGTTGGTCAAAGAGAATAAATAGCTTCCTTTTAATTTTCATTTCACATCTTTTTTCTCTATCATTGTAACTAAAGAAAGAAATACGATGGAACGGACAATCAGATTCAGGCGGTTTTATTGCCTTGCGTTACTTCTGCTTTTTTATAGTACAAGCAAAGCTCAATATGTAAACCAATGGAGGGGCCCTGAACGGAGGGGCGTCTACCATGAAGCTCATTTACAGAATTTCTGGCCGCCCGAAGGACCCGTCCTGGCCTGGGCCAACGAGGAAATCGGGAACGGATACGGATCGCCTTCGTTTTATGAAAACAAGATCCTGATCTGCGGAGAGATCGACTCCACGGCTTATCTGTTCGCACTGGACGAGGCTGGAAAAATACTTTGGAAAACTGCTTTTGGCAGGGAATGGACGAAGAGCTACCAGGGTTCCCGGATGACCCCGACCATTCATGAAGGAATGATCTATGTAAGTTCGGGTATGGGGAACCTGGCATGTGTCGAACTGAAAACAGGCAAACTGAGCTGGATGGTCAACCAGAACGATCTTCATGGAGTATTCCCCAGGTATGGATATTCCGAATCACCTCTTATCGAAGGGGATATGGTTTTTTTCATGCCGGGTGGAAAGGACACGAATGTAGTTGCCTTAAACCGCTTAACCGGGAAGATCATCTGGATATGCAAAGGCCGGGGTGAAAGGCCTGGTTATAATTCACCATTGCTTGTAAGATACGGGGATCGATCGATACTGGTCGTTTTTTCGGCTTATTCCCTGTTGGGGATAGATGCAAAAACCGGGAAACTTCTATGGGTTCATGAACAGGTAAACACACCCCTTGCAGACAGGAAACCTGGTAACGGCGATACCCACAGCAATACGGTATGGTATGAGGACGGAGTAATATATTATATAGCAGGAGATGGCAACGGCGCTGTAAAACTCGCCCTAGAGGACAAAGGCAGCAGTGTTCGCCAGGTATGGAGAAATCCTACGGTCGATAATTACATGGGCGGTTTCATTATCTCGGGGGAAAAGATCTATACCTGCTCCGACAGCCGCAAGTCCCTGCTTTGCCTGGATTCCAAAACCGGTAATATCATCGATTCACTGAAGTGCGGAACAGGTGTTGTAATTTCCGATGGAAAGATGCTGTATTATTACAATCAGAAAGGGGATATTCAACTGATCAATCCCGATAAGGGAAAGATGAATATCATAAGCTATTTCAGGATACCAAAAGGCAGCAAGGAACATTTTTCCCATCCTGTAATTGAGCGGGGGAAACTGTATGTAAGGCATGGCAAGGCGCTGATGGATTTCAATATTGCAAAAGCAGAGTAAGGTTGCTGATCACTTCTTCCTGCTTGCCCAGAAAACAATACCTGAAACGCCTGCCACAAATCCCGGAATACAAATAAGGCCAATGAAGCCCATGACCATCCCTTCGCTGATATATTCGGTTTTGTGCACAGCTGAGAGTAAATAAATTACTAAAAAAGTGAGTGCGATCAGTCCCAGACATACACCGGCCAGTATTCCATAATTCGCCGGTTTTCTCCAGGGGTTTATAATAGCATAAAAGAGAAAAACCATCCCGAGAAGAAGCATTGAAATTCCCGGAAGATTGTCAGTAGTGCCGACCACCTGGGAAGCTATGATCAGCAATACAGATGCAAGAAAAAAGGATATCGTGAACCAGCGGTGTGATGGATCCAGAAGAGAACTGAAATGATTTTTCATGCTTTGCAATTAAGGAATTTTTATCTCATTATAAACGGAACTACCGATGCAATCAGGCCTGTACATACCACGACCATGAGGAAGAGGTTATACCTCACGTTATAATTGCTCAACAGGGTCTCGTCGTAATATTTGGAAACATTCTGGTCGCGGTACATCGCAATGAGCCCGTTCGTAAGTTTTACCCTGGTCTGCCTGCCTTTTAACAAACCAATTATAACAACAAGGTTCACTACAACGATAAGGACGACAAATATGAACATCACCATGAGTGAGGAACTTTCGGTGCGTGATTTTTCAACCATTCCTGAATTCACCCCCAGAGTGATCAGGTTCAGGACTATTGAAGTCAGAATGAAGATCGTATCGGTCTTTGTATTCTGCTCAAGTTCTTTTGTTATGTGATTATGGACCTGTTCTAACATAGTTTTTGGTTTTAAAGTTTGTTACAAAATTAATACTATTTCTTACCAAACATTTTATAGTAACCATCCAGCATATCCATTTCTATTCCCAACTCTTCAATCGGGACAGGAGCCTGAGCGGCGATATCTGCAGACATTTTATCAATATTCTCCTTCGGCTGGAAAAGCGCTGCCACCTGTTTGGTCAGGTCAACGATTTCAAATGAAGGGTCACTGTAATTGAGTTCCCATTTGCTGATTATAATACTGACACCAGCTGTTTTTGCCAGTTCGGGAAGTTTGTCTTTAACTACTGCCATAACAGATGCAACTGATCCCGTGCTGAAAACCATCTGGTGGAGCAAATGCTGATATGATATCGCGTCAACGCTCAGTTCTTTAATCCTGGCCGTGTCATGTACTTTTGTTGCAGAATCGGTCTGCTGGCTTAATTTTATCATATGCTGTTTTAAAAAGTCCGTCCTTGACCAGGCAAAAATTATTATCCTTGAATCGTATACACCGATCTTAATGCCTGCTGATTTCTTTTGTGAAAATGCCTCAAATGAAATCATTGCGCTTAATAATAAGGTAAGTGCGAAAAAAACTGATACGATGGTTTTGTTTCTTGTTCTCATTGTTTACTCCTCCTTTTTTGATTGTTAATTTTGATTTCTGTGATTCTTTTTCTTATTTTTGGTTTGACAATGCCCGCGGGTATTTTTACATCGCGAAATTAAACCTGGTTTGATGCTTGCCATAGTAACACTCTTGTAAAATCGTTGTAAAATATTTTACAAGAGTGTTACATACAATAACTTATAAAACAGAAGAACTTTGTCCCGGAACGATAAAGCATATTTTGAAGAGCTGAAAAAAAAGATTGTGGCCATGATGCAGCAATCATATCCGGGCATTAATCCGTCAATCTCTGAATGGAGAGGACAGGAAATAACTGATTTCCAGGAAGAGCTGCTTAGAAAAGCGAATGCGCATATCAGTGAGAAATGGTTTTACAACCATATGAAATCTGTAAGCAGGACCTTACCAAGAATTGATGTTTTAAATCTTTTATGCAAGTATGCAGGGTATGCTAACTGGGATGATTTTGTATTTAAGAACCAGGACCTTATATCGGCCGCCCAAAGTGAAAACACCTCTGCAGATGCCGTAACCAAACCTGATGCCATCAGGGCAAATCACTATTTCCTCCTTATTCCCTTTGCCGCAATAATAATATTCCTGATCTTTTTCGGCATATTCAAACTCTTCAACACCCGTGAATATAAGTTCTGTTTCTATGATTTTGACACTAAGGAGCCTATCACCAACTCAAAAATCGAGGTGAAGGTTTTACTTGAAGGCGAAACTCCGGCAAGCAGTTTCTGCAGTAATGACGGCTGTTTCTTTTTGAAAACGGATAAAAGCCTGGTGAGGCTGGTTGTTTCCACACCGTATTACCAGACTGATACCATCACCCGCATTGTAAGGAAGCTCAACCCGAACGAAATAGTGAGCCTTCATGCCAACGATTATGCCCTTATGATCCATTATTTCTCACAAATGAAGGTGGATGACTGGGGCAAACGAAGAATCCGCCTCGACAGCATGATTGATGATGGTGCAATGATCTACCAGTTATATAATGAAAAGAATGCGGCAAGCGGGATGGAACTCCTGAACAAACAGGAATTTATAGATAAACTGACAATGCCTTCGGGAAGCCTGAAAAATATTGAAGTACTGGATACAAAGTTCCATGCCGGAAAGATCATGGTTCTAAGGTTCAGGGTTAAGTTACCGGTATGAAAAGGATCGTTAAAATATTGCCGCTTATTCTCATTTACCTGATCGTATGCGCTAAAAGTTGTGATAACAACGAGCAATCCACCCTTGAATTTGAGAGATACAAGGCAACTAATGTTAAAGACAGCATCACCTCCGTGTTTGAAAGTAACACCCTGAATCAGAATGAGCTCAAGGCATTTGAAACAATGGCCCGCTTAAAATTGAATGACCTTGCCGACTATCTGAAGATTATGAATGACAGCTCGGCTGAAAAAACATTTAAGGAGAAGGCCCGTGAGATGGCTACTGCATTGTTCATCCCGGGAAAGAAAGTTCCTGAATACCCTCCGGGAACTGTGTTCGATTCAATACGGGTTTGCCGGAAACTGCAAGCAGTCAGTGATTCTTTATACTCCGGGCAGTTAGGTTTTTCGGTCAAACTTTCTCCCTCCTATCAGGTCAAGAGGAATATCACTGATGCCGGGACCAGAATCGTCGATATCTTTGCACTAAAACAAAAAAAAGTTTTCGGCAGGGATACTTTAAAAATATGGAATGTCCTTCTCGGGGACATCAGGTAGTCAAATCCCGTTTGTTTTTATAGCTGTATGAAATGCCAGGATCTGATCACTGCAATTATTTTTTCATTTGCATTTTCCCAGGGTGCTTTTTCCCAGGTTCCGACCCAGGTAGTCCGCGGGAAGGTCATTGACCTTGAAACACGTACCGGGCTGGAGGGAGCACATGTTGTAGTGCTGCATTCCGATCCCCTGCTGGGAGGAGTTACCAAAGCCGATGGCAGTTTCAGGATCGAGAATGTGCCGGTAGGAAGGCACAGCATTCAGGCCAGTTTCCTGGGGTATAAAACTGCAATCATCCCTGAGATCCTTATTTCATCGGGCAAGGAAACAGTCCTCTTCATCGAGATTGAGGAGATCACTTTCATGGCAAAGGAAGTTGAAGTCAAAGCCGATATCAATAAAGACAAGGCTATAAATCCAATGGCCATGGTGAGCGCCCGTTCATTTAACGTGGAGGAAAGCAGGCGGTATGCCGGTTCGGTGGATGACCCGATGCGGGCCGTTTCGAATTTTGCAGGTGTGGCATCCAATGCAGGGGTCAATTCAAACCAGATCATGATACGGGGTAATTCACCAAAAGGCCTGCTCTGGAGGGTGGAAGGTGCTGATATCCCTAACCCGAATCATTTTGCATTTGTGGGAACATCCGGAGGGGGATTCACCATTTTCAGCAGCCAGGTTCTCAGCAATTCAGATTTTTACACCTCGGCATTCCCGGCACAGTTTGGGAATGCTTTGTCGGGCGTATTTGACATGAGGTTCAGGAACGGCAACAATGCCAGGCATGAGTATGCTTTCCAGTTAGGTGTCCAGGGCCTGGATGTATCGGCCGAAGGCCCCTTCTCAAAAAAGCAGACCGGCTCCTATTTGTTTAATTACCGTTATTCGATATTGTACTTCCTTGGCTATATCGATCCCGGCATGAAAAACGTGATCCCTTCGTTCCAGGACCTTTCGTTCAAGATCAATCTGCCGACACCAAAGGCAGGAACCTTTTCTATTGTTGGTATTGGCGGGGCTTCACAGATAAGCTCCGTACCAAAACAGGATTCTTCGGAATGGATTACACTCGATGATCGTTCCAAATCTTACCTCGACAACCTGATGGGAGCCATTTCGGTTAACCACCTGATCTATTTAAACAGGGAATCTTTTCTCCGCTCTTATATCTCTGCAACCTATAACAAAATCGTTTCAGAGGAGAGCCTGATGACTTCCGGGTACCAGCTGAGGCCCGAAACCAATTTGAACCATCAGAATTTAAGGATTAACGCCTCCCTGTTTTTTAACAGGAAATTCGGGACGCGTTATACATTCAGAACCGGGATCATTTACTCTTCGCTTTTTTACAAACTGGATGTACAATCGAGGAATCCTTTTACAGGGATTTACGGTTATGTGAACCAGGGAACCGGACAAACCGGCATGTTACAAGCCTATGCTGAAGCAAGAAACGACTTCACAAACAATTTTTCCCTTACCGGCGGACTGAATTTTGAGTACTTCTTCCTGAACAACCATTATTCATTGGAACCCCGCCTGGCTCTTCGCTGGCAGTTCGCGCCAAAACATGCATTAAGTTTAGGATATGGCACACATTCCCAACTGGAGGATATCGGGGTGTATCTCACCGGGGTCCCGGTAAACCAAAGCATTACCACCCAGCCCAACAGGTCGCTGAATTACAGCAGGGCACAGCATTTTGTGCTGGGATACGACTATCTCATAAGCCAGGATATGAGGCTTAAAATCGAAACCTATTATCAGTATCTGTATAGTATTCCTGTGATCTCGGGCAGTTATTATTCCCAGCTTAACAGTACAGGTTATTATATCAGTGATTCACTCATCAATAAAGGCAGCGGCCGGAATATCGGTATCGACATAACTTTTGAGAAGTTCCTTACAAAACAATATTATTATATGGTCACGATTTCCCTGTTTGATTCGAAATATACCGGGGGAGACGGCATATTAAGGAATACAAGATTCAATACAAACTACGTGGTTAATCTGCTGGGAGGCAAGGAGTGGACTATCCGAAGCAAGAATATTTTCGGTCTGAACCTTAAAGGCAGTTTTACCGGAGGAGAATACTACGTTCCCATAAATCTCGCTCAATCCATCTCACAGCAGAGGGAGATCCTTGATGAAGGGGCTGCTTATACTGTGAGGCTGCCCTCTGTATTCTATCTTGACCTGACTCTGACCTACCGTACAAACCATAAAAAATTCTCCGGCATATGGGCCTTGCAGATAAGGAACCTCCTGAACCAGAAACCCATTGTAGGATATGTTTATAATGATTTCAACGAATCTGTGGAGACTCAGAAATCACTGGGGATTGTCCCGCTTTTGAGTTATAAGATTGAATTTTAACCCGCCTCTTCTATAGTATTGCGTCGTAGATTTTCTATTTGCGAAACCATCATTTTTTTATTATTTTTGCAGAAACCACATTACCATGAAGTCAATTTCTCTTTCCGTTTTAGCACTGTTTATTGCGGTTATCTCTCTATCCCAGACTACGATAACTTTTAAAAACAATGCGCTTTTAACCGGTGACATAAACTCATCACAGGAAATACAATATGTTTTACCCGGCGATTCAGGACCAAACCAGATATGGGACTTCTCAAAAATCCAGTTTACAGGAACCACAAGTCAAAGTTCTGTGACTCCTGTCCCTTCAAAAACCCTGAACAGCTTTAACGCTTCAAACGTCGTCCTCAAAGAATCTGATAAAGACTATTATTTTACAATTACCGATGCGCTTTTTGAAGAAAACGGCTATATCTCAAAAGACATCACACTTAACTATTCTGATCCGGTGCTTAAAATGAAATATCCTTTTTCCTATGGGGATCAGTTCACCGACAGGTGGGCTGGAAGTGCTTTATTCCAGAACGTAACGAAGATCGATCTCAGCGGTGATTTTTCTGTTTCCGCTGATGCATATGGCACATTAATTCTTCCCAACCAGGTCCTGAAAAATACATTAAGGGTAAGAACGGAAAAAAACAGTGTTGAAATAAATCCCTGCAGTACTGTTGAAAGCCAGACAATCCGTTATTTCTGGTACGCTCAACAATACCGTTACCCGGTTCTCATCATCACGACCACTCAGGTTAAAACTTCAGGAAAGGATTCAGGGATTACCCGTTCAGCTTCTGTAAACCTTGAGCAACCATTAAACGGGGAGGTTATCTCGGGCGTTACAGATACACAGGTGTCTCCTGACAATTCGGATGTTTCAGTGATTATATACCCGAATCCTTTTACAGAAAAACTAACCTACAATTATTTCCTCAGGAAAGAACTGCCGGTGACCCTTGATCTGTATGATATGACCGGCAGGCTCAGCCGCCGGCTTATTCAAACACAAGTTCAGCCTGAAGGCCTGCACTCAGGGGTTTTACATTCTGATGAAGTCGGGATGTCGCCCGGTATTTATTATCTCCGCTTTACATTTGACCACAAGGTTTCGATCAGCAAGGTTGTAAAAATGTAGTTTGCAAAGCCCTGCCGGTACGGAGAAACTTTACCTTGGTTTTTCCGGAATCTGCGACATGGCGTATTCTGCCTGAGCCGTGATCGTAAAGCTCGGATTGACTCCGAGGTTCCCTTGTATAGCAGAACCATCGATGATATACATACCCGGATATCCGAAGACCTGAAAGTTACTGTCAATGACCCCTTCGCTGACATTATCCCCCATCGGGTTACCGCCCAGGATATGCGCGGTTGAAGGGATATTGAAGAGTATTTCCATTGTTGAATTCTGAGGGATGGCATTTACCTTTTCTGCATAGCGGTTCATGACTTCCTGGCCCAGGGGGATAAATGCATTCACTTTTTTGTTGCCGTCATTTTTAATTGTCAGACGATGGTGGAAGAACCCTTTTTTCAGGGTCATCCGCATGGCATTGTCGGCAGTCTGCATGACGAGGAAAATGACAGTATTGGAAGCCCAGTTGAAGTTAAACAGCATGCGCAGGAACTTCAAGGGATGGCTCAGTATATTCCCCAAAAACTTCAACGTACGTAAATAATACGGGTTGGCATTCCCTGTGGCCATTGTTAACAGTCCTTTCATGACGCCCGAGCCGTTGGGATATTTCACAATCTCGATCCAGGTGTCGTCGGATGGTTTAAAGATGGAACTTATGGCCAGGCCATTATTCAACTTGACATCAGCCCCGGAAGCGGTACACAGTGTTTCGGAATTGGTCCTCAGGCCATTTCCCAGCTTGTCACTGAGGCCGGTCATGGTTTTATAAATATGTTTCTGATGAAGGAGCAGTTTCATTGTGCCCATCACACCTCCTGCCACGATCAGTCCCCTTGAACGAAACACCTGCTCCCCCCTGACATTTAAGCGGTGTGTATGAACCGTATAAATCCCTTCCTCCCAGGAGATCTTCCAGGCCTGGGTTTCTGGGAGGATCACGGCACCATGTTTTTCGGCGAACCAGAGATAGTTTTTGTCGAGAGTGTTCTTTGCATTTTCGCGGCAACCCACCATGCAACCTGCACATTCCTTGCAGGGGTTTCTGGGCGGGCCTTCTCCATGAAAATACGGATCGCAGGCCTTTTCCTCTTCATTATAATAAACGCCCACGTATACATGGTCGAACGAATCCTCCCTGCCCATATCCTTCGCAACCTCTCTGAGCGTTTCATCCTCCACATAGAATTTCTGCAGCTTGACCCTCCCGAGCATCCGATGGGCTTCTTCATAAAAGGGTTCAAGTACCGATTTCCAATCCCTGAAACGCTTCCATTGTTCATGCCTGAAGAATTGATCAGGGGGTTTCATCAGTGTATTGGCATACACCAGGCTGCCTCCTCCGACCCCGGTTCCACTGAGAATGAAAGCATGCTTGAACAAGTCAAGGCGCTGGAAGCCATACAAGCCAAAACGGGGCATCCAGAGGTATTTCCTGAGGTTCCAGTTGGTCTTTGGAAAATCTTCTGTTCTGTATCTTTTCCCTTTTTCAAGTACAAGTACCGAATATCCTTTCATGGCCAGCCGCATTGCCGCGACGCTTCCGCCAAAACCTGAACCTATCACTATATAATCCTGGGGCTCACTCATCCGCAGTCAATAAAAATTATTTCAAATTCATAAGTCCAAAGGTATTGAAAATACCTAAGAATGATTATCAGGAGTTTAGTATGGATTTCCTATCTTTGAAATGTTATTTTGGATAACCTGTTGATATTTTTAATGTTTAAAACCAGCTATATGAATCACAAATTATTATTTCTTATTGCCTGCCTGATTGCTCCTTTGCTGATGCAGGCTCAAAAGACTGTTGAAATCACTCCCTTCGGCGGTTATGTATTTGCTTCAAGGATGAGCGGTGCCGACGGGTATGTTCGCTTTGTCGACAATGCGCAGTACGGAGGCATGCTTTCAGTCGGGGTGAGCCGGGTTTTTGACCTGGATCTGATCTATAACCGCATCGATACCAAAGCCCAGGTGAACCTTACCAGTTATCCTTACCAGGAAAGTCCCCTGAGCATCAATTACATGAATATCGGATTCACAAAGAATTTCCGCGTAAACCCAACGGTTTCACCTTTTATCGGCTTCAGCATGGGGGCTTGCCTGATGGCGCCAAAAAACGGGAACTCTTATGACTACTGGTTTTTTGATGTAGGTTTGAGCGGAGGTGCGAAGGTTTATTTCGGTAAACATTTCGGATTGCGTTTACAGGCCCAAATGTATGTCCCTATGCAGGCTGCGGGCTATACTTTTTATTTCGGCACCGGTGGTTACAGTTCAGGTGTTTCGGTTTATTCCACAATGATTCAGTTCGGGTTTACCGGCGGCCTCATTTTCAGGCTTGGCCATGTACCCGATGCCAATTCTACAAGGGTAAGATATTAATAACAAGAATGATAATTAATTTTAAAACAAACAATATATGAAAATTCTAAGACTCACATTCATTGCCCTGGGGATTTTTGCTATGGTTTCATGCACGAAATACCCTCCTACTTCGAGCCGGCTGCTTGAAGATCTTGCCGTTTTGACCCAATATGACGTCAATACGAATTTCGGCCTTTATAAAACATACAGCATTGTCGATACCGTTTATTACATCACCGACAAAGGCACTCAAAAGATTATTTCGGCCAATACCAAAATTATCATCAACCAGATCATCGCAGACATGAATGCCAGGGGGTTTAAACAGGTCGCCAAATCGGCAAAACCGGATCTCGGTATCAATGTATCTGCTATAAAAACAACTACAACAGTATATTATCCCGGATGGTACTGGGGTTACCCGGGTTATTATCCTCCTGACTGGTGGGGTTATAACGGATATTATTATCCGTATTATCCTACATATTATACATCTTACTCGGCAGGGACACTTGTCATCGAAATGGTGAATTTCAAAAACATCACTCCTGCTGGAGATCTTCCTGTAGTATGGGATGCAATTATACGCGGGCTGGTCACCGACACACATACCACGACGGATGTCACGAACTCCATTGACCAGTGTTTCACCCAGACCCCTTCGATAAAGACAAGCTTATAATAACTATGAAAATTGAACATGCTATGAAAAAAACATTTATAATACTCATGATAGGATTGCTTTTTGCAGGGACTGTCAGTGCACAGGATCAGGGTACAAAACCGACTTTCGGGTACAAACCATCTTCCTATTATTCCTTTGGCTGGAACACCCTTTGGACCATTGGCGATTTCAACAAATGGGTGGGTAACGGAAGTCCGGCAGGGTTTAACCTCGGCGGCCGTTATTTTATCCCCGGTACAAATTTTGCAGCCGGTTTCAACATCCAGTGGCAGCGTGTATGGCAGGATTATCCTCAACAGACTTTTTATGGCGACAACGGGGTAGCGCTAACCGCGATGAATTACCGTTTCACATGGATGGTGCCGTTCCAGGCCGCCATCGATTATTATTTCATCCCTTCGAAGATGATTTCGCCTTATATCAGCCTGGGCATCGGTGGTGATTATATGGAGCATCACCTACTGATCCAGGATCTGGATATTTACAAAACCCGCTGGGATTTTTCGCTGACTCCCGAAATCGGCGTTCTCATCAAGTTTGGCGCCTTCAGTAATTTTGGGGCAAATATTGCGTTCAATTACAAATGGACAACAAACCAGATCGATTTTTCCGGCAATTCACTTAAGAACCTGCAGATGTTACAGCTCAGGGTAGGGCTTTGCTATATTTTGAGGTAAACGTTACAAGCTTTAAAAAATCGCCTCTGGATTAATTAATCTTCGGGCGATTTTTTTATTACCTTTATCCCCGATTATGGCCTATGAAGAAAATCATTTCCATACTTATTATTATAGGATTTATAGGTTTTGGCCCGGTAGAACCTTCTTTTGCCGGGATGATGCTTTCATCAAACAGTATTCAAAAACCTAAACCTCCCCCTCGGCCAAAGGGGTCAAAGAAACCAAAACCTCCTCCCCGGCCCGGTAAACCCAAAGAGCCGAAAAAGCCAAGCCCAAAGAAACCGAAACCTCCTCCCAGGCCTCCCAGGCCATAATCCAGTCCCTGCATATGCGATTATATTTTCTTGTTTTATTACTCCCGGTATTCTTTTGCTGCCCTGCATTCCCGCAATCTCCTGACTGGGACCAGAGAGTAGCTTTTGCTGATAATGTGCATAAAATCAAGTACTGGGCCTTCATCGAAGGGGATTCCACGTATAACTGCTATGCCGATGCGGTGAAGGGTATACAGGATATGCTCAATAAAAAAGGATATGATAATCAGAGGGTCTTTTATTTCCCGAATGGATCTTTATCCCTGGAATCCTGGAAAGCAAAACAGATAAAAGACCTGAATTCCGATGAAGCCTTTCTTGAAATCAGGGTTGGCATACGTGTCGACACCAGTGGCCTTGGTGAAAGGGGCAGCCCCACTACATTAATGGTACAGGATGCAAGCGGAAGAGTTTATGCACAGCATTCACTCCGGCCGGAGGAAGTTCGGGGAGTGGATTACACTTCAATCTCCCAGGCCAATTTGTATTTAAAAATGGAAAACACGCATTTAACCACCGCCATCCCGTTCTATTCTAAAAAAGCTACTGTTACCAGCCCCGACATTGGCAGCGCTGCCCGGAACTCTTTGAGAGGTATACCCGCTTCACGTCATCCTGTTGCCAGAAAAAAGCCGGCTTATCTTAATAAAGACGGTTTTACGATGTTTGAATTTGCTGCTTACGGCGGATATTGTTCCGGCGGGACCATTGACGTTACCGGCGGCAAGGCAACTTTTGACCCGGGACCTGATTATGGATTGGAGTTCATGGTCAATGTCTACAAAGGGCTTGACGTTTCAATCGGGTATAAGCGTGAGGACACTTTTACGAAAGTGGACGCCCCAAGATATTCTAAGGAGGGTGATCTGGCTCTTAGCAACAATTATATCCTGATCAGCTGCTTATACAGGTTTTTTCATAAAAATAACCTTCAGCCTTATGTGGGTTTTGATTTCGGCAGTGTAAATCTTGTTATGAAGGACAAGTTATACAGGGATGTCTGGTATTTCGCTGTCGGCGGGAGAGCCGGGCTCAATTGGTATGTTACGAGGGTTCTTGGCTTCCGGTTCCAGACACAATTATTATACCAGGTACACCCAACGGATGCACCCTTTATTTACAGTGACGAAATCAGTGAGATGTCTCATACACTCAATGCTGAATCAACCCTTCCCCAGTTTGATGTTACCCTGGGGATATTAATCAGGCTCGGGAAATAAAGATATTTGTTCAAAAGAAAGATGGCAACCGGTAAAGCATTAAAAGAAGCTCTGGAACAGGAACGAAAAGCCAGGCTGGAAGCTGAAAAACGCTTAGAGGAAACCATTGCCAGCCGGGCTTCCGAACTTTCGGGTACCGCGAACCGCCTGTCAAACCTTATTTCCAATATGCAGGAAGGTTTACTGGTAGAGGATGAGAACCGGCTGATCATCCTTGTAAACGAAAAATTCTGTTCGATGTTCGGCATCCCGGTAAGCCCCGAATTGCTTGTCGGATCCGATTGTTCAGGTTCAGCTGAACAGGCGAAACATTTCTTTGTAGATCCGGATGGTTTCGTAAGCGGGATCAACACCCTTTTGGCTCATCGGAAAAAAGTAATGGGAGAGATTCTTGAACTGAAAGACGGGAGCACTTTTTCAAGGGATTATGTGCCGATTGTGATTGAAGGATCATACAGGGGACACTATTGGAAATACGCCGATATCACAAAGAGCAGGAGATATGAAGATGCGTTAAGAAGGAGCGAGGAGAAATACCGTCTGCTCATCGAGAACATGAACCTTGGATTGCTTGAAGTGGACATGGATGGCAAAGTCATTTATGCCAACCAGAGTTTTTGCGAGATGTCGGGCTTTGAACGTGAAAAGATGTATGGTAAAATAGCCGAAACCCTCTTTACCGCTCCCGAGAACCGGGGTTTTGTCTATCAGAAAAACGAATCCCGTAAACAGGGAATTTCAGATGCATACGAACTGGAGATCACAAATAAGAAAGGCCTGAAAAAATGGTGGTTGATCTCCGGTGCTCCGCTTTACAATAATGAAGGCATTCAGATCGGATCGACAGGGATACATCTTGACATAACCGGTCGCAAGCAGCTTGAGTTTACTCTTCGTGAGGCAAAGCAGATGGCGGAAGATACGGCGAAAACGAAGGAGGTCTTTTTAGCCAACATGAGCCATGAAATCAGGACTCCCATGAACGCCATCCTGGGCCTTGGCAAACAGCTGTTGAAGACCCGGTTAAATGCATACCAGAGGTCGTTCCTGGAGTCGATTAACAGCGCTGCTGACCACCTCCTGGTTATCATTAATGATATTCTTGATTTCTCCAAAATTGAATCCGGCAAACTTGACCTGGAGTCTATAGGGTTCAGCCTGCCCGACCTTCTTACCCAAATCAGCAACATGCTTACTTTAAAAGCTGAAGAAAAGGGGCTGCAGTTCAACATGCAGGTGGATCCTGCTATCGCAACGGTACTGATTGGTGATCCATACCGTATCAACCAGGTACTGCTTAATCTTCTCAGCAATTCGATCAAATTTACCGATAAGGGCAGTATTTCGATGAGCTGCCGGGTTGAAGAAACCAGTACCGCAGAGCAGACAATTGAACTGTCAGTTGCCGATACTGGGGTCGGCATTGATAAAAAATACCTGAAAAAGATCTTCCAGAAATTTTCGCAGGAAAGTGTTAATGTGGCAAGAAAATATGGTGGGACCGGACTTGGCATGGCGATAACAAAACAGCTGGTCGATCTCATGGACGGGAAGATCAGCATTGAAAGCAATAAGGACCAGGGTACAACAGTAACTATACATATGACCTTCCCTGTAGGCAGGCAGGAGGAAAAACCTGAAAAGAAGCAGCATCTCATCCGCCAGTATAAACTTAAAGGGAAGAAAATCCTGCTGGTTGAAGACAACAAACTGAACCGTCTTGTAGCTTCGACAATCCTTAAACATTTCGGTATGCTGGTAACCGAAGCTGTGAACGGCGAAATTGCTGTTCAGATTCTCAGAAAGGAATCTTTTGATGTTGTGCTGATGGATATGCAGATGCCCATAATGGACGGTATAGCAGCAACCATCATGATCCGGAAAGAGATTAGTCCCACCACACCTATTATTGCTCTCACCGCTCATGCTCTGAAGTCGGAAGAGTCGAGATGCCTTGATGCCGGAATGAATGATTTTATTTCGAAACCCTTTGAGGAAGACAAGCTGATGAGCACGATTTTAAAGTTTCTAATCTGAGCCAGGAAGATCGTAATAACGTTATTTCTGCTCTTTTACAAAGATTATGGTTACAACTACCAATTTAACATTGTACGGTAGTCGGGTCAGAACTACTTTTGCCAAAAATAAAAACGCAATGAAAACTTTTTCTCTTTTAAAAACCAGAATTGAGTGGATTAAGATAATGGTGAGTTCCATAGTGGTATTGCTTGTACTGGCAGGATGCCACAAACAGGAGACCAATACCAATACCGGTACATCTATTGATCAGTTAAAGATTGCATCAACTTTCAGCTGGGCGACCACAACCAATGTGAGTATTTCCATATCTGCGAAAGACAATCTGGATAACCCTATTCAAGGAGTAAGATTTACTTTATATACTGCTAATCCTGATTCGGGAGGCATTTATCTTGTGAGCGGAATTACCGGCACCGACGGAATCTGGAATTCGATAGCATCTTTCCCGACAGCGATGAACAAGGTGACGGTTTTCAATAATTTCCTGGGGCTGATACGTCAGATGGAATTGCCTGTCACAGCCACAGGGGTTAGCGCCCAGTTCGGCGGAAAGTCACCGGCACCCATTGCCAGCAAATCTCTGGCTGCAGGAGCTGAACTTAAAAGCACGAACTCTGTGAAATGGGTATATATGAGTAATTATGATTCACAGGGAGTACCGAAAAATCTCATGCCTGTAAACGATCCTGTTGACCAGACGCTAATGCATGATATCAATACTGCTCTTCCTGAATATAAAAATGAGGTCGCGGCTCATCCTGAATGGTTTAGCGGCAATCCACCAAACAATATTGATATCCTGAGCACGAGCGATGTTTATATCACCTATATTACAGAAGGAGCCGGATGGATGAACAGCATGGGGTATTTTACATTTAGTACCAATAATCCGCCTGTTTCAGCAGCTGCGATCGATACCATACACGTCATATTCCCAAACGTCAGTAATACCGGCAGCGGTGGAGGACTTAATCCCGGCAACAAGATTTATTTAGGCAAATTCCCTGCCGGCAAATCTATAGGCTTTGCCTGCGTTCCTCATGGATGGAATGGCAACTCAACCTATGTTGGCTCGGGAAGCGATGTATGGTACTCCATACCGGCTTTTAATACCACCGACCCCCTGATGCTGAAACATCTGCTCTTTTTCAAAGATCCTTCGCGCCAACAGATCCTTTTCACTATGGAGGATCAGGGTAAATACCAGGGAGCTGACCTGGATTGCAATGATAATGTCTTCTACATATCTGTCAGCCCATCTATCCAATCTGTCAATACAGTAAATATGCCTTTGCTTGCAACCACAGTTATTGATGCAGACCATGACGGTGTTCCTGATGTTTCAGATGATTATCCTAACGATCCCACGAAGGCATTCAATAATTTCACCCCTTCGAAAACAGGTTATAGTTCCCTTGCTTTTGAAGACCTCTGGCCGGGGAAAGGAGATTATGACTTTAACGACGTTGTGGTATCCTATCGTTTTAACCAGATCACCAATGCCCAGAACCAGGTTGTTGAGGTGGATGCCACAATCATCCCTGAAGCTTCGGGTGCCACCTTGAGTAACGGTTTTGCATTCCAGCTTCCTTATACTCCCGATAAAGTGCAGAGTGTTACGGGTGCCAGCTTAAAACATAATTACATCACCCTTTCTTCCAACAATACCGAAGCCGGTCAGTCAAAAGCAGTAGTCATTGTTTTTGACAATGCATTTGATCTGTTACCAATGCCCGGACTGGGAGTGGGTACCAACACTGAACCCAGCGCTCCCTATGTTACTCCCACCCCCCTGAATCTTATAATTACCTTATCCACTCCGATAGCACTAAGCCAGGCAGGGATCCCTCCGTATAATCCATTCATTATCGTGAACGGAAACCGTAACCGTGAGGTCCATCTTGCTGACCAGCCGCCGACTGACAAAGTAGACGGAAGCGATTTCGGGTCAGTCGACGACAATAGCATTCCATCCCAGAACCGTTATTACAAGACAGCCAACAATCTACCCTGGGCTATAAATATTGCCGGTAAATTCAGCTATCCTATCGAAAGGGCAGCTATCAATACCGCGTATTTAAAGTTTAGCGATTGGGCTCAGAGTTCAGGAGCTTCATATCCTGACTGGTACCAGGATGTGTCAGGATACCGTCAGGCTTCAGCAATTTACTCTCATTGATTGTAACCAACTCAGATTAGCATTTCGGGGATATCCCCTTCAATGATAAGGTTGCCTTCAGTGGCATTAAGAATGTCTTCGACACTGACGCCGGGGGCACGTTCCAGGAGCTTGAAACCCTGAGGCGTGACATCCAGCACCGCCAGGTCGGAGACAATCTTTTTTACGACACCAACGCCTGTAAGCGGAAGCGTGCATTTTTTCAGAAGCTTCGATTCTCCCTGAGGGTTGGTATGCATCATGGCAACGATGATGTTGCGGGCTGAAGCAACAAGATCCATGGCACCTCCCATTCCCTTCACCAGTTTTCCGGGTATTTTCCAGCTGGCAATATCGCCGGTTTCCGAAACTTCAAAAGCTCCCAGGACAGTAAGGTCAATATGCCCTCCCCGTATCATTGCAAAGCTCATCGATGAATCGAAAAATGCCGCACCGGGTAAAGCCGTAATAGTCTGTTTCCCGGCATTGATCAGATCGGGATCTATTTCGTTTTTTGCGGGGAAAGGGCCAATCCCCAGAAGGCCGTTTTCGGATTGCAGGATGATCTGCATGCCCGGGGGGACATAATTCGCAACAAGGGTCGGGATTCCAATTCCGAGGTTCACGTAATACCCGTCGCGGAGTTCCTCTGCTATGCGTTTTGCTATTCCGTTCTTATCAAGTGCCATATGTTGATTTACGATTTTCGAAGGCAGATTTACGATTTCAGTTACGATGTTACGGTTTATTGCTGAACTCCATAACGAATTATGGGTCAGTCCCTTGTTGTTGCGAACTCGATCCGTTTTTCATAATTCTGACCCTGGAATATCCTTTGGACAAATACTCCCGGGGTATGAATATGGTTAGGCTCAAGGGCACCAACTGGTACAAGTTCCTCCACTTCTGCAATGGTGATCTTTCCTGCCATTGCCATCGCATGGTTGAAGTTGTTGGCCACATACCTGTATATGAGGTTGCCATTCGTATCGCCCTTCCATGCCTTGACAATTGAGAAATCGGCTTTGAGCCACTGCTCTTCCAGGTACATTTTATCTCCAAATTGCCTAACCGGTTTGCCTTCAGCAACCTCGGTCCCGTAACCTGCCGGCACGTAAAATGCAGGAATTCCCGCCCCGCCTGCACGTATACGTTCAGCCAGGGTTCCCTGGGGGATGAGTTCGACTTCGAGTTCCCTGCTGAGCAGCTGGCGTTCAAATTCCTTGTTCTCTCCAACATAAGAAGAAATCATTTTTGTAATCTGGTGCCTGCGCAGGAGCATGCCAAGACCGAAGCCATCAATACCCGCGTTGTTAGAGATACAGGTAAGGCCTGTGATATCCGTAGCGGCAAGAGCTGCGATACAGTTTTCGGGGATCCCGCAAAGGCCGAAACCACCCAGCATAAGAGTCATCTGGCTTTCAATTCCACGTATCGCTTCTATTGCATTTTGTACTACCTTGTTCATAAGTTAAAGAATCTTTCACAAATCTATAATAATTCTAAATAAAACTAAGAAAAGGAGGAAAAATATCCTGATTCCATATTTGAGGATATACTCATTATTTGAACACATTAAGCCGGAAAAACCTGAAAAACTTGAACAGGAGGCTGTTGATATCCCAAGAGTTAAAAAATGTTAAAATCCCTTGACAAATGGCTCCGGCTGGATTACATTTGTACCAGAACTAATCTGAAAAAAGAAAGAGAAACAGATTACAAAATGTAAGTTTTATGCACATCGGGGGAGACCCTGATGCGGTTCAGAGAGCCCACGGCTCAATAAAAAGATCCGTTAAACGGATAAAAGCAAGAATGCTTGAACGCCCCCCTGCGGGGCGTTCGTATTTTCATTACATCCTTACCTGTATGATCTGTTGGGTAGCACGGCTTTTCTCGGCGGCAAATCCCATCACATGACTTTCTATTGACTGGTCGATGGTTGAAGTCAGGTATTTAGGGTCCTGGTTTGAAACTGAAAGTATGAAATCCCGCATCAGGCTCCAGTCCCCTCCTCCATGCCCGCTGTTTTTGAGCTGGTCGAGGTCTTCGGCTCTTGGGACGAGTTTCACCGATTTGCCGGTGCGGAAATCGGTCAGGTTCAGTTCTTCCATATCTCCCACCATATCTCCCATCGCTCCCATTACCCTGGTTCTTCTGCCACCGTAAGAAGTAAACGCTTCCATCGAGAAGTTTGCAGTAATATTGCCGTCGAACCTCATCGAAGTGATGTAATGGTCGGGCTGGTCATTATCCATATCGTAGACACATCGGCCGTAATTCGTGGTGCGGAGATATTCGATGACGGCAGCCTGCTGCTTGTCTTTATCATCGGGAAGGTCAAAAACATAAGTCCAGTCCCTGGATCCCCCGTAAACCTTAAGGGCAGAGTAAGGGCATCCTGCCTCCGCTGCACAGCCGTCCATGCAACGACTGGTGCTTCCTGCCGGAGCGTTCTCTTTTCTGAACCATTTGAGGTCACCCATGGCTACAATGTCTTTACAGGGTTTGCCTATCATCCAGCGAAGGATATCCAGGTCATGGCAGGACTTGGCAAGGATTATAGGCGTGGTTTCCTTTGAATTATGCCAGTTGCCCCGAACATAGGAATGTGACATATGGATATGGTAAATGGGTTCCATATGCTGAAAACTGATCAGTTCACCTATCGCGCCATCGGCAATAAGTTGTTTCATCTTGATGAAATAGGGTGTATAACGCAGAACGTGGCATATCGCGACTATCCTTCCCGTGTTCTTCACTTTGGCAAGTATGTCGCGGCATTCCTGTTCAGTCTGGGCCATTGGCTTTTCAAGCAACACATCATAACCCATCTCCAGAGCCGTCATACAAGGTACATAATGCAGGTTATCCGGCATCGTGATGATGACGGCATCGGCGAATTTTGGTCTTTTGAAAACATCCTCCCAGGTCTTAAACCTGTTTTCTTCAGAGATATGATGGATTTTGGTATACCTTTCATTCCTGATAGGGATGGGTTCAGCAACGCCTATTATCCTGATCTGCCCGGGAAAATTAGCAGCGTAACCACCATAAACATTGCCCCTGTTCCCTGCGCCGCAGGTGATGGCCGTGATGGGTCTCCCCAGCGGATTGTCGATAGGCTTGAAAACCTCGTCAAGTCCGAGGGAATATTCAACTTTATTATCAGAGACCTGGGAAAATCCCTGTACGCCGATGGCAGCGCCTCCGATCGTCAACCCGAGGGTCTTCAAAGCTTCACGGCGGGTAAGATTCTTTGACATAGCAGCAGTTTTTTATACTGTAAAGATAAAAGTATTTTTTCAGGGTTCGGTGGGTCCTGTATTTTTTGTACTTTAACATTTTAAAACCATATTTATGTGCCGGCGGATGACATTATTACTGCTGTTTCTGCCTTTAGGCCTGTTCTCCCAGAACTGGAGGAATATCTGTTCGGCAGGAAAGACATTTTATGTTGATACAGCATTTTCGATGGCCGCTTTCCGCCTGGACTCGGTGCAGGTACAAAGCAATGGCGATACCATATATTATTCATACCTCACCCTAAGGGGGGCAAATGCAGTTTGTCTCGACAGTCTGTATGGCTCTGTTCTCGGCAATAAGGTGATAGGCAAAGCCGGCGGCCTTTTCTGTTTTTTCAACGCATCCGGCGATTCGCTCTGGATCAATACAACAGCTGAATTGAATGATTCCTGGGAGTTCTTACATCCGCAGTCAGGAAATATAATTACAGCCAGGGTGATTGATATAAAGCCCGACACCATCATGGGGGTTATTGATTCGGTCAGGTTCATTTCGCTCAGGGATAATCATCAAACGGTCGACGCAGTGATCAAACTTTCAAAGCATTACGGATTAACACAAATCCCCGATCTGTACTATGTTCCGGCAATCACAGGATATTTCACCCTGGCAGGCAAATCCGCAGCCGGGATAGGATTTCAGCAGTGTATGCGTGCTCAGGGAATCTACGATTTTTCAGTCGGCGATGAATTCCATTATTATCACACAAAAGATATAGCATATCCACGTCATTTTGATACCACTGAAATCCGTAAAGTGCTTGCCGTATCCTGGTCTGCCGACTCAGGCAGTGTAATATACAAATTCAGACGCTGCATGCATGTTCAGCATGTATGGGAATACCCTGTCGACACGGTTTACGCAGATACTGTTGACTGGAAGTACAACTTTTCTGCTACATGGAACAATACTTATCTGGTCAACTTACCAGGGGAGAAAGACGGGGTTTGGGCTCATGACTTTATCTATCATCAGTATAACCAGCGCAGCACTTCTTATTCCAGATATGGCCAATACTGGTATTATACTTCCGACAGCTGCTGGAAATCGGGAGGCGGAGGAGGGGTTTTGGTTGCTGGGAATAGTTATTTTGCACCAGGACTCGGCATGACCGGGCTGACATCGGAGGGTCATTCCACCGGGGAATGGCTGGAGCTGAAATACTACAGTAAAGGAAGTGAAAGCTGGGGCAGCCCGGTGGATGTAGAATGTGCAGGTACGGGGATTGAAGAGAACCTGCCAGGCTTGAATGTTCAGGTAAGCCCAAACCCTGCCGCTGACAAGTTTTCTGTTTCAATTCCCGGGATAAACGAGGGCGAAAGATTTACTTATTCCGTCAGGGATCTGCTTGGCCGCAGATTCCTCAGCGGCAGTTTTTCAGGCAGAAGCTGTTTTATAAACGGGTCAGGGATGCCTTCCGGACTTTATATCCTTATGCTTAACGACAGCAGGGGAAGATCGTTCCCTGCAGTGAAGGTCTTACTTAAATAGTTTGTATGAGTTTGCTTTTCAGTAAAATCAATATCAGGGGAATTGAAATAAAGAACCGTATCATCGTTTCTCCCATGTGCCAGTATTCTGCCACTGACGGGTTTGCCAACGAATGGCACCTGGTGCATCTGGGCAGCAGGGCGGTGGGAGGCGCAGGAATTATAATAGCCGAAGCAACAGCTGTTTGTCCCGAAGGCAGGATCTCGATCAATGATCTTGGCCTGTGGAAGGACGATCATATTCCCTGCCTGAAGACCATCACAGGTTTTATCCGGAGCCAGGGATCTGTGCCCGGTGTTCAGCTTGGGCATGCAGGGCGAAAGGCAAGCCATGCGGCCCCCTGGCTGGGGGAACGCCTGCTTCAACCGGAAGAAGGAGGTTGGCAAACCTATGCACCCAGCGCTCTTGCCTTTACAGCAGATAATGCGATGCCTGTGGCACTTACGGCTGAAGGCATTGTCAAGGTGAAAAGCGACTTCATCACGGCAGCAAAAAGGGCAGTACAGGCCGGGTACCAGGTTCTGGAATTACATTCCGCACATGGCTATCTCCTGCACCAGTTTCTTTCACCGGCAAGTAATCACAGGCCAGACGAGTATGGAGGATCTTTCGAAAACCGCATGCGTTTGCTCCTCGAAATCGTAGCAGGGGTAAGGCAGAATATTCCGGAAAGCTGTCTGTTATTTGTGCGTATCTCTGCAACAGATTGGGTTGACGGAGGGTGGAGCCTCGAGGAATCCGTTGCCCTTGCAAAGATCCTGAAAGAGCTTGGAGTCGATCTTATAGATTGTTCGAGCGGAGGTAATGTCGCAGGGGTGAAAATCACCCTGGAACCCGGGTACCAGGTGAGGTTTGCCGAAACCATAAAGAAAGAAAGCGGTATACTCACCGGGGCGGTTGGACTTATCACCACGGCAGCCCTGGCAGAAGAAATTCTGGCAAACGGCAGGGCCGACATGATCCTTATGGGCCGGGAATTCCTGCGCGATCCCTATTTTGCAATGCATGCGGCATCAGAGTTGGGCGCTGAGCATGCATGGCCAAACCAGTACCTGAGGGCAAAAAAGAAGTAGCTTACGCTCGCAACTTCACACCGTCGCTAAGGGGTTGATTTATGTTGGTAAATTTTATAAATTGCGCTATAAAATCTCCATTATGCAAAGATTTACTGTTTACTCCTGCATTCTGATCACCTCCCTGATCCTGGTTTCAGCCTGCAAAAAGAGCGACAATATCACTTATATCCCTGCCGGTCCTGATATGGCAGCTCTGAAAAAACAATATAACCTGGCGGTGATGGATGCAAAGTATGCCGAACCCTGGGAGATATACAGGAGCCTGATCGCGATCAATTATTATGCCGACAGCAGTGCCGGCCAGGGAAATCTTGTATGGTCGATGGATTCAGTGGGAAAGCCGCGCCTGCTGGTGATTTCCTGGATGAAGCAATCCTCGACTACATTCTGGCCTGTTGGAAAAACCATTAAAACCAGTAATGTTTTAGCATATATGTCATGGATCACGAGCTGCCCCGAGATGCTTGATTTTTTGAAGAAGAATCCATTCACCGACAGTTCGGCCCTGCACCTTAGGATTGCACAGGTCCTGGGAATGCCTCCCGACACTAAGAATAATTTCTTTGTCGAATACTGGGTTTACCCCGAAAACCTGTTCCGTCCCACACCTGACCCTGAAATAACCGACCACGAAGCAGAACTTTATTTCCCTTCCTGGGTAAGCCAGTCTTACCGCGACTGGTTCAATAACGAGATCAAAAACAAATACGATACCACTACAACTTCAGCTTTTCCATGGACAAGGTTAGGATATACCTATGACTGGGCTACCCCCCTGCATCCAATCGGGTTTAGCGAATTCGTTGTCGATACCTCATCCACGGTGACTATAAAAGCTGTGTATTCTTCCTGGCAGTATTACCAGCTGAGCCTGACGAAGAAGTAGCGAAAAGCGAAAGGCGAAAAGCGAAAGGCGAAAGGCGAAAGGCGAAAAGCGAAAGGCGAAAAGCGAAAGGCGAAAGGCGAAAAGCGAAAGGCGAAAGGCGAAAGGCGAAATAGTAAATCGTACTTCGTCAATCGTAAATCCCTTATGATCTTCCCAGTGCTTCCTCTTCCTCGGCTCCCTCGACGTCATACCAGTGATAGAGTCCTTCCATCAGGCGTTTCTGTTTTTCTTCAGGGCTGAGACGTTCGTATGCTTCACGGGCTTCATGGGCTTTACGCCGTTTTTCTTCCTCGATAGCCCAGATATTGGTCGTGTATTTATCTTCAACGCAATTCTGAAGGAATTCACGTGCTACCGTCGGGAAAAGTTCGAGCAACAGTTCATCCTTTTCATTTTCCGCCAGGTGCAATCCGCCGTAATCCTCAAAAATTGTATTTTCCTGTTTTTTATAATTCCTTGTATCGTATGGTGTCTCTTCACGAACCCCGGTAAGCAGTTCCCTGAAGTCAGGGTCTACGGGAATGGGTGTCCTGCCATAAAGGCCTTTCACAAGGTTGACAAACTGTATCGATTTAGTGGTAAAAAAAGCCTGTCCTTTGTTTTCATCGATCACGCAATTGACAGCCTGAACGCCTACGATCTGCGAAGTCGGGGTGACAAGCGGGGGACAACCCGATTTGATTCGTACCAGGGGAACCAGTTCGAGGACACGGGGAAGAAGGTGGTCGAGCTTCAGCTGCTTTAGCTGGGCCAGCATATTGGTGTACATCCCTCCGGGGATCTCGGCTCTTTTAACTTCTTCATCGGGTTCGGGGAAACCGAATTGCTTTTCTATTTCCTGGCACACCTGAAGGAGTTCAGGCTCCTTGTCGTGTTTGGCCAGGTAAATGGCCTGCACAAACAGGCGATTTTCCTCTTTTGACAGTTTGTAGTTTGTAATGTCAAATTCTTTCGGGAAGGAGGTTGTATCAAATTCTTTCAGCTCAGCCCTGATCTCTTTGAGTTCATCGTCGATCTTTTTAACAGCCTGCCTGTTGACCCCGGTATCTATCCCGAGTTTATCGCAGAAGACCTGGATCAGTTCAAAAGCAGGAGCAGCCGGTCCGCCGGCGAAATGCCAGATACTGGTATCCACGACATCCACCCCGTTGACAATAGCCATAAGCACCGAAGCAAGCCCGTAACCAGGAGTACAATGGGTGTGAAAATCTATTGGGACGCGTAGTTCGGCTTTCATCCTCCGGATCAGTTCACCGGATTGTAATGGAGTTATCAGCCCAGCCATGTCTTTGATACTGATCATATTAGCACCAAGGGCCTCAAGCTGCCTGGCTTTCTCCATAAAATAATCTATCGTAAAAATGTCATGCGGCAATGCCTTAAGGTGGATGAGCGACCTTAACCTCTGTCTTGTGCTGAACTTGGGATCTACCGTGAAACTTATCGCGCAATCGGCCATGCCACCGCTTTCTTTCACATATTTTATGGTCGATTTCATATTATCGACATCATTCAGGGCATCGAAGATCCTCATGATCCCTATGCCCGATTTAACCGCATTCCGGTTAAACCCTTCAATTACTTCGTCGGGATATGGGTTATAGCCGAAAAGATTACGGCCTCTTGAAAGGGCAGTGAGTTTCGATACATCGCCAATGGATTCCCTGATTTTTTCAAGCCTCGTCCAGGGGTTTTCGTGAAGGTAACGCATAATGCTGTCGGGGACAGCTCCACCCCAGACTTCCATAGCATAAAAGCCGGCGTCTTTATAAAAGGGGAGCACACGGTCAACCTGCTCCTGGGTCATTCGGGTTGCAAAAAGGGACTGTTGTCCGTCACGGAGGGTAAGATCCCTTATCAGTAGTTTTCGGCGAGACATGTTCAGAGGTTGTTAAGATTATTGTTAATAAAATAACAAATGCAAAGTTACAGATTTAAATAATTGGTCTTTTTATCTTTAAACAAAAAGAAGGGAATATTTTTTTTGCTTTTTAAGTACTCACCTGTACAAAGAAACGAAATTTCCCTTAACTTGCAGGCTTTTAGTATTGTTAATTTATTCACACTGTTAATTATGAAACAAAATCAGATCGAAGAGCTGCTCAACAAGCGTGAGGAAGCCAGGAAAGGGGGAGGTGAAGACCGTATAAAATCCCAGCATAAGAAAGGCAAATTCACTGCCAGGGAAAGGATTGAAAAAGTCCTTGATGAAGGCAGTTTTGAGGAGTACGATATGTTTGTGACACATCGCTGTACTGATTTCGGACTTGAAAATGAGCATTACATGGGTGATGGTGTTGTAACCGGCCGTGGTACAATTGACGGCAGGGTAGTGTTCGTATTTGCCCAGGATTTCACGGTATTCGGGGGTTCTCTTTCAGAGACATTTGCCCGTAAGATTTGTAAGATCATGGACCAGGCCGTGAAAGTCGGGGCGCCGGTGATCGGCATCAACGACAGCGGCGGGGCGCGTATCCAGGAAGGGGTAAACAGCCTTGCAGGCTATGCGGAAATTTTCATGCGTAACATAGCTGCTTCGGGAGTCGTCCCCCAGATCTCGGCCATTTTCGGTCCGTGTGCAGGAGGGGCCGTCTACTCCCCTGCCCTTACAGATTTTGTGATTATGAGCGAGAAAACCAGCTATATGTTCGTCACCGGGCCAAAGGTGACTAAGACTGTGACGGGAGAAGATATTACCACCGAGGATCTTGGCGGTGCGACAGTCCATTCGACAAAGTCGGGTGTGGCTCATTTTCGCGTTGTGAATGAAGACGAAGGACTGCTGATGATACGGAAGCTGCTCTCCTACCTTCCCCAGAACAACCTTGAAGATGCTCCCCAGACCGAATGCCTTGACCCCATTGACCGCATTGAGGACGCCCTCAACGAGATCATCCCTGCAAACCCGAACCAGCCTTATGATGTAAAGGATGTGATTTACCTGGTGGTCGATGATCATGAGTTCATGGAGGTCCATCAGCATTATGCAAAAAATATAGTTGTAGGTTTTGCCAGGTTCAACGGTATTTCCTGCGGTATTGTCGCCAACCAGCCCAACTACCTGGCCGGCGTCCTGGATATCGAAGCTTCACGCAAAGCCGCAAGGTTTGTGAGATTCTGCGATGCTTTCAACATCCCTATTATTACACTGGTCGACGTACCCGGTTTCCTCCCCGGAAGCCTGCAGGAATACGGAGGTATTATTATCCACGGGGCCAAACTTCTGTTTGCCTACGGTGAAGCCACTGTCCCAAAGATCACCATCACACTGAGGAAATCATACGGGGGAGCCCATGATGTGATGGGATGCAAACAGCTTCGTGCCGATATCAATTATGCCTGGCCAAGCGCCGAGATCGCCGTTATGGGCCCTAAAGGCGCCATTGAGATCCTGGAAGGCAAAAAAATCAGCGAGATCCAGGATCCCCGCGAGAAAGTCAAATACCTGAACGAAAAAGAGCTCGAATACAAGAACAAATTTGCAAATCCATACGATGCAGCCCGTTACGGTTTCATCGACGATGTGATCGAACCCAGGAACACAAGGTTCAGGATCATTCGTGCATTGCAGACACTGCAAACGAAGAAAGACTCTCTTCCCCCTAAAAAGCACAGCAATATTCCCCTGTAATCATCACATAGCATATGAGAACCCTGTCTATAGTATTCGATCCAAGCCTGATTGGCAGCCAGACCCTGATCCTCAGCATTCTTGGGTATTGCATTGTACTTCTCACCCTCTCGGCGATGGCTTATTTTATGGTACGCTTTCATTCCTTTCGCGATTATATGAGGACTAAGAAACTGAAGAAAGAAACCACCCAGGCCAAGGCAGCTCCTGTAAAAGTGGTTATGACAGGAGAGGAAAATGCAGCCATTGCAGCAGCCCTTTATCTTTTCTTTTCGGAGCTGCATGACCAGGAAAAATATGTAATGACCATCAAGAAAGTATCACGCACCTATTCACCCTGGAGTTCGAAGTTTTACAACATCTGGAACAACATGAAATACTGGTAATTATTAGGTAGCGAGGTAGCGAGAAGTGAGGTAGCGAAAAGCGAGGTAGCGAGAAGTGAGGTAGCGAATATCAGAGTAAATATAATTTGAAGTATGAAAAAATTCAGCTTTACCATTAACGGGAACAACTACGAGGTTGACATCCTTGGTTTTGAAGAAAACACGGCCCATGTGGAAGTAAACGGGACACTATACAATGTAGAGGTACAGCGTGAGCTTAAACTCACGAAAACACCAACACTTGTCCGTGCAGAGCCCCCGAAGCCATCACCAAAGGAAGCAAGGATCCCGAAAACACAGTCACAGACCAGCAATATGGCCATCAAGGCGCCTCTGCCGGGAACCATTATCACGGTGCTTGTCAAGCCGGGCGATAAAGTTGCCATGGGGCAGAAACTTCTTACGATGGAAGCCATGAAAATGGAGAACAACGTTTTATCAGAAAAAGACGGTACGATCAGGTTGGTCAATGTAAAGCCGGGCCAAACCGTTGCACAAAATGAAACTTTAGTGGAAATCGAATAAAGGCAACCAGCTATGAAACTCCTCTTGATAAACAACCTGTTTCAAGGCATCTGGGCCGATACCGGATTCTCAAACCTTTACTGGGACAATGGCATCATGATCTTTGTTGGGCTGGTGCTGATCGTTTTGTCCATCAAATTCAACCTGAAGCCGATACTGCTGATCCCCCTGGCCCTTGGCATAGTGATCGGCAATATACCGTTCATGCACAGCACTCCCTATCCCCTGGGGATATATGCCGAAGGCAGTATTCTTCACTATTTGTTTTTTGGTGTGCTGAAGGGTATTTATCCCGCGCTTATTTTCTTAGGCCTGGGTGCTATGGTCGACCTTTCACCAATGATCGCCAATCCCAAACTGATCATTCTGGGAGCTGCAGCACAGGTAGGTATCCTCGTGACTTTTCTCGGAGCCATCATCCTGGGATTCCCTGTCGCGCATTCAGCCTCCATTGCCATAATCGGAGCAGCTGACGGGAACACGGCCATCTTTCTTACTTCCCAGCTTGCAGCCGGCTTGGGGAACCTGCCGGAAGCTGCAAAAGTACAGGGGCTGATCGGTCCGGTTGCCATTGCAGCCTACCTGTATATGGCCCTGGTGCCGGTGATCCAGCCACCTATTATGAAATTACTGACGACAAAGAAGGAAAGGCTCATCAGGATGAAACCCCAGCGTACAGTCAGCAGGAATGAAAAAATCGCTTTCCCTCTGGTGTTCCTGCTTCTGACAACCTTCGTGGCACCGGCAGCCCTGCCCCTTCTCGGCATGTTCTTCTTCGGGAATATTTTAAAGGAATCAGGCCTCACAAAACAACTTGCGGGGACAGTCTCCACGGTGCTCATTGATATCGTGGTCATATTGATCGGCATTACGGTAGGAGCCTCCACCCAGGCCGATGTTTTCCTGAAATGGGAATCCATTCTTATTTTTGTGCTTGGCGCATTGTCTTTCATGGTCGCAACGGCAGGCGGTATTATGTTCGCCAAAGTCATGAACATCTTCCTTAAGAAAGAAAATCAGATCAATCCGCTGATTGGCGCAGCCGGTGTGGCTGCCGTACCAGATTCAGCCCGGATTGCTCATGAAATGGGACAAAAGGAAGATTCGACAAACCATCTCATCAGCCATGCCATGGCGCCCAATATTGCGGGGATCATAGGCAGCGCTGTGACTGCCGGACTTTTCCTGGCGTTCATACTTTAATAGCAGGTTTTGGTATTTCTGTGAATTCTTATTTTTGTGAGAAAAGCATGTTATTTCTTACAAATTAAGAAAACTGGACCTGGAGGCAATTAGCTTCAAATATTAATAACTTTGCCCTGCAGCGGTCTCTAAAAAACAAGAGTGATCTCTATGGCATCAGTGGGATTCAGAATAGAAGATAAAGCAGCATTTGAGGAACTCTTTCGAACTCATTACAGCAGGCTTTGCAGTTATGCAAACACATTCCTGAAGGATACAGATGCTTCGGAAGAGATTGTTCAGGAGGTCATGTTCAGGATCTGGGTCAACAGGGATTCCCTGAGTATAACTACCTCTATTCAAAGCTACCTCTTTCGGGCTGTGCGTAACGGTTGTATGAACATGCTTAAACATATTGAGGTACGGGAAGACTACAAGGTGTGGAATGAAACCAACGGTCCCGCTTCTGAGTATATAAAAGAAGATCATATTATCGTTTCAGAACTCCAACAGAAGATCAGGGATGCTATTGATCGCCTTCCGATGGAACGCAAAAAGGTATTTATTATGAGCCGCTACGATGGCTTGACTTATATCGAAATTGCCGCAAAACTTGGCATTTCGGTCAAAACAGTAGAAAACCAAATGAGCAAAGCACTGAAAACACTGCGGGAAGAGCTATCGGAATACCTGCCCTTGCTGATATTGTTCTTTTTTGAAATTTTCAGGGATTATTAAGGGTTAGCGGATATCAAAATGCTTGATGCAGGATAAAAAATGAACGAATAAGTATTTTAAGCGGATGGATAGGGGTCGGTGGCTTTAAGATTGTCATTAGTATGCAGGATCATGAATCACAACCATAATGATATAGACGAAAATTTACTGCTTCAGTACTTACTTGGAAATGCGGATGATATATCCCGTAAAACAGTTGAAGCATGGCTGGAGGCAGACAGAGGGAACAGGAAACACCTGGACCAGCTTGAGGCTTTATGGCTGGAATCCGGCAGGCTCGATCCTCCTCCCCTCCCTGTTGACATGCCTGCTGCATGGGAACGCCTTTCCACACGGATCGATACGCATGAGGCAGATCATTCAGCCCCGAAAATGAAGTCCGCAGGCATTAGATATCTTAATTATGCCATGAGTGCAGCTGCACTGATACTCCTTGTTTTTGGGATCTACTTTATTGTGAAGATGCTCACGGTAAAGCCGACAGAGATCAGGCTTGCAGCCACTGAATCGATAGTACACCAGGCTCTGCCCGATGGTTCACGGGTAACCCTGAACAAGAAATCATCTCTTACCTATCCAGAACATTTCAACGGCAATGTTCGTTCGGTTAAGCTCAGCGGTGAAGCTTTCTTTGAGGTATCTCATGATCCTTCAAAACCATTTGTTGTGGATGCCGGAATGGCAAAAGTGAAGGTTTTGGGAACTATGTTTAATGTTTCCGCCTTTCCCAATAAAGATATTGAAGTCATCGTGACCAGAGGTAGGGTGTTATTCTTCACGATTGATCCCCCGACAAGTGACACCTTGTCAATTATCCTTGAAGCAGGTATGTTGGGCTTTTTGAAGCAGGGATCTCTGAAACCGGAAATAGTCAGTAGCACAGCTCCCGGAAAGCTCTTTTGGGTTAATCATACTTTTGATTTTAACAGGACTCCTCTTTCTGAAGTTTTTCAGTTGGTAAAACAATATTATGGTGTGAATATTTCGGTGAGCAACCCGGATATACTCAACTTCAGGCTTTCCGCTACTTTCACTGATGATCCCATTAACCGGATGATGAATGTAATTGCTGAATCCTTTGGTTTGAAGCTATCTGTCAAAGACAATAATTATTATTTCAGCGGGAATGGCTGCAGCAAAGAAGTTCAGTAAATCAGGCGTAGTAATTCTTTTTCTGCTGGCTCAGTCCTTGTATGTTTTTTCACAGGATAGCTTCCTTTCCCAAAAAATCTCGATCGATATATCTAAATGCAGTCTCGAGCTTGCTTTGCGCGAGATCGGAAAAGCCGGCAACTTTCGCTTTTCATATGATGCAGATCTGATACCTGCTAACCGTAAGATAAGCATCAAAGCCAACAATGCCAGGGTAAGAGAGATCCTGAAAGAAATTCTGGGGAATGAGATCCGCTCAATGGAGATTGGGAATCATGTAATCCTGATAAGGAACCGATCTATTGCCCGTGAAAAAAAAGCTTTCCCCGACATAATAATCACAGGGATCATCCTGGATGTATTCAAACGCGATCCCTTGAAAGATGCCACGGTTTATGAGTCTCAGAATAAAAGATCGGCGGTCTCGGCAGTAAATGGCAGTTATAAATTGAAAATTCCGACAGGAAAGAAGTGCAGGAGCCTCACATTCTGTAAATCAGGCTTTGCCGATACTGTTATCTTTATCAACCAGGCAACAGAATACACGATCAATGTATTACTCCGCCCGCTTGAAGAAAGTCTCTCCCGCTTAAATGTTTTTACTGGATTGGTTTTGATCAACCGTATCGACAGCCTGGGATTTGTGAATTGGATCGTACCCGGGATTACGATGATCAATGCTCAGAATCTTGAAGTCCGCACCTCAGATGCAATCCAGGCATCCGTTATTCCATATATTGGAACCAACTCAAAAGTTACAGGCTCCATTACAAACAGGGTTTCACTGAACCTGCTGGCAGGTTACACCGGTGGTCTGAAGGGCTTTGAACTGGGAGGCCTGCTGAACATTACCAGGAACGAGATCAATGGATTGCAGATCGGGGGATTAGGGAACATCGTTGGAGGGAAAGGAAGAGGATTGCAGATTGGGGGATTGTTCAATTTCGACCTGGGCAAATACCAGGGAGTCCAGGTTGGAGGTTTGTTCAATTATATTCCTGATACAATCAGCGGATTACAGATCAGTTGTGGAGCAAATATTGCCGCCAAACAAAGTAATTGCTGGCAGGTTTCGCTTATGCTCAATCTTACACTCAAGGATGTGAGGCAGGCACAGATAAGCGGGTTAATGAACTACGGACATAATGTCGACGGAATTCAGTTTGCCGGCTTGCTTAATATTGCCAGAAATCATAACGACGGGGTCCAGATCTGCGGGTTAGTGAATTATGCTACCATAGTGAACGGGCTCCAGCTTGGACTTATAAATATTTCCAACACGGTTGAAAAAGGAGTTCCTATTGGGATGTTCAGCTATGTGCAGAATGGATACCACACTATGGAAATTTCAGGGAGCGAGATTTTCTATGGAAATGCGGCCTTTAAAACCGGTACAAAAAACTTCTACACATTCGTGCAGTTCGGTATAGGCAGCGATTATAAATTGCTAGGCTCCTATGGCATAGGAACAATATTTACCCTGAAAGAGAAACTGTCGATGAACATCGATCTTTCAGCGGGTCTCGTTTATCATCCGACCGATACCGTCTACCATGGCTTACTAATGAAATTCAACCCGGCCCTGGAATATCGTTTTGCTAAACATTTTGCCATTTTCCTCGGACCTGCGTATAATTTCTTTCTTTTCACAAAAGGTGCACCGAGCGCAACCCCAAGGGGTCTCTCACCCTACGATTTCTATTTCAAATCAAACCAAAACTCCAGTATCCAGATGTGGATTGGAGGTGTACTGGGTATCCGGTTCTGATTTGAATTACAGAGGGTTCACAATAATTTTATTTTTTTCATCTTCACGATAGGGGTAATCCTCTGCTTGTTTGTCATTGAATAATAAACTATAAAAATATTCACATGAAAGGATCTGAATTAAAAAGTGCAAGAGTAACCCTCGTTTTATTCATCTTGTTAACAGGAGGTCATTTAATGGCCACCGAAACCTGGAAAGAAGTTGAGTCGAAATCAGGAATTACCATTTACGAGAGATGGGTAAAAGTCAATAGTAATTTGACCGTAAAAGAGAGGAAAGGTGAAATGACAATAAAAGGCAGTGTGAACTCAGTCGTGGATTTGCTAAGCGATCCTTCAAAAGCAAAATTTTGGATGGAAAATGTTAGTGACTCCTACCTGGTAAAAAAAGAAACAGACAAGGAATGGGCATCCTATACATACTTTTCATTGCCCTGGCCCTTTGAAAACAGGGATATGGTTTCTGTTTCAAAGCTCAATTTCAACGATCCCGCATCGGCAACCATAGAAATGATAAGCAAGGAAAATGCCCTGCCCACAAAGAAAAACGTTAAACGGCTGGCAAACTATAAAGCTACCTGGAAAATTACAGACCTTGGAAATGGTCATATTTTCATCTCTTTCTCAACTATCTCTTACACTTCGCCTGAATACCCCAGGTTCATACAAGACCCCATAGTAAGGAAAGTCTTTATGCGTAACCTGCTTAAGCTTAAAGTGGTTTTCTGCATATAAATCGGGCAGAGGGATATGAAAAAGTTAATAAAACGACTTGTCGATAAAATTCAATCACTGATTGGTGAGCCAAAGATGATCGCCCGCAGTTTCGCCATGGGATCATTTATAGGTGTGACTCCCCTGATTGGTATGCAGATCATCATCAGCCTTACGCTGGCAGGGATATTCCGGCTTAGCAAAACAGCTTCGGTTGTCGGAGTAATAAATACAAACTGGACCAAAGGATTGCTGTTATACCCGCTGAATTACAAGATCGGCGCCTGGTTACTCGGTTATAACCGAAGTTTAAGTATTTCCTGTTTGTTCACTGGTAATGTTTTCAAGAACCTGTATAACGCCGGATCTGAAGTTTTCAGTTCATTGCTGATAGGCGGATTCATTACAGGAGCAATCGTATCATACATCTATTATTTCCTCGTACTGAAGATTTTAAAGCAAAGAGAAGCTCTAATGATTAAAACAAAATAAACTATGAATAAATCTGATAAAAACTATGCATTGATAACTGGCGCCAGCCGTGGAATTGGCAAAGCGATGGCGTACGAACTGGCATCAAGAAAAATAAACCTGCTGCTGGTATCTTTAAAAGGAGAGGGTTTGGCTGAGCTTGGTGAAAAGATCAGGGATAAATATGGCGTCGATGTTCAATATTTTGAAACCGATTTCTATCAGTATGAATCCGTTTATGACGTTGCAAACTGGGTCATACCGAATTACTCTCTATCTATTCTTATAAATAATGCCGGTATTGGCGGAACCAGGGCATTTGAAAGTGTTTCACCTGAATATATTGATACCATAATCCAGGTAAATATCAGGGCAACATCAATGCTTACAAGGTTACTGTTACCTGAACTTAAAAAACATGAAAAGGGATATATATTAAATGTAGCCAGTATGGCAGCCTTTTCACCATTTGCATTTAAGACTGTGTACCCGGCCTCGAAAGCATTCGTTTCGTCATTTTCTCAAGGCCTTCAGGAAGAGCTCAAAGACACGAATGTTTTTGTGAGCGTAATCCATCCGGGGCCCGTAAAAACCAATGCTGATGTCACTGCAAGAATCGAAAAGCAGGGTATTTTCGGGAGGATGGGTCAGGTTAGTCCGCAAAAATTAGCGAATATTGCCATACAACAATTGTTCAACAGGAACTCCTTAATTTTACCTGGAATTCTGAATAAGATTAACTGGGTGCTGATGGCCCTGTCCCCAAATGCATTGAAATTACCTATTTTGTCAAGGGTTGTGCGAAAGGAAATATATTCATCCCGGCCAGTTAATCCCGCACTTTGCGTTATTGAACAATAGCTTATGAAAGTATTGGTAACAGGGGGTAATGGTTTTTTGTCGGGACACCTGGTTCATGAACTACTCAGATGCGGGTATACTGTAAGGGCAATGATGAGACCCGGAGCAAAAGCGCCGGCACTCGCAGGCCTTGACATTGAGCTGATGTACGGAAATATCACCAGCAAATCAGATGTTCAGACAGCTGTCAAAGGATGCGATGTTATTATCCATGCAGCGGCAGATACCAGTCAATCGCATCACAGCCTCAACGACTATTACCCTGTGAACGTTGATGCCACTGAAAAAATTATTAATGCTGCTTCTGCTGAAGGCTGCAGACGGATGATATTTGTGAGCACCGCAAACACCATGGGGTTTGGCTCAATGCTGAAACCTGGAAATGAAAACACCCCGGTTTCACCGCTGTTTTTGAAATCAGGATATGCAAAAAGCAAAATCCTCGCCCAGAAAGCCATGATGGATGCAGTTAATGATAAAAAGATCGACGCTGTCATTGTGAATCCCACCTTCATGATCGGCCCGATGGATTATAACCCTCATTCAGGAAGGATTTTTAAAATGCTGCTTGAAAAGAAGGTTGTTTTCTATCCACCGGGAGGCAAGAACTTTGTTGATGTGAGGGATGCTGCGAAAGGTATTGTAAACGCGATCAGCAAAGGAGAATCAGGCGAATGCTATCTGATCTCAGGCGTAAACCTTTCTTTCCATGATTTCTTTCTCAACGTTAAATTGCTTTCAGGGCAAAATACAAGGTTGGTTTCCGTTCCCTCCCCTGTATTAAAACTGCTCGGTTTTATAGGAAGTATCTTCGGGGTATTAGGAATAAATTCAGAATTAAACCTTACCAATTCACGTATTCTTTGTATAGGCAACTATTTCGACAACAGCAAAGCAGTTCAGCATCTTTGTCTTCCGTGTTCAGGAATTCATAAAACAATCAGCGATTCCATCGAATGGATCAGGACAGGAAATAAATAGCTGCAAATTCAGATCACCATTTTTATTCTCCTTTAAAGCATGAAAATACATTTTCTTGTTATTTCAATGGTACTATTCTTATCAGGTCATTCTCAACCTGAACCAGAGATTTCTAAGTACAAAAACTATCTAAGTATTTCCGCCAATTATCAATACGGAGACATACTCCCGACAACTGATTTTGCCAGGGGCGACAACATATCAGGAAAGCCATTAAAACAATATCAATCCTTTACGATAAAAATGTTGTGGCAAAATCCAGGCTATGCAGATTGGCAGAAGGTATACCGGGGGCCATATTACGGAGCTGGTATTACCATCAGCGATTTTAATGACCCTGTTGAAGTAGGCAACCCGATATCACTTTTTGGAGTTTTAGGTATACCAATCATCAGATGGCAGAAATTAGAAATTTATAGCGAATTTCAATTTGGAATTGCCGCGAATTGGAAACATTATGATCCTGTAAGCAATCCCAGGAATCTTGTTATTGGAGGCGGGATGACCGTGCATCTCAACATTGGTTTAAATGCCTTCTATCCTATTTCAAAGAACTTTGATCTGGGAGCAGGATTGAATTTTATACATTTTTCAAACGGAGGGTTTGAGCGTCCCAATCATGGATTCAATATATGCGCACCATTTGTAGAACTGAAGTATCATATCGCAGGCCGCCCTGATGTACGGTCTGTAAAGTCACCGGGAAGATTAGCACGCTCAAATGATCTTTATTTCATGGTGTCTTATGGCGATCAGCAGCTTCCTGATCACGAACTGGATACAAACTATTTTGCCGTGGCAGGTTTAAGTGTTATTTATTTTACACAATTCACAAATGCGTTCAGGCTTGGTTATGGAGCAGATATGAACTATTTGTTGGGATTAACTGCATTACCCGATGGTCGTATCGGACCACAAGGCGTGAAAAACCTTACTCTTGGGCTGATACTTCAGCCCGAATTCATTATTGGTAAACTAACTTTGGTGGGTGGCATCGGGATATATGCAGTACATCAGGAATTTGGGAACTTCAGGCAACCCTATCAACGATTAGGCGTTAGATACGATATTTATAAAAATATTTCCCTGGGCGTAAATATCAGGGGTATTAAATTTTATTGCGCAGAATTTCTTGAATTCAATTTGGGCTATAAGATAAAATGGATGAAATGAAGAAATCTGTTGACTGGAAACATTAATAGGTATCTGATTTTCGGAGTTTGTGACCCCTGATCAGACCGGGTGGATGATCCATAAAATCCCGATGCAGATCGCCAGGAAACCACCTGTAAAAGTAAACCACTTCAGAAATACCTGTTTGTCTTTTACGACTGCCCTGAAAGCAACCACCCCAAGTATGAAAGCAAATAAAATCATTGTTAAAATTGTCCCGCTTGCAAAGGCGGTAATATAAATTACCGAAGCCATCATCGTTGGAAGCGCCAGGGAAGGAAGGAGGGCGAACAAATGGCTGAAGCCCGCGAATCCGTGGATGATCCCGATAAAAAGAGCCGTAAAAGCATTTTGCCTTACCGTGCCCGTATGTATATGTTCGTGATCACCGGCACTTAACTCGGTATGATCAGGGTCTGCCGAATGCGTATGCTTATGAATATGGGCATATAAAAAGGGGCGGGTATGGAAATGCGAATGGGGATGGTTACCGTGCGAATGATGCAGGTAAGCCCTGAGAATCGCCCATATTCCTATCCCTATCAGCAAAATCCCGATCACCGTATCACTGTGTTTTGAAATAGCTTCCACGGGAAGGTATTGTTTAAAGAAGATGAACAATATGCCTATCATCAGCATCCCAATGGTATGTCCGAGTCCCCATGAGAAGCCAATCATCCATGACTTTTTTCTGCTGTTGATAGCCAGGGGCGTGACCGCTGCAAGGTGATCGGGGCCGGTAACCACATGGGCAATACTGGCTATAAACCCGGTTACAAATGTCAGCATGAAAGAATTTTAGGCAAAAAAAATATAAATATATATAATTTTACATTTCTGAATATGATTTATCTGAATGCCTCAAAAAACACTGCAGATAACAGTCAATGGCCTTATACAGGGGGTTGGATTCCGGCCTTTTATCTACCGTATTGCGCTCAGGCACGGGCTGAAAGGCTGGGTTTGCAACACCAATGAAAATGTACTTATCCGCATCAGCGGTGATCCGTTGAAAATAGAAGGCTTCCTGCAGTCCTTAAAGACTGAAGCCCCGGCTGCAGCTTCCGTTGAAGAAATACTTTACGAAGAGATCGCCCCGGAATCATTCACTGAATTTCAGATCCTGAAAAGCCATGATGTATCGGAAGACATCACCGAGATCAGTCCCGACATTGCTGTTTGCAGTGAATGCCTTGAGGATATTGAACGTGAAGGAAACCGTCTTAACTATTCCTTTGTTAATTGTACGAACTGCGGACCGCGATTCACGATAATCCGTGACCTGCCCTATGACCGGGCGAAAACCACGATGAGTGAATTTGTCATGTGCCCTGATTGCAGAAAAGAATATGAATCGGTAACAGACCGCCGTTTCCATGCCCAGCCCACAGCATGCTCAGTTTGCGGTCCCCACTATGAAATGTTTAAAGGATCACTGCGGATCAGTACCGAAGTAAACGCCATCGTTGAACAATTTGCAGAATGCATGGATACTGCCGGAATTGCAGCCGTCAAAGGACTGGGGGGCATGCATCTGGCCTGCGATGCGTTCAGCGAAAAAGCAATAAGCAGGCTCAGGGAGCTGAAAAACCGGGAAGGAAAACCTTTTGCCGTCATGTTCCGCGACCTTGAAACAGCCTTTCATTATGCAGAAGTCAATACCGCGGAAGAAACTTCCCTGCTCTCATGGAGGAGACCCATTGTTCTTGTTGAGAGAAGACCCGGAGCTGGTCCGCAGCTTGCAAAAAACCTGAATTCAGGCCTGAACCTGCTGGGCATTATGCTTCCTTACATGCCCTTTCATTACCAGCTTTTCAGCAAAATGAAAACCCCGGCCATTGTTCTTACCAGCGGTAACTTCAGCAGTGAACCCATACTGATCGATAATGATACGGCGCTTCAGCAGTTTTCTTCATCCACCGACCTGATCGTAATGCATAACCGGGATATCTTTAACCGCACCGATGATTCCGTAGTGAGGATCATCGGAGGGAAAGAACGGGTCTTGCGCCGCTCAAGGGGCTATGTGCCTTCACCGGTACGCACAGGTCTTGAAACTGAGGGCATCATCGCTTTCGGAGCCGAACTATCGAACTGCTTTTGCATGGGAAAAGGCCGCAAAGCCTTCCTTAGCCAGCATATAGGCGACCTGAAGGGCCTGGAAACAACCCTTTTTTATGAGCAGACCATCGAACGATTTATAAAACTGTTTCGTGTGAAACCCTCATTGCTGGCCGTTGACATGCATCCCGACTATATTTCGACCAGGACGGCAGAGAGTTTCGTCAACCCGGATGTCATCAGCATTCAGCATCATCATGCCCATATTGCATCCTGCATGGCCGAGCATAAACTTGATGAAAAAGTCATTGGCGTGGCATTCGACGGAACAGGCCTTGGTGATGACGGTAATATCTGGGGATCTGAATTCCTGGTATGCGACCTTGAGGATTACACCCGCATCAGCCATTTCGAATACCTTCCCCTTCCCGGGGGCGACAGCGCCAGCGAAGAACCCTGGAGAATGGCGGTTTCATGGCTTTACAAGGTGTACGGCAAAGAGTTCAGGAATATGGATCTCCCGGTTTTAAGGCAGTGCAGGACTGAAGACGTAAACATGCTCTCCGGCATGATCGACCGCAAGATCAACTCCCCCCTGACCTCAGGCGCAGGAAGGTTTTTCGATGCGGTTGCTTCCATCCTCGGGCTTTGCCAGGTCGCAGCTTTCCCCGCCCAGGGGCCTATGCTGCTTGAATCCCTGGTGAGGCAGGGATGTAATGAAACGTACAAATGGTCCGCAGGCATTGAAAATAAACCGGTAATAAACGCGGGGAAAAGCCCTGAAACCGGGTTACACCCTGAAGGGCCGAAGAATTTACCCGGAGTGATCATACTGGATGAGACCCTGAAAGGAATCGTTGAGGATATCGGGCATCAAGCTGAGAATTCAATCATTGCATCGAAGTTCCACAATACCATAACTTCCATTATCTTTGAAACCGTGAACGGGATCCGCCAGAGGGAAGGCCTCGATAAGGTCGTTCTCTCGGGGGGAGTTTTCCAGAACAAATACCTGCTTGAAAGGACGGAAACCTTGTTAAGCAAAAATGATTTTGAAGTATTCTCACATGCTGCAGTACCCACGAACGATGGAGGGATTGCTCTGGGACAACTGGCAGTTGCTGCCAAAAGAAGGGAATTGAAATGTGTTTAGCCATACCTGCAAAAGTGATCCGTGTTGACGGGGCATCGGCCCTGGTCATGATAGAGGACACAGAATATAATGCCAGTCTTCTCCTTCTCGACGATGTAAAAGCCGGGGATTACGTGATGCTGCATGCCGGCTTTGCCATACAGAAAGTGGATGAGGAGGAAGCCATCGAAACGATGAGGCTGCTGATCGAGGTGGAAAAGCACAATCCGGAATAAGCTCATGAAGTATATCGACGAATACCGGAAAAAGGACCTGATCCTGGGGGTTTCAGAAGAGATTAAAAAGATCTCTAAAAAAGAGATCTCCCTGATGGAAGTCTGCGGTGGACACACGATGGCGATCCACAGGTTCGGCCTGCATTTCCTTCTCCCGCCAAACATACATCTGTTATCCGGCCCCGGATGCCCGGTCTGCGTTTCGGGCCAGCACTTCATCGACACCGCCATCGCTTACAGCAGGCTGCCCGGAAGTATCATCACGACCTATGGCGACCTGATCAGGGTCCCGGGATCCGCCTCTTCCCTCGAAAAAGAAAAAGCCGGGGGGCAGGATATCCGCATCGTTTATTCCGTGCTCGAATCCCTTGAGATTGCAGTAAAGAACCCGGGTAAGAATGTGATCTTCCTGGGCATAGGTTTTGAGACCACGGCTCCCCTTACTGCCGCAGCCATCGAGGAGGCCCTGAAAAGAAATATCAGAAATTTTTCGGTGCTCAGCTCCCATAAAGTGATGCCGCCTGTGATGAAGGCGCTTGTAAGGGATGGTGTAAAGATCAATGGCTTTATTGCGCCGGGCCATGTAACAGCCATCACAGGAACCGGTATTTACAAGGACTTGACGGAATCCTTCGGACTTGGGGTTGTGGTTTCGGGTTTTGAACCGGTCGACATGATGCAGTCCATACTGATGCTTGTGGCCCAGTTTGAAGCCGGCAAACCCAGGGTCGAAGTACAATACCAGAGGGTGGTAAGGGAGGAAGGGAACCCTGTAGCTCAGAAGCTTTTGAATAAAGTGTTTGAGCTGAAGGATGACCGCTGGAGGGGGCTCGGCCTGATCCCTTTAAGCGGTTTAAAGATACGTCCCGGGCTTTCCTCATTTGACGCAGAGAAGATGTTCCCGCTCGAGGTTCCTGTTGCCTCCGAACCAAAAGGATGTATCTGCGGCTTGATACTGAGGGGATTGAAAACTCCGCTGGAATGCAGGCTTTTTCAAAAGAAATGTACACCTTCTGACCCTGTCGGGGCCTGCATGGTCTCCGCGGAAGGGACTTGCGCAACCTATTATAAATACCGCTCATGAACCGGAACGAAGAAAAAATTCTGCTGAGCCATGGCAACGGGGGCCGGAAAATGCACGAGCTTATTACCGGATTGTTTGTTAAACATTTCGGGAATAAAATACTGAAGCAGCAAAGCGATTCGGCTATCCTTCCATCGGATTCGGAAGAGATCGCTTTTACAACCGATTCATTCGTTATCGATCCCCTGTTTTTCCCGGGGGGAAATATCGGCAAACTGGCTGTTTGCGGCACTGTGAACGATCTCTCGGTTTCAGGCGCAGAGCCACTGTTTATCAGTGTCTCCTTCATTATCGAGGAAGGCTTTCCGATGTCGGATCTTGAAACCATAGTAAAATCGATCGCTGAGGAGGCGAAGAAAGCAGGAGTCCTTATCGTTACCGGTGACACGAAGGTCGTGGACAAGGGCAAATGCGACAAACTCTTTATCAACACAGCCGGCATCGGAAGGATAGACAAGGCGAAGCGGCTTGCGGGTAAGATCCGGAGCATCAGGCCAGGCGACCTCATCCTGATCAACGGGCCTATAGGCGAACACGGCATGGCCGTGATGAATGCCAGGGAATCATTCAACTTCAAAACCCCTGTTAAATCGGATTGCGCCTGCCTCAACGATCTCATAATGCAGGTGCTTGATTATTCCACATCGGTGAAATTCATGAGGGATCCGACCCGGGGCGGAGTTGCAACTGTGCTGAATGAACTTACTGCAACAAAGAAATTTGGAATACGCCTTGATGAAGAAGCTTTGCCCATCGGCAAAGGCGTGAGGGCCATGTGCGAGATCCTCGGGTTTGACCCGCTGTACGTTGCCAACGAGGGTAAGGTCATCATAGTTGCAGCTGAGAAGGAAAGCCGCAAAATACTTGAGGTTATGAGAAAGAACAAACTGGGAAAACAAAGCGCTGTCATTGGCCGGGTCGTAAGCGATCATCCCGGCAAGGTAGTGCTGAAGGCCGAAACCGGAGGCAGTCGTATCATCGACACATTGACCGGCGATCCCTTACCACGTATTTGCTGAAATAATACAGGCATGCATGAATTATCACTGGCTATGGATGTGATTGAGCTGGCTCAGAGGGAGGCTGGTAAAAACGGGGTTTCAAGGGTTGAAGAGATCCTTATTGAAGTAGGCGACCTTAGCGGAGTAGAAGCTGACGCATTTCAATCGGCCCTTGAGCTGATTGTCAGAGATACCCTTCTTGAAAATACCATTATAAAGATAGTCCACACTTCAGGCAAAGGCATTTGCAATATATGTAAACTTGAATTTGACATGAAAAACCGTATCGACACCTGCCCTCACTGTGGTCGTTTCCCATCGGAAATCACAGGGGGACAGGAATTCAGGGTCGTATCCCTGCTGGCAGAGTAAGAATGTAAGTTTAGATTAGCAGGACAAAGAAATCAGAATACAAAAAACGTAAACGAAAAAATAAACTTTATTAATCAGATCCTATGTGCGAAACCTGCGGATGTGGAAAACCGGATGAATTGAAAATAGATGGTGAAATAGTTCAGGGTGAAACCGTAATGAGCGCCGATGAAATAAACAATTTTGCGAATAAAAAGCGAGGTAGCGAAATTGATCACGAGAATCACCGACACGAACATGATGGCCATACTCATTCTCACCAGCACGAACACTCTCATGATGAACACTGGCATTCACATGAACATGAGGGCCAGGCGCATTCTCATCCTCATGAACATGAGCATGAACACGATCATCCTCAAAAAAAGGTGATCGACCTTAATGTAGATATTCTTTCTGAGAACAACCGTCTCGCGGAGAGGAACAGGGGATATTTTGAAGGCAGGCAGGTACTTTGTTTAAACCTGGTAAGTTCGCCGGGTTCCGGTAAAACAAGTATTCTTGAAAAGACCATCCGGGAGCTGATCCCGTCGCAGAGGATTTTTGTCATCGAAGGGGATCAGCAAACCACACGGGACGCCGAACGCATAGAAAAATCAGGGGCTCCGGCTATACAGATCAACACCGGGTCGGGATGTCATCTGGATGCGAAGATGATCCAGCTTGCTCTGAGGAAAATGGAAGTAAGAACAGGTTCCGTGCTGTTCATCGAAAATGTAGGCAACCTCGTTTGTCCGGCCATGTTTGACCTTGGTGAGCAGAAGCGTGTGGTGGTGATCAGTGTGACCGAAGGGGATGACAAGCCCCTGAAATATCCTTATATGTTCCAGTCTTCACATCTCTGCATCATCAACAAAACAGACCTTCTTCCTTATGTGGATTTCAGTGTTGAAACTGCGATGAACAATGCCCGTCATCTGAATCCCAAACTTGAATTTATCCTGATGTCAGCCAGGACAGGTGAAGGAATGCAGGAGTGGCTGGACTGGATTAAAGGAATGAAGGAATCTGTAGTTTGAACTGCATGGCGAGCTCCGGCTATAAGTTCTGAAGCATGCTTCGGAGAATTTACCGGGATTTATCAAATTCCCTGACAGGCAGTTAACAGATCTTTTACCCTCGCCATGGCTTCGGGGACTGCTGCTTCCACTTCGGGAGAGAGTTCCATTCCCATATCCTGAAAATCTTTGACTGAAATGGCCACGAGGTGGAGTTCGGGTACGTTTCCGAGCAGCATAGCCGCATCGACGAGGTCTTTGAACCCTATTTCATGGGCGCTAAGCTGTTTGGGAAAATCCTTCGCGAACTTCGGGTGTAACACTCTCACTGTGCCAGCCGGATATTGATCGAGAGCGGCATCAATAAAGATTACTTTTTTATAGGACTGTAGAGGACCAAGGAGATGGAGCCCCCCGGTGCCGCCGTCCATGACAGTGGCCCCGGGGAGGTTTTCCGTTTCGAGTTTCCGGACGACATGGATACCCACGCCCTCATCGTTCATTAAAAGATTACCGATCCCGAGGATCAGGATGCCTGGTTGTTGTTCAAACAAAGATGCAATTTATAAAACATCAGCCCTTGGGGCATTCTTCGCTCCTGTTATCGTGGCGTTCAATTACATCTTCTTCGATGAATTTCCAGCCGCCGATCATCGAGGAGGTCACCCCGCGGCGTTCAATGTAATCGTGATAGAATACAAGGTAAACATGCACTATTGCAAACAGTATGAATGCCCACATCAGAAGATGGTGGATCTGCCTAACATGCATATCTCCCCCTAAAAATGGAACCACCCATGCAAATAACTTAGGCAGAAATGCACTGCTCATCGCCGAATACATACCGAAGCCGGTCAGGCATTGAAGCAGAAAGATCAGGAAAGTGATGAAATAGATGAAACTTGCCAGGGAGTTATGGCCGATGGAGTCTATCTTTTTATTTGTCAGCTGGAGTACATCCACCTTGATCACTTCAAGCATTTCTTTCCACTGGCAGCGTTTCAGAGGTATAAAATTATACCAGCGGGAGAATTCATTTCCGGTAAATCCCCAATAAATGCGGAAGATAAAATTGAAGAAAAACACAAAAGCTGTGACGAAGTGAATAAAACGCACAGTCCCGAACCAGTAATTAAATGAAGCTTCGGTGCCTTTCATGAAGGCAGGAGGGTCTCCGATTATATACCCGGTGACACATAGTATTACGATGCACAGTGCATTGATCCAATGATAGATGCGGACAGGCAATTCCCATACATGCACCTCACGCAAAGATACGGATCTGTTTCTCATGGCTTAATATGTTTTCACTTCATGAATAGTAGTTCCATTTTCATCATAGAGGTGTACTGCACAGGCAAGGCAGGGGTCGAAAGAATGGATCGTACGCAGGACTTCCATCGGGTTTTTCGGATCAGCGATAGGTGTTCCGATCAATGATTCCTCGTATGCCGAGCGTTGTCCTTTAGGGTCGCGGGGTGAAGCATTCCATGTAGTGGGAACGACAAGCTGATAGTTGGCAATTTTCTTGTCTTCGATCACTATAAAATGTGACAGAGCTCCACGCGGGGCTTCCACCATTCCTATACCTTTTGCTTTTTTCGGCCAGGTTTCAGGATCCCATTTGACATTGTTCTGAGTGCGTGTATCGCCGTTCTTGATATTAGCGAGGAGCTGCTGATAGAACTCAAGCGCCCACCCGCAGGCCAGCTTGGTCTCGAGGCCCCTGGCAGCTGTTCGGCCCAGGGTTGAGAACAAAGCAGTTACAGGGACATCGAGGGCTTTGAGTGCGCCTTCGATCACTTCTTTATAATCGGCACGGCCTGATGCATAGCCAACGAGACAACGTGCCAGGGGTCCGACCTCCATTGGATGACCTTTCCAGCGCGGGGTCTTCACCCAACTGTACTGTTTTGAAAAATCAAGGTGTTCATATGGTGGTTTAGGCCCAGTATAGTTGAATTTGGTTTCTCCGTCCCAGGGGTGGAGGCCGCCTTCTTTGCTACCTGAATATTCGTACCATGAATTGTTGATATATTCCTGAATCTGTTCAGGATCTTCAGCTTTCACCTCATGGATCTTGCTCAGGTCACGTCCGAGAATAGCGCCACGGGGCATTTTGAAACTGTCGGGATTGTTATATCCATTGGTTGGGAAATCGCCGAAAGCGAGATAGTTCGTTAATCCGCCTCCGATAGCTCCCCAATCTTTATAGAAAGAAGCAACGGCCAGCAGGTCGGGGATGTATACCTGATCAACAAAGGTTTTCGCGTCTTCGAACAGTTTGCCAACGAAAGCAAGCCGTTCAGCATTTACGGCATTGGCTTCTTCAATATTGATAGAGCACGGAACACCGCCAACGAGGTAATTCGGATGAGGGTTCTTTCCTCCAAACACTGTATGGACTTTCACGAGTTCCTTCTGCCATTCAAGGGCTTCGAGGTAATGTGCCACCGCAATAAGGTTTACTTCGGGAGGCAGTTTATATGCTTTATGCCCCCAGTACCCGTTGGCAAAAATACCCAGCTGGCCGCTTTCCACGAAAGTCTTGAACTTCTTCTGGATATCGGTAAAGTAACCTACTGAACTTTTCGGCCAGGGAGAGATGCTTTGTGCAATTTTCGAAGATTCCGCAGGATTGGCTTTGAGGGCCGAAACCACATCCACCCAGTCAAGTGCATGCAACTGATAAAAATGGACCACATGGTCCTGGATATACAAGGCATTAGCCATCAGGTTGCGGATAAGCTCGGCGTTAGGCGGAACTGAAATGCCGAGTGCATTTTCAACGGTCCTGACACTCGTGAGTGAATGGGTGGAAGTACACACCCCGCACACCCGGCCAACAAAAGCCCATGCATCGCGAGGATCACGTCCTTTCAAAATGGTCTCTATGCCACGCACCATGGTGCCGGCACTGTATGCGTCGGTGACTTTACCATCCTTAACTTCTATCTCGACCCGCAAATGACCTTCAATACGGGTGATTGGATCTATAACGATTCTTTCTGCCATGGCTGTTAAACTTTGGTTGTTTCAACTTTGGAACCTTCTTCAGGTTCATTAACTATCTCTTTATGCTTGCGGACGTTTGTAACGATAGCATGGGCGGCCATACCGGCAACGGTGGCAGCACCCAAACCGATCCCGATCTTGTCGGCAGTGGTTTCAATACCAAAGCCGGCAACCTCCGGGAGGTGTTTGTAGAACGGACCATTGTCCCAGAATCCCTCTTCAGCACAGCCGATGCAGGGGTGGCCCGACTGAATGGGATAACTAATCCCGTCGTTCCACTTGATAATGCCGCAGGAATTATAGGTAACGGGTCCTTTACAACCCATTTTATACAGACAATAGCCGTGTTTTGCACCTTCATCGTCGAAGGATTCGACAAACAGTCCGGCATCAAAGTTAGCCCGGCGATAGCATGTATCGTGAACCCGGCGGGAATAAAATGCTTTCGGACGCCCCATTCCATCAAGCTGGGGAATACGGTCGAAGGTAAGCAGGTGAACGACTACACCGGCCATGACGTCGGCAATGGGCGGACAACCCTGAACGTTGATTACAGGTTTTCCGCTGATGACTTTATGTACAGGTTTTGCTCCTGTGGGGTTCGGGCTGGCAGCCTGAACGCATCCGGCAGATGCACAGTTGCCCCAGGCCACGACCGCTTTGCAGTTCTTTACGGCTTCCTGGAGAATCTGTAATGCACTCCTTCCACCAATACAGCAATAGGCCTCATTCTCGGTTGGGATTGACCCTTCCACCATGACAATGTATTCGCCCGGATATTTGGCCATAACAGCCTTATAGGCATCTTCAGCCGGTGTTCCGGAAGCAGCCATAAGTGTTTCCTGGTAATCGAGTGAGATTTTGTTCAGAACAATATCTGCAACGATAGGATGGGATGCCCTTATGAACGACTCACTGCAACAGGTACATTCCTGGAAATGAAACCAGATGACCGGTAGTCGTGGTTTTGTCTCAAAGGCTTTTGCGATCTGACTTACACCGGAAGCTTCCAATCCAAGGAAAGCGGCCATTGTGGTGCAGAACTTAAGGAAATCCCGGCGGGAAACACCTTTCCCCCGAAGTTCCTCATAAAATGAGGGATGCTGATTCTCCATATCGACTGGTTTAAAGGATTTATTGGACTAAAAATATGAAACATTTAGCATGTGTCAATACCTCTGCATTAATTTATACATAGTCTGTGTAAAAATAAATCGGCAAAACAAAGTAAGATCAATTCAGTGAATTACAAGTGTCAACAATTCCTGAATTCCTGAATTTCTGATTTTAATAAAAGACTGGCTTATATTTCAGAATAAATTCCGATATTTAAGCCAATAAAATTAGACCCATGAGAATTCTCAATTTCCGCCTAACCGGATTATTTTTACCGGCCCTGTCATTTTTTATATTTCCATCCTGCCATAATTCCGGGAACAGCGAGTCTGCCGCAGAAGACTCAAATCCTGACATTATCAAGAAAGAAGTCATACTCTCTCCCGGGACTCAGGATTTATTAAACCGTTTTCCTACTCCTCTTGAACTTACGTTGATCCTCAGGGAGTCAAAGGCTCCTTATGTATTCAGCCTGACTAATCCTCCGGCCAATATCAGCAGGTATTTCACTGAAAAAACAAAAGCTCTGAACCTGGGAATTTACAGTACCGACCTGGCTTATTCATCAGCCTATCAAAGAGCCGGCGAGACTGAACAATTTATTTACTGTACGGGCAAACTGGCCGGCGATCTTGGTATAGCCGGTGTTTATGATAAGACCCTGCTCTCTAAAGTGAATACCAACAAAGGCAACAGGGATAGCCTTGTAGCCTTGGTAAACAGGGTTTTCGGAACAACCGGTGATTTTCTCAGAAGGAACAACCGTAACCAGGTGGCTGTGCTGGTGGCTACCGGGGCATTTGTTGAAGGAGTGTACATCGCTTCATCATTATGCCAGCTGGCCCGGGATAACAGCCGGATCGCTGTAACATTATTCAGGCAAAAAGAAAGCTTCGATAAACTGTTACAGATCCTCGGCGAATATGGGATGGATTCGAACATCAAACCCGTGGTTGGTGAACTGGAAAAACTAAAGCCGGTTTTCAACAGTTACGGGCTCAGCTCCGGCAAAGCTGTTTCACCAAAGAATGTCGCAGGGCTGGTTAAACTTGCAGAGGAAGTCAGGTCAGAAATGATAAAGTGACCAACCGGTAGAAGGTCAACGTAATAATTTTCCGCTGATGAGCAGCAGGGCTGTCTCGGTAAGTTTTGTCCTGAATTCCGCCTCCACAAGCCTGGTATTGGCATCCAGCAGGTTTTTCTGAATCTCTCGTAGCTGAAGTGACGAAATGGATCCCACTTCGAAGCTTTCCTTTGCGATCTCCATATTTTTTCTGGCCAGCTGCACATTCTCTTTTTCAAATAAAACAAGTTCCATCTGGTTCAGATACTGGTTGTAGATCTTTAAAAGCTGTGCATCAAGCTTGTTCTCGAGCTGTTTCATTTCCAGTTCGGAAGTGGCATAAGAGATCCGGGCATTCCTGACATCCCTTTGCATGTTGAGGCCGTTGAAAATATTCATGTAAGCTGAAACTCCTATCACCGCGCCAAAATTCCTGTTATAATTGATGAAATTCGCCTCACTCTGATTGTTCAGGTAATTGACGCCGGTAGTTAATCCAACGCTTGGCCATTGCACGGCCCTGGCCGATTTCAGGTTCAGCGAGCTGACTTCCATGTTGCGGTTGTACAGCAGAAGGTTGCGGTTGGCTTCCCTCATTCCTGCTCTCAGTGAATCATAATTCAGCTGGTAATGGAGAAAGATGGTATCCTTTACATTGAATTTTGAAGTCACATCCCTTGCCATCAATTCATTCAGGGTGGCGAGTGAATTGATGAACACAGTTTTCTGGTTCGAGAGATTTGCGATATCTGAATTCAGCTCCACCCTGGCTTTCAGGAATTCGAGCTCTGAACCGCTTCCCGTTTCATACTTCAGCTTTGCAAGTTCAAGCCTGAACTGGGAAATTCCCACCTGTTCCTCGATGATCTGGGTTACTTTTTCGAGCCTGATGATATCGTAATAAGCGGCCATGATGCCTGCCAGGGTATTCTCAACAGAGATCTTGACATTAAGATCACCTATTTCTTCGAGTTTTTTCAGTTTGTCGTAAGAGATGAACATTTTCAATCCGTCGAACAGCGTCCAGTTCAGGTTGATACCTGCGGTGAACAAATCGGAATTGGCATTGGGATTGTCAAGACTGTTTCCCGTAGTCGTTGATTGTTTTGCACTGCTGAATTGATGTGCATAGCCTGCATTCACATCAATCTTCGGGAGCATGCCGGCATTTCCGGGTGTGGCGTTGTTATCTGCAATTTTCAGGGAATTTTTTGCAATGTTGATCCCGTAATTATTGGCCAGGCCGATCTCTATGGCTGATTCCAGGGTAAGCACATCCTGGGCGGCCGCCGTACCGGCTGCGAAAATCAGAAGAATCCCGATGATAAATGTCTTTCTCATCATATAACCTCACTTCTCGCTGCCTCGCTACCTCTTATATCCCGGGATAAGAAAGTATAGAATGCAGGAATGATAAAGAGTGTAAGGAAAGTCGAGAAGATCAGTCCGCCCACAACTGCAATCCCCAGCGACTGCCTGCTTTCCGAGGATGCTCCTATATTCAGCGCGATGGGAAGTATCCCCAGTACCATGGCCGACGAGGTCATGAGGATGGGCCTGAACCTTGAAGCGGCTGCAGCACGCACCGCTTCCAGCTTTGGCAGCCCGCCCAGTTTCCTCTGGTTTGCAAATTCAACGATGAGGATGCCGTTTTTCGTGACCAGCCCGATGAGCATGACGATCCCGATCTCACTGAAAATATTCAGGGTTTGTTTGAAATACCAGAGTGAGAAAAGGGCGCCTGCAATAGCCAGGGGGACGGTAAGCAGGATGATGAAAGGATCAATGAAACTTTCGAACTGGGCGGCAAGGATAAGGAATATCAGGATGATCCCGAGTATGAATACGAAAATGAGGCTTGATGAACTTTCCCTGTAATCCCGGCTTTGACCCGCGAGGTTGGTTTTAATATTTGGCGGAAGTATCTCTTTTGATATCCTGTCGAGCTCCCTGATCCCGTCACCAAGAGTAGCCCCCTGGGTGAGCCCTGCCGAAATGGTTGCCGAGATATACCGGTTATAGGAATAAATGGCGGCCGGGTTGATATTTTCCTCAACCGTGATGAGGTTGTCGAGGGGCACCAGGTCGCCTGTCATGCTTCGTACATAAAGCGCTTTTAATGCATCCGGATCATTACGGAACCGGGGCATAAGCTGCCCTATGACCTCGTATTGCTTTCCCTCGAAGATGAAATATTCATATCGTTGCCCGCTCAGGCTTAGCTGCAGGGTGCGGGCAATTTCCTCGGTAGAGACATTCAGCAGTGAAGCCTTATCTCGGTTCACTGTGATCCTCAGTTCGGGTTTGTTGATCTTGAAATCGGCATCCACGAACTGAAGTATGGGCAATTTCCTTGCTTCCTCGAGGAAATGAGGCAGCACATCTTTAAGCATCACGAGGCTGGGGGCCTGGAGTACATACTGAAGGGGCTGGCCTGAGAACCTGTCGCCTATCGTCGGCGGTTCGAAGGGGAAACAGCGTATCCCGGTGATCTGCTGAAGTTCCCTGGCTGCTTTCACGAAAATCTCATGTTGCGACCGCGTCCTTTTTTCCGCATCCTGGAGGTAAACGATCTCCATCCCCTTATTCGGGTTATCCCTTGCCCCCATGCTGGGCGAGATCATATAAAAATAGGTCGACACTTCCGGGACGGAATCCCTGAAATATTTATCCACCCTGGCCATATACTTATCCATGAACTCATACGTGGAACCTTCAGGCGCAAGAGTGGGTATACGTATGTTATTACGGTCCTCGAACGGCGCCAGTTCCGAATGAAGGGACTTGTAAAACACATAGATCAGCGAGGTAATAACGAGGAACAGGGGAAATGCCATCCACCTGCGTTTTAAGAAATTTTCAAGGGAGCTAACGTATGCCCTGTTAAGATATTCAAAGAACGGATCAGTACTGCGGATGAGCCAGTTCGGCTTTCGGTCTCCCCGGGGTTTTAATATGCGGGAACACATCATGGGCGATAGGGTCAGAGCAACGAAAGCTGATATCAGCACGGAACCTGCAACCACGAGTGCAAATTCCCTGAAGAGCCTGCCAACCAAACCCTGCAGGAACATCACCGGGATGAAAACAGCTGCCAGCACTATCGTCGTTGAGATCACCGCAAAGAAGATCTCGTTCATCCCTTCGTTGGCGGCTGTAACCGGGTGCATGCCTTTGCCGACTTTGGCATGGATATTTTCAAGCACAATGATGGCGTCGTCGCATACCAGGCCTATCGCCAAAACAACTGCCAGGAGCGTAAGCACATTGATCGAAAGCCCGAACAGGGCCATCAGGATAAACGCCCCGATAAGCGAGACCGGGATCGCTACGACAGGTACGATGGTCGACCTCCAGTCGCGGAGGAAAAAGAAGATGATCAGGATCACGAGCAGAAGGGAAAGAAGGATAGTCTGGCGGACCTCTTTCACGGCTTTTCTCTCAAATTTCGTAAAATCATAACCGATACTGATCGAGTATTCGGCCGGTATCTCATCTTTCAGCTTGGCCATCCTGCGGTAGAACTCATCAGCAATAGCCACGTTATTTGCGTTATTCTGGGGAACCACACCAATGATAAGCACCGGCAGCAGGTCCATCATCACTGTAGAACGGTCATTCTGGGGATATAACTCGGCGTTGCCGATGTCGGACAAGCGGATGATATTGCCCCCTTCCTGCCGTATGATCATATTGTTATACTGATCGGGGCTTTGCATCAGACCCAGGGTCCTGATGGTGAGCTCGGTCATATTCCCTTCGACACGTCCCGACGGAAGCTCGATATTTTCCCTTGCAATGGCTTTCTGAATATCCAGTGTGGTGATGCCGCAGGATGCCATCTTATATGGATCCAGCCAAAGCCGCATCGAATATTTCTTTTCGCCGAAGATCTTGATGTCACCCACCCCCGGTATTGTCTGGAGCCTTTCCTTGATCACGTTTTCCATCAGGGCATTCACTTCCATGATATTATGCTGGTAAGAGCGGATGACCATGAAGATGATCGCATTGGCGTTGGCGCTCAGCTTTTCAACGATCGGAGGGTCAACATCCTTAGGGAGCTGGCTGATGGTTTTCGAGACCCTGTCACGTACGTCATTGGCTGCAGCTTCCATATCGTTGCCCAGGTTGAATTCAACCGTGATAAGGCTGGTCTGGTCATTGGATATTGACGATAGCACCCTGATCCCTTCTATACCGTTTATTGCATCTTCAAGAGGTTCTGTGATCTGGGCCTGGATGATCTCCGCATTGGCTCCCGAATAATTTGTGGTCACCGTGACGATGGGAGGATCCATCGCCGGGTATTCCCTGATCCCCAGGTATGAATAACTGACCAGTCCGAAAATAACGATAAGCAGGGAGAATACGATTGCCAGGACCGGCCTTTTAATACTGACGGATGAGAGACTCATGTTAATTCAGTTTCACCGGTTTCAGGGGGGAATCAGGTTTTATTCTAAGCAGATTCGTCACTACAATGGTATCATCCAGGGCTAAGCCGTCAACGATCTGGACCGAAAGGGTGGTGCGGATCCCTGTTGTTACAGGCTGGAGGACCGCTTTGCCCGATTTCATCAGGTAAACGTCGTAGCCTTTAACCGTCGGGATCAGGGCAGCAGTTGGAATGAAGAGTTTTTTATCGAGTGCCTGCAGGTTGAGCTCAACCCTCACCGAAGCCCCCGGGACCAGGCTGCCATCCCTGTTTTCACATATTGCACGAAGGAAGATCGTCCTGGTTTTCTTTTCCACATCGGGTTCCACGGCTTCAATCACTGCCTTATATACTTTTGTTGAATAATCTGTTGTAAAGAATATCCCTGACCCCTGGTGAAGGTCACCGGCATACCGCTCGGGTACTGAAAAATCAATTTTAATTTTGCTCACATCCTGGAGGCTCGCCAGGACCATATTCGGGTTTACAAGTGCGCCTTCACTCACGTTCCTAACTCCTATCTTGCCTGCAAACGGAGCCCTGATCTCAGTTTTCGAAAGATCAACCTTTAAAATTTCTATCTCAGCCCTGATAGTGTTCAGGTGATTCAGGGTCTCATCATACTGTTCCTGGCTTATCCCTCCCTTCGCTAATTGCGCTTTTTGCCTGGCTTCATTCGTTGCAGCGAGTTGATCTTCGATGCTTAGCTTGTTTATCCTTGCAACGATATCCGCATCGTCCAGTTTGAAAAGTAATTGTCCTTTGCTCACGAACGAGCCTTCCCTGAGGAAAACGGTAATCACTTTTTTACTGATCTCGCTTACAATGGCCACACTTTCATTAGCCCGCAAAGATCCTATCGTAGAGAGTTGATAAATCATCGATGTATCGCGGGTGACAAAGACCTCAACAGGGACAACCTGCTTTGAAGCGGCGACGGTTTCAGTTTTTTTCTTTCCTTTATCCGAAAATATCCTGATCAGGAGCAGGATGATGATCAATCCGATAACGCCAAACAGTATAAGTTTTCGTTTCATTTACCTTGCTGATTGTCTTTCAAAGATAAATAATTGATCTATACAAAAACAAAAGAAAAAATGGGTGAGAGGGTGATTAATAATTCTCAATCCCCGGCGAACAGCTTTTTTTCCCTCGTTTCGGGGAAGGTCCATATCCAGGCTCCGGTTAGCAGGGCAAATAATGCTGCAAGAGAAATGCCACCTCCGAGCCCGTACCTCAAAGCAATGATCGAAATGATAACAGGAGTGAAAAACTGTATGCCTCTTGCAAGGTTGAATGCTGATCCCATTGCTGTGCTGCGCACTGAAGTGGGAAAAAGTTCGGAGAACAGGGAGCCGAATCCGCCGAACATCCCCGTTCCGAAGCCAACCATGAACATAAAGGCCAGGATGATAAAGGGGTAGATCACGATGTAATCCCAGAAGATTGTTACCATGACCAGTCCCAGGGCCATGATAACAGAATAAATGCTGTAGGCCGGGCGCCTTCCGAGCCGGTCGGCTATATATCCGAAAATAAGGTAGCCCAGAAATCCCCCTGTTTGAGTTACCAGTATCCAGAAAGCGGATTTGGTAAGGGTGAAATGCCTTTCCGAATGAAGGTAACCCGGCATCCATGAATAGGTGAGCCAGTATGCCGACATGTCGAAGATTGCCAGTACCAATCCCAGAATAAAATATTTCCTGTTTTCCACGGATAAGAGTTCCTGAAACTGCTGAACTGTTGCACTTCTTTTATACCTGCCTATTGTTTGTTCCAGTATAATTCGTTTCTTCCTCAGAAGCCATAAGTCTGATTCCGGGATATGCCTTCTGATGAACAACACCAGTATGGCCGGCAGAAGTGAAATGAAAAAACAAGCTCTCCATCCGATGAAAGGTGAGATCAGGCCACCGACGACAGAGGCAAGCGCAATACCAAGCGGCGCCCCGGTTTGCATCATGGCGCAATAACGTCCGCGGACTTTCGCCGGGAAGGTTTCACCTATATAGGTTTGCCCGGTTCCCCACTCCCCCCCGACTCCCAGCCCGGTGAGAACCCTGCAAGCCATCAGCAGCCAGAAACTGCCAGCCAGGCCTGAAAAAAACGTACCTATCGAATACGTCAAAATGGTCCATTGCAGCACAGGTTTACGGCCGAAACGATCCGATAGTATTCCGAAGATGACCCCTCCGATCGCTGTTGCGGCAAGGGTTGCTCCAAGGACATATGACATCTGCAGATTCGAAAAATTATACTCTTTCGAGATCGGGATGAGCAGGAAAGTAAACAGGATAAGGTCATAGAAATCAAATACCCAGCCGGCCCAGCACATCCCCAGGATCTTGTAATGGACGGGAGTGATCTTTTCGCATTCATTCAGCAGTTTCGGCTGCTGAAGGTAAGGATCGGAGACAAAAAGATTTGTCATAGTAAACATGGTTTTGTTTCAAAATCATGTCAAATACAAACATACATATTTATCTCTTTCCTGCAAATTGAAACACCTCGTCCCAGAAAACTGGGATTCTTCGATTCGCGAAAACTGAGATATTGCTGATCATCTTAAATTGACACGATTCCTTTTCTTTTTTATATTTGTACAAGAGATTTCGAGGCTTGAAGATCTACATCAAAAATATGGTTTGCATCCGATGCAAAATGGTAGTGAAAGCCGAGTTGCAAAAACTTGGTATTCAACATATTGCCGTGGATCTGGGTGAAGCCGATATTAAGGATGATATTTCGAAGGAGCAACTTGAACATCTCGATGTTGCCCTAAGAAAGTCGGGGCTTGAATTGATGGATGATAAAAAAAACATGTTGGTCGAGAGGATCAAAATGGTTATCATCGAGCTGATCCATTATACCGATGATCAGATAAAAATTAACCTTTCTGATCATCTGGCCGAAAAGCTAAATCATAATTACACCTATCTTTCAAATCTTTTTACTGAAGTTAAAGGGACGACCATTGAAAAGTTTTACCTGGCCCATAAAATTGAAAAGGTAAAAGAATTACTCGTTTACGACGAGCTTAATCTCACCGAAATTGCCTATAAACTTCATTACAGCAGTGTGGCCCATCTTTCGAACCAGTTCAAAAAAATGACAGGGCTTACACCCTCACACTTTAAACAGCTTAAGCACAAAAGGCGAAACACTTTGAGCAATGTGTGAATGGTAGTCTTTTAGTAAGCCTGATAATAGTTTTTTAGCAAGCCTGATATCCGGATGAATTATTCTTCCGAAATTTCCACATCGCTGATTTCGATTTTTGTATCCGGATCAAGTTGACCAAATTCAAAGTAAAGTTTAAGAAATTTAATTAGTTCACCTTGCTGACTAAATCGAATTTCTTTTGCTTCTGTCCTGTCAGCTTTATCAACTTTGATTACCCTGAAATAATAATTTTTATTTTCAGATTCTGACCCCAGTCTAGAGCTGAATGATATATTATTCTTATTCGATCTGACTTTAAGCCTTACAATATAGCGCTTAGCTGTTTCAATTTTAAGATCATTGTTCGAATATACCTGGATATCACGTACATCATTCCCATTCTTGATTATAGTAATTACAAATCCGTTTGTGGTTACTGCTAAATCGAAATGAGCACCTGCCGATTTCCAATGCTGCCAGTCGTTTGGTATTATTTTAACGGTATTTGCAGGATATGGATTACAGAACACAATTCCATTGACTGAAACTAATGTAATCAGAATTAATGATATGACTCTTTCCATGATACCGGATTAAAACCTTAAAAGTAAAAATACAATATTAAGCTATCAGCTGTTTACCAATGTGTGAATAATGTAACTTTTTCCCAAAATTATGTAATGCTTCCGGGTGTAAAGGTGATGACCTTTGTTGAGTAATTTAATTTACCCATGAAACCAACTAATGAAAGTTTAAAATGATTTCCGCGATTATAAAAAGCGGATACAAATAACAAAATTTAACACAGAAACAAATGAAAAAAACAATCTTAACCCTGGCTGTAACAGCAATTGTGGCAGGGACAATGTTAACCGGCTGCCAATCGCAGGCCGACAAAATCAAAGATGCCCAGGCCAATGTTCAGGATGCGCAGAATAAAGTTATTGAAGCTAAATTAAATCTTGACCAGGCTCTGAAAGATTCCATTCAGAAATTCAGAAAAGAATCTGAAGATCAAATCGCTGCCAATGAAAAAAGCATAGCCGAATACAAGGTAAAACTGGCAAAAAGCAAACAGGCAAACAGGGCACAATATGAAAAGAGATTAGCCGAGATGGAACAGCAGAACAGGGAAATGAAAAGGAGGCTTGACGATTTCAGAGAAGATGGAAAAGAGAACTGGGTTACTTTCAGGAATAAATTCAACCATGATATGGTTCAGATGGGAAAATCTTTTCATGATTTCTGGACTGGTAACAGGTAAAACAATATACAGAGAAAGTCATTTAAATTATCATTTTCGTAATTATCATTAAATAATTAATTTATGAACTCAGGAAAAGTATTATTAGGTGTATTGGCCGGTGTAGCTGCAGGTGCATTAATAGGGGTTTTATTTGCCCCAAAAAAAGGTTCGTCTACGCGAAAAAGAATAAGTAGAAAGGGAGAAGCATATGCGGAAGGATTGAAAGAAAGATATAATGATTTCCTAAATGATATCTCCCATAAATTCGAAAAGGTAAAGGAAGATGTTTCCGGCTTTGCCGAACAGGCACATGCAAGGTCTGAGGAAGTTAAAGAAGAGTTGAATAATGCCAAAGGCTGAAATGCATTAAAAACCTAAACCATGGAAGACAATGCGAAGTTGCTTGAATCCCTGATGATGAAAGTGACCGACTACGGTAAAACGAGCTTTGAGTTGATAAAACTCAAAGCAATAGATACAACCTCAGGTATTGTTTCCTCATTTATTCCTTTTTCCGGGGCGTTTGTCATAATTGCTTCGTTCATGCTGTTTTTAAATGTAGGACTGGCTTTTTGGCTTGGGGACATTCTTGGGAAGATCTATTTCGGATTTTTTATTGTAGCTGCTTTTTATCTGGTAATTGGAGGTGTTTTATACTTCCTTACGAAAAATTGGCTAAAAAAGGTTGCCTGCGATTTTTTTATTAAGCAGGTACTAAAATAAAACACTATGCAAAAAATTACCTCAGGTTCCAGGCTTAAAGATGCAATTCAGCTTTTGGAAGACCGGCAATCATTTCAAGAGCAAAAGCTAAAAGAACAATTCATTTCTACTATTGAGGATCTTAAGCCTGGCAACCTTCTTAAAAACACATTATCTAATTTAGCTTCAACGCCAAACCTGATCGATTCGGTGTTAAGCACAGCTATTGGATTGGGTACCGGTTATCTGTCAAAGAAGATAATTGTAGGCACTTCAGGTAATATTTTCAGAAAGTTAATTGGATCTGTTTTGCAACTTTCTGTTACAGCCGTTTTAGCACGAAACCCCGACGCCGTTAAATCATTCGGCCGGTTTTTGTTTCATCATACTGTTCGTAAAAACGCAGGAATTCTCAGGAGCCGTGACAGCTAAAGAAATAAAATTCCCATTTTATGCAAAGGCAACTTTCCTGATCATTGGCCTGGTTGCCTTTGCAGCAATATTATACATAGCACAGGACATTATTGTTCCCCTGATTTTTGCAATCCTGATTGCGATCCTGCTTCACCCGGTTGTAAATTTTCTCATACGGTGGAAAATCAACCGTTTCGTTGCAATTTCAATTGCTTTACTACTGACTTTTTTAGTTGTTGCCGCATTTGCAGGCTTGTTATTCTCACAGGCAAGCCGGTTCAGTGAATCATGGCCTTTACTGGTTGATAAATTTACTGGGCTCCTTAATCAAATTACCAGCTGGATTTCAGGGTACTTTGATATAAACCCGCATAAGATCGATACATGGATTGCAAAAACGAAAAGTGAACTCATCAATACTAGCGGCATTGCAATAGGCCAGACACTTTTAAATGTGGGCAGCGTGATCATGGTTTTACTTTTAGTTCCTCTTTATGTATTTCTTTTATTGTTTTATCATCCTCTGTTAATTGATTTCATCCGTAAGGTTTTTGCCGGCAGTAACCCGGCTCAGGTCAGTGAAATTATCACTCAAACTAAAACTGTCATTCAACGATATCTGATGGGACTGGTTATCGAAGCTGTGCTGGTTGCGGGTATGGATATATCAGCTCTTCTGCTGCTTGGAATTGATTACGCTATTCTGCTTGGGATCCTGGGCGCTTTGCTGAATGTTATTCCTTATATCGGAGGGATTGTGGCAGTTGCGTTGCCCATGATGATTGCTTTGGTCACCAAATCTTCGGTATGGTATGCCCTGTATGTTCTGGCGGCCTATTATGGCATACAGTTGATTGACAATAACTTTATTGTTATAAAAATTGTCGCCTCAAAAGTAAAGATCAATGCGCTTTTCTCAATTATAGTTGTGCTTGTTGGAAATGCCTTATGGGGGATTCCTGGTATGTTTCTTTCTTTACCGCTTCTTGCAATTGTAAAAGTCATTTTCGACCATATCGATCCCTTAAAACCCTGGGGGTTATTATTAGGTGATACCATGCCTTCAATATTAAAAGTCAAACTGAATTTCAAAAAACTAAAACAAGCAGCCGTATGATCGAGGTAAAGAAAGAGGGCGTTTTATTGACAAAGACCGACCTGGAATTTGAAAACGACGGGGTGCTGAACCCGGCAGTAATACGCCAAAACGACAGCGTACATCTTTTTTATCGGGCCGTGCGAAAAGGAAACTATTCGAGTATCGGTTATTGCAGATTAGATGGGCCGTTAACAATTGCTGAACGTTGGGATAAGCCTGTCATAGTCCCGGAATTCGAATATGAATCGCATGGCGTTGAAGATGCCCGTATCGTAAAAATTGATGATTTGTTTTACATGACCTATACAGGCTATGATGGCACCAATGCACGCGGGGCCCTGGCAATTTCAAAAGACTTAAAACTTTTTACGAAACAAGGGATCATCGTTCCGCCCATTACCTATGCACAATTTGTATTCCTTGCAGAATCATCAGGGAAGGTAAATGAAAATTATTATCGTAACCATAAGTTTTATTATCAGGAAGCCGATCCTGAGAAAAAAATGATGTTATGGGATAAAAATGTGATTTTCTTTCCCAGGAGAATTAATGGCAGGCTGGTATTCCTTCACAGGATCAGGCCAGGTATTCAAATTGCATTTATTGACGATGTAAAAGATCTCACAAAAGAATACTGGGAAAAATATTTTGAGAACCTGCATGAGCATATTGTTCTTGATCCTGTTTATCCTCATGAGTCAAGTTATATTGGCAGCGGCTGCCCTCCTATTGAAACGGAACACGGATGGCTGCTGATTTATCATGGAGTGCAGGAGACTGACAAAGGACGTGTTTATTCGGCCTGCGCTGCCTTACTGGACCTGAATGATCCTTCGAAGGAATTGGCGCGGTTGCCCACTGTACTGTTTTCACCGGAATATGATTGGGAATTGTACGGTGAGGTGAACAATGTAGTTTTTCCTACCGGTACTGCATTATTTGGAAATACTTTATTTATTTATTACGGTGCGGCGGATTCATTTATTGCCTGTGCCTCCCTGAGTTTATCCGCATTATTGGCTGAGTTGATAAAATACGTCGCGAAAAATGAAAAATGCCCTGGCTGAAATTTTGTTTATTACGTCTTATCCTCCAAGGGAATGCGGTATAGCTACTTATTCTCATGACCTGATATCGGCCCTGAACAATAAATTCTGCGACTCATTCTCAATAAAAGTTTGTGCACTGGAATCAACAGACACTAATTACAGATATCCGCGCGAAGTAAAATATACACTTAAGACATCTATAGCTTCCAGGTATAAAAAACTGGCAACAAGTATTAATGATGACAACCGTATTAAAATCGTCCTGATACAGCATGAATTCGGTTTTTTCATTGAACAGGATTATACATTTCTGCAATTTCTGACTGAGCTTAAAAAGCCGGTTGTTATTGTTTTTCATACTATACTTCCTCATCCTGATGTACAGTTAAGATTTAAAATAAAAAAAATTGCAGCTGTTTGCGAATCAATTGTGGTAATGACTAATAACTCTGCCCGGGTGTTAACAGATGAGTATGATGTGCCGGCTCAGAAAATAACAGTCATTGCCCATGGCACCCATTTGGTTCCGCATTTAAGCGAAAGGTTTCTGAAAGTAAAATATGGGTTGAAAGGCCGAAAGGTTCTTACAACATTCGGCCTTATCAGTTCAGGGAAAAGCATTGAGACTACCCTTGAAGCATTACCTGCAATTGTCAGGCAAAAACCTGAAGTAGTATTTTTAATTATTGGGAAAACGCATCCGGAAGTTAAGAAAAAAGAAGGAGAACAATACCGGGAAAGCCTCGAATTAAAAGTGAAGCAAAATTCTCTTCAGGATCATGTAATATTCATAAACAAATACCTGGAATTGCCCGATCTGCTCGAATATCTGCAACTTACCGACATTTACCTGTTTACCTCGAATGACCCTAACCAGGCCGTTAGCGGAACATTCGTTTATGCCATGAGCTGCGCCTGCCCTATTATTTCCACACCTATTCCTCATGCAAAGGAAGTCCTGAATGAAAAGACAGGAATTATTTTTGATTTTCGCAACTCACAACAGTTAGCCGAAGGGGTTCTCCGTTTGCTCAATGATGAACCTTTACGAAGGAATTTAAGTTCAAATACTCTGGAAAAAATAGTCTCTACGGTCTGGGAAAATTCTGCAGTCGCGCACGCGATGCTGTTTGAAAAAATTTTAAGTGCGAGGATCACATTGGAGTATAAGCTGCCTGCCATCAACCTGAATCATTTGAAGCAAATGACGACAAGGACCGGGATGATTCAGTTCTCAAAAATCAACCAACCCGATATCCGTTCCGGGTATACCCTCGATGATAATGCCAGAGCCCTGGTAGCCACATGTATGTATTTAAAACATACCGGCGATGAAAGTATTTTAGCTTACATCCTGAAATATTTCAACTTTATCAAATTCTGTCAGCAGCCCGATGGTAATTTTTTGAATTATGTAGATAGAGATAACCGGTTTACAATTCAAAACCAGGAAGTCAATTTAGACGATGCCAATGGAAGAGCTCTATGGGCCCTGGGATATCTGATATCAATGGATGGTCTGATCCCACGTGATATCCTGGCAGAAGCTGCAACCATTATTAAAAAAACCCTGCTTCAGATTAGCACAGTTCATTCACCCAGAGCCATGGCTTTTGCTATCAAAGGTTTATACTATTATGACACCGCCGATAAGTGTGCAGGGAATCTGAGTCTTATACAAACATTTGCCAGGCGTTTGGTGCAGATGTACCTTCATGAATCGAATGAAACATGGGAATGGTTCGAAGCTTATCTTACCTATGCTAACAGCATCTTACCTGAGGCTATGTTATATACCTGGTTGCTGACCGGGGAAACAATTTATAAAGACATTGCCATATCGTCGCTTAATTTTCTGCTTTCACAGATCTTTAATGAAAACGGGATAGAAGTAATTTCAAATAAAAACTGGCTGAAAAAGGGAGAGGTGGCAGGGCATTTTGGGGAACAACCCATTGACGTGGCGTATACGATAATGACATTAAGCAAATTTTACGATGCATTCAGGAACGAAGATTACCATCAGAAGATGGTAACAGCGTTTAACTGGTTCTTAGGAAATAACCGCCTGCACCAGATTATTTACAATCCGTGTACAGGCGGATGCTACGACGGGCTTGAGGAGACTCATGTGAACCTCAACCAGGGTGCCGAGTCAACGGTAAGTTACCTGATGGCAAGATTAACGATGGGGAAAAAGCATTGCTGAAATGCAGATAAAAAGTTTTTTAAAAAAAACGATTCATCTTTTCAAAGAAACCTTTAAAGGTTTTATAGATGACAATGTTCTCCAATTAAGTGCAGCGTTATCATATTACACCATCTTTTCTTTACCCCCTTTGCTTATTATCATTATTTCGCTGAGCGGAATATTCTTCGGCGAGGATGCAGTGAGAGGTGCAATTTTCGGCCAGATCAACGGCCTGGTAGGAAACGGGGCCGCATTGCAAATCCAGGAAATAATAAAAAATGTCAAACTTTCAAATAGTAATGCATTTGCGACTGCTGTTGGTGTTGTAGTTTTACTGATCGGGGCCTCGAGTGTGTTTGCCGAAATCCAGGTCTCGGTGAATTATATCTGGGGAATAAAGGCAAAACCGAAACACGGTTTAATAAAGTTTTTATACAACCGCCTTATGTCATTTTCGATGATTGGCTCGGTTGGGTTTTTATTATTGGTTGGTTTAATAATAAATTCAATAATTGATATCCTTAATAAACATTTGTCTATCTTCTTTCCACAGGATTCTTTTATTCTATTATATACCATCAATGCTCTTCTTGGTTTTGTTATTATTACACTGTTATTCACCTTCATATTTAAAACATTGCCTGATGGGAAAATAGCCTTTCGCGATTGCATCACCGGGGCATCCTTTACAGCCTTTCTTTTCATGATAGGCAAATTCGTAATCAGTTTTTACCTGGGTAAATATGACATCGCTTCGGTTTACGGGGCTGCCGGTTCTATTATTTTAATTTTTGCCTGGGTTTATTATTCAGCCATTATCCTCTATTTCGGAGCTGAATTCACCAATGTTTACGCGCAAACTTACGGGCAAAGAATAACTCCAAAAGAGTATGCTGTTCAAAGCAAAAAGATAATGATTGAAACAAACTTAAACAGGGATTAACCTCAAGCCAGGTTAAGGAAAAATTACGAACGGAGGGTTACAACAGTCTGCCTGATTTGAAATATATAAGCTGCTAAAACAAAAAACATATATATCAACAGTGTTCAAATAATTCCGATATTTACATAGAATAAACAACATTTTGTGAAAACCAGGAAATTGAAATCAACCATATCCTCAAAAGCTCAAATTTCTGATACTATTCAGGATAAATTTCCGATAGTTGGTATCGGTGCATCAGCCGGAGGATTGGAAGCCCTGGAACAATTTCTTGGTTATGTACCTGAAAACAGCGGGATGGCCTTTGTTGTTATCCAGCACCTGGATCCGACACAAAAAGGCATGTTGCCGGAATTACTTCAGCGAATTACAAAAATGAAGGTATTTCAGGTCAAAGACCGTATGCCTGTTAAGCCGGACTGCGTATATGTAATTCCGCCAAATAAGACGATGTCGATATTAAAAGGAGTGCTTTACCTTTTTAACCCAATAGAAGTAAGAGGATTGCGACTTCCGATCGATTTTTTCTTGCGCGCCCTTGCCGACGACCAGAAAGAACGAAGCATCGGTCTTATTCTTTCAGGTATGGGTGCCGATGGCAGTATTGGAATACGTGCCATCAAAGAAAAGAACGGAATTGTGATGGTACAGGAACCTTCCAATGCAAAATTCGACAGCATGCCCCGCAATGCGATAGATGCCGTTTTAGTTGATATCGTGGCTCCTGCCAATGAATTACCTTCAAGGCTCCTTGAATTCCTCAAGCATATTCCTCTTATCAAACCGGGACTGGATACGGAAATTAAAGATAAAAGCTCTCTCGAAAAGATCATTATTCTGCTTCGAACCTATACCGGCAACGACTTTTCCCTGTATAAAAAAAATACGATATACCGTCGTATCGAAAGACGTATGGGTGTCCATAAAATTGAAAAGATATCATCATACGTCCACTTTTTGCAGGAAAATCCTAAAGAAATTGAGATACTTTTCAAGGAATTAATGATCGGCGTTACTAACTTCTTTCGCGATCCTGCCACATGGGAAAAATTGAAAGAGACGGTTATACCTGATATTATTTCCAATATGCAGCCCGGCTCAATATTAAGGGCCTGGGTACCTGGGTGTTCAACAGGTGAAGAGGCATATTCCCTGGCGATAGTGTTTAAAGAAGTACTTGAAAAAATTAATTCGCACGGGGGTTTTTCTCTTCAGATTTTTGCTACCGATCTCGACCATGACGCAATTGAAATAGCCAGGAAAGGTATATTCCCTGCAAATATTGCCGCTGATGTATCACAGGATCGTCTTAATCGCTTTTTCCTGACTACCGAAGAAGGTTATTTCATCAACACTGAAATACGGGAAACGGTCGTGTTTGCGCAACACAACCTAATAATGCATCCTCCTTTTACGAAGATAGATATAATTTCGTGTCGTAATCTGCTTATTTACCTGGAACCTGAGCTTCAAAAAAAATTGCTCAGGTTATTCTACTATAGTATGACCCCTAATGGTATTATGCTTTTAGGTAGTTCCGAAACGCTTCAAACACAAAGTCACTTTTTTACATCTCTGGATGTCAAAATGAAAATTTTCAAACGGGCTGCCACTTCCCTGGCTCCTGAAATATTCGATTTTCCAACTGCATTTTCACAAACCAAACCTGTTACTCTTGAAAAACAAACACCTTCAAGATCTATCGTAAATATCCAGACACTCGCAGACCAGTTGATGCTGCAGAATTTTTCACCTGCAGGTGTGCTTGTAAACGAGCATGGAGATATCATTTACATCAGCGGACATACCGGAAAATACCTGGAACCCGCAGTCGGCAAAGCGAATATGAATGTTTTCGCCATGTTACGCGAAGGTTTGCGCAACGAATTTCATATTGCCTTCCGCAAAGCCATCATGAAAAAAGAAACCGTATTTTTACGAAATGTCAAAGTTGGCACAAATGATGGGGCGCAAACTTTAAATGTCAGTATTCAATGGATCGAAAAACCGGAGCCTTTAAACGGAATGGTTATGATCATCTTTACCGATATTCCTGAAACTCCGGAAAGCAAAAAGCAGTCCGTAAAAGAAAAGAGAATCAAACACAGCCTTAGGCAATCGGAACTTGAGCAAGAGCTGAAGTATAGCCGTGAAAAGATGCAGGACACTCTCGAAGAAATGCAGACTTCACAGGAAGAACTGAAATCCACAAATGAGGAATTACAATCAACAAACGAGGAATTGCAATCTACCAATGAAGAACTTACAAGTTCAAAAGAAGAAATGCAAAGCCTGAACGAAGAACTTCAAACCTTGAATGCTGAATTGCAGTCTAAAGTGGATGATTTTACCAGGGTGAACAATGATATGAAAAACCTGCTCAACAGCACTGATATCGCCACCTTGTTCCTGGATAAAGAATTGCATATCCGGCGTTATACAATTCAGTCGACCAAAATCTTTAAACTGATAAAAAGCGATATTGGCCGGCCATTTACCGACCTGGTCTCGGACCTTATATACCCTGAATTGGCAGCTGATGCACTTGAAGTTTTGAGAAGCCTCGTATTCATACAAAAACCTGTTCCCACAAAAGACGGACGATGGTTCTCTGTTCGGATTATGCCTTACCGGACCGTTGATGACAGAATAGACGGACTGGTCATCACCTTTATCAATATCTCTGATCTTAAGAAGATAGAATTAAAATTGCATGAAACAGAGCAGATGAATAGTTTGCTTGTAAATTCATCTTCCGATATTCTGATTAAATTATCAGCAAACGGAAATATATCTGAATTTAATCCCGAAGCTGAAAACTTTTTTGGCAAAAAACGTGAAGATGTTATAAACCACAATTTTATTCAGACAGTTATTCCGGAGAAATTGCGAAAAAAGACTGAAAACAGTTTGAAAAAGCTTCAGAACAAATTGTTGGACGGCAAATTTAACATTCAGGTATTAGCTGACGATGGTAATTTGCACATTGTTAAATGTTCAGTAAATGTACTTCTGAACAACATGAAAATGGCTGCAGGAATGATTTTATCAATTAAAAAATAATCATACTATGAATAAAGAAAAAAGGAATCTTACGGATGACCAGATGCTTAGGAGAAAAGCTGAAGAACTGCTAAGGAAGAATCAATCTATAATTGCTAAACCGGTCATTGAAACTGACGCGTTAAAGTTACTTCATGAACTGCAGGTACATCAGATTGAATTGGAAATGCAGAACGAGGAGTTGCGACAGGCAAATGAGACAGCAGAAAATGCGCTTAAAAAGTATACGATGTTATACGATTTTTCTCCGATGGGTTATTTCACACTGGATAGTGATGGCAGTATCTGCGACCTGAACTTCACCGGTGCCGAAATACTTCGCGAAAAACGCTTTAGCCTGGTAAACGCGAACTTTAAGCTATTTGTTTCCGAAAAATCGCAACCCGTATTCAATAAATTCTTCATTAAAGTATTCTCCAGTAAAACAAAAGAATCCTGCGAAGTGATGCTTGGTTATGATCATAATCCTCTAAGCACTGTGTATATGGAAGGTATAGTTACCGGGGAAAACCGGCAGTGCCTTTTATCGGTAGTTGATATTTCAGGATTTAAAAAATAAAACATCGCTTTTCTGCCATTTAATTCAACAAAAGAGGATTATGATGTTCAGCGAAAGCATAAAATGAGGATGAAAAGCTCATGAGAAGTCACTGATCATCATTCTGATAAAAAATTCAATCTACCTAAAATAAAGGGATATGCAAGAATTCAAATTATTCACTGCCATGCAGCTTGGAGCTGTCGAGGTAAAAAATCGCATTGTTATGGCGCCAATGACAAGATGCAGGGCCATAGGGAATTTGCCGAATGAATTGATGGCAGAATATTACAGACAACGGTCAGGTGCAGGATTGATCGTAACAGAAGGCACTTCTCCATCTCCCAATGGGTTGGGTTACGCCAGGATACCCGGGATCTATAGTACAAAACAGGTCGAAGGCTGGAAAAAGACAACTTCAGCTGTGCACGGATCCGGCGGAAAAATATTTGTTCAGCTTATGCATACGGGAAGAATAAGTCACCGCCTGAACATGCCTGCGGGGGCTAAGATAATTGCACCTTCGGCTGTGAAGGCTGCCGGACAAATGTGGACTGATTCGCAGCAGCTGCAGGATTTTCCTGTTCCAAAAGAGATGTCTCCGGAGGATCTTGTGCAAACAAAGGCACAATTTGTGGCAGCTGCCAAAAATGCATTGGAGGCTGGGTTTGACGGTGTGGAACTGCATGGGGCCAATGGTTACCTTCTCGAGCAATTTCTTTCGCCATTCAGCAATATCCGCGAAGACAATTATGGCGGCAGTATTGAGAACCGTTGCAGGTTTGTCATTGAAGTAGTATCAGCTGTTGCAGAAACAATCGGGAGCAGAAAAACCGCGATCCGCATATCGCCATACGGAGTGGCCAGTGATATGCCTCATTATCCCGAAATCGAGGCTACTTATAATTATCTTTCCGATCAAATGCATAAACTTGGAATTGCGTATATCCATATTGCTGATCATTCTGCTATGGGAGCCCCCGAGGTCCCGTTAAAAATCAAGAATCTCATCCGTAGTAATTTTAAAAACACTATTATTCTGTCAGGGGGCTATGACAAGGAAAGAGCTGAGAAAGATATTCAAAGCGGCCTTGGCGACCTCGTAGCATTCGGGCGTCCGTTCATAAACAATCCTGATCTGGTTGAGAGGTTTAAAAACAACCGGGCCTTATCATCTTTGCTTCTTATGGATTTATTTTATACTGCCGATGAAAAGGGATATACCGATTATCCGGTTTACCAACCCTGACAGAACAACGTATAAATAATGGATCGGGACTCTCAACATTTTTGGAGTATTCCTTCTCCTGAACTGCTAAGCAATCTTCAGGCGACAACCGTTGGTTTAACAAGCAGGGAGGCTCAAACCAGGCTTGCAAGCTATGGTGCGAATCTTCTGAAACCCCAAAAACGCTCGGGTGCATTCATCCTCCTTATCGGCCAGTTTAAAAGCCCGATAATTCTGATTCTTTTACTTGCAACCGGCTTATCGTTATTCCTGCATAATATTGTTGATGCTTCAATAATTTTGACTATCGTTATTGTAAGCGGACTCCTTGGGTTCTGGCAGGAACACAGCGCATCCGATGCAGTTAAAAAACTGCTTGCAATAGTTCAAATCAAAGCAGCGGTACTTCGTGATGGGAAACAACAGGAAATTCCTGTTGAAGAGATAGTACCAGGTGATATTGTTGTACTGAATGCCGGGGATGTGGTGCCTGGTGACAGCCTCCTGCTCGAATCCAGGGATGTATTTGTTGATGAAGCCATGCTAACCGGCGAGACGTTCCCGGCTGAAAAAACCATGGGGGTATTACCTGCAGAAACTGCCCTCGCGAAGCGGACCAATTCTGTGTGGATGGGCACTCACATTGTAAGCGGAAATGCGAAGGCATTGGTCATATTTACAGGAAAAGGCACAGAGTTTGGGAAGGTCTCCGAGCGGTTAAAACTCAAAGCACCGGAAACCGATTTTGAACATGGGATACGACGATTCGGTTATTTTCTTGGAGAAGTCACCCTGGTATTGGTAGTCATTATTTTTGGCATCAACGTTTTTTTGCACCGGCCTGTCCTGGAATCCTTTCTGTTCTCCCTGGCGCTGGCGGTGGGACTGACTCCTCAGCTATTGCCTGCTATCATAAGCATCAACCTTGCACATGGTGCCAAAAAAATGGCTAAGAACAAAGTGATCGTTAAGCGGCTTTCTTCCATTGAAAATTTCGGCAGCATGAATATTTTATGTTGCGATAAAACCGGCACGCTGACCGAGGGGAAAGTACTCGTAGAATCTGCAAACGATGTGAATGGAATTGCAAGTGAAAAAGTTTTTTTATTCGCCTATCTTAATGCGTTTTATGAAACCGGCTTTACAAACCCTATTGATGAAGCAATCCTTAACCACAGTAAGCCCGACCTCACAGGATATGCAAAACAGGATGAGATCCCCTACGATTTTCTGCGGAAACGACTGAGTGTCGCCGTTACACATGGCGATGCACATCTGATGGTTACGAAAGGAGCATTGAGTAATATTCTCGCAGTATGTTCAACTGCTGAAACAAAGGAAGGAAATACTGTTGAAATCGGGTCGGTGCAGGACCAGATCCAGAAACACTTTGAGGCCTTCAGCAACCTTGGCTTTCGTACATTAGGCATCGCTTACAAAACATTGACTACTGGATCTCTCATTGGTATAAAAGATGAAGCGAATATGACGTTTTCAGGCTTTCTTACCCTTTTCGATCCGCCAAAAGCAAGCATCCTTGACACCATAAACAGTCTTAAGAAACTGGGCGTTTCACTTAAAATTATTACCGGGGATAACCGTCTTGTTGCTGCCAGCCTGAGTAAAAAGATGGGACTGCCCGATAATAAGATCATCACCGGCCCTGAACTTCGCGAAATGAGCGATGCTGCCCTGCTACGTCGTGTAGGAAGTGTGGATGTTTTCGCCGAGACAGAACCCAATCAGAAAGAACGTATCATCATTGCCATGCGAAAAGCGGGTAATGTTGTGGGATACATGGGAGATGGCATCAACGATGCTTCGGCGCTTCATGCTGCCGATGTCGGTATTTCGGTGGATACTGCAGCGGATGTTGCGAAGGACGCTGCTGACATCGTATTGCTTGAGAAGGATCTGGGGGTTCTGGTCGAAGGTGTGAAAGAAGGGCGGATGACATTTGCGAATACCTTAAAGTATGTTTTTATGGCTACCAGCGCCAACTTTGGGAATATGTTCAGCATGGCAGGAGTCTCTCTGTTTATTCCATTTCTTCCGCTGCTGCCCAAGCAGATCCTGCTTACCAACCTGCTTACCGACTTCCCTGAAATGACTATTGCCACGGACCATGTCGATGATGAAATGGTTGATCACCCCAGGCGCTGGGATATCAAGGCTATTCGAAAGTTTATGATCACCTTCGGACTGGTAAGTTCAGTGTTCGATTATTTGACTTTTGGCCTGTTGCTACTCGTCCTTCGCGCCAGTGAAGCCCAGTTCAGGACCGGATGGTTCCTCGAATCGGTTATTTCAGCATCCATGATCGTGCTTGTAATCCGAAGCAGGAAGCCGTTTTTCAGGAGCAAACCGGGGAAATATCTTCTTATTGCAACCTTGTCAATTACCATCATAACTCTAATATTTCCATTTACACCACTGGGTTTGTTGTTTGGATTTACCCCTCTGAGATTTGTAACCTACCTGCTTTTACTGGTGATTGTGATTATGTATATTATCGCTGCAGAGGTTGCCAAAACAATCTTTTACCGACGGGTTAAATTTTGAAACAAATGCGTGAATGATGTAACACTTTTTAGAAAAAGTGTAACAGTTCCTGGAATAATTGATCGCAACTTTGTAATACAGGTCTGAATTGGGCCATTATGGCTCATATGCCTCTACTACAATAAATTACAACAGGGCCTTATTGCTAAAACGCTGCCGATGCCAGCCTCAATAAAAAAAAGGATTAAAATCCTGCACCTCGTGTCTTCATTAAAGGATACTGACAGGATACATTCTATAATCGAAAAAGGAGAGATTGAACATAATTATTTTCTTGCAGAAAACGAAAATGGTTTCCTGGATGTCATGGAAAAGGAAAATATTGACATCATAATATCTGATTATAGTTTGCATCATTACGATGGCAATGAAGCATTAAAAGTTGCAAAGGAAAAATATCCCTTTACTCCATTCATATTCCTTTCAGGAGTTATGGGTGAAGATGCGGCGATTAACGCCATGTTAAATGGAGCTACGGATTACGTGCTTAAAAACAAACCTGAGCGGTTACTTCCTGCTATCAGGAGGGCAATGTATGAGTCAGAACTTGAAAATAAAGAACGACAGGCGGAACAAGCCCTTGCAATTTCGGAAACGCGCTATCGACGGCTTTTTGAATCGGCTAAAGACGGGATCCTTATCCTCGATGCTGAAAACGGAATGATCATGGATGTGAATCCATTTTTAATTGAGCTGCTGGGCTATTCAAAAACAGAATTCATTGAAAAAGCAATCTGGGAGATCGGGTTCTTTAAAAATATTGTCGCTAACAAGGATAAATTTTCGGAATTACAGGCAAAGGAATATATCAGGTATGAAAATTTGCCGCTTGAAACGGCTGACGGGAGAAAGATCAGTGTCGAGTTTGTAAGCAATGTGTATTTAGTGGATAATCATAAGGTCATCCAGTGCAATATCAGGGATATTACAATGCGAAAACGTGCAGAGGAAGATCTCATTATTGCCAAAAATCATGCTGAAGAAAGCGATCGTTTAAAATCAGCTTTTCTTGCCAATATGAGCCACGAAATCCGCACTCCAATGAATGGCATCCTTGGTTTTGCAGAACTGCTCAAAGAGCCTAATCTAACAGGTGAAGAGCAGCAACAGTATATCCGCATCATCGAGAAAAGCGGAGCCCGTATGCTGAATATCATCAACGATATTATCACTATCTCAAAAGTAGAATCAGGAAACATCGAAACGATCATTTCTGAAACGAATGTAAACGAACAGATCGAATTCATATATAATTTCTTCAGGCCGGAAACTGAACAAAAAGACTTACAATTCTGTTATACAAATGCTCTGCCCGCAGAAGAGGCTGTCATTCAGACTGACCGTGAAAAACTATATGCAATTCTTACCAATCTTGTGAAGAACGCCATCAAATATACACAGGCAGGTTCTGTTGAATTTGGTTATGTGACAAAGGACAACTTCCTTGAATTCTATGTAAAAGATACCGGAGAGGGAATCTGCCAAGGACAGAATGAAATTATTTTTCAACGGTTCCGTCAAGGGAGTGATCTGACCAACCGGTATAATGAAGGTTCAGGATTGGGGTTATCTATTTCGAAAGCTTATGTGGAAATGATCGGGGGTAAAATCTGGGTTGAAAGCCAGTCAGGAAAAGGTTCTGTTTTTTATTTCAGCATTCCTTACAGCCATCAGCCGAAAAAACACACTGTAGGACAAGATGTTTCGACCAGCGATGAAAATAATCAAATTAACAACCTGAAAATATTAATTGCAGAAGATGATGAAACATCTGAGTTGTTTTTAAAGACTTTAATAAAAAAAATCAGCTCCGAAGTCTACTATGTAAAAACCGGGGATGAAGCCATTGAGGCTTGCCGCCTCTATCCCGACATGGATCTGGTTCTGATGGATATCAGAATGCCCGGTTTAAACGGATATGAAGCCACCCGTCAAATCAGGCAGTTTAACAAGCAGGTAATCATCATTGCACAAACAGCCTATGGACTTTCAGGGGAAAGGGAAAAGGCAATGCAGGCAGGGTGTAATGATTATATTTCAAAACCGATCAACAGAATTTTATTACTGGATTTGATCGAAAAGCATTTCAATTAATTTCCGCTCTGATTTCCTTAGTTTTAATGAATGCGTGAATGATGTAACTTTTTTTCATAGTTATGTAATATTTTCATTTGCATCCGGTCATACCTTTAATCATTGTAATTAACGAGAGTATTCACATTAAAATTCAATGGTATGGCAAGATTATTATTGATCATCGGCCTGATACTGGTAGTCCTTTGGCTGCTGGGATTTTTCGCGTTTCATCTTACAACACCCATTCTACATGCATTAATTATAGTTGGTGTTATTTTGATCATCCTCGATCTTCTTAACAGCCGCCGGAATTGGTGGTGATTATATTCAACCAATAAAACAGTTAAAAATGAAAATCGTGATAAATAATCACCGGAAGATCTTTGCAATCCAGGAAGAATTCAGCAGCATGTTTCCGGAACTGAAAATTGTATTCCATGCAAAGCCCAGCAGTCAGGGAGGAATTCCTTCCCCGAAGATCGTAATGCATAGCAGCAGGACATTGCAGGACTGCAGGTCGATTAGCAGGGAGGGAACCATTGAGATACTTCCGACCATGAATATTTCAGATCTGAAAAGGAACTTGCAGGATGTTTTTGGATTATCGGCTGAGATTTGCCTGAAACCTGAAAACGGTGAAAAGGAAAAACCTTTAAGCGGCAAATTAACATTGGAAGAGTCAAATAAGCATTCCGGGGTGCATTTTGATGCTTAAACGAATTCTGTCAACCTGCATTCTGACCGTTTTACTTGTTGTATCAATGTATTTGTACGGTCAGGATGTGCCTAAGCAGGATCCTAAAAAGATCGCCCCTAATGATACAATAGAGCCTGGAAAAAGAACCAGGGAAGATCAGATCAAAAATATCAAAGAAGTCAAAGTTGAAAAACTATCAGATTCAGCCGGCAACGAGCCTTTAAAAAGCAAACTCGTTGATACCACAATGCAAAATAAGTACGGGGATCTGCTCGATGATGATAAAGAATACAATAGAAGATATCCTCTTTGGATACCTGCAGCTGAAGTTGTGGGGACACTTGGCCTGACCTGGGCAGCCGACCGGTATATTTTAAATGCTGATTATGCACGTATCGGGTTCAGTACCTGGAAATACAATATCAATACAGGATGGGAATGGGATACCGATCGCTTCGGCGTAAATTTTATCGGTCATCCGTATTCAGGATCACTCTCCTTTAATGCGGGCCGTGCTAACGGATATAACTACTGGCAATCATTTTCATTTGCCTTAGGAGGAAGTCTGCTGTGGGAATATTTCGGGGAAAATACCCGGCCATCTTATAACGATATTATAAATACACCTGTTAACGGAGCATTTCTTGGAGAAGTTCTTTATCGTTTAAGTTCAAACATCCTCGATGATCGGACAAGAGGAGTCGAAAGGGTTTTTCGCGAGATTGCAGCCGGCTTGGTTGATCCCATGAGAGGATTCAACAGGCTTATCCAGGGAAAGGCTTTCAGGAGAACTAATAAGGAGGTTTACGAAAAAGAACCGCTTAATATTTCCTTATATGCCGGACTACGGATGATAAGTGATATACCTTATGATGTCTTTGGCAGCGGATCTTACAGTGGAATTGTGAACGCCCAGTTTGACTATGGAAATCCCTTTGAACTCAGGAAACGGAAACCGTTCGATTTTTTCAAACTTCGTGTAGATTTTAATTTTGGGGTGGGAAGAAAATATCTTGATAATATTCTGGGCTATGGAATTTTGTTGGGGACAAACAAGCAGGCCGGGAAAATGGCATTTCTGATAGGCGGATTTCAATATTATGACTATTGGGATAATATGGAGTTTGAGTTAGGAACTATTGGATTTGGCGGCGGTGTGATTTCGAAATTACCGGTAAGTAAAACCAGTAATCTCTATACAAGTATCCATATTGCCCTGGTGCCTTTTGCAGGCAACAGCACCAGATTTGGACCTGACACTTCGCAGTTCAGGGATTATAATTTTGGTGGAGGTTTTGAGACAAAGTTCGAAACCACGTTCAATCTTGGTAAGTACGCAACTGCAACTTTGAGATACTATTTTTACATGATTCACACCTATGTGGGAGCCCCGGGAAATAATTTCATCCAGATATTAAAACCAAGAGTTACAGTGCGCCTGTATAAGTATCTGAATATTGGCTGCGAATATTCCCTGTACTACAATGATCGGTATGTTACTGACTTCCCTGCCCAGCATGCAATACAGACAGATCAGAAGATATTTCTGCTGATTTATTTAGAAGACAGGCAGCGAAGAGGTTATTATAATTAGAGCAGATATCAGTCAAGGGAATAAATAAAAGTAACACCCGTTCCGGTGGTACTCACAGGCAGGATTTTTAATTTTTTAATATGATTGAACATGATCAATCTGCCTATGCCATAACCCAATGCTGAACCTACAAAAATATCCGAAAACCAGTGGTCATTCTGATAAACACGTGAAGCGGCAGTAAGACCTGCCAGGGTATAACAAAGAATCGGGACCCAGATGGTCTTGCTGTATGCTGTTGCAACCACTGTTGCAACAGCAAATATATTTGTAGAATGTCCCGACGGAAATGAGCTGTTAATGGTAAGGCTGAACGGGCCATCCCATATATACGGGTTTGGCGGATCATCCTGATAGGGACGATGACGCTGTGTTAGCTGCTTCATTAAATTGTCGGCGATGAAACCTATCAAATAAGCCTCCACCCCCTTTAAGGCGGTATATCGTGCTTTGTCATTTTTAATTATTGCACCAACTCCATAAAGAATTCCCAGTGCAGGCAGCGTATATAGGCCGCTTCCCAGACGTTCCAATCCGTATTTTGAGGCATAATCCATAAAAGCATTCTGATTCTTCTGGACAATTTTCTGAATCGCGGCATCCTGAGTAATTAATATACCTGTCACGAAAACCACGCCGGAGAATGCGATCCACTGGTACTTGTTCCACCGCACAGGAGAGTATACGATGTCTCTTGAATCGGTGAGATAAGACTTCAAATACGCTTTATCAGGAACCGTGGAAAGGGTCCTTTCAGCCCTTGGTATAGAACTAAGCGGTTTCGGGGCTAATGTATCGTCCTGGGCAAATGCGTTGAATTGCAGCAGAAAGAACAATATCAATAAAAGGCGATGATTCACTTTACAAAGGTGCATCACATGCTTCCTAAAAGTATTACACAATTTGAAAAAAGAATTACATCATTCACGCATCGGGTAAATTAATATGCCGGGGAATTGTGTTTTTTCTTTCTGAAGACGTCAAACCGCGTTCCGCCCCAAAGCCGGAATTGAGCCTGGGTATATGTGGATAATGCATTACTGAGCTGATCCGGAACTTCATTGAACCCTGTTTGAACTGAAGCCCCGAGAAACCATTTATCTGAATTATATCCAAAAGCAACCCGGCAGCTTAGCTGAAAGGCAAATTCAAAATTGTAATATTCGCTTCGTTCATTACTGAAGGAAGCAAACTGGGCTGCAACCCCGGGAAAGACTGCAGCTGTGAGATAAATATTTTTCAGGAACACAAGTGTATAAACATATCCGGGCGATAGTCCGAGTGAATAAAATTCTCCTCTCGTAATAAGATTTGAAGCAGGAATATTATATCCGTTAACAATTTCGGCAGGAATGATTCCCTGATCGGACGATATCACATAATAAAGAAATACAGGCCTGACTACAAGACTGCCTGCGCTCTTTTTCTGACGTTCATTCTGGATAAACGCTGCACGGATTGAAAACCGTTTGGCATTATAAATCCAATACCCGGAGAACCCAAGTGAAAATGTCCGCATGTCTGGAAGAATATAATGTGATCCATCAGGCTTTTCCGGTGAAACTATATAAAACCCTTTATAATCCTGAAGAAACAATTCCGCTGCAAGAAACCTGCCAAATGCGTTAACCCTGAGGTCAAGTGTTGTTGTTTTTCCATAAGCAATCCGGTCGGTATTGTATAAAGGATTATCTATTGATAACCCCAGACCAAACCACTTCCAGAACCCTGCTATCCCCACCCTGACATTGGTATTGGGACGGTAAACGATATTGGATGTCTGGTTGATGGCGGGATTGATGAGAAGGGAGGCATTTTGAAAAAGCAAAAACAAGCGTGCTGTCAACAGATTGGTATAATCTGCAATACGCGAACTGTCAATGGTTTCAGGAGGTGTAGCCATTTCTTCTGCATTCACCTGTGCGATACAACGTTTCCCTGTAGAAAGCAGGACCATTAATAATATGGTCTTTATCCAGGTCTTTGGTGACATACATGTTTAATAATGAACGGCATCCCTGCTTACGGTGATCTATGGTTTGGCGACGGCACTCACGTTTTTGATTCGTCTTTTGTTGTGCGGATCAGGCCGAAGTTGTTTATATATGGATGTTCGTCAGATAACTGAACAGCCCAAATATTTTGAGAAGCCAAAGGACTACCACAACCACAACCACGACATTCAGGATGGTTTTGATTTTATGATCCATGGGGATATAGGTGTTGACAAGCCATAGCAGAACACCTGCAACAATTAATACGATTATTATTGTGAATAGCGGCATATAAAATGTTTTTGAATTATTTAATAAAGGTAGCCTGCATCATCCCCTGAAGTGTTACATAACTTGATAAATAAGTTACATCATTCACATATTCCGGAAAATTAAAGGTTATTGTTTAATAATCCGGCCGTCTTCCATTTCGATGATACGATGTGTATTTCTTGCAAAAGACTCGTCATGAGTAACAACCAATAAAGTCTGCTGATGCTCTTCGGCCAGTTGTTTGAAAATATCGAAAACAATCAGGCTGTTCTTTTTATCAAGGTTCCCGGTTGGTTCATCACACATGATAATACTTGGGTCATTGATCAAAGCACGGGCAATGGCTACACGTTGCTTTTCTCCACCCGACAATTGATTGGCTTTCTTGTTTTCCAGAGTCTGGATATCCAATTTTTTCAGCCTATCGATAGCGTGCAGCTTAACCTCTTTTTCAGGGAACCTCCCCAGCTTCAAACCGGGCAGCATAACGTTTTCCAAAACAGTAAACTCGCTTAACAGATAATGGAATTGAAACACAAATCCGATTTTTTCATTACGCACCCTGGCCAGTTGCCTGTCACTTTTACCACGCATGTTCTCCTGCCCAATCATGAGTTCGCCTTCATATTCAGTATCCAGGGTCGACAGGATGTACAGCAAGGTAGATTTTCCACATCCTGATTTCCCGGTGACCGCGACAAACTCCCCGGTACAGATAGAGAAAGTAATATCCTTTAAAACCTGAACACTTATAGGGTCGTGAAACTTTTTACCAATATGACTGGCCTGAAGGACTACGGCTTCGCTCATGTTATTTGCCTCTGATGATTATGACCGGGTCTATCCTGCTGGCTTTTCTCGCAGGAGCCCATCCTGCCAGATAAGTCGTTACAAGTGAGAAGGAAGAACCAATAAAGTAGAAAACCGGATTATAACTGACCGGGTATGTTTTAACAGATGGAAGCGATGCCGTGATGAATGGGATCTGATCAATCACCAATGAAAGAAGGAACCCGAAAAGAAGCCCCAGAATACCACCGAAAAAGCCAATACTCAGTGCAATTACTAAAAAGATATAGTTCACATCCGAGCCAGAGAATCCTGTAGCTTTAAGAATAGCAATTGAATCCATTTTTTCATAAATCATCATATTTAAAATATTGTAAATGCCGAATCCGGCAACAATCAACAAAGTAATTCCGACCAGATAGGAAATCAGGGTTCTCACATAGGAGCCGGTTTCAAATTGTGCATTGGCAGTTTGAATATCTTCGGCATCAGTCTGAAAGAGCTGAGAATATTCTTTAGCTATTTGTGGTGCCTGATTCATATCGGTCAGCTTAATTTGAATATCGGTAACATAATTGCTTGGCTTCCCCAGGATTTTTTGTGCTGTGCTTACCGAAGTATAGCTCTGGACCTTATCCAGTTCCTGTATGCCAGACCGGAAGAAACCTACTACTTTTAAAGGGAACCTTTCCTGTGTAACAGTAGTCACTTGCAGAACATCTCCTAAGCCGGCCATCAGTTTCTCGGCCAATCCACTTCCCAGTATGATACTGTTGGGAATATTCTTTATGTCAAGCGGGTTACCTGCAATTATATAATCGTTAAAATGAAACAACTTGCTTTCAGCCTGCACATCTATTCCAAAGATAATCCCTGTGATTTCAATTGCTCCGTCGTTAAAAAAAACCGGGGCGGTAATCTTTGGCGCAATGCCTGTCACTCTTTTATCTGTTTTAAGGGCCTGCATAATAGCCCCGCTATTATATATTTCCTGCCGGTTGCTGCCTGATTTTACAGACCTTATAAAATTATAGCTGGTTTTAAACTCCTGTGATGCATTGATGGGCTGATGTATATTGGGTTTTATTTCATTAAATAACCTGACGTGTGCCGTACGGTTCAACATCAGTCCATCCAGCAAATTATTAAGTCCTGACATGAAACTCAGTAATGCAATGAACATGGTAATGCTGAATGTAACCCCAATAGCTGCTACCAGCGTTTGTTTCCAGCGTGCCAGAAGTAACGACCTGGCAATCCTCAGGATCAACTGAATGTTCATTGAACAGGCTTGTTTATGAAGTCATGTGCAGTCAATCCACTCAGTATCTCCACTTTCTGATAGTCCTTAAGGCCAATTGTCACTTTTCTCATCTTGCCATTGCTCATCTTCACCATGGAATCTCCAATAAGATAGCTCCTTGGAATCGTCAATGCTTTTTCTTTAGAACGGATAAGGATATTCGCTTCTATTGACAGGTTCGGGTAGAGTACCCGGGGTTTGGTAACAAAAACAGCTTTTACTGTAAATGACCTGGACTGCTCATTCATCAAAGGTTCAATATTTTGCAGGACTGCCTCAAATACTTCGCCCTTGTAACTATCCATTGTATAGAGAACCTTCTGGCCTTGCCGGATGCGGGCAATATCATACTCATCAACTTTCATTTCAATTAAAAATTCAGTTGCATCTCCCACTATGGCCAGGGGCTTCAGAGTATTTGCAAATTCCCCTTTTTCTATTAAAATCTTATAAACTTTTCCGGTTGCTTCAGCCTTGATAAGGTAATCCCCGGCTAGTGCAGTACTTATCTTCAGGTTTGTTTTTGACTGGTTTGATGCGAATTCAAGCTGTCTTTTCAGATCACGGTACCGAAGGCGTGCCACTTCAGAATTGGCGACTGAATTTTTATATTCAAGTTGCTTTTGTTCAAACTCAATCCGGCTGCCTATACCCTGGGACCACAGATTGCGCTGCCTCACTAAAAGAAGTGAATCGTCCTTCATTTTACTCAATGCAACACTTATTGCAACTTTTGCCTCGCTTAGTTTGTCGTTATTGGCAAACATATCGGTATTGTCAGCGGCCAGCTGTGCATTATAAGTATTAAGTTTTGAAGGCTCATTCAGCACTTTCATCAGGGGCTTGCCTTGACTTACAGTATCCCCTTCATTCACCAGGATCTCCTGAATCAATCCATTAACAGTGGAAAAAACCTGATATTGGTTTTTACTTTTTATGATTCCTGATGCATAGACCGACTCCGAAATAGTTTCAACTTTGGGGTTGATCCTATCGATACCACGTTTACACGATATTGCCAGTAAAATGGATAGAAGACATACATTCAGATAAATATGATCAGTTTTAACAATCCTCATAATTTCAGAATAAGTTCTTGCACTATAAATATTCCGGGGTTCTTAAATATAACGCAGATCAAATCAGAATAAATTCCGGATAGACACAGGTTCTGTTATCATTGTCAACTAAAACTTAGTCATTGCAAAGTTGTACACTATAAAAGGATTGTGAGTTACACAATTCCTGTTATGAGTTACATCATTCACACATTTTCAAATACAAAAGGGGCTGTCTCAAAAACTCGAGACAGCCCCTTTTTATTGGCAGAGAAATTATTATTTGTTCACCAGTATTTTCCTGATGACTTTGCTTTCATTGTTTGTAAAGACTACAGTATAAATACCTGAGGCAGCAGAACGAATATCGATTTGTTGTTCGGTTGTTCCGTTGACCAGGATGTCTTTCTTATTGTAGATCATCACACCTAATTGATTGTATATGTTGATATTGAATGAAGTAGCTTGTGGGTAAGTCAATGAAACAGTGAAACGACCGTCGTTCGGAACAGGATAGATTTCATATTTCGAAATAGTAGTTTCACCAATTCCTACTCCCTGTATATAAAGATGATTGGACTCACTGGAAGAACAGTTGAGCAGGGTGACTATAGTCCAGTAGAATCCAGGATCAGAAGCAGGAACAGTATAAGTCTGTGCAACTGCATCGGCTATAATGTTTCCGTCATGATACCACTGATTACCATCCGGAGCATTGCTGCTAAGGACATATCCGTCGGCAGTAATGGTCGGGGTAGCCGGAAGAGGATAGACCGTAACGTTAAATGCAGGGGAAGCGGAACCATCTCCGCATAGATTATTTCCATTAACTGTGATTGGTCCCGAAAAGGAATTGGCAGCAAAGTCAACCGTGATGGAATTCGATCCGAACCCGGAAACCAAAGTTGTGCCTGCCGGTAAGCTCCAAACATAGGAATCTGCATTGGTGATGGTTCCCACAGAATAAGTAACACCCATATCCCCCTGGCAAACGGTGGCGGTTCCAGTAATGATTCCGGCAGGATCAGGAGGTGTGGTAACAGTCACATTGAATGTAGTTGGCGTTTCTGCCTGACAAGCAAATAAGTTGTTATAGTTAAGGGTTACAGACTGCGGGCCTTCTTTATTCCATACTACCTGGAGCTGGCTGGTGCCTTGTCCCCAGGTAATTGTACCTCCCGAAGAAACTGTCCAGGCATAACCATTTTGGTTAGCTTCAGTGTTATAGTTATAAAAACCGGAATTAACACACAGATTATTTTCACCGGTTATAGTCGGAACCGGACGTGGATTAGCCGTTACAACAACACTATGAGTATTGGCACATCCCGTGGCCGTAATAGTTTCTATTACCGTATAAGTGGTTGTTACCAGTGGGGTGGCTGTTGGATTAGCAATTGTTGACGTAAATCCGGCAGGAACTGAGGTCCAGCTGTATGTGCTTCCTATTACGGTTGATGCGCCAAGAGTGGTGCTTGTATTTATACAAATCCCCCGGTTAGTTCCTGCTACTGCAGCCGGTAACGGATTGACTGTTAAAGTAGCATTTCTTGAGGTAATACTTGGTATAGTTCCTGTTATAATAACATTATAGTTTGATGCGGCATCGGAGATACCCACAGGATTAATTGTAAGTGTGGGAGAAGTTGCACCTGAAATATTTCCTCCATTGGTCAGGTTGTTAGCTCCTTTTCTCCATTGGTATGTAAGACCTGTACCTGCTGCAGTTACTGAAAAACTTACAGAACTTCCCTCACATGCCGTTTGGTCATCCGGTCCTGAAGAAATAATTGAAGGTATGCCGGCAGTAATTCCACAGGTTGTTAAAGCACCATTGGTTGAAAACACTCTGCCATCAATTTTGGCTCCCGGGAGCATCTGGATTGCATCATGAGCGATAATTGCTCCTTTGAATTTCGAATTGTCACCAATACTCACTGCCCCGGTAACAAACCAATATACGTTTTTTGCCTGCGTTCCGTTCATCAATACCACATTAGCACCAACACTTGAAGCAAAGGCACCATATGTCTTGATAACAAATACAGCATCGACGTTTCCCATTGCATTCAGGTAAACCGTATCTGTAAAAGATACAGCTGCGTTCATTGTGTAACTATGAGGTGTGAGAACCAGGTTGTGGCCAAATTCTGCAGGATCCAACAAATTAATATCATAAGGCAGATTGAGAAGATAATCATAGACAAGCAGCAAATCAGCTGCGGCAGCTTGAGTAGAGGGATCATTGAAGTGAATGGTTCCGGTAATGGAATCAGGATTGAACCCTGTAGGAGGAACTGTATTCCCTCCAACATCACCAATAATACGCGATGAACCGCAATCACTTGCAGCCCCAACAGAAGCGAACACTTCATAACTTGCCAACCCTACAAATACAGGAGCTGTGGGACCGATAAGAACAGGGCTTCCACAACCGATTGGGGTATATGCCAAAAATCCTAAAGCACCGTTGGAAACAGTAATAGCCCCGTTAACAGTAAGTGCTCTTCCTTCAAGTGTGTCCTGAGCGGCCATAGAAATTGCACCGTGGGCAATTATGTTTCCTCTAATGGTAGCTCCGGCTCCAATATTCACAGCACCGCTGACCTGCCAGAACACATTGCATGCTTGTGCCCCGTTAATCAAACGGATCTTCGAGTTTGGGTCTGCGGTAAATGCATAGGCAACTGCCGATGGCGTTTTAAAAACAAATACAGCACTGGGGTTTCCCTGAGCATTCAAAGTAAGGCTTAAGCTTAGTGATGTTGCTCCCGGCATCAGGTATGTACCTGGCCTGATGGTGGTTCCATTTCCAATCACCGATCCTAAGGTGGAGTCCGTTGCTAAAGCACTCAATGAATTATAAGCAAATAATAAATCTGATGCACAAAGTAAACTTGCGCCATCACCATCATGCATAACACCGTTCACGTTTCCGAAATTAGTGCTGGAGCCGCTGTTAGTGCCTACATTGCCTGTGAGATGCGTAAGATACTTATAAGTACCTACGTTCGTCACCGCTCCGACAGAAGAGAAGAGAACGAAATTTGCAGCTGTTCCCAAAGGGGGAGCCTGTGCAAATTGCATTATTGGAGATAAGAGCATTGCGGCTGCGCTTAAAACCCTGAGTAGTTGTGTTTTCATTTTATTTTTCTTGTTTAAGTTGTGAATCAATTTTCATAATGATACAAAGGTCGCTACCTTCCTTACGGAAAGAGTTACACAACTTTAGGAAAATGTTATATGATTCACATATGGTCTGTCAAACGATACAAAAAAGGCGGCCTGAAAAGTAAATCAGGTCGCCTTTTTGTGTGAAGAAAGTATAATGGATCAAAAACTTACTTCTCAGGAACGATATCAATTATAACTGTACGGTTATAAAAGCGTTCCTCAGGAAATTTGTTTTCAAAGGGTGATAATTGTTCATCCTCACCAAATCCATATACCGAAAATTTAACATCGGTTCTGCCTGCCTTCGACAGGCCGTTTTCTAAAATGCCTTTAACATCGTATGCCCTGTCCAATGACAATTTAAGGTTATAAGCTTCATCTCCGATAATATCGGTATATCCGTGAATAATCACCATCCCTCCCTGAGGGATCTTTGGCATTACGACATCTGTAAGATATTTTTCATACATAGCGATGGCCTTAGATTCATTGAATTCATATATTATGCTGAATCTCATCACTTCCTGATCTTTAGGCGGGGTCCAAAGCACCATGTTTACGGTTGTATCCTTCTTCAGGATCATGCCATTTTTTGCCTGGCCTGTCATCGTTACTTTATAGTCGCCCTGGGGCCGTGAACCTAAAATGGATTTTCCGGGAATACTTACCCTCGACTGGGTGTACAGACCAAAATTTTGCACTATTCCTTTATCATCGGTAATTGCCAAAGTCCATGAAGCGAATGCTTCAGTTCCGCACTCAACATAGAAAGAAACATAGCTTTCAACCGGAGCTGTTTGGGTAGCAAAAATTTCCACCGGTTTTAACTGGGCATCCTCACCACTCTGGAATTCCATAAGTAAAGCCGGCGAAGCGCTCCAAATTGACACTCTGCGGTCTCCCTCACGAAGCAGATCAAGCTCTTTTGTCCCTCCAGGCTGTTCAGATGGGATCCTTGGTTTAACCCGGCCTTCGGTATTAATTCTCGAAGGATCAATTCCAAATACATCTACCAGGTATTTCCTGACCGATTCAGCCATCGCTTTTCCGTCATCAGGACCTTGCATTGAAGCTCCGGTGAGCCTGACTATTGCCGTAGGGTTTGCCACCATCCGGGTACCGAGTATATTGAGAATATTATAATAAACAACCATTTGGCGTTCAGAACGGCCCGGTATATTTTTAGGCGCGAACTTTTCCAACTGGTCTTCTTTGAAGTCTTTCACCTGATCTTTCGTGATCAACACATAACGATCGGGGATTTCGGTGGATCCTGAATTGAAAAATACGTAATTGCGAAGCGGGAATATTTCCCTGATCCTGATCTCGGCCGGAATGTTTTTTGGCGCATAAACAGAAAACCGGCACTGAGGGGCAACTAATACGACAGCTGCCGGAGCATATACGGTATCTTTCACTTTATGGCAACCACCAGTGTAAGCAAATTTATAGGTCAGGCCAATAGTTCCTGAACTATACATATCGTTGAAAACTTCTTTTGCTCCGCCACGAGTCATATCAAGAAGATCGGAATTTTGCAATCTCCAGGTAAATTCTACAGGGATCGAAAAATGTTTGTTAATGTTAAAATCAAACCCGATTCCGGCGACTAATTTGAGCCGCACGTCCATATTACCCATACCTCTGTTATTTCCGACATTCAGAGTGTCTCCTTTTTTGCCCAGGTAAGCAATATCTTTGTTTAGCATGATGTCCCTCTTCGTCCCCTGGGATTGATCCATTCCGAAACCAGCGATCAGGTATGAAGAGAAAAACCGTTCGGGTTTACAACCGAGGATCCAGTTTACCCAATTTACTGTAAGCTGGAAATCGCTTTCAAAAATAGTGGATTTAAAACTCTGAGAAATGTATTTGGGGGTGCCATTACCGCCTTCATAATCCCAGGTATATTTGCCATCGACACGGCTCTGGACCATACCGAAAGCCATCCGTGCCCTGACACCAATTACCCGTGTAAACTGCTTTGTGGCAATTACGCCGAAATTATAGCCAATACTGTTAGGATAGAGGTTGACCCATAAATTTTTAGACAGGTCTCCATTGAACTGCATCACACCGCCAAATACACCAACCGACCAATAACTATGGGAGGGGGCCGCTTTTGCTTTTACCACTCCGGTCTTTTCCTGGGTCATGGAAGCTAAAGGTATTAATGCCATAAGAACAACAAGCATTACCTTGGATAAATTTTTATAGAACTTTTTCATAATGTTGATTTTTCATGTGTTAATAATTTGTTTTTTATGGTCACATGGAATACCCTTATCATCATTCACGTTTTGAATGAGCATTGTTTTTATGGGTATTTCATGTTATTAAAATGTTTACAGAGTTTTATGTGGGTTTTTATCTTCTCCCGGATTTTGGGGCGGCTTAGTTTTAGGTGGTTGTGACGGCTGCTGTTTAGCTGGTTGCTGCTTGGCCGGCTGTGGATTATGCTGAGGCTGCTGTTGTGGCGGCGTCTGCTTAGCCGGCTGGCTTTGCTGAGGCGGCTTCTGTTGCGGTTGCTGCTTGGCCGGCTGGCTTTGCTGAGGCGGCTTCTGTTGAGGTTGCTGTTTGGCCGGCTGACTTTGCTGAGATTGCTTAACAGCTGGATTTCCTTTTTGCACTTGAGCTTCAGTGGTTCTCTGTCCGGAAGGTTTCAGCTTGTCCATACTCTCCACTTTGGATGGAGCTAGCTTATGGCCATCAGATACATTTTTTTGTACCTGCGGCCTGTAGATCTGAAGCTGGTTGTTGCTTACTTTTTGACCTGGTTTATTGCTTTCTTTAATCGCAACAGGTGTAAATGTTTTTCCAGCCCGTTTTTCCACATCCTTCCTATCAGGACCCGCGTTGTAAGTTCTGTTATGTGATTTATCTATATAGGTATTATTAATCACTGTGGAATTATTTATAATAGTGACATTATTTGAGGGTTTCATATAATAGTTATGGATATCCCTTCTTCCAAAATCCCTGTCATGCACAAAGGTCCATTGATTATAAGGTAAATTATAGCCGTTGCTGTAAGCTATGCTGATGCTGATCCCCGGTCCGATCGGGGCCCATCCGTAGTACCCTTCCGACCTTCTCCAAGTAACCCATCCCGGGCCCCATTCATTATCAGGAACCCACATGTATCCGTAACCAGGATCGTTGTACCAGCGGCCATAGTGAAAAGGCGCCCAGCCCCATGAATAATCAGATACCCATGTCCATCCCTCATTGGTAAATACCCAGTAGCCGTTAGTGCTGTAAGGAGTAAAACCGGGAGCAACATTGGGAACCCAAACATATCCGTACTCCGGGCTCAGGACCCAGGTACCATAAGGGCTTAAATTATCATAAAAAACCTGGAAGCTAACAGGGCCTCCCTGTGCAGAAGCCTGTTGGGGTATAATTGATGTACCAATACCAAGCATCAGAAAAAAAGAAAAAATCAGAATTTTTGTTTTCATAGGTCTTGCTTTACTGTGATATAATATTACGGTGCAAAGTTGCGACCTATAGGAAGGATAAGTATTACATAACTATTTATATAAGTTACATGATTCACGCATTTACAGGTGGGTAGAGAATATTAATGTCACCTGCCCGAACTAAGAAGACGCTTATTGTCCAATCTCCATGTGACACCTACACCCACTACATCGGGAGAAGTAGCCATGTTTAATGAGAGATATTTACTGCATGGGATCTTATGCAATGCAGGAACTACAATCCCGATGATTGCCCCCAGCCCAAACCCGACAGCAACATCTGAAGGAAAATGATCCAAAGATCTGATTCGTGCATAACCCATGAAAAGCGGCGGTACAGAGGCAGCCAGGTATAAAAGATATTTCCATGCTCCGATTTCGGGATGGTAGTCACAATATACCTTTACCATGAAAAAAGTACTGTAGGCGCAGGATGCCACATGACCGCTGTAGAATGAATTACGGTTACCGCTCTCTTTTTGGGTGCCTGCACCCAGTTGAGGATAGTAAACTGCCGGCCTGTAACGGTTCTGAAACCAGGGCCCGAGAGGACTGTAGTTGTAAAACGTAAATGTCACGGTATGACCTTCAACATACATAAACAGCAAACGGAGCCAATCCTTGCGGATTTTTTTATCTATAATCAGCAAGCTTGGCAAAAGGAAAATACCAATTTGTCCATAATCTGATACCTTCTTCCAAAGGTCCCTATTCGCAGTTGGTTGTTCCAGCGCCCACTTGTCAACTGTGTTCATTAAATTTTTCTGCTGATCCGTATTTGCGAATGCCAGTTCGTCATCGGAAAGAACAGCTTTGTTTTTCAAGCGGGGGATGGCAAAAAGATCTCCGGCCATCCCCACGGCGATTATAGCCCCTTCAACAAAATAGTTAATACGATAGACTTTTATTCTTATTGGTTTCACGATGGAGTCATGATTTTTTGCGACAGAGTCAGCTTTACTGCAAAAAGCATTACTGCACAAAATCACTCCAACCAATAAAAAGAATATTATTTTCATAAAATGAAATGTTGTTCATGTGAAAGCAGCGGCGCTCTCTAATTCAATACAGACAGATGTTTATGAATCTTTGCAATTAAATGCTCCCGTGTTATTGGTTTTGGAAGGTAATCATCGCATCCGGTACCAAGGATATACTCTCTTTCACCAACCATAGCAAAGGCAGTAGTAGCAATGACGGGAAGATCATTACGAAAGGATTTAATCATCTTTGTCGCTTCCACCCCATCCATTCTCGGCATTTTAATATCCATAAGCACTATGTCGATCTCCGGATGGATTTTACATTGTTCAACTGCTTCCAGCCCATTTATTGCAAAAAGGAGATGGATGCCCGTATACCTTAACACCGCTTTGAGAAATTGCACGTTCGACTCTTCATCTTCCGCGATAAGTATGGTCTTATCCTGCCAGTCAGGACGGGAATCAGCAGGGATTTGCAAATCCTTCCTGGAATTTTCTTTATCATGGATTGCAGGCACATAGGGAATATCGACAAAAAACGTACTTCCTGAGCCTGGTTCTGATTCCACCCTGATCATACCAGACATTAGGCGGATATAGGCGTTTGATATGGACAAACCAAGGCCTAATCCTCCATATCTCCTGGTCATTGTGATTTCAATCTGACGGAAACGGTCAAAAATCAGCTTTTTCTCCTCTTCACTTATACCAATTCCGGTATCCTTCACAGCAACGACGATGTTGCTGCCGACTCTGGAATATTCAATATTGATACTGCCCTTATCGGTAAATTTGATAGCATTATCGATCAGATTACTGAAAATCTGCTTCAGTTTTCCTAGATCTCCGCGAATGTAGGCATCATTATGTGGTATTTTTTTACTTAAACTCAGCTTCAGGTTCCGTATTTCTGCTTTGGGTTTAAATGAGGTTAACAGATCATCTATCATTTCTCCCAGATTGAATGTGCTGAGTTTTAAATCCGCCTGACCGGTTGATAATTCTGAGATCTCAACAGTATCGGCGATAATATGTAAAAGTTGCTGTGACTGGTTATTTATTATATCGATATATTCGTCGCGCTGGCATACAGGAAGTTCAGGATCCTTGAGAAAACTGGCAAAACCCAGGATCTGGTTCATCGGTGTTCGTATCTCATGTGAAAGATTATGCAGAAACGCCGTTTTCAGATTATCGCTTTCCACAGCTTTTTCACTGGCTTTTATTAATTCAGTTGAACGCTTTTCTTTCTCTGCGTTTTGAAAGAGGAGTTCTTTATTGGCAATCACCAGTTCAGCGGCCCGTTTTTCTTTCTCCTCGTTTTGAAAAAAGAGTTCTTTGTTGGCGATCACCAGTTCAGCGGCCCGTTTTTCCTTCTCCTCGTTTTGAAAAGCAAGTTCCTTATTAGCCATGAATAACTCATCTGCCCGCTTTTCTTTCTCCCTGTTTTGAAAAACAAGTTCTTTATTGGCAATGATTAACTCTTCTGCCCGTTTTACTTTCTCCTCGTTTTGGAAAAGAAGCTCGTTGTTGGCAGTGATCAATTCACTTGCCCGTTTTTCTTTCTCTTCATTTTGATAGGCAAGTTCCTTATTCGCAAGAAATAACTCGTCGGCCCTCTTTTCCTTCTCCCTGTTCTGAAAAGCAAGTTCTTTATTGGCAACGATCAATTCATCTGCCCGCTTTCCCTTCTCCTTATTTTGAAAGGCAAGCTGTTTATTGGCGATGATTAATTCGGCGGCCCTTTTTTCTTTTTCCTCATTTTGAAAGGCAAGTTCCTTGTTCGCAATGATCAGTTCGTCGGCCCGTTTTTCTTTCTCCCTGTTTTGAAAGAAAAGTTCCTTATTCGCAATGACTAATTCTGCTGCCCGTTTTTCTTTCTCATCGCTTTGAAAGTTAAGCTCTTTGTCAGCAATTATCAACTCAGCTGCTCTTTTTTCTTTCTCTTCATTTTGAAAGTCAAGCTCTTTTTTGGCAACGATTAATTCGGCCGCACTTTTTTCCTTCTTAACATTTTGAGCATCTATTATATCGATCTTTTCCTGGAGATTTATCTCTGCCTGTTTCCCCTTACTCTCAGTTTCACGTTCATGCAAAGCTCTTTTAATTGCCGGGACCAATTTCTCAAGTTTTGTTTTAAGCACATAATCAGTCGCCCCGTTTTTCATCGCGCTGATTGAATCATCTTCTCCGAGTGTACCTGAAACGAAAATGAAAGGGATGTGAGAAAAACTTTCTCTTGCAACCTTTAATGCTTCATTGCCATTATAATCGGGCAGGTTGTTGTCGGCAATGATCAGGTCGACATTTTCTGTTTTCAGGATATTGATAAAATCCTTTTTGTTATCGGTTAAAAAATAATCATGCCTGATTCCGCCACTGAGAATCATTGAATGTATTAACTCAGAATCTTTTAAAGAATCTTCCAGGTGCAGTATTTTTATTTTTTTTATCATGATTTTTTATAAGTGCTAATATCAGGCCATGTATTTCTGAATTGTCGCTATCAATTCCTCTTTTCTTATTGGTTTTGGCAGATAATCGTCGCATCCTGACTGAAGGAAAAATTCCCTTTCATCCGTCCTTGCAAAAGCTGTGGTAGCGATGATAGGCAAATCACCACGTAAGGATTTAAGGATTTTCGTTGCTTCCAGGCCATCCATCCGGGGCATTTTAATATCCATCAGGACTATCGTTATCTCCGGATGTTTTTTGCACTGCTCAACGGCCTCCAATCCATTTGTTGCAAATAGAAGATGGATACCTGTTGCACGTAACGCTACTTTAAGAAAATCTGCGTTCGACTTTTCATCTTCGGCAATCAGAAGCGTTTTACCCTTCCAGTCGGGCCGTGAAATATCATGGACATGCAAACCCTTTACGATAGGAGTAAAAGCATGGATTGCAGGCATATCAGGTATTTCCACAAAAAAAGTACTGCCTTCTCCCAGTTTCGATTCCACCCTGATCCTGCCGCCCATCATCCAGACATATGCATTTGAAATGGCCAGACCAAGTCCCATTCCGCCATATTTCTTCCCAATTCTGAGATCAACCTGGCGGAAATGTTCGAAAATAAGTTGCTTTTCCTGCTCCTGGAGCCCAATCCCGGTATCTCTGACAGCAATAATCAGGCTGTTGCCGGTTCTGAAATATTCAATGTCCACATTCCCCGCATCTGTATATTTAATGGCATTTTCGATCAGATGGTTAAAAACATGTTTCAGTTTCACCTGGTCTCCACGAATTATGGCATCAGCATCCGCCATTTTTTTGCTTAACCTTAGTTGCAGGTTCCGGTATTCTGCTTTGGGTTTAAATGATGCGAACAGGTCTTCCATCAATTCCCTAAGGTTGAAAATACTCAGTTTCAATTCAACTTGTCCGGTTGTTATTTCGGAAATTTCAATGATATTGGTAATTATATGTAGTAGTTGAAATGATTGATTATTGATAGTAGTGATATAATCGTCACGCTCTTGTTCAGTAAGATCCGGATCCTTTAGAAAGCTGGCAAAACCCAGGATCTGGTTCATGGGAGTGCGGATCTCATGTGAAAGATTATGAAGAAATGCCGATTTCAGGTTATCGCTTTCTTCTGCCTTTTTCCTGGCTAGTACAAGTTCTTTTGCTTGTTTTTCTTTATCTTCGATTTGAAAAACAAGTTCATTGTTGACTGTGATCAATTCTTGCTCCGCCTTTTTGCGTTTGCTGATGTCCTCATATACACCAAGAACCCCGGTAATATGGTCCCCGGCATCTCTGTATGGAATTTTTATTATATGAATCCAACCCGCTTCACCATGTCGAATGATTTTTTCTTCAAAATCTTTAATTTCTCCTTTGTTCATTACCTCCTGATCAATTGCTCTATAGGCTTCTGCAAAATCAGCCGGGTAAAAATCAAAATCATTTTTCCCTTTTATTTCCCCGGGCTTAATCCCTAAATCGACTGCATAGTTGTTATTGCATATTATGTATTCTGATTTTAAATCCTTTAAAAAAATTCTTTGAGGCAAGTGTTCTATCAAGGTTGAATTAAAGGTTTCACTTTCCCTTAATGCTTTTTCTGCCCGGGTTCGCTCCGTGATGTCCTGTACAGTACCAAAAAGCCCGGTTATCTGTCCCTTGTTATTGACCTTCCTGCCGCCAAAGGCATTCACATTCCTGATTTTACCGTCGGGACGCAGGAGTTCCAGTTCAAGCTGGTATGGTTTACCTGTATTCATTGCTTTTTCCACAGCGATTTTCAGTAGTTGCCAGCTTTGTGGAGTATAAATTGCCTGATGTTCTGCATAGGTGGGTGCAGGAAGTTTAGTGTCGAGACCCGCGATCTTGTATAGTTCCTCAGTCCAGGTAACCTTATCCTCATCTGCTTTCCAGTCCCAGACACCAATATGAGCCAGTTTATATGCCTCATGAAGATTCTTACGGCTCTCCATAAGTTCCTCTTCAGCCTGCTTGCGCTTAAGTTCATTCTCTGCTTGCCTGAGACTCCTCTTAATTGCAGGAACCAACCGTGCAAGATTGTTCTTAAGCACATAATCCACGGCCCCGTTTACCATGGCATTAACAGCGGTATCTTCGCCTATTGTTCCTGAGACAAAAATGAATGGAATATCAGGATATAACTCCTTTGAAACCTTGAATGCTTCATAACCATCATAATCCGGCAAGCTGTAATCTGCAATTATTAAGTCAACATTCTCATTTGCCAGAACATTTACATAATCGGTTTCATTGTCGGCCAGGAAATAATCAAATTCGATTCCACCATTTTCAATGATTGATTTTATTAACTCAGAATCTTTATAAGAATCTTCCAGGTGTAATATATTAATTCTTCTATTCATATCGGAAGGCAGTAAAAATGATCTGAATTCAAGCCTACTTATTTAGGTGAAAGTGGAGGTGGCTGGTTAATGACCGCCCAATATTGCCCCAACACTTTTATTGCATCAATGAATTGTGCAATATCAACCGGTTTAACCACATATGAATTAGCCCCAAGCTTGTAACTTTCAACCAGGTCTTTTTCTTCACGGGATGATGTTACCATGATTACAGGGATTAATTTAAATTTAGAATCGGTTCTGATGTGTTTGAGGACTTCAATTCCGTTCATTTTAGGCATTTTTATGTCTAACAGGATGACAGCCGGGAAGCCATCAGCGTCAGCAAACTTTCCTCGTTTATACAGGTAGTCCAGGGCCTCTTCCCCGTCCTCGGCGACTACAACTTCGTTGGCAAGATTTTTTTCTGCAAGTGCAGCAATGGTCAGCTCAACATCTTTAGGACTGTCGTCTACGATCAGGATTCTTTTTACATCTGTCATCATGATTTGTTTCTTTAATAATGAATATACATTTACCTAATAATTAAACATTTACCGGCAAACTGAAGAAAAATAAAGCTCCATGGCCCACTTCACTTTCGGCCCAGCATTTTCCTCCATGCCTGCTTACAATTCTGTTCACATTTGCAAGTCCTATTCCTATCCCCTCAAAATCCCTGGCTTTATGCAGTCGCTGGAAAACCCCGAATAATTTATCCACATATTTCATATCAAACCCGGCTCCGTTATCTCTGATAAAAAACACGGTATAACCATATTCCATTTTACTTCCTATGTCAATCACTGCTTTTTCTTTGTTCCGCGAATATTTCAGAGCATTTGAGATTAGGTTGATCCATACCTGTTTTATTAAACCTTCGTCGCCCTGTGTCACCGGAAGCTCCGAAATGTTTATTTCAACATTTCGCCCGCTCATTTCATCACTGAAAGTCTTAAAAACCTGTTCAACCATGCTTCTCGAATTAATCGTTGTTCGCAGCAACTCTGCCCTTCCCAATCTTGAAAACGTCAATAATGCATCTATCAGGTTCCCCATTTCAACTGAGGATTCCGAAATGATGTTCAGAAACCTTAAGCCACCCTCATCAAGTTGAGAAGAATTGTTTTTAATCAGCAAATCCACGAACCCGCTTATGTGCCTTAATGGGGCCCTCAGATCATGAGAAACAGAATAGCTGAATGCCTCGAGTTCTTTATTTGCAGTCTCAAGTTGTTTGGTTCGTTCTGTCACTTTCTGTTCAAGGGTTTCATTTAGTTTCCTGATCTCAACTTCTGCCCTTTTGCGCACAGTGATATCATGACCTTGCGCGATCGTTGCGATCACTGTCTTCCCGCCTGGGGACATAATATTTGCAGAATTCCATTGAAAGATCCTCACGGAGCCGTCAATATGAAGGATATTAATTTCAACGATATCCAGTCGTTCACCTTCCAGGGTTTTCCTTATAAGAACCATTGAATTGTCCCTGGATTCAGGAGGGAAAAGTATTTTCAGGGATTGACCAAGTACTTCCTTTTCATTTCTACCAGTAAGGATTTCGAAGGCCTTGTTGAACCGGGTAATTTTATATTGCGGATTCCATACAATAATAGGTGCATTAGCACAATTGAGCAGATTTTCCAGATATTCGTTCGTTTCCCTGCGTAACTCAATGGCAATGATTAACTCTGCTGCCCGCTTTTCTTTCTCTTCGTTTTGAAAGGCAAGCTCTTTGTTTGCAAGGATTAATTCATCTGCCCGCTTTTCTTTCTCCCTGTTCTGAATGACAAGCTCCTGGTTTGCAAGTACCAGCTCTGCCGCCCGTTTCTCCTTTTCTAGGTTCTGAAAGAGAAGTTCTTTGTTGGCAATGACCAGCTCTGCCGCCCGTTTTTCCTTTTCTTCGTTCTGAAAGGCAAGCTCCTGATTTGCAAGGATTAACTCCCCCGATCTGCTACTTTTATTCATCTATAGCCATTCTTACAGTATAACAAAGGTCTATATCACAAGCACATTAGATGTTATACTATTCCTGAAATAAGTTACATAATTCACACCTTTATGGTAATTCTGCGCATGAAATTCGAAAATGCGTGAATCATGTAACTTATTTAGAAAGTTCTGTAACACTTTAGCCGGGAAACGCCGATATATTTGCAGTGTAACGATTAATGAACGCTATGAAGAAATATAATCCTGTTATAAAAGTTAAAGGATTTGCCACAAAACATTCGATCAAGCTCAGCGAAAAAACACTGGAAAAAAAAGAAGCGGCAAGCAACTTCCTTACCGATCTTGCTGACGTAATGTTGTTTATTACGCGAATTATCCGTGAAACCTTTTCACGGGATTTTGAATTCAAAGAATTTTTCCGCCAATGTTTTCAAATCGGTTACAAGTCATTGCCGCTTGTTTCAATCACCGGAGCCATTATGGGAATTGTGCTTACCATTCAGTCACGCCCGGTTCTTGTCAATTTCGGAGCTGTGACCTTGCTTCCGGGCATGGTGGCTATTTCACTGATCAGGGAAATGGGTCCGGTTATTACAGCATTGATATGCGCAGGAAAAATAGGTTCGGGTATGGGAGCAGAATTAGGTTCTATGAAAGTGACCGAACAGATTGATGCAATGGAAGTATCTTCCACAAATCCTATGAGATTCCTGGTAGTCACAAGAGTGTTGGCGGCAACACTGATGATCCCGCTTTTAATCCTGTATGCTGATGGGCTTGGAATTTTTGGAAGCTGGGCAGGTGCAAATATTAAAGGCGACGTTTCCTTCGTATTATTTTTCAACCAGGCATTCGGCCATGTTCATTTCATGGATTTATTCCCTGCTGTCATAAAATCCTTCTTTTTTGGAGCAGTGATCGGAGTAGTAGGATGCTATAAAGGATACAATGCCGGCCGGGGGACTGAGAGTGTTGGCGTAGCAGCAAATTCCGCTGTTGTATTAGCTTCACTCCTGGTGATAATTGTAGATATGATTGCAGTACAAATTACCGATATGATGCTATGATGCAAACAAATCAAACAGATATTTCAATAATTGACAAGCCGGTTATCGAGATAACAAACCTGAAGAAATCTTTTGGACAGCAAGAGGTCCTGAGAGATATTTCTTTTACTGTAAATAACGGCGAAAATATTGCAGTTCTTGGCAAATCGGGCATCGGTAAATCTGTTTTGATACAATGTATCGTTGGTTTATTAAATCCTGATGGTGGCTCAATAAAAGTGTTTGATAAAAATGTGGCTGCATTGAACCGGCAAGAACTTGCTGAATTGAGACAGAAAATTGGTTTCCTGTTTCAAAGCGGGGCATTGTATGATTCGATGACGGTTAAGCAGAACCTGGAATTCCCGTTACGAAGAATAAAAAAGAAACTTGCTGAGAAAGAAATTGAAGAAAAAATAAATGAAGTGTTGGAACAGGTTGGTTTGGCCGATGCTTTAAACAAAATGCCTTCCCAACTTTCGGGCGGCATGCGCAAACGGATAAGCCTGGCGCGGACTATTGTTGTTGACCCGATGATCATGTTGTACGACGAACCCACAACGGGACTTGATCCGGTGACTTCTGATGAAATCAGTTCGCTTATTCTCGAAGTCCAGAAAAAGTATAAAACATCTTCCATCATCATCACACATGACATCAAATGTGCCCGTAATACGGCAAACCGGATTATCATGTTAAGCGATGGGGAAGTTTATAAAGAAGGGTCATTGGATGACTTCGACAACTCAACCGACCCCCTGATTAAATCGTTTTTTATGCATAATTAATAATCGGGTCAAATATGATTGACCTGATTCTCAGCAATCAGCGCATTAATAAAAAGAAAATGGAAACACACACACAAAAATTTAAAATCCGCCTGGGGCTTTTTATTGCCGGGGGCCTGGCGCTATTTGTATTTGCCATATTTATTATCGGGAAACAAAAACATTTATTTAATCCTGTTTTTAAGCTTACTACAACTTTTTATAGTGTAAGCGGATTGCAGGTTGGAAATAATATCCGTTTCTCCGGAATTATTGTCGGTACGGTTGACAACATCAGCATCATTAATGATACGACCGTGAAGGTGGATTTGCTGATTAAAAAAGATGTTCAACAGTTTATCCGGACCGACTGTGAAGTGGCCATAGGTTCTGAAGGGCTTATCGGGGACAAGTTTTTGAAAATTACCCAGGGAAGCTCAGACGCTCCCATGGTCAGGGAAGGGCAACGGCTTGTCTCAGCCGAGCCTGTTGAACTGGATGCTATTATGGCAAACCTGGAAATCACTTCAGAACAGCTTGCCGAGATTATGTTCAAAATCAACAGCGGGAACGGAACACTTGGCCGTTTAATCAATGACTCTGCCATTGCAAACGATTTTGGCAAGACAATGGTAAATTTAAAAACCAGCAGCAAGGGGTTCAGCGAAAACATGGATGCAGCTAAACATAATTTCCTCTTAAAAGGTTACTTCAACAGGAAGGCCGAAGCTGAAGCCCAAAAGAAGAAGGACGCTGAAGATGCAAAAGCAGCAGAACAAAAGAAGAAAGACAAAGAAGATAAAAAGGCTGCAAAGCAACAAGCCAAGGATGATAAGAAATGAGGATAAGAAAGCTGTTCTGGCTATTTATTGCTGTTTTACTTGTTATTTCACTTGGCAACGGATCCTGCCAGTCAAAAGAGAAAAAGCGTTTGAAGAAACTCCATCTGGAATATCTTCGGGGTACATTCAACCAGGGGAGCAAGCTGCCGTTTGACAGTAATTTGATAACGTCCTTCTACCAATCTTACCCGGAACTGAAACAATATCAGAAAGGCGTAATGGTGGTTTATCGCCTGCATAAGTACACTCATATCTGGTATGACAAGCAGGGAGTTGTTGAATTTGGCTTTACCCTCATCAGCAAAACCGGTGAGCTAAACGTCGAAGGGGTCTCTTCCAGGTTTCCCTACCAGGATAAGATCAACGGTGTATTTGAAAATGGCGGGAAGAATAAACTCTCCCAGATTGAAACCGAATTATTGCTTACAAACCTCTACCTGTTCTATACAGAAAAAGTATACAAAGGGTTAGGGGATTCGACCACAACGGCCCTGGGCTGGCTATTGCCCCGGAAACAGGTATCTTATGCCCGCCTGCTGGATTCCGTCATGTCTGATCCCGAGGTGCTCAACAGCAATGACAGTGTTTTATTCAGTCAATATTACAAGCTGAGGGATGTCCTGAAACGATACAGGGAAATTGAAAAACATGGAGGATGGAAAATAATTGATCCGGATCACAAAGTCACATCCTATAAGCCTGGCGACACATCTGAAACGATACTGCGGATCAGGGAACGGCTTTTAATTACAGGGGAGCTGAAACAAAACAATAAAAGCAAAAGGTATGATCCTGAACTGGTTGAGGCCGTTAAAAAGTATAAACTGCATAATGGGAACAATCCCAATGCAATAATTTTCCCGGAACATATCGTGGAGATGAATGTGCCGGTTGGCGTACTTATTAAAAAGATCATTCTGAATATGGAGCGCTGCCGGTGGATCGACCCCGGATTTGACAGGGCAGAAGTATACATCGTCGTTAATATTCCTTCCTTTAAACTAAACCTGGTCCGCAACGGGAAAAGCGAACTCGAGTCGCCTGTAATCGTAGGAGACAAGGTAACGAAAACAGTTATTTTCAGCGGTATGATGAACCAGATCATTTTCAGTCCCTACTGGAATGTCCCGCAAAGCATCATCGAGGAAGAGGTAAGACCGGGGATTTTAAAGAATAATAATTACCTTGTTGCCCACCACATGGAGTGGGACAAGGGTCAGGTTCGCCAGAAACCGGGAAAAAATAATTCTCTTGGGCTGGTCAAGTTCATCTTTCCCAACTCAGATGATATTTATATGCATGATACGCCCGGCAAGAGCCTGTTTGCGAGAGAGAGCAGGGCATTCAGCCATGGTTGTATCCGTGTTGGGAAACCCAGGGACCTGGCGGTCGCTGTTCTGAAAGATGATCCTGACTGGACGTCCGGAAAAATCAACGCCGCCATGCATGCAGGGGTAGAAAAATCCTGCAGGCTGAAAAATAAAATTCCGGTTTATATCGGCTATTTTACGGCCTGGGTGGACTTGCAGGGCGAGATCAACTTTTATGAGGATATTTATAAAAGGGATGAAAGGCTCTGGCAATTGCTGGCCGCTGAAAAATAACCCTGTCACCCTTTGTTTATTCAATCAAGCTGGTTAATAGATAACACCGTCGCTTCTGAGAATTTGACTATCTTTGCAATATGGTCAAATATCTTTTGAACCTCCTTTTTCTTCTCATCCCGCTTATGAACACTGCAGGCTCCGGCACCCTGATTCCGGCCAGGGATCAGCATGATGATCTTTTCACGGTCCTGAAGTTGCTGGAAAAGGGTCTGTCAGATGAAGTGTTTCAGCTTGCCCTGAAAGGTCAAAGGAAACTTGAAGCCCTGGGTAAACTTCGCAATCCCAATATCCTCACGATAGCCGATTTTTCCCAGTCGAGTAAAAACAAACGGCTGTACGTTATAGACCTGGAGCACAAAACGCTTTTATTCAATACCTACGTGGCCCATGGCAGACATACCGGCGATGAGTTTGCAAAGCATTTCTCAAATGTTTCAGGCTCTTATGAAAGCAGCCTGGGTTTCTATATTACAAAAGAAAAGATAATAGGTTCCAGTGTCGGAATATCGCTGATCCTCGATGGAGTGGAGAAGGGGTTTAACGATAATGCACTTAAACGCGAGATCGTTGTTCACGGGGCGGATTATGCCACCGAGAAATTTATCAGGAAAACAGGGCGACTCGGCAGAAGTTATGGTTGCCCTGCCTTACCTCCCGGCCTGATCAGGCAGGTTGTGGATGTCATCAAGGAAGGCAGCTGCCTGTTCATCTATCACCCTGACGTCCAATACCTAAGCCATTCCACCCTGCTGAATCAACTGAAGTAGCAAGCCTGTTTTCACTCAGACTCGGGCGTATATAACAAAGGCTGTCTCATAGTCCTGAGACAGCCTCTGTTTAAATCAAAATAAGAAATTGTTTACCTCTGCGAAATCAACCTGCCTGATTGTATTGTATTAGCATTTTCGCTTATTGTATAGAAATAAATCCCCGAAGCCAGGTTACCGGTTTCAAGAATGTTCAAGTACCCTGTCAGGGTCGTATTAATTAATTCTACTCCCAACACATTATACAGTTTAAATTCAACGGCATCAACCAGCGATGCATCATAAATCATTATGGTTATGGATGTTTTGAAAGGATTTGGATAAATTGAGACAGATTCTCTTGTTACATCCAAAGATGGAACGCTTACAGTTGTACAATTTAAAGGTAAGAGCGTAGCGATGGCATTTATCGCATCAGTTGTTAAAGCTCCGTTGGTCGTAAGCGCCCGTCCGTCTAAAAGAACTCCTGTATTTAATGCGCCTAAAGCTCCGTTATTACAGATTATCGTTCCCCTGAAAACAGAGTAGTTATTTATGCTCACTGCTCCTTCAATTTTCCAGTATACATTTTTTGATTGTGTTCCGTTAATCAGCTTTACTATTGAATAAGTGCTTGTTGAAAGAGCACCGTTAATTTTGATAACAAATACCGCATCTTCATTACCCTCTGCATTGAGGAAAAGTGTATCTGTAAATACTGTTGCAGCATTTAACAGGTAGGTATGCGGAGTAAGCACCAGACTGTTCCCAAACTGCGCGGGATACAGCAGTTCAATATCATAAGGGAGTGTGTTCAGATAATTATAAACATTCGCCAGATCGGCTGCACATTGAACTGTTGAAGCATCCGGAATGGGATGAACCGTTCCCGTTACTAATAAGGGATCGAACCCGGTAGTCAAACCGACATTCGTTCCAATATCACCAGTGACATAGGTTATACCGGCGTTTGTAACCGGACCATCCGAAGAGAATAAAGCATAACATGCAGTGGAAGCAAGAATTGGAGCAGTGGGTCCTGTCAGAACCTCACTTCCGCAGCCAATAGGTGTATAGGCCAGCACTCCGTCAACCGTCACTGCACCGGTTGTAGAAAGCGCCCTTCCTTCAAGCGTGTCGCCTGTATTCATGTTAATTGCTGCGTTGTTGGCAATAACAGTTCCCTTCATAGCAGTTCCTGCAGCCATGCTGACAAGGCCTTCCGCCTTCCAGAATACATTACATGCCAAAGCCCCGTTAGCCAACCAGATTTTTGAATTAGCGGCGGTGGAAAATGATCCCTGTATCTGGAAAATAAATACCGCATTCGCATCCCCCTGTGCATCTAAAGTAAGGTCCAGGTTCAGGCTTGCAGCGCCCGGAATGGAATACACACCGGCATTAAGCACCTGACCGTTTCCCAGTAAAGCTGAAGGGAAGAAAGTTGGAATTGCACTATTCAGTAAATTGTAAGCAATGAGCAGATCTGCTGCACATTGGGCACTTGCACCGTCATTGTCGTGCATTACACCGTCGACATTCCCGAACCCTGTGCTGGAACCGCTGTTTGTACCAACGTTGCCGGTAACATGAGAATTCCCAGTATTGCTTACTGCCCCTATCGTAGAAAAGAGAACAAAGCCGGCAGCTGCTCCCAAAGGAGGAGCCTGTGCAAACAGAACTCCTGCACAAAAAAGAAAAAGTCCTGAAAGAGTAAATTTTAAACTTTTCATCGCATTTGATTTTAAATCGTAAGTTAATTCCTACAATGCTAAGGTCAGTACCTGGCTTCTTGTTTACGTTACATAATTGCAGAAAAGAGTTACATGATTCACGCATTCTGAAGAATACCGGGCCGGCTGTTATTTCAGGAAAGTGTAATGGATGTTTATTTTATCTTTGCATTTTTAGAGCGCTTATTGTGAGTCCTTTAAACGGTTCAAACCCAACAGCCGGCTAACAGGATGGCCAAATCTAATTTGGAACTATTAAAAAAAGAAATAATGTTGTAGCTTTACCTGTTCAGAATCCTGAAGAAGAGGAACAGATAAATTACAATATTGAATGACAGAACGACGGGTGTCTTTGAAGGATATAAAAAATCCTGCTTTATGGTATAGTAAAAATGACTGAAATGAATGAGAAATATTTAGAACAGAAACCTATTAAAAAGGCCCTTGATGAACTTGAAGACATCAATGAATCTGTTAATCTGGAAGCAATAAACAGCCTGCATCGCATTGCCAGAGACTCAGAAAATTTTCGTCAGAATATATTTGATCATCTGTGTTTGTATATCCGAAAAACAACATCGGGGGAAGATTATCAAGCCCAGGAAAGACCGATCTTCAAGATTCAAAGTATCTTAAACCTTTTAGTTAACGATGAATTTGAGAGAGTGATTTACATAGAATTACCTGCTGACCTGCATGGATGTCAGCTTCAAAGGGCGATTCTGGGGAGGGCAGAGCTGAGGGGGGCAAACCTGAGCCAGTCAAATCTGAGGGGGGCAAACCTCAGGGGGGCGAATCTCAGGGGGGCTGACCTGAACAAGGCAGACCTGAACAAGGCAGACCTGAGCAAGGCAGACCTGAGGGAGGCATATCTCAGAGGGGCTGACCTGAGTAAGGCCGACCTGAGTATGGCAAACCTGAATGCGGCTTATCTGAGAGGGGCAAACCTGAGTCTGGCAATTCTGAGTGAGACAGACCTGAACGGGGCAAACTTAAGTGAAGCAAATCTTTATGAAGCATACCTGAGTGAGGCAAACCTGAGTAAGACAAACCTGAGTAAGGCAAACCTGAGCAAGGCAGACCTGAGGGCGGTAACCCTGAGCAAGGCAAACCTGAGCGGTGCAAACCTGAGTGAGGCAAACCTGAGAGGGACAAACCTCAGTGAGGCAGACCTTAGCTTATCAGATCTGAGCAGGGCAAAAATGGGTTGGGCGCTACTTATCAGGACAAACCTCAGTGAAGCAACCATGAATGAGGTAAACCTGAGTAAAGCATCATTGAGTAAGGCAAACCTGAGCGGGGCATCAATGTGCAGGGGGAACCTGAGCGGGGCAAACCTGAGCGGGGCAAACCTGAGCGGGGTAAACCTGAGCGGGGCAAACCTGAGCGGGGCAAACCTGAGTGAGGCATTTCTCAGTGAATCAGATATGAGTAAAGCGGACCTGAGTGGGACAAAAATCGGGTGGGCTCTCCTCGTAAGGACCAACCTTAGTGAGGCAAACCTGAGTAAGGCTGATCTCGGAGGGGCAATTCTTAGCGGGACAAACCTGAGTTTAGCAAACCTGAGTGGCGCTAATTTGAGTGAATCAAACCTGAGCAAGTCAGACCTCAGCGGGGCCAACCTCAGCGGGGCCAACCTCAACGGGACTAACCTGAGCCCGTCAAATCTGAACGGGGTTATTATAGACCATGCTGATTGGATATCCAGGCTTAAAGGCTGGAAATGTACCGGAGTTGAGGATATTGAGAGGAAATACGAAGTTGTTAATGAAGGGAATGATGTGGGACCTGTTTACCGGATAAGAGAAAGATCGTATCTCGGAAGCCACTCCGATATTGGAATATAAATAAATTGTCAGTAAAAAAATCATTGATTTCTTTTATATGGACCTGGACCATTTCAGGTATTCCATCTCATCTTTTTCGACACTCTTTTCCGTCACTTCGATATCTTTCCAGCCAAGATATTTTGCCATAAGATAACGCCGGTGCCCCCGGATGATAGTCCTGTCAGGAGAAACAATTATAGGGTCCGGAGATCCATCCTTATTCATTGATTCCTGTAATCCTTCAATATCGCTGGAAGAATAAATCTGGTCGTGAATAGGATTGACCTTGATCTGTTCAATTTTTAGTTTCATCTGTTAATCTTTATTTTTTACAAATTGGTCAGATGGAATACCCATATTATCATTCGCGTTTTGCATGAACATTGTTCTTATGGGTATTTCATTTAATGCCAAATTACCCGGCACTAAAATAAAACAAGAAGGTTTCATGGAGCTTAAAAAGAAGAAAATATTATGAACAAAATTTTACCAGGAACAGTAAACAAATGTTCATAACTTTTCAATGGACTGAGGCGTTGTTCGGGAATAATTGAAGAATCCCCGCCGCAACCAACGGGGTTGGCGCTCGCGGGGATTCAGACAGGGTTTTGTTGCAAATCTTTTTGCTATTCACCCTTAATCCTGAGCAGAAGAATATTTTTCCCGTCTTCATAGACATGGTCAACGCTTTTGCACCGGCCTTTGATAAGTTTTAACCCTATATCATCTTCCAGGGTTTCATCTTTGAGCGGGTTAAAAAGTGGGCCGGCGCTTTCGCATCGTAATTCCACATCCCCTTCTTTTTCCGAATAGGAGAGGTTCAGGTTGATATCCGAAAAGTCCTTCTGAAGGACCAGCACTTCTTCAGCAATATGCAAAACGTATCCTGTGACCCTTTTGCTTAGCATATGTTTCTCACAAAATGTTTCCATTTCGCCCTGCATGGCATACAGGTCATAATCATTGCTTGATATATGGCAGTTCAGGCTGCGGATCCTGTTGATGAAGGCTTTTGTTTTTTCTTTCCTGGGATTGTCAAATATCTGTTGAGGGGTTCCTTCCTCGTATATCAGGCCTTCATCCATATAAAACACTCTGCTTGATGTATTCCTCGCAAATTCCATTTCATGGGTCACGATGACCATCGTCATGCCTTCCCTTGAAAGTCGCCTTATCACAGCCAGCACCTCGCTGACCATAGTCGGATCTAGGGCCGAAGTAGGCTCATCAAAAAGCAGGATCTCGGGTTCCATAGCCATACAACGGGCTATGGCCACCCTCTGTTTCTGTCCGCCCGAGAGTTCGTCGGGGAAGCTGTATGCTTTTTCGGCCAGGCCAACGACCTTGAGAAGTTCGAAAGCTTTTTCATTTGCTTCAGCCTTTTTCTTTCCGAGCAACTTGACCGGGCCTATTGTCAGGTTCTCCAGAACCGGCAGATGTGCATACAAATTAAAGGACTGAAAAACCATTCCCATCTTCTGCCTGAGTTTAGGAACGTTCGTGTTTTTATCAAGCAGCGGGACATCATCAATAAAAATGTTACCGCCGGTAGGGACCTCAAGCAGGTTAAGGCAGCGAAGCAGGGTGCTTTTTCCCGTTCCTGAAGGGCCGATCACCGAGATGACCTCTCCTTTACTGATATCTATACTGATGTCTTTCAGAACTACCAGTTCTCCGAAATGTTTTGAAAGGTTCCGTACTTTGATCATCGCTTTGCCTCCTCTGTTTTCCTGATACGTTTTCTTTTAGGATCTACTGAAATCTCGATCAACCCCAGGGCCCAGGTCAGTAGCCAGGCTACGCATAAATACAATACGGCTACCATGATCAGCGGAAAAAACGCATCGAAGGTCCGGCTTCGGATAATATCACTAGCCTTCGTAAGATCCTGAACAGCGATGTACCCGACAATGGAAGTCATCTTGATCAGGGAAATGAATTCTCCCTTATATACGGGAAGGATATGGCGCAAAGCCTGAGGCAGAATGATGTAAGAAAACGTCTGGATTTTCGAAAAACCTCCCGCAATGGCGGCCTCCTTCTGCCCCCTGTCGATGCTTTCGATCGAAGTCCTGAACATCTCCGACACATAAGCGCCGAAATTCAGGCCAAACGCTATCACTGCAACAATAACAGGATTAATGTTTACCGATGCGAATACAACATAATAAATGATCATCAGCAGCACAAGGACCGGGGTGCCGCGCAAAAGCGAAATATACACCTTCGCTGATTGCGAAAACAGCTTTCTTTTTGACATCCTCAGATAGCAAACCAGCCCACCGATAAATGTTCCGGAAATTGCTGCCAGTATGGAAATCAGCATTGTAACCTTTAATCCGTCAATAATGCCCAAATACCTTTTTTCGAGGATAATATTGTTGTAGAAACTGTTTGAGATGGTTTTAAAAAAAGAAATTTCACCGCTGCCTGTTTCAAGGCTATCAACGGAACCAAGATTCTTTTTGTTTGTAATGATGGCCGCACTCATATCTCCATACGGATCAGAGAAATCTATTTGTTTTTTCCGTTCTTCGCTGATGGAAATCCCGTCGGTGACCATTTCAACCTTTCCCGCAGCCAGGGCGGCCACCAATGCAGGAAATTCCAAGCTTACAATCTGAAGCCGGTAATTGCAGCGTTCTGCAAATTTCTGTATCATCTCAATATCAAATCCTACGTACTTGCCGTTCATCATAGCTACATAAGGCAGGTCGTCGACAGATATACCCACTATCAGTTTTTTTCCGTTATCGGGATTTTTACAAGGAGGCATGACAGCTGTTTCAGGATCACCCGAGAACCAACGTTTATAAATGGTATCGTACGTACCATCTTTTCTTGCAGCTTTCAGAAAGTCGTTAAACTGGTTCCGAAGTGCATCATTATCTTTATGAAACCCCACCCCCAGAGGCGTGCTGAATATTTCACCGGACAGTATGCCCAGTTCAGGGTTATGTTTCAGGATCATTTTTGCTGTTGTTGCATCAATCATCGCGCCATCCACTTTCCCGCTCTTAACTGAGTTGATAAGATCAGCCGTGGATTCGTACCTCTGGATTTCGGCTTTCGGATATTTTTTTGAGATAAAGCCATCCATAACCGTGCCAATGAAGATCCCTATTTTTTTATCGGCCAGGTCATCAGGACCACTAAACCTGGGAGTAATTTTATTTTCAATATTTTTTTTCTTTGCAATGATGCTTACCCCCGATTCATAATAAGGATCAGAAAAATCAATCTGTTTTTTCCGTTCATCGGTGATCATCAAAGAACTCGTGATGATATCTATCTTTTTGGTCGAGACCGAGGCAAGCAGGCTTCCGAACGGAAGGTCAACCGGGATGAATTCCATACCTCCGTATGCTGCAAATCGTTGGGCCAGTTCAATGTCAAAACCAATCAGACGGCCATCTTTGATTACGGTTGATGGCATTCCCAGATCGCTTACGACACCTACTTTGAGCGGGCCATTAATGTTCGTGCTTTTAATCTCAGGCATTTCTTCCAGGCCATTATCCATCCAGCGTACGACCATATCCTTATACGTACCGTCCGATCTGATCTTCTTGAGGAAAGCGTTGAACTGTTTGCGCAATGCATCGTTATCTTTGTTAAAACCGGCAGCGATGTTAACCGTAAAAACGTTTTTGGCAAGTATTCCAAGGCCGGGGTTTTTACTGAAAATATCTTTAACCGAGGTCTGGTCAAAAAACGCCACATCCACTTTATCAGAATTCAAACCAAACAGCAAATCGGAGAGATTGGGATACTGGAAGATCGTTGCATTGGGAAACTCTTTCGTAGCATAGGCATCGTGAACACTTCCAAGCAAAACACCGATACGCCTGTTTTTAAGATCCCTGATGGATTTTAATCTGGACCCGGTCGTGGCAGGAACCTTGCTCCTGTTATCCTTTACTGCAGCGGCAAGACCGCTTGGATAGTAGCTTTGAGAGAAGAGGACTTTCTTTGCCCTTTCCTCCGTGATGGACAGGCCGGCGCCTATCATGTCGACCTTGCCTGATATCAGGGCCGGCAACATAGCGCCAAATTCCATGTTGATAATTTCAAGCTGTTTCCCTAATTTTTGTGCGATGTAAGATGCATATTCAATATCAAATCCTATAATGTTTTTATTGCTGTCGATAAATGTCATGGGTTCAGAAATGGCTGCAGTACCGAATCTCAGCACCCCATTCTTATTGCTGAATTTAATTTCAGGCATAGTGCCCGGGTTTCCTTTTTCGGGGAACCAGCGTTTCTGCATTTTTTCATAAGTTCCGTCTGCTTTGATGCTGGTGAGGACTTCATCCATTGCTGATTTAAGTTCAGTGTCCTGCAGCCTCACTGCAAATCCGTATTTATCATCAAACAGTAATTCATCAAGCACGACAAGGCCTTCATTTTTTGCGGTAATGTTTTTCAGTACCGGAAGATCATACACTACCGCATCGGCCTTCCCGTCCTTCACTGCGAGGGCACAGTCCAGGACGCTGTTATAATATTCGATTTTTGCATCCGGAAATTTTTTAAGCACAAACTGGTCGGCCGCGGTTCCTGTCGGTACTGCAAACGTCTTCCCTCCTTTCAGCATTCCGAGGTTGGTGATCTGCGATTCTTTATGGCCGCATCCGGCTATTGAAAGAATTACAAAAAACATCAGTAATCTTGAATAGTTGCTCATGAAGTTCACTTTTTATCCAGGGTGCATTTTATGCCAAGTTTCTGGCAGACAGCGAGAATGACGTCCACAGCCATATCGGTGGTTTGTTTTGTTGCATCGTCGGCATGAGCTGAGGAAACTGTGATCTGCGAAAGATCGTTTGCAAGTGAATCAACCTGCATAGAAACTTTGTAAGGTCCGTTCATGAATTCCACAAAACGTTTAGTATTATCCCTCTGGCTTATCTTAAATTTAGGATTGGTTGTAAGTGTGTCTGTGACAGCCTTGTAGACCTTGAAGGTTTTTGCATCAACAATCACGGTTGCAACATCCGTAGGACCGGCATGCATCGATTTTATTTTCCGGGCGATCGTAATAAACTGTGCAGATACAGTAGCTGAAAAAAGAAAAGAACACAAGATGATCAACAACAGGGAATTAAGTTTAAGCGTTTTCATATATCAATAATTTGTTTTTAATTGTCAGCCGGGGTACACATATCGTCTATTCGGTTTAGGTTTACATTAAACGTTTAGTGTTGATGTCCCTTATTCAAACAAACTTACATAATTATTTCTTTGCCCGATTGCCAAAAGGTATCAAAGTTATCACAGATCAACCATATATTTGTACCAGAATAAATTGCAATTCATGAAAAACATCCGCCTCCTATTAATTATTTGTCTTTGTGGGCTGGCCATGCAGTTTTCATCACATGGCCAATCGGTCCCAATAAAGCAATCCGAACAGAAGAAACAACTGCCTGAAACTATTAAAGTAAGTGATATCCCTTTAAAATCCATTGAGCTGATGAACAAAACCAGGCATGCATTTCAGACCCTGCCCCCTCCTGGTACAATCAGGATGCTCAGGGCAAGAAATGAAATTATCAGCGCAAGGATAGATACCAACATTTTAAAACCGCTCGACCAGAATGACCCTGAAGTCAAAATCATGTCAATTGAAAACAGGAAAGTTTTGCTTGAGCAGGAGCATACGCAGAATGCAGAAGAGGAGAAACAGCTGAGCCAGATCATCAGGACCCTTGATGAAATCACCACCTGGCTTAACAAGGAAGCGGTTACCTGGAAAAATACCAGGGACCAGCTGCTTAAGGATTCGCCCGCCAGGCCTGTTCCTGCAAACCTGACATCTACGATCGTTTTCATTGATTCCTCCCTGAACTTTCTTCTCAGGAAGACCAATACCATTATAGGTATTATGGAAAAGAATATTTTACTGGGAATCAAGATCGACTTTGCTCTTCAAAGAACCATATCCCTGATCAACCGTAAAGAATTGAATTCATTAAAAGTTGACCATCCTCCCTTTTTCAGCCTTGATTTCAGGCGGAGTTACATTTCGGCTTTCGCGAATTCCCTTAAAACCTTCAAAGAACTGAGAATAAAGGAACTGGTTATTTACACAGGAACTCACAAGGGATCAGTCATTATTGTTTTCCTGCTTTTTTCAGTCCTGTTATGGTTTTTTTACCTGCTTAAAAAAAGGACGCATATAAATCTCGATGGCTACGGAAGGTTTTATAAAGAGAAGTTGATGATCCTTCTTTCACAACCCCTGATGGCAGCTTTGATACTGAGCCTTATTTCGGTTGAATTCATATTTCCGGCCCGCCCCGGGATTTTCCGTGAGCTTGTAGCCTATCTTTTTGCTTATCCTGCAATCAGCCTGCTTAAGCGGATTCTGAAGCGTAAACATCATATTTACCTGTATTCCTTCATTATCATCCTTGTTCTTTACTTATTTCTTATCCTGGCCTCTTCCGACGCATTCCTGTCACGTTTGATGTATTTATTAATCTCAGTTGCTGAAATCGCCCTCCTGTTCATGTTATTGATAAATTTCAGGAAAATCACAATCAAAACTTACGTAAAATACCTGGTCTATATCTTTGTTGTTTTTCATCTTGCGCTGGCATTAACAGGGCTTATCGCCAACCTGACCGGCAGGCTGATCCTGACTTCAATAACTATCAATGCCGTGTTCATCAATATTATCAGCGTCGTGATCCTCATTGTTGCGGCAATTATGGCAAACGGCCTTGTTGCATCGGTAATTGATTCACGCAGGGGCCGCAAAGTTAATTCCATCAGGCTTTATGGTGAGATGTTAAAGCAAAGGTTGATCCTGATCCTGAACACCCTGGCAATTTTTTATTGGTTAGCAATTTTTCTCAATGCATTTCATTTAAGGGCCATTGTTTATGACCTCATCGTTTCAGTCATCACATATAAATTCACGGTTGGGGATGCCAGTTTTTCCCTTGACGGTGTTTTGCTCTTTTTTACAGTCATTTTTGTTTCGTTTTTTTTAGCCAGGTTCCTGCAGGTGCTCCTCGAAAAGGATGTGCTCAACCGCTTATCCTTATCAAAGGGCATGCCCCACACGATATCGATGGGGTTGAAATATGTCCTGGTCATAACCGGTTTTTTCCTTGCATTTTATGCAACAGGTATCCCGATGGACAAAGTGACCATCATCCTTGGGGCTTTCAGCGTGGGTATAGGATTTGGCCTTCAGACCATTTTCAACAATATAGTCTCCGGACTGATCCTTCTTTTTGAGAGGCCTATCCAGCTTGGTGATACAGTGCAGGTTGGCCCGCTCATTGGCAACGTAAAATCAATTGATCTTCGCGCCAGCAACATTCGCACCTTCGACGGGGCGGAAGTTATTGTTCCCAACGGGCAGCTGATCTCGAAAGAGGTGATCAACTGGACACTTTCAGATAAGACACGCAGGATGGAGGTACCCTTAGGCGTAGCTTATGATTCGGATCCGCATTTCGTCCAGGGCCTTGTCATGGAGATACTGCGGAAACATCCAATGATATTGCAGCAACCCGAACCAGTGGTCTACTTTCTGGGTGTGGGGCAATTTGCTACAGATTTTGAACTGCTTTTCTGGATATCCGACTACAGCCAGGGTCGAAGCATCAAGAGCGAAGTACTGTTTGGCGTATTTAAAATCCTGAAAGACAACAATATAAAAATTCCTGTTCCAAGGCGGGATATTACTATTAATCCACCACTAAATAATACTATATGATTACAGAAATTATCATCTTGTTTTGCCTCTTCCTGGTTAACGGACTTTTCGTTATGACCGAGATTGCGCTGGTCTCCTCGAGGAGGAGCAAGCTGGAGTTGGATGCCAGGGCCGGGCATAAGGGTGCGAAGGCTGCATTGGATCAAATAAGCAAGCCGGCAGGGGTCCTTTCGACCGTCCAGATTGCAGTAACCCTTATTGGTATCCTCACCGGTGTTTTCAGCGGTGCAAAGATATCGGAAGGAATGGCTGCACTCCTGGTCTCCGCGGGGATGGCAGAATCTACCGCAAGCACCCTTGCACTTACCATTGTTGTGATCATTGTGACCCTCGTTGCAATGCTTATCGGTGAGCTTGTCCCTAAACGTATCGGCCTGATGAATCCTGAAAGCGTTTCTAAAGTGATGGTCCCTCCGGCAGTGGTCCTATCGAAGATCCTCATCCCGATCACCTGGCTGCTGACCAGGCTCAGCGACATGATCCTCAGGGTTTTCAGGATAAAGCCATCCGCCGAAAATAAAGTTACTGAAGAAGAGATCCGTGCCCTGGTTCTGGAAGCGACCATGGGAGGTGAAGTACAGAAAATGGAGCAGCATATCGTCGACAGGGTTTTCCATCTCGGGGACCAGAAGATTGCCTCCCTGATGACCCATTATTCAGAAGTGACCTGGCTGGACATCAATGAAAGCAGCGCTGACTTATGGAAAAAGATTCAGCCGGGACTACATTCAGTATACCCTGTATGCAGCCATAACCTGAATAATCTGCTTGGGGTTGTCTCTCTCAAGAAACTATTACTTGGGTTTAATCTCAATGAAACACTGGTGCTTAAGGATTACATTATCCCTGCGCAGTTGATCCTGGAATCTCTTACGACCTATGAAACTCTTGAGTTGTTCAAGGAGAAGAACGTACACTACGGATTAGTTGTCGATGAATACGGGTCCATTGTGGGCATGGTAGTCCTTAACGACATACTGGAAGCTATTGTGGGGGATATCCACAAGGGTGGCTCAGAGAAGCCCCAGATCCACCAGAGGGAGGACGGGAGCTGGCTGGTCGACGGACAGATGCCCTTCACCGAGTTTGCCTATAAATTCGGCCTTGAAGGCTTCGACAAGAAGGTGAAATTCAACACTGTGGCCGGCCTTGTCACAAACGCGATGAAACACATTCCGGCGCCCGGGGAGAAGTTTGTCTACATGGGGTATGAGATCGAAGTCGTGGACCTTGACGGGAACCGGATCGATAAGCTGATCATAAAAAAAATCAACTGACTTCTCAGGATGGAGAAAAGTTTATGAAATATATTGAAGGAATAAGCAGAAAGACGAATTAGCCCGGCAGCTGGCATATTATTAATGCCCTGCAGGGTTATCTTCAAAGGTTGACGGTGTATTTTTCTTCTTCCGTTATCCCTTTCCAATGGTCCGTCCTGAAGGGACTTGCGGGGTACCCGTCTTTGTTGTACAGATTACCTTCACCTGCGTCGTCGGCCCAGCCATATCTTACTGCCACAGGCTCATTCACTAAATCACTGAATACAATTACCTCATCTCCTTCAATGAATGCTTTCGCAAAATGGAATATGCTGTCAGCACCGGCTATCTCAAACCCTTTCAGGTAGCCGTATTTGTCTTTTGCCATCAGGCCGCTGCCTGTATTGTAAAAGGATAAGATTATTCTGTTCCATCTCACCTCCATCGATTTGTAGAGCGGGCTGCAGCAAATGATATTTTCCCCGTAGACATTCTTTAATGCCGCAGCTGCAAGGCGTTTACCAACATCCTGCTTGTTACGCGGATGAATATCGGCTGAATCTCCGATATCGGTAGTCACAGCCATACCGGTATTTGGCAGCGATAAGGTCATAAGCTGTGCTTCCCTGAGCTCAGCCCAGGTACTTCCTTTTTTGCTGATGCCATTATTCTCATTAAAGCTTGACAGCTGCACAAAATAAAAAGGAAAATCCCCGTTTGCCCAGTGATCACGCCAGTCTTTTATCAACATCGGAAATGCCTTGCGGTATTGAAAGGCCCGCGCAGCATTGGATTCACCCTGGTACCAGATGACTCCCTGCATCGCATAAGGAATGACCGGGTTTATCATCGCATTGTACAACAAACAAGGAAAATCATTCGGCTCAACACTCTGAATTTTCATTGACATTGAATCCACTTTGAATGACCACTCACCGGCAAGCGAAATCTGTTTCCGGTTTACGATGATTTTCATGTCGGCAGGATTTCCATAGATCCCGCCACCGCCACCGCCATCTATCGCCCTGATTGCCACTACATTTTTCCCGCTTTTTAAAACTTTTCCAGGTACCTCGTAGATCCTTTGTTTGTTCCATACAAAAGTAGAGCCGACCAGGACCCCATTAATATAGGTAAAGTCATTATCATCGATCATCGCAAGGTGTATTTTAGCAGGTTGACCTTCTTCCTCTCTTCCCAGGGTAAAATCTTTCCGGAACCAGACTGAGCCGTCGAGGTTTTTCAGCCCTTCTACCTGATTTTCCCACAGGCCCGGCAATTTCATATGTGGCCAGTTGCTGTCATTATAATCTGCGTTCATCCATTGATCAACATCATTTAAGTTATTGACGCTTCCCTGCAATGATTCGATCTTTTTCGTCAATAGGGATAAATCCTTCTCCGATGCCTTTTTCTTTGCTTCAAGCAATGAACCCTGGTTAAAGGAAGATATCGCCGCTATGATATCTTTAAAATCGTCGCTGTGTTCCAATGCATTTTTGCTGGTCCAGGTCTCAACCACCGTGCCGCCCCATGTTGCATTGATGAGTCCGATGGGTATTTTGATTTTATTAAAGATCTCCCTGGCAAAAAAATACCCGACGGCAGTAAAATCACCAACGGTTTCAGGACTGCAAACATCCCAATGGCCTTCCTTTAACTCATCTTTTGGAAAAGCGCTGATATCTTTGGGAACATTAAAATGCCGGATCTGCGGGTAGTTGGCTCCTGCTATTTCTGTTACTGCATGCGTGACAGATTTTACCATGAATTCCATGTTGGATTGCCCGCTGCAGATCCAGACCTCCCCAACCATTACATCACGGAAAGTAAGTATGTTCCCGGCCCTGATAATTAAGTTAAAGGGACCGCCTTCCTTTTCGGGATCTAAATGCAGTATCCATTTCCCGCTGCTGTCAGCTTTTACTGATTTTGACTGCCGGTTGAACTCCACTATGACATTTTCGTTGGGATCGGCCCAGCCCCATACAGGAATAGTTTTGTTGCGCTGCAACACCATATGGTCATTAAATATTGCGGACACCTTTACGTTTCCAAAGCTGAAAAAGGAAGCAAAAAGGCAGAGTGAAAAAAAAATAATTTTCTTCATGACATGTTATATTTTTTCATGATCTTTTTGAAACATATGATCCGTTTTGTTAGGGTATCATAAATCCCAACTACTTATTTGCCCAGAAATTTGTTGGCCCTGCTCAGGGCATTCGCCCGGATATTGAAAAAGTAAAAAGGATAATCAAAAGAATGATAAACTCCCTTCCCAAAAGATTTTGTGTACTTATAAAGATCATTTGAGTCGGCGCTGGTGCAGATCAACACACCTTTTTTTATATCGACTCTGGCATCAGCATATTGTGGAACCGGAAGAAATTTTAATGTTATCGAATCGGGCATGATGGAGCCCAATCCCTCAGCAGTTGTTGCTTCTGACTCGGCGCTTGTCCAGGTGATCGGATTGATAACCAGGCCCACCAAATTTGATACGACCGGATTGTGAGGCGGGATGACACTGGGAGCCTGGGTATTATAGGAGATAATTACACCGATGTCATTGGGTCCATCTGCAAATTTTAAATGCGGATTACCGGCCAGATAAGCTGAAGTGACAGGGTAACCAATAACGTAGGCTGCAATCATTCGCTGATAAATACCGGGATTGTCTTTCAGGTATCCCGAAAGCAAATGGATCAGAACATTTGATCCCTGTGAATGACCGGCTAAGATGAACGGGCGACCATTATTGTAATGCTGAATATAGTATATAAAAGCGGCAACGGCATCAGATGTTGGGATGCCGCCTATGACTTTTTCCCGCTGATCTTCCGGCAAACTTAAAGTATAATTGGCATCTGCCTGACGGTAATAAGGCGCGAAAACATTTGCAAAAGTCTCAAACGCTGTTGCCTGGCGTTCAAATGCCGGGAGAGCGCCTGCCAGCATGGAAGGGTTGTCAATATTACATATATTTGGATCTGTTGAATCAACCTTTTCCCAGCAAGTCGGATAAAGATAAAAAACGTCAACTGCCATGACCGGTGCAGGTAAAGCCAACCAATGTGCAGCTTGTGAATAATCTGTAGCAATAGCAACTGGTTGGGGTGGAGTAATTTTCCTGCAACCTAAGCAAAAAGTTGATACTAGTACTGATGCGATTAATGGATAAATCCAGGTTTTGTTTTGAGTGGTCATCTAGTCTGTTTTAAAGGACAATATTAACATTTCTTATTGTTAGTTTATGTCATTTTGTTTCAAATGCCTGTAACCGGCTTTCCCAAGGTGTGTACCCGGTTTGGATAAAACGAATCATCTGACCACCTTCCGCCGGTTCTCGTTAACCACATTAATTTATTAACAATCAACAAATTGAGATTATCATGCTGTTTTGGCGAAGGCTGGACAGGGAGAGGGTTTTTTCCGGTAGGGAAGAGTGTATCATCGATGTTGCTGAGTTTAATTTGAAGGCGGTCTCAATGCTGATTATGGCGTATCTTTGGTTTCATTAAAACAAACCATGAAAAAGAAACTCTCTGGTCTGGGCATTTTATTTATGCTGATTTTAAAGCACCCACCTTTACCAGAATATAACCTGTTCCAAAAGACCAGTATAGTGGAAGTTCGAAGCTATTCCCTTAAGCAGATTGCTTTGCAGTTCTTCCTGAATTAAACTTTAAAGGGAGGAAACATTATAAAAATCAATAAAATAATAGTGATCAAGTAATTAAGCTGATATTCATTTTCAGATTCAAATAAAAATTGTTATGAAAAAAATGATTAGGTTTTCCACTTTACTAATGATTTCCTGTCTGATGATCGGGAAAGTTAACGCCCAATTGCATCCATACCTGCAAACGCCTACACCCACTTCAATATACATCAGCTGGTATTCGACAGATACTTCCTTCAGCAAAGTCAGGTTCGGGTTATCTCAATTGGCACTTTCCCAGGTCATAACCGGCTCGTTCCAGAATATTTCAGGAAAAATATGGCATACGGTGAAACTTACAGGATTGAATCCAGGCACAACCTATTATTACCGTTGCATCAGCGGTCAGGATTCATCGGGAGTTTTTCCTTTCAGGAGTCAGCCGACAGCAGGTACCCAGGGTTTGCACCTGGTAGTTGTATTCATTGGTGATTCAAGGGGGGATTCAACCACAGGCCATACCCGTCTGGGGTTAGTTTGTGCGGGGATCAAGGCCAAACTTACAGAAAAATATGGGAATCAGTGGTATAACAATGTGAACCTGCTTATAAACAGCGGAGACATTACTCACAACGGACTCATTGTTGAAAAATTCAATAATGAGTACCTTATTCCATTGGATACTCTCTGCAGCTCTTTGCCTGTGATGGTGGCAGCCGGCAACCATGAGCATGATGCAGCCGTGCATTATGATCACATGAAATATGAAGACTTTACAGATTCCCTGGTCAGGCTTACTCCTTATAATGAAAGATTTTATTCATTTCAAATCGTCAATTGCCAGTTTGTTATTATCAATACCAACGAAAACATCATTGATCTTCCACAGCAGGAGACCTGGCTTCAGAAAGTACTGACTGAATCAAACTCAAACCCTGCAACTGATATGGTATTTGTGTTTGGGCATCATCCATGGCACTCGGAGGTCTCGACTCTGAGCAATCGCGAGGAGATGGCTTCCATATATTTTAATGAGTTCAGCAATTTCTACAAAGTGGTCCAATATGGTTACGGGCATTCTCATGACTTTGAGATCGGAGCTTTCCAGATGACACAACCCCAGACCGACAACGTTCATGATCTGCGACTGGTGCTTTCAGGCGGAGGCGGTGCTGAAATTAACAGTTTTGACAGTCTTTCGAAGGATTATCAGGAAATCAATGAGACCATCACCGATTATTCCTATGTGATTATGGATATCGATGTCGACAATAAATCGTATTCGGCAGAAGCATATACGATTGGCAGGACCGGTCATCCGATCGCCAATAAATTGTTCGAAAAATGGCATTTCAGGATGAACCAGGCGCCACCTTCAAAACCTGTAGCCAATTCCGTTTCGGGCCTGCAGCCGGTAATCCTTTCAGCCTCAGCAATGGCTGGGCTGGATTCATGCATGTCGTCGCAGTTCCAGGTCACCTCAGTTCCCGGAAATTATTCCACACCGGTTATTGACACAATTCGCGACTGGCAGAACATTTATGGTAATTCCGGGATTCCTGATTATACTCCAATCAATTTAAATGCAGGGATTAACCTAAGCTCCTTAACCGTTCCTGCGGGAAAATTAAATACCGGCATTAATTATGGATTCAGAGTAAGGTATCGGGATCACAACTTAAAATGGAGCCCCTGGTCGGATGAAAAAACATTTATCATTGTCGGAATGGAGAACCTTCGATCAGACATTCCGGGCATCGTTACCTTGTATCAGAATTATCCCAATCCGTTTTTTAGCTCTTCAACCATCTCCTACAGGATCAACTCAGGTACTTTCGTAGAGCTCCGGATATATGATGTTTTTGGGAAAGAGATAAAAACTCTTGTTGACAAGTACCAGCAAGCCGGTGATTACCAGGTTGATTTTCAGGCCGGTCAAACCATCCCCGAAGGAGTATATTATGTAAAGATATTGGTGGAAGGCGGAACCGCTTCAAAAACAATGATCATAACCCGATAAAACCATGATACTGCAATAAAACCATTCCTGTCCGTCTATAACATCATGGAAAAGGAACTTCAGAAAAAGTCGTTGGATCGTTTCTTCCGAAATGAATACCAGAAGTTGGTAAATTTCATCAGGAAGAACCTTGATGACCGCTATTATGAAGCTTCTCCGGAAGACATCATACAGGACGTCGCACTGGGTTTGATCGAAAAACTTGATCTGGATACCCAAATCGGTAACCTGACCGGTTACATTTACCGGTCGGTAAAGAATAAAATCATCGATTTCCAGAAGAAAAAGCAACGAACTGTTTCGATTGAGAACTTCACGGACAGAAAAAACGAAAATTATTTACTTAATACGGTGACCGATGAAACAATAGCTGAGAATGATTACTCGAACATAGAGCCGGAAATATTGCAACAGGCTATTTCACAACTTCGACCTGATGAACAGGCAGTAGTCCTTGCGACCGGGTTTGAAAACCAAACCTATGAAGAACTTTCTGAGGTATGGGAAGTTCCTGTTGGTACGCTTCTTTCGCGCAAACACCGGGCTCTTTCAAAATTACACAAAATATTATTAACCAATCAAAAATGAAAATCATGGAAACAATTGAAAATAAATATGAAAATAGACACCGTTGTTGTGGAAAGAAACACCGCATAGGATGGATAATACTGGGAGTCATAGGAGTTACCGCGTTCGCATTCCTTTTCGGAGCGGTGGTCATGTGGCTTTGGAACTGTCTGATGCCAGTTATTTTCCACCTTGGTGTCATTACTTACTGGCAGGCTGTTGGATTGGCCGTACTGGGCAGACTCCTGTTTGGCAGCTTTCATCACGGTGGTCCACACAACCGTAGCCGACATAATTATGGACCCTGGAAACACAAATATCACATGAGTGATGGTGGTAATTGCAGAGATTATACCCATGGTTCAAAATGGAGCTACTATGACCAATATTGGAATGAAGAGGGGGAGAAATCGTTTAATGATTATTTGAAACGTAAAGGGGAGAACCCGGTAAAGGAATAATTTTAATCGGTTGGATGTAAAGGAGGGGGCATTTGTCCCCTTTTTTATTTCAGGAACCAGTTAAACGATGGTCACTTTATAAACATCGTTCTTATTCCGTTTGATTCCCTGAATTTCAAACCCACCCGATTCAGGAATATCCTCTAAAAAGGGTATGTGAAGTATAACGAATATGCAGGGTTTGATGTTGGTAAAACAATCGAAATATAAAGATGGCTTAAAATTTGGCATTCAGATTAATAACTAAAGGATAAATTTTTTTCGTATGTTTGTTATATATTTCATTGAATTTCATCTTGTTATATTATTAACAACAGATTCGGGCGGGATGAAAGCTACCTGCCCATGAGTAGAAAATTACACGGAGTTTTGTTCGGTTTACATTTCCATTTAGTAATTGAATCACCCTTTCATATGAAAGAAAAAAATATCAATAACTCTGAACTACTTGTATTGTTGCCCAATTTACCATTGCGTAGTTTATCAGGGGAAACCCGGTTCTGATTGTGATTTATTTTTCACGATGAAAAAATCTTTTCTTCTGCTGTATATATTCATGATAATGGCCGGGTCAACCCAGGCCCAGCCAAAACATACCGAAACTTATTTGATGGAAATCATTGCCAATGCAAGGAAAAAGGATGTTTCAGACATCGAGCGTTTCAAGGCTCTCGAGGCATTTGTGAATCTTTGGCATTCCTTTTCTCCCCCCGATACCACGATTAAACTTATCAACGAACTGCTAACCCTGAATAAAAAGATTCATGCGGCGGATCCGAAACCCTACCTCCTCATGATCGAGGGACAGCAATACCTTAAATACAACAAGCCCGATTCCGCTTTGGTGAAGTTCAGGGAGATGATCGAAGAATTCGATAAATCAAGGCATATTTTCCTTACCAACAGCTATCTCTATTCCATTCGCACCTTGTTTGATCGATTGGGGAGACAGGAGGATAAACTTAAATATTACAATTCAAAACTGCTTGGATATTTACAACATGGTCCCTTCGAAAATACATCTACCTGCTACAATACAATCGGAGGATATTATTCATTGAGAGGTGACCATAATCAGGCCTTGACATATTACTTTAAAGCTTTGGATGTTTTCCGGACTTTTTCAACGGTCGGATTTGAATCCATGATGTTGACGGTAATAGGGAATGAATACATGAAATGGGGCAACCTGGAGCGGGCTACAAGGTTTTTACAGATGGCCGACTCCCTTGGGAAAAGAGACCACGACAGTATACGATGCCAGTCCTGCTGGGCGAAACTGGCTATTATCTCCGATCGACAAGGTAGGTACCAGGAGGCTCTGAATCGCGTCGACAGCGGTCTGATGTATGGTTTCAGAAGCTATTGGATCGAGAGTGTTGCCGTCCTGTATTCAACTACCATTAATGTTTATCTTAAACTCTATAACACAGACGAAGCCTACAGGCGCCTGGTTGTCTTAAAAAAACTAGTTGATGGTGTTAATATGGCCGTTGAAACCGCACAGGGAAGCGTCGAGATCGATTATTTTTTTTACCAGTATTATCTGCAGAAGAATGACCCCGGAAAGGCCGAACAGTCGCTCATCAGGGCATATCAGAAAGCTGATTCCATACGATCATGGACACTTACGCTGAAATATCAGAAAGAACTTTTTCTCTTTTATAAAAACTCCCCGACACCTTCAAAAGCGCTTTACTATGCCAGGGCATTTTTCCAGTTGAGCGATTCACTGTCGCTAAATAAAAATAAAAATGCCGTGGCCCAATACGAAACGGAACTTACAGAAAAGCAACGGGAAACCGAAATACAGACCCTGAAGGCCAAGAGGTCGCAACAGCAGCGGAATTATCTGACAGCTGGTATTTTTCTGTCACTGATTATCATCGGGATTGTTTTTCGCCTTCGGTATACCCAGAAAACGAAAAGAAAGTTAGAGGATAAAAACCTTCAGATCGCTGCTGAAAAGGAAATTGCCGAACAATTGCGGCGCAGGGCCGAACAATCGGAACAATTCAAGCAGCAGTTCCTCTCAAACATGAGCCATGAGATCCGGACTCCCATGAATGCCGTGATGGGGATGACTAACCTGTTACTCGATAAAAATCCAAGGGAAGACCAGCAAGTTTATCTTGACGGAATTAAAAAATCATCTGGAATTTTACTATATATCATCAACGATATCCTTGACCTTGCCAAGATTGAAGCCGGGAAGATAGAACTCGAGGTAATTGATTTTTCCCTGCGCGAAGTCGTTGACCAGGTTGTTCAGACGATGTATTTCAAAGCAGAAGAAAAAGGACTGTCCCTCATACGATCAATACCAGAATCTGTTTTCGATGTGCTGACCGGCGACCCTGTCCGCCTGAACCAGGTCCTGATGAACCTGACCGGGAATGCAATCAAATTTACTGAGCGGGGATCAGTCGAATTGAAAGTTGAACAAATTAGTCCGGGAAATGATTCGCCGGTGATGCTTAAGTTTTCGGTCACGGATACCGGTGTTGGAATTCCACATGACAAACTGGGTTCTGTCTTTGAGGAATTTTCACAGGCAAGTGCATCCGATACAAGGAGATTCGGCGGAACCGGGCTCGGTCTCACCATTTCAAATCAATTGGTAAGCCTGATGAACGGAAGTATACTTGTGGAGAGCCAACCTGGCCAGGGTTCCGTATTCTCCTTTGAACTGGCATTCCTCCCGGGCTCTTCAGACAAACTTAAATTACAACAGGATGCTGAGATGAACCTTGACGGGTCCATCCTGGATGGCCTGTTCCTGCTCATTGCCGATGATAATGATTACAACCTTGTGGTCGCTGAAGATACTTTGAAGTCTAAATGCAATGTAACCATCAAAACCGCAACGAACGGGCAGGAAGCTGTTGACCTGCTGATGGAAAATGAGTTCGACATGGTGTTAATGGATGTCCAGATGCCCGTGATGAACGGGTTTGAAGCCACACAATACATCAGGAACAAAATCCCGTCCCCCAAAAACAGGATCCCGGTAATTGCACTGACAGCAAGCGTGCTCCGTTCGGAGCTGGACAATTGCAGGAATGCAGGAATGAATGGCTTTATCCCTAAACCTTTTACTGCAGCTCAACTTATCAAAGCGATTGCAGAAGCATTGAATATCCCGTTACGATATTCTGTGTCAGAAAAATCATCGGCCCGGCAACCGGCTCCTGACAAAAAGGAAATGGTAACTGACCTGGCATATCTTGAAAAGTTTTGCGAAGGTGACCGTCTGCGGATGATAAAGTATATTGGTATGTTCCTTGAGGCAGTGCCGGGATTCAGGGAAAAATTATTGACCGCCCTTGAATCAGCAAATCATGCTGAAATTGCCACCCAAATCCACGGATTCAAGACCAAGTGGATCATGATGGGGATGCATGAGGCAAAAATCCTTGCAGATAATGTCGAAAAACAATGCATGGAAGAGATCAATCTGAATGAGGTAAAAGCCAATGTTATGAACCTTCTCCGGCAGATTGAATTGTCGATGTCTGAACTGCAGGGAAACTGAAAATAAAAAAATCAGGCTGTTTTTGCATCTATAAATAAAGGAAAATGGAACCTGCCTGGGCAGGCCGGCATCAGTGACCCCCTTCTGCCGATTATTATTGACCACTTTACCATATTAGCAATCAATAAAATGAGATAGTCAAACCGTTCCCGCGAAGGCTGGTCAAAGCCGGCGTTTCTTTCATTATATTTGTATAATGCTCCATTTCTTTACATTATTATCATTCAACAAAAACCCAAGGTTATGACATTCCCGAAGATCATCGTCAGTTACCTTTTAACCACCTTTGTATTTTTTGCAATAGATATGGTTTGGCTCGGCTTTGTAGCTAAGAATATCTACCGAAAATATCTTGGTGCCCTTCTCAGCGATACAGTGAACTGGATTGCCGCTATCATTTTTTATCTGATTTTTATTGTTGGCATTTTCATTTTCGTCATCAGCCCTGCTGTTGAAAAACAATCCGTGGGAAGGGCGGTTCTTTTGGGTGCCGTTTTTGGTTTGATCGCATACGCCACCTATGATTTGACCAATTATGCAACCCTGAAAGGCTTCCCGCTGAATATTGTCTTTATAGACCTTGCATGGGGGGCAGTTCTGACGGCACTGGTCAGCCTGGCGGGATATTATATTGTCAAATTTATCGGGTAAAGCTTATTCCATAAAAGGAAGATATGAAAATAAAAAATTTAATTAAATCGGTATTAACCCCAGGGCAGAGCCCTGGACCCGGGTTCCGCCCCAGAGGGGCGTGGAATTGACCGGGAGAGATTAAAAACTCATTATTAGGTATATTTGGTATTCTTACATTTAGCTCATGCTCAACCATCCCTGATGGAGTTAAAGCCGTCACCCCATTTGATAAGGAAAAATATTTGGAGAAATGGTTTGAAATAGCCAGAATGGATTTGGGAATTGTCAATTTTTGCCTGAGTGTCGTACTTCCATCCTATAAACTTCGCACTTGAAAAGGACAAGAAAGACCAGCCAAAGAAGTAAGCTTACTGGTGCAAGGATATCCAAAGCGAACCTTCTAAGAATGCGATAGGGGCTACCCTCTGGTGGATAGTCCCTTTCGCCGGATCGGGAGTGAGAGCGGGAAATTCATAATACTCTACATTCGTCAGCCCCAATTCATCAAAGCGGTTACGGGCCGACTGGTAATTTGAAAAAGGCACACAGTCATCGTTTACACAATGCCAGAGATACATCAGTGATTTCGGGGTCCAACCTGTAAACGAGTTATTCGCCGAAAAGATATTGAACGCAAGGCTGCCCTGATTTCCCAGGGTATCAATAAAAGCATCGGTGAAAATACCTTTCAGCACTTTATTGGCAGGCATATAGGAATTTACCACACTGTCGTTGTAAAACCCGGTGGAATATTTAGGAAGGTTGGTCAGGTAGGGTTCTTTCAGAACCACATTGTATGTAAAGGAATTCGGATAGATCGCATTATACCCTGCAATGGTCATGGGAAGGAAGTATGGCTGGGGAAAAGCGCTGTCGGCAAGCATGACCGGCAGCATGGCTCCGGTGAGGTCGTAAGGCCCTTCCATGCAAACCACCCCTTTCAGTGTTACATTTCTTGCTTCGAGTTCACGCTGGGCTGCCATTGTAACAAATCCCCCTTCGGAATAACCCATCAGAAACACCTGTCCGTTCCAGGTTACGTACTGACTGGCAGTACTCCCAAGTGAAGCGATAGCCCCCTGGACCATGTCGGCAGTAGCAACGGCAAGCCTGTCCCTTACGCAAAAGGGATGCATCTCACTTACATCCTGCCCCATACCCTGGTAATCGGGCATGATAATGATCCAGCCGTAAACAGAGGCCATGATATTTGCAAGCAGGGCCTCGGGGTAGCGTTTATATTCCTCCCAGCTTGCATTCTTCCAGCCCGAAGGAGCAAGTTTTTTCATGATCTGGGTAGCATGGTTGAACGATAAAATGGGAGCGCTGATCTTCCCTGAAATTTTATAAGGATACACAAGAAGTCCGCTCAGTGAAATCTTCTTCCCCTGGTTGTCGGCCGAACTATAAGTCACCACCTCATTGGCGATGAGATAGGGTGCGCCGGTCACCCCGTGTTTGTTCAACTCGGTAAGGAAGTCATGGTAATCGAATTCGTCATAATCTGGGAACAGGGCCAGCTTGTTGCTGATATCCTGCATGGTGTAGTTGGTATGGTCGATGGCCTGCAGTCCGTTGTTACTTGCAGGGGTATCCTCCCCTTTTGATTTGGAACAGGAGTTGGTAAGCAGAACACCTGCGCCAATGAGAATTACGAACAACGTCTTTTTCATCATATGACCGGCTCCTGGTTGTTTCCCTGTAAATTGATTCATATGGCCTCCTTTTTTACTTAACCTTAAAATTTCATGCCGATTGCGGCAGAAACCGGCTCCGGGACTTGCCCGGGCTTAATCCTATAAAATACCTGTAACAGCTCCGTGATACATAAGACTCAAATATAATCAAAAAAGTTGTAAAGACGGTTTTTGTTTTTTTCGCCTGCGCTATTTTTTGAGTATTGCCTGTTTGCAAACAGCCGGTTACAAGAATGTTTATTGCACAATGAACCTGGCCGTTTGTGAATTACCCTGTTTTTTGTCCAGTTTCATCAAATAAATTCCAGGAAGAAAATCTTTCCGGTCCAGAATCAGATGATCTGTTTTTACCTCCGATTCCTGGCGGATCAGCCGACCTGTCCGATCAAAAATGCGTAGGGTAACAGGCCCGGCAAATTGTTTATTCCTGATCGCAGACTGGCCGGTTATCGGATTTGGGAAGATAATCAGGTCAGACTGGTTCCCGGGAGTTTCAGGAATCCCGGTCAAGTAATCCATATAACCGAACACAATATTATCGATCAGCCAGCCTTCACGTCCGTTGGCTGAGCCATCGCTTGTAAAAATAAACCGTACCATCACGCTGTCAGGGACAATCCCGTCGGAAGCGTTAAGAATAATGATCCAGTTTAAAATGCAACGGGAAAACAACCATCCGTCAGATCTCCCGCTTGTTACGGCGAGATGGTTGTATTTTTGATGAGAACTGACGGATGAATCCTGATCCCAGGTTATCAATGCCGGTCCGTTGGGACAGACCCACCCGGTATTTCCCAACTCACACCAAACCCCTCCTCCGTCGTATGAGGCCTCAATGACTCCGCGATCGAGCAAGGTGTCGGTATCGAATTTTTGCATGAAGCTGATGTAGGTTGCAAAATTCTGCTTCAGCGATTTTGAATTGATCACGAAGGAGAAGGTGGAGTATGTGTTGATCGGATAGGGAATGATCGTATCTGTAATGATCCCCTTGGGGGCCGACCAGGCCGCATTAAGGTATGTTTTGTGGGGAGTTCCTATCTGCCAGATATTGGTTGGGGAGTCCCATATTGTTACCGGAACCGTGTTTATTTCGAACAAGATGCTGTCCTGGGGGTAAAATTGGGCGGAACCCATAAAGGAAATACTGATCAGGACAACAATAAGAGAAGTTTTGATTCCTTTCCGGCGTGCTGAACCCGGAATATTGGTCCCTCCCCCCTGTTCATCTCTTTTCATTGTCATACCGCAACTCTGAAAATTTTTATAGATTTTTTTCATGAATAATCGATTTATAACAAATGTACAGGACATTTTATTAATTTCAAGCAGACATTAACAAACCAGTAACAATTATACTGCCATATTCTATTCAGTTTGCTTTACTGATGATAATACAGGTTATCTGGGAGGCTTTTTTGGAACAATTTTAAAAACAACAAACGCTGGATTTGGCACCTCTATTGGAGAAACCACATCAAACCATACAACCTTCACAATTCATCCCAATCCGTCGTCAGACAAAATAACTATCGAAACAACAGTGATACCAAAGAAAGGTCAATTTTCATTTTTCACCATGCAGGGTCGGGAAATAATCACTTGCCAGATCACCGAATCCAAAACACAACTTGATATCACCGCACTGCCAAGTGGGGTTTATTTTGTACGGCTTACGGGAGATAGAACGGTGCAGGTAGAGAAGTTCGTTAAGCATTAAAGTATCTGCGGAATCACTTAAATTTTCCTTCCTTATTGTTTCGGAGTAATAAATGTCATAGATGAAAAAACGCTCACTTTGACCGGCCTTCGCCGAAATAATCTGACCATCTCACCTTGTTGAATGTTAAGAAGATATCGTGGTCAATAAAAACCGGCCGAAGGTGGTCAAAGGATTAGGTTTATCCCCCAGCGAACCCTTAACGGCTGAGTGTTACGATAGTATCCTTCCGCATTAGGGTTTACACTAACTCATTTATAGGCCCACCTGACTCATTTTCAGAGTTTACCCTATAGTAATTCGAACTTTAAGGAGCTACATTTGTTATCGGTGTAAAAACGTATAACTACTTAAAGCAATATTTATGGGGGAAAAACTATTTCTGATTTTCGTTTCATTTTTCATGATAGCGGCATTTTTTATCATAAACAGCTGTAAAAAAGGCAGTTCAGAAGATAATACCATTCAAGTTGCCGGCATCGGGTTCGTGCCTGACTACTTTCTAAAAAATGGTGAAATGGCTGGCTGATATGAATGGGGTGCCCATGAGCGATATGACTCAACATATGGAAGCATTGAATATTAACGGTTACGTCGCGTTTTCACTTTGCACACCTGCAAGTACTGTTCAACTATGGCAAAATAATCTCAATGCCATGAAGGCGGATGGCACATTCGAAACCATATGGAATAAATGGTTTAAGGGAGTTCCGATGCCTTGATTTTGAATCAGATGACCCTGATTAACGCATCTTTAACCCAATTAATTCATTAGAAATCTAACAATCTTTGAAAAATCTTGAAAAATCACTCATATAGAATTGTTTGGCAACGTAGTTCTGCTGCTCCTTTAATCATCAAATTAAAAATCTAACATGAAAACAAACATCACCATGAACCGATTTATCCTTCTCACATTCGGACTGTTTAGCCTGGTCAATGGCTATTCACAGGTGCAATACGCAACCTATTACAATCCTATGGACGCTGTTACATACAACATTCAGGTTGAAACTGCAAATGGTGATGACTATTCAATTTATGTATATGGCATGCATATCACCACGGACTTTCAAACAGGTGGCTTTTACATTCAGAAAAAGAATCTGGAAGGGTTTCTTTCGGATTTTTTAGTGGCAAAACAAAAATATGAAGCGTGGACTAAAACTGCGAAAGAAAATAAAATAGAGGATCTTGCAAAAAAGATTGAAATACCAAAATCGCAGAAAATAGGCGGGTTCTTCAAGTCTGGTGATTCTACTTCATTGGACACCAAGAGCATTAACCGGCATTTGAAACCGGTTTACTCTTTTTTGGTCACAAAGGATAAAGGTCTTATAAAATACTATTTGGCCATTTTTACAGATGCCTTCGTTGACCCACAGGTGCCCCTGCTGATTTCCTCAGGATATGGTTTGATCTTTTCTTCTCCTGAGGAGGTGATGAGTTTCTATTCCTTGCTTCAGCCCGAAAAAATCAATGCTTTCCTGAGCAAACAACCTAAGCTTGATGAACTGTTCAGGTAGCTGACCACTGAAGATATACAGAGAATAATAAACATCATCAAAAAGTTTATAAATCGCATTTAAAATCTATAAAAATCATTATTATGAAAAAATTATCTGTATTCGTGATTTATTCGATCTCTTTATTAGCTCTCATAGGTTGTGTTGTAGGTAAGAAAGTTCCGTATGAAAAAATGAAAGTGGAAATAAATTATTCCGGAACAAAATCCATCGCCCTTGCAGTTTATGATCAAAGGGAGATGGTCGTTAAGGGCAACCGTAAACCGGATTTTGTTGGGTACCAAATTGGAGGTAATGGCATTGCTTGGCCAATAGGAACAAAGAGTGGGAAAAATTTTACTGATGTGATCCAGGAGGTTATTTCACAATCATTTAAGAACAAAGGTTATACGGTGTTATTAATTCCAACCTCCTATAAAGAAAATTATGACGACATAAAGACCAGGATGATTCAATCCTCCAGTGATCGCCTGATGATAATTAAATTAAAGAAATTACAAATTGTTATGGTTGTTGCTACCGTTATCGACATTGACGTGGATGTCGAAGTCTTTGATAAATCGGGAAACATGCTTGCCGTCAACAATTTTAAAAAAAGTGAGCAGATTGCTACCGACATCCTGGGTACAAATTATAAGAAATATGCACCTGAATACCTGGAAAAAGAGATAGCATCGTGGCTGAACGACCAGCAAATAACTAAAGAATTAAGATAGTTATCACCGATCAAATAGCTAATTTTCATTTCAATGGTTACACCCAATGTTTCCCTCTGTATTGAGTGGCTTTCCATTTTCAGTCATAACTGAATCAAACCACTTGATGTATTGCTAATTTTAGGTATTATTAATATAAACCAGTTTGGTATTGGATTTAAAGAATATTGTACCTTTATCAACAACAACAGAGATAAACAATGGGTTTACGAAGGTTATTACAGATCATCCCTTCAAACCAGGTTGAAACAATTGAATTATGATAAAAACGGTGGAAATCGTACGGAAAAAAGCGAGATAACCCGTAAGGGCCTGGTTAAGATAAAAAGTCCGCCTGACAATATAGAGGTGTTATAATTGGTACTTGAAGAAAGAACGATTGAACATAAACATATAATTTTAAAACCAGCACTTAATCAAACAAAATTAAGATGAAAATACTTTTTCTATTTTGCATTATTTCCCTTTCAAACATTGGAATATTTGCCCAAAACCATTATGAAACTGACAAAAAAGATTTGCAATTTGAAAGCAATGGAATTCAGCTATCAGGTGTACTAATTTTTCCAAAAACGGACAAAAAAGTTCCGTTGATCATAATAGTTCCGAACAGTTGGAGCTCACGTTTCGTGAGTATTGCTGAATATTTCGCAAACAATGGGATAGCTTGTTATACATATGACTCAAGAGATGTTGGAAAATCTATGGGATTTAATTGTTTTAAAGATAGTATAGTGGATATATATTCTCAAGATTTGCAAATAACCATTAAAACACTGTCTTCCCAACAGAATTTTAGTAAAGTTGGAGTTTTAGGAATGTCTATGGGAGGGTGGATTATTGAACGTGCGATTGTAAAGGAAAATGTTGATTTCTATGTAATGATTTCTACACAAACAATGTCATTCAAAGATTCATACAAATGGATGGTTGAAAGTTTTACAAAAAACAAAGTGGATACAAATAGAATATCGTATCTTAATTCTTTAAGAGAAAGCGTATTGGATTCACATGATTATGAATTTATTCCGTATGATTATGTAAAAAGAATTAGAGCTTATTCATTATGGATTTTTGGGCAAAATGATATTAATATTGCAATTGACCAATCTATGATGGATTTGGAAGCTATTAAGAAAACGAATAATATTACAATTAAAAAATATGAAGGGTTAGACCATAATGGGGTGTGTGAGAGTGAGATGGTTGTAAATGAAATAATTCAGTGGATAATGAAATAATTGATTTTAAGTGGCCCACTCAAACGAGGTAAGGAATGAGGTAAGGAAAAAGGGTGGATTTTGGGGGTGAGGTAAGGAATAGATTAAAATTCAATTTCTGTAATAAATTATATTTCAATAAGATAGAAATATATTTTTTCATCTGATTCTGGCTCATAACCCAAAGGTCACTGGTTTAGGATAAATGGGTTCCCAATGTGAGTAGCGAGGTTAAGAAAAGGTTGAGGGAAACTCCGATGTTTTGGTCATTGAACCTTGGCCAAGACTGGTCTTAAATCGGCCAAAGGGTAGTAACTTTGAGCGGCTTCTACATCTGATTATGTGAGTTCGGGTGAACAAAAATTATCCTAAAACTTCAATGACAAAACAATATGAATATACGATCATTAAAAGTAACAGATCTCGATTTCTCAGTTCGATGTTTGAATACATTGAAAGTGAACAATATTGAATACCTGGGCGAATTAACACAATATTCGCTCTTAGATCTGGCTAACTTCAAAGGTATGAGCCGGAAGACTATCTATAAGATCATTAAGATACTTAAAGACAATGACTTAAAATTGCAAGGAGAAACATTGTAAAAGAAAATAAACGATAAAATAATGGAATGTCAAGTAAATGTTATATTCGAGCCCACCCATCACCTATCTCACTTTGTTTAAATTTAGACAGTTAGTGTCCAGTGGTTTTCATCTGTTTTCATCCTACTTGGCCGAAAAGCTGGCCGGGAACCTGGCGGAAAAAGTTTAGAACAGACCCGCATTGATCTGATGGGTCTTTTCGATGTCTAGTGAAGCTAGATAATGTTCAGTTACGATGCTGTTAGAATGACCGAGCATACTTCCAATATCATCCTTTGAAATACCGCCACGCATCAGGGTGGTGGCGTAGGAATCTCTGGCCGTTTTCAGTTTAAGCGGAACCGACAGATTTAACTTGCCGCCGATCACCGCCAAATCCTGATTGATTTTCTGGGATATTTTATGGCAACGGTTCTCAAAGGTATTCTCCTTATAACCTTCCTGGCGATTTGAATGTACCTTAACAGGGTAAATACTCTCTGTATAAATATTCGCTATTTTAGCAGGTAGCTTTTATATCTACAATGCACCTATACGACTATGTTGATAAGCTGAATGCCCGGTATAGGACAGGCATTTCAACTGAGCTTTCAATCAGGTGAGGTCCCTTAAAAGTAATTAGACCTAATTTGTTTTCCAAATTATGTCCAACTATTTAAGGGGCTAAGACAATAATTTTTTCAACGATATCCACTTTTCTCATAGTAGTGAATTTAGATTAAGGTCCCTTGGATTACAATTTATACCGGATTTTTATATCAATCTACATTTGTTAAATATCTTTCTTCAAATTTCCTTATCCAATTAAGCTCTTTTACTTCAAGGTCCATCACCTTCAGGTTATCCACAAAATCCATCTTGATGTCTTTTACGAAAAAGATATTCTTACCATCCGAGTTTAAGATCTTTTGCAATTCTTTCTTTACATTTTCGTCACCCTTTTGCTTCCATAACGCCTTATTCTGTGATGGACAAAGCACCCAGAACTGGAACTCATCAAGACCCCTTACTTCTTTCACATTTTCCGCCAACAGAATATTACGCCAGAGTTGTTGAAGTGAGTATCGAAACGGGCAATGGTCGGCACTTTTAATGGCATTAAGGTCGAATACCTTTGATTTTGTTAGTAGTTGCCAGTTGTTGTATTTTAGGTAGCCACACAGCGGGTTGGTTGGTTTCTTTTTGTTATCGACATTTGAAAGGATAAGTTCTTTGTAGAACCCTGGATTATCACAGAATTTTCTGACATCACTCTTTTTAATTCCATCTTTCTCTTTGCCGTTCTTCTCTTTGTATGAAGAACATACAGAAAAATCGGCTTCTATGTATTTGAACTCGATGAGTATTACACCCGTTTTCTGCTTATCATCTTGGTAAAACACGGCAACATCCGCATCAGTGCCCCCATACTTTGATTGGTCCCCAAGCGATTCCTCAATACATGGAGTGAACTCAATTGCAATATGCTGAACTTCCACTGCTTTGCCCATCAGAAGGCTGAAGAGTTTGCCTGCCAGTTCACGTCGGTTCTTCAGCGGTGCAAATAAGTTGAAGCAACAGGGCTGAGATGCTACTGTATTTGTCCGTACGAGGTGCAAATCACCGGCTTTTTCTTTGAATCTGTCTTCAACTACTTTCAGAATTTCATCTTCACCAAGGAAATTTTGAAGTTTGTTTTTTGAAGTTTCTTTAAGAATATGTGAATAGGATTTCCCTTTGCGCTTTGCTTTTCCAAACTCAGTTATCCCTTTATGCCTATTATATTCAGACATAAATCTATAGCGGTTTATCTGCCATTCATTACCAATGTCATATGGAAAAACTTGATTTTTATCTTTGAGCATATCTTCCCATTCATCTATGGCTGCATGGTCTTCTTGCGTCATTCCCGTCAAATCAATTTTTTCAAGACTTTTCCTGATTATAGGCTTGCATTGGTCGTGAATGAAGACGGGGTGCCACCAGAACCATTTATCAATTGTTAAGGCTTCCGCCCAAAAGGCTTCAAATGACGGGTATTTGGTTTCTTTATGGTGCCAGATATCAATGTCTTCCTTATCCACGTATAATGAACGCTGCATATAGCTATCCTTACCGTCTTCAGTGATCCCGTATAATTCAGAACCACCCCCTTCAAGACCCCAATGGAATAATAGCTGTTCCTTCATTTCAACATTGATGTTACTTTTTTTGCTTCCGTACAAACACCGTTAAAATCAACCCCGCCGCCACAACAACATCCACAACCATCCACGCCTGTCTTCCCAATGCAACCTTCGCAATGGGTTGAAACAAAAGCACTAAGCCAACAAAGACAATCACAAGTGGAATATTCTTCCGTTCATATTCGTAATAGGCAAGGATGGCAAAACCCACCAGCGCAATGTACTTAAAGAGCTGGTAATATCCGTAGGGCAGATTGAATAGGCATATTAGCAACAGGACGGCAAGGGCTATTTTTATTAGGTTTTCGGTTGTGAGTTTCATTTTTCGATAAATTTAATGTATTGGGATAAGTGAACCTTGAAACTAAAATTCCAAAATAATTGGCTTATCGCCGCCTTTCAAGTCCCCAATGGAAAATTAGTTTTTCCATACCAGAAATATCAAATCGTGATGAAATAATTTCTGTCACTATATCTCCTTACTTCTCCGCTTTTTAGTGTAATGTTCAGTTCATCGTCAACCCATATGGCATTAGTTACTTCATCAACTAATCCTATCGTGATATAGTCATTTTGGTCACTAAAGACCTTGACATTTTTTCTCTCGATTTTGACAACGCCGAAGTTTGAATATTTTGAATCCCAAGCCATAAAGTTTCGTTTTTGTTATGAATTCCCTTGCAAGTTAGATAATAAACGAGCAAAATCATTTACCGTCAGCAACTTTTCCCTACATATTCCTGTCAATACATCAAACCGCCATTCTTATGCCCACCAAAGCCCACATTTTAATTCTTGAAGAAAAGGAGCCTTTTATATTGTATCACATGCTGGTCGAATAAATCCAACCTTTTTTAAAATCAGAGGGCAGGCAAGTGCAAAAGTATTTTAAAAGATAAAATTCAAGATATAGAAAATAGGTTATATCTGTGTCTTTGTTTGTACTTGTGTTTGTACTAATAAAAAAACCACCTACGTTGTCTTTGTAAGTGGCTGATTATCTGTCTCCCCGACAGGATTCGAACCTGTGACCCATTGATTAAGAGTCAATTGCTCTACCAGCTGAGCTACGGAGAGGTTTGGGGGTGCAAAGATAGAAATTTTTTGTTGAATGATAACAGCTGTAAATGTAATATTTCGGCCCGGGATTTTTCTGTACTTTTGATTGTTGTTTGTTACGCTGAGGCATTGGGTGATTTTAACCATGACTCAAGACTTGCAGCTTATGGCGAAAATAATGCTATGAATCCGAAACAGGAGTTTAAGTCGGCGCTTAATGTGATGGACGGGGTGGAACAACCCGATAAGATCAATACTGATGCTGTAATAAAGCTGAAAGCAAAGCGTGGCCAGGCTTTGAGAACCGAAGAATTTGTTCATGGCATCAGATCGGGCAACCGCACGATTCTTAGCAAAGCGATCACACTGATAGAAAGTTCGTTACACACTCATCAGCAAAAAGCACAGGAAATCATCAATGCCTGCCTGCCCTATTCCGGAAAATCTGTTCGCATTGGCATCACCGGTGTGCCGGGGGTTGGGAAAAGTACTTTTATTGAAGCTTTAGGGATGTTTCTCAGCTCAGAGGGACACCACATTGCTGTACTTGCAATTGATCCGAGCAGCACAAAGTCCAAAGGCAGTATCCTTGGTGATAAAACAAGAATGGAAGAGCTTTCGGTGAATCCGGATGCTTATATACGGCCTTCTCCTTCGGCCGGCTCGCTGGGTGGCGTTGCCCGTAAGACAAGGGAAACCATCATTCTGTGTGAGGCAGCTGGTTTTGATGTGATCCTGGTGGAGACGGTGGGTGTGGGGCAGTCGGAAACCACGGTAAGATCGATGGTTGATTTTTTCCTTTTGCTGATGCTTGCCGGGGCCGGCGACGAACTTCAGGGGATCAAACGCGGGATCATGGAAATGGCGGATGCTATTATCATAAACAAGGCCGACGGGGATAATATCAACAAGGCGAAAACTGCAACAATGGAATACAAGAATGCCCTGCATCTTTATCCGCCTGCTGAAAGCGGCTGGAACCCGGTTGTTGACATATGTTCATCCCAAACGAGGATGGGAATTGAATCGGTATGGAATTATATCAGCAGTTTTACGGAAACAACGAAATCAAACGGGTATTTTGAACGCCAGCGGAAAGAACAGTTCAGGCAGGTGCTTACCGAAACCATTGACCAGGCATTGAAGCGGGAGTTTTACGGACGAAAAAACATCGCCCAGGCCCTGGCATATTATGAGAAAGAAGTCCTGGCCGGGAACCTGAGCCCCTATACTGCCGCAGCGGCACTGCTAACAAAAAACAAATTCTGAAATTGTAATCAGCGAGCATTTTGCACAAGCCGCATCAGGTGGAGCGCAGCGAACCGTAGCGGCGGTGCTCCTCAATAAAAGCGAAAAGCGAAATGTGAAATTTCGCTATTTCGCTTTTCGCTTCTCGCTTCTCGCTTTTCGCTACTTCTTTATAAACGGTGCAATCTTCCAGTATAATTCAGAAGGATTGAACGGTTTGATGATATATCCGCTCATGCCGTAAGTGTATATTTTTTCACGGTCTTCAATAAATGCCGATGCGGTGAGTGCAATGATCGGAATGTCTTTGTTCGGGTTATTCTCCATCTTCCTGATCTCGAGGGTGGCATCATACCCGTTCATTTCGGGCATGTGAAGATCCATTAAAACCAGGTCGTACCTGCTGCGTCTTGCTTTTTCAACAGCTATCTTTCCATTCTCGGCAACATCCACATTCACATTCCACTTCATGAGGAATTTCGATACGATCTTCTGGTTCACGAGGTTATCTTCCACAACCAAAACCCTTAATCCGGCCAGGCTCTGGAAGGTTGCCTTCATAAGCATATCTTCGTCGAGGTGTTCTTTTTCACTGAGTACAAACGGTAAAGTCACTGAAAAAATACTCCCTTCCCCCTCCCTGCTTTTCACCTTAATCGACCCTCCCTGCATTTCAACCAGTTTTTTAGTGATCGCAAGGCCGAGTCCGGTACCGCCATATTTACGTGTGGTGGATGAGGATGCCTGGGTGAAACTCTCAAATACGAACTGTATCTTATCTTCGGGGATCCCTATCCCTGAATCCGACACCCTCAGAACGAGATCAACAATATTGCCCCGTTTTGCAAGGAAGGCAGCTTCAACAAGAACTTTGCCCTTTTCTGTGAATTTGATGGCATTACCTACGATGTTGATCAGGATCTGTGAAAGCCGGGCAGAATCTCCAACAATGACCGCGGGAACATCCTGTGCAACAGTAAATTCAAGTGTAATTTCCTTTGATGTAGCCTGGTAATCAAAACTCTGATGGATCCCATTCATCAGCTTCCTGATCTCAAACTCAATCGCTTCGAATTCTATCTTCCCTGCATCGATCTTCGAAAAATCAAGAATGTCGTTGATCAGGTGAAGGAGGTTCTCTGCCGAGAATTCAAGGATCTCAATATCCTCAATCTGGTCATCCCTTGGGTTCTCCTCTTTCAGAAGTTTAGCCGTATTCACTATGGCATTCAGGGGAGTCCGTATCTCGTGGCTCATCGTTGACAGGAAAAGCTGCTTCGACTGTGCTGCCTGCCTGGCCAGGTCCCGGGCCAGTTTCATCTCCTCCTCCGCTTCCTTTCTTTTCTGAACTTCCTGCTCAAGAATCATCCGTTGTTTGTAAAGGTTGACAAACAGTGTGACCTTTCCGATGAACAGGTCGGGAATGATGGGTTTCGTAATAAAATCGACAGCGCCCGTTTTGATTCCTTTCGTCCTGTAATAATTCTCATTGTAGATGGCGGTGATGTATATGATCGGCAACAATAAAGTTTTTTCATCCTGGCGGATGATTTCAACGGTTTCAAAACCATCCATTCCCGGCATCTGCACATCCATAAGGATCAGCGCAAACTCCTGCTGTTTGGCCTTCTCAATGGCTTCCAGGCCTGATTTGGCCCTGATCAGCTCAACATCCAGGTCGCCGAGCAATTCTTCAATGACCAGTATATTGCTGACATTGTCATCGACAATAAGAATTTTTGGTTTAGGATTCATAGATATACTGTTTATTGCATTCAAACTACAGCTTATTCAAAAATGCTGAAATTTCTTCAAGAGAAAGTACATGATCAACAGCGCAGGCCGCCACAGCGGCTTTCGGCATCGAGTCGACTTCGGCAGTTTCCGGGTCCTGGACAATGGCCATTCCTCCTAATTCCTTGATCCTTTTAAGCCCGTGGCTGCCGTCATTATTTGCCCCGGTGAGAATGATGCCGATCAGGTGTTCGCGGAAAACCTCGGCAGCCGTCTCAAACAACACGTCGATGGATGGCCGTGCATAATTCACACGTTCATCAATCGTGAGAGTGAAGGTCTGGTCAGGTTCAATCAGCAAATGATAATTCGGAGGTGCCACATATGCATAACCGGGCTGCAGATGTTCCTTCTCATCGGCTTCCTTGACCTTTAAGCGGTTCAGGTCATTAAGGATATGGATCAGGTAATTCTCCGAGTCGGGACTAATATGCTGAACGATGATAACAGGAATTCTAAACCCTTTGTCAAGGTTCCTCAGCAGTGTTTTAAGCGCATTCAAACCTCCTGCCGAAGATCCGATAACAATCGCCTTATATTTCTTTGCAGGAGTCATTCCTGGTAATGTTTGATATAAATTCTCTCCCCGGTCACAAGTCCGTCAAAGTTATTGTAATAACCCGAAAACTGCAGATTTTCTTTTGATCCAAGGCAAAGCACACCACCCCCGGCAAGAGAATCTGCAAAGAGGCCGATCACCTTATCCTGCAGCTTGCGGTCGAAATAGATCAATACATTCCTGCAAACCACCATGTGGACTTCAGCAAATACTGAATCGGTGACGAGGTTGTGCGTCGCAAATACGATGTTTTTCTTAAACGAATCAAGCAGTTTGGCTGATTCGTAATTCGCAGTGTAGTAATCCGAGAAGGAAGCTTTGCCCCCTGCTCTCTGGTAATTCAGGGTAAATTCCTTCATCCGGCTTATAGGATAGATGCCGTCTTTGGCCTGCTTTATGATGACCGGGTTGAAATCCGTGGCATAGATCTGGGTCCTGCTATATAAGCCTTCTTCTTTCAGCAGTATAGCCATTGAATACACCTCTTCCCCGCTTGAGCAGCCGGCATGCCAGATCTTGATGAACGGGTAAGTTTTCAGTAACGGGATTACATGTACACGTATCGCTTTATAGAAGGAAGGATCACGGAACATCTCAGTTACATTGATGGAGAGGTCCATCAGCAGCTGATCCACAAACTTATGGTTAACCAGGGATTCGTGAATCATCTGGGAAATGGAGCTCATACCTGAAAGATGGAAACGGTTCACTATCCTGCGTTTGATATGAGCCTGGGAATAATTACGAAAGTCATATCCATATTTCTCATAGATGGCCTGGACTAAAAGCCTGATCTCGATATCCTGGATTTCCAACTGCTCTTCCTGGGACTTCTTCATAACCTCATTTATACAACCAGACCCTTAACAAAGATAAGAGTTTTTGACTGTCAACCGGCTTGGCCAGGTAATCGTTGGCCCCGGCTTCAATACAATTGTCCCTGTCCTCTTTCATTGCTTTTGCAGTAAGGGCAATGATCGGCAGGTGTTCATGTTTCGGGCTCTTCCTGATGATCCCGATGGCTTCGTAGCCATCCATTTCGGGCATCATGATATCCATCAGGACCAGGTCGATTTCAGGATGGGTATGCAGCTTGTCAATCCCTTCACGCCCGTTCCCCGCCGGGATGACTTTCATCCCTCTCTCCTCCAGAACAGCAGTGATCGCAAAGACATTTCTCGAGTCGTCATCCACCACCAAAACAGTACGGTCATGAAAAACATCTTCCAGATTATACATCATCCTGATCATTTCCTGCTTCTCCTTCGGCAGGTTGGCTTCCACCCTGTGAAGGAAGAGCGAGGTCTCGGCAAGCAGGCGTTCAGGCGAGCGTATCCCTTTTATAATAATGCTGTCGGCATATTTTTGCAGCTTGTCTTCTTCTTCCCTTGTAAGGTCCTTGCCTGTATAAATAATAACAGGCAGGCTTGCCAGCTTGTTGTTCAGGCGTATTTTTTCAATCAGGTCGAACCCGCTCATATCCTGAAGCCCCAGGTCAAGGATCAGGCAATCGAAATTCTCCTTTTCAAGCAACTTATAAGCTTCCACTCCTCCTCCAACTGATGTGGTTGTAACGTCACCGTTGCCGATAAGACTTACAATGCTCATGCGTGTTGCTTTGTCGTCGTCAACGATCAACAGCTTCTTCATGGGTTTCGAGATGACATCCTCGATATGCCCGAATGCATCCCTCAGTTTGTCAATGCTTACAGGTTTTGTAAGATAGCCGATGGCGCCCATTTGCAGGGCTTCCCTTGACTTATCCATCGCCGAGATAAAATGGACCGGGATATGTCTTGTTTTGGCATCCTGGTGCAAACGCTTCATGACTTCCCAGCCGTCGATGCCAGGCAGACCGATATCGAGTATAATGGCGCTGGGTACATGAAGGTCGGCCAGGTATAAACCGCTTTCCCCGTCCATCGCGATCAGGCACTTATATCCTTTTTCTTCGGCCAGGTCAGACAATATCTTTGAAAAAGAGGGATCGTCTTCAATGATGAGCAGTACCTTATCACCTGTCTGAAGGGTATCCCTGTCGTCATTCGCGGGATTCTCATTTGCCATGGCCCTTGCCAGAATTGGTTTTGGCTCAGGCGGAGTTATAAGAGCAGGCTGGGGTGAAGGTTTTTGAACACCTGGTTTTTTTCTGCCTTCTTCATATTTTTGCGGAAGAAGAAGCGTGAACATCGAGCCTTTCCCCTCTTCGCTCATCAGCTGTATTTCGCCTCCCATCACCTGGGCAAATGAACGTGAAATTGTAAGTCCCAGGCCGGTTCCCCCGAAACGTCTGCTGGTCGTTCCATCGGCCTGCTGGAAGGCTTCGAAGATAATCTTGAGTTTGTCTTTCGGAATGCCGATCCCCGTGTCGCTCACTGTAAAGGCAAGCGAGGTTTCAGGGTCAAGCCCGGTCCGTCTGAGCTCCGGTTCGTCAAGCGGTCTCCTGACATCCAGTTGCACTGTCCCTTTCTCGGTAAATTTCAGGGCATTCGACAACAGGTTCTTCAGGATCTGCTGCAGTCTCTGGTTATCCACAAAGATATTGGCAGGCAGTTTTTCATCAATATGCAAACTGAAACTCAGGCCTTTCTTTTCAACCATTGGTTTGAAAAATGAATCCATCTGGGTAAGCGTTTCATTCAGATCGATGGTCTCAGGATGAAGTTCGACGCGGCCGGCCTCGATCTTACTCAGGTCCAGGATCTCATTTATAAGGTCGAGAAGGTCGCTTCCCGAGCTATTGATCGTGTTCGCATATTCGATCTGCTTGTCAGTGAGGTTCTGTTTTTTATTCTCAGATAACAGCTGTGACAAAACGATAATACTGTTAAGAGGGGTCCTGAGTTCGTGCGACATGTTCGCAAGGAACTCAGATTTATATTTGCTGGCCACCTCGAGGTCTTTTGCCTTTTCTTCAATTTCATTCCTTGCCCTGGTGAGTTCCGTATTTTTCGTGCGGATGTCATCTCTCTGGTCTTCGAGGGCCTTTGTGCGCTCCTGGAGTTCTTCATTGATCACACGCAGTTCCTCCTGCTGTGCCTGCAAGGCTTCCTCGGAACTCCTGAGTGCTTTTGTCTGCTCTTCAAGTTCTTCGTTGGTCTGACGAAGTTCTTCCTGCTGTACCTGCAAACGTTCGGCCTGTTGCTGGGTCTGATCGAGAAGCTTTTTCACCTTTGACCGTGAACTGGCCGTATTCAAGGCAATAGAAGCAGGTTCAATCACCTGTTCGATAAACTTTCTCTGCATCTCGCTGAATGGTTCAAGCTTCCCGACCTGGACTACCCCCAGCAGAAGTTTTTCGAATACGAGGGGCGCAATGATGAAGTTCGAAGGGATTTTCTCATCCACTCCGAAATTGAGCATTGGGGCATCTTCCGGAATATCCTTAAAAACAATGATCTCTTTCTCCAGGGCAGCCTGGCCAACCAGGCCTTCCCCCAGCTTCAGCCTGCTGAAATTTCCTTTACGGTCATGAAAAGCGTAGGTAGCGGCAAGATTGAGCTCTTCCTTTTCATCGAACAGGTAAAACAATCCCATTTGTCCGTCAAGATATTTCACAAGGAATTTGATCAGTTCCTGTGTGAGGTCATTGATCGACTGATCACCACTAAGCTTCGTACTTAGCTCGGCCATGCCCGATTTCAGCCAGTCCTGGCGGTTCATGTCTTCGGAATTTTTTCTCAGGGTCCGGGTCATTACCTGAAGCGCCATACCCAGGCTGTCCTTGTCGCCACGCGGCTGAATCTCATGGGTGTAATCTCCTTCAGAGATACGGGTAGCTTGTTTTATAACCGTCTTGAAGCTTTCGAGCATTTCATTGACCGACTTCCCAAGCAGGTCTTTAGGCCCTCTTTCAGTAACTTTCTTATCAAAATCTCCTATCGCCATTGAACCCGATACTTCTGAAATTTCACGGAAAGAATCAACAACCGAACGAAAACTCGAGCTTAGTTTTCCTATTTCATCATCTGAAGCGATAACATCGTGATATGAAAGGTCGCCTTCCGCAACAGCGCCTGCCCAATTCGACAACAGGTTTATCGGATTTACAATCCGTCTTGCCAGAACCAGCGAAGCAATGATCACAAAAACAAGGATGGTAATGATCAGGCTGAGCATCACAATAATGATCTGCATATTTGCGCCTTTCGCCTCATCCGCTCCCATCTCCTGTACAAGTAGATAATTCTGCCCGTATTTCTGAAGACCGCTCAGGGGCATACAACTCCCTAGGATATCGGCATTATCGGCATCCTTGTATTCCGATACAATATTTCCTTCGTTATTATTATCAGCCTTTCCTGATCTTATAATGGCAAACTGTTTTCCGGCCTCTGTGTTCGTAATATGTTTAAACAAGGCATATTTCGGATCATCCGGATTACTGCTGGCAAGAACCTTCATTCCCTCGCCTAAAAGATAAGATCTGGCGGTTAAACCCAGTTTGCTTTCAGAAGAAAGAAGCCTGTTCAGGCTGTCCATCGACACCTGAAAAGCAAGGTATCCTTTTACTGAGTTGTCTTCCATCAAAGGATTGATCAGGAAAAAGCAGGCCAGATTATTTTTCCCAAACAACCCGACATCCGAAAGCCTTATATTCTTAGCTGTTCTAACTTTCTGAAAACCCGAACCCAGTATTGAGTTCCTCAAAACATTCTCATTAATACTCTTTCCTAGTTCATCCCCGTTGTTTATCGTATACAATATGGTTCCATCCGTACCGAGCAGGAAAACATTAAAGATCTCTCCTTCATTTGCGATTCTTTGAAAATCTGCTTCGTATGGGCCAATAATTTTTTTGTACTCTTCGGTCTGAACAAAACCCGAGAAAGGTTTAGCCGATTTTTCGCTTTCGGCATTGATTTGCCTTATTAACGGAAGGACAAAATCCAGCCGGTTCCTAACGGTGGTATGCTGGATAAGTTCATGAAAATAGGTGTTTATCTGTTCGTATTTCTGGTTGAACGAAAATGTGAGTGTTTTGACGGCTGCCTCACGGGATGTTTTATAGGTAAACGGCATGCCGACGGCGATAATGATCAGCAGGGGTAGAACCGAGACTGCGAAAAACCAGAGCAGAAGCCTTGCGCCCAGGCTTTTTCGGGGGGAAAGCCTGAACTTTTTTATTTTACCTGAATCTTTTTTCATGAGATTTTTCTATAATAACAGAACGGATTAATGATGCAATTATACTAAAGGCAAGGATTGAAGCAATGATCAGCAGGGAATAATTGGTGCTGAGTTTATAAAAATGTGTTCCCAGCATCTTCACCCCGACAAAACTGAGTAAAACGGCCAGGCCGAGTTTAAGGTAATGAAAACGGTTCATCACATCCATGACCAGGAAGAACAGTGAACGCAGGCCAAGAATGGCAAAGATGTTCGAAAAAAAGACAATGTAAGGATCCAGTGTCACCGAAAAAACGGCCGGCACTGAGTCCACGGCAAAAAGCACATCCGAAAGTTCAATGATCAGAAGGACCAGGAACAAAGGTGTGAAGAAGATCTTACCACTGCGGTTGATCCAGAATTTCTCATCATGATCTTCCTTCGTAACACGGAAATACTTTGACATGAAGATGACCACAGGATGATGTTCGGTATCAATTTTTTCCTCTTTTTTGCTCAGGAAAAACTCCCATCCCATTTTAAGGCCTATGATGACCAGCATGATCCCAAAGACATAAAGGAACCATTCAAACCTCTGGATCAGCACAGCAGAAACAAAAATGAAAAGGAACCTCATAACAACTGCGCCGAGTATGCCCCAGAACAAAACCTTCTTATAATAAAAAGGTTTGATCTTAAAGGAAATGAAGATCAGAACAATCACGAAAATGTTATCCACCGAAAGGGAATATTCAATAAGATAACCCGTAAGATATTCCAGAGAAAGATTTCTATTATAACGGCTGATGGCATCTTCCAGGCTGAGGCCCTGGATGCTGATGGGATGATGGAACTTGTCTATCCTTTCCTGGATGGCGGTCAGTGAGTCGGCCCCGTGTATCCAGTTGCCATGATACCTGATGAGTAGGAAGAAGGCAAAGGAAATGCTCACCCAGACCAGAGTCCAGGCGAGAGACTCTTTAAACTTCAGTGTGTGGGAATGTTTCTGAAAGACCCCAAGGTCTATCATCAGCATCATTACAATAAATACAAGAAAAGATATAAAGAAAACGAGTTCATTCAGGTTAACCGACATAGCCTTTCAGAATGGTTTGATGGTGTCTCAAATTTACGGAAAATTCTTACTTTTGCAAGCCTTTGAATACTTTTCAAAAACTAATTGACATGAACGAAGCGATAAACCTGAACCCTAACCCCCTCATCCGGTTTCTTGACAAACCTTCCGAAGAATTTACAAAAAGCGACCTCATCAGGTTTATCGAAGCCAATGGAATCGGCATGCTTAATTTCCGTTATGCAGGCGCCGACGGGCGGTTGAAGACACTGAACTTCATGATCAAGAGCCGCAATCACCTCGACAGCATACTCAGCGCAGGGGAGCGCGTTGATGGCTCCAGTCTTTTCCCGCATTATGTTGAGGCCGGATCTTCCGATTTATATGTGATCCCGCGTTACAGGACGGCTTTCGTAAATCCCTTCTCCCAGTTCCCGGCCATTGATATTCTGTGCTCCTATTATGATAAAGACGGAATGCCTTTTGCCAATTCCCCTGAGTATATTCTGCGCAAGTCGCATGAAGCCCTGAAAAAAGAGACCGGCCTTTCGTTTGAAGTCATGGGTGAGCTGGAATATTATGTCATCTCGGAAAAAAACAACCTGTTTGAAGCCGCCGACCAGAAAGGCTATCACGAATCGGCGCCATTCTGCAAATGGGAAAACCTCAGGCTTGAAGCGATGAAAGCCATTGCCAACTGCGGGGGTTACATCAAATACGGACATTCCGAAGTAGGCAATTTCACTGAAACAGGTCTGAGTTTTGAGCAGAATGAAATCGAATTCATCCCGGTGAAACTTGAAGATGCGGCGGAACAGATCCTGATCGCAAAATGGATCATCCGTTCTCTGGCATACAAATACGGGGTGACTGTCACATTTGCGCCGAAGATTACATCCGGTAAAGCCGGAAGCGGCCTGCATGTGCATACCCGCCTGATGAAGAACGACAAGAGCCAGATGCTTGACAACGGGAAACTCTCCGATACGGCACGTCAGGCAATAGCAGGGTATCTTGAACTTGCCCCTTCCCTCACTGCCTTTGGCAATACCATCCCCACCTCATATTTCAGGCTGGTTCCCCACCAGGAGGCTCCGACCAATATTTGCTGGGGCGATCGCAACCGTTCGGTTCTCGTCCGCGTTCCCCTCGGCTGGGGCAGCAAACACGATATGATCACCGATGCCAATCCGCATGAAAAAGACACTCAGAAAGGGTTCGGAAGCCGCCAGACGATCGAATTCCGATGCCCTGACGGGTCTGCCGATATCTACCTCCTGTTCGCAGGTCTTACTGTTGCTGCAAGGCATGGCTTGAAAATGAAGGAAGCCCTGGAGTATGCAAAAAAAACCTATGTTGACATCAATATCTTTGATGAGAAATTCAAACAGCGGCTGAAAGATCTTCAACACCTGCCTGATTCCTGCTGGAAAAGCGCCGGCATTTTACAGAAACAGCGGGCGATCTATGAGCAGGATGGCGTTTTCCCTCCCCTGGTGATCGACGGCATCATTAAAAAACTACGCAGTTATAATGATGAGTTCCTGCGTGAGTCGATCAAGGATAATGAAAAGGAGATACTGAAGCTCGTGAATACTTTCCTGCATTGCGGGTAATTTCTTCCCGGATCCCTCCCTTTCACTTCAGCCTGAAGCATTAGGAACTATTTCGGGGCACCCACACGGCGTAGCTTTCGTACAGCCAGGTGGAGAAGTGAGGTACGAAAAAAATGATGATTGAAAAAGCATTATAAAGTACCGAACGGCTGACCTGGCTTAGGAAGCAAGCCGATTGTGGGTCGAAATAATTTCGTAGCTGAAGGCTGCAGTGAAAGGGAGGGATTCAATATAAAAATGCCAGAATGTCACAGGAAGTTCAATATCGACAGCCATAATGGCAGAATTTATTCGTAAATTTCAACTGGTATAAAAATTGAATATTTGCCATCAGCAAACACAAAAAATTAACATAAAAAAGGAGGTATATTATGACACTGATCAGATGGCACCAGAGAAACCCTTTAGGCGACATGATGAGTAATTTCTTTGAAAACGAATTGGGTGATTTTTTTGGAAAACGGATCACAGATCCGGCTGCAAACATAGTTGAACTGAATGATTCATTCATGCTGGAGATTGCTGCTCCCGGACTAAAAAAAGACGATTTCAAAATTCATCTTGAGAACAGCGTTCTCACGATATCAGCCGAACTTGAAGATGAGAAGAAAGAAGAAGGCAAGAATTACACCCGTAAGGAATTTTATTATGGCTCATTCAGCCGTTCCTTCACGCTGCCTAAAACCATCAATCTCGAGGCTATAAAAGCAGACTACCTCGAAGGTATTCTCAAGGTTACCATGCCGAAGCTTCAGGAAGCAAAGCTGGAAACGAAGAAAGAGATCAAAATATCGTAATGGGGAATGGGGATTAGGGGT